>Ga0308157_10000094_pt1 | contig 372159 bp, 346 predicted proteins | sample PhyBR1_FD_201035 | JGI IMG/M metagenome (GOLD analysis project Ga0308157, IMG submission 201035) | Phyllosphere microbial communities from UC Gill Tract Community Farm, Albany, California, United States - DLSLB.R1 | ecosystem: Host-associated > Plants > Phyllosphere > Unclassified | place...
ACCTCCAGGTCCCGCCCCCGCAGCGGATCAGGCGCCGGCGGCGGCCAGCGACTCCTCGGCGGCCGCGACGACGGCCTCCGGGGTGAAGCCGTACTCGCGGAAGAGGGTCTTCGCGTCGGCGGAGGCGCCGTAGTGCTCGAGCGACACGGCGCGGCCGTGCACCCCGAGGAAGCGGTGCCACGGCATCGCGATGCCGGCCTCGACGGTGACGCGGGCGGTCACGGAGGAGGGGAGCACCGACTCGCGGTACTCCTCGGACTGCTCGTCGAACCACTCCACGGACGGCATGGAGACGAGGCGGGTCGGGGTGCCGGCGGCCTCGAGGGTTTTCTGCGCCTCGGCCGCGTACTGCACCTCGGAGCCGGTGGCGATGAGGATCACCTTCGGCTCGCCGGAGGAGGCGTCCTTCATGACGTACCCGCCCTTGGCGACGTTCTCCGCGCCGGCGTACTCGGTGCGGTCGAAGGTGGGCAGCGCCTGGCGGGACAGCAGCAGGCCCACGGGCCCGTTGTCGCGCTCGAGCAGCACCTTCCACGCCTGCGCGGTCTCGTTCGCGTCCGCGGGACGGACGATCGAGAGGTTCGGGATCGCGCGGTAGGCGGCGAAGTGCTCGACCGGCTGGTGGGTCGGGCCGTCCTCGCCCAGGCCGATGGAGTCGTGGGTCCACACGTAGGTGACCGGGGTCTTCATCAGCGAGGCGAGGCGCACCGCGCCGCGCATGTAGTCGGCGAACTGGAAGAACGTGCCGCCGTAGGGCCGGGTGAGGCCGTGCAGGGAGATCCCGGAGAGGATCGCGCCCATGCCGTGCTCGCGGATGCCGAAGTGCAGCGTGCGGCCGAACTCGTTGCCGGGGAAGTCGTCCGAGCCGATCTCCTCGGGGAGGAAGGACGGCTCGCCCTTCATCGTGGTGTTGTTCGAGCCGGCGAGGTCGGCGGAGCCGCCCCACAGCTCGGGCATGACCGAGGCGAGGTCGCCGAGCACCTTGCCGGAGGCGGCGCGGGTGGCGATGCCCTTCTCGTCGGCCTCGAAGGTCGGGAACGCCTCGGCGAAGCCCTCCGGCAGCTCGCGGGCGACGAGGCGGTCCAGCAGCGCGGCCTTCTCCACGTTCGCGGAGCGCCAGGCCTGGTAGCCCTTGTCCCACTCGGCCTTCTTCGCGGCGGCGCGCTCGGCGAGGCCGCGGGTGTGGGCGATGACGTCCTCATCGACCTGGAAGGTCTGGTCGACGTCGAAGCCGATGGCCTCCTTGAGGCCCTTGACGCCCTCGGGGCCGAGCTTCGCGCCGTGCACCGCGCCCTTGCCCTGGAGCTCCGGGATGGGCCAGCCGATCACGGTGCGCAGGCGGATGAAGGTGGGCTTGTCGGTGACCTTCTGGCCCTCGAGGATCGCGGCCTTGAGCGCGGCGACGTCCTCGCGGTAGCCGGTGCCGCCGTGGGTCCAGTCCACGGTGCGCACGTCCCAGCCGTAGGCCTCGTAGCGCGCGGCGGTGTCCTCGGTGAACGCGATCGAGGTGTCGCCCTCGATCGAGATCTCGTTGTCGTCCCACAGGACGATGAGGTTGCCGAGCTGCTGGGTGCCCGCGAGGGAGCTGGCCTCGGACGAGACGCCCTCCTGCAGGTCGCCGTCGGAGGCGATGACGTAGGTGAAGTGGTCGAAGGGGCTCGTGCCGGGGGCGGCGTCGGGGTCGAGCAGGCCGCGCTCGCGGCGCTGCGCCATCGCCATGCCCACGGCGGAGGAGATGCCCTGGCCGAGGGGGCCGGTGGTGATCTCCACGCCGGTGGTGTGGAAGTTCTCGGGGTGGCCGGGGGTCTTCGAGCCCCAGGTGCGCAGCTCCTCGATGTCCTTCTTCTCGAGGCCGAAGCCGCCGAGGTAGAGCTGGATGTACTGGGTCAGGCTCGAGTGGCCCGCGGAGAGGACGAAGCGGTCGCGGCCGAGCCAGGTCGGGTCCGTCGGGTCGTGGCGCATGACGTCCTGGTAGAGCAGGTACGCCGCGGGGGCGAGGCTGACGGCGGTGCCGGGATGGCCGTTGCCGACCTTCTCCACCGCGTCGGCGGCCAGGACGCGGACGGTGTCGACCGCCCGCTTGTCGAGCTCGGTCCAGCCCTCGGGGGCCGTGAAGTTCTCCGTCATGTCGGGACATCCTTTCGCCGGGATGCGGCCGTCGCGGCCGCTCGGAAAGTACTGGTCTCGCGGCGCGGGCCGGGGAACCGGCTGCGACGTGCGCGTTCCGCACGCGAGACGACGGGGTCCACCTTAGTCCGCGAGCGAGCGGATGGTCATGCGCGTCCAGGCAGTTGCCGTCGCGGACGGTGCCGACTCTCACGGCCGCGCTCGCCCCGTCCGCGCGGCCTTCCGCCTAGACTGGGCGGGACTCGCGCGACCGCGGGTCGCGAACTCGAGGAAGGACGGTGGGCGGTGACCGCCACCCAGGGAGCATCGGTGCGGGACGTCGGCCAGGACGGCGGGCGCGGCCCCCGGTTCCTCCGTCCGATCGCCAGGATCGTCGGCCCCTATGTGGCGCTGACCAAGCCGCGGATCATCGAGCTGCTGCTGATCACCACGATCCCCACCATGTTCCTCGCGGCCGGGGGCTTCCCCTCGCCGTGGCTGATCCTCGCGACGATGATCGGCGGCTATCTCGCCGCCGGCGGCGCGAACACGCTGAACATGTACCTCGAGCGCGACATCGACGCGAAGATGAAGCGCACGCGCAACCGGCCGATCCCCTCGGGGGCCGTGACGCCGCGCGCGGCGCTGGTGTTCGGCCTCACCCTCTCGGTGGTCTCCACGCTGTGGCTGGGCCTGCTGGTCAACTGGATGTCCGCCGCGCTCGGACTCGGCGCCATCGTGCTGTACGTCGTCTTCTACACGATGATCCTCAAGCGACGCACGAGCCAGAACATCGTCTGGGGAGGCATCGCGGGATGCATGCCCGTGCTGATCGGCTGGTCCGCGGTGACCGGCACCGTCTCCTGGACCGCGGTGCTGCTGTTCCTGGTGATCTTCTTCTGGACGCCGCCGCACTACTGGCCGCTCGCGGAGAAGTTCTCCACCGACTACGCCAACGCGGGCGTGCCGATGCTGCCGGTGGTCTCCTCGCGCGGGAACGTCGCCGGGCAGATGCTGCTGCACACGGGCCTCATGATCGCCTCGAGCCTCGCGATCATCCCGCTGGGGGAGACCGGATGGGTGTACGGCGTCGTCGCCGCCCTGTCCGGGGCCTGGTTCGGCTTCCTCGTGATCCGCTACGCGCTGCGGGTCCGCAAGGGCATGACCGGGAAGGCGCTCGGCCCGATGAAGGTCTTCCACGGCTCGATCACCTACCTCACGGTGCTCTTCCTCGGCCTCGCGATCGACCCGTTCGTCACCTTCTGACGCGATGAGCGCCGGCGAGGGCCCGCACGGCGAGGACCCGCTGCGCCCCGGCGACCTGCGGATCCTCGAGCAGTACCTGGGCCATCTCCGCGTCGAGCGGGGGCTCGCCGAGAACACCCTCGCCGCCTACCGGCGTGATCTGCGTCGCTATCTCGCCTCCCTCGCGCGCCGCGATGCGGACCCCGCGGCGGTGGATCCGCAGGAGCTGGGGGAGTGGCTCCGGTCGCTGCGCACCGGGGCCGACGGCGGCACCCCGCTCTCGGCGTCCTCCGCCGCCCGCTCCCTCGCGGCCGTGCGGGGGCTGCACTCCTTCCTCGATGCGGAGCGGGTCTCCAGCACCGGAGACCCCTCGCGGCTCGTGCCGAGCCCCTCGCTGCCTCGACGGCTCCCGCACCCGCTCGCCATCGATCAGGTCGAGGCGCTGCTCGAGGTCGCGGGCCGGCCCGGCACGGGACGCGACGCCACCGAGCGGGCGCTGCGGGACCGGGCGCTGCTCGAGCTGCTCTACGGCATCGGGGCGCGGATCTCCGAGGCCACGGGCCTGGACCTGGACGACGTGGACCTCCGGGAGCGCTCCGCGGTGCTGCGCGGCAAGGGGGACAAGCATCGGGTGGTGCCCGTGGGCCGCTTCGCCCTCGACGCCCTCGGGGCGTATCTCACGCGAGGTCGTCCCGCTCTCGCCGCGCGGGGGCGCGGCACCCCCGCGATCTTCCTCGGCGCGCGGGGCACGCGGCTGACCCGTCAGGCCGCCTGGCAGGTGGTCCAGCGCTGCGCCCGCGACGCGGAGCTCGACGACCTGCCCGAGCCGATCAGCCCGCACACGCTGCGCCACTCCTATGCCACGCACCTCCTGCACGGCGGGGCGGACGTGCGCAGCGTCCAGGAGCTGCTGGGCCATGCATCGGTCACCACCACCCAGCTGTACACGCAGGTGACGGTCGACTCGCTGCGCGAGACGCATGCGGGCGCCCACCCCCGCGCCCGGCGAGGGGCTTAGACTTGGGCGGCACCACGCCCCCGCACGGCCCCGGCCGACGGGGGCCTGCCACGGCAGGAGCGGGGAGCGACGCGCAGCCGTCCCTCCCCGGGCTGGGGCCGGAGACTCTCCGCCTCCCGCTCGACCCGCCCCGTGCCCGCACCAGACCACGACGCCGACGACAGGACAACGACGTGAGCCCGACCTCCCCCCAGCAGCTGGACATCGATCTCGGCCCCACCGGCCGGCCGATGCCGGAGCTCCCGGAGCCGGCCGCGCTCGACTCCCACGGACCGGCCCGGATCATCTCGATGGTCAACCAGAAGGGCGGGGTCGGGAAGACCACGAGCGTGATCAACCTCGGCGCGGCCCTGGCGGAGCTGGGCCGGAAGGTGCTGCTGGTCGACCTCGACCCGCAGGGCGCCCTCAGCGCCGGCATGGGCGTGAACCCGTACGACCTCGACGTGACCGTCTACAACCTGCTCATGGAGCGCGGCCACGACGTGCGCACCGTGATCCAGGAGACCGAGACCGAGGACCTCGACGTGCTGCCGGCCAACATCGACCTCTCCGCGGCGGAGGTCACGCTGGTCAACGAGGTCGCCCGCGAGATGGCGCTCGCCCGCGTGCTGCGCCCGGTGGCCGACGACTACGACGTGATCATCATCGACTGCCAGCCCTCCCTGGGCCTGCTGACGGTCAACGCCCTGGCCGCCAGCCACGGCGTGATCATCCCGCTGGAGGCGGAGTACTTCGCGCTGCGCGGCGTCGCGCTACTGGTGGAGACCATCGAGAAGGTCCAGGACCGCATCAACCCGCGCCTGGAGCTCGACGGCATCCTCATCACCATGTTCGACCCGCGCACCCTGCATGCCCGCGAGGTGTGCCAGCGAGTGGTCGAGGCCTTCCCCGACCGCGTCTTCCACACCACGATCAACCGCACGGTGAAGTTCCCCGACGCCTCGGTCGCCGCGGAGCCGATCATCTCCTTCGCCACGTCGAACAAGGGAGCCGCCGCCTACCGGCAGCTCGCACGCGAGCTCATCTCGCGCGGCGCCGCGGCCTGATGGCCGCGCAGCGTCCGCGCCGGGGCGGGGACGGCGGGGGAGCGGCCCGCGCGGGTCGGGGCCGACCCGCTCGTCGGCGCAGCGCCTTCACCCCGCCGAAGCAGGTGCGCCTGCGCGAGGACGACGGCACGCGCCGGGCCGCGCCGCCGGCCGACGACGAGGACGGGACGCCGCACCGCGAGGACGGCGAGCGCCTCCAGAAGGTCCTCGCCCGGGCCGGCTTCGGCTCCCGCCGCGCCTGCGAGGCGCTGATCAGCTCGGGCCGGGTCCGGGTCGACGGCGCCGTGGTCCACGAGCAGGGGGTGCGCATCGACACCTCTTCCCAGGTGATCCACGTCGACGGACGGCGCCTCCAGCTCGACGACTCGAAGGTCACCGTCGTGCTGCACAAGCCGCGCCGCGTCGTCTCCGCGATGAGCGACCCCGAGGGGCGGCGCGACCTCACCGAGTTCACCGCCGCCTACCCGCAGCGGCTCTACCACGTGGGCCGTCTCGACTATGAGACCGAGGGGCTGCTGCTGCTGACCAACGACGGCGAGCTCGCCCACCGCCTGACCCATCCGAGCTTCGAGGTCGACAAGACCTACGTGTGCCGCTTCGACGCCCCCGGCGGGCCGCCCCGCGGCCTGGTGAAGGCCCTGCGCGACGGGGTCGAGCTCGAGGACGGCCCCGCCCGCGCGGACCGTGCTCGCGTGCTCGCCCAGGACGGCCGGGAGGCCGTGGTGGAGGTGACCCTGCACGAGGGCCGCAACCGCATCGTCCGTCGCATGTTCGCCTCCCAGGGCTTCGAGCTCACGGCCCTGGTCCGCACGCGCATCGGGCCCGTGCTGCTGGGCGACCTCGGCCCCGGCGAGACGCGCGAGCTGACCGGTCGCGAGCTCGGCACGCTGATGGCGGAGGTCGGCCTGTGAGGACCCTCGTCCCCTCGCCGGTGCGGATCATCGGGACCGGGCTGATCGGCGGCTCCCTCGGCATGGCGCTGCGCCGCGCCGGGGTCGACGTGCAGGTCGAGGACGTCTCCCCGGGCACCGCCGCGCTGGCGGTCGAGCTCGGCGCGGGCTCCCTCCCGAGCGCCGGGGACCGCCATCCCGAGCTGGTGCTCGTCGCCGCGCCGCCCGACGTCGCCGCGACCCTCGTCGACGGCGCGCTGCGCCGCTGGCCCGAGGCGCTCGTCGCCGACGTCGCGAGCGTGAAGACCACCGTCCTCGAGGGCGTGCGCCGTCTCGCCCGGGCCGAGGACCTGCCCCGCTACATCGGGGCGCACCCCATGGCCGGTCGCGAGGTCTCCGGGGTGATCGCCGCCCGAGCGGACCTCTTCCAGGGCCGCCCCTTCGTGGTCGTGCCCCATGCTGAGACCCTCGCCGATGCGGTCAGCGTCCTCAAGGGCCTCGCCACCGAGATCGGCTCCGTCCCGATCGTGCTGGACGCGGCCTCGCACGACACCGCCGTCGCACACGTCTCCCACGTGCCCCAGGTGATGGCGAGCCTGCTGGCGACCACGCTCCTCGCGCCGACGGAGCAGGCCCTGGGCCTGGCCGGGCAGGGGCTGCGGGACACGACCCGCATCGCCGACTCCGACCCACGGCTGTGGGTCGAGATCCTCGGCGCGAACGCCGCGGCCGTCGGCGAGGTGCTGGACGCCGTCGCGCACCGGCTCGAGGAGGTGCGCGGCGCGCTCACGACCCTCGAGGGCGATCCCGACCCGGGCACCGGCTCCCGGCGGGCCCTGGCCGACCTCGTGGCCGAGGGCAACCGCGGCGTGCGCCGCATCCCCGGCAAGCACGGCGGCGCCACCGATGCCTTCACGACCGTGGTCGTGCTGGTCCCGGACCGCCCCGGGGAGCTCGCGCGCCTGCTCACCGAGATCGGGCAGATCGGCGTGAACCTCGAGGACCTCCGGCTCGAGCACGAGCTGGGCCGGGAGGTGGGCCTCGCCCACGTCGCGATCGACTCGGCCCGTGAGGACCTGCTCACGCGGGAGCTCGCCGCGCGCGGCTGGAGGGTCGCGGGAGCCTGAGCGCCCCGTATCCTTTCGGGATGCACACCAGCGCGCCGCACGACCCCGCCGAGGGCATCACGATCGCGATCGACGGTCCGGCCGGCTCCGGGAAGTCGACCGTCTCCCGTCTCGTCGCCGAGGCCCTGGACGGAGGCTTCCTGGACACCGGTGCGATGTACCGCGCGATCGCCTGGTCCTGCCTCGAGCACGACGTGGACCTCGCCGACCGCGAGGCCGTCGCCCGCGTCGCGGAGGAGATCGACCTCGAGCTCGGCACCGACCCCGCCGGGGCGACCGTGGTGGTCGCGGGCACCGACATCACCGCCGCGATCCGCGAGCAGCGGATCTCTCAGAAGGTCTCCGCCGTCGCGACGAACACGCTGGTGCGCCCCATCCTCCAGCGCCGTCAGCGCGAGGTGCTCTTCTCCACGGCCGCCGAGCGCGGATTCTGCGTCGCCGAGGGGCGTGACACGACGACCGTCGTCGCCCCCGACGCCCGGGTGCGGGTGCTGCTGACCGCCTCCGACGAGGAGAGGATGCGCCGCCGCGCCGAGGAGCTCGGCCTCGAGGACACCGAGGAGACCCGGGCGCAGATGGCCGATCAGGTCCTGCGTCGCGACCGCGACGACTCCGCCGTCTCCGAGTTCCTCACCGCCTCCGAGGGCGTCGAGCAGATCGACACCACCGGGCTCGGGATCCCGGACGTCGTCGAGAAGGTGCTCATGCTCGTCGCCGCGGCGGAGGCCGCCGACGAGGAGGAGTCGCACGGACCGGCCGAGCCCGCCGCCCCCGTCGTCGTCGACGTGGCGCCTCAGGGCGGGCCCGATCACCCGGACGCCGACGACGACGGCCCGAGCGACGAGGACGTCGAGGCCGCGCTGCGCGCCGGACTGTCCGAGTACGAGCTCGACGAGGAGGATCTCGCCCTGCTCGGCGACGCCGAGGGGGAGGAGCTGCTCCCCGAGGCGCGGCGCAACCTGCCCGTCGTCGCCGTGGTCGGCCGCCCCAACGTCGGCAAGTCCACCCTCGTCAACCGCATCCTCGGCCGCCGCGAGGCGGTCGTCGAGGACCGTCCCGGAGTGACCCGTGACCGCGTCTTCTACGAGGCCGAGTGGTCCGGGAAGGACTTCTGGCTCGTGGACACCGGCGGCTGGGAGGACAGGGTCCAGGGCATCGCCTATCGCGTCGCCGAGCAGGCGGAGGTCGCCGTCTCCCTCGCGGACGTCGTGATGTTCGTGGTGGATGCGAACGTCGGCATCACCACCACCGACGAGCAGCTGCTGAAGGTGCTGCGCAAGGCGCGGGTCCCGCTGGTGCTGGTCGCCAACAAGGTCGACGACCAGCGCGGGGAGCTCGAGGCCGCGGCGCTGTGGAACCTCGGCCTGGGGGAGCCGTACCCCGTCTCGGCGCTGCACGGGCGCGGCTCCGGCGACCTGCTCGACGCCGTCCTCGCCGCGATGCCCGAGGAGGGCCGGGGCGCGCCCGTGGACCGCGGACCGCGCCGCGTCGCCCTCGTCGGCCGCCCCAACGTCGGGAAGTCCTCGCTGCTGAACCGGCTCGCGAAGGAGCAGCGCGTCGTCGTCGACGACGTCGCCGGCACCACCCGCGACCCCGTCGACGAGAAGATCACGCTCGGCGGGAAGGACTGGACCTTCGTGGACACCGCCGGGATCCGGCGCCGCATCGCCCAGTCGCAGGGCGCCGACTACTACGCCTCCCTGCGCACCCATGCGGCGCTGGACCGCGCCGAGGTCGCTGTGGTGCTGCTGGAGGCCTCCGAGCCGATCTCCACCCAGGACCTCAAGATCATCGACATGGTCCTCGAGTCGGGGCGCGCGCTCGTGCTCGCCTTCAACAAGTGGGATCTGCTGGACGAGGAGCGCCACAAGGCTCTCGAGCGGGAGATCGAGCGGGATCTCGCGCACGTGGCCTGGGCGCCGCGGGTGAACATCTCCGCGGCCACCGGACGGCATGCGGAGAAGCTCGTGCCCGCCCTCGAGAGGGCGCTGGAGTCCTGGGACCGTCGCATCCCCACCGGGCGCCTGAACGCCTTCCTCGGCCAGCTGGTCGCGGCGCATCCGCACCCCCTGCGCGGCGGCAAGCAGTCCCGGGTCCTCTTCGCCACCCAGGCACGCACCCGCCCGCCGCGCTTCGTGATCTTCGCCAGCGGGTTCCTCGAGCACGGCTACCGCCGCTTCATCGAGCGACGCCTGCGCGAGGACTTCGAGTTCACGGGCTCGCCGATCGTGATCGGCGTGCGGATCCGCGAGAAGCGCCGCCGCTGAGCCCACCCGCGGCGACCGAGCGCGCCTCGGCACGACCGGCGGCGTCGCGGCGCTGAGATGCGGGGCGCCTTCGCCACCACGTATCGTGGGCGCCATGAGCACCTCCTCCGACGACGGCAGCTGGACCCCGCAGGGCCAGGACCCCTACGGCCAGCAGGATCCGCACGGCCAGCAGGACGCCTACGGCCAGCAGGATCCCTATGGCCAGCAGGCGCCCGGCGCTGCCCCCGGGCAGGACCCCTGGGCGCAGCCCCCGGCCCAGGACGCGAACGGGCAGTCCGCCCCGTCGGCCCAGGACCCCTACGGACAGGCCTCGCCCTACGGACAGCCATCCCCCTACGGCCAGGCCTCCCCGTACGGCGCACCGTCCTACGGGCAGCCCTCCGCGGGGCAGCCCTCCCCCTACGGAGCCCCCGGCGACGGCCAGGCCCCGTACGGGGCACAGGGCGAGGGTCAGGACCCCTACGGGGCACCGGCCGGCCAGCCGGGCGGCGAGCCGCAGAGCCGCGTGCTCGTCGGAATCCTGGGGATCTTCCTCGGCGGCTTCGGCGTGCACCGCTTCCTGATGGGATACACCACCATCGGCGTCATCCAGATCGTCGTGACGGTCCTGACCTGCGGCCTCGGCGCATGGTGGGGCCTCATCGAGGGCATCATGGTCCTCGCCAAGGCACAGGCCTTCGAGCGCGACGCCCATGGCCGTCCCCTGAAGGACTGACCCCCAGCACCGCTCCGGAAGGACGGCCATGACCTCCCAGCCCGTGCCCGACCGCGGCTCGATCCAGACCAGCGCGATCCTGCTGATCGTGCTCGGCTTCCTGTGCGCCGGCTGGATCCCTGCGATCTTCGGGATCATCGCGCTCGTCCAGATGGAGTCCGACCCGCGCTCGGCCCGCACCATGAACAAGGTCGGCTGGATCATCCTGTGGGTGATCGTGGGGATCGCGGTGCTCGCCATCGTCGCGTATCTCCTGTTCGGCGCGGCGATGCTGGCGATCTTCGGCATCGCCGCAAGCGGCGCCTGAGCCCCGCCCTCCATCCCGTCCCGCACCTGACCAGGAGGAGCACCATCGCCACGCCGGACTTCATCCTCTCGCTGCGCGAGCGCATCGGGAACGAGCTGCTGTGGATGCCCGGGGTCACCGCCCTGGTCCTCGACCGGGAGCGCACCCGCATGCTCGGCGTGCGACGCGCCGACAATGGCAGCTGGACCCCGGTGACCGGGATCGTCGACCCGGGGGAGGAGCCCGCCCGCGCCGCCGTGCGGGAGGTCGCCGAGGAGGCGGGGATCGCCTGCACCGCCCTGCGGCTGATCGACGTGCGCGCCCTGCCGGAGATCACCTATGCCAACGGCGACCGCGCCCAGTACCTCGACCTCTGCTTCCTGTGCGAGGCCGACGGCGCCCAGCGGCCCCACCCCGCCGACAGGGAGAACACTGAGACCCGATGGTTCCCCGTCGACGCGCCGCCGCCGATGAACGGCCGCTTCGTCGCCCAGCTCGCGCTCGCCCTCGAGGACCCCCTCGAGGCGCGTTTCCGGCGATGACCGTGTCGAACCCCCTGCCCGGCACCCGGGTGCGGATCCCGCTGACCGACCGCCCCGGCGACGACGCGGTGGTGCGCGTGATCGCCGCGCCGCGACGCGACATGGCCCGCGCGGGACGCCTCAGCGAGCCCCTGCGCCCCTTCGCCGACGCGCTCCTGGTCGATGTCCGCGCCGGGGAGCGCCTGCTGCTGCCCGGCGCCTGGGTGCAGCACGAGGTGCTGCAGCGCGGCGAGCCGCTCGCCCCCACGCCCGTCGCCGCCGCCGATCTGCGCCCGCCCGCCGTCCTCACCGGCACCCCGGAGCGGGCCGCCCTGCACTGGGGCGAGACCGTGTGGCCGCTGGACCTCGGCGGGGCGGTCGCGATCCCCGACGCGGCGCGCGCCGACCCGCACCCGCTCTCCCGTCTGCGCCGCCTCCTGCTGGTCGCCGCCGGACGCCGCGCGGAGATCGCCCTGACCATGTGGCAGGCACCCGATTTCGAGATCCCCTGGCAAGACGTGCGCCTCCTCCCGCGGGCCGCGTCCTGGTTCGAGCTCGCGCAGGTCCCGACCTCGATGCGCTACGCCGACGCCGAGCGGGCCCAGGGAGTCGGCCGCGCCCGGGGCTGAGGAGCCGGGTCCCCCGGCAGGTCCGCGTGGGGCGTCCCGACGCGCCGCGCCGCGGTCGACCGCGCGCGTGAGGTGCCCCACCCACTAGGGTCAAGGGTCGAGCGACGTCGATGAGGAGGTCTCCATGGGCCCATCTCCCACTGCCCGGCCCGGTCCGGACCGCCGGACCTTCCTGCGGTTCACCGCAGGAGCGGCCGCCCTGCTGCCCCTGGGCGCCCTCGCGGGCTGCTCCGGCGGGGACCGTGACGCGAACACGCTGCGGATCGCGTTCCAGCAGTTCGGCTCCAACACGATCAAGCAGGAGTGGATCGAGCGCGCGGCGGAGGAGTTCTCCTCCCAGAACCCGGACATCGTGATCGACCTCGTCCCGATCGTCGCCTCGGAGAACGACTACTTCACGAAGAACGAGCTGCTGATGAACTCGGCCAGCACCAGCCCCGATCTGGTCTACGAGGACTCCTTCATCCTGCTCTCCGACGTCGGGGCCGGATATCTCCAGCCCATGACGGACCTCATCGCGGACTGGGAGCACTGGGACGACATCGCCGAGGCGTCGAAGCTCGCCGTGACCGGCGAGGACGGCGAGGTCTACGGAGTGCCGATCACCACCGACACGCGAGCGATCTGGTTCCATCGCGAGGTCTTCGAGCAGGCGGGGCTGCCCGCCGACTGGCAGCCGAGCACCTGGGAGGACATCCTCGAGGCGGCGCGGGCGATCAAGGAGTCCGACTCCGAGGCCGTGCCCTTCTTCATGTACGCGGGCACTCCGCAGGGCGAGAAGGCCTCGATGCAGGGCTTCGAGATGCTTCTGTACGGCACCGGCGACGGCACGGGCCTGTACGACGAGGACTCCAAGAAGTGGATCCTCGGTTCGCAGGGCTTCATCGACTCCCTCGACTTCCTGCGCACCGTCGTGGACGAGGAGCTGACCGCCTCGCTCGGCCAGCTGCTGGATCCGAACATCTCCGAGCAGATCTACACCTCGATGCTCCCCGACGGGAAGCTCGGCATGCTCATCGACGGCTCCTGGATCTCGCAGAACTGGACCGAGAGCGCCGGTCGGCCCTGGCCCGAATGGCCCGACGTCGTGGGACTGGCAGACATGCCCACCCAGGACGGCGGCGGGAACGGGACCATCACCCTCGCCGGCGGATGGGGCCTGTCGATCCCGCAGCACGTCACGGACCGCGAGACGGCCTTCCGCTTCCTCGAGGTGCTCGTCTCGACCGACACCCTCGTGGACTACGCGATCGCCGACAACCACATCACGGTCCGCGCCGACGTCGCCGAGCGGGAGGAGTACCTCAGCTACTCCCCGGCGGTGGAGTACTTCACGAACCTGCTGGAGACCGCGTACTACCGGCCCGCCCTCCCGGCCTATCCGGAGGTCTCCTCCGCGATCCAGGAGGCGATGGAGGCGGTGCTGACCGGCACCGACCCCGAGGCGGCTGCCGCCGCCTACGACGCGACGGTGCGCGACATCGTCGGCGAGGAGAACGTCCAGGAGGCCCAGGGATGACCGCGACCGACACGACCGCGACGCACCGCGCCGCCCCGCGACCGAGGAGGACGCGACTGGGCGACGGGCTCTCGCCGCTGCGCGCGGTGCCCATGCTCCCGGCGGCGCTGCTCCTGCTGGGCTTCATGCTCGGCCCGATCCTGTACTCCCTCTATCTCGCCTTCACCGACAGCGCCATCCGCGGCGAGGGGGCCTCGGACACGAGCTTCGTCGGGGTCCAGAACTTCCTGGACGCCTTCGCCGACGGGGACTTCTGGAACTCCGTGGTGCTGACCCTGGTGTTCACGCTGATCTCCGCCGTGATCGGCCAGAACGTGCTCGGCATGGGCCTGGCACTGCTGATGGAGCGGACCCACCGCCTGGTCACCTTCGTCGTCACCTCGATCGTGATCGCCGCGTGGATCCTGCCCGAGGTCGTGGCCGGCTACCTGCTGTACACCTTCTTCGCCGACGAGGGCAGCCTGAACACGATCCTCACCTCGATCGGCCTGCCCGCCCAGGACCTGCTGTTCAGCGCCCCGATCATCGCGGTGGCCTTCGCGAACATCTGGCGCGGCGCGGCCTTCTCGATGCTCGTCTACTCGGCGGCTCTGAGCTCGGTGCCGGGGGACGTCTACGAATCCGCGGCGCTGGACGGCGCCGGACCGGTGCGCCGCTTCGTCTCGGTGACGGTGCCGCTGCTGCGCCCCGCGATCGCGACGAACCTGATGCTCACCACGCTGCAGACCCTGTCGGTCTTCGGACTGATCTTCATCATGACCGGCGGCGGTCCTGCACGGCAGAGCCAGACGCTCCCGCTGTACATGTACGAGCAGGCCTTCTCCTACGGGCAGCTGGGCTACGGCACCGCCGTCGCGCTGCTGCTCCTGCTGATCGGCGCGCTCGCCTCGATCGCCTACCTGCGCCTGCTGCCCGAGGAGGACAAGCGATGACCGCCGGCACGACGACGACCACCACCGCTGCCGCGAGCGCCGACTCCCGCCGCCCCGCGCCGCGCACCGGGCGCTCCCGCGCCGAGGGCACCCGACTCGCCAGCAATCTCGTCATGGCCGCGATCGGCATCGCCTTCCTCGTGCCGCTGCTGTGGGTGGTGCTGGCCTCCTTCGACACCGAGGCCTCCCTCTCGGTGGCCTGGCCGGACCGCTGGAGCCTCGGGAACTACACCGCGATCTGGAACGCGGAGACGACCTTCCGGCCGCTGGGGAACTCGCTGCTGCTCTGCGGCGGCGCGACGATCCTGACGATGGTCTCCGCGGTGCTGTGCGCCTATCCGCTCTCCCGCTACAGCTTCCGCGCCAAGCGGCCCCTGCTGCTGACGATCATCTTCTCGACCGGCCTGCCGATCACCGCGATCATGATCCCGGTCTACTCGATGTTCGTGCAGGTGAACCTCATCGACTCGATGGGCGGAGCGATCCTGTTCCTCGGCGCGAGCTCCCTTCCCTACGCCATCTTCCTCACGAAGGGGTTCATGGACGGGGTCCCGATGGAGATCGAGGAGTCGGCCTGGACGGAGGGAGCGGGCGTGTACCGGACCCTGTGGTCGGTGGTGCTGCCGCTGATGCGCTCCGGCCTCTCGGTCGCCACGATCTTCACGTTCGTGTCCATGTGGGGGAACTTCTTCGTGCCCTTCATGCTGCTGCTGAGCCCGGACAAGCTCCCGGCTGCGGTGACCCTGTACACCTTCTCGTCCCAGTACGGGCAGGTCGCCTACGGCCAGCTGGCCGCGTTCTCCATCTTCTACTCGCTGCCGGTGGTGGTGCTGTACCTGTTCCTGGGCCGGAACCTCGGCCAGGGCTTCGCCGCGGCGGGCGGCGTGAAGGGCTGAGCCGACCCGGCGCCCGGGCCCGGTCGGTCCCGGGCCCCGGTCCGGCTCAGCGCCGGGCGGCCCGGGACCGCAGCACGCTCTCGCGCCGGTGACCGTTGAGCCAGCGCCCCACCCAGGTGCCGCGCACCAGGAGGTCGTAGCTCAGCAGCAGCACGACCATCACGGCGGTGAGCGCGAGGACGAGCTCGAGCGGCCACGGCCAGTCCGTGCTGGCCAGGGGCAGCGCGACGAGCAGCAGCAGCGGGAAGTGCCACAGGTACACCCAGTAGGAGGAGTCCGCGAGATAGCGCACGACGCGGTTCTCGCGGCGCAGCACCCGTCCGCACAGCCCCAGCAGTCCGTACACCCAGGCCCAGCCGGCGAGCGCATGCACCGCCGCGCCGAGGGGGAGCGGCATCGCGGCCATCAGCGCGGGTGCGGTGAGCACGGCCGCGACGACGAGATGCACCGGCCAGCCGCGCTCGGCGCGGGCGAGCCCCTCCGGCGCCGCGTGCAGGAACCAGCCCACCAGGAACGCGCCGAGATACCCGATGCTCGCGCCGAGCACGGGCACGAGCGTGTACGGCTCGATGATCCCGGCCCCGGCCTGGCCCTGCACCAGCAGCGCGAGGGCGTAGGGGAGCGCGGCGAGCAGCACCCCGCCGGGCGCGGCGAGCACCGCTCCGATCCGGCGCGACCAGCGGCCCGCCGCCTCGGGCCCGAGCACGCGCACCAGCACCGCCCGGACAGCGACGACGACCAGCACGATCTCCAGCAGGAGCAGCAGGAACCACAGGTGCATCGTGGGCAGGTCCAGCGGCGTCCCGGTGGCGTTCGGGGCCGGAGGCTGGCTCCCGGTCGCGCCGCCGGGGCCGTGGAGGACTTCGGCGAGGACGACGGACAGCACGACGAGCGCGAAGAGCACCGGCCACAGCACCACCAGCGGCAGTCCGATCCGCAGCAGGCGGTCCCGCAGGTAGGAGCGGGTGCCCCGGCGGTGCAGCACCATGCGCCCGAAGTAGCCGGCGAGCATCATGAACAGCACCATGCGGAACAGGTGGATCACGCCCACGCCGAGCGCCGCCCAGGTCGACTCCGAGCCGTCCTCGATCAGCCAGAAGTCACCGGGCAGGTAGGGCATCAGGGCGTGCAGCAGCACGCCCAGCAGCAGCGCCCCGCCGCGCAGGGCATCGAGGTGGTGCAGGCGGACGGGGGCGGTCGCGGGAGGGGCATGGGGCGTCGTCGTGCTGCCGGTGCGGGTCATGCTCCGAGCGTAGGAGCGGGCTGAGGGCTCGCACCTCCTCCGATCGGGGGAGCGCGCGCCTCCTCCGATCGGGGGAGGCGCGAGCGGTGGCGCCGCGGCGGCGTGCGGGGAAGACTGGGTGCGTGAACGTGCCGCCCGCCCCGGTGTCCGCACCGCTCGTCGCCGCCCAGGTGTCCGACCGAGCGGGATCCCCTGCGGCCGGCCGCTCGATGGGCGATGTGTTCGTGGTGTGGCTCCCGCCGGTGCTCCTGGCGCTCTCCGTCACGATCGGGCTGCTCGTGCCGCGCGAGCAGGTCGTGCCCGGGGACGGGCTCTGGGCCCTCCTGCCCTCGGCGATGATGCTCCTGCTGCGTCCCCTGCTCGAGCGGGTGCTGGCGCGGACAGGTCCCGGGTCGAGGATGCTCACGGGCCTGTACCTGGTGCACCTGCTCGCCCTCGTCACAGGGGTGGCGCTGAACCCCTTCCTGTGCATCTACGCCTTCGTCGGCTACATCGACGGGGAGCGCTTCTTCGTCGGTGCGGGCGAGCATGCGGTGCTCGTCGTGACGGCGCTGATCAGCGCCGGCGGCCAGGCGGGAGGGCTGCTGGTCTTCCTGCGCGCGCCCTGGGTCTACGTCATCCTCGCGGTCGTCAACCTCGTGCTCGCCGGCGGGATGAGCCGGCTCGCGCACGAGCGGATCGCGATGCTGGACGAGCGCGAGCGTGCGCTCTCGGAGCTGGACCGGGCCCAGCGGGAGAACGCGAGGCTGCACGGGCAGCTGCTGGACCGCGCCCGCCGATCCGGGATCGAGGAGGAGCGGACGCGGCTCTCCCGCGAGATCCACGACACGGTGGCCCAGGGGCTGGTCGGGGTGATCCGTCAGCTCGAGGCCGTCGGCCCGGAGACGGGACCGGAGGCGCGCCGTCGGATCGAGCGGGCGGAGGAGGCGGCGCGGGATGCGCTGATCGAGGCCCGGCGCGCCGTCGAGGCGCTCGCTCCGATCCAGCTCGACCGCGACGATCTCCCCGGGGCGCTCGGGGAGCTGGTCGCGCGCTGGGCCCGCGCCCACAGGATCGTCGCGACGGTCGATGCGGACGACGCCGCTCCGTGCGGGAAGCACGCCGAGGTCCTGCTGCGCATCGCCCAGGAGGCGCTCGCGAACGTCGCCCGCCACTCCCGCGCCGACAGCGTGTGCCTCGCCCTCGGCGGGGACGAGCACGAGCAGGTCCTGCGGATCGAGGACGACGGCGTCGGCGCCGACCTCGTCGCCGTCGCCCACGGGCACGGACTGGACAACATGACTGCCCGCGCCCGCGCCGTCGGCGGCGACCTGACCATCGACTCCCGGCCCGGGCACGGACTCGCGATCACGGCACGGGTGCCGGCATGAGCGCCGCGAGCGGACAGAGCGGCGCGGGGGAGCGCGCCCAGGTGCGCACGGCCGTGGTGGACGATCACCCCGTGGTGCGCGACGGTCTCGTGGCGATGCTCGGGGCCGACGAGGGCATCGAGGTGGTCGGCAGCGCACAGGACGGCGCCGAGGCGCTGCGACTGATCGCGCGCACCGGACCCGACGTGGTGCTGATGGACCTGCGCATGCCGGGCATGAGCGGCACCGAGGCGATCCGGGCCCTGCGTCGCGAGGATCCTCGACGTCCCCGGGTCCTCGTGCTCACCACCTACGACACCGACCGGGACATCCGCGGCGCCCTCGAGGCGGGGGCCGACGGATACCTGCTCAAGGACGCGCGCCGCGAGGACCTGCTGCATGCCGTGCACGACCTGGCAGCGGGGCGCCCGGTGCTCTCGACAGCGGCCCGCGCGGTGCTGACCGCCTCGCAGGATCCTCGTCGGCGACTGAGCGGACGGGAGGCGGAGGTGCTGCGCCTGGTCGCCGACGGGTGCACCAATCGCGCCGTCGGCTCCCGGCTCGGGATCGGCGAGGCGACGGTCAAGACCCACCTCGGGCACGTCTACGAGAAGCTCGGCGTCGCCGATCGCGCCTCGGCGGTCCGCACCGCCTGGGAGCTCGGCCTGGTCTGAACAGGCACGATCCGCTCCGGAGACGCCGATGGGCGCGTCCTGCTTGACGGGGAGCATCCCGGGGGGTGAGGGTCATCACACCGGGCCGCATCGGCAACGAGAGGCGGTCTTCGCACTCGGCCCGGTCGCGGAGATCGGGCCGCCTCCTGAGCAGGAAGAGGTCTCCCATGGACACCGCAGTATTCGAGCAGCACGAGTCCGAGATCCGCGGCTACTGCCGCCACTACCCGACCGTCTTCGCCTCCGCCTCCGGGGCCCGTCAGGTCGACGAGGACGGCCGCACCTATCTCGACTTCTTCGCCGGGGCCGGCGTGCTGAACTTCGGGCACAACCACCCCGCGATGAAGAAGGCGCTGATCGAGTTCCTCGAGGCCGACGGCGTCGCGCACTCGCTGGACACCTACACGACCACCAAGCGCACCTTCATCGAGCGCTTCCACGAGGTGGTCCTCGCCCCGCGCGGCATGGACCACCGCCTCCAGTTCATGGGCCCCACCGGCTCCAACGCCGTCGAGGCCGCGATGAAGCTCGCGCGCGCCGCGACCGGCCGCCGCGAGATCGTCGCCTTCAGCCACGGCTTCCACGGCATGACCCTCGGCTCCCTCGCCGCGACCGCCAACGACGCCTTCCGCCGCTGGGCGGGCGTGCCGCTGGAGAACATCCTGCGCCTGCCCTTCGAGACCGCTCCCGGCGGAGAGACGGCGCTGGACGAGTACCGCCGGGCGATGCAGGATCCCTCCAGCGGGCTGCGCCCCCCGGCCGCCTTCCTCGTCGAGGCCGTGCAGGCCGAGGGCGGGGTCAACGTCGCGAGCGCCGAATGGCTCCACGAGGTCCAGGACCTCGCCCACGAGCTCGGGGCGCTGTTCATCATCGACGACATCCAGGCCGGGATCGGCCGCACCGGCAGCTTCTTCTCCTTCGACGGGATGGGACTGGCCCCCGACATCATCACGCTCGCCAAGGGGCTCGGCGGCTTCGGCACCCCGATCGCGATGAACCTCAACACGCCCGAGGTCGATGCGCACTGGAGCCCCGGCGCGCACACCGGCACCTTCCGCGGGCAGGGGATGTCCTTCGTGGCGGGGACCGTGGCGCTGGACTTCTTCACCGACGACGCCTTCCTCCAGGGCGTGAAGGACAAGGGCGAGATCATGCGGGAGCGCCTCGAGCGGATCGCCGCCGCCCACCCCGATCGCGGCTGGGAGGTGCGCGGAGCCGGCATGATGCAGGGCCTGGACACCGGCGACGGCGCCTTCGCCGCGGCGGTTCAGAAGGCGAGCTTCGAATCCGGACTGCTGATCGGGCCGTGCGGCAGCGGTGGGCGGGTGATCAAGCTGATCCCGCCGCTGATCATCTCCGAGGAGGACCTCCGCTCGGGCCTCGACCTGCTCGAGGTGGCGATCGACGCCGTGGCGGGGGAGGAGTGATGCGCCGCCGGGACGACATGACCTTCGCCCCCGAGGAGTACGAGCGGCGGGTGCGGGAGCTGCGCGAGCGGATGACGGAGCGCGAGCTGGACGCCGTGATCATCACCGATCCCGAGAACCTGATGTACCTCACGGACCATCAGACCACCGGCTACTCCTTCTTCCAGGCGCTGGTCCTGCCGCTGGAGGCAGAGCCGGTGATGATCACCCGCGCCCTCGAGGAGTCCAACGTCATCGCCCGAACCTGGCTCGAGCACTCCCGGGCCTATCCCGACTCGGGAGACGCGATCCTCGAGCTGGTCTCCACGCTGCGGGACCTGCGCCTGGACGACTCCAGGGTGGGCTACGAGCGGAACTCCTATTACTTCCCCGCCTATCAGCAGGACCGCTTCCACGACGCCTTCGGCGAGGGGCTCGTGGACTGCTTCGGCATCGTGGAGGAGGGGCGGCTGCGCAAGTCCCCGGCCGAGATCGAGGTTATGCAGCTGGCCGCCTATGCCGGCGAGGCGGGCATGGCCGCGGGGCTCCAGGCCGCGATCTCCGGCGCCACGGAGAACGAGGTCGCCGCGGCGATCACCTCGGCGATGTTCCGCGCCGGCGGCGAGTTCCCGGCCGTGGTGCCCTACGTCGCCTCCGGGCCCCGCTCGATGATCGGCCACTCGACCTGGGAGGGACGCATGATCCGCCCCGGCGAGCACGTCTTCCTCGAGGTCGGGGGGTGCTACCGCCGGTATCACGCGGCGCTGATGCGCACGGTCGTCAACGGCGCGCTGTCCGCGTCGATGCTCTCCGCCCAGGAGCTCATGAAGCACACCCTGGCGGAGCTGCGATCCCTGATGAGACCGGGCGTGACGGTCTCGGAGGTGGATCGGCTGACCCGGCAGCTCATCGAGAGCAACGACGTCGGCGCGAGCCTGGCCACGAGGGCCGGCTACTCGATCGGGATCGCCTTCCCGCCCTCCTGGGACGAGGGGTACATCCTCTCCCTCCTCGAGGGCGACGAACGGCCCCTCGAGGAGGGGATGACCTTCCACCTCATCCCCTGGATGTGGGGAGTGGACGGCGACAAGACCGTCGGGATCTCCGACACCGTCCGCATCACCGCCGACGGCTGCGCCTCCTTCCTCACCCTGCCCGAGGACTTCACCGTCCACGAGAGCTCCGCCCGCACGCAGGCGATGCCTGCCCTCGGCGGCCTCCGACCCTGACAGGAGCAGCACCATGACAGTCCTGACCGCGATCGACCCCACCACCGGGACCGCCGTGCGCGAGGTCCCCGCCGCCACCGCCGAGCAGATCGACGCCGTCCTCGACCGCGCTCGCACCGCCAGCCTCAGCTGGCGCGAGACGAGCTTCGCGGAGCGCGGCGAGCTGCTGCGGGCCGTCGCCGCGCACCTGCGCGAGCACGTCGAGGAGCTCGCCCCGCTGATGACCGAGGAGATGGGCAAGCCGATCTCCGAGGCCAGGGGAGAGGTGGGCAAGGCGGCCTGGGCCGCCGAGCACTACGCCGAGCACGGGGAGGAGTACCTCGCCGCGGAGCACATCGCCTCCGACGCCGCCTCCTCCTACGTCCAGCACCTGCCGCTGGGAACCGTGCTCGGGGTGCTGCCCTGGAACGCCCCCTTCTGGCTCGCCTTCCGCTTCTCGGCCCCCGCCATCATGGCCGGGAACACGGCCGTGATGAAGCACGATCCGCACGTGCCCGGCTGCGCGGCCGCGATCGAGGAGGCGTTCCGCGCGGTCGGCGCCCCCGAGGGAGTGTTCCAGACGCTCCACGCCGCGACGGAGGACGTGGAGGCGGTGATCCGCGACCCGCGGATCCAGGCGATCTCCTTCACGGGCTCGGACCGGGCCGGCGCCGTCGTCGCCTCCGTCGCGGCGAGCGAGATCAAGCCCGCCGTGCTCGAGCTCGGCGGCTCCGACCCCTGCATCGTGCTCGCGGACGCGGACCTCGAGCAGGCCGCACGGGTCTCCGCGCTCTCGCGCATCATCAACGCCGGCCAGTCCTGCATCGCGGCCAAGCGCGTGATCGTCGAGCACTCCGTGCACGAGCGCTTCGTCGAGCTGCTCGCGGCCGAGCTGGGGGCGCTCGTCGTCGGCGATCCGCGGGAGGAGACCACGCAGGTGGGGCCGATCGCGCGCGAGGACCTGCGCGAGAACCTCCACCGCCAGGTGACCGCGACGACGGACGCCGGCGCCCGTCTGGTCCTCGGCGGCACGATGCCGCAGGGCGAGGGCTTCTTCTACCCGGTGACCCTGCTGGACGGGGTCGAGCCGGGGATGAGCGCCTGCACCGAGGAGACCTTCGGCCCGGTCGCGGCGGTGATGGTCGCCGACGACGCCGAGCACGCTCTCGCGCTCGCCAACGACACCCCCTACGGCCTCGGCGCGAGCATCTGGACCGAGACCTCGCGTGGCGAGGGGATGGCGCGCCGGATCGAGGCCGGGCAGGTGAGCGTCAACGGCATCGTCAAGACGGACCCGCGCCTGCCCTCCGGCGGGATCAAGCGCTCCGGCTACGGGCGCGAGCTCGGCCCGCACGGGATTCGCGAGTTCGTCAACGCCCAGCAGGTGTGGGTGGGACCCGCGCAGAGCTGATCGACGGGATCGGGGCCGACGGGCCGCACGGGATGCTCGCCCTGCGGCCCGTCGGCCGTCCCGCTCAACGGAAGACGATCGTGCGCGTGCCGTCCAGCAGCACCCGCTGCTGCGCGAACAGCCCCACGGCCTCGCGCAGGGTGCGCACCTCGGTGTCCTGCCCGATCGCCATCAGCTCCTGCGGGGAGCGGGTGTGGTCCACGCGGATCACCTCCTGCTCGATGATCGGGCCCTCGTCGAGGTCGTCCGTGACGAAGTGGGCGGTCGCTCCGATCTGCTTCACGCCGCGGGCATAGGCCTGGCGGTAGGGGTTCGCGCCCTTGAAGCCGGGCAGGAAGGAGTGGTGGATGTTGATGCACCGCCCGGCCAGCTCCGCGCACAGCTCGGGGGAGAGGATCTGCATGTAGCGGGCCAGGACGACCAGCTCGATGTCGTGCTCGACGATCGCCTCGCGCACCCGGTTCTCGAAGGCCGCCTTCTCCTCCGCGGAGGTCACTGGACGGTGCTCGAAGGGGACGCCGTGGAACTCGGCGAAGCGGGAGGGGGTGTCGTGGTTGGCGAGCACCAGCGGCACCTCGATCGACAGGTTCCCGATGGAGGTCTGGTAGAGCAGGTCGTTCAGGCAGTGGGTGGACTTCGAGGTGAGCACCAGGGTGCGCACGGGCCGGCCCACCTCGTCCACCGTCGCCTCGATCGCGAAGCGCTCGACCGGGTCGGCGAGCGCGGAGCGGATCTCCTCGGCCGAGGCGGTCGTGACGACCTCGACCCGCATGTAGAAGCGATGGGTCTCGCCGCTCTCGAACTGGCGGCTCTCGACGATGTTCCCGCCGACGCTCACGATCGCTCCGGTGATCGCGTGCACGATGCCGGGACCGTCCGCGCACACGAAGGTCAGCACGTAGCGTCGCGCGGCGGTCACGTCGGGGGAGGAGGGGAGAGCTGTGGTCATGGGGCGAGTGTAGGAGCGGGCGGCGTCCCGGCGCGGCGGTGCCCGCGTCGACGCCCCGCTGTTGCCGCGCACCTCACGTCCCGGGCGAGGCAGGAATGCCGCAGCCGAACACGAAGAAGGCCGCCGACCAGTGTTGTCACTGGTCAGCGGCCTCTGTCTCGGTCGGGCTGACAGGATTTGAACCTGCGACCCCTTGACCCCCAGTCAAGTGCGCTACCAAGCTGCGCCACAGCCCGAGACCCTCCGTCACCGGAGGACCGAGGAATACAGTACCCCGCTCCCGCCCTGGGAGCGAATCCAGAGCGGCGTGACCTGCGGCACCCGTGGCGCAGCGCAACTCCCGACGGTCGATGGGCTAGGCGGGAGTCCTCACATCCGCGGCGCGCCCGGAGCCCCTCGCGTCCGCTCCCGGCACTGCCCAGCTCCTACACTCCAGGCATGCGAGGACGAGGGAGGACGCCGGGCGGCGAGCACACCACGCCGCACGGCGAGACCCCCTACTCGCCGACCTCCCTGCTGCGTGCGCTGACCGCCGATCCGTACTCGGTGGACCCGCTGCGGGAGGAGGAGCACCCCACGGCCTCGGCCACCCCGCCCGACAACCGGCGCATGCGGGCGGTCACCCTGCTGCTGGCCGCCGTGCTGGGCTTCGTCGTCGCGGTGTCCGTGCTGGACCTGCGCGATCAGGCCTCCGGCGCCGACAGCCCGCGCGCCCTCCTCGAGCAGGAGGTCTTGGACGTGCGCGCCGAGACCGAGGGGCTCGAGGACCGCCGCACCGAGCTCGAGGGGCAGATCGCGAGCGCCCAGGAGGAGGTGCTGGACGCCGGCGGCGACGACGCCGCGCAGCGCCTGGGGGAGTACGAGCAGGCCGGCGGCGGGGTCGCGATGAGCGGGAGCGGCGTCGTCCTCACGCTCGATGACTCCGCGCCGCTTCCCTCCGGGCCCGGCGCGGGACCGGGCACCGTGAATCGGGTGACCGACGGCGATCTGCAGATCGCCGTGAACGGGCTCTGGGCCGCCGGCGCCGAGGCCGTCTCCGTCAACGGGCAGCGCGTCAGCTCCACCACCGCGATCCGCACCGCCGGCTCCGCGGTCCTGGTCGACTTCCGCCCCCTGTCCCCGCCCTACGAGATCACCGCCCTCGGCGACCCCGACACGCTGCGCGCCGGGGTCCAGGACGCCGAGGCCGGCGCCTATCTCTCGGAGATCTCGACCCGCTACGGCATCGGCATCTCCTGGACGGCGGGGGAGGACCTCTCGGTGCCCGCACGCGCGCTGGGCACCCTGCGGGAGGCCCGGCACATGGACGACGAGGGCGAGCAGTCCCCGGACCCCGTCCCCGACACCACGACCGACACGACATCCGACAGCGCCGCCGGGGGCGGCGCGGAGCAGGAGGACTCCCCGTGATCGCCATCCTCGGCCTGGTGGTCGGCATCGTGCTGGGCGTGGTCGTCCAGCCGGACGTGCCCGCCGGCCTCCAGCCGTACCTCCCCATCGCCGTGGTCGCGGCGCTCGACACCCTCGCGGGTGGCCTGCGCGCGAGCCTCGACGGCGCCTTCGACGCCCACGTCTTCATCACCTCCTTCCTGTTCAACGTGCTGATCGCCGCGTTCCTCGTGTTCCTCGGAGACCAGCTGGGCGTGGGCTCCCAGCTCTCCACCGCGGTGATCGTCGTGCTCGGCATCCGGATCTTCTCCAACGCCGCCGCGATCCGTCGTCTGCTGTTCCGCTCATGAGCGAGGGGACCCGCACTCCCGAGACCCGCGACCAGCAGCGTGTCGTCTGGGGACGGCTGAAGGACACGCTGCGGCCGCAGGCCACCGCCTCCCAGGTGATCGTGGGCCTGCTGTGCCTGCTGCTCGGCGTCTCGCTCGCCGCGCAGATGGGCCGCAACGACGAGTCCCTCGAGGGGGCCAGCCAGCAGGAGCTCGTGCGCCTGCTGGACGAGTCCGGGCGCCACAGCTCCGATCTCGAGGTCGAGAACGCCGAGCTCGAGCGGACGCTGGAGACCCTCCGCTCGGGCCGGGAGGGCGACGTCGCCGCCCGCAACGCGGCCGAGGAACGGCTGGGCGATCTCGAGATCCTCGCCGGCACGGCTCCTGCCCGGGGCCGCGGCATCGTCGTCTCCATCGCCGATCCGGAGGGCGGCGTGCGCGCCTCGACCCTGCTCGGCGTGCTGCAGGAGCTGCGCAACGCCGGCGCCGAGGTGGTCCAGATCGGCGACGTGCGCGTGGTCGCCTCCACCTCGATCACCACCGGACCCGACGGCGGCCTGCTCGTGGACGGCACCGAGGTCCCGGCCCCGTACACGCTGCGCGCGATCGGCGACCCCGCCGTCATGGAGCCGGCGCTGCGCATCCCCGGAGGCGCCGCGGACTCCGTCTCCGGCGACGGCGGCACCCTCGCCGCGACCGCCGAGGAGGACGTGCGGATCGACGCGACCGTGGAGCTGAGCCGGCCGGAGCACTCTCAGGTGGTCAAGTGATCGTCAAATCCTTCCGTGGTCCAGCCCGCAGCCCCGCGGAAGGGGTGCCGGACGTGCGAGAATGACGAGGCGGCGGCCTGCACCGCCACGACGCACGGTCGCAGCAGGCGAGGAAGGGGTGTGAGGTGGCAGGGAACACCGAGTGGAACGAGGAGAATCTCGACCGCACGTCGAAGCTGAGCGCGATCTCTCCCAACGACCCCGTCGAGGACGCCGAGCCCGGCCTGTCCTCGCAGGATCGGCGGGCGATCGAGAACCTGCCCCCGCGCAGCGCGCTCCTCATCGTGCGCAAGGGTCCGAACCTCGGAGCCCGCTTCCTGCTCGACTCCGAGACCACCGTCGCCGGTCGCCATCCGAAGAGCGAGATCTTCCTCGACGACGTCACCGTCTCTCGCCGCCACGCCGCCTTCGTCCGCGACGGCGACGGATTCCTCGTGCGCGATCTCGGCTCCCTCAACGGCACCTACGTGGGCAAGGATCGGGTCGACGAGACCCGCCTCCACGCCGGGCAGGACGTCCAGATCGGGAAGTACCGGCTGACCTACCACCCGTTCCCCGGGACGGCCTGAGACGATGCCGGCCGCCGCCTCGCGCGGGCCAAGCTCCGCCGCCGCCTCCCGACTCAGCATCGGGCAGGTCCTGGAGCTGCTGCGCGACGAGTTCCCCGACCTCGCCCACTCCAAGCTGCACTACCTGGAGTCCGAGGGACTGATCACGCCCGACCGCACGCCGGCCGGGTACCGCAAGTACAGTCGCGAGGACGTGGAGCGTCTGCGCTTCGTGCTGCGCGCCCAGCGCGACCGGTTCTGGCCCCTGAAGGTCATCAAGCAGCACCTGCTCGAGCACGGCGTGGACTCCGAGGTCACCTCGATCGCCTCCCGGCCCGGACCGAGCTCGACCCTGCAGGCGGTGCGCCTGGACCGCCGGGGCCTGGCCCGTGAGGCCGGCGTCGAGGAGGATTTCCTCGCCGAGCTCGAGCAGTTCGGGTTCCTCGGCGACGACCTGCTCTTCTACGGCTCCACCGAGCTCGAGATCGTCAACGCCGCGCGGGACCTGGCCGACGAGGGCCTCCACCCGCGGCATCTGGTGATGGTGCGCACCGCCGCCGAGCGCGAGGCGCACATGGCCCGCTCCGTGGCACGACCGCGCAGCCGCTCCGGCGACGCGGCCGCCCGCGGGGAGGCAGAGGACTTCGCCAGGGACCTCGGCGAATCCATGATCACCCTGCACGGCGCCGTGCTCCGCACCCGGCTGCGGGAGGTCTGAGCCCCCGGACCGGGCCGTCTCCGCACCCTCTCGACCCTGACCGGTCGTCACCGCTCCGTGACCTTCTCGCGGCGCGTTGGTACCGGAGCGGGGTCCTTTCGCGCTACTCTGGGCGGGCGCTCTCATCCTTCCCCCTCTGAGAGCCGGAACCCGGAGGTAGACGTGAACGCCACTCGAGGCGATGATCGCACTGAACAGTCCACCGTCCCCGCCGAGCCTGCCCAGGGCGTGCTCTTCGACGACGTGGTGGACACCCCCGGCGAGCTCGGCTACCGCGGCCCCGCCGCCTGCAAGGCCGCCGGCATCACCTACCGTCAGCTCGACTACTGGGCCCGCACCGGCCTGGTCGAGCCGGGTGTGCGTGCCGCGCACGGCTCCGGCAGCCAGCGCCTCTACGGCTTCCGCGACATCCTCGTGCTCAAGGTCGTCAAGCGCCTCCTCGACACCGGCGTCTCCCTCCAGCAGATCCGCATCGCCGTCGGCGCGCTGCGTGAGCGCGGGATCGACGACCTCGCCGGCATCACCCTGATGAGCGACGGCGCCTCCGTCTACGAGTGCACCTCCGCCGAGGACGTCTTCGACCTCGTCCAGGGCGGGCAGGGCGTGTTCGGCATCGCCGTCGGCCGCGTGTGGCGCGAGGTCGAGAACGACCTGGCCGTGCTGCCGGGCGTGGATCCCGCCGACGACGCGGCCCTCGCGCTGCAGGACGAGCTCGCGGCGCGTCGTCGCTCCCGCCAGGCCGGCTGAGAGGCCCGGCGCACGAGACCTGAAGAGAACGGCGGGCCCGCTGGGGAAGGGGGCCCGCCGTTCTCGTGCTGCGTGCTCGCAGTCAGGAGTTCTGGCGCGAGTCCATCACGGTCTTCAGCAGCGCGTCGAAGTCCTCGGTGAGGCGCTTGCCGGAGGCGCCCTCGTAGCGGTGCAGCGGCACCGCCCCGCCCTGTGCCTGCTGCAGGCCGACGCGCTCCTCGATGACCGGGTCGAGCACGGACTCACCGAAGAGGTCCCGCAGCTCGGCCAGCCGGTACTGGTGCTCGACGGAGCGCGGACGGTAGCGGTTCACGACCAGGCCCAGGGGCTGCAGCCGCGGCGCGATGCCTTCGTCGTGCATCTCCGCGGAGAGCTTCAGGGCGCGGTCCGCCGCGGTGACGGCGAAGAAGCCCGGCTCGGCGACCACGAGGGCGCGGTCCGAGGCGGCCAGCGCCATCTGCGTGAGCCCGTTGAGGGAGGGCGGGCAGTCGATGAGGACCAGGTCGTACTGGTGGGTGCGCTTGTCCAGCGCCTGGTGCAGGCGGCGCACGTCCTTCGGCCCCGGGGCGGGGGAGTCCATGACGGCGGAGCGGCTCGTGCCCGGGATGATGTCCAGGTGCGAGGCGGCGCCCTCCGCCCAGGGCGTGGGGATGATCGCCCGATCGATCGTCTCGGTCCTCGGCGAGGAGAGCACCTCGGCGATGTCGAGCGTCGAGGCCGGCTCGCCGAGCAGGCCCAGCGTCGAATCGCCCTGGGGGTCCAGATCGACCACGAGCGCGTTCACCCCCTGGTGGAGGGCGGCAGAGGCCAGGCCCAGGGTCACGGACGTCTTGCCGACGCCGCCCTTCAGGGAACACACACTCACGATGAACACCCCCGCAGTCTACCGGCCACGACCAGCGCCTCGCTGCTGCGACGGGCGGTAGCCTGCCGTGGTCGCCCGCACGTCGCCCCGGAGGGACCCCGATGACGCCCATCACCCACGACCTCGTCCTCGAGGTGCTCGAGGGCTGCGCCCCCAGCGCCCTCGCCGAAGCGCGGGAGCTCGGACCGGTCCGCACCGTCTCCGCGACCGAGCTGGCGCTGCGGTCCGAGGACCTCGACGCGGTCCGCTCCCTGCGCCGCGTCGTCGCCGCCTCCACCGCCCTCACCGTCCCGGCGCGCCGCCCCCGGGAGCTCCTGGAGACCTCCGTGCAGCAGCGGTGCGCGGCGCTGCTCGAGGACCTTCGGCGCCAGCGTCCCCGCCAGGTCTTCCACGGCCTCCGCCTCGAGGCGGCGGGCGCGGACACCCCCGACATGCGACGCCTGGCCGCGGCTCTCGCAGAGCTGGCGGGCGTGCCGGTCGACGACGCCGAGGGCGACCTGGTGGCCCGGGTGCGGCGAGGGGCGTCACCGGGGACCTGGCAGGTGCTGCTGCGCACCACGCCGCGGCCGCTGTCCACCCGTGCCTGGCGCACCGTGGACTACCCGGGCGCCGTGAACGCGACGATCGCCGCGACCGTGCTGGACCTGCTGGACGTGCGCGCCGAGGACGAGGTGCTGGACATGACCTGCGGCTCGGGCACGTTCCTCATCGAGCAGCTGCACCGTGCCGCGCCGGCCCGCGCCGTCGGCGTGGACCTCTCCGCCGACGCGATCGACGCAGCCCGCCTCCACCAGCGCGCGGCCCGTCGGCGCGGACGCATCGACTGGGAGGTCGGAGACGTGCTCACCGCCCCGCTCGAGGGCGGCTTCACCCGGATCCTGACCAATCCGCCCTGGGGGACCCTCCACGGCGAGCACGAGAGCAACGAGCAGCTGCTGGCGGACCTGCTGGAGCGGGCCGCGCAGCTCGCCGCGCCCGGGGCACGCCTGGGCGTGCTCACCCACGAGATCAGCCGCATGCAGCGCGTCCTCGAGCAGCGCGGAGCCGGATGGCGACGGGTCGGCGAGCACCGCTTCTTCCAGAAGGGCCACCACCCCCGTCTGTTCCTGCTCGAGCAGGGGTGAGCCGCGGGGCCCGAGGAGCAGGTCACTGCCCGGACGTCTCGAGCAGAGCGACGGCATGGCGCAGCAGTGGTGTAACGCTCGCGGCGGCGTTGATCCTCTCCGGGACGATGCTCTCGACCGAGGCGACGTCCTCGACGTCCACGACAGGGACGACGTCGTCGACGTCGCGCAGGAGGGCGATGAGTGCATGATGGACGAACGTGCTGGTCGTGGCCCCGGAGCGGAACGGGGGAGTGGTCCCGTCGTCATCCGTGCACGACGCGTCGCAGACCATGAGACCGTCGGCGTCCAGAGGCACCGTGCACGTCGCCTGATGCCAGGAGACCGGCGTCGCGCGTCGAACCCCGCACTCCTCGTCGAGCTCCCGCAGGAGCGTCGCCTGCGGGGACTCCCCGGCCTCCGGGCGACCTCCGGGCAGATCCAGAAGCCCTGTGTACGGGCCCCGGGACTTGCGGATCGCGGCCACGCCACCATCCGCCTGACGCCAGATGCCGTAGATCCCGCGATGGTCGGTCTCCGGTCGCAGGGATCGTTCGCAGCGGAACCGCACCACCCCCGGGTACAGCTCTCCGAGGTACACCGGTGAGAAGCCGCAGCGCTCGTAGAACCCCACAGCTGAGGCGTCCGTCTCCGCCTCGAGCACGTGGACAGCGGGCAGCACCTCGGCCAAGCAGGCGATCAGCCGAGCGCCGCACCCGGTGCCCCGACGGTCGGGCGCGACGGCGATCGCATCGAGCACCCATCGCCGGCCGTCATCGCACGGATGCACTGCTGCCGCGGCCACGAGCCTGCCCGTGACGTCGCGCAGCGCCCAGGCATGTCCGCGTGCGGCGAGCCACTTCGCACGTCGACCGCGCTGCTCATCGTCACCGCCGAGCGCGTCGGCGAGGAGCCGGGCCGCCTCGTCGGCGTTCTCGGGCGAGACCGGGATGAGCATGCCGGTGGAGACGGGGAGCATCTCGGCAGGATAGCGGCGCATCGCCCGGTAGCCTCGGTGTGCATGACGACCGACGACTTCCACCTCCATGAGGAGACCGGCGATCCCGAGCGGATCGCGATCGCGCTCCCGGGTCAGGGGTACACCGCGCAGGGCCCGTTGCTGAGCTACGCGACCCACGCGCTCCTCGACGCGGGCTGGACGGTGCGAGTGCTGATCTGGGACGTCGCACCGCCTCGCCGCGCGCAGGAGGTGTACTCCGACACGCTGCGTGACACGGTCCGTGACCATCCCGAGGCACGGCACCTGGTGGTCGCGAAGTCGCTCGGGACCCTCGCCCTGCCCGCCGCGGCCGAGCTGGGGATGTCCGGCGCCTGGCTCACGCCGCTGCTCGAGGGCCCGGCGGCGCCGACGCTGCGGCCCGCGATCGGGGAGCTCGTGGCGGCCGGCGTGCCGACTCTGCTCGCGGGCGGCACGGGCGATTCGCTGTGGAGCACCGAACACGCGCGGGCGTCGGGTGCCTGTGTCCTCGACATCGACGGGGCCGACCACGCGCTCGAGGTGCCGGGGGACTGGAGAGCCTCCTTGCATGCGCTCGACCGGGTGACGACCGCCGTGGCCGATCTCGCCGCCGAGCACGTCCCGACTCAGCGGTGATCCGCCGTCCACCTGACCGGCACCGGGTCGCCTCAGAGCCCGCGCCGGCCCTCCTCGAGCGCCCGTCGGCCGCCGTCGTCCCCGTGGATCCGCACCCGGGCCACGTCGTCCCGGCCCGTGACCCACAGCAGCAGTTCCAGCGGCTCGCCGTGGACGCGCAGGCTGCCCGCTGCATGCCGTGACCCTATCCGCCGCCCGCCCAGCGGGGAGACGAACGTGACGTCGGCCGGCACCTTCATCGCCAGCGGCGCCATGAGGCCCAGCGCGCGCCATGCCGACCTGTCGCGCTCGGCCGCGGGCGGTCGCGGCTCCCAGCCGGGCTGCGCTCGGCGCAGGTCCTCGTGGTGGATCAGCAGCTCGGCCTGGCCGCTGAGCGCATCGAGCCGACCGGCGGGGGAGAGGGGCCCGGGCCCTGGCCGGAAGGCCTCGACCCGACGCTCCCACGACTCCTCCCGCCGTCGTTCCCGGGCCTCGCGGGCCCGGGCACCGAGCGGACCGGGCAGGCGCGGGCCGAGGATCAGGTGCGGCGCGCTCTCGCGCAGCACCAGGTGCTCGAGCAGGTCCTCCGCATCCCAGCCGGGCAGGATCGTGGGCGCCTCGGGCCCGAGCTCGGCGAAGCTCGCGGCGAGCTCTGCACGCTCGGACGGCGGGTCAGTGCGCATCGGGCTCAGCCCTGGTTGCTGAAGGCGGCGTCGAAGGACTGCTCCGAGACGGGGTAGTCGAGGTCCCGCAGCAGCTCGAGCGCCTCCTTCGCCCCGTGGAGACGGTCCATGCCGGCGTCCTCCCACTCGATGGAGATCGGGCCCTGGTAGCCGATCGAGCGCAACGCCCGGAAGGCCGCGTCCCACGGCACGTCCCCGCGGCCGAAGGAGACGAAGTCCCAGCCGCGCCGCGGATCGCCCCAGGGCAGGTGGGAGCCGAGGCGGGTGTTGCGCCCGGTGGTGCGCACACGGATGTCCTTGCAGTCCACGTGGTAGATCCGGTCCGCGAAGTCGGAGATGAAGGAGACCGGATCGATCTCCTGCCACATGAAGTGGGACGGATCCCAGTTCAGGCCGAAGGACTCCCGATGGCCGATCGCCTCGAGGGTGCGCTGCGTGGTCCAGTAGTCATAGGCGATCTCGGAGGGGTGGACCTCATGGGCGAAGCGCACCCCGCACTCCTCGAACACGTCGAGGATCGGGTGCCAGCGGTCGGCGAAGTCCTGGTAGCCCTCGTCGATGACGTCCTGGCCGACCGGCGGGAACATCGCCACGTACTTCCAGATCTTCGAGCCGGTGAAGCCGACGACGGTGTCCACGCCGAGCTTCTGCGCGAGACGCGCGGTGTTCTTCATGTCCTCGGCGGCACGCTGCCGCACGCCCTCGGGATCCCCGTCGCCCCAGACGGCGGAGCCGACGATCGCCTGGTGGCGGAAGTCGATCGGGTCGTCGCAGATCGCCTGGCCCTTGAGGTGGTTCGAGATCGTCCAGACCTTCAGCCCGTGCTTCTCGAGGATCCCGAGGCGCTCGGCGATGTAGGCGTCGTCGTCCCAGCGGCTCGCGTCCAGGTGCTCGCCGGACACGGCGATCTCTAGGCCGTCGTAGCCCCATCCGGCCGCGAGCTCCGCGACCTCCTCGAGGGTCAGATCGGCCCACTGGCCGGTGAACAGGGTGTGCGGATGCGCCATGGCGGTGATGCTCCTTCTCGTCGGTGAGTGTGGCGGTCGGTCAGAGGCGGACGGTCGCGCCGTCGGCTGCATCGGAGTCGATGACCGCCTCCAGCACGCGCTGCAGCGCGAGGCCGTCCTCGAAGTCGGGGGAGTAGGCGGCAGGGTCGCGGTCGCGCACGGCCAGCAGCAAGTCCCGGGCCTGGTTCGTGAACGCGTTCTCCCAGCCGAGGATGTGGCCCTGCGGCCACCAGCCCTCGAGGTAGGGGTGCTCGGGTTCGGTGACGAGGACCCGGGTGAAGCCTTGCTCGGCGGCGGGCACGCTCGCGTCGAGGAACCACAGCTCGTCGAGGCGCTCGAGGTCGAAGCGCAGCGCGCCACCGGACCCGTACACCTCCAGGCTCAGCTCGTTCTTCCGCCCGGTCGCCATGCGGCTTGCCTCGAGGGACGCGATCGCGCCGCCGGAGAGCTCGAGGGATGCCCAGGCGGCGTCGTCCACGGTGACGGGCTCGGGGCCGTCCTCGCCGGGGCGCTCGGGGACCATTGTCGCGAGCCGTCCGCGCACGGCGGTCACGCTCTGCCCGGTGACGTACTGGATCTGGTCGATGGCGTGGGAGCCGATGTCGCCGAGAGCGCCGGAGCCGGCGGTCTCCTTCCGCAGGCGCCAGGACATCCCGGCGTCGGGGTCGACGAGCCAGTCCTGCAGGTAGGAGGCCCGGACCTGGCGGATCTCGCCGAGCCTCCCGGCGGCGACGAGATCCCGGGCGTGGGCGAGGGCGGGCACCCGCCGGTAGGTGTGGCCGAGGGCCGCGACCTGTCCCCGCTCGCGGGCGGCGCGGGCCGCCTCCACCATGCGCTCGGCCTCGCCCGGGTCGTTCGCCAGCGGCTTCTCGCACAGCACGTGCTTGCCCGCCTCGAGCGCGGCGATCGCGATCTCGGCATGGAGGAAGCCGGGGGTGCAGATGTCGACGATGTCGATGTCCTCACGGGCGATGACCTCGCGCCAGTCGGTGGCGTGCTCCTGCCAGTCCAGGCGGCGGGCGGCCTCCGCGACGGCGGCCTCGTCCCGGCCGACGAGGACGCGCCGCTCCAGGGGCGGGACCTCGAAGGCGGCGCCGACGGTGCGCCAGGCCTGGGAATGGGCGCGGCCCATGAACGCGTAGCCGATCAGGGCGATGCCGAGCGGTCGGTCGGGGGTCTCGGGCACAGGGTCTCTCCTTCGGGACGGGGCATGGCCGCACGGTGCCGACGGGCGCTTCCCGCTGCCGCCGGTGATGCCTGTCTCACAACCCTATGCCGCTGATCACGCCCGGGCAAAGGAGTCCGCCGCCCATCGCACGGCCCCATGCCGGAGACTGGGGGGATGGAACGTCACGTGCGCGCATGGATGAGGGCCGAGGTCCGGGAGGGGACGGACGTGGCCCTGCTCGTGGCCGTACCGGACGCGCCCGCGGCGGGGGAGTCCCTCAGCGTGCGGGCCGGCGGGGCGGAGCATCCCGTGACCGAGACGCGCGACCGCTTCGGCAGCCGACTCCACCTGCTGCACGACCTGCCCGCCGGGGAGGTCGAGATCGTCTATGACGCCCACGGCATCGCCCCGGCGCCGCCGCCCCGGGCGGACGAGGCCGACGCGGTGCTGCACCTGCGTCCCTCCCGCTACTGCGAGGTGGACGAGTTCACGCCCGTCGCCGCGGAGATCGTGGGGGAGCGGGAGGGAGGCGCGGCCCTCGACGCGGTGGTCGAGTGGGTCGCCGGACATCTCGAGTACGTGCCGGGATCGAGCACGATCACCGACTCGGCCCGCAGCACTCATCTCGCCCGACGCGGCGTGTGCCGCGACTACGCCCATCTCACGGCGACCCTGCTGCGTGCGGCCGGGATCCCGGCTCGCTGCTCCTCGGTGTACGCGCCGGGTCTCAGCCCCATGGACTTCCACCTCGTGGTCGAGGCCCTCGTCGACGGGCGCTGGCTGGTGGTCGACGCGACCCACCTCGCACCGCGCGCCTCGATGGTGCGGATCGCGACCGGGCAGGACGCGGCGGACACCGCGTTCATGACCACCCTCGCCGGGGACGTCGCCCTCACGGGCATCCAGGTCACGGCCGTCGTCGACCCGGCGCTGCCGCGAGAGGACCCGGCCGAGCTGCTCGCGCTGCGCTGAGGCGGGGAGCGGTCAGGCGCCCGGCGCCGTCGGCCCCTCGGGATCCGCGGGCCCGTCGGCGTCCGCCGGTCCCTGGGAGCCCGTCGGCCCTTCGGAGTCCGTGGGTCCCTGGGAGCCCGCGGGCCCGTCGGCATCCTGCCCGTCCTCGTCGCCGAAGCTCGCGAGGTACTGCTCGACCTCGGCGGCGATGTCGTCGGCGCTCGGCACGACGGAGCCCACGCCCGAGGTGATCATCGTGTCGAAGCGCTTCTCGAGCCCGGCCACCATCTCCTGCAGCGGCGGCTGCGCGTCGACCTGTGCGGCGATCGCCTCCCGCACGGGCACAGCCTGCGCCTCGAGCGCCTCGGCCGTGAGGTGCGGGCCCTTCTCCTCGCCGACCGCGGCCAGCAGCGCGATCGCCGCGTCGGGATAGGACATCTCGTGGAGGTACTGGGGGACGTGCACGGTCAGGCCCACCACGTCGTGCCCGCCCTCGGCCAGTCGCATCGTCAGCAGCGCCGTGAACGGGGCGCGCAGTCGGAAGGTGCCCGGCATGGAGCGGCGCACCTCGATCGACTCGGGATCCCCGGCGAAGCGGGTGACCGGCAGCTCGCGGGTGTGGGGGACCGGGGCGGGGAAGCCCTGCAGCAGCAGGGTCCGCTCGATGCCGAGCTGCTCGACGACGATCCGCAGCGCGGTGGCGACGCGCTCCCACTGGAAGGAGGGCTCGGGCCCGGTGAGCAGGAAGAACGTCTGCCCGTCGGCGTCGGTCACCTCGTGCAGCAGGATCTCGGGTCGCTCGTAGTCCTCGAAGTGGTCCAGCGACAGCGTCACCTCGGGACGGCGCCCTGCGTAGTCGTGGACCTGGTCCATGTCCAGGCGCCCGACGACACGGCTGGAGAGGGTGTTGAGTAGGTGGTCGTCCAACAGGCGCTGCGCCTCGCCCGCATCGGTGAACGCACCGAGGGTGACCAGCAGCGTGCGGCCGTGGAGGGAGCGCGAGTCGACATGGCGCTCGTAGCTGAACAGGGACGTCGGATCCATCATGACCTCCAGGCGACAGGGCGGGCCGTGCGGGCCGGCACGGGGTGACCTCCTGGTCAACGGCCCGCCCGCCGGGACTATTCCGGTCCGGGCGCGTGCGGGGGAGAGGTAGCGCACCTCACAGCAGCATCTGGGCGGTGTCGGCCGCGAGGCGGAGCGTGAGCGCGCCGGTGACCACCAGGAACACCACCCTCACGAAGCGGGAGCCCAGGCGCAGGGCGAGACGCGCCCCGAGGAAGCCGCCGGCGAGGTTCGCGAGCGCCAGCACGGCGCCGAGAAGCCACCACACATGGCCCTGGAGCCCGAAGACCGCGAGCGCACCGATGTTCGTGGTGAGGTTCGCGAGCTTCGCGTGGACGCTCGCCTCGAGGAACCCGTAGCCGAGCAGCGCGACCATCGCGATGATGAAGAAGCTGCCGGTGCCCGGCCCCAGGATCCCGTCGTACACCCCGACGCCGGCCCCGATGCCGCCCGCCCGCAGCACATGCGAGCGTCCCCGGTGCCGCGGGGAGTGCTCGATGCCCATCGAGGGGCGAAGGAGGGTATAGGCCCCCACGGCCACGAGCGCGACCAGGACGATCGGGGTGAGGGCGGGCTTCGGGATCAGGCTCGCCATCGCGGCGCCCGCTGCGCTGCCGCCGAGGGCGCACACCACCAGCGGCAGCGCGGTCGCCGCGACCGGCGTGATCCGGCGGACGTACGTCCACGAGGACACCGCGGTCCCTGCCGCGGAGGCGATCTTGTTCGTGCCCAGCACCGCGCCGCTGGGGGCATCGGCCGGCATGGCCGTGAGCAGGGCGGGAAGCTGGATCAGCCCGCCGCCGCCGACCACCGCGTCCACCCAGCCGGCCACGAAGGCCGCGCCGACGAGCAGCACGAGGGTGAGGGCGGAGAGCTGGGTGAGCTCGGCGAGCACAGGCACCGCACCAGTGAAGCACCCGCCGCGCAGCGCTGACACACTGGTCCCATGCGCGCGCTCATCTGGGACCTCGGGGGCACGCTCGTGGACACCTACCCCGACGTCGACCGGGCGCTGGCCGAGGCGGTGCGTGCGCAGCCCGACGAGCCGCTGCGTCGCGAGGTCGCGATGCTCACCCGGCGCTCCAGCTCCGAGGCGATCGCGGTGCTCGCCTCCCGTCACGACCTGCCCGAGGCGCACCTCCGCGCGGCCTACGAGGCGACGAAGCGGCACTGGGCCGAGCATCCTCCGCCGCTCATGGACGGGGCGGAGGAGCTGATGGAGGCCGCGCGAGACGCCGGAGCGCTGAACCTCGTGGCGACCCACCGGGACCGTGACAGCGCGAGCGCCCTGCTGGACGGGCTCGGCCTCGCGGTCGACGACATGGTCTGCGCCCCGGACGGGTACCCGCGCAAGCCCGCCCCGGACATGGTGCGGGCCCTGCTCGCACGGCACCGGCTCGCGCCGGGGGAGTGCCTCGCCGTCGGGGACAGACCCGCGGACGTCGAGGCCGCAGAAGCCGCCGGCGTGGACGGAGTGCTGCTGGAGACGCCGGGGATCCCGCTGGAGGCCCCGGGCGCTCGTCGCATCCACTCGCTGCGCGCCCTGATCCCCGAGTTCCGCCGCGGAGGAGCAGGGGACTAAGTTGGTCCCATGGCGATCATCTTCAAGGCCGAGCTCAGCCCCACGAAGCCCGAGGTGCTCCGGCAGCTGCTGACCACCCGTCCCTGGGGCGAGGACGGCGAGATCGAGGTGCTCGGCGCCTACCGCTTCGATGATCCGGCAGGGGAGGTGGGCGTGGAGTGCCATCTGGCCCGCGTCGGCGAGAGCATCTACCACCTGCCGCTGACCTACCGCAGCGCACCGCTCGAGGACAACGCAGTGCAGCTCGTGACCACCATGGAGCATTCCGTGCTCGGCACCCGCTACGTCTACGACGGCCTGGAGGACGAGCTCGCGATCGAGTGCTTCGCCCGGGCGATCGCGGGCGATCAGCAGCAGGCCGAGCTGGAGATCTTCAGTCCCGACGGAGCACCCGCGGGAAGTCGGCCGCAGAGCGTCGTGGTGACCCGGGAGGTCGACGAGGGCGAGACCGCGCCGAGCCTCGACGCGCTGCTCGACGGCGACGAGACCTTCACCGTCGCGCGCACCGTCGGCGACCTCGACGGCACGGTCCGGCTCGTCGCCGAGTGGGACGGCGGTCGCGGAGTCGTCGCCGCCTGCTGAACCGCCGCCCGGGGAGGGGAGCCCGTCGGAGCGGCCGACGTGGTGCTCTTCCCGCCATACTTTACATAACGTACATTATCGGCGCACCGCTCAGGTGTGGCTGAGAGGGGCTCGGACCAGAGTTCCTGCCCGTCGCGCCTCGTCCAGCGGCTTCCTGTCGGGCCCGCTCCACCCAGTGCTGCATCTCAGTCGCCATGGCGGCGAGATGACGGTCGAGATGCAGCACTCGAAGAACGTGCGCGGCACTGTGCGTCGGGATGTCAGGTCGACCGGCCGTCGACGTCGGCGTCGTCCGCGGTCGTGTCAGGGTTATCCGACCGGTGTCCAGGAATGCATCACCCCTGCCGGCGTCGGGATCCTCGAGACTCGTGGTCCGCGCCTCGTGCGCGATCTCGACGGACTCGACGTCCTTCTCGCCCGGGTGCAGCTCGGGCAAGGACGGCGTTCCCCCGGGGCTGAGCCGCTCTCGGATCCTCCGCCTCATCTCACTCATGGGGCCCTCGCCCTCTCGTCTCGGCAGGATCCTGCGATTCCGGAGATCCCGTCTGTCGTCGTGCTGGGCGAGACTGCCTCCATGACCGATCACCACGATGACCTTCCTCGAGTCGGGCCCGACGTCGCCGCACAGCTGCGAGGCGGCCTGCTGCGCGGCGCGGACCTGAGTGGGCTCGAGGTCCGCGACAGCGATGTCTCCGGCCTGCGGATCGTCGACTGCCTGGCCGACGAGATGTCCGTCAGCGGCGCCCTGGGCAGGGTGATCGTCGACGACGTCGACGTCACAGACCATGTGCGCGAGGTGCTCGACGCGCGCCTGCCCGTACGCAGGCTCGCCCGTGAGGCGACGACGCCGGTCCAGCTGCGGCACGCCTGGGACGAGACCCAGCGTGCATGGGACGAGCTCATCGCCGAAGTGCGGGACTCCCCCGTCGATCTCGCGTCCGCGCAGGTGGGCGGCGAATGGTCGCTCGTGCAGACCCTGCGCCACCTGCGCTTCGCCGCCGACGCCTGGATCGGCACGGCCGTGCTCGGAGAGCCCCGCCCGCACCATCCCTGGGGACTTCCCGCCGACGGCGCCACGGACGATGTCATCTCCGAGCTCGGACTCGATCTCGACGCCGATCCCGGCCTCGAGGACGTCCTCGCCGTCCGTGCCGAGCGCCGCGAGACGGTCGGACAGCTGCTCGGCTCGCTCACCGAGGCAGAGTTGGATCGAGTCTGCGATAGGACGCCCGGGCCGGGCTATCCGATGCGCGAGTACACGGTGCGGCGCTGCCTGCGAGTGATGCTCGGCGAGGAGGCCGAGCATCTGCGTTACACGCTGCGGGACCAGGCCGTGCTGAGGCGTGCCGTGGAGCAGAACTGAACCACCAGAGACTTGGGAAGCGCCCTGCTCGTGGCACTCGTCCCCCATGAGCTCCGTAGGGGGCGACGCCGGGTACGCACCATCAGCCGAGCAGAGGCGCAAGGGCACGGGCGAACTCCATCGGCTCGGCGCTGGCGCCCACGTGGTTGCCCGGCATGTCGACCAGAGGGAGTCCGAGCTGGTCGGCAAGCACTTCGGTGGCGCGGCGAGCCATCTGGTGATGGCTGAGAGCGCCCGCGCACAGCGTCAGAGACGTCCGGCGTGCCGTCCTCATGTCGGGCTCGTGGAAGACCGTGGGTCCGGCCATCCGGCCCAGGAAGTAGCGGTTCTTGGCCAGCTCCGCTTCTGACAGTGCGGGCAGCGACACATGAGCGGGAGCCGCCTGATCCGGGCCCGTGCGATGGCCCGCCCCACTGAGGTCGAAGAACTCCTGCACCGCCTGCTGCGTGTCGGTGTCGGCGGCGGCGAATGCCGCAGCGGCGCGGGCGGCCAGCTCGTCGTCGTCGAGGAGGGAGACGAGCGGCGGCTCGTGCAGCACGGCGCGGCTGACGAGATGAGGATGGAGCCTGGCCAGTTCGAGGAGCGTCACGGCGCCGCCGCTGCTGCCGAAGAGCAGGGCGGGACCGCTGGTGAACCGGCCCACGAGTGCCGCGAGATCCTCAGCCAGGACGTGCGGCGTCGGCGCAGCCATCCCGGGCACGGCGCGGCTGGCCCCGATGCCCCGTGGATCGTGCGTGACGACCGTGAACCGCCCTGCGAGCTCATGCGCGAGCGATGCGAAACCGGCTCGCCCTGCCGGCGCCCCGACGAGGAACAGCAGGGGCCCCTCCCCCCGGACGTCGAAGGCGATGGTGCAGTCCTGTCGGTCGAGCAGCTCCGGCGAGCTCGAGACGCGGTCGCTGTAGTCGGCGATCTTCCGAGCGATCACATCGAGAGCGCCGTCCAGCTGCTCGCGACGCTCGTGGACGCGTCGTCGATGAGCCATGAGCAGCTCCAGTCGAAGCCCGACGGGATCCTCGGCCGTCTCGTCGGCGCCGGTGAACCGCGCGATATCCACCAGAGGCATCTCCGTCTCCCGCAGATGGACCAGCATGCGGATCAGCTCGATGTCCTCCGTCGTGTACTGGCGACGACCCGCGTGATCGCGCCGAGGCGACGGCACGATCCCACGCCGTTCGAAGTAGCGCAGCGTATCCGGCGTCAGACCGATGCGCGCCGCGACCTCCGCGATGCCGAGCACTTCCTCTGCTTCGTCCATGCCACGAGTCTCCAGGTTGGACCACGGTTCAGGTCAAACGATCATCCGACGCCCTCGGTCGCAGGACGGACGGGCCCGCTTCCCTCAGGCCTGACCCGGCATCCTCTCGGTGTCGGCGCCGCTCCCCCGGCCCGCCATGATGAAGAACGCGCCGGAGATCATCACGCCGCACACCATCGCGATCGCCATCGGCAGCGAGGAGTGCGTGCCCGCCACACCCACCAGCGGTGCGGCGATCGAGGCCGAGAACGAGAAGCCGAGGCCCAGCATCGCCGAGCCCGTCCCGGCGAACTCGCGCGCCTGGTCGGAGGCGAGCGCGCCGCCGTTGCCGAAGATCATGCCCTGCGGTGCGACGGTGAAGAAGAACGCCGGCAGCACGATCCACGCCGGGGTGTCCAGGAACAGGCTCCCGATCAGCAGGGAGAAGCTCGCCAGGGACACCACGATCAGGCCCACGCGGATGAGCTTTCGCGGATGGATGGTGCGGGTCAGCCTCGCCGAGAGCAGCGACATCGCCATCATGCCCATCGAGTTGATCGCGAAGCTGACCGAGTACTCGCTCGAGGTGAAGCCCAGCATCTCCTGGACCACGAACGAGGAGGCGGAGACGTAGGCCATCAGTGCGAAGGCCGAGAAGGCGTTGACCAGCATGTATGCGACGAAGATCCGTCGACCCAGCAGGGTGCGGCAGTTGCGCAGGAAGGTGCGGAAGCCGCCCGAGTGGCGTCTGGAGACCGGCAGCGACTCGGGGATCAGGAAGATCACCCCGAGCAGCGAGATCAGCGACATCGCGGCGATGACCAGGAAGATCTCGCGCCACTGGCCGAACACGAGGATGATCCCGCCCAGCAGCGGGGCGACGATCGGGGCGACGCCGCCCACGCCCTGCATGATGTTCATGATCCGGAACAGCTCGGGCCCGTCGGTCATGTCGATCAGCACCGCGCGGCCCAGCACCATGCCGAAGCCGCCGCCGATCCCCTGGATCACGCGCAGCACCAGCAGCACCTCGGCCGAGGGCGCCATGGCGCATCCGATCGAGGCGAGCAGGCACAGGATGATCCCGATCAGCAGCGGCCCGCGCCGGCCCAGGCGGTCCGAGAGCGGCCCGGCGACGATCTGACCGCTCGCGGTGCCGAGGAAGAACGCGGTGATGGTCAGCTGCATCCGCGAAGCGGTGGTGCCGAGCTCCTCCGCCACCTCCGGGAAGGCGGGGATGTACATGTCGGTGGCCAGCGGGCCGATGGCGCTCAGCGTGGTGAGCACGAGGATCACCATCGCGGTGACCTTGCCGCGGGTGCGGCGCAGCTCCTCCTCGTCGGGAAGATGCGCGAGGTCGTGATCAGCGGGGTCCTCGAGCACCGGGATGGCTCCGGTGATCGTCGGGATCGAGCCGGTGATGGTGGGCAGCGAGCCGGTGGTGGTCGTGGGCTCCTCCTGCGGAGCCCGGTCCTCGGGCGGGGTGTCGTCGGCGGCGGTGGCCACGGTGCTCCTCTCGGGCGTGCAGACGACGAGCCGGGCGGGACCACGGGGATCCCGCCCGGCTCGATCGGTCCATCCTAGGAGCGCTGCCGCCGCTCGTACACCCACACCAGGGCGACCGCCACGAGGTCCACGGCGATGAACACGAGCATGAAGGGCCCGCCCATGCCGACGCTGCGGTCGATGACGACGCCCTCGCCGCCGGCGAAGAGGGCGCCGACGATCATCATGATCAGGTTGTTCATGACGTGGAAGGCGATCGGGGCCTCGAGGCCGCGGCTGATCAGCGCCATCGCCGCCATGCTGAGGCCGAAGACGGCGTAGTAGCTCAGCAGCCACGGATCCACGGACATGTGGGCGAGGCCGAACAGGACGCTGGAGCCGATCATGCCGAGCACGATCGCAGGGCGCACCGCCCGGACCCAGGAGGCGAGCATCGGCATCATCGCGCCGCGGAACAGCAGCTCCTCCCCCGCCGCCTGCAGCGGCGTGGTCAGCAGCGCGACGATTACGAGCCCGACGGTGGTCGAGGTGACGGCGAACTCGCCGATGCCCGCCGCGCCGGGAGAGACCAGCGCCGAAATGCCGAGCGCCGCCCCGACCAGCACCGTGAACGCGCCGCACCACAGGCCGAGGCGTCCCCACCGCGGACCGCGCGGGCGGGCGATCAGCGAGCGCCACGGCACTCGGGCGATCAGCGCCGTGAGCACCACCGCCAGCACGCCGCTCGCCGCGAGGGACAGGTTCATCACGGCCATCATCGCCGGGCTGATCGAGAAGTCCTCGGGGGAACGACCGCCGAGGAGCACCTCGAGGATCGTGACGACGAAGACCAGCACCGTCTGCAGCACGACCATCGTCACGAGCAGGCCGGGGACGAGCAGCAGCGGCTTCCACCAGGAAAGACGCAGATGGGCGCCGAAGGGGCGCTCGGTGGGCAGGCCGCTCGGGCGCTCGGCGCGCGCGGCCGGGGCGGGCGCGGTGCCGGGGTCGGAGGCAGGGGGCGGGAGGGAGGAGGATGTCGAGGTCATGACCCCACCCTCCCCGCCGTCCGCACGCCGCACCAGTGTCGCCTCGTCGAGCCGGTCGCCGACCTTCGTCGGCACCCCGGCGGGCGCGGGTCGACCGTCGTGGGGGCTCAGCGCGCCGCGGCCTGCTCCGCGAGACGTCGCTGGTAGGTGGGATCAGTGCGCTTCAGCCAGCGGATCACGGCCGAGGTCACGGGGATCATCGCGTACTGCACGAGCACCTTGTAGAGCACGCCGAGCACGGTGTACTCGACGTACTGCTCGAAGGTCGTGATGCCGATCGCGACCGAGGCGATCGCGCAGAAGATGATGGTGTCCACCAGCTCGCCGAGGCCGCTCGAGGTGAACAGGCGCGCGATCAGGCCCCGCTCCCCCATCCGCCGCTTCATCCGCGAGACGACCAGGGAGTTCAAGCTCTGCCCGGCGAGGAAGCCGGCGAGCCCGGCGAGCACCACGATCCACACGGGGCCGAGGGCGACCTCGAGCGCCTCCTGCTTGGCCAGGCCGTACTCGTCGGGGAAGGGCGGCAGCGCGATGATCACCTGATAGCTGAGCGAGGCGAGGATGCTGACGGCGAAGGAGGTCAGGATCGCGCGGCGGGCGCTACGAGGGCCGTAGAGCTCGGTGACGATGTCGCCGAGCACGTAGGCGAGGGGGAAGAGGAAGAAGCCGCCGTCGGTGATGATCTCGAAGCCGGTGCCGGGCACGTCGCCGAAGCTGACGCCCTTGGCAGCTCCGATGCCGGAGAGGATCACCACCGTGACCATGGCGGCCAGGAGGATGTCGAAGTGGGAGGAGCCCCGGTCGGCGTAGACGGCGCCGGCCGGGCGTCCAGACGGCGGGGCGGCGGGCGCGGTGAGGTTCTGTTCAGCAGTCACCGGGGAAGGCTACACAGCGCCGCGCCGCCCCGCCGGGCTCAGATGCCGATGGCGTCGTAGTCCGCATCGGCGACGAAGCTCTCGAACTCGCTCTCGCTGCCGTACCAGCGGTTCGAGTCCCCGGCGAAGGGGCCGGAGTCGGAGTACTGCCACAGCTCCCACGCCCACCAGCGGCCCGGCAGGGTGGTCGGGCTCGAGTCGTTGTAGGAGGCGAGGAACAGGGGCGAGTTCGACGGCGTCCAGTCCCCCACCACGTCGTTCCACCAGTGGAGGTTGGTGTAGAGGACGGGACGGCGGCCGACCTGGTCGCGGTACGCGATCGAGAAGGCGGAGATCCAGTCCCGCATCTCCTGCGTCGAGAGGCCGTAGTCGCGGGGCAGGTCCGTGTAGGCCTCGAAGTCGACCATGCCCGGCAGGGTGATGCCGTCGTCGCTCCAGCCGCCGCCGTTGTTGAGGAAGAACTCGACCTGCTCCTCGGGACCGCCGCTGTCGGGGCGGGCGAAGTGGTAGCCGCCGCGCACGAGGCCCGCGTCGCCGGCCCCGGTGTACTGGTGGTCGAAGTCGGGGCTGCGGTAGCTGACGCCCTCGGTGGCCTTCACGTAGGCGAAGCGGGAGCCGAGCTCGGCCTGGGCGGCCCAGTCGACCCTCCCCTGCCAGCCGGAGACGTCCTGGCCGTGGAGGCCGGCGGCGTTCGCGGCGGGGGCGACGAGCGCGGAGGCGCCGGTGCCGAGGGCGACCGCGCCGAGCGCGCCGCCGCGCAGGACGGAGCGGCGCGAGGCACCTGTGGCCTCCTCGGCGGGCGGGGCGGGATGGGCGAGGTGTCGCGGACGGTAGGACGACATGAGGAGGCTCCTGGGGAAGGGGACAGCGTCGCTGCAAGGAGAGTGCGATGGGGATCACACCCCCGTCACCGTACGGTGATCTTCCCGGATCGCGCCAGGTGCGGCGTCTGATACGGCGTGTCGCGGCGAAACGGTCGGACCGGACGGAAGCGGTCAGACCTCGCGCGGCGCGATGAAGGCGCGCAGGGTGCCCAGGATCGTGGTCGCCGCGAGCTCGGTGACATCCCGCTGCTCGAGCTGCTCGCGCACGAGCAGGTCGATGAAGATACCCGTGAGGAGCTGGGCGAGGTCCTCGGCGGGAAGCAGCGCCCGCTCCCCCGTCACCTCGAGTCGCGCGGTGAGCAGGGCGCCGATCTGGTCCCGCATGCGCTCTCGCTGACCGGCGAGCTCCGCGCGCAGCGCCTCGTCCCGCAGCGAGCGGGCGATCGCGTCGGAGTAGAGCAGGTACCACTGGCGGCCGAAGGGGCGGATCCCCTCGAACACCGCGAGCATCACCTGCGCGTCGTCGACCTCGAGGATCGAGCAGGACTCGTCCCCCGTGAAGTCCGCGACCGCCCGCTCCACGGAGCTGTTGGCGATCGCCATGAGCTCGGCGGTGACCTCGTCGAACAGCGCGATGAACACCTCCTCCTTGCTGGAGAAGCTCGAGTAGAAGGCGCCGCGCGTGAAGCCTGCGGCCTTCACGAGGTCGTCCACGGTCGCGCCGTCGATCCCCTTCTCGACGAAGACGTCCAGCGAGGCGCGCACGAGCTTCGCACGGGTGTTCTCCCTGCGGCGCGTGCCCGAGGACTCCGGCAGGGGTTCGAACAGATCGGTCATGGCTCCTCGGTGCGGGGATGTGCGACGAGTCTCACGTGCAGGTCGCGATCGACGGGGGTGGGATGCGGCCGATAGTATCCCATCGATACATCTTCGTATCGAATGCGCGGGCGTCTCGGACTGAGCTGTCCCTCGCTCGGTGCCCGCTGCTCGTCCTGGAGGTCGCGTGTCCTCGTCCCTGTACCGCCTCGGCCGACTCATGGCCACGCTGCGCTGGAAGGCTGTCGGGGCGTGGATCGCGCTGCTGGTCGTCGTCGGCGGCCTCGCGGTCGGCCTCGGAGGCACCTTCACCTCCGACATCGAGATCCCCGGCACCGAGGGGCAGCGCGGCATCGACTCCCTCGCCAATCGGTTCCCCGAGATGGGCGGCACCTCCGGCCAGGTGGTGCTCGTGGCCGAGGACGGCTCGACCGTCGACCAGCACGAGGACGAGATCGACGACCTCATGGAGAAGATCGGCGAGGTCGAGGGCGTCGAGGCCGCCCCCTCTCCCTTCGACGACGTCTCCCCCGGCACCCGCACCGACGACGACGGCGCGATCATCGCCCAGTTCCAGATGACCGGGCAGACGGGCGCCTTCCCCGAGAGCTCCGTCGAGGAGATCCGCACCCTCGTGGACGAGGCGAGCACGCCGAGCCTCGAGGCGCACCTGGGCGGGCAGGTGCTGCAGAGCGCCGAGGTGCCCTTCGGCGCCGGCGAGGTCTTCGGGATCATCGCCGCGCTGATCATCCTCGCGATCGTCTTCCGCTCGCTGATCCCCGCGTTCATACCGATCGTCACCGCGATCGTCGGCGTCGGGGTGTCGATGATGGCCCTGGTCGCGCTCTCCGCCGGGCTCGACATCCCCTCGGTCACCACGGCGCTCGGCGCGATGCTCGGCCTCGCCGTCGGCATCGACTACGCGCTGTTCATCCTCTCCAGGCACCGGGACCAGCTCGCCCACGGCGACGACGTGCACGAGTCGATCGGGAAGTCGCTGGCCACCTCCGGCAGCGCCGTCATCTTCGCGGGCCTGACCGTGATCATCGCGCTGGTGGGCCTGTTCATCACCGGCATTCCCTTCCTCACCGTCATGGGCGTCGCGGCCGCCGCGACCGTCGCCCTGTCCGTGGTCGTGGCGCTGACGATGCTGCCGGCGCTCATGGGGATCCTCGGAGAGCGCCTTCGCCCGCGCCGCGCCCGCGAGCAGATGGCGCGCAACGGCGGCGTCCTGCCCGAGGCCGAGCCCGAGAAGGCCCCCCGCGCCGGCCTGCGCACCGCCTGGGTGCGCCTGGTCACCAAGGTGCCGGCCCTGACGATCCTGCTGGTGGTCCTCGGCGTCGGCGCGCTCGCGATCCCGATCAAGGACCTCGAGCTCGCGCTGCCGGACCTGGGCACCGAGCCCGTCGGCACCGACGCCCGCGACACCTACGACCTCGTCGCCGAGGAGTTCGGCCCCGGCTACAACGGGCCGCTGCTGCTGACCGCCGACATCATCAACACCACCGATCCCCTCGACGTGGTCGACCAGCTCGAGGCCGACATCTCCGAGCTCGACCACGTCAAGGAGATCCAGCTGGCGACCCCGAACCAGGGCGCCGACATGGCCGTGGTGGTCGTCATCCCCGAGGGCGGGCCCACCGAGCAGTCCACGAAGGACCTCGTCTCCGAGATGCGCGACGCCGCCCCGGGCTGGGAGCAGGACCTGGCGATCTCCGACGTCACCGTCACCGGCTCCACCGCCGTCGGCATCGACGTCACCGACAAGCTCTCCGCGGCGCTGCTGCCCTTCGCCCTGTTCGTCGTCGGGCTCTCCCTGATCCTGCTGACCCTCGTGTTCCGCTCGATCTGGGTGCCGCTGAAGGCGTCCGTCGGCTATCTCTTCTCCGTCGCCGCCGCCTTCGGCGTGACCTCCATGGTGTTCGAGTACGGCTGGTTCAACGGGCCGCTGTTCGTCGACGTGAACGGCCCGGTCGTCTCCTTCATGCCGATCATGGTGATGGGCGTGCTGTTCGGCCTCGCCATGGACTACGAGGTCTTCCTCGTCTCCCGCATGCGCGAGGAGTTCGTGCACACCGGGGACGCGAAGGGCGCGATCGCCCGAGGCTTCACCGCCAACGCCCCGGTGGTCACCGCCGCGGCGCTGATCATGGTCTCGGTGTTCGCCGGCTTCGTCACCTCCGGCTGGTTCATGCTGCAGCCGATCGCCGTCGCGCTCGCCGTGGGCGTGCTCGTGGACGCCTTCGTGGTGCGCATGACCTTCGTCCCCGCCGTGCTCGCGCTGCTGGGCCGCCACGCCTGGTGGCTTCCGCGCTGGCTCGCCCGGATCCTGCCCACCGTCGACGTCGAGGGCGAGGGCCTCGCAGGAGTGCTCGAGCACCGCCGCTGGACCGAGGAGCACGGCGTGCACTCCCTCCGCATGGAGGACACCGTCGCACCGCTGCTCGGGGACCGCGGCACCCTCGGCCCGCTCACCGGCGCCGTGCGCCCCGGCTCCCTGCTCGTCGTCCGTGCCCCGGACGACGCCGCCCGCGCCACCTTCCTCGGCCTCGCCGCCGGGCGCGTCGCCCCGACCTCGGGCGTCCTCGCCGTCCACGACCGCCTCTCCCCCGACGACATCGGGGCCGTGCAGGGCCGCGCCCACTGGATCGGCGCCGGCGCCCCCGTCGCCCGGCGCCTCGCCGAGATCGACGGCCGCGGCGTGGAACGCGCCGTGATCGTCATCGAGCAGCTCGAGGACCTCTCCCACGCCGCCGCGAGCGTCGACGACACCCTCATCGAGCGCCTCGACGCGCTGCTGGCCAAGGGCGCGACCGTCATCGTCGGCTCCCGCTCCGCCTCCCCCGCCGACGCCGAGCGCGTCCTGCACGAGAGGCTGAGGGACCCCCGCCGTCTGCTCGCCCTGTCCGTCCAGCGCTCCGCCGCCGCCACTCACGAAGGAGCTCACGCATGAAGCGCCTCGCCCATCCCCGCACCCTGATCGTCGTCCTGGTGCTGCCGCTGCTGGTGGCGGGCCTGGGCATGTGGGCCCTGAGCGGCCGCGTGGACCGGCTCGACTCCGTGCCCGCGGCCGTGGTGAACCTCGACGAGGGGGCGGAGGTGACCGACGAGAACGGCGACACCCAGACGGTCCCCTTCGGCCGCCTGCTCGCCGGATCGCTCACCCAGCCCGGGACCGTCGAGGACCAGGACGCGCCGGAGACCACCGGCTTCGACTGGCAGCTGACCAGCGAGGAGGACGCCGAGGAGGGGCTCAAGGACGGCAGCTACTCCGCCGTGGTCGTGATCCCGGAGGACTTCTCGGAGCACCTCGCCACCCTCGGCACCCCCGAGGCGACCCAGGCGATCCTCGAGGTCACCACCAATGACGCGAGCGGCCAGATCAACGCGCTCGTGGGCACCGCCGTCGCGGAGGCCTCCGCGAACACCATGGGCGGGCAGATGGCGCGGCAGTACCTCGACCAGCTCTACATCGGCTTCAACGATCTCGGCGACGGCTTCTCCGACGCGGCCGACGGCGCCGAGGAGCTCGCCGACGGCACCTCTGAGCTCTCCGAGGGCACCGACGACCTCGCCGGAGGCACCCGGGAACTCGCAGACGGCAGCACCCAGGCCGCCGAGGGCGCCCGCGAGTTCTCCGGCGGCGTGTGGACCTTCGCCGACGGCACCTGGCAGGCCGCGGACGGCACCCGCACTCTCGCGAACGGGCTCGACGACCTGGCCACCGGCAGCGAGGACCTCGCCGACGGCGCCGGTCAGCTGAAGACCGGCATGCACGGAACCGAGGAGCAGCCCGGCCTGCTCCCCGGCGTCGAGCAGCTCGCCGCCGGCGTCGAGGGCGACGGCTCCGCCGAGAACCCCGGCCTGGAGAAGGGCGCCGACCAGCTCGCCACGGGTCTCGAGCAGTTCGCGGGAGGCGTCGAGCAGACCGGCACCGCGGTCGCCGGCGACGGCACGGAGCAGAACCCGGGCCTCGCCCCCACCGCCCGCCAGGTGAACGAGGGCATGACCGAGCTCGGCGACGGCGCCCAGCAGGCGGCCGACGGGCTGGCCGGCACCGAGGACCAGCCGGGCCTCGCCCAGGGCGCCGAAGGCGTGGTCGCCTACGCCGAGGGCGTCGACCAGGCCGCCGGTGGGCTGGACACCGCCCTGGACGGCGACGGGACGGCGACGAACCCCGGGATGACCGCTCTGCTCGAGGGCGACGGCACCGCCGACAACCCCGGGATGACCGGGCTGTCGAGCTCCATGGAGGACAGCGCCTGCGCGCTCGCCGAGCGCTACCCCGACGACCAGGAGGCCCAGGCCCTCTGCGCCCAGGCCCAGGGGATGTCGCAGTCGGTCGAGGGCATGTCCGGCTACGTCGGCGGCGTCGACCAGGCCCGCGAGGGCCTGCACACTGTCGTGGACGGCGACGGCACCGCCCAGAACCCGGGCCTCGCCGCGACCGCGGAGGGCGTCGGGGAGGGCGCGACGGCCGCCGCCGACGGCGTCCAGCAGATCGCCGACGGCATCAACGGCACCGACTCCGAGCCCGGCCTCGTCCAGGGCACGGAGGGCATGGTCACCTACGCCGAGGGCATCGAGACCGCCTTCGCCGGCGACGGGACCGAGGACAACCGGGGCCTGACCGCCTCCGCCCAGCAGCTCGCGACCGGGGCCCGCTCGAGCGCCGACGGCGCCGGCGAGCTCGTCACGGGCGTGACCGGCCTGCGCGACGGCATGACCGAGTACGCGGACGGCGTGGACCAGCTCGCCGAGGGCGCGGACCAGCTCGCCGAGGGCACCCGGGGGGCGGCCGACGGCGCCGAGGAGCTCGCCGGCGGCAGCACGCAGCTCGCCGAGGGCGCGGACGCGCTCGGCACCGGAGCGGACCAGCTCGCCGACGGCAACGAGCAGCTCGCCGACGGGGCGGGCGATCTCGCCGACGGCACCGACGAGCTGGCCGAGGGCAGCGGCGAGCTCGCCGAGGGCAGCGACGAGCTGGCCGGCGGTCTGCGCGAGGGCGCGGACGACGTCCCCTCGTACAGCAAGACCGACCGCGAGCGCATGAGCGAGATGGCCGCCTCCCCCGTCGGCACCGACGCGCAGCGGCAGAACGAGGCGAACGGCTCGGACACCGCGACCTTCCCCTTCGTCACCGGTCTCGCGCTGTGGCTGGGCGCCTTCGGCACCTTCCTGCTGCTGCCCGGCCTCTCCCGGCGCCTGCTGGACCGGGCGCTGCCGATGTGGCAGGTCGTGCTGCGCTCCCTGGCCCCGGCGGTGCTGATCGCGCTGGTGCAGACCGTCGCGGTGCTCGCCGTGCTCACGGCCGTCGGGATCTCCCCCGTCTCGCCGCTGTCGGTGGGCGTGGTCGCCTTCGCCGGCGCGGTGATGTTCGCGGCCCTGCACCAGGCGCTGCTGACGGCGCTCGGGGACCGGATCGGCCGGATCGCCTCGATCGTGCTGATGGTGCTGCAGGTGGTGACCCTGGTGGGGATCGTGCCTGTGGAGACGGCGCCCGGGCTGCTGCAGTCGGTCAGCTCGCTGATGCCGCTGTCGATCGTCACCCAGGGCCTGGTCCACGCCGCGCTCGGCGGGACGCTGACGAGCACCTCGGGCACGCTGCTGGCGATCCTCGCCTGGGCCGCGGTCTCGCTGGTGATCACCCTCGCGGTCTCCCGCGGGGCGCGGCTCGCCGGCCGCTCGGACCACGTGGTGGTCGGCGCGGCGCCTGCCGCCGCCTGAGAGCGGCTACTGGAAGTCCCTGGACCGGCCCGCCGCGGCCAGGTCCAGGGGCTCCACCGCATCGGCGACGAGGTTCACGGCCCCGGTGCGGTTCTCCACGATCCCGCGCAGCACGACCGCCCGTGCGGTGCGCAGCAGGGCGCGGTGGCGCACCCAGAACCCCTGCGAGCAGACGACGTTGAGGATCCCGGTCTCGTCCTCGAGGCTGAGGAAGGTGACGTTCCCGGCGGTCGCGGGACGCTGCCGGTGCGTGATCGCGCCGGCGACGCGGATCCGGCGCGAGTCCTCCGCCTCACGGGTCCCGGCGATCGAGAGCACCCCGCCGGCCGTGAGCTCCTCGCGCACCAGCGCCATCGGATGGTCCTCCAGGGTGATGCCGGTGGCCCAGGCGTCGGCGCCGGCGAGCTCCGCATCGCTCATCCCGGGCAGCATCGGCGCGTCGGCGCCGACGGCGAGGTGCGGGAGCGTGTCCGGGGACTCCTGCGCGGCGGCGCCCGCCGCCCACAGCGCCTGTCGGCGCGTGCTGGCCAGCCGGTCCAGCGCCCCCGCGGTGGCGAGCGCCTCGAGCTGACGAGCGGTCAGGCGCACTCGCCTGGCGAGGTCCGGCACGGAGGCGAAGGGCCCGCCCCGCTCCCGCGCCGCGACGATCTCCTCGGCGGTCTCGGTGCTGATCCCGCGCACCTGGTCCAGGCCCAGGCGGATCGCGGGGCCGCGCCCGGCCCGCTCCCCCTGCACCTGCTCGGCCGGCGGGTCGATCCGGTATCCCAGGTGCTCGTCGTCGGTCTCGAGGTCGGTGCGGGCGCGGGAGGCGAGCACGTCCGGGCCGCGGGTGAGCACGCCGTGGCGGCGGGCGTCGGCGACCAGGGACTGCGGGGAGTAGAAGCCCATCGGCTGGGAGCGCAGCAGCGCGGCGGTGAACGCGGCCGGGTAGTGGCACTTGAGGTAGGAGCTCGCGTAGACGAGATACGCGAAGGAGTAGGCGTGCGACTCCGGGAAGCCGTAGTTGGCGAAGGCGAGCAGCTTGCGGTGGATCGCCTCGGCGTCCTCCCCCGTGATGCCGTGGCGGGCCATCCCCTCGAACAGCGCGTCGGACAGCTCGAGCATCTTCTGGGTGGAGCGCTTGGAGCCCATGGCGCGGCGCAGCCGGTCGGCCTGGGCGGGGGTGAAGTCGGCGACGTCGACCACCATCTGCATCAGCTGCTCCTGGAACAGCGGGATCCCGAGCGTGCGCCCGAGGGACTTCTCGAGCTTCGGATGCAGGTAGGTGACCTCCTCCTCGCCGGCGCGACGGCGGATGTAGGGGTGCACGCTGCCGCCCTGGATGGGGCCGGGGCGGATCAGTGCGACCTCCACGACGAGGTCGTAGAACACCCGCGGCTTCAGCCGCGGCAGGGTCGAGATCTGGGCGCGGGACTCGACCTGGAAGACGCCGACGCTGTCCCCGGCGCAGAGCATGTCGTAGACGGCCGGGTCCTCCTGCGGGAGGGTGCGCAGCTCGAAGTGCTGGCCGTGGTGCTCGGCGACGATCGCGAGCGCGTGGTCGAGTGCCGTGAGCATCCCGAGCCCGAGCAGGTCGAACTTCACCAGGCCCGCGTCGGCGCAGTCGTCCTTGTCCCACTGCAGCACGGAGCGGTCCGCCATCGCCGCCCACTGCACCGGGCACACCTCGATCACGGGCCGATCGGCGAGCACCATCCCGCCGGAGTGGATGCCGAGGTGGCGCGGCGCATCGCGCAGCTGCTGGGCGAGCGCGACCACATCGCCGGGCACGTCGGCGTCCTTCAGGGAGGAGAAGGAGCGCTCGATCCGCTTGGCGAAGGCGTCCTGCGCGCCGGCGTCGTGGCCGAGCGCGCGGGCGGCGTCGCGCACGGCGAGCTTCGCCCGGTAGGTGATGACGTTGGCGACCTGCGCGGCGTTCTCGCGCCCGTAGCGCTCGTAGACGTGCTGGATCACCTCCTCGCGCCGGTCCGAGGCGATATCGATGTCGATGTCCGGCGGTCCGTCCCGCTCCGGGGCGAGGAAGCGTTCGAACAGCAGGTGGTGGCCGACGGGCTCCACCGCCGTGATCCCCAGCGCGTAGCAGACGGCGCTGTTCGCGGCCGAGCCGCGGCCCTGAGCGAGGATCCCCTCCCCGGCGCAGAAGTCGACGATCTCGTGGACGATGAGGAAGTAGCCGGGGAAGTGCAGGTCGATGATGACCTTCAGCTCGTGGTCGATCTGCGCCCACGCCCCGGGCACCTGCTCGGGCCGGCCCGGTGCGGGCCGCGGCCCGTAGCGCTCGCGCCCCTCGATCTCCACCAGCTCCACCAGCCAGCTGGCCTCGTCGTGCCCGGCGGGGACGGGGAAGGGCGGCAGGTCGGGGGCGAGCAGGCGCAGGTCCAGGGCGCAGTCCCGTCCCAGCTGCGCCGCCTGCGTGATCGCGGCGGGATAGCGGGGCAGCAGCTGCGCCATCTCCTCCCCGCTGCGCAGGTGCGCGGGGCGGGAGGTGAGATGGGGGTCGGCGCTCTCCAGCGACCCTCCGGCGCGCAGGGCGGCGTGGGTGTCGGCCAGGCGCTTGTCCGAGGGGCGGGCGTAGTGCGCGTTCGTGCTCGCCACCAGCGGCAGCGAGACCGCGTCCAGCCCGCTCTCCTCGCGCACCAGGCGCGCGCCCTGGGCGAGCGCGTCGTGGAGCTCGTCGGCCTCTCCCCCGCCGCCGACGATCAGCTCGACCGCGACGTTGCCGGGACCGAACAGCTCCACCAGGCGGGCGATCTGCTCCGCGGCGGCGCGGGCGGCGCCCTCGAGGTCCCCGGCCTCCAGGTGCGGGGCGACCGCGCGGGTCACGGCGCCCTTGCGGCAGCCGGTGAGGATCAGCCAGTGCCCCTCCCGCGCGATCCGTGACAGCTCGGCGAGGCGGTAGCGGGGCGCGGCCTTCTGCCCGCTGTCCAGGTGGGCGCGGGCGATCGCGGCGGAGAGCCGGCGGTACCCGGTCTCGTCCCGCACCAGCACGAGCAGGTGCTCGCCGTCCGGGTCGGGCACGCCGGTGCGGGGTGCGGAGACGACGGGCGTGGTCCCGGCGGTCTCGGCCCCGGGCTCGAGGCCGAGAGTCAGCTCGGCGCCGAACACGGTCGCGATCCCCGCCTCGGCGGCGGCCTTCGCCGCCCGCACCACCCCGGGCAGCCCGTCATGGTCCACCAGCGCGATCGCGCCGAGCCCGAGCCGGGCGGCCTGCGCGGCCATGTCCTCGGGGCTCGAGGCGCCGTCGAGGAAGCTGAAGTGCGAGTGGGCGTGCAGCTCCGCGTACTCGACGTGGCGGGCGGGACGGTAGGCGTCCTCCGTCCGCTTCCCGGTGTGCTCGACGACGATCGGCGGGGAGACCAGCTCGGCGGGACGGTCCGAGAGGATCGCCTCGAGATCCTTCCACGCGGGCGGGCCCAGGAACCAGCGGGCCATCAGCGCAGTTCCTCGTCCTGCGAGCCGACGAGCGCGAGCGCGGACGGCTCTGTTCTCGTATGACGGAGGACATCCTCCATTATTCGGATACCCAAGAAGTCCTGGAGCTCAGTCATAGAGCCCCTCCAGCGTCCAGTCGCCCATGCGGGACAGGGCGAGCACCGCGGTCTCCTCGGCGCTCGCAGAGCGGACCACGAGCTGGAGGCGGGCGGCACGGTTCCCGCCCGGGGTCCACCAGCGCTCGTCGAGCACGGTGGGGGCGCCGTGGGCGAGCACGGGATAGCCGGAGCCGGCCCGGAGCCCGGCCCGCTGCAGCGCCGGCGCACCGGGGGCGATGACCTGCAGCCGGGCCGGCGCACTGCTCAGCAGCCCTCGCGCGGTGACCACGACCGGCTCCCCCGCCGCGTCCTCGAGCCGCACCGACGGTCGCTCGCGGAACACGGTCGCGGGCACCGGACGCGGCAGGGAGCCGGGCCAGGGACCCTCGCGCCGTTCGGGCTTCTCACTGCGCCAGGGCACGAGGGCGACCTCGTCGGCCAGCAGCCTCCCCCCGACGAGGGTCGGCACCTGCACCGCCTCCTCCCCCGCCAGGCCCTGGGCGCGGGCCAGCGCCCGGGAGGCCCGCTGGGCCGCCTCCCCGGCGCTGCCCCACAGCGCGGGGGCGCTCTCCCCCGCCGGCGCCAGCTGCAGCGGGTGCAGCCCGATCCGGGTGATCGCCCCGGTCGCGGGGCCCCCGAGCCGCGCCCGGGTGATCCAGCCGTCGCACTGCCAGCGGATGCGGTCCACGACGTCGGCGACGGTCAGCGCCCCGTCGTGCCGCCAGGTGCGCTCCATCTCCTCGCCGCCCTCGGTGCGGGCCACGATCCGCAGCCGCGTGCATACCAGTCCTCGCTCGACCAGCATCGTGTGGAGCTGCTCGGCCAGCGGCCGGGCGATGAAGGCCGCCTGGTCGGTGCGCACCAGCGGGGTCTCGAGCGTCGTCTCGGCCAGCAGCGGCTGGGTGGGATGGTGCGCGGCGGGCGGGGCGGGCTCCATCCCGCGGGCGAGCAGGTGCAGCGTCGCCACGTCCGGGCCGAAGCGGTCGGCGACGGCGGCCGAGGGCAGCGCGGCGAGGTCGCCGAGGGTCGTGATCCCGAGCCGCTGCAGCAGGTCGACGGTCTCGGCGAGGTCGAGGCGTCGTTCGGTACGGGCGGCGGAGGGCTGGCCGCGGTGCCCCCAGCCGGGGCCGACGGGGGCGCTGCGCAGGGCGGCGATCGGGTGCGGGGCGAGGTACTCGGCGCTGCGGCCCGAGCGCACGACCCGACCCGGACCCGAGGCGAGCAGCGCGGCGAAGGGGCCGTCGGCGATCCCGACGGCGCAGTCCCAGCCGGTGAGCTCGGCGACCGCGTCGAGGATCCGTTCGGCCAGCCGCCCTTCCCCTCCCTGGTGACGGGCCGGACCCCGGGCGGACATCAGCAGCACCCCGGGGCGCAGCACGTCCACCCCGGCCGCGATCGTGTCCACCGCGGCGGCGACCAGCTCGAACAGCGCGGTCTCCTGCTCGCGATCGGCCTCCAGCACGAGCGCCTCGGGGCAGGCTGCACGGGCGGCGCGGCGCGTCATCCCCGGCCGTACCCCGGCCTCGAGCGCCGCGGCCCCGGCATGGGTGACGCGGTGCTGGTCGAGCAGGAGCACCGGCTCGGCGGCGAGGTCGGGCGCGGGGGCGTCCTCCTGCTCGAGGCGTCGCTGGTGGCGGTCCAGCGCGGCCAGGAGCGGCCAGTCCGGGACGGTCACGGCGACGGTGCGGGTCGCCCGGGCGGCGGGCGCAGCGGGCGTGGCGGGAGCGCTCATCAGCCGGCCCTCCGCGTGCTGGGCAGCAGCTGCATCGCCGCTCGCCGCTCCCGGGCCGTCGCGGGAGCGGCCGCGATCATCCCGTCCACGTGCGGCAGCAGCACCTCGGCCGTGCGGTGCCCGGCGATGCCGCGGCCCTCGGCGGTGAGCGCGAGGCGACGCCGACGCAGTCGTCCCGAGCCCTGGCCGAGCCCGCTCCACCCCTGGGCGGCGGCGCGCAGGGTGAGATCGGCGCGGCCGGGCGGGGCGGCGGCGAGGACGAGGGTGTCGGCGGTGCGGGCGCGGCCCAGCAGGCTGCGCCAGAGCGCGGGGGCGAGGTCCAGGTCAGGACCGAGCACGAGCACGCCCACCCCGTCGGCGAGGGCGGAGAGTACCTGGGGGCGCTGCTCGCCGTCCGCCGGGGCGAGGGCGAGGCGGCAGGGATCCAGTCCCGCGTCCATCGCGGAGCGCAGTCCCAGATCGGGCATCCCGGCGATCGCGCACCAGGAGTCCTCCCCCGCCGCGGCGACCGCGAGGGCCAGCAGCAGCGAGGTGCTCGCAGTGCCCTCGAGCGCCACGGAGCTGCCCGCCCGCAGGCTCCCGCGCGGGAACAGCTCCTGGAGCGGCCCCGGGACCGGCAGGCGCGTGCCGAGGCCGTCGTCCGCGGCCTCCGAGATGGGACGCGCCGAGGGCTGCAGAGCGGTGCGGTCGATCCGTCCGCCCCAGCGGGCGGCGGAGCGCTCGGCCGCCCCGAGCGCGGCCCGGGCCCGGGACAGTCGCTCCTCGCGGTCCTCGATCTGCAGGGCGGTGCCCATCGCGCTCCTCCTCCCGGCCCTCGCCAATCCTTCGCACGCACGTTCGAACAGGAGTTCGAACTGTACGCCTCGGCGGGGTGGCGCTCAAGGCGTCCAGATCGTGACTTCGAACGTGCATACGAAGCTTCGGGGAGGGGTGTGACAGACGGGGAAGAGAAAAGACCACCCGCCCCGTTCAGAACGGCGGGGGCGGTGCGGGTGGTGGGTTCTTCCGCCGCTCGAGCGCCCGTCGTCGGGCCTCGAGGCGTGCCCCGTAGCGCCTCCAGGAGTCCATGAGCTCCCTGGTCATGGCCGGGCTCGCGAGATCCTCGTTGTCACGGACCATCACGCTCACCCGGTCGTGGACCGACCAGGCGGTCCGCCCCGGCATCCCGGGCGTGGACGGCAGGCGGGCGGGGTCGAGCAGACCGGCCGTCTTCGCCCGGTGGTGCTGCCAGCACAGCAGGTGCAGGTTCTCGAGCTCGGTCAGACCGCCGTGCTCGGGGTCCTCGTGGCAGTACTCCTCGATGTGGTCGGCCTCGGAGGCCCAGGAGGTGGAGCGGGTGCAGCCAGGCACAGCGCAAGTGCTGCTGCGAAGCCGAAGATGCTCCAGCATCGCCCGGGTCGGGGCGTAGCGCCCGGCCGGCAGGGGCAGGAACGCGCCGGTGCACGGGTCGGTGAGCACTCGGTGCCAGGTCGTGCTCTGACCGGCCAGCTCGCGGGCCATCGCGGGAGGGATCGGGACGGTCCCCTCGAGCATCCCTGGCTCCTCGGAGCCGCCGAGCAGGGTCAGGACGGGCACGGTGACGTTGAGTCGGAAGCGGGGCTGCGGGACCTGGACCCCGTCGGTGTCGAAGGCGGCGCCTCCCAGCAGGTCGTACTGGAGCAGGGCAAGCGAGGAGGTCCTCCCGGTCTCGGCGGCGGTGCCCCGCGGGTCCATGGGGATCACCTCCCCGGTCTCGAAGGCGCGGCGCTGGGCGGCCTGGACCGCACGGGCGGCGGCATCGAGTCGGCGGGCGAGGTCGAGGATCTCCGGTGCCGGCCCGATCACGCGCAGACACCCGATCCCGTCGTCCCGGGCCGGCAGCAGCTCCACGCGGCGCCGGCCTTCCGGGGTCAGATGCGCAGGGGTCTCGCACTGCGAGTCCAGCCGGGAGAGAAGGCGTGAGAGGCGCAGCTGGAACTGCTCGGTGGTGAGGCTGACGGGCCAGTGCACGGTCGCCGCGTCCACCTCCTCCATCCGGGTCGCGGTCAGGTGCCGCGTGCGATGAAGGATCCGCTCGAACCAGGCTGTCGGGAACTCCCCGGTCTCCAGTCGCGCGAGGGTGCGGGGCAGCTCGGTGACGGCACGGTGCGAGTCGCGGACGATCCGGGCGGCGACGGTGCGGGTGCAGCGCAGGGCGAGGGCTGCGGCGAGCAGCTCCGCTTCGGCCTCGTCCTCGTCGGTCCCGTCCTCGGCGGGGTCGCGGTGGGAGGGGGCGAGGGCGCGGAAGCGCACGGCGAGCCGGCGGCTCTCCTCGAACGATGCCTCGTGCACCGCGCGCAGGCGCGGCGGCAGGACGGGGTGCGCGGGGGTCGCGGATCGGCGGGCGGGGACGGCAGGGCCCGCGCTCACGAGGTCTCGCCGCTGCTCGTGCTCCGGCGTGCTGGCCTCGAACTCGCCCATCTCCCCCACCTCCTCGTGTCTCTCACGCCGTCCGAGTCGGCACTCTGCCACCTGGCGGTTCTCTCCCCTCGACCCTAGGAAGCAGACCTGTGGGGCGACAGGGGCACTCAGATCCTGTGGACCGAGAGCCTCTATGGAGGAACGGTCGGAGTCGTCGGCCGCCCCCTCGCTCGGCGGCCTCGGACGTCCCCTCCTCCCCCACCGCACCTCTGCGATCATGAGACGGACCGGACATCGAGGGAGAGGACTGGGATGCGAGCGCTGGTGCTGCATGAGAAGAACCGGATGTCGATCGAGGAGGTCGAGGCGCCCGGCGCTCCCGGCCCCGGCCAGGTGAGGATCGCGATGCACACCGTCGGCATCTGCGCCTCGGACGTGCACTACTGGACCGACGGGAAGATCGGCCCGTTCGTCGTCGAGGCTCCGATGATCCTCGGTCACGAGGGCGCCGGCACCGTCCTCGAGGTCGGCGAGGGCGTCACGAGTCTCGCCGTCGGCGATCGCGTGGTCATGGAGCCGGGCGTGCCCGATCCCACCTCCCGCGCCGTCAAGGAGGGCAACTACAACGTCGACCCGGGTGTCGAGTTCTGGGCGACCCCGCCCGTGCACGGCTGCCTGGCCGACGAGGTGCTCCACCCCGCCGCCTACACCTACAGGCTCCCGGAGTCGATGAGCTTCGCCGAGGGTGCGCTGATCGAGCCCTTCGCGGTCGGCATGTTCGCCGCGACCAAGGCGGAGATCTCCCCCGGCGACGTCGCCGCCGTGGTCGGCGCCGGCACCATCGGCATCATGACCGCCCTCGCCGCGCTCGCGGGCGGCGCGAGCCGGGTTTTCATCTCCGACGTGCTGCCCGAGAAGCTCGCGCTGCTCGACGGGATCGAGGGGATCACCACGGTCGACGCGACCGCGCAGAGCCTCGGCGAGGTCGTCCGCGAGGCGACCGGCGGCTGGGGTCCGCAGGTCGTCTTCGAGGCCACCGGCGCCGCGCCCGCGTACAAGGACCTGTGGGCGCTGCCCGCACCGGGCGGGAGGATCGTGCTGGTGGGCATGCCGGTGGACCCGGTGCCCTTCGACATCGCCACCGCCCAGAGCCGCGGCGTCTCGCTCGAGACCGTGTTCCGCTACGCGAACGTGCACCAGAAGGCGATCGACCTCGCCGCGAGCGACGCCGTGGACCTCTCCCGCTTCGTCTCGGAGACCTTCGCCTTCGACGACTCGGTCCAGGCGTTCGAGCGGTTCCTCGAGGGTCGGCCGACGGACGTGAAGATCCAGATCGCGCTGTGAGGCGACCGCCGCTGGTCCTCCTGGACCTGGACGGCACTCTGGTGGACCGGCAGCGGGCCTTCGAGGACTGGGCGCGCTCGTTCACAGGCGGGTTCGGTGCCGGTCCCGACGACCTCGACTGGCTCGTGGAGGCGGACCGGGGCGGCTACCGGCCGCGCGCCGAGCTCGCGGCGGAGATCATCCGGCGGCTGCGTCCTGACGTGTCGGAAGGGGAGCTCCAGGAGCGTCTGCAGCTCGGTGTCGTGGAGGGCATCGCCTGCTATCCGGGGATCCCGGAGGCGCTTCGGGAGCTGCGCGGGATCGGAGCGGCGTTGGTGCTGGTCACGAACGGAACCGTCGTGCAGCAGACGGCGAAGCTCGAGCGCACGGGTCTCGGTCCCCTGCTGGACCGGGTGGTGATCTCGGAGGAGGCCGGTGTGAAGAAGCCGGATCCGCAGATCTTCGCGCTCGCCGTCGACGGGATGGAGCAGAGGGGCGAGACCTGGATGATCGGCGATCATCCGACGGCGGACATCGAGGGAGGTCGCGCTGCGGGGCTCTCCACCGGCTGGGTCTCCCACGGGAGGCCGTGGCCCCATCCGCGGCAACCGTCGCTGACCGCGCCGACGACGGTGGAGCTGCTGGGCGCCCTCCTCACGCGGCACAGGTGAGTGTTCATGTGCAGCGACCGGACGGTGCGAAGGATCCATCTCCTGCGCCATGCGATGCCCGACACCGCGCCGGAGCTGGCGCCGTCCGACTGGGCGCTGACGCCGTCGGGCCACGACGCCGCACGCGCGATGGGGAGACGCCTCCCGCAGGGCGTCACCGTGCTCAGCAGCGCGGAGCGAAAGGCGATCGAGACCGCTCGGTGCGCGACCGGACGGGAGCCGCTGATCGACCCTCGCTTCGGCGAGGTGGAGAGGCCCGGGGAGCCCTTCGACGACGACGTGCGCGAGCGGCGGGGAGCGTGGACCCGCGGCGAGCCGGACGCCCGGCACGAGCGCTGGGAGAGCATGAGCGAGGCCGCCCGGCGATTCGCCGCGGGAGTCGCCGATCAGGAGTCCGAGGACGACCTGCTCATCGCCACCCACGGCATGGTGATGGTCGCGTGGCTCGTGAGCATCGGGCAGGTCGATGCCGGTCCCGCGGCCGAGGAGTACTGGGCCTCCCTCGCCTTCCCGGACCTCATCACCGTCACAGCGTCCCCAGCGCCTCCCCCGGGTCCGCATCGAGTGCCAGGCCCTCGAGCACGGTGAGCAGCTGCCGCTCCTCGTAGCGGAAGTGGCTCTCCATGATCGCGGCGATGCCCTCGAGGTGTCTCGCGAGCACCTCCGGGGATGAGCGCGACCGCACTGCCGCCTCGAGACCCCCGAGCAGGTGGCCGATCATGGAGTGGTCCTGCTGGAGGGTGCGCAGCACGGGCGCGAGGTCGGGGTGGGCGGCCTCGATCGCCGGGAACAGGGTGCGGTCCTCCCCCGTGTGGTGGGCGTCCAGCGCGCTGCAGAACCCGTGGCAGAACAGCAGCAGCTCCCGGGCAGGGGTCTCGGCGCTCTCGCCACGATCCACGGCCTCGCGGGTGACCCTCAGTGCTTCTCGCAGGCGCGCATGCACGCGCCTCATCTCATGGCTCCAGGCGATGAGCCTGTTCGTCTCGCGCTCAGTCACGCGCGGACGAAGGGTGCGACGGAATCATCGTCGGTCTCCTTCGGTTCGGCGCCTCCATGCCTGACACGGTCTGCCACCGGCACGCGACGCTGGCGGGAACAGTAGCAGAGTGCGCGAATCCGCTGGACGAGCACGTCGGCCGGTGCGAGTCTCGAGCGATGAGCACCCATGAGCACACCCGCACCGCCTGGGAGGACGCCTCGCAGAAGCACGTGCGGGAGTACGCCGAGCATCTCGAGATGGCCCGCACCGCGCGCCTGCTGCCGGTCGAGGAGGAGGTGCTCGGTCCGCTCCTCCCCGGCGCGGAGGTGCTGCACCCGCAGAGCGGGCACGGGCTGGACGACCATGCGCTGCTGCGGCTGGGCGCCGCGTCGGTGCACGGCCTGGACTACAGCCCGACGGCCGTCGGCGCGGCGCAGCGGCGGGCCGACGAGATCGCCGTCCCCTGCCGCTATGACGTCGTCGAGCTGCCGGACACCGGGCTCGAGGACGGCGTCGCGGATCTCGTCTACACCGGCAAGGGCGCGCTGATCTGGCTCGAGGACCTGGGCGCCTGGGCCCGCGAGATGCACCGCCTGCTGCGCCCCGGCGGGCACCTCTTCGTCTACGAGGGCCACCCTCTGGTGCCCCTGTGGGCGGCCGACGCCGACGAGGCGCGGGTGCGCGCCGATCGCAGCTACTTCGCACGGAGCCACGTCAACGACTCCTTCCCCGCCCGTGGCGCGACCGAGCACCAGCGCACCCTCGCCGAGACCGTCATGACGGTGCAGAAGGCGGGATTCGAGCTGCTGCATCTGGCCGAGCATCCCGATCCGTTCTGGAAGGACGGGAGCCTCCCGCCGGCCGCCGCCTGGGACGGCCGGCTGCCGAACGCCGTCAGTCTGCTGGCCCGCCGCTGCTAGGAGCGTCAGCTGGGCCGAGGGCACTCCCGATCCGCGGCGAGCACGGCGGTCAGCGACGCGCGCAGGTCACGCAGGAAGAACTCCGGACGCTCCAGGGAGGGGAAGTGCCCGCCGGAGTCTGCCTCCTCCCAGCGCACGATGTGCCGATAGCGCTCCTCGGCCCAGGGGCGCGGCCAGCGCTCGATGTCCCGGGGGTAGGTCGTGATCGCGGTGGGCACGTCGACGCGCAGATCGGGGTCCAGCGAGTCGTGGCTCTCCGCGTAGATACGGGCCGCCGATGCCCCGCTGCGGGTCAGCCAGTAGAGGGTGACGTTGTCCAGCAGGCGGTCGCGGTCGATGGTCTCGAAGGGCGAGTCCCGGGTGTCGCTCCAGGCGGCGAACTTGTCCAGGATCCAGGCGAGCAGTCCGACGGGCGAGTCGACCAGGGAATAGCCGAGGGTCTGGGGCTGAGCGGCCTGGACCTTCGCATAGGCGGCGTGATGCGCCCAGAAGTCCTGGGACCGGCGGACCCACTCCACCTCGGCGGGATCGAGCCCGTCGAGGGACAGCCCGGGCGGCGGCTGGGCGACCGTGGTGTGCAGTCCGATCACCTGGTCGGGGAAGCGCGCGGCGAGGATCGTGCTGATCACCCCGCCCCAGTCGCCGCCGTGGGCGAGGAAGCGCCGATGTCCGAGCGCCTCCATCAGCCCCGCCCAGGCCGCGGCGATCCGCTCCGTGCCCCAGCCGGTCCCAACGGGCTTGTCGCTGTAGCCGAAGCCGGGCAGGGAGGGGACGACGACGTGGAAGGCGGGCTCCGCGGGATCCGCGGGCTCGGCCAGCTCGTCCAGCAGGTGCACGAACTCGATGATGCTGCCCGGCCAGCCGTGCGTGAGCAGCAGGGGCGTCGCGTCGCTACGGGGCGAGAGGCGGTGCAGCGCGTGGATCCGGAGTCCGTCGACGGGCACCAGGTGCTGGTCGACGGCGGCCAGACGGGCTTCGGCGGCGCGCCAGTCATGGGTGGTGCGCCAGTGCTCGAGGACCTCGGCGAGGTCCGCCAGCGGCACTCCCTGGGCCCATCGCCCTCGGCCCGTGCCGCGGACGGTCTCCCGCTCGGGGAGCCGGGCGGCGGCGAGGCGGGCGCGGAGGTCCTCGAGCTCGGCCTCGTCGGCGTGGGGTGTGAAGGGCTCGAAGCGGTCGGCGGCGTGGTTCATGCGGCGTCTCCTCGTCGGTGCGGGGCGTCGAGATGGATCGAGAGCCCCTTCTCCCCGGGACGCACATGCGGGGCGAGCTCCCACTTCTCGGTGTAGTCGCCGGTGAACTGGGGGCGGTACGGCAGCGGCGCCTCGGAGTACAGTCCGTCCAGACGCGCCTCCAGATCCTCGGCGGCGGGTCCGGCGTCCTCGAGCCGGTCGGCGCTCGGCAGCGCCCAGGGCGGGAGCACGTCGAATCCGGTGTAGGCGAAGGTGCCGTGGAGCAGGCCGAACAGGAGCTCGGTGAGCTCCCCGGACTTGCCCCGCGGGCCGATCGCCGCGGGCCTGTCCCCCAAGGTCAGGGCTACCAGGGCTCGCTTCCCGACGAACGGCCCCTGCTCGAAGCGCAGCCGGCGTCCGGTCACCGGGTCGGTGCCGAAGGCGAAGCCGCTGACCAGCACCCGGTCGAACCAGCCCTTGAGGATGGCGGGCATGCCGTACCACCACAGCGGGAACTGGACCACGAGCGCGTCGGCCGCCAGGAGCTTCTCCTGCTCGCGTGCGACCGCGGGGTCCTGACGGCCGGCGAGGTGCGCGGCGCGGGTGTCCTCGCTGACGCGGAAGCGGCGCTCCGGCGGGTCCGACAGGCCGCCGTCGGCGGCGCGCAGGACGGGATCCCAGCCCTGGGCGTAGAGGTCCGACTCGAGCACACGATGCCCCTGGGACCGCAGGTGCTCGAGGCCCCGCGTCCTGAGCTCGGCGGTCAGGGAGCGGGGCTCGGGGTGGGCGCTGAGCCAGAGCACGGTGCGGGGTGGGTTCTCGAGGATGTCCATGCCCCTACCCTGATCGCCTAGTCTCGTCGGGGGAAGTACGGACATTCCTGTCACCGCCTCCGACCAGGCAGTGCGTCGGAACGAGAAGGAGGGCGGCATGCGAGCACCTGTGGAGCGCGCGCTCGAGGTGTGCCCCGTCGAGGTCGCCGTCTCCGTGCTCGGCGGGGCCTGGAAGCTCACGATCGTCAAGCATCTGCAGGACGGTCCGCGGCGCTTCAACGAGCTGGGCCGTCTGCTGCCGCTGGCGAGCAGGAAGACCCTCACCCGGCAGCTGCGCGAGCTGGAGGAGGACGGCGTCGTCTCCCGCACCGACCACGAGACGGTGCCGCCGCGGGTCGACTACGAGCTCACCGGGCTCGGGCACGCCCTCTCCCCCGTCGTGGAGGCGATGAACCGCTGGGGCGCTGGATACGCCGCGGCCCTCACGCCTCGTGGAGGACCGACGGACCGCACCGGTCATGAAGGGTGCCCTGGCAGTTCCTCCCGGTGAGGCCGACGGCACCATAGCGTGCCGGGAGCACGAACCCCGACGGACAAAGGACCTCCATGCCCGCTGACGCCCCACGGCGCGCCCTCGACCCTCGCCTGCTCGTGCCCTCCGCGGCGCTGCTGTGGGGGCTGCACTCCTCGCTGCTGAGCCCCGCGCTCGCGCTGATCCTCTCCACGCTCTACGACGCCTCCACCGCGGACATCGGCTGGACCCTCGCGATCTACAACACCGGCGGGTTCCTCGCCTCGATCGTGCTGCCCGCCTGGACGGACCGGCATCGCACCTACCTGAGGATGCTCATGGCCGCCGGGGCGCTCACGATCGCGCTCGCCGCGGCGCTCGCGGCGGCGAGCAGCCTGCCCTGGGCGACCGTCGCGCTCGTGGTGCTCGGCGGCCCGGCGGGACTCGGCACCACGATGCTCTTCGCGCACCTGCGCGACGCCGGGGCGGCGACCTCCGCGATCGTGAACACCCGCGCGATCATCTCCGCGGCGTGGATGGGCGGTCCGCCGCTGGCGACGGTGATCATCGGCTGGGCGGGAGCACGAGGGATCCTCCTCGCGCTGATGCTGATCGCCCTGGCGAACATCGCCATGACCGCGGTCATGATGCGGCAGCACCGCGCGACGCCCGCGGAGGCGGCCGAGCCCGCACGCTCCCCGCATGCCCTCCCTCCGGGCAGCCGCCTCGCGACCGTGATCATCATCGGCGCGTTCGTGCTGTTCCAGGCCACCAACGCGACGGCCATGACGTTCATGGCGCTGTACGTGACCGAGACCGTCGGCCTGCCGGTGCTGTGGGCGGGCGTGGTGCTCGGCCTCGCCGCGGCGCTCGAGGTGCCGGCGCTGGTGATCATCGGCCGTCTCGGGGACCGGATCTCCCATCTCACCCTCGTCGCGGCCGGCGCCCTGCTCGCGGCCGTCTACTACGCAGGGCTCGTGATCGTCACCGAGCCGGTGCTCCTGCTGGCCCTGCAGATCCCCAACGCCCTCGGCTTCGCGGCGATCTCCGGGATCGGGCTCGCCCTGTTCCAGGACCTCATCCCGGGCGCGGGGATGTCCACGGGCCTGTTCATGAACGCCCGGCGCGTCGGCGCGGTGCTGTCCGGGCCGATCATCGCCGCCGGCGCGCTGCCGCTGCTGGGCCAGCGCGGGATCTTCGTGATCTGCGCGGTGCTCACCCTGATCGGGCTCGGCATGATCCCGCTGGCGAAGCGCCTCGCGTCCCGTCCCGCCGCGGTCTGAGCCGCAGGCGCGGGAGGGCTGCTCAGCCGGTCGTCGTGCGGCGGTCGTCGGCCGGGGCCGACTCCTGGGCGAGGCTGCCCAGCAGGCGCAGCCGCTCCTCGCTCGGCGAGCCGGGCGCGGCGGTGTACCCGAACATGAACCAGTCCGGATAGGCGGGGAAGTCCATCGCCTCGTAGCCGAGCTCGAGGTCCCCGACCTCCGGGTGGCGGATGCGCTTGAGACCCGTGCGGTGGTGGCGCACGTCGTGCGCGGCCCAGCGCACCCGGAAGTCGTCGCTGCGGGTGGCGAGCTCGCCGATGAGGTCGCTGAGCCGCTTGTCTCGCGGGGACTGGCCTGCGTAGGTGCGCAGCGTCGCGACGATGCCGGTGGCGTTGTCCTCCCAGTCCGGGAAGAAGGTGCGCGAGGCGGGGCTGAAGAAGACGAAGCGAGCCGTGTTCCCCCGCGCGGCGGGGTCCTCGAGCACCGGCGCGTACAGCGCACGGCCGACGGGATTGGCGGCGATCACGTCCATGCGACGGTCCCGCACCCACACCGGCACGGTGACCGCGTCGACGAAGCGCTGCAGCGAGTCGGGGAAGGGCTGCTCGGCCGGGCGGGTGGTGCGTCGCCGGGCCGGCGGCCCCGCGGCCTCGGCGAGGTCGTGGAGATGGTCGGTCTCGGCCTCGTCCAGCAGCAGGGTGCGGGCCAGTGCGTCCAGCACCTCGGTGGAGACGCCGCGCAGGTCTCCTCGCTCGATCCGGGCGTAGTACTCGACGCTGATCCCCGTGGCCGCGGCGACCTCCTCGCGGCGCAGGCCGGGCACGCGGCGACGGGTGCTGCCGAGCACGCCCGCCTGTGCGGGCGTGATCCGGTCCCGGCGCGTGCGCAGGAAGTCGCTCACCTCTGCTCGATGGTCCATGGTCACACCGTACGGCGACGGGCGGCGCCGAGGGAGGAACTGACAGGGCACCCCGACGCAGGTGTTAGTCCATGCAGGTGCCGGTGTAGTGATCGGACAGCGCCTCGCCTGCGGCGTCGACCTCGTCGTCCGCGGCCTCGATCACGGCGGTCATCTCCTCGGGCTGCTCGGAGTCGAGCTTCGGCCCGACCTCCTCGAGGAAGCCCTGCCAGGTGGCGAAGTCCTCCTGGAGCTCTTCGGGCACATCGCCCTCGACCTGCTCGAGCAGGGCGAGCCGGTCCTCCACCTGCTCCGAGGTCACCATCTCCGGGACGACGGCGGTGAACACCGTCGCCGAGACGTCGGAGTTGTCGGTGAGGGTCGAGCAGTAGGCGCTGTTCGCGCCGCCGCAGGCGCTGAGGGTCAGCGCGAGGGCGGGGACGAGCAGGGCGGTCGCGCGAACGTGGCGCATGAGGAGTCTCCTGGGTGAAGCGAGGACACGGGCCGCCCCCTGCGGCCCGTCGGACGTGCAGGTCCGGACGTCCAGTATGTCGGCCGGACGACGCATCGTCCTCATCGTCCGCGCTGCGTTCCCGAGCGGGCCTCCCGACGTGACTCCGTACGCCGGGAGGCCCGCTCGTGGAAGGCGACTCAGGCCTCGGGGATCTCCCGGCCGAAGGTCTCCAGGGTGATCGCGTCGGGGTCGGGGCCGCCGCGCTCTCCGGTCTCCAGCGCATCGATCCGGGCGAGCTCCTCGTCCGAGAGCGCGAAGCCGAACACGTCGAGGTTCTCGGCGATCCGCTCGGGGCGCACGGACTTCGGGATCACGGAGCGGCCCTGCTGGAGGCCCCAGCGCAGCATGACCTGCGCCGGGGTCCGCTCGTGCGCGGCGGCGATCTCGCCGATCACCGGGTCGTTGAAGGTCGAGCGCTCGGAGTCGCCGCGGTAGTGGGTGATCCCGCCGATCGGGGACCAGGCCTGGGTGAGGATGCCGTGACGGGCGTTCGCCTCCTGCACGTCGCGCTGGGCGAAGTACGGGTGGGACTCGACCTGGTTCACGGCCGGGGCCACCTCGACCTCCGCCATCAGGCGCTCGAGCACGTCGGGCATGACGTTGCTGATGCCGATGGCGCGCACGCGCCCGTCGCCCAGCAGCGTCTCCAGAGCACGGTAGGCGCCGAGGGTGCGCTCGAAGTCGCTGGTGAGCGGCTGGTGCAGGAGCAACAGATCGATCTGGTCGACGCCGATCTTCGCGGCGGACTTCTCGAAGCCGTGCAGCGCCGGTCCGTAGCCGTAGTCGGAGATCCACAGCTTCGTCTCGAGGAACACTTCGGAGCGGTCGACGCCCGAGGCGCGCAGCCCCTCGCCCACCTCCCGCTCGTTTCCGTAGGAGGCGGCGGTGTCGATGTGCCGGTAGCCCAGGCGCAGCGCCTCGGCGACCGCGGCGGAGGTCTCCTCCGGAGGGGTCTGGAAGACGCCGAGGCCGAGGGCCGGCATCGTCACGCCGTTGGGCAGGGTGAAGGAAGGATTCGGTGCGGTGAGGTCGATCGTCATGCCGCCCACGCTAGGAGCGGTGACGCGCCGGTGGGAGGAACTGCTGGTTCCCCCTTCGCGGCCGGGGGGGGGCTCACCCCAGCGAGAGCATCGCCCGACGCTGCCAGAACACCACGGCGCTGGCCGCGGCGACGTTGAGGGAGTCCACTCCCCCGGCCATCGGGATCACCACGTGCTCGTCGACCGCACGGAGCGTCGCGGGCTTCAGGCCGTGGCCCTCCGCGCCGAGCACGAGGGCGACCTTCCGGCCCGGTCCGAGGTCCACCGCGTCCAGGGCCGACGCGCCGTTGCTCAGCGCGAGGGCGAGCACGTCGAAGCCGGCGCCGTGCAGGTGGCCGATGCCCTCACCGGGCCAGGCCGGCAGCCGCGTCCACGGCACCTGGAAGACGGTGCCCATCGACACGCGGATCGAGCGGCGGTACAGCGGGTCCGCGCACTGCGGGGTCACCAGCACCGCATCCACGCCGAGCGCCGCGGCGGAGCGGAACATCGCCCCCACGTTGAAAGGTGTTCCATTCAGTTCAACGCCGCCCCGCCACCTCTCACGATGGTCGGGCAAACGATCTGTGACCGCGCTCGAACCCGCCTTTGCGCTGGTCACCGAAGTGTTCCTGCGCTTCACGCATCGTCGCGTCGCCGCGTGCTGTTCAATAAACCTATGCTCCGTCGTGCCCAGCATCCTTGTCGAGGACCTCATCAACCGGACTGCTCAGGCTGGTGTGAGCACAGAGCCCAGTAGTCCGCGATGGTCAGCATCGGCTTGGTCCGGTTGACCGGCGACGCTCGCGAGGCGGAGGTTCAGCACGAAGCGCTGGATCCGATCTGCTCGCAAGTGTTCGAAGAAGCCTCGACCCGGCGACGCGTGATCGAGAACCGGCCGGAGCTCCTCGCAGTGCTGAACGACGCGAGCAGCGAGGACCAGATCGTCGTCACGAAGGTCCGCTACCTGGCACAGTCCATGGCTGATGGACTGGAGGTGCTGGTCGATCTGGTCGACCGAGGAGTTGCCGTTCGGGTGCTCGGGGGCGCGGCCGCCGGTGAGCACTCAGAGCCGTCGTTCTGCCTGGACCAGTGCCGCGAGATCGCCGAGACCCCCAGAAGCATCCGGAGCGACAGGATCAAGGCCGGATTGAGGGCCGCTCGAGCGGATGGCTCGACTCTGGGCCGGCCGGCGCTGATCGATAACGCCAGTTACAACGACATGGTGACGCGTCGCGAACAGGGCGAGTCGATCCGGTCCATAGCGCAAGCTGTCGGCGTCTCGGTCGGGACCGTCCACAACGTGCTGGTTCGCGGCCTGCAGTCTGTTACGCACCCCATGGAGTAGCGCGACGTCCTCGGAGACGCAGGCGCACGCAGAACTGAACAGGTTGGTGAAGGTCCCCGGAGCTGTCGACCCTTCGAGGCCGGCACCGGACACTCCTCCCGAAAAGCCTACGCAAGGCATGGCTGCCCTGCCTCATGGACCGTTTGGTCACCGCACGACGGCACCGAGGATAGGATTCCTGTCGAGTGTTGGAGTGACGACGGGGGCCGGATGACTGAGGACGAGGCACGCGCGGCAGCGCTCACTTTGCTGCCGAGGGGTGGCAGCGAGCCGCTGACGCCCGCGGAGCTTGAGCAGTACCTCGCATCCGCGGCCGACCTGCTGCGTGGCAGCATCGACCAGGCCGATTTCAAGGCGTACATCTTCCCGCTGATGTTCTTCAAGCGGATCAGCGACGTCTACCTTGAGGAGTACGCCCAAGCGCTGGACGAGTCCGGGGGCGACCACGAGTTCGCCCTGTTCGCGGAGAACCACCGCTTCGCCATCCCCGAGGGCAGCCTGTGGGACGACGTCCGCAATCACACCGAGAACATCGGCACCGCGCTACAGACCGCGTTCCGGGAGATCGAGAAGGCCAACCCCGAGACGCTGTACGGGATCTTCGGCAACGCCAGCTGGACCAACAAGGACAAGCTGCCGGACCGCAAGCTCGCCGATCTCATCGAGCACTTCTCCAGCAAAATGCTGACCAACGCCGCCGTGCCGCCGGACGTGTTCGGCAACGCGTACGAGTACCTCATCAAGAGGTTCGCCGACCAGTCGAACAAGAAGGCAGGCGAGTACTACACCCCGCGCTCGGTGATTGGGCTGCTCGTCAACATCCTCAATCCCACGGAGGGTGAGACGGTCTACGACCCGGCCTGCGGCACCGGCGGCATGCTGATCGAGGTCATCGAGCACGTGAAAGATGCCGGCGGCAGCCCCAAAACCCTGTGGGGCAAGCTCTACGGCCAGGAGAAGGTGCTTACCACCTCCGCGATCGCTCGGATGAACCTGCTGCTCCACGGCGTGGAGGACTTCAAGATCATCCGCGAGGACACGCTCCGTGCTCCCGCCTTCTACACCGGCAACAACCTCGCGCAGTTCGACTGCGTCGTCGCCAACCCGCCGTTCTCGCTCAAGAACTGGGGCGAGCCCGAGTGGGCGTCCGACAAGTGGGGAAGGAACGCTCTCGGTGGCGTCCCGCCAAAGGGGTACGCAGACTGGGCCTGGGTCCAGCACATGCTCACCTCCGCGAAACCCCAGACCGGTCGAGTCGCGGTCGTACTGCCCCAGGGCGCGCTCTTCAGGCAAGGCGCTGAGGCGCGGATCCGCACTCACGTACTCAAGTCGAACTTCGTCGACGCCGTCATCGGATTAGCTCCCAATCTGTTCTACGGCACCGGGCTGGCCGCCTGCGTCCTGATCCTTCGGATGTCGAAGCAGCCGGATGAGAAGGGCAAGGTGCTCTTCATCAATGGAGAGGACCTCTTCAGGCGTGGACGCAACCAGAACACCCTCGAGCCTGAGCACGCGCAGGAGCTCCTCGACGCCTATGAGCTCTACTCTGATATCGAGGGCCGCGCCCGTGTCGTCGACCTGGACGAGATCGCAGGAAACGACTACAACCTGAATATCCCACTCTACGTAGCCCCACTCGACACTGGTGAGGAACTCACGCTCACGGACGCTCTCGCTAATCTCGAGACGGCGCATGCCGAGGCGACCAAGACGCGTGCCGCGCTGGAGGCCGAGCTTGCGAAGTGGGGGGTGTCGGTATGAGCACTAGGTTCACGCAGCGCGAGTTGGAGAACTACCTGTGGGGCGCGGCGATCGTGCTCCGCGGGCTGATCGACGCGGGCGACTACAAGCAGTACATCTTCCCGCTGGTCTTCCTGAAGCGGATCTCCGACGTCTATGACGAGGAGCACGCCGCCGCGATGGAGGTATACGAAGACGAGGAGCTCGCCGACCTCCCAGAGAACCACCGCTTCGCCATCCCCCACGGCTGCCACTGGGACGACATCCGCGGCGTCACGCAGAACATCGGCGCGGCACTCCTGCACGCCATGCGCTCCATCGAGAAGGCCAACCCCGACACACTCCCCGGCGTCTTCGGCGACGGCGACTGGGGCAACAAGGACCTGCTCCCGGACTCGACTCTGGCCGACCTCATTGAGCACTTCTCCACCAAGACGCTCTCGATCGCCAACCTGCCCGAGGACGAGCTCGGCAACGGCTACGAGTACCTGATCAAGAAATTCGCGGACGACTCCGGTCACACCGCGCAGGAGTTCTACACCAATCGCACGCTGGTGCACCTGATGACGATGTTGCTCGAGCCCCAACCCGGTGAGTCGGTCTACGACCCCACCTGCGGCACCGGCGGCATGCTCATCTCCACCGCAGCGGAGCTCAAGCGGCAGAGCAAGGAGTGGCGCAACCTCCGCCTGTACGGCCAGGAGCTCAACTACGGGACCTCGGCAATCGCGCGGATGAACCTGTTCCTCCACGGGATCACGGACGGCCACATCGCGCACGGCGACACCCTCAGCCGCCCAGCGTTCCTCGACGGCAAGGGCCGTCTGCAGACGTTCGACGTCGTGCTAGCCAACCCGCCTTACTCCATCAAGGCGTGGAACCGTGCCGCGTTCGCCAGGGACCTCTACGGCCGAAACGTCTGGGGCGTACCCGCGCAGGGGCGTGCCGACTACGCTTTCTTCCAGCACATCGCCAAGAGCCTCGACCCCAAGACTGGCCGCGCCGCGATCCTGTTCCCCCACGGAGTTCTCTTCCGCCGCGAAGAGGCGGCGCTGCGTGAGGCGCTGGTGAAGTCCGACCTCATCGAGTGCGTCCTCGGACTCGGTGCAGGCCTCTTCTACAACAGCCCCATGGAGGCCGTGGTCGTCACACTCCGCGCCACCAAGCCCGCCGAGCACAAGGGCAGGGTCCTCTTTATCAACGCAGTCAACGAGGTCGCCCGCGAACAAGGGCAGTCGTTCCTCCGCGAGTCACACCAGCACAGGATCCTGGACGCCTATCACGCCTTCGAGCCACAGGGCGGCTTCGCTGCAGTTGCCACCCTCGACCAGATCGCTGAGAAAGGCCACAGTCTCGCGATTCCGTTGTACGTCGCCGGCGACTCGGCGAAGGAAGTCGGCGAGCACATCGATGTCATCGATGCCGTGGCGCAGTGGCGAGCTGCCGTGCAGGAGTCGGACGAGGCAATCGCTGACGTTCTCGCGCTGTTGCGAACGGAGGTGACCGCGTGAACCTCAACCTCGACAAGTCGCACTGGAAGCGGGTCGCCTTCGGCGACGTGGTCCGCAACGTCAATGAGACCGTCCGAGATCTCAAAGCGGCTGGCATCGACCGCATCATCGCGATGGAGCACATGGACCCCGGCGAGCTGAAGGTGAGCCGGTGGGGTTCCACAGAGGACAGCACCACCTTCACGCGACGCGTGAAGCCCGGACAGACGCTCTTCGGCAAACGTCGCGCCTACCAGAGGAAAGTCGCCTATGCCGAGTTCGATGCGATCTGCTCCGGCGACATCTACACGTTCGAGGCCGATGAGACGCAGCTCCTTGGTGAGTTGCTCCCGTTCCTCGTGCAGTCGAACGGCTTCTTCGAGCATGCTCTCGGTACGTCGGCAGGGTCGCTGTCGCCGCGCACTAACTGGCGTGACCTGAAGGATTTCGAGTTCGATCTCCCACCCCTTGACGAGCAGAAGCGCATCGCCGATCTCCTCTGGGCCGTCGAGCGCCACCGTCTGTCCCTGTTGGCCGCGTCAGAGCATGCCGAGCACGTCCGACTTCGTTGGATCGAGGCTGGTCTTCCGAACGACGTCGCCAAGACGTCCTTGGGCGAGGGGGCAGAGATCCGGTCAGGCGTAACTCTGGGGCCCGCCCGACGATCAATGTCGGACAAGACACCGTATCTCCGTGTCGCCAATGTCCAGCGTGGCGCTCTGAATCTGGCGGAGATCAAGGAGGTCGGCGCGACCTCCGCAGAGATCGCAGCCAAGGGACTCAAGAGAGGCGATGTGCTGGTCGTAGAGGGCCATGCGTCTGTTGCCGAAATCGGCCGCGCGGCGATTTGGAACCGGGACGAATCGCCGCTGTACCAGAACCACCTGTTCTGCGTCCGCGCTTCGCCTCTCTTCCGATCCGAGTTTCTTCTTGAATGGATCAACAGCGAGGCAGGTCGTGCCTACATCCGCACAGTTGCAAAGAGCACCAGCGGCCTGAACACGATCAACAGCACTGTGTTGAAAGCTATGCCGGTGGCGGCGGCCTCCCTCGACCAACAAGATGAGCTCCTGGCGGCAGTCCAACGCATCGACGAGGGAATCGATGCGCTGCGAGCGGAACACGAGTCGGTCGCTCAGCTTCGCGCCAGCTTGCTCGCCGAGCTCCTGGGAGGAGACTGATGGCCCTGTTCAACGAGGCGAACTCGGTCCGTGACTTCATCCGTGATCTGGTGAAGTCGCTCGACGTCCAGTTCGTGCCGGGCAACGAACTGCCGCGCCGTACCGACGAGGTGCTCCTGGAAGGCGTCCTCAAGGGTGCGCTGATCAACCTCAATCCGGAGATCGAGGCGGACCCAGCGAAGGCGGACGAGGTCATCTACAACCTCCGCGCGATTCTGATCGCAGCGCGGAACAGCCCGCACCCAGTGGTGGCCAACGAGGAGTTCATGGCCTGGCTGACCGGCCAGAAGTCGATGCCCTTCGGTCCGAACGGCGAGCACACCACGGTCCGGCTGATCGACTTCGACCACGTCGATGAAGACTCGTCGAACCAGTGGATCGTCTCGACCGAGGTGACCTTCAAACAGGGTCGGCTGGAGAAGCGGTTCGACCTGGTGCTGTGGTGTAACGGCCTGCCGCTGGTGGTGGGCGAGGCGAAGACACCGATCCGGCCGGCGTACACCTGGATTGACGGGGCTGCGCAGATCCACGATGACTACGAGCAGAGCGTCCCGCAGTTCTTCGTGCCCAACGTGTTCTCGTTCGCGACCGAGGGCAAGGACTTCCGATACGGCACCATCGGCATGCCGGTGGAGCTCTGGGGGCCCTGGCGCGAAGACCCCACCGATGAGGACGCGCCGGCGAAGATCGGTCTCGTCGCGGTCCAAGAGGCCGTCGAAGGCGTCCTCGCTCCCCGTGCGGTGCTCGACTTCCTGCGGTTCTTCACCCTTTACGCGACTGACAAGAAGCACCGCAAGATCAAGATCATCGCGCGGTTCCAGCAGTTCCAGGCGACCAATCTCATCGTCGACCGGGTCCTGCTCGGCAAGGTCAAGCAGGGCCTGATCTGGCACTTCCAGGGCTCGGGCAAGTCACTGCTCATGGTCTTCACTGCGCTCAAACTGCGCGCGATGGCCGAGCTCACGAACCCGACGATCCTGATCGTGGTCGACCGCATCGACCTGGACACCCAGATCACTGGCACCTTCAACGCCTCGGACGTCCCGGGCTTGGTGTCGACGGACTCGCGAGCGCAGCTCCAGACGCTGCTCAGCCAGGGCGCGAGGAAGATCATCATCACCACGATCCACAAGTTCGGCGAGGCACCTGGCGTCCTCGATGCCCGGCAGAACATCATCGCGATGGTCGACGAGGCTCATCGCTCGCAGGAGGGCGACTACGGGCAGAAGATGCGTGAGGCCCTGCCCAACGCGTACCTCTTCGGTCTGACGGGCACGCCGATCAACCGACGCGACCGCAACACGTTCAAGTGGTTCGGTGCACCCGAGGACGAGGGCGGCTACCTCTCACGGTACTCATTCCAGGACTCCATCCGCGACGGTGCGACCCTTCCGTTGCACTTCGAACCACGACTCTCAGAGATCCACATCGACCAGGAGGCGATCGACGCGGCGTTCGAGGAACTCGCCACGGATCGCGATCTGTCCGAGAGCGACAAGATCACGCTGTCGAAGAAGGCGGCCTCGATCGAGGTGCTGATCAAGACGCCCTCGCGCATCGCGAAGATCGCCGCTGACATCGCCGCCCACTTCAGGGAGAAGGTCGAGCCACAAGGGTTCAAGGCACAGGTCGTCGCGTACGACAAGGCCTCCTGCGTCGCCTACAAGGAAGAGCTCGACAAGCACCTCGGGCCGGAGGCATCGACCATCGTCATGTCGAAAACCCGAGGTGACTCGCCCGACTGGGCGAAGTGGACCCCAGGTGCCGAGGAGCTGGAGCAGGTGGTCGAGCGGTTCAACGACCCGACCGACCCGCTCAAGATCATCATCGTGACGGCGAAGCTGTTGACCGGGTTTGACGCTCCGATCCTCTATTGCCAGTACCTCGACAAGCCGCTGAAGGAACACACTCTGCTCCAGGCGATCACTCGCACCAACCGGGTGTACCCGCCGGACAAGACCCACGGCTTGATCGTCGACTACCTTGGCATCTTCGACGATGTCGCCAAGTCCCTGTCCTTCGATGAGCACGCCGTACAACAAGTCGTCTCCAACATCGAAGAGCTCAAGAAGCAAGTCGCACCGGCGATGGCAAGCGCGCTTGCCTTCTTCCCTGCTGCCGACCGCACTGTCGGAGGCTACGAGGGTCTAGTCCAAGCGCAGTCCGCGATCGCCGATGAGGTCACAAAGGATGCATTCGGGGCGGCGTACAGCGTCGTCTCCCAGCTGTGGGAGGCAGTCAGTCCGGATCCGATGCTGACCGAGTTCCGTGACGACTACCGTTGGCTTACTGACGTCTATGAGTCTGTCCGCCCTTCCGACATCACTGGACGGCTCGTGTGGCACGCGCTCGGTGCGAAGACGATCGATCTGATCAACGAGCACGTCCAGGTCGAGATCCCCCAAGCTAACGAGACAATCGTCCTCGACGCCCAGACAATCGAAGACCTGATGACGGGCAAGCGCAAGGACATGTCCACCGAAGAGATTGAGAAGCAGATCACCGCCCGGATCGCGCGTCACCTCAACAACCCGCTCTTTATCGAGCTCGGCCAGCGCCTCAACGATCTGCGGGAGCGGTACGCCGACATTCAGCAGTCCAGCCTGGACTTCCTCCGCGAGCTTCTAGAACTTGCTCGAGACACTGTGGCCGCGGAGAAGGCGGCCGACGAGACACCTCGAGAGGAACAAGGCAAGGCGGCCTTGACCGAACTGTTCGACGCTCTCAAGGGCGACGAGACCCCGATTATTGTCGAGAACGTCGTCAATCGGATTGACGAAGTCGTCCGAGGGGTCCGCTTCGAGGGTTGGCAGTCCACGATCCGCGGTGACCAGGAAGTCCGCCAGGCACTCCGGAAAACCCTGTACGTCCAGTTCAAGATTCGCGATAACGACGTCTTCGAGAAGGCCCTCGGCTATGTCCGAGAGTACTACTGACCTTCGCATCTCCAGCAGGCTCCTCGAGCAGAGGCGTGTCGGCGCGAGAAGTTGATGTCCATGAGCCTCAGACGAGCCGCCTCAAGAGCCTTACCGGGCGATCTGAACCTGCTCTCCGCTATGGAAAGAATTGAGTCGGAAATATGAGTAACAGCGCTGGTGCGAAGGCAAGTCGCGAAGAGGAAATCGCGTTCTTAGCAATGGAGCAGGTCCTTGGCGTCGACATCAGGCTCGCAGACGCTGGCGGTGGCAGCAAGATGCCCGACGGCTCATGGGACACCCCTACTGGCAAATGCATCGTGGAAGTGACCTCACCACCCGCCACGGATCTCATGGCTGAGTGGGCGCGGGCCAAGAAGGAAGGCAGGCCGCAGGCAGAAAGCGGATGCATGCCAGTTCGCATGAACGATCTCGGTGCAGTTTGCACTGAGCTGCTTGGTGCTACATGGGCAATCGAGAACATCACGAAACTGAGAGCCCAGCCGGCGGAAGAGCGACACCTCTTCCTGTTCGCACGGAGCTATGATGTAGGCGATTACTTCTATCGTCTGTCTGACTCTTACGACGACGGCCCGATGGAACAGATTGAAGACATTACCCTCCCTGAGGGAATCTCGGACGTCTGGTTCAGCGGCCGAGCTCGGCGCGGCTCGGACCAGCAGTCGCATGCCATCTGTCTATGGTTAGCCCGGTTTCAATCCGGCGTCGGATGGCAGCGACACGTAGTTTCAATCGACGAGCTAGAGCTGCCGTCTCCGGCTCCTGGGATAGCCGATGACCCCGTGCCCGCTGAGCTTCGACATCCAAAGGATCGCACTTAGTTGGAGTTGACCGCGCCGCGTAGACCCCGACAGCCGAGTTCGCCGAGGTGCCTATAATTTCGACGTCGTCAGTCATCAGGGTCGTGTCTCGTTGATCTAGTATCGTTCACGTCTGTGGCTCGAGCCGAAACCTTCGGTTCCGAAAACCAGCACAAGCTTTCTCGCCAGTTTGATACTCTACTTTAACAGTGCGGCATTATCGACAGCTTGACGTACTTCGGCGGCCATGCCGAACAGATCGGGATACATCGTTCCAGGATTATACCCGTAGTCCCGTTCGAGACGGCGACGAATCCCCGCTTTCGCCTCTGCCGTGATTCGAATCGTCAAAGTGGGCTCGGTGGCGACTTGAAGAGCTTTTCCGGAGCGATCCACCATCTTGGTGGGGACTGAAGTGGCTCGTCGAACTTCGTCAATACGCCAAAAATCTCCTGAAGTCCCGGGGGCCTTCCGGTACTGAGCATTCCCGCCGGCGTAGACCTTTGGCACCCCGGCCAATAAGAATCCAGACTGCTGGGCGGGGATGCGCTCGTTGTACGAAGGAGGTCTCCACAGCAGCGGAAGATCTCTGCACCATGGAGTGTTAGCACCTGACCCACTCCATGGGACGTCGTACGTGTTCCATTTTGCGTCCAGTTGTACACGACGATTCGTGACGTCGAACGCGAAGATACGCCCGTCCGCACCGTCAAGCTCACTATGCTGCTCCTCGACAGCGAACCAGAGGGTAACCAGCGGACTAAGCGAAACATCAAGCATACGTGTCGGGCCTCTGAAATGCTGCAGATTCGCCAGCAGTTCGAGATAAGGCATTTGGTCGAAACGCCAGTTCCCCCGCACGAATTGAGCGATCTTCTCCTCCGCTCGAAGGAGATCGTCTTCCTCTGGTGCCGATTGCGAGGCTGATCGCGCGTCGAGCAACCTCCTGTACAGCCCGCTATGGAGGCTCCACCGAGCATCGACCTGTCCGCGCCAGCCGACGGCGCGCTGCGTCCCAGTCCGCCTGAGCACTGACTCGATCTCACTCAGGGCCGTCTCCCAGGACGTGACCGGACTGCCCTCCCACGGACCGAAGAAGTCTATCCCTCGCATTCGTTGAGTTCCTCTCGCTTGCCCTGACTTTCGACCTGGCCTACCGCGTCGCGTAGAAAGCTATAGCCGAGCTCGCCGCGACGTTCAGCGAGTCGACTCCGCCCATCATCGGGATCGTCACCCTGCGATCGAGCACCTTTTCCGTTTGAGCTGAAAGCCCGTGTCCCTCGGTGCCGAACACGAGCGCGAGGTTCTGGTGGTCTTCGTCCACGAGGTCGTCGAGAGTGATCGAGCCCTCCCCCAGCGTCATCCCCGCCACGACGTATCCAGCCGCCTTGAGCTGATCGACGCCACTCGGCCACTGATCGATGCGCGTCCACGGCACCTGGAACACTGTGCCCATCGACACGCGAATAGCCCTTCGGTAGAGCGGATCCGCGCATGTCGGTGTCACCAGGACTGCGTCGACGCCCATCGCCGCGGCGGAGCGAAAACACGCGCCAACATTGGTATGGTCGACCAATCCGTCCAGGATCGCGATCCGCGAGCGACGCTGCGATCCGCTGGCCTGCGAAGACGGCTCTCGAAGTTCAGAACCGCCCACGTTCGTGTGGTCGACGATGTCCTCGAGCACGGCGACGGTCCGCGCTCCCTCGAGCAGCTCCGCCACGCCGGGCAGCTCGGGCCGCTGCATCGCCGCGAGCGCGCCGCGGTGGAGGTGGAAGCCGGTGAGCCGCTCGAGCAGCGACTCCTCGCCCACGAACACGGGCACCTCGGGGAAGCGCTCGTACAGCGGCGCGAACTTCTGAAGCCACTTCTCGCTCATCAGGAAGGAGCGCGGCGCCATCCCCGCGTCCATCGCCCGCGAGATCACCTCGAAGCTCTCGGCCATGAACAGCCCGCGCTCCACCTCGACGCGGGAGCGGAGCTTCACGTCGGTCATGCGCAGGTAGTCGTCCAGCGCCGGGTCGCCGAGCTCGGTGATCCGGTGCAGATGCGCCTCGCTCACGCGCTCAGTCCAGGGAGAGCGAGCGCGCGGTGAAGCGCTCCCCGCGCTGCTCGACCACGAGCGGGAGCCCGAAGGTGGCGGTGAGGTTCTGGGAGGTGAGGGTCTCGCCGATCGGCCCGGCGGCCACCAGCTTCCCGTCGCGCAGCAGCGCGGCGTGGGTGTATCCCGGCGGGATCTCCTCGACATGATGGGTGACCAGCACGGTCACGGGAGTCGCGGGATCCTTCGCGAGGCGGCCCAGGGTGCGCACAAGCGCCTCGCGACCGCCGAGGTCCAGGCCCGCGGCGGGCTCGTCCAGCAGCAGCAGCTCCGGATCGGTCATGAGGGCGCGCGCGGCGAGCACCCGCTTGCGCTCGCCGGTGGACAGGGTGCCGAAGTGGCGCGCGGCGAGATGGCCGACGCCGAAGGCGCCGAGCAGGGTCCGGGCGCGCTCCAGGTCGATCTCGTCATAGCTCTCCCGCCACCGGCCGACGACGCTGTACCCGGCGGTGACCACGACGTTCTCGGCGGTCTCGTCGGCCGGGACGGTGTCGGCGAGCTCCTGGCTCGCCAGGCCAAGCAGCGGCCGCAGCTCGAAGATGTCGACCCGGCCCAGACGCTCGCCGAGGATCTCGACGGCGCCGGTGGTGGGGTGCAGGCGCGTGGAGAGCAGCCGCACGAGGGTGGACTTCCCGGCGCCGTTGGGACCGAGCACCGCCCAGCGCTCCCCCTCGCCGATGCGGAGGGACACCTCCTCGAGGATCTTCTTCCCGCTGCGGGTGACGGTGACATCGGTCAGGGAGGCTGCTGCGACGGACATGGCCCCGAGCCTATCGTCAGAACCGCTGCCAGATCCCGGCATGCTCGACGTGTCCGCGGCCGGGCTGCGAGTAGTCGCACACACCCTCGTCGAAGATGCCCTGCAGGCGCTCCCACTGCTCCTCGGTGAACTCCACCGGGTAGTCCTCCCGCACGGGCGCGGCGGTGGTGCAGGCGATGACATCGGCCTTCACCGACTCCCCCGCCACCTCCCGCGGGAAGCTCGCCGAGGGGTACATCTGCTCGCAGGCGGAGTCCGGGTCGCGGTCCAGGTCCATGGCGTGGAAGGAGGGCTCGTCCTCCCTGTCCATGCAGCCCTCGACGAGAGCGTCCGGGCGGGCGGCCCCGATCTGCTCCAGCGTGGGACGCTCGGCGGGGTCGTCGGAGGGCTCGAGCGCGGTGAGCCAGGCGTCCATCTGCGTCAGGGAGTGCATCAGCAGCGGGCTGTTCGTCGAGAAGTTCCCGTACCGGCCGTCCTCGAGCACGCTGACGTGGTTCACGGTCGAGCCGTTGGCCTCCCGCAGCCGCTCCCGCATCGAGTTCGTGTGGTAGCGGACGTGGATGTCCCCGTTCGGCCTGTCGTCGGCGTAGGCGCGGTAGTCGATGACCGGCGTGCTCGCCAGGCCCTGCCCGCCGTCGGTGAGCCGGCCGGTGCGATAGGCCGCCTCGACGGCGGGGAGGTCCGCGACGGACCGCTCAGAGCGGAAGTTCGCGTCGTGGTCGTAGCCGCCGATGCCCTCGTTGAGGTCGAGGAACTGCTCGACGTCGATCGTCCCGTCCTCCAGGGCGGCGAGTCCGTACTGGATGCCGACGTTGTCCAGCGGTCGCAGCGCGAAGCCCGTCTCGGGATCGGTGCCGTAGATGTTCTCGGTGTGGTCGTAGACGTCGCAGCGGACTCCGCCGGGGTTCTCGACCGGGTCGTAGCGGTCCGCCTCGGGCAGGGTGGGCGGGCAGAACTCGCGCGGATCGATGCGCTTCGCGCCGACGGCGACGTTGTCCATCGTGGCGAGCGTCTGGAAGCCGGTCACCTGCCGCTTCTGCTCCTCGGTCCACTCCACCCCGGCGCCCTCGGCGAAGTAGTGCTGGAGCAGTCGCGCGTCGGTGATGAAGTCGATCGTGCCGAAGCCGACCTCGGGGAAGGACGCCCCGACCACGATCCCGTCGAAGATCCCGGGATAGGCGTCCGCCGCCTGATGGCCCTGATAGGCACCGCCGGAGGCGCCGAGCCCGATCGTGAAGTCGTCACGGCCGTATGTCTCGATGAACTCCTCCTTCGTCATCTGGGCCGTCTCGGAGGTCAGCAGGTCGTTGCAGTTGTTGCCGAAGACGTTCAGCGAGGAGGACACCATCGCGTAGCCGAGGCCGAGCACGTTGGGGTCCAGGACCCCGCCGGTCGAGGGGCCCTGGCGGTACCAGCCCTCCGTGCATCCGCCGCCGAGGGTGTAGACGACCCTGCCGTTCCAGCCCGCCGGGCGGTGCGTCGGCGTGACCGGCTCCTCGGCCAGCGGGTCGTGCAGGGTCGCGTGCTGGAAGATGCCGCGGTTCGCGGTGCCGTGGGCGAGCCGCACGATGAAGGGCACCTCCGTGCCGTCCGCGAGCGTGGTCCGGGCGAGGTCCGCGGGATAGTCGGTCGCGTCCGCCGCAAGCTCCTCCCACTCCCCCGCCTCGGTGCGGTAGACGTGGTCGACCCGGTCCTCGATCGAGCAGTCCTCGTCCAGCGGCGCGCCGAGGTCCTCGCCGAGGCCCGGGATCTCGAAGTCCTCGGTCTCGCAGGCGAAGGGCTGCTCATGGGGTCCGCTGAACAGCGGGCCCGCGTCGGGGTGGTTGTGCAGGGCGAGGCTCGCGGCGCCGCGCGCCCCATCGGGGAGGCCGGCCTCCAGCTCGTGCTCGCCGACGTCCATGCCGTCGACGAGGCCGACCAGCACCTCCCGCTCCTCGTCCCAGGTGAAGGCGTCCGTGACGTCCTCGCCGTCGAGGCGCACCTCGACCCGGCGGTGCGGGAAGGGGCGCGGGGAGGAGATCTCCACGAGCGCGTCCCCGCCGGTGACGAGGTCCGGGGCGCTGGAGACCGTGCGCATCTCCAGCCCGCTCCCGCTCCGGGAGCCGGGGACGTCGGCGACGGCGGTGCCGGCCAGCGCCATCCACGCCGAGACGGCGAGGGCGATCAGGAGGCGCAGGCGGGGACGGGGTGTGCGCTGGGGCGACATCGGGCGTTCCTTCGAGGAGGGGAGGGAGCGGGAGGCATGGGCGCTCCGGGCACGCTATCGAGCGGTCCGCCCCGCGTCCGGCGAATGCAGAAGGTTTTACCGTTCCGTCACCAGCCCGCCGTCCTCACCCCTGCCTAGACTGGCCCGGTCCGACCCCCGACCCGCAGGAGGTCCCCGTGCCGCATCGCCCCGTCTCCCTCCACGCGCCGCGCGGCTCGGTCGCCGCGGAGGACCTGCGCGCCGGCATCGACGCCCTCCTCGCCGACCACGACGGCGGAGTGCCGCTCCTGTTCCCGCCCGAGGTGCTCGCCGCCGCCGAGGAGGCCGCGGCACGGGACGCGGCGGCCGACGGGCGGGCTGACCGCACCTCCATCCCCTTCGTCACGCTGGACCCCGAGAGCTCCACGGACCTCGACCAGGCCATGCACCTCGAGCGCACCGACGACGGCTACCGGGTGCTCTACGCCATCGCGGACGTGCCCTTCTTCGTCGACCTCGACGGGGCGATCGACCACGAGGCGAGGCGGCGCGGCCAGACGCTCTACCTCCCCGACCGACGCATTCCGCTGCACCCGGAGGTGCTCTCCGAAGGGGTCGCCTCCCTCCTGCCCGGGCAGACCGCGCCGGCCTTCGTGTGGGAGCTGGTGCTGGACGCGGGCGGCGAGGTCACCTCGATCGGGCTCGAGCGGGCCCTGGTCCGCTCCCGGGAGAAGCTCGCCTACGACGCCGTGCAGGAGCAGCTGGACCGCGGCGAGGGGCATCCGATGATGGTGCTGCTGCAGGAGATCGGCGCGCTGCGCACCGAGGTCGAGGCCCGCCGCGGCGGGGCGAGCCTGAACGTGCCCGAGCAGGAGGTCGTCGCCGAGGACCACCGGGTGCGCCTCACCTGGCGCAGTCCCGCCCCGATCGAGGACGCCAACGCGCAGATCTCGCTGATGACCGGGATGGCCGCGGCGCAGCTGATGCTCGAGCACGGCGCCGGGATCCTGCGCACCATGCCGCCCGCGGAGCCTCAGGCCGTCGAGCGCTTCCGCCGCCAGAGCGAGGTGCTCGGCGTGCCCTGGCGCGAGGGGGTCGAGTACGGGCAGTTCCTGCGCTCCCTGGACTGGCGCGAACCGGCCCACCTCGCCCTGCTGAACCTCGCCACGTCCCTCTTCCGCGGCGCCTCGTACGCCGCGTTCACGAGCGCGGAGGAGGCGCCGGAGGACCCGGCGCAGGCCGCGATCGCGGCGCCCTATGCGCACGCCACCGCGCCGCTGCGCCGTCTCGTGGACCGCTTCGTGCTGCTGGTCTGCCTGGACCACGCCCAGGGGCGGGAGCCGGATGCCGCGCTGCTCGCCGCGCTCGCGCAGATCCCCGAGGCGATGCGCGTGACCTCGGCGCAGGGCGGGAACCTCGAGCGCGCCGCCCGCGAGCTGGTCGAGGCGTCGGCGCTCGCCGCCTGGGAGGGCGAGAGCTTCGACGCCTCCGTCATCGAACGCCGCGAGGCGAGCGGCGACGGCGACGGGGACGGCGCGCCCACCCGGGTCGAGGTCCAGCTCACCGACCCGCCGGTCACGGCGTGGGTCCCGATGGACGCCCAGGTCGGCGAGGTGGTGCGGGTGCGGCTGCGCGCCGTCGACGTGCCCGCCCGGCGCGCCGAGTTCGAGGCGGCGGACGAGGGGGACGCGTGAGCGGAGCCGACGCCGGACGGGACCTCGTCGCCCTCCCCCGGGCCGCGGTGCTCTTGCTGTGGACCGCCGCCTATCTCCGCGGCGACCTCGGCCCGGACGACGCGGCGCGGATGAGCCACGGCGTGGGACGCAGCGGGCCGAGCGGCGAGGGCACGGACCTGTTCGACTGGATGACCGCGCTGCGCCGTCTGCCTCTCGCGCAGCTGCGCCTGGTGCTTCCGGCGCCGGGGCGCCTCGCCGGGCTCGTGGGCCCGCCCGCGGCACTGCCCCCCGCACTCGAGGCCGAGCAGGCGATCGTCGTCACCGCCGCGGGGATCGCCGATCACACGCTGGTGCCCGTGCTCGCCGCGGCGGAGTTCGAGGGCCGCGAGGCCACGGCCGTGACCTGGGCGAGGTTCGACGCGCCGCTCGGCGCGCAGGTCCCTCCGGCCCCGCGCTCCGGCAGCGCCCGCGAGGAGCTGCTGCGGGCGCTGCGCCGCACCGCCGAGGGGAGCGTCGACCTGGACCTGGTGCCCGAGGAGCCCGTGGAGCAGGCGCGGATCCCCGCCACCTGGATCTCCACGGCGCTGCCCCGGCACGTGGAGGCCTCCGCCGCGCACCTGCTCGTCCTCGCCGCGAGGACGCTGCTGCTCACCCGTGCCGAGATCGAGGAGGGCCACGGCCACACGGTCGACCTCTCCGAGGCCCTCGCCCGGCGGGGCCTGCTCGACGAGCTGCACGAGGCCGCCCGCTCGGCGCTCGTCGAGGCGGTCGAGCGGATCGTCGCCGACGAGCTCGGCTGATCCGCTCCCCGGCTCCGGGCCCCGGCTCAGCGGGACTGCTCGATGACCTTCCGGTACACCTCCAGGGTGCGCTCGGCGATCGAGGTCCAGGAGAAGTGCTCGGCCGCGCGGCGCCGCGAGGCCTCCCCCATCTGCGTCGCCCGCGCCGAGTCGGAGACCATCCGCACGAGCGCGTCGCGGAGGTCGGCGACGAAGCGGTCGGGGTCCACCGGCGTGCCGGTCCCGTCCCCGACCTGCTCGATCGGCACCAGGTAGCCGGTCTCCCCGTCGGCCACGACCTCGGGGATGCCGCCGGTGGCGGAGGCGACCACAGGGATGCCGCAGGCCATCGCCTCGAGGTTCACGATCCCGAGCGGCTCGTAGACGCTCGGGCACACGAAGGTCGTGGCATGGGTGAGGATCTGGGTCAGCTCGTGGCGCGGCAGCATCTCTGTGATCAGGTGGACCCCGGTGCGGCTCGCGGAGAGCTCCGTGACCAGGGAGTCGACCTCCCGGGCGATCTCCGGGGTGTCCGGGGCGCCGGCGCAGAGCACCACCTGGTGCTCCGCCGGCAGCTCCCGCACGGCCCGCAGGAAGTACGGAAGGCCCTTCTGACGGGTGATCCGGCCGACGAACACGATCGTGGGCGCGTCCGGGTCGATTCCCCGCGAGGTGAGCGCGTCGGTCGCCGGGTTCGGCGACCAGGCATCGATGTCGATGCCGTTGTGGACCACATGGACCTTCTCGGGGTCGACCGAGGGGTAGGCGCGCAGGATGTCCTCGCGCATCCCGGCGGAGACCGCGATGACCCCGGCGGCGCCCTCGTAGGCGCTGCGCTCCGCGAAGGAGGAGACGCGGTAGCCGCCGCCGAGCTGCTCGGCCTTCCACGGCCGCAGCGGCTCGAGCGAGTGGGCGGAGAGCACGTGCGGGACGCCGTGCAGCAGGGAGGCGACGTGGCCGGCGAAGTTCGCGTACCAGGTGTGGGAGTGGACGAGGTCCGCCCCCGCACAGTCCGCGGCGATCAGCAGGTCCGTCCCGAGCGTGGTCAGCGCGGCATTGGCCCCCTCGAGCTCGACCGGGGTGGTGTACGAGGAGGTGCCCTCCTCCTCGCGCTCGGCCCCGAAGGCGCGCACCCGCACGTCGATGTGCGGGCGCAGCACCTTCGTCAGCTCGGCGACGTGCACCCCGGCACCCCCGTACACCTCCGGGGGGTACTCCTTCGTCAGCAGATCGACCCGCATGGCGGTCTCCTTCTCTCCGTCGTGCGACGGCTGGATCGGCGGGGACAGGAGGGCGCCGGATCACCGCGATGCCCTGCTCGTCCGTCGTCAGGGTAGCCCGCGTGACGGGGGCCACGATTGGACTATCCTCGCACCATGTCGTCCACAAAGGTCCTCGCCATCGTCCTCGCCGGCGGCGAGGGGAAGCGGCTGATGCCGCTGACCCTCGATCGGGCAAAGCCCGCGGTGCCGTTCGGCGGCATCTACCGCCTGATCGACTTCGCCCTGTCCAACATCGTCAACTCCGGCTTCCTCAAGATCGTGGTGCTGACGCAGTACAAGTCGCACTCGCTGGACAAGCACATCGCGCAGACCTGGCGGATGAGCTCCCTGCTGGGCAACTACGTCGCGCCGGTCCCCGCGCAGCAGCGGATGGGCAAGCACTGGTTCCGCGGCAGCGCCGACGCGATCGCGCAGTCGCTGAACCTCATCCACGACGAGAAGCCCGAGCACGTGGTCGTCGTCGGGGCGGACAACATCTACCGCATGGACTTCTCCCAGATGCTCGACGCGCACATCGCCTCGGGGAAGTCCTGCACGGTCGCGGCGATCCGCCAGCCGATCGAGCTCTCGGACCAGTTCGGGGTCATCGAGACGGACCCGTCGGACCCCACCACCATCAAGGCCTTCGTCGAGAAGCCGAAGGAGACCGAGGGCCTCGCCGACGACCCCTCCTCCGTCCTCGCCTCGATGGGCAACTACATCTTCACCGCCGACGCGCTCGTGGACGCGGTGACGCGGGACGCCGAGGACGACACCTCCAAGCACGACATGGGCGGCGACATCGTGCCCGCCTTCGTCGCCGACGGCGACGCGGCGGTCTACGACTTCCTCCACAACGACGTGCCCGGATCCACCGACCGCGACCGCGACTACTGGCGCGACGTCGGCACCCTGGACGCCTTCTACGAGGCGCACATGGACCTCATCTCGATCCATCCCGTCTTCAACCTCTACAACGACAAGTGGCCCACCTTCACCGGGCACCGCAACGCACCGCCGGCGAAGTTCGTGCACGCCGGCCCGGGGCGGGTCGGCTCCGCCGTGGACTCGGTGATCTCCCCCGGCGTGGTCGTCTCCGGCGCCTCCGTCTCCAGCTCCGTGCTCTCCCCCGGCGTGCGCGTGAACTCGTGGTCGACGGTCTCGGACTCCGTCCTCATGGACGGGGTGACGGTGGGAAGGCACTGCCAGATCCATCGCGCGATCATCGACAAGGACGTGGTGGTCCCGCCGCGCACCCAGATCGGGCTCGACGCGGAGAAGGACCGGGCCCGCGGCTGGGTGGTCACCGAGTCCGGCATCACCGTGATCGGCAAGGGCACGGTCATCGAGCCGTGAGCGCCGCCGTCCACGACCCCTCTGCGACCTCGCTCGGGCAGGGCCTGCTCGTCTCCGACGTCGACTCGACCTTCCTCACCCAGGAGGTGATCGAGCTGGTCGCCGACCACGCGGGCGTGCGCGCGCAGGTCGAGGAGATCACCACCGCCGCGATGCGCGGAGAGCTCGACTTCTCCCAGTCGCTGCGCGCCCGCGTCGCGCTGCTCGAGGGGCTCGACGAGTCGGTGCTCGCCGAGGTGCGCGCGGCGCTCGTGCCCACGCCGGGCGCGCTCGAGCTGATGCGCCGCGCCCGGGAGGCCGGATGGGTCACCGCCCTGGTCTCCGGAGGGTTCCACGAGGTGATCGACGATCTCGCGGCCGAGGCGGGGATCGACCACGTGCGCGCCAACCGCTTCGAGATCGTGGAGGGCCGGTTCACCGGGCGGGTGTCCGGTCCGATCATCGACGGCACCGCCAAGCGCCGCACGCTCGAGGAGCTCGCCGCCCGCCACGGCGTGCCGACCGCGCGGATCGTCGCGATGGGCGACGGCGCCAACGACCGGGAGATGCTGGTCGCCGCGGGCACCGGGATCGCCTTCCGCGCCAAGCCCGCGCTGCGGGAGATCGCCGACGTCGTGCTGGACGGCGAGTCGCTGCTGGACGCCTGGCCGCACCTGGAGGCCGCGACCGGGCGGTGACGCGGTGCATGCCCCGCGCACAGCACGACGCCCGCCCCTCCGTCACGGAGGGGCGGGCGTCGTGCTGTGCGCCTCAGGGGCGGACGATCGTGTGGAGCGTCAGCGAGTCCTCGACCAGACCGTCCCAGACGGGCAGCGAGCCGGAGAGCACCGCCATCGCGCCGGTCGGCATGCCGATCCGGGCCTGCGCGGTCGCGCCCGCGTCGGAGTCGTCGTCGGCCAGCAGCGCGGTGAGCGAGGAGATGGTCGGCTCGTGCCCGATCACCAGCACCACCGGCTGCTCCGCCTCGACCCCGTGGAGCAGGGAGAGCAGCTCGGCGGGGCCGCCGGCGTAGATCTCCTCGTGCTCGGTCACGGTCCCGTCGAAGTCCGGCATCTGGGAGCGCACGGCGTCCCAGGTCTGCTCGGTGCGGGTGGAGTCCGAGACGAGCACCCTCGCGACCTGCACGTTCTGTGAGGCGAGGTACTCCCCCACCAGTCGGGCCTGGGCCTGACCGCGCTCGGCCAGGGGACGCTCGTGATCGGTCACGCCGGAGCTGTTCTCCGCCTTGCCGTGGCGCATCAGGAGCAGCAGACGACTGGCGGGGTCGGAGGAGGACATCGGGGTGGGTTCACGCCTTCACGGTGGGACGGGTCTGGTCGGGGATCAGTGTCCCATGCCGAGGCCGCCGTCGACGGGGATGACGGCTCCGGAGATGTAGGCGGCATCGTCGCTCGCGACGAAGGCCACGACCCGGGCGACCTCCTCCGGGTCCGCGAAGCGCCCAGCGGGGATCGCCGTGCGGTAGGAGTCCTGGAGCTCCTGGGAGAGCTGCTGGGTCATCTCGGTGTCGATGTAGCCGGGGGCGACCACGTTCGCGGTGATGCCGCGGGAGCCGAGCTCGCGGGTGAGCGCCCGGGCGATCCCGACCAGACCGGACTTCGAGGCGGCGTAGTTGACCTGCCCGGGCGAGCCGTAGAGGCCGACGACGGAGCTGATCAGGACGATGCGCCCCTTCTTCTTGCGCACCATCGACTTGATGACCCGCTGCACGGTGCGGAAGGCGCCGGTGAGGTTGGTGTCCAGGACGGTCTCGAAGGACTCGTCGCTCATGCGCAGCAGCAGCTGGTCGTCGGTGATCCCGGCATTGGCCACGAGCACCTCGATCGGACCGTGCTCGGCCTCCGCGGCCTTGATCGCGGCGGTGAGGCTGTCGCCGTCGGTGACGTCGGCGGCGACGGTCAGGGCGCCCTCGGGGCCGCCGGATCCGGACCGGCTGGTGACGGCGACCTTGTCCCCGCGGCGCAGGAACTCCTCGGCGATCGACCGGCCGATCCCCCGGTTCCCTCCGGTCACCAGGACGCTGCGCGGCTCGGGGGTGCTCTGGGTCATGCGTTCTCCTCGGGTGCGGGGGCGGCGGACGATGCGTGCCACACGGTGGCGGAGCCGCCCGGGAAGGGTGGTGTGCTCTACGATACGGGGCGAGAGAACGTCGGGACCCGAGGGGGGATCCGGCCACGACCCACAGCTCCGGAAGGTGCCGCACGATGGCCTATCGCTTCAATCCGCCGCCGAACTGGCCGATCGACGATCCGAGCTGGACCCCGCCTCCGGGCTGGCAGCCGGACCCGTCCTGGGGTCCCGCGCCCGAGGGCTGGAACTTCTGGATCTCCGCCGAGGACGCGCCGTCCGCTCCCGCGCAGGGTGCTCCCGAGTCCGGGCAGGGTGCTCCGCAGGCCGGTCAGGACGCTCCGCAGGATGCCCCGCACGGCCAGGTCGACGACGACGCGACCCGACTGGCCGCCGGGGGCGCCGACGACTCCCGGACCCACGTCGCCGAGCAGCCCGAGCAGCCGGTCACCTCCGACGCGGGCGCCGAGCAGCAGGCGCCCGCGGCCGAGCAGGCCGCTCCGGCCGCGGAGCCCGCCGCTCCCCAGGACACGGCGGGCCAGTACGGGGCGATGAACCCCTACGGCGCCGCTCCGGCCCCGCAGGGTGAGGAGTCCCAGGCCGCGCCCGGCGCCGCGGAGCACACCGAGACCGCGCAGGGCACCGAGCAGACCGCGGCCACCGAGCAGACCTCGGCTCCCGAGCAGGGGTCGGCCGCCGAGCACGCGCCTGCCGAGGCGCCCGCCGCCGCGGAGGACGACGCGACCCACGTCGCGGGCTCCGGTGCTCGTGAGGGCGGCTCCCCGGAGACGGCCGAGTACACCGGGCCGGACCTCGAGGCGGGACTCGCGCAGCAGGCGCCCTACGAGACCGCCCAGCCGGCCGAGCAGGGCGGGTTCGCGCAGGACGGCGCGGAGGCCGGCCAGGACGCCTCCTCGCAGGATTCCGCCGGCGGCGCCGGCTGGGGTGCCGCGGCAGGGGGCGCCGCGGCAGGCGGTGCGGCCGCGGGCGCGTACGCGGCGCAGGGCTCCGCCGACGCCGGAGCGCCCTCCGCTCCCGACTACGGCCAGGGCTCCCCGGCCCCGGCGTACGGCCAGCAGCCCGAGGGCGCCCAGGGCTACGGCCAGAGCTCCCCCTCGCAGGGCTACGGCCAGGGCTCCCCGGCCGACTACAGCGCCCAGGGCTACGGTCAGGGCTCCCCTTCGCAGGGCTACGGACCCGGCTCCCCCTCGGCGGACCCGGGCTCGGCGTGGACCGCCTCCACCGGGGCGGAGCAGCCGAAGAAGGGCGTCATCCAGCGCTTCTGGTGGGTGGGCTGCATCATCCTGGTGGTCATCGCGCTCGTCCTCGCGATCATCGGCGGCCTGCTGCTGTTCAACCGCGGCGGCGACGATCCGACCGGCGGTGGTGACACCACCACTCAGGAGGAGACCGATACCCCCACCGAGGAGGAGACCACGGAGGAGGAGGCCTCGGAGGAGGCGCAGCCCACCCCCACGGATCTCGCCACCATCGACCCCTCCGCCAAGGAGGTCGAGATCGTCGGCACCGACGGGACCGGCACCATGGCCGTGCACATGACGTACACGCCCGGCAGCGAGCTCGAGAGCGACTACGGCGGCGCCATCGAGGACGCCGAGCAGGGCGAATACCTCGTGGTCACCGCGAAGCTCACCGTCACCGACGGCACCTTCGACGGTCTGAACCCGTTCCAGTTCGCCGTGCAGACGCCCTACGGCGGTGCGGTCGAGCCGGCGACGCCGACCTACAGCCTCAAGGGCTCGGGCGTGAACTTCACCCCTCAGGACGGCTTCAAGGCCGGGGACGAGTACACGATGACGATGCTGTACGACGTCAAGCGCGCCGGCGGCAACAAGCTCGAGTTCGACTCCTACGAGGACGTCTACTCCTGGGACGTCCCGAAGTGACCTCTGCCCGGCGCTTCAACCCCCCGCCGAACTGGCCCGAGCCCCCGCATGACGGATGGGTGCCGCCGGCGGACTTCCGGCCCGGACCCTCCTGGGGACCGGTGCCGGCGGGGTGGAGGCTCTGGGCGGAGGACCGACCCCCGGCACGGGGCGAGGTGCCGCTGCAGGACTCCGAGGACGTCCCCGCCAGCGGCGCCCGCCCCCGGGCCCGGGTCGAGCAGTATCCGGTCGCCGTGCTGAACCCCGGCATGTGGGCCGAGAACCACCTCGAGGACGAGGACTACGGCTTCCCGCCCGCTCCCCCGCGCCGGGACCGGCCCCGCCTGCGGCTGGGCCTGACCATCACCGCCGCCGCGATCGGCCTGGTGCTCGCCGCGCTGACCGTGCTGCTCTTCGTGGGGATGGTCCGCTTCGGCATCGAGGACCTCACCGGCGTGCTCGAGGAGAGCGCCGGACACCTCCATCACCTCGACCTCGGGACGGGCGCCGCGGCACCGGATCGCGGATGACCGACCGCTCCCCTCGCGTCCGCGCCGAGCGCCGACGCCTGCTCGTCTCCCGCGAGACCCTGCTCGGGCTCCTGCTCGTCCTGGTCCTCGCCGCCGTCTGCGTGGGCCTGGGCCTGTGGCAGTACGGGCGCTTCGAGGACAAGCGCGACAGCGCCGAGGTGATCGAGGCGAACTACGACGCCGCCCCCGTCCCGCTCGAGCAGGTGCTGGGGTCCCGGGACTCCGCCCTGCCCGCGAGCGAGGAGTGGACCCCCGTGCAGATGGAGGGCCGCTACTGCACCGATCCCGGCTGCGTGCTCTATGTGCGCAACCGCCAGCTCTCCGGCGAGGTCGGCTTCTGGCAGCTCGCGCCGTTCCGCGCCGAGGACGGCACCACGCTCCTGGTCGTGCGCGGCTGGGTGCCGCAGGACTCCGAGGAGTCCGTACCGGCCTCGCCCCCGCCGGTCCCGGACGGCGAGATCACCGTCACCGCGCGGCTGCGCCCGGCCGAGCCGGTGCTGGACCGGGTCCCGCCCGAGGGGCAGGCCCATTCCGTGAACCCGACGCAGATCGCGCAGCAGCTCGACCTCGACGCCGATGCGCTGGTCGCCGGAGCCTTCGGGGAGCTCGCGACGGAGCAGCCCGAGGCGGAGCGCCCGCAGGCGCTCGAGGCACCGGAGACGGGGCTCGGCCCCCACCTCTCCTACGCCTTCCAGTGGTGGATCTTCGCGCTCTTCTTCCCGGGCGCGCTCGTGGTCCGCCTGCGCCGCCAGCTCCAGGACCTCGACGAGGAGGACGCCGCCCGGGAGGCCGACGGACCGTCCGGGTCCGACAGCACGCCGCGGGAGCGCAGCACCCGCGCACGCACCGACCATCGACCCCGCCGCGCGGTCCACGCACCGCGCCGGGGACAGGACGAGGAGGAAGAGGATGCCCTCATCGACCAGCAGCGGCGCTGAGCGGCGCCGCGGCGCCGCCCGCCCGGCCGCCTCGCGGTTCCTTCCCGGACCGCGCCCGCGCCGCATCGCCCACCGCGGTCTCGCGCTGGAGGCCCCGGAGAACACGCTCGAGGCCTTCCGTGCCGCGCTCGATGCGGGCGCCGACATGCTCGAGACGGACACCCGCGCCACCCGTGACGGGCTCGCCCTGGCGGTCCACGACGAGGACCTCGCCCGCATCGCCGGCGACCCGCGCCGCATCGACGAGCTCACCGCGCAGGAGGCGGGCGCCGTGCGCCTTCCCGGCGACGCGCGGCTCGCGATGCTCGAGGACGTGCTGGACGCGTTCCGCGACGTGCCGATCAACATCGACGTCAAGACCGACTCCGCCATCGGCCCTGCCGTGGCCGCGATCTCCCGCACCCGCAGCGCGGACCGCGTCTGCATCGCCGGCTTCGACGGCGCGGTGGTGCGGCGCACGATCGCGACCCTGCGCGCCGCCACCGGCACGACGGCGGTGCGGAGCCCCGGCCGCGGCGTGATCGCCCGCTTTCTCGCCGCCCGCGCCCTCGAGGCCCCGCTCGCGGTGACCGACCGCATGCTCGCCCCCTACGGCGCGCTGCAGGTGCCGATCGAGCACCGGGGCATCCCGGTGGTGACCCCGGCGACCGTCGCCGCCGCCCACCATTCGGGCTGCGAGGTGCACGTGTGGACCGTCGACGACGCTGTGACCATGCAGGATCTGCTGGTCAAGGGCGTGGATGGTATCATCACCAATCGCGTCGACCTGCTCTCCGAGCTGCTCGACGGCGCCTGACCCACGCGGGCCGCGCAGCTCCGGGAACATCTCCGGCCCCGCAGGCGTTGACTTCTCCGGACGTCACCACCCCACAGACCTCACCGGACGGCACGCCGTCCGACACCCATCCCCGGCAGGAAGCGAGAACCGCATGAACAGCCGCAGCCTGCGAGGCACCCGACTGGGCTCCCTCTCCATGGAGACCGACGAGGGCGTGCTCGCCGCACCGCGCCAGGAGGCGATCTACGACTGCCCCAACGGGCACCACATCGTCCTCCCCTTCTCGGTGGAGGCCGATGTCCCTGCCGTGTGGGAGTGCCGCTGCGGCCAGACCGCCGTGCTGCGCGACCACGAGAAGCCGGAGGAGAAGCCGGGCAAGCCCGTGCGCACCCACTGGGACATGCTGCTTGAGCGGCGCAGCGAGGAGGACCTGCAGGTGCTCCTGGACCAGCGCCTCGAGCTGCTGCGCGCCGGCAAGCTCCACCAGCGCCGCAACCTCTGAGACCGCCGCCGGGCGCTGCCCGGAACGGGGAGAGCCCCCGTCCTGCCGAGATCGGCGGGACGGGGGCTCTCCGCGTCCGGACGGGACGTCACTCCGGGGAGGTCGGGTCCTGCACGATCATCGGCGGGTTCGTCCCGTCCTCGCGCCGACCGTCGCGACCCTCCGCTCCGTCGCCGCCGGTGCGACGGTTCTCGACGATGATCTCCCCGTCGATGACCCCGTCGCCGGAGCGGCGGTAGAGCACGGTGCGCGCCTGCGCGGAGCCGCTGCCCAGCCCCATCGCGGTGACGGCACGGCGCTGGACCGGGGTGACCAGCAGCACCAGCGCGGCGAGATCGGTGAGCAGCCCGGGGAAGAAGAACAGCAGCGCCGAGAGCAGCGTGAAGGCGGGGCGCGAGAGATGGTCCTGGACGTCCCCGCTGCCGCGCACGGCACGGACCAGGGAGCGCAGGCGCACGAAGGACTGCTGACCGGCGGCGACCAGGAGCGCGACCCCGATGAGCCAGCCGATCACGACGACCAGCACGGACCACCACAGGCTCGTGTTCACGCCGATCAGCACGAGGATCGCGAGCTCGGCCAGGCCCACCACGACGATGAGCGCGGGCACCGCGCGGCCGAGGCGGGAGCGGCGTCGTGGGGCGGTGTCGTCCGGGCGGCGTGAGGCCCCCGAGGTGCTGTGCGGAGTGCTCGTCACGGCGGTTCCCTTCTGGGCGAGGACCCGGCCAGGTTAGCGCAGGGCCTTGCGAAGCCGCTGGGTGCGCCGTGCGAGTCCCCAGAGCGTCACCTTCACCAGCGCCTCGCGCACGATGCCGGAGGACATCTTGCTGGCCCCCTCGGTGCGCTCGTCGAAGTCGATCGGCACCTCCGCGATGACGGCGCCGAGGTCGCGGGCTCGGCGGGTCATGTCGACCTGGAAGCAGTAGCCCTGCGAGGCGATGTCCGCGTCCATGAGCAGGGACAGCAGCGGCGCCCGGAACACGCGGAACCCGGCCGTCGCATCCGCCACCCCGAGCCCCATCAGGGCGCGGACGTAGAGGTTCGCGCCGCGCGAGAGCAGGCGCCGACGGGTCGGCCAGTCGTGCACGGCGCCGCCGGGCACCCAGCGCGAGCCGATCGCGAGATCCGCGCCGCGCCTGACTGCCTCCAGCAGGCTGGGCAGCTGCTCCGGACGGTGCGAGGCGTCGGCGTCCATCTCGACCAGCTGCTCGTAGCCTCGGTCGAGACCCCAGGCGAAGCCCGCGAGATACGCGGGACCCAGACCCTGCTTGCCGGCCCGGTGCAGCACATGAACGGCCGGATCGCTCGCCGCGGCCTCCTCGGCCCACTCCCCCGTCCCGTCCGGCGAGGCGTCGTCCACCACGAGCACGTCCGCGGCGGGCACGGCCCGGCGCAGCCTCGCGAGGGTGCCCGGCAGCGCCTCACGCTCGTCGTACGTGGGGATCACGACGAGCGTGGTGGGGAGCGGGGCGGTGGAGGGGCGGGTCATCTCTCTCCTGGGAGGACAGCGAGTCGTCGACGCTGGGCGGGGCCGGAGCTCAGCGACGGGAGGACGTGCGGGCGAGGGCTCGGCGCGGCGAGGACAGCGCCGCGAGCAGTCCGGCCAGGCCGAGGGCGGACACGCCGATCGCGATCCACGGCCCGGCGGCGACCGCGGGGGTCGTCCCCGTGCGCAGCGGGACGTCGGCGACCATCGTGCCCTGCTCCCAATGATCCACGAAGTCGATCTGACGGCCCTCGGGACTGTAGATCGCGGAGTGGCCCACGGTCGAGACGTGCACGACGCTGCGCCCGGAGAGCACCCCCATGACCCGCGCCTGCGCGAGCTGCTGGATCGCCTCGTGCGAGTCGCCGAACAGCGCGTTGTTGGACTGCACGACGAGGAGCTCGGCCCCGTCGTCCACGACGTCCTGGACGAGCCCCTCGTAGGCGATCTCGAAGCAGATCAGCAGACCGGCGGTGCCCTCCCCCTCCCCGAGCGCGGCGAGGTCCATGGTGCCCACCTCCTCGCCGGGCAGCATGTCCCGCGACACGAGGTCGACCTTGTCGGTCAGCCGGCTGAACACTCCCCGCATCGGGATGTACTCGCCGAAGGGGACGGGGTGGCGCTTGGAGTAGGCGTAGGGCGTCTCGCCCTCGGCGGTGATCAGCACCGACTGGTTCAGCCGCTCGCTCTCGCCCACCGGGACCTGGGTGCCGACGAGGACGGGGGCGTCCGCGTCCCCGGCCAGCGCGCTCAGTCGGGAGGCGAGGAAGGGGTCCTCGCGCGGGTCGTAGCCGGTGGAGTCCTCCGGCCAGATCACGAGATCGAGATCGGCGTCCTCCGCCCGTGCCTGCGCGACAGCGTCCTGGGAGGCGGCCAGATGGTTGTCGAAGACGTCGTCGGGCATGGTGTAGCTGACCGGGTCGATCTCGCCCATCGACCCCTGGACCGCGGCGACCGTCATGGAGGGCCGGTCGGCGGGGGCCCGGTTCAGGGGATGGGGGACGACCACGGTGGCGAGCACCGCGGCGACCGCGATCGCGAAGGGCCACACGCCGGAGAAGCCGGTCAGACCGCGGTGGCGGCGTCCGAGCACCGCGAGCGTCCCGAGCAGCAGCAGCTGGCCCAGCAGCGCGACGACGAGCGCGAGACCGGCCATCCCGATCCAGGGGGCCAGGTGGAGCAGCGGCGAGGTGGACAGGGCGAAGCCGCTCGCTCCCCAGGTCAGGCCGCCCCACGGCGCGGCGCCCCGCAGCGTCTCGACGCCGGTCCAGAGGGCGGCGACGACGATCGCGGTCGAGGCGCACAGGCCGCGGCGCACCATGACGGCCCGTGCGGCGAGGCCGAACACCACGATGTACAGCGCCTCGAACGCCCCCAGCGCGAGCCACGGGGCAGAGCCCGCATAGGTGCTCGCCCACTCGGTCAGCGGCACGAAGAACGCCAGCCCCCACAGCAGCGCGACGAGCCCGGCGAGCCAGGCCGAGCGCACCAGCAGGCCGCCGCACAGCAGCGCGATCCCGACCGGCAGCAGCATCCACAGGCCGTAGGGCGGGAAGGCGAGCAGCGCGCAGATCCCGCCGAGGACGCCGCAGCCGAGCGCGACCGGCCACGGAGCGGGGTCGAACTCGTCGCGGGGGCGTCGCGGGCGGGCTGAGGAGCGGGCCCCGGCGGCGGACCGGGAGGCGGTGCTCACGGGGCGTCCCCGCGGGGCGGCTCCTGGCCGAGCACGTCGTGGACGATGCGTCCGTCGATCACGGTGCGCAGGGCGCGCGGCGCGCCCTGGTCGATATCGGGCAGGAGCGGGGTGCGCGAGCGGGGATCGGTGGACCAGGAGTCGACGCGCTCGGCGAGGGAGCGGACCGTGAGGTCCCAGGGCTCCCACAGCACGAAGGTCGCGGGCAGGCCGGTGCGCAGCGTGCCGGGATGGCGTCGTTCTGCGACGCGCTGGCCGCCGCGGCTCGCAGCGAGGAAGGCGGCGCGGTCGCTGATGCGCTGCGCGGCGGGAGCGGTGCGGGTCGCGGCCCGCACCCAGGACCAGGGATCGGCCGCCTCGGCCCGGCCGTCCGAGCCGTAGGCCAGCGGCGTGCCCTCGCCGAGGAGGTCGAGATGGTCGGCCTCCTGCGTGACCGGGGCGATCACCTCCACGCCCTCGCGCCGGCCCGTCGGTCCCGGCAGGCGCAGCACGATCCCGAGCGCGGCCGCCGCGGCGTCCTCGGTCGGATCCGGCGCGGCGCCGTCCGCGGTGGCGGCGGCATCGACGAAGCCGGGCGTGACCAGGCAGCCGGTCGCGTCCACGCGCGCGGCCTCGGGATGCAGCACGAGTGCGCTGTCCTCCGGACCGGTCCAGGCGATCAGCCCGTCGGCGACCAGCATCGCCGAGGCCTCGGGGTCTTCGGCGCTGTAGAGCACGATGCCGGTGTAGAGGACCGGACCGGCGGGAGGCACGGTCTCGTCACGGCTCGTCGGCGGTGCGGGCTGGTTCTGGGCGCTCACACGCCCCATCCTCCCCGCTCCCCCTGGGAGAACGCTCATCGGCCGATCTCCTGCGCGACCAGGCCGCGGCTCACCCCGGCGATCGCGGCGCGGGCCGTGGCCCCCAGGCGCTCGTCGGCGGTCAGCTGGTCGAGCAGGTCGATCACCTGCCGGCAGTGGCGCACGAAGTCCCCGGGCGGCAGGTCGTTGCCCTCCAGGGCCGCCGCGAGATGCGCGCCGCGCGCCCAGCGGTGCACGATCGCGGAGATCGCGGGGTCCGGCGGGGTGGTCGGGTCGATGCCGTGACGCGCCTCGGCGGCCTGCAGGTCGGCGGCCAGCCGGGCGGAGGCCTCCAGCGCCTCGCCGACGGCGGCGTCGGGGATCAGCTCCGGGGCGCGGTCGTCGCGACGCGACTCGTGCACCGCCGCGGAGACCACGGCGGCGAGTCCCGCCGCGTCCAGGCCCTCCCAGGCGCCGTGCTCGAGGCACTGGGCGATCAGCAGGTCGCGGTCGCTGAACAGCCGTCGCAGCCGCAGCCCCGAGGCGGTGGGGACGAGTTCCTCGCCCTCCGCGTCGTCCTCGGCGGCGACGTGCTCGAGATAGCCGAGCTCGCGCAGCAGGTCGGTGAGGCGGTCGAAGCGGCGGGCGAGCGAGCTGGTGCGACCGGCGATGCGGCGCTGGACGCCCTCGAGCTCGGCGCGGGACTTCCGCCAGCGCCCCACCCAGCGCAGGTGGGACTCGAGATCGGGGCAGGACGCGCAGGGATGCGCGGTCAGGCGCGTGCGCAGCTCCTGCAGCCGCGGGTCGTCGGCCGCGGTCGAGGGGGTGCGGCGGGCGCGGCGGCGCACCTCGCGGCGGGCGTCGTCGTCCTGGCCCGCCAGGCGCTGGCGCAGCGCGGAGGCGGTGTCCTTGCGCACCTTGCCGCTGCCCAGGCTCTCCTGCCGAGGCAGTCGCATCGTGTCGATGACGGCGGGCGGGGAGGGCACGTCGCCGGGGCGGAGGCTGCGGCGCCGCCCCTCCGTGTCCAGCAGGTCGATCTGCGGCCCGCCCAGCACGTGGCGGTCCACGTCGAGGACGACCGCGTAGCCGCGGCGCTTCCCGCCGGGCAGGGCGATGATCTCGCCGCGGCGGAGATCGCCGAGGATCCCGCGGGTGCGGTCGCGGTCCGCGGCCGCGCGGGCCCGGGAGAGCTCCTTCTCGCGCTCGGTGATCGCCTCCTGGATCCCGGCGTACTCGAGCAGGTCGCCCCGCTCGCAGGTGACCGCGGCGCGGTAGTCCTCCACGGTGTCCTCGAGCTCCCGGGCACGGCGGGCCAGGCCCACCACGGAGCGGTCCGCCTGGAACTGGGCGAAGCTCGTCTCGAGGGTCTCGCGCGCCCGGTCGAGGTCGAAGCGGTCCAGCAGGTTCACGGCCATGTTGGGCGTGGGCCGGAAGGCGGAGCGCAGCGGGTAGGTGCGGCGGGAGGCGAGGGAGGCGGCGGCGGTCGCGTCGAAGCGCGGGCCGCCGACGATCACGGCGTGTCCCTCGGTGTCGATGCCCCGCCGGCCGGCGCGACCGGTGAGCTGGGTGTACTCCCCCGGCGTGAGGTCGGCATGCTCGACGCCGTTGAACTTCACGAGCTTCTCGAGCACGACGGAGCGGGCGGGCATGTTGATGCCGAGCGCGAGGGTCTCGGTGGCGAAGACGACCTTGAGCAGGCCTCGGGCGAACAGCTCCTCGACCACGGTCTTCAGCAGCGGCAGCATGCCGGCGTGGTGGGAGGCGTAGCCGTCCATGACCCCGCGTCGGAAGGCTGCCAGGCCGAGGACCTCCTCGTCCTCGACGCCGATCTCGGCGAGCTGCTCGTCGAGCACGGCGCGGATCTCCCGCCGCTCCTGGTCGTCGGTCAGCCGCAGCCGGGCCCGTGCGCACTGCTGGACCGCGCCCTCGCAGCCGGCGCGGGAGAAGATGAACATGATCGCGGGCAGCAGCGCAGCGTCGTCGAGCAGCTCCACGACCTCCGGGCGGCGCATCGGGCGCGTGCCGGGACCCCCGCCGCGCGGACCGCCGCCCTGGCGGGGCCCGCCGTGAGGGCGTCCGCCCTGAGAGGGGCCGCCGCGGTCACCGCGCGAGGACCCGCCCGTCTCGGCGCCCCGAGGCCCGCCGTGCCGGCCGGCGCCCCGGGGCCGGTGCCGGCCGCGGGTGCCCTTGCGTCCTCTGTAGCCGCGCCCCCGCTGCCCGCCGGTGCGCTCGTCGACCGGGAGGGAGAAGGAGGTGATCCGCTCGATCTCGGGATTGACCTGGCGGTCCGCCCGCGCGCCGGGGCCGTGGGAGACCACCGCCTCCCCGTGCTCGTCGACGAAGAGGTCCAGCAGCTCCTCCCCCACGATCACGTGCTGCCACAGCGGCACGGGCCGGGTCTCGGAGACGATGATCTCCGTGCGGCCGCGCACCTCCTGCAGCCAGGCGCCGAACTCCTCCGCGTTGGAGACCGTCGCCGAGAGGGCGACGAGCTGCACGGAGCGGTCGAGGTGGATGATGACCTCCTCCCACACGGGACCGCGCAGTCGGTCGGCGAGGTAGTGCACCTCGTCCATCACCACGAAGCCGAGGTCGTCCAGCAGGTCGGAGTCCGCGTACAGCATGTTGCGCAGCACCTCGGTGGTCATCACGACCACCTCCGCATCGGGGCGGATCGAGGTGTCCCCGGTGAGCAGCCCTACCCGATCCGCGCCGAGCCAGTCCACGAGCTCGCCGAACTTCTGGTTCGACAGCGCCTTGATCGGGGCGGTGTAGAACACCTTTCGTCCCCGCGCGAGGGCGAGGTGCACGGCGAACTCGCCCACGACGGTCTTGCCCGCCCCCGTCGGCGCGGCGACGAGCACCGAGCTGCCGTCCTCGAGGGCGCGCCCTCCGGCGAGCTGGAAGTCGTCCAGTGCGAAGGGGTAGCGGGCGGTGAAGGCGGTCAGCGCCGAGTCGGCGAGGCGCCGCTCCTCGGCCCAGGCGGCGTACTTCTCGGAGGGAGTGCTCACTGCGCTCCCCCGTCGACCGCCCTCTCGTCGGGCATCGCGGTGAGGTCCGCGAGCAGCCTGACGGCGCCGGGCAGCACGCGGGCGGTCACCGGCAGCAGGGACCGGGCCTCGCCGTCGGCGTAGGCGCGCAGCGCGCGCCCATGGCGCAGCCCGACGGTCACCTCACGCACCGAGCGCACCTCGACGCCGTCGAGCTCGGTGTGCGTTCCCTTGAACACCCGGGGGAAGAAGCGCACCAGGTCGCGGCGCCGCTTCCCCTCGATGCTCAGCAGCTCGAGACGGCCGTCGTCGATGCGGGAGCCGGGCACCATCCGCATCCCCCCGCCGTAGACGCCCGAGCTGCACAGCGACAGGAGCTGGGCGTCGAGCTCGATGCGCTCCCCGCCGTCGATCTCGAGCCAGTAGGGCAGCGGGCGGAAGGTGGTCAGCTCCCGCATCACGGCCGTGGTGTAGCGCATCGTGTGGCCGGTGCGCGTGCCGTTCGCCCGGGCGTTGACCAGCGCGTCGAAGCCGAGGTTGACGTTGCCGAGCGCGAGGGAGCGGTGCGGGGGCGCGTTCTCTCCCGCGGAGGTCAGCTCGATCGCGTCGATGGTGACCACGGGGCGCGACAGGGCGTGCAGCAGGGCACGCGTGGACTCCTCGGGATCGTTGACGCTGAGGCCGAGCACGCGGGCGAAGTCGTTGCCGCTGCCGGCGGGCACGATCCCGAGCCGCACCGGGGTGCCCGCGACGATCTCCGCGCCGAGCGAGACCGTGCCGTCGCCGCCGACGACGACCAGGGCGGTCAGCGAGTCGCGGACCTCCTCCGCGCGGGCCCGGGCCACATGGGCGCTCGGGCCGGAGAGGTCGACCACCGAGATCCCCGCCAGACGCAGCAGATGCCCCACCTGCCGCCCGACGCGGTGCGAGGTGCCCTGGGCGGCGGTGGGGTTCGCGAGCAGGCCGACGCGGAGTCTGCTCACCGGCCGTCCTCGTCGGGCTCGTCGAGCCGGGAGGGGCCGTCGACCTTCTCGACCTCGTCGTCGATGGTGCTCGCCTCGTCGTCGCCGAGGTCCTCGTCGCCGCTGCGCTTCGCCTGCCGTCGGTCGTGGAGGATCGCGATCACGATCGCCCCGAAGAAGAGGGCGGAGATCGCGGCGGACATCGCGATCAGGGTGATCGGCTCAGGGGTCGGGACCATCACGGCGGTGAAGGCGAAGCTCAGGAAGATGATCCAGCGCCAGGCCTTCAGCATGGCGCGCCCGCTGACGAGACCCATGAAGTTCAGCAGCACCATCACCACCGGCACCACGAAGGCGACGCCGAAGGCGAGCATCGTCTTGACCAGCAGCGAGAGGTACTCGTCGTAGCGGATCAACTGCTCGACCTGATCGGTCTGCGGGGTGAAGGTCAGCAGCACCGGGACCAGCTGGTTCACGGCCCAGTACCCGGCGAGGCAGCCGATGAAGAACAGCGGGATCGCGGAGCCGAAGAACCCGATCGCGTAGCGTCGCTCGTTCTTGTGCAGACCGGGCATCACGAACAGCCAGACCTGCAGCATGATCATCGGCGAGGACAGGATGAGGCCCACATACGCCGACATCTGCAGGCGCACGTTCAGGCCGGTGCCGACGCCCTGGAAGTTCAGGTAGGCGTTCAGGCCCTGCTCGGAGGCGAGCTCGAACGGGCGCTTGAGCGCTTCGAAGACCCACGGGAAGATGATCCAGCCCACGATCGCGAGCAGCAGCACCGTGACTGCGCTGATGACCAGCCGGTTGCGCAACTCGGTGAGGTGCTCGCCGAGGGACATGCGCCCCTCGGGGTCACGTCCCCTCTTCGTCGCGGTCGCGTCCTGCGCTCGGTCGCGTCCCTGCGTATCACTCGCCACGGATCAGATTCCTCCCAGCCCTGCAGGATCGGACGGGAGCCGTCCGGCCCCGTCCTCGACCAGCCTGTGCGCGGTCAGTCGCGCCGGTAGGGCTCGTCGTCCTCGCGGGGGGCGCGGACGGGCTCGCGGTCGCGGTCCTCGCGCTCGTCGCGGGGGTCGTACTCGCGGTCACGGCGGTCGCGGTCCTCGTCGCGGGAGCGGGAGGAGCGGGCAGGACGATCCTGGTCCTCGTCCTCCTCGGGGGCGTTCTTGTCGTCCCCGCGCATCTCCTCGACCTCGCTCTTGAAGATGCGCATCGACTTGCCCATGTTGCGCGCGAGCCCGGGAAGCTTGTTGGCCCCGAACAGCAGGATCACGAGCACGATCAGCAGCACGATCGCCCAGGGGTTGCGGAAGAAGTTCATGGAAGTCCCTTTCAACAGCGCCACGACTCGACGCGGGCGCGCCCATCATCCCACAGCGGACCGGGCGCCTGACGCGCCGCCACGGCGACGGCGAGGCCCACCGCTCGGCGGGTCGTCCCAGGGTAGCGCCTAGCGGGAGGTGTGACGTACAGCTCCGGCCCGCGCCACCGTCACGATCGTGTCTCTGAGCGCGGGCGGGGCGAGCACCTCGGCGGCGCCTGCCGCCTCGAGCACCGCGTCCACGAGCGGAGCGCGGACCGGGGAGTCCAGGCGCGCGTAGGAGGCGCCGTCCTCCCCGTCCCGCAGCTCGGCCGCGCCGAAGGACTCCCCGATCCAGTGACCGGCGGGCTCCAGCCGGAGCCAGACCTCGCCCTCGACGCGTCCGGAGAGGTCGGCCTCGACGCCGTCACCGGGTCGGCTCATCGGCGTGTCCTGCGGCAGGATCTCGACGATCCGGTCCAAGCGGAAGCGACGCCTCCCCTCGGCGAGCTCGCAGTCCGCCAGGAGGTAGGAGCGCGTCCCGTCGGACTCGATGCGCAGGGGGCGGATGCGCCGCACGCTCGTGCCGGCGCGATCGGCGGAGGAGTAGCGGATCGTGAGCGCGGAGTCCTCGGAGCCCTCCTCGGCCCGCAGCGCCGTGCCGACGGCGGCCAGCACCTGCTCGGCGCGGTCCGCGGTGCGGGCAGCCCGCTCGTCGGCCGAGATCGCCTCCGCGATCTCCTCCCGCCGCGGGACGGGCGGCGCGGGAGCGCCCTCGGCGGGCTGCTCCCCCGCCATCCCGGCCAGGAGCTTCGCCCGAGCGGACTCCACGACCCGCTCCGCCTCGCCGGCGGCCGGCTCGAGGGCCGCGAGGCCGGCGAGCAGCGCGGTGATCTCCACCGCGCTGAGGCTCAGGGCGCGTCGCAGCGGCTCCGCGTTGCGCACGCGCACGGTCCCGTGCTCCCACTCCGCCTCGATGAGGTCCTCCCAGCCGGCGCCCATGTCGCCGCACACGAAGAGGACCTGCAGATCGGTGACGAGCTGCTTCTCGGTGATGGCGAGGGCGTCGGCGAGCTCGGCGAGGTCCGCCTCGCCGCGGCTCATGACGTAGGAGGCGGCGGAGATCAGCCGGGAGAGGTGGTCGCCGCTCTGCGGGGTCAGGCGGATCCGGGGCGCCGGACGCGTCGCGGCGGCCGCGAGCGCGGCGGTGTCGGCCGTGCCCTCGTGGGCGGTGGCGATCGCGGAGAGGACCTCCTCGATCTCCTCCCGCCACGGGGAGGGCGCGACGAGCTCGACCCAGCGCACGTCGGCGAGGACGAGGCGCCGCGCGGCCGGGCGCGGCAGGACCGGCAGGCGCAGCTGCTCGGCGTCCAGGCTCGCGGCGGCGCGATCGCGCAGGGCGAGCGCTTTGAAGGGCGCGGCGCGCAACTCCGCGGAGGCGCGGTCGTCGCTGTCGAGGACCCGCTCGAGCACGGCGGAGAGGTCGATCTGCTCGGGGCGGGGCTGCTTCGCGGCGGGCCCCTCGGCGGGGAAGGACTCGATGCGGGAGGCGCGGAAGACGCGTGGCGCGTCGCGGCCCAGGTCGTAGCCGTGGACGTACCAGTGCCCCTCGTGGACGCCGACGACCCACGGCTCGACGTGGCGCTGCGCCGGGGCGCCGTTCGTGCCGCGATAGGTGAAGCGCACCGAGCGCCCGGTCACCACGGCGTCCAGCAGAGGGGAGAGCACGGGGAGGGACTCGACGGCGCCGCGCGGGGTGCGGCGCAGCAGGTCGGGATCCGCGTCGTGGCCGAGGCTGAGGAGCTTCGCGCGCACGCGTCGCGCCGCTCCGCCGGCGGTCGCCGCATCCCAGGCGCGGCTCGCGGCGAGCAGCACCGTGTACTCCTCGGTGGTGAGATCGAGCACGGCCGTCGAGGGCGCGGCCTGGATCCGGTAGTGCACGGTGTTCTCGTCGAGCACGTCCCGCTCGGAGACCAGCGGGAGCCCGAGCTCGAGGATCGCCGCCTTGTCGCGCTCGAACATCCGCTCCGCTGCCTGCTCCGACGTCGCCTCGGCGTAGTCGGGGATGACGGAGAAGAGCTTGGCGCGATCGATCCGGCGTCGCGAGCCGATCGTCATGATGACGTTGAGCAGTCTCTCCACATTCTTCGAAGCCACCTGCTCAGACTAGCGGGGGGAGCGGCCCGGGCGCGCTCGTTCCGCCCGACGCCTCTAGGCTGGGCGACATGCTGCGATGGGAACGGGGAACCGTGAGTGCCGTGACGAGCTCCTGGCCCGGTGTGCACCGGCTCGAGGTCGACCTCGACGACGGCGGCGACACGATCCGGGCGCTCAGCTACGAGGAGCTCACCGGCCGGCCCGAGCCCGGCGAGCAGGTGCTGCTGAACACCAACGCCCTGCGCCGCGAGCTCGGCACCGGCGGCGACGCGATGGTCGTCGCCCGCCCCGAGGTGCTGCCGGCCCCGGCCGGGGTGCGCGGCCACATGGTCAAGGCCCGCTACACGCCGATGCAGACGATGGTCGACGCGCTGGACGACCCCGACAGCGAGCACTACGAGACGGTCCGCTCGGCCAAGGGCATCGACGGGATGCCGGTCGTGGTCGCCGATCTCCACTCCTCCCTCCCCGCGATCATCGCCGGGATCCGCGCCCGGCGGCGCACGGCACGGATCGCCTACGTGCACACCGACGCCGCCGCGCTGCCGGCCGCCTACTCCAGGAGCGCCGCACGGCTGCGCGAGGCGGACCTGCTCACCTCGGTGATCAGCGCGGGGCAGTCCTTCGGCGGCGACCTCGAGGCGGTCACGGTCCACTCGGCGCTGCTCGGGGCGCGGCACGTGGTCGGCGCGGACATCGCGATCGTGATCCAGGGCCCCGGCAATCTCGGCACCGGCACCGGCTGGGGCTTCTCCGGGATCCAGGCGGCCGAGTCCCTGCATGCCGCGGCCGTCCTCGGCGGGGCGCCGGTGGCGACCCTGCGGGTCTCCGGAGCCGACGAGCGCGAGCGGCACCGGGGCCTGTCCCACCACTCCTCGACGGCCTACGGCAGGGCGCTGCTCACCCCGGTGCACCTGCCCGTCATCCCCCGCACCGACTCCCGATACAACGCTTTTCATGAGTCAGTCCGCAAACAGGTGAAGAGGACGATCTTGAAGCCGGCGAAGAAGCGCGGCGTGCTGCACCACCTCACCGAGGTCGACGCGAAGGGGCTGCGCGACGCGCTCGAGGAGATGCCGGTGCGGATGACGACCATGGGCCGCACCCTCGCCGAGGACTACCCGTCCTTCCAGTACGCGGCGCTGGCCGGACGCTGCGCGGCAGGGCTCCTCCCCCGCACGGGCGGCAGCTCCGGGGGCAGCGCGCCGACCCCCTCCTGAGGTGCCGCGCGCCGCCTGACCGACGGCGTCAGCCGTCCCCGTCGGCGGCGGTCGGGCCCGGGGCCTCGCCCCGCTCCTGCACGAGGTGCAGCAGCCGGTGGGCATTGCCGATCGCACGGTCCCCGTCGTAGCGCTGGATCGCGTGGAGGGGGTGGGTGCGGCCGTCGGCGAGGTCGAGATGGGCCCACGGATCGCCCATCGGGAAGCTCACCCCGAGCACCTCGGCCCAGTCGAAGCTGCGGGTGCGCATGAGATTGCGGACCTCGAGCCGCTCGGGCCGCGCCACGACCCGCACGGACGCCTCCAGATGGCAGAACAGCGCGATCAGCAGCCCGATCAGGAGCAGCAGCAGCCGCCCGCCGAGGTGGAAGCTCGTGATCGTCACGGCGCCGCCGATCATCCCGGCCATCACGACCACGGCCGTGAAGTAGGCGGCCCACCGCACGGCCCGCGGCCGCATCGTCACCGTGGCGCGCTCCTCGGCGCGCCCCGACTCCCCTGCCGCGGTGCTCATGCCCACCTCAGATGCGACAGGCCTGGATCGCGGTGACCAGGATCGCGCGGGCGCCCGCCTCGTACAGCTCGTCCATCATGCGGTGCGCGGAGCGGCTGTCGACCATGGCGCGGACCGCGGACCACTCACCGCCGTGCAGGGGCGAGACCGTCGGCGACTGCAGACCAGGGGTGATCTGCACGGCCTTCTCGAGGAGGGCGGTGGGGATGTCGTAGTCGAGCATCACGTACCCGCGGGCGACGAGCACCCCGCGGATGCGCCGCTCGAGCACCTCGAGCGCGTGCTGCGCCTCCTCGCCGAGCGCGAGGCCCGGGCGGGAGAAGAGCACCGCCTCGCTGGTCATGATCGCCTCGCCGAAGGGCTCGAGCCCCGCCTGGCGCAGCGTCGTGCCCGTCTCGACCACGTCCGCGATCACGTCGGCGACTCCCAGCCGGATCGAGGACTCGACCGCGCCGTCGAGGTGGACCACCTCGGCCTCGATGCCGCGCTGGGCGAGATAGTCCTCGACGAGGTTCTCGTAGCTGGTGGCGATGCGGCCGCCCTGCAGCTCCTCGACGCTGCTGCGCGTGCCCGCAGGAGCGGCGAAGCGGAAGGTGGAGCGGGCGAAGCCGAGCGGCAGGATCTCGTCGGCCGGGGTGCGGGAGTCCAGCAGCATGTCCTGGCCGGTGATGCCCACGTCCACGGTGCCGGAGCCGACGTACACCGCGATGTCCCGCGGGCGCAGATGGAACAGCTCGACCCCGTTGTCCTCGTCGACGACCACGAGCTCCTTCGCGGTGCCGCGGCGGCGGTAGCCGGCCTCCTGCAGCAGGTCGGCGGCGGGGTCGGACAGGGCGCCCTTGTTGGGCACGGCGATGCGGAGCACGGATCCTCCTCGGCCGCCGCGGCGGCCTCGAGACGGTGGGACGGGAAGGCGGGTGGGGAGCGGCACGGCGGCCGGCTCAGAGATGTCGGTAGACGTCCTCGAGGGAGATGTCCTTGGCGATCATCATCACCTGCAGGTGGTAGAGCAGCTGGCTCATCTCCATCGCGGCGTCGTCGGTGGTCTCGTGCTCGCAGGCCATCCACACCTCGGCGGCCTCCTCGACGATCTTCTTGCCGATCTGATGGACGCCGGCATCGAGCTCGGCGACGGTGCCCGATCCCTCGGGTCGGGTGCGTGCCTTCTCGGTCAGCTCGGCGAACAGTGCCTCGAAATCCTTCACGGGACCAGGGTACGCGTCCCGGCAGGTGCTCCGCCTCGCGGACCGCCTGCCGGGCACGCACGTCGCAGCGCCGGACCCCTGGGCCGGCTCACTCCCGCCGGACGGTGGGATCGAGGTGGGCGGTCTCGACGGTGACGTGGGCGTCCTCGGCCTCGCGCCGGCTGCGCACGCGCCACCACACGAAGAACCCCGTGAGGGTGAAGGCGCCGTAGAAGACGTACATCAGCGCGCTCGCGTAGTAGCCCGCGCTCCACAGCAGCGGGACGCCGACGATGTCGACGGCCACCCAGATCAGCCAGAACTCGACCCAGCCCTTGGCCATGCCGAAGGTGGCCAGCAGGCTGCCCATGAAGATCCAGGCGTCGGCCCAGACGGGCTCGTAGGAGCCCAGCGCCCGGAACAGCGGGGTGAGGGCAGCGGTCCCGCCGACGAGGACGACGAGCAGCAGGGCACGGGTGCCCCAGGAGGCCCAGACCGGCTCGACGGCGGTGCCGCCCTCGTGCTGCGCCTGGCGCCAGCGCACCCAGCCGTAGACGCTGGTGGCGATGAACATGATCTGCCGGCCGGCCTGGCCGAGCAGGTCGATGGAGTTCGGGCTGCCGAAGACGGTGCCCAGGAAGACGGTCAGCAGCAGTGCGTTGCCGATGATGCCGATGGGCCAGGCCCAGACCTTGCGACGCATGCCGCCGAGCGCGCTGAGCAGTCCGAAGACGTTGCCGAGCACCTCGCGGAGCAGGAGGAACTGTCCTCCGGCGAATTCGATCCTCGCGTCGAAGAGCCACTGCAGGAGATCCATGTCGGTCCTTTCACCTCGGATGCAGTGGCTCCGGGGGAAAAGGGTGCCTGCAGGGCTCGCGGGTGCGCATGGCGCCGTCCCGGGGACCTGCGGGACGTGCGCCTCTCATCCAGGCTGTACTGTCGGTGCCGGAATTCCACCGGCTCCACCGCTGGCGCGGGTCGCGGACTGTCACCGCCGGCTCGGACTTTCACCGACCCCGGAGCACGTCACAGGTTGTGACGGGGACAGGATATGTCAGTGCGCGGGATGCGCGGCGGCGAGTTCGCGCAGGGCGGAGATCTCCTCGGCGGCGTCGCGGGCCTTGTAGATCGCCGAACCCGCCACGAAGACGTTCGCCCCGGCCTCCGCACAGCGCTCGACGGTCTCGCGGCTGACGCCGCCGTCGACCTGGATCGAGACCTCGAGGTTCGCCTCGGAGATCGCGCCGCGGGCGCGGCGGATCTTCGGGAGCATCGACTCCAGGAAGCTCTGGCCCCCGAAGCCGGGCTCGACCGTCATGATCAGCAGCATGTCGAACTCGCCGATGATGTCGAGCAGCGGCTCTACCGGGGTCGCGGGACGCAGCGCGACGCCCACCTGGGCGTTCTTGCGGCGCAGGTCGCGGGCGAGCTTGACGGGGGCGCGCGCGGCCTCGAGGTGGAAGGTGACCGAGGAGGCCCCGGCCTCCGCGAAGACGGGCGCCTGCACGTCGGCGTCCTCGATCATCAGGTGCGCGTCCACGGGGATCGGGCTGCGCTCGACGATCTGCTCGACCATGCTCGGACCGAAGGTCAGGTTGGGCACGAAGTGGTTGTCCATCACGTCCACGTGGACGCTGTCGGCGCTGGCGATCTTGTCCAGCTCGCCGCCGATCGACATGAAGTCGGCGTTGAGGATGCTGGGGTGGATGTAGCTGGAGTCGGTCGAGTAGGTGATGCTCATGAGCTCGGGGTCCCTTCGTCGGTGGGGGCGGGGAGCCTGCGCAGCAGGCAGATGTACATGGCGTCGGTGCCGTGGACGTGCGGCCACAGCTGCACGGCGGGGCCCTCGCCGAGCTCGACCTCGTCCCGCACCGCGGGCAGGAGCCCGGCGCGGACCGCAGGGCGGGCGTCGAGCTGCTCGACGCCCTCGCGGCGCTTGAGCACGTCCGAGACGATCAGGCGGGTCTCGGCCAGGTGCGGGGAGCAGGTGACGTAGGCGACGACCCCTCCGGGGGCGGTCGCGTCCAGGGCCGAGCGCAGCAGGTCGCGCTGGATCGCGCCGAGCTGTCCGACGTCCGCGGGGGTGCGGCGCCAGCGGGCCTCGGGCCGGCGTCGCAGCGCCCCGAGCCCGGAGCAGGGCACGTCGGCCAGGACGCGGGAGAACTCCCCCGGACGGTCGGCGCCGAGGGTGGTGCCGTCGGCGGTGCGGGTGGTGATCTCGCAGCCCGCCTCGCGCAGGGTCGACACGGCGCGGTCCACGAGCTCGGTGCGGTGCTCCTGCAGCTCGACGGCCAGGAGGTCCGCGTCGTGGTCGATGGTGAGCCCGCCCAGCAGGGCGGTCTTCCCGCCGGGGCCCGCGCAGAGGTCCAGCCAGTGGGCGTCGTCGGCGAGGACGAGGTCGTCGGCGCCGAGGGCGAGCGCGAGGGCGGCGAGCTGGGACCCCTCGTCCTGGACGGCGACGCGGCCCTGCTTCACGAGGTCCATGCCGCCGGGGTCGCCGGAGGGCCAGGCGGCGGCGAAGACGGAGAGACGGCCCTGGCTCGCGCCGTGGTCGATGAGCTCGTCGAGGTCGGTCAGGCCCGGCCGCATCACGAGGGAGACCGCGGGCGCCTGGTTCTGCGCCTCCAGCAGTTGATCGATCTCCTCGCGGGAGCGGCCGTTCCCGGCGAGGGCGTCGGAGAGGGCGCGCACCACCCAGCGGGGGTGGGAGTGGACGACGGCGAGATGGCCGGTGAGATCCTTCTCGCGGTCCGGGGCGACCTCGTCGATCCACGTGGCGAGGTCCTTCTCCCCCACCCGGCGCAGCACGGCGTTGGCGAAGCTCGCGCCGCCCGCGCCGACCTCGGCGCGGGCCAGCGCCACCGTCTCGGAGGTCGCGGCGTGCGGGGCGACGGACATGTCCAGCAGCTGGTAGGCGCCGAGCCGCAGCACGTCCAGCAGGACGGGCTCGACCTTGGTCAGCGGACGGTCCACGCAGGCGGCGATGATCGCGTCCAGGCGGCCCTGCGCACGCAGGGAGCCGTAGAACAGCTCGGTGGTGAAGGCGGCGTCGCGGCCCGAGACCCGGTGGGTGCGCAGCAGGCGGGGCAGGACGAGGTTCGCGTAGGCGTCGTCCTCGCGGACGAGCCGCAGGCCCTCGAGGGCGACCTGGCGGGACGGGGTGGAGGTGCGGGAGCGCTCCGAGGGCCTCGAGGAGGACCAGCCCCGGCGCGGGCCGCCCTGGCCGCGCGAGCCGGAGCGCTCGCGTCCCTGCGCGTCCCGGCCGCGCCGGTCGCCGTCGCGCCGGCCCCCGCCCGGTCGCTCGCTGCCGCCGCGGGGATCCTCCCGTCGGCCTCGGTCCTCGCGTCGGCCTCGGTCCTCGCGTCGGCCGCGGTCGTCGCGTCGTCCGCGGTCGTCGCGTCGGCCGTGGTCGTCCCGTCGTCCGCGGTCGTCGCGGCGCCGGTCGCCGCCTCCGCGCCGGTCGTCGGGGCGGCCTCCGCCTCGCTGCTCGCTCATGCGCGGTCTCCGTCCTGCTGGTTCTCGAAGCGTGTGCCCGGGGCGAGCCCGGCGCCCCGCGCCCAGTCCGCCGCCCGCATCGGGCGCCTGCCGGCGGGGGCGAGGGTCTCGATCGCGATCGGCTCGGTGCCGGTGCCGACGAGGACCTGGCGCTTGGTCGCGCCGATCTCCCCGGGGGCGAGGGGGCCGGGCAGCGCGTCCGCGGACTCGGGCCGGACCGCCTCGACGCCGAGGATCTTGGTGCGCGCGCCCTCCAGCAGGGTCCACGCCCCGGGCTGGGGGCTCATGCCGCGGATGAGGGCGCCGACCTCGGGCGCCCGGCGGGTCCAGTCGATGCGGGCCTCGGCCGGGGTGAGCTTCGCGGCGTGGGTCGCGGCGTCGTGGTCCTGCGGGGTGAGGCGGGCGGTGCCGTCCTCGAGCGCGTCCAGCGCCTGGAGCAGCAGTGCCGCGCCGTCCTCGGACATCCGCTCCAGCAGCTGTCCGGAGGTCTCGAACTCGCCGATCCGCGTCCTCGCCGTGGCGATCACGTCGCCGGTGTCCAGGCCCTTCTCGAGCCGGAACACGCTCATCCCCGTCTCGGACTGCCCGGCAAGCACGGCCCGCTGGGCGGGGGCGGCGCCGCGCCAGTCCGGCAGCAGGGAGAAATGGAGGTTCACCCAGCCGTGGCGGGGGATCTCGAGGGCGGCCGGCGGGACGAGGTTGCCGTAGGCGACCACGGGGGCGGCGTCGGGGGCGAGATCGCGCAGCTGCTGCTGCACCTCCTCGTCGCGCAGGCTCGCCGGGGTGAGCACCGGCACGCCGGCCTCGAGGGCGAGGGACTTCACAGGCGAGGGGGCGAGCTTCCGGCCGCGCCCGGAGGGGGCGTCGGCGCGGGTGAGCACGGCGACGACCTCGTGGCGCGAGTCGAGCAGGGTGCGCAGGGAGGGAAGGGCGGCCTCGGGGGTGCCGGCGAAGACAAGACGCATGATGAGGCGAGTCTACGGTCCCTCCCGCACCTCCCGCCGTGCCCTGCCTAGAGTGGGGTGCATGACGGGGAGCAGGGGCGTGGCATGAGCGACATCCCCCCGCCCGCCGGGCACGTGCTCGGCTCCCCCGCCTATCGCCGCCTCCAGGCGGCGCTGGTGTGCGCGGGGATCGCCTGCTTCGCGCAGCTGTACTCCCCGCAGGGCATCCTCCAGCTGATCTCCGCCGACCTCGGCATCGGGGCGGAGCGGGCGGCGCTGACCGTGTCCGCGGCGACCGGCGGGCTGGCCCTCGCTGTGATGCCGTGGTCCTTCGTGGGCGACCGGATCGGTCGCCGTCCCGCAATGATCGCCGCGGTCGGCTCCGCGACGGTGCTCGCGATCCTCGCCGCGTGGTCGCCGAGCTTCCCGCTGCTGCTGGGGCTGCGCTTCCTCGAGGGCGCCGCGCTCGGCGGCGTCCCGGCGCTCGCCATGGCCTACCTGTCCGAGGAGGTGGACTCCCGGGCGCGGGCCGTGGCCGCCGGTTGGTTCGTCGCCGGCACCACCCTGGGCGGACTCTCCGGCCGGATCCTCGCCACCCCGGTCGCCGACCTTCTCGGATGGCGGGCGGGGATGACGGCGGTGGTGCTGCTGGCCGTCCTCGCCGCGACGGGCTTCACCGTCCTCGCCCCGCGGGAGCGGCGCTTCGCGTCCCGTCCACGGGTGCGCGGCGACGGGGCGCACCGGCTCCTCGAGCCGCTGCGTGATCCCGGCCAGATCGCGCTGCTGGCCTGCGCCTTCCTGCTCATGGGCGGCTTCGTGGCGATCTACAACTATCTCGCCTTCCACCTCAGCGACCCGCCCTACCTGCTGCCCGCGGCGCTGATCGGGCTGGTGTTCCTCGCCTATCTCGGCGGGACCGTCTCCTCCCCTGTCGCGGGGCGGCTCGCATCCTCCCACGGGCGCCTGCCGGTGATGCTCGGCTCGATGGGCGTGATGCTCCTCGGCCTGCTGCTCACCCTCGCCCCGCCGCTGCCCGTGCTGCTGCTGGGCCTGGTGCTGATGACGGCAGGGTTCTTCGGCGCGCACTCGGTGGCCAGCGGCTGGGCCGGGGCGCGGTCCGCCGGGGCCCGCTCGCAGGCGACCGGCCTGTACAACCTCGCCTACTACGCGGGCTCGAGCGTGCTGGGCTGGGCGCTCGGCCTCGTGCTCGAGGGCGCGGGCTGGGGCGGTGTCGTCGGAGTGGTGTGCGCGGCGGTGCTGCTCGCCGGGCTCGCCGCCCTCGCGCTGCTGCGGGGCGAGCCGCGGTAGCGGACACGACGGCGCGAGCCCGACGAGCATGCGTGCTCAGTACACGAGCGAGAACACCCACACCGCGAGGGTCATCGTGGTCGCGGTGATCAGGACGATCCCGATGAGGTTCAGCCAGAGCCCTGCCTTCGCCATCTGAGGGATGCGCACGTACCCGGAGCCGTAGGCGATGGCGTTCGGCGGGGTCGCGACCGGGAGCATGAATGCACAGGTCGCGGCGAGGGCGACGGGGATCGCCAGCAGCATCGGGTCCACCCCGATGCCGGCGGCGACGGCGGTGGCGACCGGGAGGAAGGTCGCGGCGGTCGCCGTGTTCGAGGTCAGCTCGGTGAGGAAGAGGATCCCGGCGGCGACGATCGCGACGATGAGCACCACCGGCAGCCCGCCGATCCCGGCGGTGACCTCGCCGATCCACGCGGTCAGACCGGAGGAGCTGAACTGGGCCGACAGCGCCAGGCCCCCGCCGAACAGGAGCAGCACGCCCCAGGGCAGCTTCACGGCGGCGTCCCAGTCCAGCAGGCGCACGCCGCGGGCCGCCCCGGCGGGAAGCACGAACAGCATCAGCGCCACGACCATCGCGATGCCGGCGTCGCCGATCGGAGGATCGCCCGCGTCGAGGATCTGCCAGATCAGGGGGATGAACACCCAGCTGAGCGCGGCCAGGACGAACACGGCGAGCACCCGCACCTCGCCGGAGGAGATCCGGCCCAGCTTGCGGCGCTCCTCGCGGATCAGCTCCGCACCGCCGGGGATCTCGCGGATCTCGGGCTTGAAGAGGACCTTCGTCAGCAGCAGCCAGGCGATCAGCAGGAACACGACCGCGATCGGCGCCCCGACCACCATCCAGCGACCGAAGCCGAGGGTGATCCCGAACTCCTGGCTCATGTGGGCGGCGAGGAGGGCGTTGGGCGGGGTGCCGATGATGGTGGCCAGCGAGCCGATCGAGGCGGCGTAGGCGATGCCGAGCATGAGCGCGGTGCCGAAGTTCGAGCGGACCGCAGGACCCGCGGGGCCCTCGGCGTCGGGCGCGGGGTCCACGCCCTCGCCCGGCTCGTCCCCCTTCCGCTCGGCGTCCTCGAGGCGGAGCCGGTTCACCAGCACCAGCACGGACACGCCGATCGGGAGCATCATCACGGCGGTGGCCGTGTTCGAGACCCACATCGAGATGAATCCGGTCGCGACCATGAATCCGAGCACGAGCAGGGAGGGGCTCGCGCCGATGCGGTCCACGATCGCGAGCGCGATCCGCTTGTGGAGGTTCCAGCGCTGCATCGCCAGGGCGAGCATGAACCCGCCCATGAACAGGAAGATGATGTTGTTGCCGTAGGAGGCGCCGACGTCGTCGAAGCCGACCTCCGGGTTCAGGACCGGGAACAGCACCAGCGGCACCAGGGCGGTGGCGGGGATCGGCAGCGCCTCGGTCATCCACCAGGTCGCCATGAGCACGGCGGTCGCTGCGGTGAGCTTCGCGGCGTGCGGGACGTCGGCGGGCATCACGAGGTAGATCAGGATCGCGGCGATCAGGCCGGCGGCGAGGCCGATGCGCCGCACGAGCACGGTCCGTCCGGTCTCGGCCGGGGCGCGCTCCCCCTCGGAGAGGTCAGGGCGGTCCTGCGCCGGTGCGGAGGTCGTGGGATCGGACGTCGAGGGGGCGTCGGAGGCCATGGAGGGTCCCTTCATCGCGTCGTCGCGGTGAGCTGGCGGTGACCTGCACCCTAGCAGCGGTGACGTGCGCGCACCCGGGTTTCAGAACACGTCCGGCGGGTCCATCCGCACGCGGAGGGAGCCCCTGGCCTTGCGGGCGCTGCGGGCGGCGACGCCGGCGCGGAGGGCCGCGGCGAGCTCGCGGGAGCGCTCGGGGGGCAGGCGGAGCACGGCCCGGGAGCGGTCGGCCTGGTCGGGCCCCTCGAGGTCGACGGGGCCGAGCACCTCGGTGCCGTCCGGCAGCTCGGTCGTCTCGAGGAAGCCGCGGCAGGCCTCCCGCTCCCCCACCACCTCGGCGACGCGGCGGAAGGGCGGCAGGTCCAGCTCGCGCCGGTCCTCGAGCACCCGGTCGAGGAACAGCGCCGAGCGGTGGGCGACGAGATCGCGGATCGCGGGCAGGGTGGAGGTGCCGACGACCAGCACCTCGCCGCCCTCCTCGGCGGTGCGGATCAGGCTGATCGCGCCGCGCCAGCGGCGCACGGCCTCGACGTCGGCGTCGAAGGCGGCGCGGCCCAGCATCGCGTCGGCGTCCAGCAGCAGCAGGGCGCTGTAGCGGCCGCGCGGGGCGGGCTCGGCGCCGGGGGTGGCCACGACGATCCCCTGCTCGGGCACGGCGTCGTCCTCGAGCGGGCCGTGGGCGCCGCCGGCGACGGACAGGGGCACCTCGGGGAAGGCGCGGTGCAGTTCCTCGGCGGTGCGGGTCGAGCCGATGACCATCGCGCGCACGTGGGTGCGGTCGCACTCGGGGCAGCGGTAGCCGTCCTCGCGCCGCCCGCACACCGTGCAGTGCAGCGGACCGCTGCGGCCGCGCAGCTGCAGGGGCGCCGCGCACTCGGGGCAGCGCGCCCGGGTGCCGCAGAAGGTGCAGGCGACCGCGGGGACGTAGCCGCTGCGCGGCACCTGGACCAGCACGGGTCCGGTCGCGAGGCCGCGGCGCAGCACCCGCATCGCCTCCTGCGGGAGGCGCGAGCGGCCGGAGGGGCCCTCGCGGTCGCGGAGGTACTGGTCCATCGCGACGATCCGGGGCCGGACCGCCGTGACGGGGGTCGGCAGCGGGTCGAGCCGCGCGAGATAGCCGGCCTCGACGAGGGCGCGCAGGGTCACGGACTCGCTCGTGGCGAGGAAGAGCAGGGCGCAGCGCTCCTCGGCGGAGCGGCACTGGAGGATGGTGCGGGTGTGCGGATAGGGAGCGCGGGGCTCCTCGAGCAGGTCGTCGGCCTCGTCGTAGCAGATCACGAGGCCGAGGTCGCGGACCGGGGCGAAGGCCGCGGAGCGGTTGCCGAGCACGACGCGGGTCGCGCCGCGCAGGATGCGGCGGAAGGTGCGGTAGCGCTTCTCGGGCCCCTCGGTGCCGGCGAGGACCTCGTGCGCGATGCCCCGCTCCTCCAGCACGCGAGAGAGGCGGGCGACGTCGCGCTGGTCCGGGGCGATGACGAGGGCGCCGAGGGCGGGGTCGAGCTCCGCGATCGCCTCGGCGGCCATCTCGGTCCAGGGGTCCACGGAGTCCAGTACGAGCGAAGCGCGGGGCACGGGGCCCTCCGCGCTCCCCGCGCGGGAGAGGAGGGCGGCGAGGCCCGGGTAGCGGTCGCCGCGACGCGGCGTGACAGGGGCATCGGCCGACGGGGCGGCCTCGTCGGCCCCGTCGGCCCCTGCGGTGTCCGCGGCCGCGGTGGACTCTGCGGCGACGGTCCCGTCGGCCGCGACCGGGTCCTCCGCCCCGTTCTCCTCCGCCTCCTTCTCCGCGGCGGCGCGGTCGGCCTTCTCGGCCCGGGCGTGCCGGGGCGGCAGGGCGAGGCGGAGCACGTCGCCGACGGTGCCGGCGCAGCGCTCGGCGACCTCCTCGCACACGCGCATCATCGCGGGCGGGACCACGACGTCCTCGGAGACGAGGCGGTGCAGCGGGGCGAGAGCGCGGTCGGTGGTGGGTTCGGCGCGTCGTGCGAGGACGATCCCCTCGGTGTCCTTGCCGGAGAAGCGCACCCGCACCCGCATCCCTGGACCGGCCGCGGCGGTCGCGGGGGTGACCGCGTACTCGAAGGGCCGGTCCAGGTGCGGCAGCACGCCGACTAGCCGGACGCTCGCCACCGGCAGCTCACGGGCCACCTCGAAGCCGGCGGTGGTGCGCAGCCCTCCGGCCCGGGCCGCATCGGGGCGGTCCGGGGAGGTCGAGGGATTCTCCGCGGCGGCGGGGACGGAAGCGGCGGGGGCCGCGAAGAGGGATGCCTGGCCGTCGGCCGGACCCTCCTCGCGCTCCCCCGCCGCGCCGTGGGCGGTGCTGCTCAGCGCTTGTGCACCGCCACCAGGTCGCACACGAAGATCAGGGTCTCGCCGGGGGCGATGACGGGCGGGGCGCCGTGGTCGCCGTAGGCGAGGTGGGCGGGGATGTCGAGGCGGCGGCGGCCGCCGACCTTCATGCCCTGGACTCCCTGGTCCCAGCCGGTGATGACCTGGCCGACGCCGAGCTGGAAGCGCAGCGGCTCGCCGCGGTCCCAGGAGGCGTCGAACTGCTCGCCGGTGGAATGGGAGACGCCGACGTAGTGCACGTCCACGACGTCGCCGGCCGCGGCCTCCTCGCCCTCGCCGAGGATCTCGTCGGTGCTGACGAGGTCGGTCGGGGCCGGGCCCTCGGGGGCGTCGATCTCGGGCTTGGTGCGATCGCTCATGCGGTTCTCCTCCTTTGTGGGGGTCTGCGGTGCAGGACTCAGTCTGCCGTGTGCGCGGCGTCGAGGACGTCGACGACGAAGATCAGGGTCTCCCCGGCGAGGTCGCCCTGGTCCCCGTAGGCCTCCGCGGCCGGGATCACGAGCATCACCTGGGAGCCGACCGCCAGGCCCACGAGGTTCTCGTCCCAGCCCTGGATCACCTGGCCGCCGCCCTGGACGAAGGAGAAGGGGGCGCCGCGCTCCCAGGAGGAGTCGAACTGGGAGCCGTCGGACCACTTCCAGCCGGTGTAGTGCATGGTGAGGAAGTCGCCCTTGCGGGTCTTCTCGCCGCTGCCCTGGATGAGCAGCTCGCGCACGGTCTTCGAGGGCCCGTCGCCCTCGCCGGGGCCGGAGATCGAGGGGGCGCCGTCGTCGCCGAGGGTCACCTCAGGGTAGTCGCCGGAGGGATCGCCCGGCTCGCCCTCCGCGCGCAGCGGGGAGACGACGCGCTGCACGTCGCCGACCTGGAGCAGGGAGTAGGCCTGTCCCTCGGCGGACTGCTGCCAGCCGGCCATCACGAAGCGGGAGCCGACGGTCATGGTGGTGAACACGTCGAAGGCGGCCTGTCCGATCGAGTCGGCGGTGACCTGCACGCCGCCGGCCGGAGCGCCCTGCCACCAGGACTGGAGCGCGTCGCCGGTGGAGGCGTCGACGTAGAGGTCGTGCCAGATCACGACGTCGCCGTCCTTGATCGCGGCGCCGTCGCCGGGGACGACGACCTCCGCCTGCGCGGAGGTGATCTCGAGCGGGGCGGTGAACTCGACGGTCGGCTCGGCGCCGAGGTCGTCGCTGACGCGCACCCCGGCCAGGGCGTCGCCCCCGCCGTCGGAGGCGCCGCCCGCGTCGGACCCGCCGGCGTCGGAGGCGCCGGAGCCGTCCCCGTCATCGGTGCAGGCGGCGAGGCCGATGGCGGCGGTCGCGGCGAGGGCGGTGGTCAGCAGCGTGCGGCGGCGGATCAATGGAGGACCTTTCGGATCGGCGGCCCCTGGACGGGCACCGCCCCAGGGTACGGGGCGCGGGATGGACGGTCGCTGGGGCGCGGGCGTGGCCGTCGTCTCAGGCGGTCGGCGCTCGGGCGGTTCGGGGCTCAGGCGGGCGGCGGCACGGCCGCGGAGCCGCCCTGCGCCCGGATCTCCTCGAGCAGCGCGTCGACGGCCGGGTGCTCGGTGGCGAAGGGGTCCAGGACCTGCACTGGCATGGCGCCCTGGCGGGTCAGGCGCAGCGTGGTCCAGTCCACGACGTGGTCGACGCCGTGCTCCTGGGCGGCGGTGACCACCTGTCCGCGCAGATGGGCTCGGGTCGTGGTCGGGGCGATCCGGCGAGCCGCCTCGATCCGCTCCTCGGGCAGGACCGCGGGAGCGAGCCCCCGCCGCTGCAGCGCGAAGAACACCCCGCGGGAGGGGTCGATGTCGTGGTACGCGAGGTCGAGGCGCTCGATGGCGGGGTCCTCGAGGTCGATGCCCCGTCGCTCCATCACCTGGGTGAACAGCCGCTCCTTGATGGCCCAGTCCAGGTTCTGCGAGGCCCAGGCGCGGTCGCCGGTCCGCACGGCGTCCAGGGCCTTCTGCCAGGTCTCGAGCACCTGCGACTCCTCGCCCTCGGTGAGGTCGGCGACGTGGTCGAGCCAGCGCTGCTGGATCTCGAGCGCGGTGACGGTGCCGCCCCCGGCGGTGGGCAGCGGCGCGGTGCCGGTGAGGTCGCGGGCCACGGCGCGGATCGCGGCGATGTCATCGGCCAGGCCCAGCTCGGGCAGCGCGCGACCGGACTCGATCGCCCGCAGCACCAGGTCGGTGGTCGCGAAGCGGAGGTGGGTGGAGACCTCGCTCATCGTGGAGTCGCCGACGATCACGTGGAGGCGGCGGTAGAGGTTCGCGTCCCCGTGCGGCTCGTCGCGCGTGTTGATGATGGGACGGGTGCGGGTGGTGGCCGAGGAGACGGCCTCCCACATGTGGTCGCTGCGGCGGGAGAAGACGAACTGGGCGCCCGCCCCGCGGCCGGCCTCGCCCTCGACGGCGGGGGCCACGCCCCCGGCTCCGGTGACGATCTGACGGGTGACCAGGAAGGGGAGCAGGTAGCGGGGCAGGCGCGTGAACTCCCCGCGCCGGTCCACGAGGTAGTTCTCGTGGGACCCGAAGGCGTTGCCGGCGGAGTCGACGTTGTTCTTCAGCAGGTGGATCCGCGCGTCCTGGCCCGCCTCGGCGAGCCGCTCGTCGGCCGTGCGGGTGAGCTCGGCGAAGATCCGCTCCCCCGCCCGGTCCTGGGCGACCAGCTCCCACCAGTCGTCGCACTCGGCGGTGGCGTACTCCGGATGGGAGCCGACGTCGAGGTAGAGGCGCGAGGCGTTGCGGAGGAACACGTTCGAGGAGCGGCCCATCGCGACCACGGGCCGGAACAGCTCCCGCGCGGCCTCCTCGGGCTCGAGGGCGCGGCTGCCATCGGCGCGCACGCACACCAGCCCGAACTCGGTCTCCAGTCCTCCCACACGGCGCTTCATCGGGTCACTGGCCGCCCTTCTGCACGAAGGAGCGCACGAAGGTCTCGGCGTTGGACTCGAGGACCGAGTCGATCTCGTCGAGCAGGTCGTCGGTGCCCTGCACCGAGGCGAAGGTCTGGCCGCCGGTGACGGTCTCGTCCTCGGGCGAGATCTCGTCGGGGCCGCCGCCGGGGGCGTTCAGGGACTGCTGGGACATGGTCTCCTCCTCAGGTCATGCGGATCAGGATGCGGTGACCGCCCGGCGCAGCGCGTCCAGGACGGTGTCGAGGTCGTCGGTCGGGTCGATGCCGTGGCGGGCGCACCATGCGGCGCTGCCGAGGCGCGGATCCGCCAGGCGCAGCCGGTGACCGCCGGCGGGGCCGGCGAGGGTGATCACGTCCCAGCCGGCGGAGGGGACGTGCTGCTCGTGGGCGGCGATGAGGCCGCCGCGCAGGTGGGCGCGGGTGCTGGTCGGGGCGGTGGTGACCGCGGAGGCGACCTCCTCGGGCCCGACGAGCGTGCCCACGGCGCCCGCGGCGCGCAGCTTGTCGAACAGTCCCCGCCCCGGGCGCAGGTCGGAGAACTGCAGGTCGACCATGTACAGGCGCGGATCGGACCAGTCCAGCCCGTGGCGGGTGCGGTAGCGCTCCAGGAGGGACAGCTTCGCGACCCATTCCACGCGGGAGGCGGCGAGCATCGGGTCGCGCTCGAGCAGGTCGAGGATCTCGCCCCAGGCGGTCAGCACCTGCGAGGTCTCGGCGTCCTCGCCATCGGCCGCGGCGGCGATCGCCTCGAGGTGGGCGCGCTGGATCTGCAGCGCTGTGAGCTCGCGTCCGTCGGCGAGCTCCACGGTGGTGCGCAGCGTGGGGTCGTGGCTGATGGCGCGCAGCGCGGCGACGGGGTCGGCGAGGGCGAGGTCGGGGAGGATCCGCTCCCCGGTGCGCTGCTCGGTCTCGAGGGCGGCGAGGACCAGCGAGGTGGTGCCGAGCTTGAGGAAGGTCGACTCCTCAAGCAGGTTCGCGTCGCCGACGATCACGTGCAGGCGGCGGAAGCGGCCCGTGTCCGCGTGGGGCTCGTCGCGGGTGTTGACGATCGGACGGTTCAGGGTGGTCTCGAGCCCGACCTCCGCCTCCATGAAGTCCGCGCGGGAGGAGAGCTGGAATCCGGGCTCCTCGCCGCGGGTGCCGATCCCGACCCGGCCTGCGCCGACCATCACCTGGCGGGTGGCGAAGAACGGCAGCAGCGCCTCGACGATCCGCTCGAAGGGCACGTCGCGGTCCACGAGGTAGTTCTCGTGGGTGCCGTAGGAGGCGCCCTTGCCGTCGGTGTTGTTCTTGTACAGCGCGACCTCGGGGATCCCGTCGGCGGCCGCGAGGATCTCCATGGAGCGGCGGGCGATCTCCTCGCCGGCGCGGTCGACGACGACGGCCTCGCGGGCGCGGGTCACCTCGGGGGCGGAGTACTCGGGGTGGGCGTGGTCGACGTACCAGCGGGCGCCGTTGCGCAGCACGGCGTTGCCGATCGAGCGCTGGGAGGCCCAGGCGAGCACGTCGGCGTCGTCGCCCTCGGGGGCGATCTCGGGCCCGGTGACCGGGGCGTCGAGCTCGACGCTCGGCACGTGCGCATCGCGCACCTCGTCGGTGAGCTGGGTGGGGTGGGCGGCGGCGCGCTGCAGCTCGAAGCCGCGCGCGTCCCGCAGCGGCGTCTCGTCCCCGTAGTCCCAGCGGACGCGGCGCCCGCGCTCCCCCTCGGCGGGCTCGAGCAGCGCGTAGGAGCCGACGACGAGGTGGGAGAGCAGGATCGAGGACCCGGCCCCGGCGCGGGAGCGCTCCTCGAGATCGGCGTGCAGCACCCCGAACTCGGTCTCGATCCCCATGACCCGTTCGGTGGTCAGGGCGGCGTCGCGGTGGGCGGGGCTCATGCGGTGACCTCCTCGGCGGCGGTGTCGGCGGCGGCCTCGCCAGGCAGGGTGCGCTCCTGCAGCGGGACGACGGCCTCGACGCGGCGGCGGGAGCGGCCGGGCAGGCCGGTCACGCGCGCCCAGTCCTCGGCGTGGGCGGCCGAGGGCATGTCCTCGTTCTCGGCGAACTCGACCCGGATCGCCTCGACGAGGTGCTCGGAGCCGACGCCGACGGCGCCGGTGGCGAGCTGCTCCTTGACGGCGAGCTTCTTCGCGCGGTCGACGATGTTGCGCAGCGTCGCCCCGGAGACGAAGTCGCGGAAGTGGAGGGTGTCGTGCCCGCCGTCGGCGTACTCCACCCGCACATAGGCGGTGGCGGGGCCCTCGGCGTAGATCTCGCGCACGGCGAGGTCCAGCAGCTCTTCGCGGCCCTCCCGCACCGGCACGTCCTCGCCGAGGTAGAGGCCGAGGATCTCGCGGCCGGCGCGCGCGTTGGGGCGGCGCACGCGGATCTTCACGTCGAGGCGGCCGGGCCGCAGGATCGCCGGGTCGATCATGTCCTCGCGGTTGGAGGCGCCGATGACGATGACGTTGTCGAGCCCTTCGACGCCGTCGATCTCGGCGAGCAGCTGGGGCACGATCGTGGTCTCGACATCGCTGGACATGCCGGTGCCGCGGGTGCGGAACAGCGCTTCCATCTCGTCGAAGAAGATCACCACGGGGTGGTCGGCGGCGGCCTTCTCGCGGGCTCGCTCGAAGACGAGCCGGATCGACCGCTCGCTCTCGCCGACGTACTTGTTCAGCAGCTCTGGGCCCTTGACGTTGAGGAAGGCGGAGTTCGCCAGCGCCTCCTCGACGCTCACGCCGCGCACCTCGGCGCTGCGCAGCACGAGCTCGTGCGCGACGGCCTTGGCGATCATCGTCTTGCCGCAGCCGGGCGGGCCGTACAGCAGCACGCCCTGCGGGGGCCTGAGGCCGTAGGTGCGGTAGAGGTCCTGCTGGAGGAAGGGCAGCTCGACCGCGTCGCGGATCGCCTCGATCTGGTCGCCGAGCCCGCCGATCTCCCCGAAGGACACCTCCGGGACCTGCTCGAGGACGAGGTCTGTGATCTCGGCGCGCTCGATCCGCTCGAGCACGAGCTGGCTGCGCAGGTCCACGAGCACGTGGTCGCCGGGGTGCAGCGTCTCCTCCGCGAGCGTGCCGGCGCGGCGCAGCACCCGGGTGTCGTCGGGGGCGACGGCGACGAGCACGCGCGAGTCGCCGAGGGCCTCGACGACGGGCACGACGTTGCCGGCATCGCCCTGCGGGACCGCCTCGACCGCGGCGAGGGCCTCGTTCAGGCGCAGCTCGGCGCCGGGGACCAGGGCGTCGAGGTCGAGGCTCGCCGCGGTCGCCACGCGCAGGCGGCGGCCGTTGTGGAGCACGTCGATGGTGGTGCCCTCGCAGCGGCGCAGGAAGGTCGCGTACGAGTTCGGCGGATCGCCCACGCGCTCGAGATCGTTCTTGAGCTCGACGATCTGGGCGCGGGCGGAGCGCAGCCCGCTGACCAGGCGCTCGTTGTGGGCGGCGAGCTTCTCGAGCTCGGCGGTCATCTCCGCGTAGGTCTTCATCGTCGTCTCCTCCCCGTGGTGCGGGTCGTTCGGTGGTCCGTGATGGCGTCTCTCAGCGGTCCCGGCCCTGTCGGATGTCGCGCAGGGCGCGCTTGAGCTTGCGGGGCGCGACGCCCCGCTCGCCGACGTCCTGCGAGGTCCACTCCTCCGTGCCGCCGCCGAAGCCCTCGTTGTCGGGATGGTTCAGCTCCTCCTCGTCGCGGGAGCCGGGCGCGGGCCGGGTGACGCGGCGCAGGGCCTCGGTGCCGTGGGCGGTGCGGCGGGCGGTGAGCAGGAAGCCGGTGTGGGCGTTCATGCGGTGCTCGGGGCGCACCGCGAGGCCCTCGAGGTGCCAGGGCCGCACGAAGGACTCCCAGGCGTACGGCTCGGTGAACTGGCCGTGGTCGCGCAGCGCCTCCGCGGTGCGGGAGAGCTGGGTGACGGTCGCGACGTAGGCGAGGAACACGCCGCCGGAGACGAGCACGTCCGCCGCGGCGTCCACGCACTCCCAGGGGGCGAGCATGTCCAGGACGACCCGGTCCACCGCGGCGGCGCCGAGGGTCGGGGCGACGTCCTGGAAGTCGCCGACGGTGAGGTCCCAGCGCGGGTGGAGGGTCTCCTCCTCGAGGCCGAAGAAGGTGCCGACGTTCTCGCGCGCCACCTCGGCGAAGTCCTCGCGCCGCTCGATGGAGTGCACGGAGCCCTCGGGGCCGACGGCGCGCAGCAGCGCGGTGGTCAGCCCTCCGGAGCCGACGCCGGCCTCGAGCACGCGCGCGCCGGGGAAGATGTCCCCCCACATGAGGATCTGCGCGGAGTCCTTGGGGTAGATGATCGCGGCGCCGCGGGGCATGGAGAGCATGTAGTCCGCGTAGAGGGGGCGCAGCGCCTGGTAGCGGGTGCCGTGGTTGTCCTCGACGACGGTGCCGTCCTCGGCGCCGATCAGCTGGTCGTGGCGGAGCACGCCGCGATGGGAGTGGAACTGCCCGCCGGGCCTGAGGGTGATGGTGTGCAGGCGGTTCTTGGAGTCCGCGAGCTGGACCTTGTCGCCCAGGGCGAAGGGTCCGGTGCGGTCGAGGCCGCGGCGGGGCGCGCGGGGCGCGGGTCCCGACGCCCCGTCCTGGGCGGCGGGCTGCGGCTGAGAAGTCATGCTCTCCAGCATAGGGCCGGATCAGCGCGGTGACCGGGCCTGTTCACCGTCCGCGCAGGAGCGCGTTCACGTCCGCGCTGAGGATCACGCCCGCAGGAGTCCCGTCGGCGCCGACCATGAGGTAGACGGGGGCGGGACGCGAGAGCATCGCGGAGATCAGATCCTCCCCCGCCAGCCCGGTGCGCAGGGCGACCACGTCGCCGAGCGGGCGGGCGACAGCCGAGGCCGGGACGTCGGCGCGTCGGTCCGCCGGGACGGCGGCGACCGCCTCCGGCTCGGGCAGGAGCGCGCGGCCGACGGTGCCGGGGCGCGGGTCGGCCCGATCCAGCAGCAGCACCTGTCCCTGCTCGGCGGAGGGCCCTTCCGCGAGGTGGCCGAGGGTGTTCAGCGGCGCGTCCGGGGTCAGGATCCGCATCGGGCGGGCGAGGGAGGTCACGTCGAGGGTGCGGACGCGATCCTGGATGCGGGCCCCGGCCAGGGCGCGGGTCGCGCCCTGCCACAGCAGGCCCGCGATGAGCAGCGCCCACACGAGGGTGAGCAGTCCGAAAGTGTCGGTGCCGCCGGCGCGCAGGATGCGCACGAGCGGCAGGAGTACCACCGTCACGGCGATCGCGCGGCCGATCCAGGCCGTGATGCGGGTACCCGTGGTCTCCCGGCCGAGCACGGCGCCCAGCAGCGACTCCAGGGCGCGCCCTCCGTCCATCGGCAGGCCCGGGAGCAGGTTGAACAGGGCGAGGACCACGTTCAGCCACGTCGCGAAGGCGGTGACGGTGCCCAGGATGCCGTCTGGAGCGGCCAGGGCTCCGACGGCGGCGGTCAGCGCGGCGAGGACGCCGTTGCTCGCGGGCCCGGCGAGGGAGACGAGCACGGAGCCGAGCGCAGGCATCCGCTCGGCCCGGTACTGGGTGTGACCGCCCCACAGCGTGAGCGCGATGTGGTCGATGCGGGCACCGAAGGCCCGGGCGACCAGAGCATGGGAGAGCTCGTGGACGAGGACGGAGAGGATGAGGAACAGCCCGAGGCCGAGGGCGACGAGCACGCTCGAGCCGACGGGCAGGCCGGGGCGCTGCAAGGAGGGGAAGAGCACCGCGGCGATCAGCAGCACCGTCACGAGGGTGCCCGGGCTGATCTGCAGGGGCGGCAGCGCGCCGATCCGCAGCATGGGGCGTGGCATGGACTCTCCTCGGTGGCGGGGCAGCGGCTCCCCGGGCAGGGTGAGGATATCCCCTGCTCCTGGACTCCCTCCGGGCAGGGCACGGGCTCCGTCACGGAGGGCGCGCGAGCCTATGATGGAGGGATGAGTCGAATCGCCATCACGGCCTTCAGCGGGTGGAACGACGCCGGCGAGGCGGCCACCGGGGTGGTCGAGCATCTCCTGGAGGTGTGGCCCTCCAGGCCCGTCGGGGCGGTCGACGCGGAAGAGTTCATCGACTTCCAGGTCAACCGCCCCGAGATCTCCACCACGGAGGAGGGGCTGCGGGTCGTGGAGTGGCCCGACACCCGCCTGCACCTGATCACCCCGCCGCGCGGCCCCGAGATCGTCGCCGTGATCGGCCCGGAGCCGTCGCTGCGCTGGAAGCGCTTCTGCGACGAGGTGCTCGAGCAGCTGCAGGCCCTCGACGTGAGCTCCGTCGTCTCCCTCGGAGCGCTGCTCGCGGATTCCCCGCACAGCCGTCCCCTGCCGGTGTCCTCGATGGTCGAGCCGGTGCCCGCGCAGCGTGTGGAGGACTCGGAGCAGTACGCGGGTCCGATCGGGGTGCCGACGATCCTCGCGCGCCGCACCGCGAGCGCGGGGCTGCGCACGACGAGCATCTGGGTGCAGGTCCCCCACTACGTCTCCCAGAACTCCTCCCCCAAGGCCGTGCTCGGCCTGGTGCGCGAGGTGCAGGAGCTGATCAGCGCGCCGATCCCCGTCGGGGAGCTGGTGGAGGACGCCGAGGCGTGGGAGCGCGGCGTGGACGAGCTGGCCCGCACCGACGAGGACGTCGCCGAGTACGTGCGTCGGCTCGAGCGGGCCCAGGACGCAGCCGAGCTGCCCGAGGCCAGCGGCGATGCGATCGCCAAGGAGTTCGAGCAGTTCCTGAAGCGCCGCCGCGAGACGGACTGAGGCCCCCGACGGACAGGACGCCCCGGCCGGCGCCGCCCCGCGAGGGCGCGCACCGACCGGGGCGTCGTGCTCGCGCCCTCGGGCTCAGCCGACCAGCGTGATCCCGAACAGGGCGTCGACCGCGGCGGCCACATCTCCTGGGGCGTCGGCGGGGAGCGCGCCCGTCGTCTGCTCCGGGAGCTCGCCGCCGGCGGCCCAGACGTCGAGCGCCGCGAGCGCGGCCGGCGTGTCGAGGTCCTCGCGCAGCGCGGCGCGCAGCGCCTCGACCACATCAGGACGCAGGTCGCGACGCCGTGCGGCGGCGCGGTAGCCCTCCAGGCGCCGCTGCGCCTCCTCGAGCTCGGCCTCGGACCACTCCCAGTCGCTGCGGTAGTGGTGGGCCATGAGCACCAGGCGGATCGCCATCGGGTCCACGCCGTCGCGCACCAGCCGGTGGACGAACACGAGGTTGCCCAGCGACTTGCTCATCTTCTCGCCCTCATGGGCGACCATGCCGGCGTGCGCGTAGGCGGCCGCGAAGGGACGGCCGAGCGCGATCGAGTGCGCGGCGCTGAGGTCGTGGTGCGGGAAGACGAGGTCGCTGCCGCCGGCCTGGATGTCGAAGGGAAGCCCCAGGCCCTCCTCGGCGATCGTGACGCACTCGACGTGCCAGCCGGGGCGGCCGCGTCCGAGGGCGCCGCCGTCCCAGGCGGGCTCCCCCTCCCGCTCGGCGCGCCACACCAGCGGGTCGAAGCGGCCGCGCTTGCCCTCGCGGTCGGGGTCCCCGCCGCGCTCGGCGAAGACCTCGAGCATCTGCTCCTCGGTCCATCCGGAGACGTCGCCGAGGGCGCCGTCCCGGCCCAGGTCCAGGTACCAGTCCTCGCCGGCCGCGTCCGGGGTGGGCACCTGGTAGGCGCGGCCCCGCTCGCGCAGCATGTCGACGGTGGCGATGATCTCGTCCATCGCCTCGCTCACGGAGCGGTAGGTCTCCGGGGCGATGATCCGCAGCGCCGCCATGTCCTCGCTGAACAGGGCGACCTGGGAGGCGGCGAGCTCGCGCCAGTCCACGCCGTCGCGCTCGGCCCGCTCGAGCAGCGGGTCGTCGACGTCGGTGATGTTCTGGGCGGTGGTGACCTCGAGGCCGGTGTCGACCAGGGCGCGGCGCATGAGGTCCGCGGCGTGGTAGGTCGCGGCATGGCCGAGGTGGGTGGAGTCGTAGGGTGTGATCCCGCAGACGTACAGGCGGGCACGGCCGGGCTCCACGGGGGTGACGGGCGCGACGTGCCCGGAGCGGGTGTCGAACAGCCTCAGCGGGGTGGTGGAGGCGGGCAGCGGGGTCAGCTCAGGGGTGGTCCAGGATTGCACCACTCGATCATACGAGCGGGGCCGATCGCGTGGGCTCACGCGCCGCCCAGCGGATCCACCGCGCCGAACCAGAGCATCGCCAGCAGCAGGAGACCGGCCACGACTCGGTAGACGACGAACATCAGGTACGAGTGGTTCTCGATGATCCGCATGAACCAGACGATCACCGCGAACCCGACCACGAAGGCGACGACGGTCGCGACCGCGATGGCGAGCAGCGACGGCTCCCCCGCGGCCGCGGCGACGGCCCGGCCCTCGGCCGTGAACAGGACGGGGACCTCTTTGGCGGCCTTGTACAGGCCGGAGGCGAACACCGCGGGCACGGCCAGCAGGAAGGCGTAGCGCGCCGCGGCCTTGCGCGAGTAGCCCATGAGCAGTCCCGCGGTGATGGTGCCGCCGGAGCGGGAGACGCCCGGGATCAGTGCGAGCGCCTGGGCCAGGCCGAACAGGATGCCGTCGCGCACGGACAGCTCCGTGAGCTCCTTGCGCTGGGGGGCGAAGCGGTCCGCGAACCCGAGCAGGATGCCGAAGAGGATCAGCATCGTGGCGGTGATGTAGAGGTTGCGCAGGCTGTGATCGATCTGACTCTCGAACAGAAGACCCAGCACGCCGATCGGGATCGAGCCGAGGATCACCAGCCAGCCCATCCGCACATCAGGATCGGAGTGCGGGATCTTCCCGGCCAGCGCCTTGAACCACCGCCCGATGATCCGGGTGATGTCCTTCCAGAAGTAGATGAGCACCGCGGTCTCGGTGCCGAGCTGGATGATCGCGGTGAACGCGGCGCCGGGGTCCTCCCCCGGGTTCATCAGCTCTCCCACCACGCGCACATGGGCGCTGGAGGAGATGGGGAGGAACTCGGTCAGGCCCTGGACCAGGCCCAGGACGACCGCCTCGATGAAGGACATGACTGCTCCTCGATGGACTCGTGCTCAGGGTCGTCACGGGAGGGGCGGAGCCTGCGGAGCGGGCTGCGGCGGTGACGACCCCGCACAGCGTACGCGGCGCCGGGCGGGTGCCCGGCGCCGCGCGGCGCAGTGGGGGTGAAGGGTCCGTGGAGGTCCCGAGGACGGGACGGGGCTCAGCGGCTTCCGTCCTCCTGGTCGTCCTCGTCGTCCTCGTACTCGTCGTCGTCGAGGTCGTCGTCCTCGTCGTCGAAGTCGTCGAGATCGTCGAAGTCGTCGTCATCGTCGTCGTCATCGTCGTCCGCGTCGAAGACGATCAGCGGGGTCGCGATGTCGTACGCGTCGAAGAGGGCGTCGTCGTAGGTGTCGAAGGCCGTGGAGAGCTGCTCGGTGGCGGCGTCCAGGGCCGGGTCATCGTCACCGCGGGAGGCGGCGGCCGCCTCGTAGTGACGCTCGAGGGCGGCGATCAGCGCAGCGAGAGCGGAGCGAGGATCCGTGTTCATGGTTGGACCGTACATCGTCCGAGGGCACAATGGACAGGGGAAGGGCCCCTCCGAGGACGCGATCACGTCCCCCGCGGCGCGGCCCCTCTCCCGGCACCGCCGCGCGAGTGCCCGAACGCACAGCGCGTCGGCCCCGTCGCTGGTCATCGCGCACAGGAGGAACTGTTGATCCGACCCCGCACCCCGCTCACCGCCGAGGTCCAGCACGTGAGCGATCCCCGTGGCAGACGCGATCTCCCCGTCGAGCGGGGCCGCCGCCTCGAGGACTACGAGTTCCAGATCATCACCGTCCCGCGGGGCAGCTCGATCGGCCAGGTCCGCGCGGAGCTCGCCGAGCAGTCGGAGTACGGCCGCTGGGAGCACGCCCGCACCCGGCTGTACATGGGCGGGGGCAAGAAGGTGTGGATGCGCCGACGGATCATCCGCGTGCAGTCGACCCTGTAGTCCGCCTCGGCGCGGGGCCGAGGCAGCCGTCCACATCAGTGCCGCCCGGTCCACCTCGCCGCCGCGCATCTGGTGGGATGGGACCGTGCCCGCGACCTCCCCGCTCCTGATCGCCGTCCTGCTGGTGGTGTACCTGCCGCCCGCGGCGGTGCTCGCCTGGCACGACGGCCGCTCCCACCGCCTGCCCAACCGCTGGGTCGCGACCCTGAGCCTCGCCGTGGTGGTGGCCCTGACGCTGCTCGCGACGCTGGTCCCCTCGCTGCGGCCCGGCCTGCGGACCGCGGCGGTGCTCGCCCTGGCGCTCGGCGCGGGGGCGATCGTGCTGGGCCTGCTGGCGCCCGCGCTGCTCGGCATGGGGGATGCGAAGACCGTCCCCGTGGTGGTGCTGATGACCGCCGCGCTGGGCGGTGAGGTGCTGCTCGCCGGCCTGCTGGGCGCGGCGCTGCTGGCAGGGCTGCTCGGCATGGTCGTCATGCTCGCCGCACGGCGCACGGGAGTGCGCTTCGCCGTCGGCCCGGTGCTGCTGGCGACGCCGTTCCTGGGCCTGCTCGGCGCCCCGCTGGTCGCCTCCGCGCTCGGGACCGCCTGAGCGGAGCTCTCAGCGACCGCGTCGACGCTGCCGCGAGACCTCGTAGAGGGCGAGGGAGCCAGCGACCGAGGCGTTCAGCGAGGAGGCGCTGCCGCCCATGGGGATCTCGGCGATCGTGTCGCACGCCTCCCGCCAGCCGGCGCTCATCCCCACGGTCTCGTTGCCCACGACCAGCAGGGTCGGACCGGCGAGGTCGACGTCGGCGAGCTCGTGACCGCCGGCCTCGTCCAGGCCGACCACGCTCCACGCCTCCCCCGCCGCCCGACGGGTCTCGAGCCACTCCAGGACCTCGCGGTGCGAGGCCGCCCGCAGCACGGGCACGGCGAAGACCGAGCCCGTGCTCGCCCGGATCGCGGCGGGATCCCACGGGTCCGCGGCGTGCCCGGTGACGATCAGCGCCGCACCGCCCAGGGCGTCGACGGAGCGGGCGAGCGAGCCGATGTTCCCGGGCCCCGTCGGCCGGTCGAAGACCACCACGACCGGCGCCTGGCCCGTCGTGATCCTCCCGAGGTCGTCGGCGGGCATCGCGACGACCGCGAGCAGCTCGGGGGCTCCGTCGGACCGCTCCCCCAGCTCGGCCATCAGCTCGGGGGCGAGCTCGACGACGGGGCAGGGCGGCGCCGCGAGCAGCTCCCGCGCCCACCGGGAGGGGTTCTCCCTGCCGTCGCTGAGCAGGGTGCGGATCTCATGGCCGTGGGCGATCGCCTGCGTGATCGGGCGGACGCCCTGGACGAGCATCTCCCCGCTGCGGGTGCGCTTGGTGCGATTGGCGAGCAGCGCCTGCCACTGCTGGAACCGGGCGTTGCGCCGTTCGATGCGACGAGGTCCCCGGCCGCTCATGCGCCGGCCCCGTCGTAGCCGAGCTGGCGCCACGCCTCGTAGACGGCGATGGACACGGCGTTGGAGAGATTCAGGGAGCGGCGGGCGGGGAGCATCGGGATCCGCACCCGGGAGGTGATCCGCGGATGGTCCATGACCTCCTCCGGCAGGCCCGTCGGCTCGGTGCCGAACAGCAGCACGTCCTCGCGCCGGTGCTCGACCTCGCCGAGCATCGTGTCGGTGTGGGCGGTGAAGGCGAAGATGCGGGCTCCGGGCACGGCGGCGAGGGCGTGCTCGAGGTCGGGATGGATGCTGACGTCGGCGAGGTCGTGGTAGTCCAGCCCCGCCCGGCGCAGCTTCGCGTCCTCGAGGTCGAAGCCGAGCGGCTCGATGAGGTGGAGGCGGGCGCCCGTGACGGCGGCCAGGCGGATCGCGTTGCCGGTGTTGCCGGCGATCGCGGGCTCGTGGAGGAAGACGTGGACCATGTCCGTGATTCTCCCACGCAGGCCGGGCACGTCCCGGCCAGCCTGCGCGGGAGAGGGTCAGAAGACCAGGAACAGCGCCCCGGCGATGAGGAACCCGATCACGGACTCGAGGGTCTGCTGCACGGTCCACGTGCGCAGGGTCGTGGCGACGTCCATGTTCAGCAGTCGGCCCACGAGCCAGAAGCCGGAGTCGTTCACGTGCGAGGCGAAGACGGAGCCGGCGGCGGTCGCGACGGTGACCGCGGCGACCTGTCCCGGGCTGTAGCCGGCGGCCGCGACCGCGGGGGCCATGAGACCCGCGGCGGTGACCAGGGCGACCGTGGCCGAGCCCTGGGCCACGCGCAGGACCACCGCGATGACGTAGGCGGCGAGGATGAGTGGCAGGCCGAGGTCGGAGAGCACACCGGAGAGGGCGTCGCCGATGCCGGAGGTGCGCAGCACCCCGCCGAACATGCCGCCCGCTCCGGTGATCAGCACGACGGAGCAGATCGGGCCGAGGGAGGAGTCGACGATCTTCTCCAGCGCGGTGCCGTTCTCCCCGCGGCGGAAGCCGAGCACCACGAGGGCGACGAGCACCGAGATCAGCAGCGCCACGACCGAGCTGCCGAGGGTGGCGAGCACCCCGTACCAGGTGGCGTCCGGATCGACCGCGCCGGCGGCGCGCAGGAAGTCCAGGCCCGTGTTCATGAAGATCAGGACCATCGGCAGCAGCAGGACCGCGACGACGGTGGCGACCTTCGGCGGATCCGCGACGGGCTCCTCGTCGCCGCCGCCGAAGATCCCGCCGATCTGCTCGAGGGTGAAGGGGAACCGCTTCGCCGTGATGCGGCCCCAGACCACGCCGGTGAGGTAGAAGGTCGGGATCGCGCACAGCAGGCCGATCAGGAGCACCATGCCGAGGTTCGCGCCGTACAGCTCGCTCGCGGTCACGGGACCGGGGTGCGGCGGCACGAAGACGTGCATCGCGGAGAAGGCGACGGCCGAGGGCATGGCGTAGAGCAGCACCGGCCCGCCGAGTCGTGCGGCGACCGCGAAGACGATCGGGAGCATGACCACCAGGCCTGCGTCGAAGAACATCGGGAAGCCCATGAGCAGGGACGCGACGCCGAGTGCGAGCGGGGCGCGCCGCTCGCCGAAGAGGCGGATCATCGTCTCGGCCAGCACGGTCGCCCCGCCGGAGTTCTCGATGAGCTTGCCGAGCATCGCGCCGAGTCCCACGAGGAGGGCGACGTTCGAGAGGGTGCCGCCGAAGCCGTCCAGCAGCACCTCGACGATCGACCCGGAGGGGATGCCGGTGGCGAAGGCCGTGAGCAGGCTGACCAGCACGAGCGTGAGGAAGGCATGCAGCTTGAAGCGGATGACCAGCACGAGGATGAGGGCGATGGCGCCGGCCGCGATCGCGAGCAGCGGTCCGGCGCCGAGGGTCTGGGACCAGCCGTCGATCTCCATGGGGAACTCCTGGGGTGGAAGGGAGCGGGGGACGACGAGAAGGCCCCGGCTCGTCGTGCGAGCCGGGGCCTTCCCTGCGGTGTCCGAGGGGGGACTTGAACCCCCACGCCCTTAAGCGGGCACTAGCACCTCAAGCTAGCGCGTCTACCAATTCCGCCACCCGGACAGGTGATCGTCATGCTGACAGGGAAGACAGTAGCACGCACCCGGGGTGGGGACGCACTCGAAAGCGCCTCTGCCAGCACGGACGTGAAGACAATCACGCCCAGGCGCCGACGTGCCCCCGGTCCATGACCCCGCCGAGGAGTCGGACCACCTCGTCGATCCGCACGTCGAGACCGGAGGGCGCCGGGACGGGCAGCCGGGCGGCGAGGTCCTGGAGGGCCGCGGCGGCGAGCACCGTCATCGTCGGGTCGGGGTCGACGAGCCCCTCAGGGGTCCAGCCGGCGATCTCCTCGAGCAGCGCGGCGAGCTCGGCGGCGGCCTCGTGCCGGCCATGGGTGAGCAGATCGGCGCGGGCGCGGGTGGCGAGCGCGGTGCATCGGCGCAGCGCGGCGGTGGTGCGGTCCGGAGGGATCAGCGCGGAGGGCTCGGCGTCCGGGAGGTCGTCGGCGAGGGTCGGACTCTGCGGGATCGGGGAGCTCTCCGTCGTGGTGACGTGCCTCGGGCCGTCGTGCTGCAGCTCCATGCCGTCCGTCCCCTCCTGCTGGTGCGGGACCCGGGCGGTCCCCAGCGACTCCGCGCACTTTACCCGGTCTTTACCTCGGCGGACAAGTGTCGTCCGCGCGGCGGTGCCGCCGGGGGCGCTGCTCCGGGCGGCCGCTCAGCGTGCGGCGCCGCGGCTCCGTGCGAGCTCGGCGCGCGCCGCCTCGAGCATGACGTCCACGGGCGCGGAGGGCACCTGCAGCATGGACCTGACCTGCATGTCGGCCTGGTGGGCGAGCATCTCGAGCCCGTCGGCCACCTCGCCGCCGGCGCACCGGACCACGGCGGCCACGGGCGCGGGCCACGGGTCGTAGAGCACGTCCAGGAGCACGCCCGGACGAGGCAGCCGCTCCGCTCCTCGGGCCTCCCAGCGTGCGGCGACGTCCCGGGCACCCGCGACGGAGAGGGCGCTGACGACGGCGTCCGCCTCGAGCACCTCATGGTGCGCGGTCCAGGGGACGAGGATCGTCCGGGCCCCGACCTCGCCGGCCAGCTCCTGGAGCGGGCCGAGCTTCTCCGGGCTGCGCGCGGTGAGGAGCACCGTGCGCGCTCCGAGGGAGAGCAGGGCCGCCAGGGCGCTCAGCGCCGTGGCGCCGGAGCCGAGCACGCCGCCGGTGGCGGGCGCCTGCGCGCCGTGCTCCCGCAGAGTCTGTGCGATGCCGTGCACGTCGTGGTTCTCGGCGCGCCAGCCGCCGTCGGCACAGCGCAGCAGGGTGTTGGCCACTCCGAGTCGGTGGGAGATCTGGTCGTGCTCCTCGGCGAGGGCGTGCGCCTCGGGCTTGCCGGGCATGGTGACGCTGAGACCCTGCAGCCCTCGGCCGGGACCGTCTGCGAGGAACTCCTCGAGCTCCCCGGCGCGGACCTCATGGCGCTCGTAGCGGACGTCCTCGACGCCGAGCGCACGATAGGCGGCGGTGTGCAGCACCGGGGAGAGGGAGTGGTCCACGGGCGCGCCGACCACGGCGAAGCGTCGCGGGCCGCTCTCCGCGCCGGTCAGCCCTTCGACTTCGCCCATTCCTGCCATTCCTTGACGTTCTCCTCGTGCTCGGCCCAGGTGGCCGCGAACTTGGTCTCGCCGGTGTCGGTGTTGACGGAGACGAAGTAGAGCCAGTCGCCCTCGGGCGGATCGGCGGCGGCATCGAGCGCCGCCTCCCCGGGCGCGGAGATCGGCCCGGGCGGGAGTCCCTCGTGGAGGTAGGTGTTGTACGGGCTCTTGGTGGCGCGCTCCTTGTCGGTGGTGCCGACGCTCGCGGACTTCCCCGTCACGTAATGCACGGTCGAGTCGAACTGGAGCTTCATCGGGGAGCCCTTCGCCTCGCCGACGCCCTCGAGGCGGTTGTGGATGGTGCGGACCACCTTCCCGTAGTCCTCGGGGTTGCGCACCTCCATCTCCGCGAGGGAGGCGTAGGTGAGCGTGGTGTGCCACTCGTCCTCCGGCACCCCGCGCTCGGTGAGCTGCTGCGCCATCGGCTCCCACATCATCGCGATGACGTCCTCGGCGGTCTGATCCTCGAGGATGTCGTAGCGACCGGGCCACAGATAGCCCTCGAGGCTGTCGGCCGAGTTCTTCGGGATCCCGTAGGAGGTGTAGTCCTTCGCCGCCTTCTCGAAGTCCTCCACCGGGATGCCGGTCTCCTCGGAGAGCAGGTCCCAGATCTGGGTCAGGCGCAGCCCCTCGGGCACGATCACGCGATGGCCGGCGAGGTTCTCGGGGTCCATGAGCATCGTCAGCGCGTCCGCAGAGGTCATCTCCTGCTTCAGCCGGTACACGCCCGGCTCGATCTTCGAGGCCTCCTTGGTGGAGGAGAACAGCGCGACGAACGGCGGGGAGGACTTGATGACGCCCTCGTCGACGAGGGTCGAGGCGATGTCCGAGCCCGTGTCGCCGTCCCCCACCTCGACGAGCGCCTCGCCGCTGCCCGGGCCCTCGAACTCCGCGGCCTCCTGCTCGAGGCTGACGTTCGAGGTGAGCCAGCGGTAGCCCTGGTAGCCGCCCACGCCGAGCCCGCCGAGCACCGCCAGGACGAGCAGCACGGGGAGCACGCCGCGGAGGAAGCCTCCGCGGCGTCGACGGGGAGCGCCGCGACGCCTGCCATGACGCCTGCCGCCCCCGTGGGCGCGCCCGGCGTCGTCCTGCGAGTCGGCGAGCTCGTCGAAGGAGAGGTCCTCGTCGTTCATCGGTCCTCCTCGTCCGTCCTGTCCTGGTGCGCCGGGCGGGCCTCGCTCTCGACGAGCTCCCCGCCGCGGCGGCCGCTGGAGCGTTCCAGGTCCAGCGCCTGCTGCAGGATCATCACCGCGGCGACCTGGTCCACGACCTGCCGGTGGCGGCGACCGCGGCGCCCGGAGCTGTGCAGAGCCTTGTGGGCGGAGACGGTGGTCAGCCTCTCGTCGATCAGCCTGACCTCGGTCCGCGTCCCGGACGCCTCCAGCAGCGTCACGAGCTCGTCGGCGAATGCGCGCGCCTTCTCGGCGGCGGCGCCCTCGGCCCCGCTCAGGGACCGCGGGAGCCCGACCATGATGACACGGGCGTCGAGCTCGAGCGCCGTCTCGAGGACACGGCGCGTCGCCGTGTCGCGCTCGAGGGTCTCGACGGGGGTGGCGATCATCCCGTCGAGGTCGCTGCGTGCGAGGCCGACGCGGACGTCGCCGACGTCGACGCCGAGCCTCACCCCTCGCGGCAGGCCGTCCTGTTCGATGGAGGGACCGCTCATGCGGTCCGCGCCTCCTCGATCGCGCCGCGCACCGCGCTGAGCGCTTCGCCGACCCGGGCGGGCTCGCCGCCGCCTCCCTGGGCGAGATCGGGCTTGCCGCCGCCGCGGCCGCCCATCGCCTCGGCGCCGGTGCGCAGGAGCGTGCCGGCCGCGAGGCCGAGGTCCCGGGCGCCGCCGTTGGTGGCGATCACGAGGGCGGCGCGGCCGCTCTCGTGCCCGGCCACCGCGACGACCACGGGGGCGTCCTCGCCCAGACGGGCGCGCAGGTCGGTGGCGAGGGTGCGCAGATCGCCGGCGGCGACGCCCTCCCCCGCGTCGTGCAGGAGCACGCGCACGCCGCGGAGGTCCTGCGCGGACCCGACGAGGCGTCCCGCCTCGGCCTGGAGCTGCTGGCCGCGCAGCGTCGCGAGCTGCTTCTCCATGTCCTTCATCCGCTGGGTGAGGGAGCGGACCCGCTCGGGCAGCTCCTCGGCGGCGCCGACCTTCAGCATCTCGGAGAGCTGGGAGACCAGCGCGTGGGACTTGGCCTGGTGGCGGTAGGCGGACAGCCCCACGAGCGCGTCGACGCGGCGCACGCCCGAGCCGATCGAGGCCTCGCCCATGAGCTGGACGGAGCCGATCGCGCCCGTGCTGCCGACGTGGGTGCCGCCGCAGAGCTCGCGGGACCAGTCGCCGCCGATCGAGACGACGCGGACGATGTCGCCGTACTTCTCGCCGAACAGGGCCTGGGCGCCGAGCGCCCTCGCCTCGTCGATCGGCATCTGCTGGTCGGTGACGGAGAGCTCGTCCTGCAGCAGCGTGTTGACCCGGCCCTCGATCTGCTCGAGGACGGACTTCGGCACGGCCTGTCCGAAGCGGAAGTCGAAGCGCATCCGCCCCGGGGAGTTCTCGGAGCCGGCCTGGGTGGCGCCGTCGCCGAGCTCCTCGCGCAGGGACTGGTGGACCATGTGGGTCGCCGTGTGGGCCCGCGCGATCGCGCCGCGGCGGCCGAGGTCGATCGTCGCGATCGCGCCGGCGCCGGAGGCGAGCTCGCCCTCGACGAGCCGTCCGCGGTGCACGATCAGCCCCTTGACGGGCTTCTGCACGTCGTCGACCTCGACCAGACCGCCGCCGGTCAGGGCGATGGTGCCCTGGTCGGCGAGCTGGCCGCCGGACTCCGCGTAGAACGGGGTCGAGGCGAGGACGACCTCGACCTGGGCCGGGGCCTGCACGGCGTCGACCAGCGCGCCGTCGACGAGCACGGACTCGACGGTGGTGGCGACCGTGTCCTCGGTGTAGCCGAGGAAGGGCACCTCGCCGCCGCGCTCGGTGAGCAGGCGGTTGTACACGGCGGTGTCGGTGTGGCCGGTCTTCTTCGCGGCCGCGTCGGCGCGGGCGCGCTCGCGCTGCTCCTGCATCGCCGAGCGGAAGGCGTCCTCGTCGACCTGCAGCCCCACCTCGGAGGCCATCTCCATAGTGAGGTCGATGGGGAACCCGTAGGTGTCGTGGAGCTTGAAGGCCTCGTCGCCGGGCAGCACGCGCCCGCCGTCGGCCGCGGCGCTCTTCGCGACCTGGTCGAAGATCGCGGTGCCGGTCTCGAGGGTGCGGCGGAACGCCTCCTCCTCGGCGTAGACGATCTCCGCGATGCGCGCGAAGTCCGCCTCGAGCTCCGGGTAGGACTCGGCCATGAGGTCCTTGGAGATCGGCAGCAGGTACGGCATGGAGGGCTCGCTGTGCCCGAGCAGGCGCATGGAGCGCACGGCGCGGCGGATCAGCCGGCGCAGCACGTAGCCGCGGCCCTCATTGCCGGGGCGCACCCCGTCGCCGACGAGCATGAGCGCGCTGCGCACGTGGTCGCCGATGATCCGCAGGTGCACGTCGTCCTCGTCGGAGGCGCCGTAGCGGCGGCCGGAGAGCTCCTGCGCCTTCTCGATGACGGGGAAGATCTGGTCGATCTCGTACATGTTCTGCTTGCCCTGCAGCAGGTACGCGAGACGCTCGACGCCGAGCCCGGTGTCGATCGCCTTCTGGTCCAGCTCGCCGAGCAGCTCGTAGTCCTTGCCCTTGCCGGGTCCGCGCAGGAACTGGTCGAACACGAGGTTCCAGATCTCGAGGTAGCGGTCCTCGGCGCGCTCGTCGCCCGGCCACTGCGGGACCGTCCCGGTGGGCGCGTCGGGCCCGTACTCGGGGCCGCGGTCGTAGTACCACTCCCCCGTCGAGCCGGCCGGGCCGGGCTGGCCGGTGTCCCAGCAGCTCTCCTCCCAGGGCAGCAGCACGATGCGGGAGGGATCCAGGCCGATCACCTCGGTGAGATGGGTGTAGGACTCCTTGTCCTGCTCCCACAGGGTGATCCACAGCCGCTCGGGCTCGAGTCCGAAGCCGCCCTCGTCGACGGAGGAGGTCAGCAGCTCCCAGGAGAAGTCGATCGCCCCGGCCTTGAAGTAGTCGCCGAAGGAGAAGTTGCCCGCCATCTGGAAGAAGGTGCCGTGGCGGGTGGTGCGCCCGACGTTCTCGATGTCGTTGGTGCGGATGCACTTCTGCACGCTCACGGCCCGGTCGTAGGGCGCCTTCTCGGTGCCCACGATGTACGGGATGAAGGGGACCATGCCGGCGATCGTGAAGAGGATCGAGGGGTCACGCGAGACCAGCGAGGCGCTGGGCACGACCTCGTGCGCCTTCTTCTCGAAGTGGGCGAGGAACCGCCGGTGGATCTCGGAGGTGCGCATGGGTCGAGGAGTCCTTCCTGGGGCCGCGTCGGCGGCGCGGCGGGGATGCGAGGGGCGGGCGGCCGGGGAGCGGCCGTCCCTGCGGACACGAAGGCCCCGGTCAGGGTACCGGAGTACACCCGCCGGGGCCTGTCGCGCCGCGGAGAGGAGAGGTCAGCGCGCGTAGTACTCGACGACCATCTGGACGTCGACGGTGACGGGGACCTCGGCACGCTTGGGGCGCGAGACCAGCTGGGCCTTCAGCTCGGGCAGCTCGACCGAGAGGTAGGACGGGACCGACGCGAGCACGTCGGAGTTCCCGCCCTCGGCGGCGACCTGGAAGGGCTCCATGGCCTGCGACTTGGGCTTGACCTGGATGGTCTGGCCGGGCTTGACACGGAAGGAGGGGCGGTCCACCAGCTGGCCGTCGACCAGGATGTGGCGGTGCACCACGGCCTGGCGGGCCTGGAGGATCGTGCGGGCGAAGCCGGCGCGCAGGACGAGCGCGTCCAGGCGCATCTCCAGCAGCTCGACCATGCTCTCGCCGGTCAGGCCGGACTCCTTGCGGGCGTCCAGGTAGGCGCGGTGCATCTGCTTCTCGCGGAGGGCGTACTGCGCGCGCAGACGCTGCTTCTCCTTGAGGCGGACCGCGTAGTCGGACTCGGTGCGGCGACGGGCGCGGCCGTGCTCGCCCGGGGGGTAGGGGCGCTTCTCGAAGTACTTGACGGACTTCGGGGTCAGCGGGAGCCCGAGGGCTCGGGACAGGCGCGCCTGGCGGCGCGCACGGGTGACGTTGGTCACGAGGTATACCTCTTGTTCGCGTGTGGTGAATCCAGTCTTGCAGCCGCGGATTCAGCGACCGAGCCTACCGCAGTCCCTCCCCCGGGTCCACGTCCGACGGGGCTGGTCACACGAGCGTTCGCTGTGGAGTGCCTCACGCCTCGGGGCGGGGAGGCGGCGGGGCGGAGTCCAGGATGCGGCGCAGCGCCTCGACGCGGCGGGCGGTGAGCTCCTCGTGGCCGTGCCCCTTCGGATGGTAGTACCGGGTGCCGACGAGGTCGTCGGGCGCGTACTGCTGGGCGACCACGGCGTGGGGCGCGTCGTGCGCGTAGCGGTACTCGACGCCGTGCCCGAGGGACTTCGCCCCGGCGTAGTGGGCGTCGCGCAGATGGGCGGGGACTCCCTGACCGCGGCCGGCGCGGACGTCGGCGATCGCGGCGTCCAGCGCCTGGTAGGAGGCGTTGGACTTCGGCGCGGTGGCGATGTGCACGACGGCCTGGGCGAGCGGGATCCGCCCCTCGGGCATGCCGAGCATCTGCACGGCCTGCATCGCGGAGACCGCGACCTGGAGCGCGGTCGGATCGGCCATGCCCACCTCCTCGCTGGCGGCGATCACGACGCGACGAGCGATGAAGCGGGGATCCTCCCCGGCCTCGATCATGCGGGCGAGGTAGTGGAGGGAGGCGTCGACGTCGCTGCCGCGCATGGACTTGATGAAGGCGCTGGTGACGTCGTAGTGCTGGTCGCCGGCGCGGTCGTAGCGCACGGCGGCGCGGTTCACGGCCTGGGAGAGCGTGGCCGCGTCGATCTCCTTGGACTCCTTCATGAGCGCGGCCGCGGCGGCCGCCTCGAGGGAGGTGAGGATCTTGCGGGCGTCCCCGCCGCCGAGCCGCAGCAGGGCCTCGCGCGCGTCCTCGGTGAGGGTGACGGCGCCGCCGAGCCCGCGGTCGTCGCCGAGCGCCCGGTCCACGAGGGTGTCGAGGTCGGTGCGCGCGAGCGGCTCGAGGGTGAGCACGATCGAGCGCGACAGCAGCGGGGAGATCACCGAGAAGTGCGGGTTCTCGGTGGTCGCGGCGATGAGGGTGACCCAGCGGTTCTCGACGCTGGGCAGGAGCGCGTCCTGCTGGGACTTCGAGAAGCGGTGGACCTCGTCGACGAAGAGCACGGTCTCCCGGCCGACGGTGCGCAGCCGCGACCGGGCCTGGTCGACGACGTCGCGGATGTCCTTGACCCCGGCGAGGACGGCGGAGACCTCCACGAACTCGCGGTCGCCGGACTGCGCGACGACGTAGGCGAGGGTGGTCTTGCCCGTCCCGGGCGGCCCCCAGAGGATGACGGAGCTCGGGGCGGTGCGGGAGTCGTCGGTGGAGACGAGGCGCCGCAGCGGACTGCCGGGCTCCAGCGCCGAGTGCTGGCCGACGATCTGCTCGAGGGAGCGGGGGCGCATCCGCACCGCGAGCGGGGCGCGGTGGTCGACGTTGCGGTCCGACAGGGTGCGCGGCGCGGGCGCATCACCGCCCAGCGAGAAGAGGTCCTCGTCCATCCCTCCAGGGTAGGCCCGCCGCTGACGCGCGAGGCACCTCGCCCGTGGTGAGGTCGGCGGCGCTCAGCGGCGCAGCGCCCGGGCGATCCGGCCCGGCCAGCCCGGACCCTCGTAGATGAAGGCCGTGTAGCCCTGGACGAGGTCGGCCCCGGCGTCGAGCCGCTCGCGGACGTCCTTTGCGGTGGTGACGCCGCCGCAGCTGATGATCACGGGCTCCGCGCCGAGCTCGTCGCGCAGCAGACGCAGCATCTCGAGGGAGCGCTCGGCCAGGAGCGGACCGGAGAGCCCTCCGGCGCCGAGCCGCTCGACCTCGGCGCGGTCGGTGCGCAGCTCCTCGGGACGGCCGATCGTGGTGTTCGCGGCGATGACGCCGGCGAGGCCGACCTCGGCGGCGAGATGCGCCGCGGCGCGGACGTCGTCGTCGTGCAGATCGGGAGCGATCTTGACCAACACCGGCACCTCGCGACCGAGCTTCCTGCCGGCCTGCCGCGCCTCGTCGACGACGGCCTTGAGGATGGGCCTGAGCATCTCCACGCCCTGCAGGTCGCGCAGACCGGGCGTGTTGGGGCTGGAGACGTTGATCGCCAGATAGGAGGCGTAGCGGGCCAGGAGCTGGGCGGAGAAGCGATAGTCCTCGGCGGCGTCCTCGAGCGCGGTGGTCTTGGACTTGCCGATGTTCACGCCGATCACGGCGCGCTGGCCGCGCTCGGTGCGGCGAGCCGCGGCGAGCCGGTGCGCGAGGGCCTGGGCGCCGTGGTTGTTGAAGCCCATGCGGTTGATGAGCGAGCGGTCCCCGACGAGACGGAAGGAGCGAGGGCGCGGGTTGCCGGGCTGGGCCTTCGCGGTGACGGTGCCCACCTCGACGTGCCCGAAGCCCAGGTCGAGGAAGGCCAGCGGCAGCTCGCCGTCCTTGTCCAGTCCGGCGGCGAGGCCGAGCGGTGAGCTGTGCCGGGCGCCGAGCACGAGCGGGCCCGCGCCCTGGGTGCGGGTGGGGTCCGGGGTGCCGGTGAGCAGGCGGAGCAGGCGCGGGACGCCGGGCACGGAGTGCGCGGTCGCCAGCGTCCGCAGGGTCAGGACGTGCGCCCGCTCCGGGTCGAGCCGGCGCAGCACGTGACGGAACAGGACGTCGTAGGGCCCACGGCGGGCGGCGGTGTCGGTGGTCACGGCTGTACGGTACGCGGTCCGGCGCCCTGTTCACGGGCCGTGCGTCCCCGGCGGTCGCCGAGCAGCATGTAGACCAGCGCCAGGACGGGCAGGGCGAGCGGCACGTAGCCGTAACCCTGGCCGAAGACGCTCCACACGGTCGGCTCGGGGAACAGCGCCGGGTCCAGGACCGTGAGGATGCCGACCACGAGCACCCCGAGCAGCTCGATCACGACGAGCGCGCGGGCGAGCCGGGAGCGGCGTCCGCCGCGCACGAGCGCTACGGTGACGGCGATGTACGTCGCTGCGGAGAGCAGCGAGAGCGAGTACGCCACGGGCGCGACCTCGAACTTCGTCAGCACCTGCACGAGGCTGCGGGCGGTCGCGGAGAGCGCGAAGATCGCGTACACCGCGATCAGCACGATCTCCAGACCGCGCCCACCCTGTCCGGAGCTGCGGGCGCCGTCGGCCGCGCGATCGGTGGTGCGCGGTGCGGTCATGCGAAGCCTCCCGGCCAGATCTGGTGGATGCGCATCAGGAGCACGAGCGTGACGGCGCAGGCCACCGCGATGACGACGCTTCCCCAGCGGGTGCGCTCGAAGGCCCCGACCCAGCCGCCGCCGACGACCATCATGAGCGCGGTCAGCAGGTAGCCGTAGAGCACGACCCGGTCGGGCGCGGGCCCGTCGGAGGCGAGGTCCTCGAGGCCGAGGGCGATGCCGAGGACCAGCCAGCCCAGCGCGGTGACGAGGCAGGCGCCCAGCAGCACGAGGTCGGCGCTGAGGTCCTTCGCGGCGTAGTACACGGCCAGCACGGCGGTCAGGGCGCCCAGCACGCCCACCACGATGCTCAGCGCGCTCATCGGTCCCCTGCTCTCATCGGCCTGTCCGTCCTCCTCCGGCGGCCCCGGACGGGCGTCGGGGCCGGGACCTACGATAGGCCCATGCCGATTCTCGAACTCACCGCTGATTCCCTCGTCGACGTCGCCGCCGACGTCCTCGTGCTCCCCCTGGTCGCCGGCGCGGGCGAGTCCCCCGCCTCCGTCCCGGGATCGCCTGCGATCTCCGAGGCCGTGGCCGGTCTCGACCCCTCCGCCGCGCGCGGCGACCTGCACCGCCTCCCCTCCTCCGGACTCGCCGCCGCGACCACGCTGCTCCTGGTGGGCGTGGGTGAGGAGGATCTCTCCGCCGCGTCCGCCGAGGACCTCCGCCTCGCCTTCGGCGCGGCGGCGCGCTCGCTGACGGGTGTCTCCCGCGCCGCCCTCGCGCTGCCGGAGGCCGACGACTCCCAGCGCGCGGCCGCCCTCGAGGGCGCCGCGCTCGGCGCCTACGCCTTCACCGCGCACAAGACGGGCACCGGCGCCTCCGCCCCGAAGTCCGCGCTCGGCGAGATCGTGCTGCTCGCCGGCGAGGCGGGGACCTCCGCCCTCGAGCCCGCGCTCGAGCGCGCCCGGGTGCTCTCGACCTCGGTGGACATCGTCCGCGATCTCGTGAACACCCCGCCGAACCTCCTCCCGCCGGCCGAGTTCGCGCGCCGCGCGGAGGAGCTCGTGGCGGAGCTGCCCATCACCGTGACGGTGCTGGACGAGGAGGCGCTCGCCGCGGGCGGCTACGGCGGCATCGTCGGCGTGGGCCAGGGCTCGGCCCGCCCGCCCCGCCTCGTGCGCCTCGAGTACGCCCCCGAGGGCGCGACCGGCTCCGTCTCCCTCGTCGGCAAGGGCATCACCTTCGACACCGGCGGCATCTCGCTGAAGCCCGCGCCCGGGATGGACGACATGACCTCCGACATGGCCGGCGCCGCGACGGTGCTCGGCGCGACCGTGGGCGCCGCCCGCCTCGGCATCCCGCTGAAGGTCACCACCTTCCTGGCCCTCGCCGAGAACATGCCCGGCGGCGGGGCGCAGCGCCCCGGCGACGTGGTCACCATGCGCAACGGCACGACGGTCGAGGTCCTGAACACGGACGCCGAGGGACGCATGGTCATGGCCGACGCGCTCGTGGACGCCGTGGCCGACGAGCCCGACCTCGTCATGGACGTCGCGACCCTGACCGGGGCGGCGGTCGTCGCGCTCGGCAAGCGCACCGGCGGCGTCATGGGCACGGAGACCGGCCGGTCGGCCGTGATGGACGCGTCCGGGCGCTCCGGCGAGCCGTTCTGGCCGCTGCCCTTCCCGCAGGAGCTCCGCGCCGATCTCACCGGCCGGGTGGCGGACCTGCGCAACATCGGCGAGCGGCCCGGCGGCGCGCTGTCGGCCGGCATCTTCCTCAAGGAGTTCGTCGGGGAGACCCAGTGGGCTCACCTCGACATCGCCGGCCCCGCCTTCGCGAGCGGACCGCTGGGCTACATGGGCAAGGGAGCCACCGGGATGAGCATGCGCACCGTCCTGCAGGTCCTCGAGGACCGGGCCGCCGCCGCGCAGGCGTGATGCTCGCCGCATCGACGCGCTGAGAGTTCCGCACAAGGGGACCGCCCGGTGCCGCCTGGTGCCCTAGCATGGAGCACGCAGGCGGCGCCGTCGGCCATCCAGGTCCGAGCGGGTCGCGGAACACCCAAGACACCGAGGAGCACACAGGTGGCGGACACAACCACTGACCAGTTCGACGTCGTGATCCTGGGCGGTGGCAGCGGCGGCTATGCGGCCGCGCTGCGCGGAGCCCAGCTCGGCCAGAAGATCGCCCTCGTGGAGAAGGACAAGCTCGGCGGCACCTGCCTGCATCGCGGCTGCGTCCCGACGAAGGCCCTGCTCCACGTCGGGGAGCTCGCCGACGCCCCCTCCGAGGCCGCCGCGGCCGGCGTGGACCTCACGCTCAACGGCATCGACGCCACCAAGGTGCTCGGCTTCAAGGACAAGATCATCGGCCGCCTGTACAAGGGCCTGCAGGGCCTGGTGAAGTCGCGCAAGATCGAGTACGTCGAAGGCTTCGGCACGCTCTCCGGCGCGAACACCGTCTCCGTCGAGACCGACTCCGGCACCCGCACCCTCACCGGCAAGAACATCATCCTGGCCTCGGGGTCCTACTCCAAGACCCTCCCCGGCATCGATCTGGGCGGCCGCTTCCTCGACTCCGAGGCCGCGCTCCAGCTCCCCGAGCTGCCGAAGAACCCGATCATCCTCGGCGGCGGCGTCATCGGCGTCGAGTTCGCCTCGGTGTGGAAGTCGCTCGGCGCGGAGTCCGTGACGATCGTGGAGGGCCTGCCCCACCTGGTCGCCAATGAGGACGAGGCGATCTCCAAGGCCCTCGAACGGGCCTACAAGAAGCGCGGCATCGCCTTCTCCCTCGGCGTGTTCACCGAGAAGGCCGAGCAGACCGAGACCGGCGTGAAGGTCACCCTCGCCGACGGCAAGGTCTTCGAGGGTGACTACCTGCTGGTCGCCGTGGGCCGCGGCCCGAGCACCTCCGGCCTCGGCTACGAGGAGCAGGGCATCGAGATGGATCGCGGCTTCGTGCTCGCGAACAAGGAGACCCTCGAGACGAACGTCCCCGGGGTCTACGCAGTCGGCGACATCGTCCCCGGCCTGCAGCTCGCGCACCGCGGCTTCGCCCAGGGCATCTTCGTCGCCGAGCGGATCGCGGGCCTGAACCCCGCCCCGATCGTCGAGTCCGGCATCGAGCGCATCACCTACTGCGAGCCCGAGGTCGGCTCCGTGGGCCTCACCGAGAAGCAGGCCAAGGAGCAGCTGGGCGAGGACGCGGTCGAGGTGTACGAGTACAACCTCGGCGGCAACGGCAAGTCCCAGATCCTCGGCACCACCGGCTTCATCAAGCTGGTGCGCGAGAAGGACGGCCCGATCGTCGGCGTCCACATGATCGGCTCGCGCACCTCGGAGCTGATGGGCGAGGCGCTGCTCATCGTCAACTGGGAGGCCTACCCCGAGGATGTCGCCTCCCTCATCCACGGCCACCCCTCGCAGCACGAGGCCCTGGGCGAGGCGGCGCTCGCCCTCGCCGGCAAGCCGCTGCACGCCCACGCCTGAGCCTTCCCAGGAGGAGAGAACCCCATGTCTGAAACCGTGAAGATGCCGGCACTCGGCGAGTCCGTCACCGAGGGCACCGTCACCCGCTGGCTCAAGGCCGTCGGCGACACCGTCGAGGTCGACGAGCCGCTGCTCGAGGTCTCGACCGACAAGGTCGACACCGAGATCCCCTCGCCCGTCGCGGGCACCATCGAGAAGATCCTGGTCGAGGAGGACGAGGACGCCGAGGTCGGCGCCGATCTCGTCGTCATCGGCGACGGCTCCGCGGATGCCGATTCCGGCGACTCCGGCGCCGAGGCCCCCGCCGAGGAGGAGAAGGAGGACCTCGCCTCCGACGAGACCGTCGCCCCCTCCACCGAGGAGGAGGCCCCGGCCGGGGAGTCCGAGAAGCCCGCCGAGTCCTCGGACGACGCCGACTCCGACGCCGCCGGCGGCGGGGGCGGCGGTGGCGAGGGCCAGGAGGTGACGATGCCGGCGCTCGGCGAGTCCGTCACCGAGGGCACCGTCACCCGCTGGCTCAAGGCCGTGGGCGAGAGCGTCGAGGTCGACGAGCCGCTGCTCGAGGTCTCGACTGACAAGGTCGACACCGAGATCCCCTCCCCCGTCGCGGGCACCGTGCTCGAGATCAAGGTCCAGGAGGACGAGGACGCCGAGGTCGGCTCGGTGCTGGCGATCGTCGGCTCGGGCGATGCCGCGGCCCCGAAGGCCGAGGAGCCCGCCGCTCCGGCGCCGAAGGCCGAGGAGAAGCCCGCCGAGGAGCCGAAGGCCGAGGAGAAGCCTGCTGAGGCTCCGAAGCAGGAGTCCCCGAAGCAGGAGTCCGCTCCCGCACCGTCCGCTCCGGCCCCGCAGGCGGCGGACTCCGTCTCCGGCGCCGAGTCCTCCGGCTACGTCACCCCGCTCGTGCGGAAGATGGCCGCCGAGGCGGGCGTGGATCTCTCGGGCGTGAAGGGCTCCGGCCTCGGCGGTCGGATCCGCAAGCAGGACGTCCAACAGGCGATCGACGCGCAGAAGTCCCAGGCCGCCCCCGCGGCCGCGGCTCCTGCCGGCGCCGCCGCCCCGGCCGCGCCGAAGGTCGAGGTCTCCTCGCTGCGCGGCACCGAGGAGAAGATGCCCCGCATCCGCAAGGTCATCGGCCAGCGGATGATGGAGTCGCTGCACGAGATGGCGCAGCTGACCACCGCGGTCGAGGTCGACGTGACCCGCATCGCGAAGCTGCGCGCGCGGGCCAAGGACGAGTTCGCGGCCCGCGAGGGTGCGAAGCTCACCTTCCTTCCCTTCCTGATGATGGCCGCGATCGAGGGTCTGAAGACCTACCCGCAGCTGAACTCCACCATCGACGGCGACAAGATCGTCTACCACGGCTCGGAGAACATCGGCATGGCCGCGGACACCGAGCGCGGTCTCGTCGTCCCGGTGATCAAGAACGCCGGCGACCTGAACCTCGCGGGCCTCGCCCGCCAGATCGGCGACCTCGGCGGTCGGGCGAAGAGCAACAAGCTCGTGCCCGACGATCTCTCCGGGGCGACCTTCACGATCACGAACACCGGTTCGGGCGGCGCCCTCTGGGACACCCCGATCGTGCCTGCTCCGCAGGTGGGCATCCTGGGCACCGGCACGATCACGAAGCGTCCGGCCGTGGTGCAGAACGCCGAGGGCGACGACACCATCGCGATCCGCTCGATGATGTACCTGTTCCTCTCCTACGACCACCGCATGGTCGACGGCGGCGACGCCGCCCGCTTCCTCACCTTCATGAAGAAGCGGCTCGAGGAGGGGGCGTTCGAGGGCGAGCTCGGCCTCTGACCCCTCCCCCTCTCCGGGCATCGCCCGGGCGACGGGACAAGGCCCCGGCACCGTTCACCACGGTGCCGGGGCCTTTCCCGTCTCAGACGGCCTCCACCTCCTGGATACGCCAGCGGTCGCCGTCCCACTCGAGCGAGAGGTCCACCTCGGTGCTCTCCGGCTCCTGCGCCTCCTGGAGCGTGCCAGAGGCGTCGACGACCTCCGCGTCCTCGGTCGTGGTGAGGACCCTCAGCACGGCGGTGCCGTCCTCGTCGGGGGCGCTGACCAGCTCGGCCTCGTGCACGACCGGACCGCCCCCGCGCACCTCCAGCCCCTCGTAGGCGGCGCGTATCCGCTCGTCCTCCTCCTCCGCCGCTCCGCCTACGGCGGCGACGGGCACGTCGGAGGTGCCGGTGAGATAGGCGTGGCGCGCCCCGGCGAGCTCCACGGCCAGAGCCCAGGGATCCTCGATCACCGGCGCCTCGTCACCGGGAGCAGGGTCCTGCGCGGCAGCGGCGCTCGCGGCGGCGTTCTCCCCGGGACCCGGCCCCGCGCCGGGCAGGGTGAGGGCGGCGCCCGTGCCGAGGCCGAGGACCAGCACGACCCCGGCGCTGAGCAGTGCGGTGCGGCGGTGCCGGGCATCGGCGAGGACCGTCAGGACGGACGGAACGGGTCCGCGCCGACGGGGCCGTGTGCTCACGGTTCGGTGCCGCTGCTCCTCCGCGGCCGGCTCGCCGTACGTACGAGCCCGACGCAGGCGCGGCGCGGACGGCGGCGTCCGGTCCTCGGGGACCTGCAGTGCGGGCGGCTCCGCAGGCAGCTCCGGCGCGGGGTCCATGACGTCCGGCTCCGCGACGGGAGCTTCCGGGAAGCTCTCCGCGTCCGGCACACCCGTGCCGGCGGCGGGGAGGGCGTGGACGCGGCGGCGCAGGGTCCGCTCCTCGTCCTCGAGGACCGTGTCGATCCAGTGGCGGTCGGCGCTGCGGGCGCTGAGGGAGTCCTCGCGCCGCAGCCCGCTCAGATCGAGCACTATCACGTGCCCGTCGGCCCGCAGTCCCAGGCCCCGGCCGCGGGGCGCGCCGAGCACCCAGCCCCGTTCGTGCAGCGCCGCGACGAGGGTCTCGAGATCCTCCCTGGCCCGCGCCTGGGCGAGCCGCTCCCCCGTCGCCGGCGGACCGGAGCCGCCGGCGCGTCGTCCGCCTCGCCGCGCGAGCGGCGGCGCGGTCTCGCGCACGTACCCGTCCTCCTCGATGCCGAGCACGTCGGGCGCGGCGGCGATCCCGGCGACCTCGAGCGCGGCGAGCAGCTGCAACTCGGAGGTCACCGCCTCGCGCCCCTCCGGTCCCCGCCACCGCACCCGCACCGCGTCCTCGCGCCCGCTCCTGCCGAGCGGCTCCTCCGCGCGATTCCCTCCGCCGCCGTCGGAGCCGGACGCGCCGTCCGCTCCGGGTGCCGCGTCGGACGGCGGCCCCTCGACCGGCCGACCTGCCCGATGGCGTCCCTCGCGACTGCACCACTCCCCTGCGTCCATGCCTGCAGTGAACCGCATCGTTCCGCCGCACCCTCCTGGCCATCCACAACCTGCAGGTCGCAGAGGGAGTAACCTGAGCGGATGCTCGATGTGATCCGTCTCGGCCTCAGCGAGCCGCTCCCCGACGAGGACCGGCACGCGCAGTTCGACCTCCCACCGGGGCCGATCGAGTACCGCGCCGCCTGGGACCTCCAGCGCCGGCTCCACGCCGAGGTCGTCGCGGGCGAGCGGCCCGACACCCTCCTGTTGCTCGAGCACCAGAGCGTCTACACCGCCGGGAAGCTCACCGCCGATCACGAGCGACCCCGCGACGGCGCCGAGGTCGTCGACATCGACCGGGGCGGGAAGATCACCTGGCACGGCCCCCAGCAGCTGGTCGGGTACCCGCTGGTGAAGCTGCCGATCCCGATCGACGTGGTCGGCTTCGTGCGCGCCCTCGAGCACGCCATCATCGGAGTGTGCGCGGGGCTCGGCGTCGAGACCGTCCCGATCGAGGGGCGCAGCGGCGTCTGGGTCGCCCCCGAGGGCGAGGAGGCGCGCAAGGTCTGCGCGATCGGGATGCGTGTCTCCAAGCGCGCGACCATGCACGGCTTCGCGCTGAACTGCGCCAACGACCTCTCCTGGGCCGAGAACGTCATCCCCTGCGGGATCGACGACGCGGGCGTGACGAGCCTCAGCCGCGAGCTCGGCCGTCGTGTCCCCGTCGCGGAGCTGCTCGACCCGGTGTCCGAGGCGATGGTCGACCTCGTGGCGCACCGCACCTCCGCGCGGGCTCTGTGAGCACCGCACGAGCAGGTCGGGTCGATAGACTCCTAGGACGTCGAGACGAGGAGGCATCACGGTGACGATCGCTGCCGAAGGCCGTCGCATGCTGCGCGTGGAGGCCCGCAACGCCGAGGTCCCCATCGAGCGCAAGCCCGAGTGGATCAAGACCCGCGCGGTGATGGGTCCCGAGTACACGGCGATGAAGCAGCGGGTGCACGGCCAGGGCCTGCACACCGTCTGCGAGGAGGCCGGCTGTCCGAACATCTTCGAGTGCTGGGAGGACCGCGAGGCCACCTTCCTCATCGGCGGCGACACCTGCACCCGGCGCTGCGACTTCTGCAACATCGCCACCGGCAAGCCGATGCCCGTCGATCCGATGGAGCCGTTCAAGGTCGCGACCTCCGTCAAGGAGATGGGCCTGCGCTACTCGACCATCACCGGCGTGGCGCGCGACGACCTCGAGGACGGCGCCGCAGGGCTCTTCGCCCGCACCTGCCAGCAGATCCACGCGATGAACCCCGGCACCGGCGTCGAGCTGCTGATCGACGACATCAAGGGCCGCGGCGAGCACCTCCAGCAGGTGTTCGAGGCGCAGCCGGAGGTGTTCGCGCACAACCTCGAGACCGTCCCGCGGATCTTCAAGCAGATCCGTCCGGCGTTCCGCTACGAGCGCTCCCTGGACGTCATCTCGATGGGCAAGGACGCCGGGATGATCACGAAGTCGAACCTCATCCTCGGAATGGGCGAGACCGACGAGGAGATCCTCGAGTCGATGCAGCGCCTGCACGACGCGGGCTGCGACATCCTCACGATCACCCAGTACATGCGGCCCTCGAAGCTGCACCACCCGATCGACCGCTGGGTCAAGCCCCAGCAGTTCGTCGAGCTGTCCGAGGCCGCCACCGAGATGGGCTTCCTCGCGGTGATGGCCGGGCCGATGGTCCGCTCCTCGTACCGGGCCGGGAAGCTCTGGGCGCAGGCGATGCGCAAGCTCGGCCGCGAGATCCCGGAGAACCTCCGCCACCTCGACTCCGATCAGCCCGCCCGTCAGGAAGCTGCGAGCGTCGTCGCCCGCACCCAGCAGGCCGCCGCGAGCTGACGCTCGCCGGCCCCGAGAGGACACATCCCCTATGGCTCGCACGTCCGAGACCACGTCCGCCAAGGACGCCACGACGAAGAAGCGCGGCAAGCGCAACCCCGACGGCACCAAGAAGCCCGGGCGTCTGAAGCAGATGCTCGAGGTCTTCAAGTACACGCAGGAGGTCGACCGTTCGACCCTGCCGCTGATGCTCCTCGCGGTGGTCGGCGCGATCGTGGTCGGCGTGGTGCTGACGCTGCTCATCTTCGGCAGCCCCTGGTACGGCATCTTCATGGGTCTGGCCGTGGGCGTGCTCATCGCGATGATGATCCTCGCGCGGAAGGCGGAGCGCGCCGCCTTCGGACGCATCAAGGGCCAGACCGGCGCGGCGCTCGCGGCGATGCAGTCGATCCGTCGCGGCTGGAACGTCGAGGAGGAGCCGGTCCAGATCGACCCGCGCAGCCAGAAGATGCTCTTCCGCGCCTCGGGCCGTGCGGGCATCGCCGTGGTGGCCGAGGACTCCTCCGGCATCTCGATGAAGCTGCTGGAGAAGGAGCGGCGCAGCATCCGCCGCGTGCTCCAGCACGACAACGTCCCGGTGCACCAGATCGTCGTCGGCGACGGCGAGGGCGAGGTGCCGCTGCACAAGCTCCCCGCCCACATGCAGCGGATGAAGAAGCAGCTGACCAAGCAGGAGGCGGCCGCGGTGAGCAAGCGCCTGACCGCTCTGCACCGTTCGCTGCGGCAGCAGGTCCCCAAGGGCGTCGACCCGATGCGGTCCCGCCCGAACCGCAAGGCGATGCGCGGCCGCTGAGGCCCCGCCACGACGCATCTCGCGCCCCCTTCCGCTGACGGGAGGGGGCGTCGTCGTCGGCGGCCACGCACCGCCGTGACCTTTCCGTGACCTACGTGACCGTTTCGTAACATTTGCATCCCCGCAGGTCAGCGAGGTCGAACAGGGAGGTCGGCAGCGCCCTGCGGACGCGGCCGAGACGGAGGGACGCCCCCTCCGCCGAGAGGCGGAGGGGGCGTCCCGGAGGGCGTCAGAAGGTGACGACGGCGGTGCCGGCGGCCACGTCGTGCAGGGGCTGGGAGTCGCGGTTCCACACCACCGCGGGCAGCAGCAGGAGCATCAGCCCGGTGCGCACCGCGGCGCGCAGCAGCATGGGGCTGCGGCCGCTGACCGACAGCACTCGCACGCGCAGCAGGAACTGGCCCGGGGTCGCCCCGAAAAGCGTCACGAACAGCACGTTCAGCGCTGCGAAGAGGATCAGGGTCGCCAGCGGATCGCCGCCCAGCAGCAGGGCCGACAGCGCCAGGCACAGCCCCCAGTCCACGAGCAGCGAGAGAGGCCTGCGCCAGAACGGCGCGACGGCTCCGCGTCCCTCGGCCGGCAGTCCGAGCGCGGAGCCCTTGACGTAGTCGTCGGTCTCCCCCGGAGGGCCCTCCAGCCAGGAGCCGATGTCCTTGCGATCGATCACGGCACGAGCCTACGCGGCGGCGCTGGGAATCGCGGTCGACCCGGGCGGCCGGGTCCGAGGGCACCTAAGCTTGGTCTCACCCGAGTCCGGGTCCGACGCGGTCGGACGGCTCCGGCGAGATCCGGCCCCTCGGGGTGAGACAGCACTTAACGCGCCGCACGGCGCGGATGGAGGAGACGTGTTCAACAGTCCCAGCGAGATCGTCAAGTACATCGAGGAGGAGGGCGTCGAGTTCGTCGACATCCGCTTCTGCGATCTTCCCGGCGTGATGCAGCACTTCAACATCCCGGCGAGCACCTTCGACGAGGAGGCCATCCAGACCGGGCAGCTGTTCGACGGCTCCTCGATCCGCGGGTTCCAGGCCATCCACGAGTCGGACATGAAGCTCGTGCCCGATCTGGAGACGGCGTACCTGGACCCGTTCCGTGAGCGCAAGACGCTGATCATCAACTTCTCGATCGTGGACCCGTTCACGGACGAGCCGTACTCGCGCGATCCGCGCACCGTCGCCTCCAAGGCGGAGGAGTACCTGAAGTCCACCGGCATCGCGGACACCGCGTTCTTCGCGGCCGAGGCCGAGTTCTACATCTTCGACGACGTGCGCTTCAAGACGTCGGTCAACTCCGGCTTCTACTCCATCGACTCCGACGAGGCGGTGTGGAACACCGACCGCGACGAGTCCGAGTTCGGCGGCAACCAGGGCTACAAGACCCGCCTCAAGGGCGGCTACTTCCCCGTCCCGCCGAATGATCAGATGGCCGATCTGCGCGACGAGATCGTCACCGTGCTGGAGCAGACCGGTCTGCAGGTGGAGCGTGCACACCACGAGGTGGGCACCGCCGGCCAGCAGGAGGTCAACTACCGCTTCAACACGCTGCTGCAGGCGGCGGACGACGTCATGAAGTTCAAGTACGTCGTGAAGAACACCGTGTGGGACGCCGGCAAGACCGCGACCTTCATGCCCAAGCCGCTGTTCGGCGACAACGGCTCCGGCATGCACACCCACCAGTCGCTGTGGAAGGACGGCGAGCCGCTGTTCTTCGACGAGCGCGGCTACGGCGGCCTCTCGGACATCGCCCGCTGGTACATCGGCGGCATCATCGAGCACTCCCCCGCGCTCACCGCGTTCACCAACCCCACCGTGAACTCCTTCAAGCGCCTGGTACCGGGCTTCGAGGCGCCGGTGAACATGGTGTACTCGGCCCGCAACCGCTCCGCCGCGATCCGCATCCCGGTCACCGGCTCCTCGCCGAAGGCCAAGCGCATCGAGTTCCGCGCGCCGGACCCCTCGGCGAACCCATACCTCTCCTTCGCGGCCCAGCTGATGGCCGGCATCGACGGCATCCGCAACCGGATCGAGCCGCCCGAGCCGATCGACAAGGACCTCTACGAGCTGCCGCCGGAGGAGCACGCGCAGATCCGCCAGCTGCCCGACTCGCTCGGCGCCGCGCTGGACGCCCTCGAGGCCGATCACGACTTCCTCACCGAGGGCGACGTGTTCCCCGAGGACCTCATCTCCACCTGGATCGAGCTCAAGCGCACCACGGAGATCGATCCGTTCCGCTTCCGCCCGCACCCCCACGAGTTCGAGCTCTACTACGACATCTGAGCCGCCAGGCCGAGTCGACGACGGCCCGTCCCGCCCTGCGAAGGGAGGGGCGGGCCGTCCGCCGTTCCGGCGCTCAGCTCTCCGGATCGTCCATGAACACCCGCACCTCCTGGGCGCAGCGGCAGGCGACCGCGATCCTCCGCGCCCAGTCCAGGGCCTCCTCGCGCGTCGCGACGTCCAGGACGCAGTACCCGCCCGCGATGCGACGGGTCTCCTCGTAGGTCGTCTCGAGCACGCTGCCGGAGCCGGTGACCATGACCGGCGGCACGGATTCGTCGATCCCTCCGCCGACGACCCACACGCCTGCGGCCCTCGCCTCACGGACCACCGCGTGGGAGTCCCTGTCCGCGGCGGCGAGCTCCTCGTCCGTCACGGTCATCGCACTGCTGGGGAAGGAGATCAGGTACTTCGCCATCGTCGGCTCCTCTCGTCGGCCGCCGCTCCGTCACGGGGCAGTGCCCGCAGTCTTCCCGTCGGAGGGCCGCGCCGCCACCCCGCGGCTACCCGGCGGCGAGGTCCCGGCGGCGCAGTGCCAGCAGGCCGAGGGCGAGGAGCACCGCGGCGACGGCGACCATGACCACGAGCGGCATCGCCTGAAGATCCTCGGAGGGCACGAGCGCGACATGCTGCAGCGGCGAGAGGTCCATGGCCCAGTCCGGCAGGCCCAGCATCTGCCCGAGGAAGGTGACCAGCGCCGTGTACACCACGAGCAGCCAGGCCAGGCCCGCCGCCCGCGCCCCGAGGCCGTAGAGCACCAGGGCGATCGCGGCGTAGAGCGCGATGGCGGGGAGATAGGCGAGCGCGGCGAGGGTCATGTCGCCGATCCAGGCCGGGTCCTCGGTCGCCGACCAGACCCCGATCCCCACGCCGAGGCCGAGCAGCACCTGCATCAGCATCGTCCCCACCAGCACGACGACGCACCACAGAGCGGCCATCCGGGTGCGGGGGACGCCGGCGACGAGAGCCCCGGCGAGCCGCCCGGACGTCTCCTCGGTGCGCATCCGCAGCATGCCGGAGACTCCGAGGGCGATCGGGCCGATCGCCAGCATCATCAGCACGAAGGCCGAGAAGGATCCGGTGAGGTCGTCCAGGCTGATCGGGGCCATGCCCTGCAGGTCAGGCATCTGCTCGGCGAAATCGGTGAGCGAGCTGGCCAGGGACCCGAAGGCGAGGGCGAAGAGGAACAGGCCGATCGCCCAGGCGATCTGGGTCCCGGCGACCAGACGACGGGCGAGCCCGCCGGGGGCGAGCAGTGCTGCGGAGGCCGTGGCACGGCCGGGAGCGGCGGGTCTCAACCCCGCCCCGAGGTCACGGCGGTGCGACAGCGCTCCCGCGACGAGTAGCAGCACGACGACGGCGCCGGCGCTGACCAGCAGCGGCCACCAGCGCAGGTCCACGAAGGCCCGCATCTGCTGTGCCCAGGCGAGCGGCGAGAACCAGGACAGCCAGGAGCCCTGGCGGTCGATCACATCGCCCACGCCGCGGACGAGGAAGGCGAGCGCCAGGACGCCGAGGGCCGCGCCGGAGACGGTGGCGGCGTGCTCGCTCAGCTGTGCCATGGCGGCGGTGATCGCCGCGAACACCAGACCTGTCAGCGCGGTCCCGAGACCGAGGGCGAGCGAGTCCGCGAGCTCCCCTCCCCCGATCAGCATCCCGGCGGACACGGCGGCGCCGAGGACGAGGTTCGCCAGCGCCACGACGAGCAGGGCCGCGAGCGCGGGCGCGAGGCGGCCGGTGGGCAGGGAGCGGATCAGCTCGAGCCGGCCGGACTCCTCCTCGCCGCGGGTGAGGCGTGCGGTGAGCAGGATCGACATGATCGCGGCGGGGACGAGCAGGTAGAGCAGCAGCTCGTTGGCGACCATGGCCCAGAAGGTGTAGTGATCGGCGGCGAAGAACGGACCCGTCATCATCACGGCCGAGGGGTTGTCCAGCAGCATCGCGCGCGCGTCGAGCGCCGCCTGGTCGGGGTAGACGTCCTCCATGGCGTAGACGGAGGCGGGCACGAGGACGAGCACGGCGAGGCCCCACACGAGGATCCCGCGACGGGCGAGGCGGAGATGGAGGCGCACGAGCGCGCCCAGGCCCGCGAGCGGACCTCCCGGCTGGGGCTCTGCGCGGTGGGTGTGCGCGGTCGTGGCCGGCGCGCTCATGACGCCTCCTCGGCGACGGGATCGAGCTCGTCCCCGTAATGGCGCAGGAAGAGGTCCTCGAGGGAGGGCGGGGTGACGGTGAGGCCGGTGACGCCCATGGTCGTGAGCACGGGCAGCACGTCGTGCAGCGCCCGGTCGTCGATGTCGAAGCGGAGGCGCCCGCGCTCGGCGACGAGGTCGTGGACCCCCTCGAGGCGCGTCAGCGGTGCGGGATCCGCGTCGGTGGTCGCGGAGACCGTGGAGCGGGTGAGGTGACGCAGCTCGTCGAGGGTGCCGGACTCCACCGCCTGACCGGCGCGGATGATCGTGACGGTGTCGCAGAGCTTCTCGACCTCGGCGAGGATGTGGCTGGAGAGCAGCACGGTGCGCCCGTCGGCGCGCAGCCTCGCGACCTCGTCGGTGAAGATCGCCTCCATCAGCGGGTCGAGGCCCGAGGTCGGCTCGTCCATGATGTAGAGGTCCACGTCGCGGGAGAGCGCGGCGACCAGGGCGACCTTCTGACGGTTCCCCTTGGAGTAGGTGCGGGCGCGCTTGGTGGGTTCGAGCTCGAAGCGCTCGATCAGCTCCTCGCGGCGGCGGCGGTGCCGCTCCCCCGTCTCGCCGCGGGTGAGCACGTCGATCGCCTCCCCACCGGTCAGGCCCGGCCAGAGGTTCGTGTCCCCGGGGACGTAGGCGAGGCGGTGGTGGATCGTGACCGCCTCGCGCCAGGGGTCCCTGCCGAGCACGCTCACCTCGCCGGAGCTCGCGCGGAGCAGTCCCAGCAGGATGCGGATGGTGGTGGACTTCCCGGCGCCGTTGGGGCCCAGGAAGCCGGTGACCTGGCCGCTCGGCACGGTGAGGTCGAGGCCGTCCAGGGCGCGGGCGCTGCCGAAGGTCTTGGTGAGGTCGCGGACCGAGACGGCCGCGTCGTCGGAGGTCATGAGGTGCTCCTGTCGGTGTGCGGGTCGGCGTCGTCGGAGGCGTTGCGAGGGGCGGCGGATGGATCGGGCGCGCCCGGTCCCCCGGCAGCGCCCGCGGGACCCGTCGGAGGGTTCTCGGCGAGATAGGAGTCCAGCAGGGACGAGTCGGTCAGCAGCGGCGTGGTGTACAGCTCGAGCAGCGGCAGAGTCAGAGAATCGGTGTACTCGCGCATCCACCGCGGGAGGTCCTCCAGATCCATCTGCGCCCCCTGGCCCGGGAGCTGGAGCACGAGGGATCCGAGCGCCATGTGCACGAGCACCCGTACGCGCGCCTCGCGGTCACGGCTGGGGCTCAGCACTCCTGCCCGCTCCCCCTCCTCGTAGTACTCCCTCGCATTGGCGATGAAGTCCTCGATCAGGCGCTCTGCGAGCGGGCCGCCGGCCTGGAGGCGGCGCAGCACGTAGCCGGTCTCGGGCGCGTACTGCTCGGCGGCGGCGAGCTGGGCGAGCATCGTGCCGACGCCGCCGGTCACCGCCGCTGTCTTCTCCTGACGGGTGACCTCGAGAGCGCGCCGGTCACAGGCCTCGAGGAGCTTCTCGCGAGACCCGAAGTGGTGGATGATCAGGCCCGCACTGACCCCGGCATCCTGCGCGACGGCGCGCAGCGGCGCGCTGAGGCCTTCGACCGCGAAGCGCGCGAGCGCGGCGCGGAGGATCCGCTCGTCGGCGGGGACGTCGTGCTCCATCGGGCCTCCTGCGGTCGTGCGCGGGACGCTGCGCCCCACGACTGAACTGACGTTCAATACACTATACGTCTGTTCAATCAGGGAGAAGAGGTTTCTCCCGCGGATGCAGGTGCGCGCCGGCCCTGAGATGCAGCAGCGCGCCGGCCCCGAGGGGGACCGGCGCGTTGTGCGGCAGGAGGCGGAAGGCTGTCAGCCCAGGGCGTCGAGCCCGCCCTTGGTGCGCAGCAGCGAGAGGACGAGGCCCTTGGGATCGGCGGCGGGCTCGAGAGCGCACTCGTCGGGCTCGAACGACCACGCCGCGCGCAGCGCGCGGAACACCTCGAACTCCTCCTCCCCGGTGCGCAGGGGCACGGCCTGATAGCCGCCCGCCTCGGGCAGGTGGATGATGAACGCGCCGGTCAGCTCCGGCATCTCGCGGGTGGCGCCGTCGTCGTCCAGCAGCAGCTCGGCCCGGCACACGGCCACGCCCTGCAGGGCGTAGTCGCCGCGGACCTTCTTGCTGGTCTTGATGTCGGCGCTCAGGAGCGTGTTGCCGATCCTCACGATCGCGTCCGTGGTGCCGGCGTAGCCGACGCTGTGGTTCACGACGGTCTGCTCGACCTCGACGAACTCGGGCTGGAAGTCGTCGAGGAACCGGCCGTAGCCGTCCAGGCGCACCTCGGCGCGGGAGACGAGGCCGCGGAGGTCCTTCTCGGTCGCGAAGGCGCCGTGCTCGGCGCGCATCCGCTCGACGATCTCCGCGACATGGGCGGCATCCGGGCGGGTGCCGCTGGTGCCCCAGTCCTCGCAGGCCGCGTGGACGAGGGTGCCGAAGTCCGCCGCGGCGGCCGTGTGCTCGGTCGCGGCGGCGGCGATGCGCTTCTGGGTGCCCCAGCGGTCCCGGGTCACGCGCGAGATCTCCGAGGCGGCGCGATCCGGGTTGCGCTCGAGCCAGGCGTACATCTCCAGAGCGCGCTTCGAGGCCATCGTGGCGTACCAGCCCTGGAGGAAGTCCTTGGCCCGCGTCCCCGCGACCGTGGTGATCGAGGGGTACATCAGCGGGCCGTCGGGCTCGAGGCGGTACATGCGTCCGCGCGGGGTGTCGGCGCTCAGGGAGGGGGTGGTCATGGATCCTCGGTGGTGGTGCGATGCGGTGGTGCGGCCGTCGTGCAGGCGACGGCGGCGGACGGACCCACGGTACGCGCTCCGCCCGCCCCGCTCAGGCGTCCTCGCCGAAGATGATCTGCTCGGCGATGAGCCGGGAGCGCCGGGTGGCCTTCAGGTAGCGGTCCTCGAGCTCTGCGGCGGTCGCGTCCTCGCCGTCGATCAGGAGGGCCAGGGCCCGGAGGTCGTACCGGTCGGTGGGCAGCACCTCCCCCTCCTTCCCCTTCCACAGGAACAGCCCGCGCCGGAGCTGCCAGGCCAGCGTCCAGGCGCCCCGCAGCTCCTCCGCCTCGCGCGCCCCGAGCAGCTCCGCCTCGACGGCGGCCTCGAGCTGGGCGAGGGTCGAGGTGGTGCGCAGGGACTCGACCTCGTGGCCGTGCTCGAGGGCGAGCAGCTGGGCGCACCACTCGACGTCGGTCATCCCGCCCCGTCCGAGCTTCAGGTGCCGGGAGGGATCGGCGTTGCGCGGCAGGCGCTCCGACTCCACCCGCGCCTTCATGCGGGTGATCGCCCGGAGCGCGGACTCCTCGAGACCGCCTGCCGGATAGCGGTGCCGGTCCAGCTCCTCGGTCAGTCGCTCGGCGACCGCCTCGGAGGAGACCACGACGCGGGCACGCAGCAGCGCCTGCTTCTCCCAGATCTCGGCGTCGCGACGGAGGTAGTCGGTCCAGGAGTCGACGGTGCGGGTGAGCGGGCCGACCTTCCCCTCGGGGCGCAGATCGGCGCTGACCTTCATGTCCGATCGCGCCGAGGGGGCGTTGAGGATCTTCTGGATCTGGGTCGCGACCGCATTGGTGATCTCGATGGTCGCCTCGCCCGCGCCGCGGTCCACGGCGACGAACTGCACGTCGGCGTCCGAGGCGTAGCCCATCTCGCGGGCGCCGAAGCTTCCCTGCGCGATGATCGCGAGGTCCACGCCGAGCGCACGGGCAGGGTCGGAGCGACGTTCGCGCAGCTCCTGGGCGGTGGTCTCGTCGACCTCGTCGACGCCGTCCAGCGGCTCGGCGCCCTCGCCGACGGCGTCCCGCTCCCGGGCCACGACGTGATAGGCGACCAGGAGGCCCGCCTCGAGCACGGCCTCGGCGAGGTCCGTCAGCGCGTGGGCCACCTCCGGGGCGGAGGCGACGCCGCTGAGGTGCGCGAGCGCGATCCGCAGCAGCTCCCGGCTGCGGGTGCGGCGCAGCACGTCGCGAGCCTCCTCGACAGTGTCCACGCGCGTGATCACCGCGAGGAACTCCCGCCCGAGCACGTTCCGGGAGAGGGGGCGCAGCTGCTCGTCGCGCGCGAGCCAGCGCACCGCCTCCGGGATCTGCTCCAGCTGCTCGCCGACGTAGCGGCTCGCCGCGAGCACCCGGGTGAGGCGCTTCGCGGCGAGGCCCGAGTCGCGCAGCAGGCCGAGATACCAGTGGGCCGAGCCGATCTCGTCCGACAGCCGGCGGAAGGCGAGCAGCCCCATGTCCGGGTCGATCCCGTCGGCGAACCATTCGAGCATCGCCGGCAGCAGCTGGCGCTGGATCCTCGCGCGCCGGGAGATCCCCTCGGTGAGGGAGGAGATGTGGGCCAGAGCCCGGCCGGGGTCGCGATAACCGATCGCGGCCAGGCGCGCCTTCGCGTCCTCCGCGCTGAGGCTGATCTCGCCGTCGGAGAGACGCGAGGAGGTCAGCAGCAGCGGACGGTAGAAGATCTCCTCGTGCAGCTGGCGCACGCGGCGCCGGGTGCGCTGGTAGCGCTGGGTGAACTCATCGGTGCCCAGGCCCAGGCTGCGGGCGAGGCGTCGCAGGTCGGAGGCGGCGGTGGGCAGCACCTGCGTGCGCCGGAGCCGGTGCAGCTGGAGGCGGTGCTCGACGCAGCGCAGGAAGCGATAGGCCTCGTCCATCTGCGCGACGTGGGTCCGGGAGATGTACCCGCCCTCCCCGAGCCGGGCGAGGGAGTCCAGGGTCGAGCGGCCCTGGAGCTGCTCATCGGCGCGGCCGTGGACCATCTGCAGCAGCTGCACGGTGAACTCCACGTCCCGCAGACCGCCGGGGCCGAGCTTGATGTTGCGGTCCACCTCGGCGCGCGGGATGTGCGCCACGACGCGGCGGCGCATCGCGCGGGTGTCCTCGACGAAGCCGTCGCGGGTCGAGGCCTGCCACACCCACGGCTCCACCATCTGCTCGTAGGCGGCGCCGAGCTCGCGGTCGCCGGCGGCGGCCCGCGCCTTCAGCAGCGCCTGGAACTCCCAGGACTTCGCCCATTCGGTGTAGTAGCGGCGGTAGGAGTCCAGCGTCCGCACGAGCGGACCGTCCTTGCCCTCGGGGCGCAGGTTGGCGTCGACCTGCCACAGTGACCCCTCGGCGGTCCGCTCGGAGCAGGCGCGGGCGAGCTCGCGGGCCAGGGCCGCGCCGATGGTGACCAGGTCCTCCTCCTCGCACTCCTCGTCGGCCGGGGCGACCACGTGCATGACGTCGACGTCGGAGATGTAGTTGAGCTCCCGTGCACCGGTCTTGCCCATCGCGATCACGGCCCAGCGCACCTGCTCGTGCCCCTCGACAGTGGCGCGGGCGATGGCGGAGGCGGCCTCGAGCGCCGCATCGGCGAGGTCGCTGATCGCGGCCGAGACGCGGGGCTGGAGAGCGGCGGGGTCGGCGGCGCAGGCGTCGGCGGCGGCGATCTGCGCCAGGCGCAGGTGGTAGGCGGCGCGCAGCGCATCGCGCTCCTCGCGTCCGCTCGAGCTCGCGACGGGCACCGCGGCCGACGGGTCGGCGCCGACGGCCTCCAGCAGCGCCTCGCGCACCCGCTGCGCGGGGACGGCGAGCTCGTCGTCCCCCTCGCGGAGGAGGCCCAGGCGGTGCGGGTGGCGGGCGAGCACGTCGCCGAGCGCGACGGAGACCCCCAGCAGGCGGATCAGGCGATGGCCCGGGGTGCCCCGCGTGCCGATCCCGCCGAGGAACTCCTCGAGGAGGGCGTCCTCGCCGGCCTCGCGCGCCGCCTCGGCCAGACGCAGCAGCCCGAGCACGGCGTCGTCCCCGTCGGCCGTGGCCCCGAGCGCCTCGGCCGCCCCCTCGCCGAGACCCTGGAGGGCCGGCTCGGACAGGAAGCGGCTGACCCGGTCGGTGCGGGAGAAGCCGAGCCGGGCGAGCACACCGGTGCTGGTCGGGGGCTCGGCGGTGCCCTTCGCGGTCCCGGCGGCGTACTTCACCCTGCCCGGGGTCTCCTTCGCGCTGCTCACGGAGTCCCCCTCAGACCCGGCTGAAGGTCGAGCGGAGCTCGTGGTCTGTCACCTGCTCGCGATAGCGCTGCCACTCCTGCTGCTTGTCGCGCAGGAAGAACTCGAAGACCTGCTCGCCGAGCGTGTCCGCCATCAGCTCCGAGCTCTCGAACACCTCGAGCGCGCGGAACAGGTCCGTGGGCAGCGGCTCGATGCCCATCGCGCGGCGCTCCCGCTCGGTGAGCTCCCAGACCGCGTCCTCGGCGCCCTCGGGCAGCTCGTAGCCGCCCTCGACGCCGGCCATCCCTGCGGCCAGCAGCACCGCGAAGGCGAGATACGGGTTCGCCGAGGAGTCCAGTCCCCGGTACTCGACCCGGGAGGAGGTGGTCTTGGTGGGCTTGTGGAAGGGGACGCGCACGAGCGCGGAACGGTTGTTGTGGCCCCAGCAGATGTAGCTCGGGGCCTCCTGCGCACCCCACAGGCGCTTGTAGGAGTTGACCCACTGATTCGTCACCGCCACGTACTCGGGCGCATGGCGCAGGAGCCCCGCGATGAACTGCCGTCCGGTGCGGGAGAGCCCGTACTCGGCCCCCGGCTCGTGGAAGGCGTTCTTCCCGCCCTGGAAGAGGGAGAGGTGGGTGTGCATGCCGGAGCCGGGCTGGTCGATCATCGGCTTGGGCATGAAGGAGGCGACCTGTCCCATCGACAGCGCCACCTCCTTGACCACGGTGCGGAGGGTGACGATGTTGTCGGCCGTGGTCAGCGCGTCTGCATAGCGCAGGTCGATCTCGTTCTGCCCCGGCCCGTTCTCGTGGTGGGAGTACTCGACCTGGATGTTCATCGCCTCCAGGTGCTGGATGGCGGAGCGACGGAAGTCCTGGCCCTGACCGCGGTGGACGTGGTCGAAGTAGCCGGCCCCGTCGATGGGACGCAGCGGCTCCCCCTGCTGGTAGGGGTGCTGGAAGAGGTAGAACTCGATCTCGGGGTGGGCGTAGAACTCCAGCCCCTTCTCCTCGACCCGGGCGAGGGCGTCCTTGAGCACACGGCGCGGGTCCGAGGCGGCGGGCTCCCCGTCGGGCGTGAGGACGTCGCACATCATGCGGCCGGTCGCGTTGGTCTCGCCGCGCCAGGCGAGCAGCTCGAAGGTCGCGGGGTCGGGGCGCAGGATCATGTCGGACTCGTAGCTGCGCGTGAGCCCCTCGATCGTCGAGCCGTCGATGCCGATGCCCTCGGTGAAGGCGATCTCGAGATCCGCCGGGGAGATCGCGATGGACTTCAGCGTGCCGACGATGTCGCTGAACCACAGTCGGATGAACCGCACGTCCTGGTCGGAGACGGTGCGGATGACGTCGTCATGAAGATGTCCCATGGGGCAAGTCTGCCTCAGGGAGACTCGGAGGCGCATCACGAAGCACCCCGCGCCCCACGACGGGGCACGGGGTGCTCTGCCGGTCCCGGCGCGACGCCGCCGGCCCGTGGTCAGGACGAGAGGACCATGTACCACTCGCCGTCATCGGCCTTGGCCATCGGGTACGGGAACTCGCTGCCCATCATGGAGATGGACACGGTGCCGTCGCCGTTGTCGCTGGCCTCGACCATGGACGCGTCGATCATGTCCATGCTGCCGGGCTCGAGACCCTCCTCCTGGGAGGCGAGCATCTCGCCGCACTTCGTGAGCGTCTCCCCCTCGACCGGCTTGTCGGTGGTCGGATCGATGAAGAACGAGCAGGTCTTCTCGCCGTCTCCGTCATCCATCACCTGGACGAACTCGACGAAGCGCTCGCTGGCCGCGTCGAGCTCCGACTGGTCGAGCGAGCCGCCGGCGGCCTCGCCGCCCTCGGTCTCCTCGTCCGCGGCGCCGCCGTCGCTGGACTCGCCGCCCGCATCCTCGGCGGCACCGTCCTCCTCCGCGCCGGCGCCCTCGTCCTCGGCGCCCTCGCCCTCGGCGCCCTCGGCGCCTTCGCCCTCGGCCCCCTCGTCCTCGGCGGGCTCCTCGACGGCCGGGTCGTCGCCGCCGTCGCCGCCGCCGGCGAGGTCGCTGATGGTCCCGCAGGCCGAGGCGCCGACGATGATGGCCAGAGCCCCCAGCCCGGCGGCCGAACCCCTGACGCTCTTGCGCATGATCGCGTTCATGGTGAAGTCCTCCCTCAACGCCGGGGAACTCCCCCGGACGCGGACAGAATGCCACGGCCCCGGCACCGCTGTCGCGGGGGAGAACTCCCCATGCGCCGGGCGTGCGTCCCTCCGGCATCCCGGGCAGGGATCAGAAGGAGATGGAGAAGTACCACTGCCCGTCATCGCCCCGGACCATCGGGACGTCGATCTCCTGCTCGAGCAGGCTGAGCGAGATCGTCCCGTCCTCCCCGGGCTCGGCGCGCACCATCGAGGCGTCGAAGCTGTCGAAGGCGCCCGGTGCGAGGACCTCCTCGTACTCGGCCATCGCCCCCGCGGCACCGTCGGCGCAGGACTGCAGCCGCTCCCCCTCCGGCGCGGTCCCGGTCTCCGGGTCGAGCACGTAGCCGCAGGCGCTCTCCCAGTCCTGGTCGTCGACGACCCGGAGGAAGGCGAGGAAGCGGTCGGTCGCCGCGGTGAGGTCCGCATCGGTGACCTCCGCGCCGCCGTCGCTCGCCGCGGAGGAATCGTCGGCGGTCGTCGTGCTCTCCGCGCTCGGGGTGGGGTCGGGCTGCTCCTCGTCCCCCGTGCAGGCGGAGACGCCGAGGGCGAGCCCCAGCGCAGCGGCTGTCACGACGCCGCGTCGCGCCGTCCCGCGCAGTGCGGTCAGTTCCATCATGCTCTCCTCACGAAGCTCCGGCGAGGTCGGGCCCCAGAGTGGCACATGCACGGCGCGTGCGCGGCGTATCCGGGCAGGACGCGTCGGCCGCCGCCTCGCCCCGTGCCCGCGCAGGACTAGGCTGGAGCGTCGGAACCCGTCCTCGTCCAGGAGCCCGCCGTGAGCACTGAGTCCCCCGCCGCCGTCCCCGGCCCCGCCTCGCCGGCGAAGATCCGTCTGCGCCATCTGCAGCGGGCCAAGGAGCAGGGGCGGCCCTTCACGATGCTGACGTCCTACGACCAGTTCTCCGCGAGCATCTTCGAGGAGGCCGGGATCGAGGTCCTGCTCGTCGGCGACTCGGTGGGCACGACCGTGCTCGGGCACTCCTCGACCACGGCCACCACGCATGCCGACATGCTCACCTTCACCGGCGCGGTGGCGCGCAGCGTGCACCGCCCGCTGGTCGTCGCCGATCTCGCCTTCGGCACCTACGAGACCGGCCCGCGGGACGCGGTGCTGCACGGCGTCGAGCTGGTCCGCGCAGGGGCGGAGGCGGTCAAGCTCGAGGGCGGCGCCGCGGTCGTCCCCCAGATCCGCGCGCTCGTCGAGGCCGGGATCCCGGTCTTCGGCCACCTGGGCTTCACGCCCCAGTCCGTCAACGCCCACTCGGGCCACCGCGTGCAGGGACGGGACGAGTCCGCCGCGGCGCAGCTGCTGGCCGATGCCCTCGCGATCCAGGACGCCGGGGTCAGCGCGATGGTGCTCGAGCTCGTGCCGGCGCGCGTCGCCGCCGAGGTCACCGCCGCGCTGCGCGTGCCGACCATCGGGATCGGCGCCGGTCCGGACTGCGACGGACAGGTGCTGGTGTGGCAGGACATGGCGGGCCTGTCCGGCTTCCACGGGAAGTTCGTCAAGGCCTTCGCGGATCTGCGCGGTCAGCTGCGGGACGCCGCCGGGACCTATCGCGCCGAGGTCGAGGGCCGCAGCTATCCCGGATCCGAGCACTCCTTCGAGTGAACGGTCCCGGTGCGGCTGGGCCCGCCCGCGGGGACGCGGAGGCTCAGGACGCGCCGTCGCCCTCCCAGCTGTCGTCGTCGGCTTCCCACTTCTCGTTGCGCTTCGCGGCGGTGCTCAGCGCGCGCTCCGCCTCCTCGCGGCTCGCGTACGGCCCCATGCGGTCCGTGGCCGGGGACTGCGCCCCCTCCTCGACCGTTCCGGTGCTCAGGTTGTAGTAGTACTGGGTGCCCTCGGTCACGTCGGTCTCCTTCGGAGTCGGTGAGAGACTGGTGGGCATGACTGTAGAGCAGGAATGGATCCGTCCTGAAGGCCGTGAGCTGCTGGTGCCCGGCACCCTCTCCCCGCGCCGCGCCGTCCCCGCGCGGATCGAGCGCCCCGAGTACGTGGGCAAGGACGAGGCGGTCTCGGACAGCGGTCCGTTCGTGCAGAGCGCCGACGTCATCGCGCGGGTGCGCGAGGCCTCCCGCGTCGCCGCGCTCGCGCTGCAGGCCGCGGGCGAGGCGGCCCGGCCGGGGGTGACCACCGATCACATCGACGCCGTCGTCCACGACGTGCTGATCGAGAACGGCGCCTACCCCTCCACGCTGGGCTACCTCGGCTTCGAGAAGTCCTGCTGCACGAGCCTGAACGAGGTCATCTGCCACGGAATCCCCGACTCCACCGTCATGGAGGCCGGCGACATCCTCAACGTCGACGTCACCGCCTACCTGGACGGCGTGCACGGCGACTGCAACGCGACCTTCCTGGTCGGTGACGTGCATCCGCGCGCCCAGGAGCTCGTCGAGACCGCGCACGCCGCGATGATGCGCGGGATCAAGGTGGCTCGGCCCGGCCGCGAGGTGAACGTGATCGGGCGCGTCATCGAGAAGTTCGTCTCCCGTCACGGGATGGAGTCGGTGCGCGACTACACCGGCCACGGGGTCGCCGAGGGCTTCCACAACGGCCTCATCATCCCCCACTACGATTCCGCGCCGATGTTCGACGACGTCATCGAGGAGGACATGACCTTCACCATCGAGCCCATGGTCACCCTCGGCTCCCAGGCCTGGGACCAGTGGGACGACGGCTGGACGGTCGTCACGCGCGACGGCTCCTACTCCGCGCAGTTCGAGCACACGATGCTCATCACCGACGAGGGGCCGGAGCTGCTGACCGTCGTCTGAGGCGCCCGCGGCGCGCCCTCGTGACCGGGCGCGTCCCGTGCACGGACGGGACCGTCGGCCGAGGGCGCGGCCCGGGTATCGTGAGCGCGCGTGAGGACGCCGACGTCGGCGTCCCGGACCGGGCGGAATGCTCCGCCGCACGACCAGGGAGAGACGATGAGCAAGAAGGCCTTCGGGATCGACATCGGCGGCAGCGGCATCAAGGGCGCGCCCGTCCACCTCGGCAAGGGCGAGCTCGCCGCCGACCGGGTGCGGATCCCCACCCCGCAGCCCTCGACACCCGACGCCGTCGCGGACGCCGTCGCCGAGCTGCTGGACTCCTTCGACATCGCCGAGGACATGCCCGTCGGGGTCACCTTCCCGGCCGTGATCAAGGACGGCGTCGCGAAGACCGCCGCGAACGTGGACAAGTCCTGGATCGGCACGGACGTGGACGCGCTGCTGACCGAGCGCACCGGGCACGACGTGTTCGTGGTCAACGACGCCGACGCCGCCGGGATCGCCGAGATGGAGTTCGGCGCGGGCAAGGGCTCCTCCGGCGTGGTGCAGGTGTTCACCCTCGGCACCGGCGTGGGCAGCGCGACCTTCGTCGACGGGCGGCTCGTGCCCAACACCGAGCTCGGCCACGTGCTGCTGCACGGGGACTCCGCGGAGAAGTACATGGCCTCCTCGGCCAAGGAGCGCGAGGACCTGGACTGGGAGACCTGGGCCGGGCGCCTGCAGGAGTACTTCTCCCACATCGAGTTCCTCTTCAGCCCCACACGCTTCATCGTCGGCGGCGGCGTCTCCAAGAAGCACAAGAAGTTCCTGCCGCTGCTGGACCTGAAGACCGAGATCGTCCCGGCGGAGCTGCGCAACGAGGCCGGGATCATCGGCGCGGCGGTGCTCGCCCGACGCGAGGTGAAGGCGCTGAAGAAGGGCCTGAAGAAGGACGAGAAGCACTTCGCGGGCTCCTGAGCCGGGCCCCGCGGGGCGGACCAGCCGGCCTGTAAGCCGGGTTCTGTGATCGGCAGCCATCCCTCTCGGGTCGCCGTCGCCGACGACCTCCAGCGGTCCACCCGGGAACTCGGGCCGGCGCCCTCGAACGTTCCCTGTCTGACCTTGCTCCCGGTGGGGTTTACCGTGCCGACCTCGTCACCGAGATCGCGGTGGTCTCTTACACCACCCTTTCACCCTTACCGCAGCGTCCCGAGGGGCGCGGCGGCGGTCTGCTCTCTGTGGCACTGTCCCGCGGATCACTCCGGGTGGGCGTTACCCACCACCGTGCCGGATGGAGCCCGGACTTTCCTCGGCCCCGGAGCGTGAGCCCCGAGGACGCGGCTGCCCGGCCGACTGGTCCGGGCAGGAGTCTACGTCCCGACCCGCCCCCTGTCGCCGCACCGCGGCCCGGAACCTGCGCGTGAGGTGCGCTACCTCTCCCGCGCCGCTCCCGGACCGGCCGCGCGGCGCCGAGCACAATGGCCGGATGCTGATCCTGCTGCCGCCCTCGGAGACGAAGACGCGCCCGGCCGAGGTGGGGCATCCTCCGCTCGCGCTGGAGGAGCTCGCCCTGCCCGCGCTGACCGAGGCGCGCGAGACGGTGCTGCGCGCGGCGCACCGCACCGCCGCCGGGCCCGAGGCCGCGGCCAGGCTCGGGGTCCCCGCCTCCTCCCCCGAGCTCGTCGGCCGCATGCTGCACCTGGACCAGGAGCCGGCCGGCGCGCCGCTCGCGGTCTACTCCGGGGTGCTCTTCGATCAGCTCGATCCGGCCGCTGAGCCGATGGCGGATCGTCGCGTGCTGGTGCAGTCCGCCCTGCTCGGTCTGGTGGACGCGGCGCGCGACCGGATCCCCGCCTACCGCCTCTCGGCCGCCTCGCAGCTCTCGCGGCTGGGGAAGGCCGGCTCCTGGTGGACCCCCCGTCTGAAGCCCGTCGCCCGTGAGCTGCGCGCGGAGGAGGCCGACGGCCCCTCGCCGCTGGTGATCGACTGCCGCTCCGGCTCCTACCGCTCGATGATGGCGATGCGCAGCGGTGACGGGGTGCGGGTGCTCGAGGTCGCGCCGGTGCAGGAGAACGGCGGGGTCCGCAAGGTGATCTCCCATGACGCCAAGCGGTACCGGGGGTTGGTGACCCGGGCGCTGCTGGCCTCCGAGGCGGTGCCCGCCACCGCGGAGGAGCTGGTGGACCTCGTCGCCGAGGGACTGGCCGGGATCGCCGGCCGCGGCACGTCCCGCCTCGGCGTGGAGCTGGACGGTGACCGGCTGGTCATCGTCGACGTCGTCGACTGACCCTCAGCGCCCCGCCCCTCCTGCTCAGCCGGCCCGGCCGCTCCACGGATCGGTGACCTGCGTGCTCACGCGCACGTCCAGGTCCGGCAGCGCCGCGGAGAGCAGCTCGGCGCCGAGCGGGAGCCACAGCGCCTCGCTCGCGGCGTGCGGCACGTCGATCAGCGCCGGCACCGCGTCGGGGTCCGCAGCGGACTCGAGGTGCTCGAGCGCCGGATGATGGCGCAGGTCCGAGGTGATGTACACGTCGGCCCGGGCATCGGTCGCGGCCTCGAGGAAGGAGTCCCCGGCGCCGGGGCACACCGCGACGGTGCGCACCGACCGCCCCGGAGCGCCCGTGTGGAGGATGCCGCGGGCTGTGGCAGGGACCAGCCCCGCGATCCGCTCGGCGAGGGCGCCGACGGCGGTGGGCTCGGCGAGCTCCCCGACGGCGCCGAGGCCGAAGCGCACGGAGCCGTGGGCGGCCTCCTCCCCCGCGTCCGCGGGCAGCAGTGGCCGCGGCTCCTGCAGCTCGAGGGCGCGCAGCCACGCCCCGACGGTCCCGCGGGTGGAGCGGTCCACGTTCGTGTGCCCGCACCACAGTGCCGTCCGCTCGCGCAGCAGGGTGGTGACCACCGCGCCCTTGCCGTCGTCGGCCGGCAGGAAGCTGGCCCCGCGCAGCAGCAGCGGGTGATGGGTGATCAGCAGCTGCGCGTCCTGCGCGACGGCCTCGCGGGCGAGGGCGAGCGTCGGGTCGACGGCCAGCAGCACGCGCGCGACGGGAGCGTCCCGCTCACCCAGGACGAGGCCGGTGCGGTCCCAGCTCTCGGCCCAGGAGAGCGGATAGGCGGCCTCGAGGACGCCGACGACGTCCCCGACGGTGTGCGCGAAGGTGCTCGTGCCCGGGGTGCTCATGGCACTCATCCCCGCAGGGCGCGCGCCTCGACGAGCGCGGCCTGGTAGGCCTTCCAGGGCATGAGCACGCACTTCACGCGGGCGGGGAACCTCGCCGCGCCGAGCAGTGCCACGCCGTCGCCGATGAGGTCCTCGTCGCCCTCGATCCGGCCGCGCGAGCCCATGGCCGCCTCGAAGTGGGTGCGCACCGGCTCCATCTCCTCGACCCCGTGGCCGATCAGGAGGTCGGCCATGATCGAGGCGGAGGCGCGGCTCATCGCGCAGCCGACCGCGTCGTAGGAGAGGTCCTCGATCCGCTCGGTGCCGTCGCCCGCCAGGTGCAGGCGCAGCGTGATCTCGTCCCCGCAGGTGGGGTTCACATGGTGGACCTCGGCCTCGAAGGGCTCGCGCAGCCCGGCGTGGAGGGGGCGCTTGTCGTGCTCGATCACGAGCTCGGTGTACAGGGCGGAGAGCTGGCTGCTCATGAGAGGGCTCCGAAGAACTCGACGGTGCGGGCGACGCCGGCGACGAGCGCGTCGACCTCGGCGTCGGTGGTGTGGACGGAGAAGCTGGCCCGGGTGGTGCCGTGCAGGCCGTAGCGTCGGTGCAGCGGCCAGGCGCAGTGGTGGCCGACACGCACCTCGATGCCCAGGGAGTCGAGCACCTGGCCGACGTCGTGGGGGTGCCGGCCGGCGAGGTCGAAGGCGACCGCTCCGGTGCGCTCGGGCGAGGCGGCCGGGCCGATGATCCGCACCCCGTCGATCGCGGAGAGACCCTCGAGGGCGCGAAGGGTGAGGGCCTGCTCGTGCGCCGCGATCTGGTCCATGCCGAGCGCGTCGAGGTAGTCGCAGGCGGCCGCGAGCCCGACGGCCTGCGAGATCGGCGGGGTGCCCGCCTCGAAGCGCGCGGGCGGCTCCGCGTAGGTGCTCGCCTCCATGGTCACGGTCTCGATCATCGAGCCGCCGGTGAGGAAGGGCGGCATCTGCGCGAGCAGCTCGTGGCGTCCCCAGAGCACGCCGATGCCGGTGGGGCCGAGCATCTTGTGCCCGGACAGGGCCACGAAGTCCACGCCGAGCCCGGCGACGTCCACGGGCATGTGCGGCACCGACTGCGCGGCGTCCAGCACCGTCAGCGCACCGACGGCGCGGGCGGCCTCGACCAGGCGGCCGACGGGGTTGATCGTGCCCAGCACGTTGGACTGGTGGGTCAGGGCGAGGACCTTCGTGCGCTCGGTGAGCAGGGAGTCCAGGTCTGTGAGGTCGAGGGTGAAGTCGTCAGCGAGGGGGATCCAGCGCAGCGTCGCGCCGGTGCGGCGGGCGAGCTCCTGCCAGGGCACGAGGTTCGCGTGGTGCTCCATCTCGGTCACGAGGATCTCGTCGCCCTCGCGCACCCGCAGGTGCTCGGGGGTGGAGGCGTCGCCGTCCCCGAGGGAGCGCGCGACGAGGTTCAGGGCCTCGGTGGCGTTCTTCGTGAACGCCACCTCGTCGGGCGAGGGGGCGCCGAGGAAGCTCGCGATCCGCTCCCGGGCGTCCTCGTAGGCGTCGGTCGCCGCCCCGGCCATGCGGTGCGCCCCGCGCTTCACGGCGGCGTGGTCGTTCGTGAGATAGGCGACCTCCGCGTCGATCACTTGCTGGGGCCGCTGCGAGGTCGCCCCGCCGTCGAGGTAGATCATCGGGGTGTCGGGGTCCAGCATCCGGCGCAGGATCGGGAAGTCGGCACGGATCGCGTCGACGTCGAAGGGTCTGGTCGCTGCGCTCACCTGCGGAGGCCTCCTGGGATCGTGGGCGGTCCGGCCAGTATAGGAACGCCCAGGGTCCGCGCTCCCGGCCGTGAGACCCTGGGCACAGCCCGCCCGACCGCCCGACCCCCGGAGGTGCCCGTGGAGACCCTGATCCTCGCCGCGATCGGAGTGTCGATCGCGGTCTCGCTCGTCGTCATCATCGGACGGCTCCTCGTGCGTCGACGCGAGGAGAAAGAGCGCTGGGAGCGGGAGGGTCGTCCCGAGCCCGCCGAGCGCAGCCCCGAGGAGAAGGAGCGCGACCGGCGCACCGCCATGATCTGGGGCTGCCTGATCGTGGCGCTCCCGGTGGTGCTCGTGCTCGTGTACTGGGTCAGCCGCTGAGCGGAGAGCTCCCGCGGACGACCGCCTCCCACGCAGGAGCGCCCCGCACCGGCCGATGCCGGGACGGGGCGCTCCACGTCGTGCTCCGGGGTGGGTCGTGAGGGGCTCGAACCCCCGACCTTCTGGGTGTAAACCAGACGCTCTGACCAGCTGAGCTAACGACCCGGACCGGGGTCTCCCCCGGCGGCTGCGGCGATCAGTTGGCGCGGCTGGCCAGGCGCGTGCCGGTCCAGTCGGCGGCCAGCGACAGCGAGCTCATCACGCGCAGGCCCGCGATCTCGGCGCTCTCCTGCACCTCGCCCGGGATCACGTGGCCGTCACGGCCGGCCTTGGGGGTGAGGAGCCACACAGGGGATCCCGCCTCGATGTTGCGCAGCGTGTCCACGAGCGCATCGGTGAGGTCACCGTCGTCCTCGCGCCACCACAGCACCACGGCGTCGACGATCTCCTGAGTGTCCTCGTCCTCCATCTCGTCACCGATCAGGTCCTCGATCGCGTCGCGGAGGGCGTGGTCGACGTCGTCGTCATAGCCGATCTCCTGCACGATCTGACCCGCGGTGAGGTTCAGCGCCTCGGCGATGGCGCTGGGCGTAGGGGCGTCGGACGACGGTGACAAGAAAGAACTCCTCAGGACGTGGTGTCAGTGCATGCGCGGCACGGCGGGAGGGTCGCAGGGGCCCGACCGCAGGTGCTGCGCGCGCCGAGTCTATGCCACGGGCATCGCGCGTGCACTCCCGCGGCGGGACCTCGGTCCTGCGCTGCCCGCGGGGCGGCGGCGACGTACCGAGCGTCACAGATGGGGAGGGAGTGTGAAGGTCCTCGAGCCTCCGCGCGACGGTAGTCTGGACGGAACCGAGGCCGAAGGAGCCGGGCCCACCGGCGATCCTCAGCTCCCACGGCCGGTCCATCGACTCCGGCAGAGAGAAGGACAGTGTGACTTCGCACGAGACCCCTCGTCCCATCGGCATCAACCTGCCGAGCCACGCGCAGGATCCCGACCCGGAGGAGACCCGGGAGTGGCTCGACTCGTTCGACGGTCTCGTCGAGCACCGCGGTGCCGATCGCGCCTCCGAGGTCATGCAGAGCCTCATCCAGCACGCGCGCGACGAGGACCTGCACCTGCCGGACTCGCTCACCACGGACTACGTGAACACGATCTCCGAGGCGAACCAGCCGGAGTACCCCGGTGACGTGGAGCTCGAGAAGGAGCTGCGCAACATCAACCGCTGGAACGCGGCGATGGTCGTCCATCGCGCCCAGCGCCCCGGCGTCTCCGTCGGCGGGCACCTGTCCTCCTACGCCTCGATCGCCACGATGTACGAGGTGGGCTTCAACCACTTCTTCCGCGGCCGGAGCCACCCCGGCGGCGGCGACCACGTCTTCTTCCAGGGTCACGCCTCCCCCGGCATCTACGCCCGCGCCTTCGCGATGGGCCGACTGTCCCAGGAGGACCTCGACGGCTTCCGCCAGGAGTTCTCCAGCGAGCACGGCATGCCGTCCTATCCGCACCCGCGCGCGATGCAGGACTTCTGGGAGTTCCCGACGGTGTCCATGGGGATCGGCCCGGTCAACGCCATCGAGCAGGCCTCCTTCGACCGCTATCTGCACAACCGCGGCCTGAAGGACACCAGCGAGCAGCACACCTGGGCGTTCCTCGGCGACGGCGAGATGGACGAGGTCGAGTCCCGCGGCGCGCTCCACATCGCTGCGAAGGAGCATCTGGACAACCTCACCTTCGTCGTCAACTGCAACCTGCAGCGCCTGGATGGCCCCGTCCGCGGCAACGGCAAGATCATCCAGGAGCTGGAGAGCCAGTTCCGGGGTGCGGGCTGGAACGTCGTCAAGGTGATCTGGGGATCCGGCTGGGACCCGCTGCTCGCGCAGTCCACCGACGGCGCGCTCATCGACCTGATGAACGCCACCCCGGACGGCGACTACCAGACCTACCGCGCGGAGAACGGCGCGTTCATCCGCGACAACTTCTTCGGCCGCGACCCGCGCACCAAGGCGCTGGTCGAGGACCTCTCCGACGACGACATCTGGTGGAAGCTCAACCGCGGCGGCCACGACTCCAAGAAGATCTACGCCGCCTTCCAGCAGGCGATGACGCTGAAGAACGGCAAGCCGACCGTCATCCTCGCCCACACCATCAAGGGCTACCGCCTGGGCTCGAACTTCGCCGGCCGCAACGCGACCCACCAGATGAAGAAGTTCACGCTCGCCGACCTCAAGGCGCTGCGCGACACCCTGCACATCCCGGTCACCGACGAGCAGCTCGAGTCCGGCAGCGTCTACGACGCGCCGTTCTACCTGCCGGCCGACGACTCCCCCGTCATGCAGTACCTCAAGGAGCACCGCAGCTCGCTCGGCGGCCCGGTCCCCTCCCGCAGCACCGAGCACAAGGCGCTCGACCTGCCGGGCGACAAGGCCTACGAGGTCGTGCGGCGCGGCTCGGGCAAGCAGGAGATCGCCTCGACCATGGCGCTGGTGCGCCTGCTCAAGGACCTCATGCGCGACGAGGAGACCGGCAAGCGCTGGGTCCCGATCGTCCCCGACGAGGCGCGCACCTTCGGCATGGACTCGCTGTTCCCGACGGCGAGGATCTACAACCCCGACGGGCAGAACTACCTCTCGGTGGACCGTGACCTGCTGCTGGCCTACAAGGAGTCCACCTCCGGCCAGATCAAGCACATGGGCATCAACGAGATCTCCTCGACCGCGGCGTTCACCGCGGCGGGCACCTCGTACGCCACGCACGACTACCCGATGATCCCGTTCTACATCTTCTACTCGATGTTCGGGTTCCAGCGCACCGGCGACTTCTTCTGGGCGGCCGGCGACCAGATGGCCAAGGGCTTCGTGATCGGCGCGACCGCCGGCAAGACGACGCTCGCGGGCGAGGGCCTCCAGCACATGGACGGCCACTCCCCCGTGCTCGCCGCCACCAACCCGGGCGCGGTCATCTACGACCCGACCTACGGCTACGAGCTCGGCCACATCATCCGCGACGGCCTGAAGCGCATGTACGGCGAGGACGACCGCCTGCAGGAGGTCTTCTACTACATCACCGTCTACAACGAGCCGATGGTGCAGCCGGCCGAGCCGGAGGACCTGGACGTCGAGGGCCTGCTCAAGGGCATGTACCTCAACCAGGCCGCCCCCGAGGGCGACGGTCCGGTCGCGCAGCTGCTCGCCTCCGGCGTGGGCGTCCCGTGGGCTCAGCACGCCCGCGAGCTGCTCGAGCAGGACTGGGGCGTGCGCGCGAACGTGTGGTCGGTGACCTCGTGGACGGAGCTGCGCAAGGAGGCCCAGGAGGCCGAGAAGCACAATCTCCTGAACCCCGAGGACGAGCGCACCCCGTGGATCTCCCAGCGCCTCGAGGGCGTCGAGGGTCCGTTCGTGGCGACCTCCGACTACGACTTCATGGTCCCGGACATGATCCGCGAGTGGATCCCGGGCCGCTACGGCGTGCTCGGCGCCGACGGCTGGGGCTTCTCGGACACCCGTCCGGCCGCCCGCCGTCACCTGAAGATCGACGCGCACTCGATGGTCGTCAAGACCCTCCAGCTGCTCGCGAAGGACGGGAAGGTCGATCCTTCCCTCGTCCGCCAGGCCATCGACAAGTACGACCTGACGAACGTGAACGCCGGCGAGTCCGGCTCGTTCGGCGGCGAGTCCTGATCGCCCCGTCGGGCCGCCCCTCCGCGTGAGGGGCGGCCCGACGGCCGCTCTCCCCTCTCCCGGCCCGCCTCGCCCTCCGAGCGGGCCGTCCCCGTCTCTCCCCTGGAGGTTCCTGTGCTCGCGATCGTCTGCCCCGGCCAAGGGGCGCAGAAGCCCGGCTTCCTGACCCCGTGGCGCGAGCTGCCCGGCGTCGACGAGCTGCTCGGCTCGCTCTCCGAGCCGGCCGGCATCGACCTGCTGCGCCACGGCACCGAGTCCGACGCCGACACCATCCGTGACACCGCGGTCGCCCAGCCGCTGCTGGTCGCCGCCGGCATCGTCGCCGCCTCCCAGCTTCGCGCCGGCGAGGAGCTGCCCGCGGCCGACGTGCTCGCCGGGCACAGCGTCGGCGAGCTCACCGCCGCGGCCCTGGCCGGGGTGCTCTCCGACGAGGACGCGATGCGCCTGGTCGCCGTCCGCTCCCGCGCGATGGCCACCGCCGCCGCGGCCGAGCCCACCTCGATGGCCGCCGTCGTCGGCGGGACCCGCGAGGACGTGCTCGCCGCGATCGAGCGCCACGGCCTGCACCCCGCGAACATCAACTCCGCCGCCCAGGTCGTCGCGGCCGGCTCCGCCGAACAGATCGCGGCGCTGGCCGAGGACGGGCCCGCGAAGGCTCGCGTGATCCCCCTGCAGGTCGCCGGCGCCTTCCACACCCCGTACATGGCCGCCGCCCGCGAGGAGCTCGCGGCCTTCGCACCGAGCCTCTCCCCCGCGGACCCGTCGGTCCCGCTGGTCTCCAACGCAGGCGGCGAGGTCGTCACCTCCGGCGCCCGCTATCTCGACCTGATCGTCACCCAGGTCGCCTCCCCCGTGGACTGGCAGGCCTGCATGGCCGACTTCCGCGAGCGCGGCGTGACGGGGCTGATCGAGGTCGCCCCGGCCGGGACCCTCACGGGCCTCGCGAAGCGCGAGCTCAAGGGCATCGCACTGGCGAACCTCAATGCCCCCGAGGACCTCGAGGCCGCCCGCGCCCTGGTCCGCGAGCATGCCGGGGCCGCCCCGGCCGGCGAGGGCGCCTGAGATGGCCCTCTCCCTCGCCGCACCGACCCCCGTCCCCGGCTCGCAGGTCCTCGCCTACGGCGCCGCCCGCGGCGACCTGGTCGTCCCCAACGACGACCTGGTCGGCCCGATCGACTCCTCCGACGAGTGGATCCGCCAGCGCACCGGCATCGTCACCCGCACCCGTGCGAGCGCCGAGGTGGGCGTCGCGGACCTGGCGCTGACCGCTGCCCAGGAGGCGATCGAGCGCTCCGGCATCGACCTGGAGACCCTCGACGCGATCATCGTCTCGACGATCTCCTTCCCCTATCCCACGCCGTCGCTCGCGACGCTGCTGGCGGGGCAGCTGGGTCGCCCCGACGTCATCGCCTATGACATCTCCGCGGCCTGCGCCGGCTTCGCCTACGGGATCGGGCAGGCCGATGCGCTGATCCGCTCCGGCTCCGCACGGAACGTCCTGGTCATCGGCGCGGAGAAGCTCTCCGACTTCGTCTCGCCCACCGACCGCTCGATCTCCTTCCTGCTCGGGGACGGGGCTGGCGCCGCGATCGTCGGCCCGAGCGAGACCCCGAGGATCGGGCCGACCGTCTGGGGCAGCGACGGCGACAACTGGAGCACTATCCGCATGACCGGCTCCACGCTCGACTTCCGCGACGGCAGGGCCGAGTGGCCGACCCTCGAGCAGGACGGCCGCACCGTGTTCCGCTGGGCCGTCTGGCACACCGCCGCGAAGATCCGCGAGATGCTCGAGCGCTCCGGCATCGGCATCGAGGACGTGGACGTGTTCGTGCCGCACCAGGCCAACATGCGCATCATCGACGAGCTCGCCAAGCAGCTGAAGCTGCCGGAGGACGTCGTCGTGGGCCGGGACATCGCCGAGACCGGCAACACCTCGGCCGCCTCGATCCCGCTGGCCACCCACCGCCTGCTCGCCGAGGGCACCGCGAAGAGCGGCGACGTGCTGGTGCAGTTCGGCTTCGGCGCCGGGCTCGCCTACGCCGGTCAGGTGCTGATCCTGCCCTGAGGCGAGCGCGGTGCGGGAGGACGACTGTCACCCGCATCACGACCGCCGAGTAACATCGTTCGGCCTGCCCGGATCACCACGACGGCCCGGGTAGTCTGTCACCGCCACACAATCCGATCGACCTGAGGAGCACCCCATGGCACACACCGAGAACGAGATCCTCGAGGGCCTCGCCGAGATCGTCAACGAGGAGACCGGTGTCGCCACCGAGGACGTGAAGCTCGAGAAGTCCTTCACCGACGACCTCGACATCGACTCCATCTCGATGATGACCATCGTCGTGAACGCCGAGGAGAAGTTCGACGTGCGCATCCCCGACGAAGAGGTCAAGAACCTCGCCACCGTCGGCGACGCCGTCAAGTACATCGAGGGCGCTCAGAACTGAGCCCCTCCTGACGCCCGGGACGATCCCGTCCCGGGCGTCGCCGTTCCCCGTCTGTCCCGACCCGGAGGTCCGCATGTCCGCTTCCCGCTCCCGAGTCGCCGTCACCGGCCTCGGCACCGTCAACCCGCTGGGCGCGGACGTCGCGTCCACCTGGGAGGCGGCCCTGGCCGGCACCTCCACGGCCCGCACCCTCGAGAACGACTGGAAGGAGTCCTACGGCCTGTCCGTGGACTTCGCCTGCCGGCTGGTGCCCGGGGCGCTGGACTCGCTGAGCCGGCCCGAGTCGAAGAAGCTCGACCCCTCCGGGCAGTACGCGATGGTCGCGGCGCGCGAGGCCTGGGCCGACGCGGGCAGCCCCGACGTCGACCCGACCCGACTCGGCGTCGTGGTCGGCACCGGCATCGGCGGGATCTGGACGACCCTGGACCAGTGGGACGTGGTGCGCGAGCGCGGCGCACGGCGGGTGAACCCCTTCACCGTGCCGATGCTGATGGCCAACTCCTCCGCCGCGAACATCTCGATGGAGCTCGGCGCCCGCGCCGGCGCGCACACCCCGGTCTCCGCCTGCGCCTCCGGCTCGGAGGCGGTGGCGCTGGGCATGAGCATGATCCGCGACGGCCGTGCCGACGTGGTCGTGGTCGGCGGCACCGAGGCGTCCATCCACCCGATGACCATCGCGGCCTTCGCGAACATCCGCGCGCTCTCCACGCGCGTCGACGATCCCGAGCACGCCTCGCGTCCCTACGACGTGGACCGCGACGGCTTCGTGCTCGGCGAGGGCGCGGCGATCCTGGTGCTCGAGAGCGAGGAGCATGCGAAGGCCCGCGGCGCCCGCGTCTACGGCTATGCCGCCGGCCGCGGCATGGCCTCCGACGCCCACCACATCTCGGCCCCGAACCCCGAGGGGCAGGCCGCCGCGGTGCGCGAGGCGGTGCAGGACGCCGGTCTCTCCGCCGCGGACATCCGGCACGTCAACGCCCACGGCACCTCCACGCCGCTGGGCGACATCGGCGAGCTGAACGCGGTCTCCGACGCGCTGGGCGGCGTGACCGACCAGATCGTCGTCACCTCGACGAAGTCGATGACCGGGCACCTGCTGGGCGGTGCCGGCGCGCTCGAGACCCTCTTCTCGATCCTCGCCGCGCACCACCGCACGGTCCCGCCGACGATCAACATCGAGAACCTCGACCCCGAGACGCCGATGGCGATCGCGGACGGCGCCCCCGCCGAGCTCCCCGACGGGGACGTCGCGGTGCTGAACAACGCCTTCGGCTTCGGCGGCCACGACATCGCCGTGGTGGTCACCTCGTCCTGATCCCACGGGCTCGTCCCGCAGCGCATGCGAAGGGCGCCCGCTCCCCTCGGGGAGCGGGCGCCCTTCTCGCTCATCGGCCCGTGGACGGCGACCGGGTCAGCTCACGCGGTGCAGCCAGCGCATCGGCACGCCCTCGCCGGCGTGGCGGTAGATCTCCAGCTCCTCGTCCCAGGGCTCCCCGAGCGCGATGCCGAGCTCGCGCGGCAGCGCCAGCGGATCCTTCCCGGCGCGCTCCATGCATCCGCGCACATGGTCCTCGGTGAGGACGATGTTCCCGGCGGTGTCGGTCGCGGCGTGGTGGATGCCGAGCTCTGGCGTGCAGCTCCAACGGGCGCCGTCGACGGCGGCTGTCGCCTCCTGGGTGACCTCGAAGCGCACCTCGTGCATGCCCCGCAGGGAGCTGACCAGCCGCGCGCCGGTGTCCTCACGGCCGCGCCAGGTCATCTCCGCGCGCTGGAGTCCGCGCCCCACGGGCTGATCCTCCCAACGGATCCGTGCGGGCATGCCGAGGACCCCGCTGGCCGCCCATTCGATGTGGGGCGTGAGAGCGCGCGGGGCCGAGTGGATGTACAGAACGCCCTGGGTCATCTCGTTCCTTCCGGTGTCCGATGCGTCTTCCCCAACGAATCGAAACCATGGACGGAACCGATGGCAGCGCGTGCCTGTCCGTGACGAGCTTAGAGGGTCTCCCTGATCTGGCGCAATGCGCGCTTCTTCACCGAGCGCTCGAGGCCGTCGATGTAGAGCTCGCCGTCGAGATGCCCGACCTCATGCTGGATGAGACGGGCGATGATCCCCTCGCCGGCGAACTCGACCTCCTCCCCCTCGAGGTCCGTGCCCACGCAGCGGGCGTAGGCGGAGCGGGTGCGCGGGAAGAACAGGCCGGGCACGGAGAGGCAGCCCTCGTCGTCGTGCTGGAGCTCCTCGGAGAGCTCGACGATGACGGGGTTGAGGATGTAGCCGACCTCGTCCGTCTCCACGAGGTGCCAGGAGAAGGCGCGCAGGCTGACGCCGATCTGGTTCGCCGCGAGGCCCGCACGGGCGTCGTCGTCGACGGTCTCCAGGAGGTCGCGCACCAGGCTGCGGGTGCCGTCGGTGATGGTGCGGACCGGGTCGCAGGGGGTGCGCAGCACAGGATCGCCGACGACGCGGATCGGTCGGATGGTCATGCTTGCTCCTCCTGCTCGGTCGACGGGGCGGGGCTCTCCGCGCCGAGGATCTCGTGGGTGACCTCGAATCCTGGGACGATGCTCCGCTCGACGGTGCAGCCGGCGGCCACCGCCCGGGAGAACACCTTCACGAGGGTCGCGATCTCCTGCGCGGTGAGGCCCTCGAGCGGGAGCTGCACCTCCTCGGCGATCGTGAGGTAGCGGTTCTCCGTCTCGTCGGAGGTGCCGTGCGCCCACAGACGGGCCGGGAAGTCCTCGCCGAGGCGCCGGGCCAGGTTCACGTCGCTGCTCATCCCGGCGCAGCCGATCAGAGCGAGCTTCAGCAGCTCGCCGGGGCTCGCCTCCCCCTCGCCGTGGCCGATCGGGATCTCGACTCCGCGCTGGGTGCGGCCGACGAGGGTGCGGTGACCGGTGCGGTCGGCCCAGACGCTGCCGGGGCCGAAGCCCTCCGGGAGCGGGAAGCGGTCATCGGGCAGGGACGGCATCGACGTGCTCCTTCAAGGTGACCGGAGGGGGAAATGCAGCAGCCCCGGACGGATCCGGGGCTGTGCCATGGGGGCTCCCGCAGTTGGATTCGAACCAACAACCCTTCGATTAACAGTCGAATGCTCTGCCGTTGAGCTATGCGGGATCGACCTGGACGACTGTAGCAGGGTCCGGGCGGGCTCCGCATCCCGGAACCCCCGCTCGACCGGCCACTATGACGAAGGTTACGCCGTCCGGGAGGGGTGCGGCACAGGGTGCTCGGACCCCTCCTGCGAGGTGCCCGTCGCGCCGTCCTCCTCGGGCGCGGTCGATCCGCGCACGATCAGCTCGGGGATCAGCGCGCGGGTCTCCGGCTCCCCGGCGCCGTCGCCCTCCTGGCGGTCGCGGCGCGCGGCGATCACGCCGAGCAGACGGGCCGCGGCGACGCGCCCGTACTCGGTCGCCGAGCGTCCGATCGCGGTGATCGGCGGTCGGTGCCCGCGCGCGAGCGGCGAGTCCTCGTAGCTCGCCACGGCCACGTCACCGGGGACAGAGAGCCCCGCCTCCTCGAGCACGTGGCAGCCGGCCAGCGCCATCTCGTCGCTGTCGAAGAGGAGCGCGCTCGGCGGCTCCTCCCGCGCCAGCAGCTCGGCGGTGGCGATCTCCGCGCCCCGGGCGCCGAAGCCGGCCGCCTGGCTCAGGCCCTCGAGGCTCAGCTCCTCGCAGCGGGCGGCGAAGGCGCGGTCGCGCTGGAGGGTGTGGAGGAAGACGTCGTCGCCCGCGACGCGGGCGATGCGGGTGTGGCCGAGCTCGGCGAGATGGTCGACCAGAAGAGAGGTGGCGTGGGCGTCGTCGACGTAGACCGAGGGCAGGGAGCCGTGGTGGCCGGGGCCGCCGACGACGAGCGCAGGCAGGCCGAGCTCCTCGAGGGCGGGGACGCGGGCGTCGTCGAGGCGGAGGTCCACGACCACGACCCCGTCGACCCGACGCTGCGCGGACCAGCGGCGGAAGGTCTCGATCTCCGCCTCGGCGCTCTCGACGATCTTCATCTGCAGCGAGTAGTCCTCGCGGCTGAGCACCTCCTGGAGCCCGGCGACGAAGGCGCCGAAGAAGGCCTCGGCCCCGAGGATCTCCGCGGGCCTGGCGAGGACCATGCCGATGGTGAGCACGGGGGCGCCGGCGAGGGCGCGCGCCGCGGGCGAGGGCTCCCACCGCAGTTCGCGGGCGATATCCAGGATCCGCTCCCGCGTGGCGTCGGAGACCCCGGGCCGGCCGTTGACGGCCAGGGAGACGGCGGCCGAGGTGACCCCGGCGCGTCGGGCGATGTCCGCGATGGTCACGCGGTGCCCGCGTCCTGTCCCCCGCGGCGGGGTGCCCTGCTCGGACGCCATCGTCGGCCCCTCTTCCCGCCCGTCGCACGGGCGTGTCCCACACCTGCGACTAAAGCGCTATAGTAACTCATGGTGACAAAGCGGTCCCCGGAATCCTCCCACCGATGCTCCACGAGCGCACGGGCCTCGGACTCCCCGCCGCGGTCACCGTCTCCCGCCCCGTCCGACGGAAGGACACGATGTCCGCGCTCACCCCGGCCCCGACGGCCGCCGGCCCGGTCCGCTTCGGCGTGAACTACACCCCGCGGCAGGGCTGGTTCCACTCCTGGCTCGACCTCGATCTCGACGCGGTCGGCGAGGACCTCGCCGCGATCGCCGCGCTGGGCGCCGACCATGTGCGGCTGTTCCCGCTCTGGCCGCTGCTGCAGCCCAATCGCACGCTGATCCGCCCGCGCGCGCTCGAGGACGTGCGCGCCGTGGTCGACGTCGCGGCGAGCGTGGGCCTGGACGCGGTGGTGGACGTGGTCCAGGGGCACCTCTCGAGCTTCGACTTCGTCCCCAGCTGGCTGCTGACCTGGCACCGGCGGAACAAGTTCACCGACCCCGAGGTGGTCGCCGCGACCGCGGCCCTGGTGCGGGAGGTGGCGCGCGCGGTCGCGGATGCTCCGAACCTCGTCGGCCTCACCCTCGGCAACGAGGTCAACCAGTTCTCCGCCTCGAACCATCCCGACTCCGACGCGGTCACCGTCGCGGAGGCGGAGGCCTGGACGCGCACCCTGCTGGACGCGGCCCGCGAGGGCGCTCCGGCCGGGATGCACACCGTCGCGAACTACGACGCCGCCTGGTTCATGGACGACCATGCCTTCACCCCGGACCAGTCCGCCCAGCTGGGCGATGCGACCGTGGTGCACTCCTGGATCTTCGACGGCACCGGGCAGCGGTACGGCTCCCGCTCCCACGAGGTCGCCCACCGGGCCGAGTACTACCTCGAGCTCGCCCGCGCCTTCTCGCCCGCGCCCGACCGGACGCTGTGGCTGCAAGAGGTGGGGGCCCCGCGCAGCGTCCTGGAGGAAGGGGACGTGCCCTGGTTCGTGCGCTCCACGATCGAGAACGCCCTGGACTGCCCGGGCCTGTGGGGCGTGACCTGGTGGTGCTCGCACGACGTCTCCCGCGACCTCGCCGACTTCCCGCCCCTCGAGCACACCCTCGGGCTCTTCGACGAGCACGGCCGGATCAAGGGCGCCGGCGAGGCATTCCGCGACGCGGTCGCGGCGGCGAAGGAGAGCACGGCCCCGGCGCCGCGCGGGCCGGCGATCGAGCTCCCGGTGGGCCCGGACCCGCTGCTGCGCCGCAGCGCTGCGGCGCCGGGCGGCTCGGTCTTCGAGGCATGGATGGACGCCTCCCGCGACGGCCAGCGGCCGACCGTCCAGGTGGTGCGCGAGCACGGCGAGGCCCGCGGCGGGGACACCCGCACCGGCGGCGCCGCGGCGACCCGGCAGCCCGTCTGAGCAGGACGCGCACCCCGCACACGACATGGCATCGTGCCAGGTCACACGGCGTCACGTGGTAGATTCGTCCGGGCCCTCGCGCAGGGCCACGGCCCAGTAGCTCAGCCGGTCAGAGCAGCGGACTCATAATCCGTCGGTCGCGAGTTCAAGCCTCGCCTGGGCCACCGGGGCACTCGACGCCGTCCTCCGCCTCGAGCGCCAGCTCCGCGGTGCGGACGTCGGTGATGAGCACGTGGGCGAGTCCCGAGCGCAGGGTCGCCAGGACCGCCTGCTGCTTCCACTCCCCTCCCCCGATCGCGACGCGAAGCGGCACGGCGCGCAGCTCGTCCTCGGAGATGCCGATGAAGCGTCCCTCGAGCCCGCCGACGGAGCGTCCCTGGAGGTCCAGCAGCGTCGTGCCGATCTCGGCGACGACGCCGCGCTCCTCGAAGTCCTCCCGCTCCCCGTTCTCGGCGAGGATCCGGGCGAGCAGGGAGGAATGCGGCCACCCGCCGATCGTGAGGAACGCCGTGCGGACGTGGCGGAACCTCCGCATCGTCTCCGTCAGCGCGGGATGGCGCAGGATCGGGGCGGCCTCGTGATCGATGAGGATCGGCACGTACAGCGGGAATGTCCCTCCCCCGGCCGCGCGGCCCAGCGCGGAGACGACCTCGGCGCCGTCGTCCAGGCGCGGCCAGCCGATGCCCGTCAGCTGCACCACGTCCGCGCAGGCGAGCTCGTCGATCTCACGGGCGGCCCGCACCAGCGTCCGGCCCGGCGCGACCCCCAGCACGTCATCCTCCTGCACGGTCTCGCGCAGGTAGCGGGCGGTGACCGCCGCGAGCACCTCGCGCACCTCCGCGTCGCCGGTGGAGGGGGTGGCGACCACCAGCGCGGAGCGCAGGCCGAAGCGTCGGGCCAGGAGCGTGGAGAGCTCCACGTCGATGGGCTCGGCGACCGTGGGCCTCACCTCCACGAGTCCCAGGTCGCGGGCGCGGCGCACCATCCGTGCGGTGACGAAGCGGGACCGGCCGATCTCCTCGGCGATCTCGTTCAGCGCCCGGCCGTGGGCGAGGTTCGCCATGGCGACGTGGACGTGCAGGATCTGCTCGTCCAGCGGCATCCGCCCGCTCGTCGGGGACCCGCCGCCCCGCTCAGCCCTCACCCTCCCGGACCTCCTGCCTCCACCTGATCGCCTCCGCGGGGTCGTCGGCCGTGATGCCGTCGGCTCCGTGCCCCATCGCCTCGCGCATGTCCTCCAGGGTCCGCATGGGCCAGAGGTGCAGTTCGAGCCCGCGCTCCCTGATGGCGCTCACGTGCTCGGCGGTGAGGCCTGCGAGCCCGAGGCAGAGCCGCGTGGCGGAGGTGTGCTCGACCAGGCCCTGCCAGCCGCCCTCGAAGGACTCGGCGCGGGCCATGTCGTGCCGGATCACGCCGCGGGGCACGCCGGGGATCCTCTCGGCGGCCTCGCGCAGCGCATCCTCCTTGAAGCTCGTGAGCATGGTGCGGGCGGCGTGCTCGGGATGCTCGGCGAAGTAGACGGCCAGGTACGGCACGGTCTCCGGCGCCTTGATCTCGAGCTGGATGAAGGTGCTGGTCGCCTCGTACATCTCGTCGAGGGTCACGACGCCCCTGCCGGATTCGAGCACCGCCTCCTGCAGCTCGGCGAGGGTCATCTCGCCGGCGGGGCCGCGGTCCCGGGCCGAGTCGTCCCCGGCGGTGCGGTCCAAGGTCGCGTCGTGCAGCAGGAACAGCTGCTCGTCGGCGCTGAGTCGCACGTCGAGCTCGATCTCGTCGACCCCGATCCTCTCCGCCAGCGCGTAGCCCTCCAGGCTGTTCTCCGGCGCATGGGCCATCGCCCCGCGATGTCCCACGATCACCGGCGTCCCGTTCGTCCCGCTCACGGTGCTCACTCTCCTACCTGTCGCTCGTACTTCTCTCGGACCCGGTCGATCGCCGGCTCCAGCTCCTTCTCCATCCTCGTCAGCACCTTCTCGGCGTCCTCGCCGGCCGAGTAGACGGACTGGATGGCGTTCTTGGCCTCGACGATCATCTCGGGGACGAAGCGTCGGGCGATGTCGGGGCCCTGGGCGATCTCCAGCTGGTCGATGGCGACCTGGTAGCGGGGGTCCTCCGCCGAACGGGCCGCGATCTCCTCGGACTCGATCGCGTCCCTCGTGCAGGGCACGTACCCGCTGCCGAGCGTCCAGTCCACCGAGGCCTGCCCGCTCGAGAGGAACCTGATGACCTCCCAGGCGGCCTGCTTCCGCTCGGCGGAGGCGTAGCGCATGATCGAGAGCCCGCCGCCGCCCGTGGGCACACCGGTGGTGACCTCCTTCGGCAGGAATCCGCAGCCGAAGTCGAAGGTCGCGGCCTCCTTGATCCCAGAGAGCGAGCCGGTGGACTGCAGCACGGTGGCGCAGGCTCCGGAGGTGAAGTCACCGGTGGCGTCGGCGGCGAGATAGCCGAACCCGTCGTCGTGGATGAACCTGCGGTCGTACTCGAGGGCTGCGATCGACTCCTCGGTGGTCAGCGTCATCTCCAGCCCGTCGGAGTAGGCGCCGCCGAAGGCCCGGATGGCACCGGAGAAGTACCAGTCGTCCCCGCCGATGTAGGCGCGCATCCGCACGCGATTGCCGTCGAACTCGAGGCCGTCGACCTCCGCCGCCCACTCGGACCACTCGGTGTAGGTCTCCGGTGCGCGGTCCGGCAGGCCCACGGCCTCGAAGATCTCGCGGTTGTAGTAGAACAGCGGCGTGGAGCGGCCGAAGGGGACCCACCAGATGTCGTCCTTGACGGTGCCCTCGTCGAGGAACCGGGCGTCGAAGGCGTCGGTGTCGAAGGAGGAGTCGAAGTAGCCCTTGAGCGGCTCGAGCGCCTCGGCGAGGTAGAACCGGTTCCACACCACATCGCTGAGCACGACGATGTCCGGGACCTGGCGGGCCTGGAGGCTCGCCGAGAGCTTGGACTCCACCCCCTCGTAGCTGTCGAAGATCTGCACCTCGGCGTAGATCTCGTCCTGCGCGGCGTGGAAGGCCTCGATGTTCTGCGCGATCACCTCGGCGTTGTGGGCGGTGTATGCGCTCCAGATGACGACCCGCTGCCGGTCCGCGTACGCGGGCGGGACCTGGCCGCCGGGCTGCTCCAGCACGAGGCCCTCGGTGTCGCCGAGGCCGAAGCATCCGCTGAGCAGGGGTGCCCCGGCGGCGAGGAGGCCGGCGCCGAGCAGCCTGCGTCGTGAGTGCGAGGCCGGGGCGGCGGTGCGGGAACGGGGTCCGGTCATGGCTCTCCTCTCGGGGCGATGCACGGCGCTCACCGTCCGCTCCCGGCGGCCGCGCCGGTGAGGCCGGAGACGATGTAGCGCTGGGCGCACAGGAACACCAGCAGCATCGGCAGCACCACGATCAGCGTCCCGGACATGAGCACTCCCCAGTTGGTCAGGCCGTCGTTGGACTTGAGGTACATCAGCCCGATGGGCAGGGTGCGCATGTTGACGGAGTTCGTGATGATCAGCGGCCACACGAAGTTGTTCCATTCGTCGATCACGGCGACCAGCGCGACCGTGGCCACGGCCGGGATCGACATGGGCAGAGTGAAGGAGAGCAGGCGGCGCAGGTGACCGCAGCCGTCCACCTCGGCCGCCTCGAAGACCTCGCCAGGCAGGGACATGAAGTGCTGGCGCAGCAGGAAGGTGCCGAAGGCGGAGGCGACGCCGGGGAGGATGAGCCCCGCGTAGGTGTTGATCAGGCCCATGTTGCCCATGGTGATGTAGTTGACCAGCAGCGTGACGTGGCCGGGGACCATCAGCGCGCCGAGCATGATCACGAACAGCCACTTCTTGCCCGGGAAGGGCAGGAACGCGAAGGCGTAGGCCGCGAAGATCGCCAGCAGCACCTTGAGCGTCGCCCCGACCACGGTGACGATCAGCGAGTTCTTCAGGAAGTCCCCGAAGGGTGCGATCCGCCAGGCCTCGCGCACGTTGTCGAAGGTCAGCTCGCTGGGCAGCCACTTCATGGGCCAGGTGTAGATCTCGCCGTTGGTCTTGAACGAGGTGGTCAGCAGCATGTACAGCGGGATCAGGAAGACCAGGCCCACGGCGAGCAGCAGCAGGTACCCCCACCACGATCGGCGGAGGCCGCGTGCGCGGCGGGGCTGCCTGCGAGGGTCGGTCGCGGCATCCGGCCGGCTCTCTCCGGGCTCCGCGGGGCGGGTGATCACGGGGCTCGTCATCAGTAGTGCACCTTCTTCTCCACGAACCGGAACTGCAGCGCGGTGATCAGCATCAGCAGCAAGAACATCACGGTGCCCGCGGCGGCGGAGAGGCCGACGTTCGAGCGCATGAACGCCTGCTCGTAGATGAACCAGCTCAGCGTGGTCGTGGCCGAGGCGGGCCCGCCGCTGGTCATCACGGCGATGAGGTCGAAGGCCTGGAATGCGCCGATGGTCTGCGTGATCACCAGGAAGAACGTGGTGGGCGAGAGCAGCGGGAGCATGACCCGCAGGAAGGTCTGCACGGGACCGGCGCCGTCGAGCTTCGCGGCTTCGAGGACGTCCGTGGGCAGGCCCTGGATGCCGGCGAGGTAGACGATCGAGACGAAGCCGACGCCCTTCCAGATCGAGACGATCAGGAGGGCGGGCAGCGCCCAGTCGGCGTCGGTGGTCCAGTTCGGGGAGTCGGCGCCGAGGGCCTCGAAGACGACGCGGGCCAGTCCGTAGTTGGGGTCGAAGATGAACAGCCACACCACGGCGATGGCCGCTCCCGAGACGACGTGCGGGGTGAACACGATGCCGGTGACGACGGAGGTGCCGGGCAGCCTCCGGGAGAACAGCAGGGCCAGCAGCACGCCGAGGAGCAGGCTGATGCCCACGACGACCACCACCCACACCGCCGACACCCACAGCACCTTGTGGAACGAGGGGGAGGCGAGCATCGAGGAGTAGTTCGTCAGCCCCACGAACAGCGGTCGCGGGGAGATGAAGTCCCAGTTCGTCAGGCTCAGATAGAGGTTCGCGAGGATCGGCCAGTAGGCGAAGACCGCGATCAGGGCCAGGTTCGGGAAGGCGAACAGCGCGAACAGGGCGTAGCCGCGCCGTCGCCGCGCCCGGTGGGCAGGGCGGTCCGACGCCCGCGTCGCGGAGTCCAGGCCCCTCGAGGTCATGGTGGTTCCTTCCGGAGCGTCCTCGCTCCTGCCGGCGGCGGCCCGTCAGGTGCGGGCCGGTTCACTGCGCCGTCCACCCTAGCGACGCCGCTCGGACGTGTTCCAATCTCGCTCATATGTGCATGCACGCTGGAACGGTCACCGTCGGCGCGGGGCTGTACATCGCCTGGCGAACCATCTGTGACAGACTGCGACGGTCACGCTCGGCTGGAGGGACACCATGGCAGGCAGATCGCACGACGACCGGCCCACCGGGCACACCCATCGTCGGCCTCGACGCGGACTCCCGCGCCTCGTGCGCGTCGTGGTGCCGGCGCTGCTGATCCTGGTCTGGCTCCTCGGGGCGGCCGTCGGCGGGCCGTACTTCGGACGCGTCGACGAGGTCTCCTCGAACGACGCGGCCGCCTACCTCCCCGACTCGGCGGAGGCGACCGAGGTCTCGCATCTCGCCCCGGAGTTCACGGGCTCGGACGCGATCCCCGCCATCATCGTCATCACCTCTCCCGAGCCCCTCGACGACGCCGCGACGGAGCAGATCACCGCGGCGCTCGAGTCCCTGAGCTCGGTGGACGGAGTGGGCGAGGAGATCTCCCCCGCCCTGCCCTCGGAGGACTCCCTGGCCGTGCAGGCCTTCGTCCCCCTGTACCCGGACGCCGACCTCGGGGAGCTGACCGGCGAGGTCTCCGAGGCTCTGCAGGGAGACCTCCCGGACTCCCTCGACGTCCACGTCACCGGGCCGGCAGGCTTCTCCGCCGATCTCGGGGCCGCCTTCGCCGGGATCGACGGCCTGCTGCTCGGCGTCGCGCTCGCTGCCGTGCTGCTGATCCTCGTGCTCGTCTACCGCTCGCCTCTGCTGCCGCTCATCGTGCTGGTGACCTCGATGTCCGCCCTCTGCGTCGCACTGCTGGTGATCTGGCACCTGGCCGATGCCGGCGTGCTGCTGCTGTCCGGGCAGACCCAGGGGATCCTGTTCATCCTCGTGATCGGGGCTGCGACCGACTACTCGCTGCTGTACGTCGCCCGGTACCGCGACGAGCTGCGTCGCCGCACCGGGCGCGCCGCCGCCACCCGTGCCGCGCTGCGCGGGACGATCGAGCCGGTCCTCGCCTCGGGCGGCACCGTCATCGCCGGTCTGCTGTGCCTGCTGCTGTCGGACCTGAAGTCCAACAGCGCCCTGGGCCCCGTCGCGGCGATCGGGATCCTGGGCGCGATGTGCGCGGCGCTGACCCTGCTTCCCTCGGTCCTCCTGCTGCTGGGACGGGCGGCGTTCTGGCCGCGTCGACCCCGCCCGCCGGCCGACGCCCGGGAGGAGGAGCTCGAGCACCCGGCGGAGCCCGAGGAGGCGCAGGTCCTCGCCGATCACGGGATCTGGGGCCGGGTCGCGCACGCAGTGAGGCGCCGGCCCCGGCCGATCTGGATCCTCACCGCCCTCGCCCTCGGCGCGGCCTGCCTCGGAGTTCCCCAGCTCGAGGCCTCCGGCGTCGCGCAGTCGGAGCTCGTGCTCGCCGACTCCTCCGCACGGGACGGCCAGATCGCGCTCGGAGAGCACTTCCCCGCCGGAGCCGGCTCCCCCGTGCAGGTGATCACCGACCAGGACGACCTGGACGCCGCAGCCGAGATCCTGCTCGGCCGCGACGGCATCGAGTCGGTCACCGTCACCTCCGCCGACTCGCCGAGCGGCACCGCCCCGGTCACGGAGGACGGGATCCAGGCCGTCGGCCCGCCCGGGACGCCCGCACCCGAGCCGACGACGGTCGAGGGCAGGGTGCTGCTCCAGGGCACGCTCGCCGACGCCCCCGACTCCCCTGCTGCGGAGGAGACCGTGCGCTCCCTGCGCGCGGAGCTCCATGCGGAGGTGCCCGAGGCGCTCGTGGGCGGGGTGACCGCGACCGCGATCGACACCAACGACGCCTCCTCGCACGACCGGAACCTCATCATCCCCGTCGTGCTCGCCGTGATCCTCGTGATCCTCATGGCGCTGCTGCGCGCCGTCCTCGCCCCGATCCTGCTCATGGCCACCACGGTGCTGTCCTTCGGGGCGGCGCTGGGGATCTCCGCGCTCGTCTTCGACCACGTGCTGCGCTTCCCCGGCGCGGACCCGGCGGTGCCGCTGTTCGGCTTCGTGTTCCTGGTCGCGCTCGGGATCGACTACAACATCTTCCTCATGACGAGGGTGCGCGAGGAGACCCTGCGCCACGGCGCCGCCGAGGGGGTGACCCGAGGGCTTGCCGTGACCGGAGGCGTGATCACCTCGGCGGGGCTCGTGCTCGCGGCGACCTTCGCGGCGCTCGGCGTCATCCCGATCCTGTTCCTCGCGCAGATCGCGTTCATCGTCGCGCTGGGAGTGCTGCTGGACACCTTCGTGGTGCGCACCCTGCTCGTCCCGGCGCTCGTGCTGGACATCGGCCCGGCGGCGTGGTGGCCCTCGCGGCTGTGGAGGCGGGACCAGGACCGAGCGGTCGGCCGAGGGGTCAGTCCTGCGTCGCCGGGTCCTCGGCAGGGGTGAGCGGGGCCGCGGAGGAGCTCTCCGCGTCCAGCACGCGGGCGATCCCGCGCAGGAACGCGGCGGCCTCGGTCCTCGCCCGCTCCGGCACCTCCTCGGCGGTCTCGTGCATCCGCTCGTGCATCGCGGTGAGACGCTCGCGCACCTGGACGTGACCGTGCGCGGTCGCGAGCACCACGCTCGACCGGCCATCGCGCGGATGCGGTGCCCGGCGCAGATGGCCGGAGGCCGTGAGACGGTCGAGCAGCTTCGAGGTCGAGGCCCCGGAGATGCCCAGCAGGCGTGCCAGATCCCGCGCGGTCAGCGGCTCCTGGCGGGCCTCGTGCGCGATCACGTGGCGCAGCGCGGCGAGGTCGGTGGTGTTCATGTCCATCTCGGCGCTCATCCGGCGGCGCAGTGCGGTGTGCGCGGCCTGATAGGTGCGCAGCGCCGCCAGCAGCTCGACCGCGGAGTCGTGCTCGTGGAACCAGTACCCGTCCCGGTCCGCGGGCTCGTTCCCGGCCGGCGCACCGCTGCCCTGCGCCCGCGACGCCTCGCCCGCTCCGTCCATCCCGTGATCGTAGCGCCCCGGAGGGCCGTGACCCGCTGCCCTCCCGGGCGAGGGACGGACGTCGTGGCGAGGGGCATGACGTCCCGCGGATCCCGGCGGATACTGGAGGGAGGATCCATCACCGAGGAGGTATCCGTCATGGTCGCGCTGACCCCGATCATCACCCGTTCCATCGATGCGGCCCGGGAGTCCGGGACCGGCTTCCACTCCGAGGGTGTCGTGCGGCGAGGCACGCTCCAGCAGACCGTCCTGTCGCTGACCGAGGGGACGCGGCTCACCGAGCACGAGTCCGAGGTGCCCGCCTCGATCTACGTGCTGCACGGCGCCATCCGGGTGGAGGCGCCCGAGCCGTTCGTCGTCCAGCAGGGCGAGCTGCACGAGCTGCCGGAGCTGCGCCGCGAGGTCGTCGCCGTCGAGGACTCCGTGCTGCTGCTGAGCGCCGCCGTCGCCGACGGGCGGGAGGGCGCTCTGCACGACTACATCCTCGCCCCGGAGTGAGCGCCGCCGCGCCGGACCCGGCCACCGGCCCCTGCCCCGACGGGACGGCGCGGCCGGCAGAGGACCATCTGCGCCTGCACGCCGCCCGTGCGCTCGAGGCGCTCGTGCGGCACGGCACGGACCTGTCCGTCGAGAGCGTCCACGACGCCCGCACCTCGCTGCGCCGTCTCCGAGCGGCCGTGCGCACCGTCCCCGCCCTGGTGGAGGACCCGTTCGCGGCCGACGCCGCGCTGCAGGAGGTCGCGCTCGCGCTCGGGGCGGTTCGGGACGTGGACGTGCTGGCCGAGCTGCTGCTCCCCGCCGCCGACGCGCTCGTCCCCGTCGAGGACGCCGAGCCCGCCCGCGCGCTCCTCGGGCGGGAGCTCGCCGCGCGCCGCGGGGCGGCGCTGAGCGCCCTGGGGCACGCCGCCGGCACGCCGAGGTGGCGGCAGGCGGAGTCGCTGCTGGATGACTGGGCACGCACTCCCCCGCCGCTGCCGGCCCTGGACGCCGCCCGGGTGCTGGAGCACGCCGAGGAGGTGACGGACCGGCGGCTCGCGGCGGCAGGTGCCGACCCCGCGGCGCTGCACAGGGCGCGGAAGGCCGCCAAGCGATGGCGGTACACCGCCGAGCTCCTGATCGCCGATCCCGCGGCCCCCGCGCGCCACCGGCGCGCCGAGGAGCTCCAGGAGCTGCTCGGGCGGATCCAGGACCTCGAGATCGCGCGGGGTCTGCTGGACGAGCTCAGGGCCGACGATGCAGGCTCCGGCGCAGGTCACGCCGGGCGGGCCACGATCACCGTGGAGCCCGCAGCGCTGCGGGGGCTCGCGATGCTCCGCCGTGCGCTCGCCGCTCGTCAGCGGGACCTGATCAGCGCGGTCGCCGCCCGGACGGATCGGTCTCGCCCGGAGTCCCCTCGAGTCCGCGACGCGACTCGAGGAAGCGCAGCACCGCGAGGACCCGACGACTGCCCTGCTCCTGGCCGCTGAGGTCGAGCTTGTCGAAGATCGCGCTGCCCGCCTTCTCGACCGTGCTCACGGAGAGGTGCAGGCGCTCGGCGATCCCACGGTTCGAGAGCCCCTCGGCCATCACCTCGAGCACCTCGAGCTCCCGCGGGCTGAGGCGCTCCACGGCCCGCCGCTGCTCGGGGGTGCGCAGCAGGGCGCGCACCACCGCCGGGTCGATGACGGTGCCGCCCTCGGCGACGCGCCGCACCGCATCGAGGAAGCCGTCGATCTCGGTGATGCGGTCCTTGAGCAGGTAGCCGATGCCCGTCGTCTCGGCCCCCAGCAGCTCGGTCGCGTACTCGCGGGCGACGTGCTGGGAGAGCATCAGCACCCCCACCTCGGGCAGCTCGCGCTTGATGGCGAGGGCCGCCACCAGACCCTCGTCGGTGTGGGTCGGCGGCATGCGCACGTCGACGATGGCGACGCGCGGCCGGTGGCGACGGACCTCGTCGAGCAGCTGCTGGCCGTCGCCGACGGCGGCGAGGACCGTGTGTCCCTCGTCCTCGAGGAGGCTGCGCACACCCTCGCGCAGCAGCACGGCGTCGTCGGCGAGGACGATCCCGTCACGGGGCTCTGCGGGTTCTGCGGGCTCTCGGGCGTCGGGGGCGTTCGGGTCAGTCACAGGGGATCTCCGCGGTGATGGCGGTGGGGCCGCCGGTGGGGCTGGCCACTTCGAGGGTACCGTCCAGCGCCGCGACCCGACGGGCCAGGCCCTGGAGCCCGCCGCCCTCCGGGTCCGCGCCGCCGGTCCCGTCGTCGCGCACCACGAGGCGCACGCCGCGGCGGCCGTGCAGCGGCGCGGTGCGCACCTCGACCTCGGCCGCGGAGGCAGCCGCGTGCTTGACCACGTTGGTCACCGCCTCCCGGGCGACGAAGTAGACGGCGGACTCCACCGCGGGCGGCAGCTCGTGGTCGATCGCGGTCTCCAGGTGCACCGGCAGCGGGCTCGTCGCGGCGATCCCGTCGAGCGCGGAGGCCAGGCCGTGCTCGTCCAGCGCGGTGGGATAGACCCGCCAGGCGACCTGGCGCACCTCCTCGATCAGGTCCTGGGACTGGCCGTGGGCCTGGGCGAGCAGCGCGACTGCCCGCTCGGGGTCCTGGCTGCGCCGGGCCCGGGCGAGCGTGACCGACAGGGAGACCACGTTCTGCTGCACGCCGTCGTGCAGGTCCCGCTCGATCCGTCGGCGCTCGTCGTCGATCGCGAGGACCACGCCGCGGCGGGTGACCAGCAGCTGGTGCAGGCGCGGCTCGAGGGCGTCCTCCCGCGCGACCGTCGTCCAGCGTCCCAGCACCGCGGCGAGCAGCCAGGCGACGCCCTCGGCGTACAGGGCCGTGACCAGCAGGCTCCCCGGGCCCAGCACCAGCATGACCAGCGGCGCGGGCCGGCTGAGCACCCACAGGTCGAAGGTGAGCGTGACGAAGGAGCCGGACAGGGACTGGGCGAGGCTGCCCAGCACCACGGCGATCGCGAGCATCAGCACCTCGAGCATGAGCCACCCGGTGAGCGACGTCATGAGCGCCCACAGCGGGATCCGCGCGCCGGTGAGGACCTCGTCCTCGGGCTGCTCCGGCCGGATCTGGTACACGCGGCGCACGCGCCGCATCTCCAGGTCACGCACGCGGTGCAGCGGGCCCCGCCAGCGCAGCAGCGAGATCAGCCATGCCACCAGCAGCAGCGGGCCGAGCAGGAGGCCGAGCAGCGTGCCCAGCACCTGACGCACGGCCCGGCGCAGGAGGCGCAGCGGGCCGCGCGGCACGGCGACGCCGGGGCGGGAGGGCAGGGGCATGGGGTCTCCGGGTGGGGCGGGCCGGCCGCGGCGGAGCACGCGACCGGAGTGGGGCGGCCGACGCTACCAAGCGCGGCGGCCCCGCCCCAGGGGGTTTCCTGCAGGGTCCGGGCGCAGGTCCCCGCCTCGGATCGCAGGGCCTGCCGGGCGGTGCTCGGCCCGTCCCCGCGCCTAGCGTCGGAGGGCATCGATCGACTGATCGTCCACCATTTCAGGAGCCGCCGCATGGACAGCATCCTCGCCCTCGCCGAGACCCTCATGGCCTCGCCCTGGCTGCTCCTGCTGGTGCTCGTCCTGGCCGCCTTCGACTCGCTGGTGCCGATGGTGCCGGCGGAGACGGTCGTGCTCACTGCGGGCACCTTCGCCGTCTCCGGGAACCCCTCGGCCGCGCTGCTGGTGGTGGCCGGGTGGGCGGGGGCGCTGCTCGGTGACGTGCTCGCCCATCACGTGGGGCGCGGAGCGGGTCCGCTGACGCGCCGCCTGCGCGGGCGCCGGATCGCCGGCGCCGTGATCGGGACGACGGAGGCGGCGCTGCGCCGCCGCGGCGCCGTGATCATCCTCGGGGCCCGCTTCGTGCCCGGGATGCGCACGGCCGTGAACCTCACCGCGGGGGCGACGGGCATGCCCCGCCGCACCTTCGTGCTGTTCTCGTCCCTGGCCTCGCTCGCCTGGTCGCTGTACTACGTGGGCATCGGGATGCTCGGCGGGCTCGCCTTCGCCGAGAACCCGCTGCTGGGCGTCGCGCTCGGGATCGGCCTCGCCCTCGCGCTCGGCGCGGTCCTGGAGCTGGCCCGGAGGATCCGTGCCCGGCGCGCGGCCGCGACCGAGCCGCGGCGCCGCGCGGGTGCCGGGACGGGAGGGGTCAGTCGCTCGGAGCGCGCAGCGCGCGACGTCTGCCCTGCACCTGCGCGAGGCGCGCCATGATCTCCTGGTACCGCTCGGCATCGGAGGGATCGGTGCGCTGCAGGCGCTGCTTGAGCACCGAGTACTCGCGGGTGATCGACAGCTCGCTGAGACGGTCCAGGAGGGAGACCCCGAGGCGGCCGAGCGCCTCCTCGCTGCGGGCCGGGAGGTCGAGGTTCGCGATCTCCACGATCAGCGGCCGCACCGTCTCGCCGGCGATCTCGAGCACCTGCTCGAGATAGCGGGCGGCGTGCAGCTGCCCGGCGACGGCGTCCAGGAGGGTGCCGGCGGCGAGCATCACGTCCCACACGCTCTGCAGGGCGGGGACGTGGAAGGAGTCGTCCGGCAGCGCGGCGACCTTCTCGGCGTCCAGCAGCTGCGGGGCCTGCAGCATCACGGCGAGGGACTGGGTCTCCACCTGGCCCACGGGATCGCGGGGGCTGACCACGTCGGCCAGGCGCGGCACGGGCACCGCCTGCGCGGCCTCGTCGGCTCCGGGCTCCCCGGGCCGCTCCCCCGTGCGCTCGGGAGGCGGCTCCTCGGCGCGGTGCCCGCCGCCGCCCTCGGTGCGTGCGGCGTCGTGCACGGCCCGCAGCACGGTCCGCTCCTCCATGCCGAGCCAGCCCGCCAGGCGCCGCGCGTACTCGGGGCGCATGGCCCGGTCACGAATCCGCGCCACGACCGGTGCGGCCATGCGCAGCGCCGTCACCTGCCCCTCGACCGTGTCGAGGTCGACCTGGGAGATCGCGGTGCGGATCGCGAACTCGAACAGCGGCCGACGGGTCTCGATCAGCTCCCGCACCGCCTCGTCACCGCGCTGGATCCGCAGGTCGCAGGGGTCCATGCCGCCCGGCTCGACGGCGACGTAGGTCTGGGCGACGAAGCGCTGGTCCTCCTCGAAGGCGCGCAGCGCGGCCTTCTGCCCGGCGGCGTCGCCGTCGAAGGTGAAGATCACCTCGCCGGCCAGGCCCTTCCCGTCCGTGTTCAGCCGCAGACCGGCCGAGGGGTTGGAGTCCCCCATCACGCGGCGCACGATCTTCACGTGCTCGGCGCCGAAGGCCGTGCCGCAGGAGGCGACGGCGGTGGTCACCCCGGCAAGGTGCGCGGCCATCACGTCTGTGTACCCCTCGACCACGACCACGCGGTGCTGGGTGGCGATCTCCTTGCGGGCGAGGTCCAGCCCGTACAGCACCGAGGACTTGTGGTAGATCGCGGTCTCGGGGGTGTTGAGGTACTTCGGCCCCTGATCGGACTCCAGCAGGCGGCGCGCCCCGAACCCGATGGTCTTGCCGGTGATGTCGCGGATGGGCCACACGAGCCGACCGCGGAAGCGGTCGTAGACGCCGCGCTGCCCCTGGGAGACGAGCCCGCTGGCGGTGAGCTCCTCCTCGGTGAACCCGCGGCCGCGCAGCACCGAGGTCAGGGAGTCCCACCCCTCGGGGGCGAAGCCGACGCCGAAGTGCGCCGCGGAGGCCTGGTCGAAGCCGCGCTCGGTGAGGAAGCGCCGGCCGACCTCGGCGATCGGGGCGGCCAGCTGCTCCCGGTAGAACTCCTCGGCGATGGCGTGCGCGTCCAGCAGCCGGCGGCGGGTCCCGAAGTCGGGCCGGTCCCCGCCCTTGCCGTCGCCCTCCTCGTAGTGCAGCTGGACGCCGTAGCGCCCGGCGAGCATCTCGACGGCCTCGACGAAGCTGAGGTGGTTGATCTTCTGGACGAAGGAGATCACATCGCCGCCCTCGCCGCAGCCGAAGCAGTGCCAGTGGCCGAGCTGGGGGCGGATGTTGAACGAGGGCGTCTTCTCGTCGTGGAAGGGACACAGCCCCTTCATCGACCCGATCCCCGCGGTGCGCAGGGTGACGTGCTCGGAGACCACCTCGTCCAGGCGGGAGCGCTCGCGCACGAGGTCCACGTCGGCGCGCCGGATCAGTCCCTGTGCCACGCGCTCAGAGCTCCGAGCCGAGTCCGGGCAGGGGCATGTCCGCCGCGGTGACGTGCGTGAGGGTGCGGTCGTAGAGCACCTCGTGGAGGCGCCGGGCGGTGACGTCGGTGTAGGAGGCGATCTGGTCGACGATCACGCGGCGGCGCGCGTCGTCGTCGTCCGCCTGCTGCCACAGCTCGGCGAAGAGCGGGCTGAGGTGCTGGGTGCCGGTGTGCCACAGCCGCGAGAAGAGGTCGCGGATGATCTCCTCCTGCGCCTCGTACACGGGCTGCTGGGATGCGGAGGACATCACGTACGCGGCGGCGAGGCCCTTGAGCACGGCGATCTCGAGATGGGTCTGCTCCGGCACGATCACGTTCCCGGTGTAGCGGGACAGCGGCGCGGTGCCGTGCTCGGCCCGGGTCGCGGTGATCGCGGAGCTCGTGAAGCGGCCGATGAGCTGGCTGGCCATGTCCTTCAGGGCGGCGGCGGAGCGCATCGACCCGTCGAAGGAGGGCAGCCAGGACGGCTCCGCCTCGAGCCGGGAGAGCGCCTCGTCGAGCGCGTCGATGCTCTCGTGGGGCATGTACCAGTCCTGGACGACGTAGAGCGCGGCGGCGCGCTCCATCGGGTCGCGCAGGCGGGCGAGCTCGAGCGTGCGCCCGGTGATCGCGTCCTCGATGTCGTGGACGGAATAGGCGATGTCGTCGGCGAGATCCATGACCTGCGCCTCGAAGCACTTCCGGCCGGGGACCGCGCCCTCGCGGGCCCAGGCGTAGACATCCGCGTCGTCGGCGTAGGTGCCGAACTTCGGGGAGGCGGGATCGGGGCCCTCACCGCGCGCCCAGGGGTACTTGATCGCGGCGTCCACGCTGGCGCGCGTGAGGTTCAGCCCGAAGGGCCGTCCCTGGCCGACCACCTTCGGCTCGAGCCGGGTGAGCAGTCGGAGGGTCTGCGCATTGCCCTCGAAGCCGCCGAAGTCGCGGGAGATGTCGTCGAGCACCTTCTCGCCGTTGTGGCCGAAGGGCGGGTGGCCGAGGTCGTGGGAGAGGCAGGCGGCGTCGACGACGTCCGGGTCGCAGCCGAGCTCGGCGCCGATGTCCCGCCCCACCTGCGCGACCTCGAGGGAATGGGTGAGGCGGGTGCGCACGAAGTCGTTCGCGCCCGCGCCGAGCACCTGGGTCTTCGCACCGAGCCGGCGCAGGGCGGAGGAGTGCAGCACCCGCGCCCGGTCGCGCTGGAAGGGGGTGCGGGACTGGGACTTCGGCGGCTCGGGGACCCAGCGCTCGAGGTCGTGACCGGTGTACCCCGCGGGCGGGACCGCGGGGCTCGGTGCCTGAGGTGTCATCGCTCAGCCGCCCGAGATGTCGAGCTCGGCCTCGTGGAGGCGGGCGCGGTGCTCGTCGGACAGGGCGCGGGAGTCCATCCACCCGGCGGGCACCGTCGCGTTGCGGGGATGACCGGTGCGCCCGCGGGGGCCTTCGACGTCCGCGCCCGGGTACGGGGCGCTGAGGTCGAGCTCGGCGAGCTTCTGGTCGAGGTCGTCGAGGGACTCCATGGTCGCCAGTCGCCGTCGCATGTCGCCGCCGACGGGATAGCCCTTGAAGTACCAGGCCACGTGCTTGCGCAGGTCCTTCACGCCGCGGTCCTCGCTCTCGTAGAACTCGGTGAGGAGCTCGGCGTGGCGGCGCAGGATCCGGGCGACCTCTGCGAGGCTAGGGCGCACCCGCTCGGCGCTGCCGGAGAAGCCGGCGGCCAGGTCCGCGAACAGCCAGGGGCGTCCCTGGCAGCCGCGGCCGACGACCACGCCGTCCGCGCCGGTCTCATCCATCAGCCGCAGCGCGTCCTCCGCGGACCACACGTCGCCGTTGCCGAGCACGGGGATGTCGGTGACGGTCTCCTTGAGGTCCGCGACCGAGGTCCAGTCGGCGGTGCCGGAGTACTGCTCCTTGACGGTGCGCCCGTGGAGGGTGATCGCGGCCGCACCGACCTCCTGCGCGATGAGGCCCGCATCGCGATAGGTCAGGTGCGCGTCGTCGACGCCCTTGCGGGTCTTGACGGTCACGGGCACGTCCCCGGCGGCGTCGACGGCCGCGCGCAGGATGCGGGTGAACAGCTCGTCCTTCCAGGGCAGCACCCCGCCGCCGCCGCGGCGGGTCACCTTGGGGACGGGGCAGCCGAAGTTGAGGTCGATGTGGTCGGCGCCGTCGCGCTCGAGGATCATCTCGATCGAGCGGGCCACGACCGCGGGGTCCACGCCGTACAGCTGCACGGAGCGGGGCTTCTCGCGGGAGTCCATGCGCAGCAGGCGCCAGGACTCGGCATGGTCCTCGATGAGCGCGCGCGTGGTGACCATCTCCGTGGGGAACAGGCCGCCGTCGTCCTGGCTGTGCTGGGCGCCGAACTCGCGGCAGAGCACGCGGAAGGCCATGTTGGTCACGCCCGCCATGGGCGCGAGCATCACCGGGGTGTCGACGGTGAGGTTCCCGATCGTCAGGGGTCGCCGAGCACGCTCCGGGCCGGGGGTCGACGGGGCGTCGGCGGGGGCGGGAGCGTCGGGCGGGGTGTCGATCAGAAGCGTCATCGTCCCTGGATTGTCCCATCCTGGGCCGACGTTCGGGAGGATCTGCGGGGTGATGTGCATCGACCCGCGCCGGGGGGATGGTGACGGGGCGCAGGCCCGTCCGCGGCCCGGTCTTCCGCCCAGAGCGGAGCAGCCGCCGGAGCGTGCGCCGTGACCGTAGTCTCGGCGCATGGAGTCGCACCTCGAGCCGCTGTGGCGGGAGCTGATGGGGGCGGAGCTGCGGGCCGAGAGGCACCGGCAGCGCCGCACCCTCGCCGAGGTCGCGAGCGCGGCCGGGGTCTCCATGCAGCATCTCTCCGACGTGGAGCGCGGCCGGAAGGATCCCTCCTCGGAGCTGCTCGCGGCGATCCTCGGCGCGCTCGGGGTCGATCTGCCGCTGCTCCTGCTGCGCGCCGCCGACGGCGCCCTCGCCGCCGCTCCGTCCGGCCGAGGACCGGCGCCCGTCCTCGAGCTGCGCTCCTCCCCCGCCGTCGGAGGGCCCGGCGCCGCCGGGCGGGCGCCCGGCCCGGCCCGCGTCGGCGGCGCGGACGTCAGCCTCCTCGCGGCCGCCTGAGCAGCACCTCGTCGGCCAGGCCGTAGGCGACGGTCGCCTGCGCGTCGAGGACCTGCTCCCGCTCCAGGTCCGCGCGCACCCGCTCGACGTCCTGCCCGGTGTGCTCGGCAAGCAGGGTCTCCAGGGCGCGCCGGATCCGCTCCACCTCCTCGGTGGCGAGGATCAGGTCCGGGATCGCCCCTCGGCCCTGCGCCTCGAGCGGGTGGAGCACGACGCGGGCGTGGGGAAGCACCCAGCGCAGTCCGGGCGTCCCCGCGGCGAGCAGCACCACCGGCGCGGCCACCACCTGGCCGACGCAGGTGACCGCGACGCGGCTGCGCACATAGGCGAGCGTGTCGTAGATGGCGAGCACGGCCTGGGCATCGCCGCCGGAGGAGTTGAGGTACAGGTGGATCGGAGCGTCGGCCGCGTCGTTCTCGAGGTGGAGGATCTGGGCGATGACGGTGCCCGCCACGCCCTCGTCGATCGGCGTGCCGACGTAGATGATCCGGTCCGAGAGCAGGCGGGAGAACACATCGGCGCTCCGCTCGGCCCCGGTGGTGGTCCTCTCGATGACGGAGGGGATGGTGTAGCTGCTCATCGCGCGCCCCCGATCCCCGCGGCACGGCCCCGGGAGCCGCTCGGTCCGAGCGGCAGGATCTGCCCGAGATCGCTGAGGACGTGGTCGGCGAAGCCGTAGTCGACCGCGCCTGCGGCGTCCCAGATGCGGTCCCTCTCCGAGTCCCGGGCGATCCGCTCCTCGCTCTGCCCCGTCCGCTCGGCGGTGAGGCGGATCAGCAGGTCGCGGTTCCGGCGCAGGTCCTCGGCCTGCAGCTCGATGTCCGCGGCGCTGCCGCCGAAGCCGGCCGATCCCTGGTGCATGAGCACCTGGGAGCGGGGCAGCACGTATCTCTTCCCGGGAGTGCCCTGGGTGAGGAGGTACTGCCCGGCACTGTAGGCCATGCCCAGCGCCACGGTGCGCACGTCGCACGGCACGAGGTCCATGAGGTCGCCGATGGCGAGCATCGCGGGGACCAGACCGCCGGGCGAGCTGATCAGGAGGGTGATGTCCGTGGAGGGGTCCTCCGCGGCGAGCAGCAGGAGCTGGGCGGCCAGGGCCGCACCATTGTCCTGCTCGAGCTCGCGGTCCAGCAGCAGTACGCGCTGGTGCAGGAGGCGGGCGGAGGTGAGGGCGGTGAGCGAGGCGCCGTGCGGGGCGTCGGCGGCGTCGTGGAGTCGGGGCGGTGGCGCGGTGGCTGCTGTCATGGCTCCAGCGTGCGTCGCCGCGGGGACCTGCGCGCCGTTCTCCGCCCGGCGCTGATCAGCGTGGGACGGATCAGCGCAGGGCGGAGGCCTGAGGACCGGCGTGCGAGAGCGGCTCAGCCGCCGACGAGTCGGCGACGCAGCGCCGGATCCACCAGCACGCTCACGTGATCGCTGATCTGCTCGGCGGTGCCGATCCCCGGCCTCAGCGCTCGGACGTCCGGGTCGACGATGCTCTCGCCGAGCAGCTCCGGGAGCCCTCGGAGCCCCACGTGGGGGCGATCGAAGAAGGGCTCGGTGGCCGGGTCCAGGGTGGGCAGGCCCGCCCGGCCCTGCAGGGCGGCGACGTGCTCGATCGCCGCGGCGAGAGCCTGCTGCCGGGTGCGCCAGTCCCGCGCGCCGAGCACCTCGAGCACGGCCCTGCGGAGGACGTCGCCGCCCGGGAGCGCGGCGGCGGAGCGGGCGAGCCACTTCCCGTAGGGCGCCCATCGCCGGTGCAGCAGATGGGCGAGATGGAGCAGGGTGCGCACGTGGCGGGCCGCGATCACCGCGGAGCCGTCCTCGTCGCCGCGCAGCCCGGCGCGGCCTACATCGGGCAGCTCCTGGCCGATGCGGGTCCAGTCCGCGCCGATCGCGTACCGGCGCACGTCCTCCGGGTACTGCGCGAGCCGCTCCCGGATCGCCGTGATCGCGCCTGTCCCGTCGTGGAGCACCGGACCGGCGGTCACCTCGAGCGCCGCCTGGCCGGTGAGCTGCAGCCAGTCCACCAGGTCGAGCGGCTCCTCGCCTCCGAGGCGCTCCGGTGCGATCCCGACCCGCGAGGCGGCGAAGTCACCGGCCGAGGCGACCTCGACGCGCTGGCGGACCGCCGGGTCCCACGTGGTCGCGAAGCGCGTCGGCAGTCCCCTCCAGCGCTCGGGCAGCTCCCGTTCGAGCAGGGCGTCGACCTCCTCGGCGGCGCCGCCCTCGACGAGCAGGGTGAGCCGCAGGCCCCAGTCGTGGTCCCTCGACTGCGCGTCGTCGAACCCGAGGACGTCGGAGCCGGAGCCCAGCCGCGCCGCGGCGTATGGAAGACCGGGCAGCCAGCGCTCCAGCAGGGGCGCCACCACCTCCCGGTGATAGGCGGCGGACAGCTCGAGGCCGGAGGTGCTGCTCATGCCGAGCACTGTGCCACGTCGGAGCGTCGCGGAGACGGCGCGACGGCGACGGGGCCGACGGGGGCGCTCCCCCGTCTGCCCCGTCGGCCGTGAATCCTCGCTCAGGCGCCGATCAGGCGCGCGGCGAGATAGGACTCGACCTGGTCCAGCGCCACGCGCTCCTGCTGCATCGTGTCCCGCTCGCGGATCGTGACGGCCTGGTCCTCGATCGTGTCGAAGTCGACGGTGACGCAGAACGGGGTGCCGATCTCGTCCTGGCGGCGGTAGCGGCGACCGATCGCCTGGGTCACGTCCACCTCGACGTTCCAGTGACGGCGCAGGCGATCCGCCAGCTCGTTCGCGCGGGGCACGAGATCCTCGCTCTTGGACAGCGGCAGCACCGCGACCTTGATCGGGGCCAGCCGCGGGTCGAGCTTCAGGACGGTGCGCGTGTCGACCCCGCCCTTGGCGTTGGGGGCCTCGTCCTCCGTGTAGGCGTCCACCAGGAAGGCCATCATCGAGCGGGTCAGGCCGAAGCTGGGCTCGATGACGTAGGGGGTGTAGCGCTCGTTCGCCGCCTGGTCGAAGTACTGCATCTTCGTGCCGGAGGCCTCGGTGTGGCTGGCGAGGTCGTAGTCGGTGCGGTTGGCGATGCCCATGAGCTCGCCCCATTCGCTGCCCTGGAAGCCGAAGCGGTACTCGAAGTCGATGGTGCCGGCCGAGTAGTGGGCCCGCTCGTCCTCGGGGACGTCGAAGCGGCGGAGGTTCTCCTCGGCGATGCCGAGGTCGAGGAACCAGCTCCAGCACGCCTCGACCCACTTCTCGAAGTGCTCCTGCGCCTCGGCCGGCGGGGTGAAGTACTCGATCTCCATCTGCTCGAACTCGCGGGTGCGGAAGATGAAGTTGCCGGGGGTGATCTCGTTGCGGAACGCCTTGCCGACCTGGCCGATGCCGAAGGGCGGCTTCTGGCGGGTGGCGGTGACGACGTTGAGGAAGTTCACGAAGATGCCCTGCGCGGTCTCGGGGCGCAGGAAGTGCAGGCCGGCCTCGGAGGAGACGGGGCCGAGGTACGTCTTCACGAGGCCCGAGAACTGCTGGGGCTCGGTGAACTCGCCGCGCGTGCCGCAGTTGGGGCAGGCGATCTCCGCCATGCCGCCCTCGGGGGCGCGCCCCTTCTTGGCCTCGAAGGCCTCCAGCAGGTGGTCCTCGCGGAAGCGGTTGTGGCAGCTGCGGCACTCCACGAGCGGATCGGTGAAGGTCGCGACGTGACCCGAGGCCTCCCACACGCGCTTGGGGAGGATGATCGACGAGTCGAGGCCCACCATGTCGCCGCGGGACTGGACGAAGGTGCGCCACCACTGACGCTTGATGTTCTCCTTGAGCTCGACGCCCAGGGGGCCGTAGTCCCAGGCCGAGCGGGAGCCTCCGTAGATCTCACCGGCCTGGAACACGAAGCCGCGCTTCTTGGCGAGGGCGATGACGTTGTCCAGCGTGCTGGTGGGGGCCTTGGCCACGGGGAGACTCCTGGTGACGGTGCGGTCGGGACCGCTCCAGCATAGTCATCGCCCGCGTGTGAGCGTCCCCACGCGCACCGCGTCACAGGGCCGCTCGACTTGCGCGGCGCCGCACGGCTCGTGAGAATGATTGTCATGTCGCCCCGCTCCCCGCTCTCCCGTCGCACCCTCCTGACCACGCTCGGCCTCGGCGCCGGCGCGGCGCTGCTCGCCGCCTGCGGGGAGAGCGGCGGCTCCGGCGGGGGCGGCATGACCGTCGTGACCTCCGCGTACCCGCTGAGCTTCCTGGTCACGCGCATCGGCGGCGAGCACGTCGAGCTCACGGACCTCGCGACGCCGGGCGCCGACGCCCACGGTCTCGAGCTCTCCGTGAAGCAGACCCTGCTCATCGAGGAGGCCGACCTCGTGCTGCAGATCCCCGGCTTCCAGACCGCGCTCGATGACGCGATCGCCTCCCAGGAGGGTGAGAACGTGCTCGATGTCTCATCCGTGATCACGCTCCTGCCCGCCGAGGCCGGCAGCGCCGAGGAGGGGCACGCCGGGGAGAGCGAGGAGGAGCACGCCGAGCATGCGGAGGAGGGAGCGGGTGACTCGCACGAGGGCCATGACCACGGGCCGAACGATCCCCACTTCTGGCATGACCCGGTGCGGATGGCGGATCTCGGCGACGCGATCGCCGAGCGGCTGGGAGAGCTCTCCCCCGACCACGCCGAGGAGTTCACCGCCGCCGCGGGCACGGTGCGCGAGGAGCTCGAGGAGCTCGACGCCGAGCTGACCGCCGCGTACGAGGAGGTCGCCGACGAGCGTCGCACCTTCATCACCAGCCACGCCGCCTACACCTATCTCGCAGACCGCTACGACCTGCACCAGGTCGGGATCTCCGGGATCGACCCGGACACCGAGCCCTCCCCGCAGCGGCTCCTCGCGCTCGAGACCGTCGTGCGCGAGGAGGAGGTGACCACGATCTTCTTCGAGGCGACCGCCTCGCCGAAGGTCGCCCAGACCCTCGCGGAGAACCTCGGGATCGACAGCGCGGAGCTCGACAACCTCGAGACGCAGCAGTCCCCCGATGCCGACTACCCTGCCGTCATGAGAAGCAACTGCACCGCCCTCACGGAGAGCTGGGCGTGAGCGGAGGGACCGGCCCGGTCGTCGAGGTCGTCGGCGCGAACGTCTCCCGCGGTGCCCAGCGGGTGCTGCACGACGTCGATCTGCGCATCGAGCCCGGCGAGCTCGTGGCCCTGCTGGGCGCGAACGGCTCGGGCAAGTCGACCCTGCTGCGCGCCGTGGTCGGAGTGCTCCCCCTCGAGTCCGGCACCGCGCATCTGCTGGGCAGGCCGGTCTCCCAGGGCCGCGCCCATGACGGACTCGGCTACGTCCCCCAGGAGTCCAGCGAGGCCGGCTCGATCCCCGCTACCGCCCGCGAGACCGTCGCCAGCGGGCTGCTGACCGCCCGCCGCTGGTGGCCGAGCGCCCGCGACCCCCGGGTCGACGCGGCCCTCGAGGCCGTCGGGATGGCGGACCTCGCCGGCCGGCCGATCACCCGCATGTCCGGCGGGCAGCGCCGTCGAGTGATGATCGCCCGCGCCCTCGTGCGCGATCCGAAGCTGCTCGTGCTCGACGAGCCCTTCTCCGGCGTGGACGTCCCCACCCAGGAGCTCATCGCGGGCCTGTTCCGCGACCTCTCCGCCCGCGGCACGACCCTGCTCGTGGTCCTGCACGAGACGGGACCGCTGACCGACGACATCAGCCGCGCGGTGGTGCTGGACCACGGCCGCGTGGTCCACGACGGCCCGGCCGACCAGCGACCGCACCTCGACCCCGGCCACGGCCACCCGGAGGACGCCGCCCCGCTGGACGAATGCCTGGGACAGGAGATCCACCCCGCATGATCTCGATGCTGGACATCCTCACCTCCGACCTGCTGCGCTATCCGCTGATCATCGCGGTGCTCATCGGGCTGACTGCCCCGGTCGTGGGCACCTACCTGGTGCAGAAGCGGCTCTCCCTGCTCGGCGACGGGCTGGGCCACGTGGCGCTGACGGGCGTGGCCGTCGGCTGGCTCGTCGGCGCCTGGCTCACGGCGAGCCCCGCGGACCTGCTCGCGATCCCCGGGGCGCTCGCGGCCTCGGTGATCGGCGCGGTGCTCATCGAGTACGTGCGCGAGGTCAGCCACACCAGTCGCGACGTGGCGCTGGCGATCCTCTTCTACGGCGGCATCGCCGGCGGCGTGGTGATCATCCAGCTCGCCGGCGGCACATCCCAGAACCTGATGGGCTATCTCTTCGGCTCCCTCTCGACCGTCACCCGCCTGGACACGGTGATCGCGCTCGTGCTCGCCGTGGTGGTGCTCGCGATCGGGGTGGGGCTGTCCGGGCTGCTGGCCGCGGTCACGGCCGACGACGAGTTCGCGCGCGCCTCCGGACTGCCGGTGCGGACGGTCAACGTGCTCATCGCCGTGATGGCGGCGCTGACGGTGACGCTCTCGATGCGGATCGTGGGTGCGCTGATGGTCTCGGCGCTGATGATCGTGCCGGTCGCCGCCGCCCAGCACCTCGTGGTCGGCTTCGCGCGCACCATACGCACCGCGATGGTCATCGCCGTGCTCTGCGCCGTCGGCGGGCTGCTGATCACGGTGTACGTGGATCTGCCGCCCGGCGGCGTGATCGTGCTGCTGACGATCGCGGTGTACGTGCTGGCCCTGCTGACCCGCTCGCTGCGCGGGACGGCGCGCCGCGCCCCGGTGGGCGGGCCGGGTCCGAGCACGCAGGGGTCGGCGACCGTGCCGCTGCGTGGTGCGTCCCACCACTGATGGAGGTCCCGCAGCGGGTGGGGGACAATGAGGGCATGCAACGGAACACCCGCCAGCGCGCCGCGATCCTCGAGACGCTCTCCCGGCAGGTGGACTTCCGCAGCGCCCAGCAGATCCACGAGCAGATGCGGGCCGACGGCGAGACCGTGGGCCTGGCCACCGTGTACCGCAACCTGCAGGCGCTCTCCCGCGCCGGGCGGCTGGACGTGCTCGTGGCGGGGGACGGGGAGTCCCTCTACCGCCAGTGCGAGGACACCGGACACCATCACCACCTGGTGTGCCGCGAGTGCGGGCGCACCGTCGAGTTCCTGGCCCCGCGGCTCGAGGCGTCCATGACCGCGATCGCCCGCGAGCACGGCTTCACCGAGGTGGACCACACCCTGGAGGTCTTCGGGCTGTGCGAGGACCACTCGCGCGGCGACGGCGCGCATGCTGCGGCGGACGAGGCCGAGGACGATGACGCCGAGGAGCCGGCCGACGACGCGGAGGCCGGGACGGACCGCCCATGATGGACTGGGTGCAGGGCCTCCCGCTCCTGCCCGCCATCGGCTTCCTGTACGTGGTGATCTGGGCGCGCGCCGGCGGCACCTATCTCCTCGGCCGCGGCGCCCGTCGGGCCGCGAACCGCGGCCGTGTGAAGGCGCTGCTGGAGTCCCCCGCCGTCCAGCGGGCGACCGTGCTGGTGAACCGCTGGGGCGCGTGGGCGGTGGCGCTGAGCTTCCTCACCGTCGGCTTCCAGACCGCCGCGAACGCCGCGGCGGGGCTCACCGGGATGCCCGCCAGGCGCTACCTGCCGGCCCTCGCCGTCGGGGGCCTCGCCTGGGCCGTCATCTACGCGACCGTCGGCCTCGTGGCCGTGGCGGGATGGGTCGAGCTGTTCCTCGTCTCCCCCGCCGGCGCCGTCGCGGTGCTGGCCCTGCTGGTGCTCCTGGTCGCGCTGGTGCTGCGCCACCGCCGCCGGGTCGGTGCCCGCGCCGCGGTCCTCGACGCGCTCGCCGACGGCGCCGCCGATGACGAGGCGCAGCCCCGGACCGCCGAGACCGACGACGCCGCGGAGGCCGACGCGGTCGGGCCCTCCGACGTCGCCGAGCGCTCCGCTCGCAGCTCCGCGGACTGACCTGCTCAGCCGTCGGCGCCGGAGGCCTCGGGCGCGTCCACCGCTCCCCCGTACCGCCGGTCGCGCCGTGCGTACTCCGTGATCGCCCGCCACAGCACGAGCCGGTCCACGTCCGGCCACAGCTCGGGCACGAACACGAGCTCCGCATAGGCCGCCTGCCACAGCAGGAAGTTCGAGGTGCGCTGCTCGCCGCTGGTGCGCAGGAACAGGTCCACCTCGGGCATGTCCGGGTCGATCAGGTGGCGCTGGATCGTCCGCTCGCTGATCCCGGAGCCCTTCAGCCGCCCGGCCCGCGCCTCCTCCGCGATCTCCCGCACCGCGTCGACGAGCTCGGCCCGCCCGCCGTAGTTCACGCACATGTACAGGGTCATGCGGGTGTTGTCGCGGGTGAGCTGCTCGGCCTCCTTCAGCTCCCGGATCACCGAGCCCCACAGGCGCTGCTCGCGGCCGATCCACACGATCCGCACGCCCCAGGAGTGCAGGGTGTCGCGCTGCCGGCGCAGCACGGACCGCGAGAAGCCCATGAGGAAGCGCACCTCGTCCGGGGAGCGCTTCCAGTTCTCGGTCGAGAAGGCGTAGGCGCTCAGGTGCGTCACGCCGATCTGCAGCGCCCCGGCGACCACGTCCAGCAGCGCCGCCTCCCCCGCCTCGTGCCCCGCCGTGCGGGGCAGCCCCTGGCGATTCGCCCAGCGCCCGTTGCCGTCCATGACCACGGCGACGTGGTGCGGGATCGTGGGCGCGGGCAGCTGCGGGGGCGTCCCGCCGCTCGGGTGCGGGAACGGCTCCTGGTACCCGTGACGGGATGCTCCGGGCATGGGGTCCTCCTGGGTCGTGCGGGCCGCGGGCGGGCCCGGGATGGTGCTCAGCGTTCGACGTAGTGCAGGGACCGGACCGAGCGCTCGAGGTGCCAGGTCACCGTGTCGGAGATGAGGCGTCCGGCCTCGTGCTGCACGGTCTCCTCGGCATCGGTGGCATTCTCCCAGTCCCCGGCGAGCAGGAAGATCATGTGCTCGATCGTGGACTGGCGCACCGCGGTCGCGCCCGGGCGTCGGCAGGGCGTGCACACCAGGCCGCCGGCGCGCACGTCGAAGGCGTGGTGCGGCCCGTCGGCCCCGCAGGAGGCGCAGACCCGCAGCTCGGGCGCCCAGCCGGAGACGGCCAGGGTGCGCAGCAGGAAGGAGTCCAGCACGAGCGGCGGCGGGATCCGACCCTCCGCCATGGCGCGCAGCGCGCCGACGAGCATGAGGAAGCCGCGCTGGTTGGGGTCGACCATCTCGTCGGTGAGGCGGTCGGTGGTCTCGAGCATCGCGCTGGCGGCCGTGAAGCGGGAGTAGTCCGCGGTGATGCCCACGGCGAAGGCCTCGATCGTGACGACCTGGGTGACGGTGTGGAGGTTCCGCCCGGCATGCAGCTGCACGTCCACGAGGGTGAACGGCTCGAGCCGTGCGCCGAAGCGGCTGCCGGTGCGGCGCACCCCCTTGGCGACGGCGCGCACCTTGCCGTGGCGGCGCGTGAGCAGCGTGATGATGCGGTCGGCCTCGCCCAGCGGGTGGGTGCGCAGGACGATCGCGTCGTCACGGTAGAGCTTGCTGGTCATGGTGCTCCGAGAGTACGCCGCGGGGCCGACGCTCCCGCGGAGGCGGAGGCCTGCGTCACGGGGACCTGGCTCACGCGCCGACGCGTCCGCCCACCGGGCGGTCCGGCTGCGGCGCTCGCGGGGCCCGGCACGGCATGATGGGGAGCGCGCGCCGGGTGTGCGCGAGGGACGACGAGGACGACGAGGGAGGACCGATGGGGATCTTCGGGATGCTGCGCCGTGACGACACGGCCAGGACCACGGCGCGCCAGGCCATGAAGGAGGCGCGGACCGAGAAGGTCGGCTCCGGCCCGAGCGGCGCCGTGCAGCGCATGATCGACACCGTCCGCGACATCGGCCTGGACGGGAAGCTGACCTACTCCTCCGCCGCGGAGGTCGCCCGGAAGGCGCAGCGCGGACGCGCCCGCAAGCGGCCCGAGAAGGCGGTGCGGCGCATCATCCGCTCCCACCGACGCGGCGTGACGGCGGGCGGGTTCCTCACGGGCCTCGGAGGTGTGGTCACCCTCCCGATCCTCCTGCCCACGAACGTGATGGAGTTCTACATCCAGGCCACCCGCATGGTGGGCGCGATCGCGGCGGTGCGCGGCTACGGTCTCGAGGACGAGGAGGTGCGCGTGCGCGTGCTCGCTGCCCTGCTCGGCGAGGAGTCCGGGGACGTGCTGAAGACCATCGGGCTGGGGCCGGTGGCCGGCGCGGCGGTGCGGGGTGTGGCCGGACGCCTGCCCGACTCCCCGCACTCGGCGATCGTCCAGGCCGTGGGCGGCCGGCTCATCCGCCGCTTCGGACTCCGCTCGGCGCGGCTGTTCGGCAAGGCGATCCCGGGCCTCGGCGGCGTGCTCGGCGCGCTCTCGGATCGCAAGCAGCTGGGCCGGATCGCGGAGGCCGCGAAGGAGGGCTTCCCGCCCGTCTCCTGACGGCGCGGAGTCGCCCCGCGCTCAGGCCCCGCTCACGGGCGGCGGCCGACGGCGAAGACGCGGCGGAAGGGCAGCACCACCCCGTGCCCGCGGTCCGGATAGGCCTCGCGCAGCCGCGCCCTGAATTCCTCCTCGAAGCGGGCGCGGAGATGCTCCGGCAGGGCCTGCAGGGTGGGACGGGCGCCCGTGCCCGCGACCCACTCGAAGACGGGGTCCGGGCCGTGCAGGACGTGGAGGTAGGTGGTCTCCCAGGCGTCGACCTCCAGTCCCGCCTCCTGGAGCGCGCGCAGGTAGTCGGCGGCGTCGTGAGAGGCGGGAGAGGCGATCCCCTGCAGGTGCTCGGCGTAGGGCGCCTGGGCGGCGAGCTCACGCCGCAGGGTGTGGCTGGGCTCCTCGAAGTTCCCCGGGACCTGCATCGCGAACCATCCGCCGGGGGCGAGCAGGCCGGCCAGGCGCGGCAGCAGGGCGAGGTGGCCACCGACCCACTGCAGCGCCGCGTTGGTGACGAGCACGTCGACCGCCCCGGGAGGGGTCCAGGTCCGCAGGTCGCCGAGCACGGCGGTGACGCCCTCCTGCGCCCCGGCACGGGCGATCATCTCGGGGCTCGAGTCCACGGCGAGCACCTCCGCCCCCGGCCAGCGCTCGGCGAGCAGGCGGGTCTGCGTGGCGGGCCCGGCGCCGAGGTCGACGACGAGGCCCGGGTGCTCGGCGCCGATCCGAGAGGTGAGGTCGAGGAAGGGCCGGGAGCGTTCGTCGCCGTAGCGCAGGTACTGCTCCGGGTTCCAGGTGTGCGTCATCGCGGGCCTCTCCGGTCGAGATATCTTGACGTCAAGATATCAGGTCCATGGTGGAGCGGGGGCGGAGGGTGAGCGCTCAGAGCGGCACGTCCGTGAGGATCCGAACGCGGGGCTGGACCAGGGAGACGTCCGCGCCGGGCGCGGTCCATCCTCCGGCGAGCTCCGGGGCGTAGGCGATCTCCACCACCTGCAGCTGTGCACCGCGGGGCAGCTCGGCCTCGATCACCACCTCGTGTCCCGCGGGGACGCCGTTGATCTGCAGCTCCCGCAGGTCGGTGCCGTCCAGGGCGTGCCCGTCGACGCTCACGCGGGAGAAGGTCCCCTCCGACAGGGCGAGCTCGAACTCCGCGCCCTCGCGCGGCGAGGCGAGGCGGATCCTCGTCGTGGAGGACGCCGCACCGGCCTCTCCGTCCGTCTCGTCCGCCTCGATCTGCGCGGCGTCGATCGTGGAGCTCGCCTCGCTGCCGTCGAGGTCGCTCCCCCACGCCGTCGCGCCGTCGGTCTCCCAGGTGGTGCGACCGGTCGCGCTCTGGACCGTCGCGACGGGACTCTCCTGCACCGGCTCGCCCGCGGCCCGGGTCCATGCGATCCCGCCGATCGCGAGGGAGAGGGCGAGAACCGCGGGCAGCAGCGGCGCCAGCAGTCGCCGCGGACGGCGGGCGGTGCGGGGCAGGGCCGCCCCGTCCGTCGCGGGGCTGATGAACAGCGGGGCCGCGGCGGCGAGGGCCAGCGCGGTGGTGACTGCCAGCGCCCCGGCCGAGGAGGCGATCCCGAATTCCCCGAGGGAGTGGCCCTGCGTGCCGACGAGCCATCCCGTCGGCGCGAGCGCGAGGGCCCGGACCGCTGTGCCGGCGCGCGGCGGCAGCAGCGTGCCCAGCAGTGCGCCGAGCGCCGCGGCCCCCGCCGGGACCAGCATGGAGCTCGCGAAGTCGGGGGCGAGCACGGCCAGAGCGGCGATCAGGAGCTGCGCGAGCGCACCTGCCCCGGCCAGCAGCGCCGCCCGGCCGACGACGCGCCGCGCGAGCACCCAGAGAGCCGTCAGGATCGTCGCCCCGGCCAGGAGGTCCGCGAGCAGGAAGGGCAGGGCGCGCACCGGTTCGCTCACGGCGACGGAGAGGATGTCCGGTCTCGCCGCGCCGGTCGCCCACCACAGGCCGTACGCGGCGGCGCCCGCGAGGGCCAGTGCGCCGAGGGCGAGCACGGCGCCGAGCGCGGTGCCCCTCAGGCGCAGCCGGCCACGTCGCCGCAGCCTCAGCACCGTCGCCGCGAGCGAGCCGACGGCCAGGACGCCGAGCGCCTGCACGAGCGGCCGCGGCATCGCGAGGATCCCCCACGGGAGGGTGGTCTGGACGGGTCGAGTTCCCTGGTCGGCCTCCATCGAGGACAGGTCGCGCTCGCCGAGGTCCCGGGAGAGTGCGAGGGTGAGGTCGCCATAGTGCTGCAGGGAGCCGGCGTCGAGATGGGCGGCGTCGTCCTGAGGGCTGTGATAGGCCCAGGACCCGCCGATCAGGGCGAGGTCCATCCCCGACCATCCGGCCTCGTCCCGGTACACGGTGAAGTCGGTGTCGTTGGGGATCACGCCGAACAGCGCATCGGTGAACGACTCGTACTCGGGGCGGGGCATGGCGGGGAGCACCTCGTGCATCGCCCCGGCGGTGCGCGAGACGAGCGGCCGTCCCGAGATCCCGCGCGCCTCGTGGTTCATCACGACCACCGGCTCGCGCAGCTGCTGCCCTGCGCCCTCCACGTAGGCCTGGGCGCCGAGGAGCCCTCGCTCCTCCCCGTCGACGATCAGGAGCACCAGGTCATTGCGCAGCGCCTCCGGGCCGAACGCGCGGACGGTCTCGAGGATCACGGCGAGGCCCACCCCGGCGTCCGCGGCGCCCGGGGCGTTCGGGACGGAGTCCAGGTGCGTGGCGAGCACGAGGGTGCCGGTGGGGTCGCTGCCGGGCCGGGTCGCGACGAGGTTGTCCACGTAGCCGGCCGATCCGGTCCCCTCCGTCGCGCGCAGCCCGATGCCCTCCTGGGACTCGACCTCGAAGCCGGCGTCCTCGAGCTGCGCGGCGAGATGCTCATGGGCCTCGGCGTTCGCGGCCGTCCCCGCGGGGCGCGGCTCCTGGACCAGGGGCTCGGCGGCCGCCGCGGCACGCTCGGCACTGAAGGAGGTCTCCTCCGCGCTCGCGGGTAGGGGTGCGGCGGTGCCGCGCGAGAGGAGTCCGCCGAGGGTCGCGAGCAGCAGCACGAGGAGCAGGAGGGTTCCCGCCGCGCGTCCGCCGCTCCCCCGCCCCTCTGGCCCGTCGGCCGGGCTCGCCGGGGCGGTCTCGACGGCGACGTCAGGCGCCGTTCTGCTCTCGTGCTGGGTATCGGAGTGGTCGTCGGCGTCGTCCGCGGGCGTCATGTCTCCTGTGTACAGGCATGTCGGGCGCCGCGACAGGAGCGTGGCCGGGGACTGGCCGAAAGGAGGAGCCGCTCGCTCGGTCAGGTGCCGAGCCGCTCCAGGCCGGGGAGGTCCCCGAGGGCATCCGCCGCCTCAAGCAGCGCGGCCCGGAAGGCGAGCAGCGCGGGATGCTCGCGGGCCCCGGCCCGGGCCGCGGTGTACAGCGTTCGATGGGGGTCGCCGGGAGGGCGCAGCACACGGGTGCCGCCCAGGTGCTCGGCGGCGATGAGGCCGGGGACGAAGGCGGCGGCGTGGCCGGAGCGGACCAGGTGCACCTGCAGCAGCGGGTCGGGGGTGTCGAAGCGGACCCAGGGCTCGATCCCGGCGGCGCGCAGGTACGTGCGCTCCCAGGCGCCGGTGCGGGTGTCCTCGGGGTCCAGCGCCCAGGGCATCCGGGCGAGGTCGTCGAGACGACGCGCCTGGGCCGACGAGCCGTGGTCGGGCACCACGAGCAGCAGGGGATCGCGCAGCAGTCCCTCGCGGTCGGTGCCGCGCCGCACCACCTGCTGCCCGCCGGGATAGTCCTCGCCGAGGATCACGTCGACATGGTGCGCGAGCAGGGCCTCGTAGGCCTCCTCGACCTCGCGCTGAGCGATCTCGATCCTGAGGTCGGGGTGGCGCTGCTCGAGCACGCTGACCGTCGCCGGGGCGAGGGCGATGAGGGGGGTCTGGAAGGAGGCGATCCGGAGCACTCCCCCGGCCTCGCCGCGGGCGGTGACGAGCTCCGCCTCGGCGGACTCCATCAGGCCGAGCATCTCCTCGGCGCGTCGGGCCAGACGGGCACCGGCGTCGGTGAGGACCACGCGCCGTCCGGCCTGCTCGAACAGGGTGACCTTGGCCTCCCTCTGGAGCTGGGTGAGCTGCTGGGAGACGGCCGACGGGGACATCGAGTGCTCGCGCGCGATCGCCGACATCGTCTCCAGCCTGCGCAGTTCCCGCAGCAGGAACAGCCGGTGCAGGTTCAGCATCCTCGCCTCCGTCGATCGTTCGGATCTGCTTCACGGTACACGTCGAGAACAGTCGCTGGACCCGGCAGGACGTCGGGGCCAGAGTGGAGGCGTGACCAGCTCTCCCACCTCCTCTCACGCCACCGCCGCGCGACTCTCCCCCGCCTCCTCCGGCGGCGTGCCGCTGACACCGATCCTGTTCATCCTGGGCTCGTGCTTCTCGCTCCAGTTCGGGGCGGCGCTGGCGACGCAGCTGTTCCCCGCCATCGGCTCCTGGGGCACGACGGCGCTGCGCCTGGGCCTCGCGGCGCTCGTGCTGCTGGTCGTCGTGCGACCCAAGATGCACCGCTTCACCGCCCAGCAGTGGCTCGCGGTCGCCGCCTTCGGCGTGGTGGTCGGGGCGATGAACGGCGCGTTCTACGCCGCGATCGATCGGATCCCGCTGGGCACCGCGGTCGCGATCGAGTTCCTCGGCCCGCTCGCCGTCGCGGCGCTGCTGTCCACGCGGCGCACCGACCTGCTGTGGGTGGTGCTCGCGCTCGCGGGCGTGAGCCTGTTCGGGCTCGAATCGTTCACCGGCGTCGCGGCCCTGGACCTGGTGGGAGTGCTGTTCGCACTGGTAGCGGCCGTGTTCTGGGGTCTCTATGTGCTCACCAGCGCCCGGGTGGGCCGGCTTGTGCCCGGGCAGGACGGGCTCGCAGTCGCGATGGTGATCGGCGCCCTGACGGTCCTGCCGCTCGGTGCGCCCGGTGCGGTCGCCGGGCTCACTGACCCGCGGCTGCTCGCCCTCGCGCTCGGCACGGCGCTGCTCGCCTCGGTGCTGCCGTACACGCTCGAGCTCTCGGCGCTGCGCCGCCTGCCGCGGCACGTCTTCGGCATCATGCTGAGCCTCGAGCCGGTGGTCGCCCTCCTCGCCGGGGTGCTGCTGCTGGGGCAGGGCATCACGCCGCTGCGCGTCACCGCCGCGGTGCTGGTCGTGGTCGCGAGCGCCGGGGTCACCCTCACCGCCCGCTCCCGCCCGGAGGACGAGCCGCAGCCGGCGGACGAGCTGCCGGGCTGGGACATGCCCACCCCCACCCATGCCACGCTCACCGGGGAGATGCCGGTGCTCACCGAGGACGACCTGCACGAGGACGGCCAGGGAGACGGTCCCCAGTACGAGATCGACATGCACGAGGGCGGCCTGCGGCGGGACGGCGCCTGAGCCTCACCTGCCGTCTGCCCTGGCCCGCCGCACCCCACCTGTTCCGCGCGGAGAGTCCGTCGACGATCCGTACCAGTGACGCCGACTTCTTCGACGATCCGTACCGGCGACCACCAGTTGTTCGACGATCCGTACCAGAAGTCGGCTCGGATCGTCGATGAACTCAGCGGCCCTGCCCCACCCCTCGCACGCCTTGGCTCCGAGGACCACATCACGCGCCCGCCCTGCACGGACCGGCGGCGGACGCGACGCGGCCCCGACCCTGCGCTGTGCAGGACCGGGGCCGCGGCCGGTTCGTCGCCGTGGTCAGGCCGGCACGCCTCAGGTGTCAGGCGCGGGAGCGCGCGTTGCGGTTCAGCGCCGAGGTGATCGCCTCGAGGGAGGCGCGGGTGATCGACCCGTCGATGCCGACGCCCCAGAAGATGCGGTCGTCGATCTCGCACTCGATGTAGGACGCGGCCAGGGAGTCGTCGCCCTCGGTGAGGGCGTGCTCGGCGTAGTCGAGGATCCGCACGTCGATCTTCCGCTCGGCCAGCGCCTTGACGAAGCCGTCCAGCGGTCCGTTGCCGATACCGGTGATCTCGTGCTCCTCGCCGTCGACCACGAGGGTGACGGTGATGCGGTCGGCGCCGTTGCCCGCAGACTCCTGGCGCACGTCGCGGAAGCTGTAGCGGCCCCAGCGTCGCGAGTCGTCGGTCGCCGGCAGGTACTCGTCGGTGAACGCGTCCCACAGCGACTCGGGGCTGACCTCGCCGCCGTCGGAGTCGGTCTTCTGCTGGACGATGCCGGAGAACTCGATCTGCAGGCGGCGCGGGAGGTCCAGGCCGTGCTCGGTGCGCAGCAGGTAGGCCATGCCGCCCTTGCCGGACTGGGAGTTCACGCGGATCACGGCCTCGTAGGAGCGGCCGAGGTCCTTCGGGTCCACGGGCAGGTAGGGGACGCGCCAGACCATGTCGTCGACGGTCTTGCCAACCCTCTCGGCGTCGGCCTCCATGCGCTCGAGGCCCTTCTTGATGGCGTCCTGGTGGGAGCCGGAGAAGGCGGTGAACACGAGGTCGCCGCCGTAGGGGCTGCGCTCGGGGACGGGCATCTGGTTGCAGTGCTCGACGGTGCGACGCACCTCGTCGAGGTCGGAGAAGTCGATCTGCGGGTCGATGCCCTGGCTGAACAGGTTCAGGCCCAGGGTCACGAGGTCGACGTTCCCGGTGCGCTCGCCGTTGCCGAACAGGCAGCCCTCGATGCGGTCGGCGCCGGCCAGGTAGCCGAGCTCGGCGGCGGCGACACCGGTGCCGCGATCGTTGTGGGGGTGCAGCGACAGCACGATCGAGTCGCGGCGGTCGAGGTGGCGGTGCATCCACTCGATCGAGTCGGCGTACACGTTCGGGGTCGCCATCTCGACCGTCGCCGGCAGGTTGATGATCATCTTGTCGTCCGGGGTGGGCTTGATGATCTCGATGACGGAGTTGCACACGCGCAGGGCGTACTCGAGCTCGGTGCCGGTGTAGGACTCCGGGGAGTACTGGTAGGTGATCGCGGTGTCCGGGATCGTCTCCTCGTACTTCTTGCACAGCAGCGCGCCCTGCACGGCGATGTCGAGCACGGCATCCTCGTCGGCGCGGAAGACCACGTCGCGCTGGACGACGGAGGTCGAGTTGTACAGGTGGACGACGGCGCGCTTGGCGCCGGCGATCGCCTGGTAGGTGCGCTCGATGAGGTGCTCGCGGGACTGGGTGAGGACCTGGATGGAGACGTCCTCGGGGATGCGGTCCTCCTCGATGAGGGTGCGCACGAAGTCGTAGTCGGTCTTGGAGGCCGAGGGGAATCCGACCTCGATCTCCTTGTAGCCCATCTGCACCAGGAGCTCGAACATGCGCAGCTTGCGCTCGGAGTTCATCGGATCGATGAGCGCCTGGTTGCCGTCGCGCAGGTCGACCGCGCACCATCGAGGAGCGCGGGTGATGCGGCGGGTGGGCCAGGTGCGGTCGGGGAGCTCGACCGTGATCTGCTCGTGGAAGGGCAGGTACTTGTGGGTCGGCATGCCCGAGGGCTGCTGGGGTGCGTCGCCGGAGGAGCCGAAGACGGGGGCCGACGGGTCGGCCTCGGCCGCGACAGGGGCGGTGGCGGGGGTGGTGATCGTGGAGTCAGTCATGTCAGGTCCTTCTCGCTGGGATTGCCGGTCGCCGGACAGCACGTCAGCCGCGACAGGTTCCCGGCGGTTCAGGACCCGTCGCGGCGAGTAAGCAGAAGCAGCGATCCACGCACGTCCGCCACGTTAGCACCGACACCTCGACCGCTCGGGGAGGATCACGATGCGAACACCACGAGCTTGCTCGCTGGCCATGGAGCCGAGCGCCTCCGCTCGGCGCGGTCAGAACCCCAGGCGCCCCAGCTGCTTCGGGTCGCGCTGCCAGTCCTTGGCGACCTTCACGCGCAGGTCGAGGTGCACCTTCCTCCCCAGCAGCGCGTTGATCTCGCTCCGCGCCCGGGAGCCGACCTCCTTCAGCCGCGACCCGCCACGGCCGATGATGATGCCCTTCTGGCTGTCGCGCTCGACGAACAGCGTCGCCCGTACCACCAGACGGCCGGTGCCGGGCTCCACCTCGCTGAACGCGTCCCCGTCGGGATCGACCTCCACGACCTCCTCGACCACCACGGCGATCGAGTGGGGCAGCTCGTCGCGCACGCCCTCGAGCGCCGCCTCGCGGATCAGCTCGGAGATCCGGTCGTCGCGGCTCTCCTCGGTGAGCTGGTCGTCGGGGTAGAGCTGCGGCCCCTCGGGCAGCTGGGCGGAGACCACGTCCATCAGCACGTCGATCTGCTCGCCCTTGACCGCCGAGATCGGCACGATCTCGTCGAAGTCCATGAGCTGGTCGACGCTCATCAGGTGCTCCGCGAGGGCGTCACGGCCCACGAGGTCGATCTTCGTGACGATCGCGACGACGCGCGGCCCCCGACGTCCGGTCCGCATCTCCACGAGGTCCTCGGCCACGAAGCGGTCGCCTGGGCCGATCTTCTGGTCCGCGGGCAGGCAGAAGCCCACCACGTCCACCTCGCTGAGAGTCTCGCGCACCAGGTCGTTCAGTCGCTCCCCGAGCAGCGTGCGGGGGCGGTGCACCCCGGGCGTGTCGACGAGGATGATCTGGGAGTCCTCGCGCGTGACGATGCCGCGGATGGCGCGGCGGGTGGTCTGGGGCTTGGTCGAGGTGATCGCGACCTTCTCCCCCACCAGGGCGTTGGTGAGGGTCGACTTGCCGACGTTCGGACGCCCGACGAGCGCGACGAAGCCCGCCCGGTGCACGCTCTCCGCGCCGGACGCGGTCTCCTCGGAGCCGGAGTGCGGGGTCTCAGCGCTCATGGTGGTCCTCCTGGTCTCTCTCCGGGCTCTCGTCGGCCTCGGTGGTCCGGCTCACGATCACGGTCGAGAGCCGCTTGCGCCGTCCGGCGGTGCGGTCGGCCTCGAGGTCGAGGCCCAGGGCGCTGGCGGTGCTGCCGGGGATCGGCACCCGCCCGGTGGTCTTGGCGAGCAGACCGCCGACGGAGTCGATGTCGTCGTCATCGATGTCGAGGTCGAACAGCTCCCCGACCTCGGACAGGCTGGCCCGCGCGGGGACGCGGTAGCGGCCGGCGCCGAGGTCCTCGATCTCCGGCTCGCGGCGGTCGTGCTCGTCGGCGATCTCGCCGACGATCTCCTCGAGCACGTCCTCGATGGTGACGATGCCGGCCACTCCCCCGTACTCGTCCACGAGCACGGTGATGTGCACGTGACTGGTCTGCATCTGCCGCAGCACCTCGTCGGCCGCGACGAACTCGGGGGCGAAGCGCGCCGGGCGCATCACCTCGCTGACGGGCCGCTGAGGGCGCGGGTCCCAGGGCGAGTGGATCGCGCGCATGACGTCCTTGACGTACAGCATCCCGCGCAGGTCGTCGACGTTCTCGCCGATCACGGGGATCCGCGAGTAGCCGGAGCGGACGAACAAGCGCATCGCCCGGTCGGCGCTGGAGTCCGCGGAGATCGTCACCATGTCCGGGCGGGGCACCATCAGCTCGCGGACCATCGTGCCGCGCAGGTCGAAGACGCCCTGGATCATGTCCCGCTCCCCGTCGCGGACGTGCTCGTCCTCGAGGGCGCGGTCCACGTTGCGGCGGGCCTTCTCGGCCCGCTCCTCCGGGTCCTCCTGGCTGCCGGCGCGGGAGGCCAGGGAGGCGCCGAGGTTCGCGAGCGCCCCGGCGGGCAGCCATAGCACCCAGCGCATCACCGCGACCAGCCCGCGGGCGGAGATCAGCACCGATTCGGCACGACGGCGGCCGATGGCGCGCGGGGAGATCGCGAGCATCACCAGCGCCATGAGCCCGGCGATGAGGAGGGTGGCCAGCAGCGGCAGCACCCATCCCTCTCCGGGTCGCAGCTCGGCATGGGCGGAGAAGCTGATCGCGGCGATGGCGGTGACCATGACGGTCTCGCCGAGCACCCGCCCCAGCGCGACCGAGGCGAGGGTGCGTCCGGAGTCGGTGTGCTGGTGCAGGACCCGCTCGCGCACGGCGACGGGCTGATCGGACACGGCCTTCTCCAGCGTGCCGCGGCTGACGGAGAGCTGAGCGGCGTCCACCGCGGTCAGCACGGCGGAGACGACGCCGCCGACGAGGGCCAGCGGGATGAGCAGCACCAGGGCGAGGCTCAGCGCGCTCACGGGCGACCCCCTCGGGTCGCGGAGCACGCAGCGGGGGGCGCACCGCGCAGGGCCGATGGGGAGGTCGGCGCGGCGCGGTGCCCGGGAGGTTGGTCAGGCTGGGACATCGCGGCTCAGGCGCTCGGTCGCGAGGCGAGGAAGGTGAGCAGGAGCTTGCGCTGGAGCTCGAACATCTCGGTGCGCTCGTCCTCCTCCATGTGGTCGTAGCCGAGCAGGTGGAGGATCGAGTGGACCGTCAGCAGCAGCATCTCCTCGACGGCGCTGTGCCCGGACTCCGCGGCCTGCTTCGCGGCGACGCTCGGGCAGAGCACCACGTCGCCGAGCAGCCCCTCGGGGGACGGGTGCTCGGGGGTGCCGGGGGTGAGCTCGTCCATCGGGAAGCTCATCACGTCGGTGGGACCGGGCAGGTCCAGCCACTGCACGTGCAGCTTCTCCATCGCCTCCTCGTCCACGAAGATGATCGACATCTCCGTGGCGGGGTGCAGGTGCATCGACTCGAAGACGAAGCGGCTCAGCTCCACGAACTCGCGCTCGTCGACGACGGCGGTGGTCTCGTTGCGGATCTCGATGGTCATGCGCGGTTCCCCTTGGTGGTGCGGTGGCGGGCGTCGCGGTTGCCGCCGGGTCCGATCTCCCAGCGCCCGTAGGCCTCGACGATGTCGCTGACCAGGCGGTGGCGCACGACGTCGCGGGAGGAGAGGCGGCAGAAGGAGATGTCGTCGATGCCGGAGAGCACGTTCTCCACCACGCGCAGACCGCTCTGGTTCCCGCCGGGCAGATCCACCTGGGTGACATCGCCCGTGACGACCATGGTCGAGTTGAAGCCGAGGCGGGTGAGGAACATCTTCATCTGCTCGGGCGTGGTGTTCTGCGCCTCGTCGAGGATGATGAAGGCGTCGTTGAGGGTGCGCCCGCGCATGTAGGCCAGCGGTGCCACCTCGATCGTCCCGGCGCCCATCAGGCGCGGGATCGAGTCGGGGTCGAGCATGTCGTGCAGCGCGTCGTAGAGGGGCCGCAGGTAGGGGTCGATCTTCTCGTTCAGCGAGCCGGGCAGGAAGCCGAGCCGCTCTCCGGCCTCGACCGCCGGACGGGTGAGGATGATGCGGTTGATCTGCTTGGTCAGCAGCTTCTGCACCGCCATGGCGACGGCGAGATAGGTCTTGCCGGTGCCGGCCGGGCCGATCCCGAAGGTGATGGTCGAGGACTCGATCGCCTCGATGTAGCTCTTCTGCCCCATGGTCTTGGGGCGGATGGTGCGGCCGCGGGAGGAGAGGATCGTGCGCGAGAGCACCTCCTCGAGCTTGCGGCCGCTCGCGCGGTCGTCGCCGTAGAGGTTCGCGGCGCGCTGGACGGCCTCCGCGGTGACGGACTGGCCGGTGCCGGCCAGCTCGATCAGGGAGCGCATGATGTGCTCGGCGCGGCGCAGCGCGTCGTCGGTGCCGCGCAGGGTCACCTGGTGGCCGCGCACGTGCACGTCGGTGTCGGGGACCGCGTCCTCGAGGGCGGCCAGCGCCTGGTCGTTCTCGCCGAGCACCTGGAAGGGGCTGAGGTGGTCGGGGATCGCCAGCCTCCGCTCGCGCACCTCGGGGGCGCGTCCGGGGGCCGGGCTGAGGGGGTCTGTCACAGTTCTCCTTCTGCGAGCTTCCCGCCCGCGAGGACGTGCGCGTGCACGTGGAAGACGGTCTGTCCGGCGCCGGAGCCGGTGTTGAACACGAGGCGGAAGTCCCCGTCGGCACGCTCGGCGGCGACCTTCGCGGCGACGCTCGCGGTGTGCGCGAGGAGGGCCGGGTCCTCGGCGAGCTCGGTGACGTCGCGGCGGTGCTCGCGGGGGACGACGAGGACGTGCACGGGGGCCTGCGGATGGAGGTCCTCGAAGGCGATGACCTGCTCGTCCTCGTGGACCCGCTCGGAGGGGATCTCCCCGGCGACGATCTTGCAGAAGATGCAGTCGGGATCGTGACGCAGTGTGTCGTTCTCGTTGACGCTCGTGCCCATGGACGCGAGTCTACGGGAGCGATGCACACCTCCCCGCGCCCTTGACGCACGCCACTCCGGCTTGGGGAACACCCGAGAGATATGAGAAGTTTAAAGCACTATGACGAAGCTCGGAATCCTCCTCAGCAGTGCCCGCCCGAACCGCGTCGGCGAGAAGGTTGCCCAATGGGTCGCCGCCTCGGCCGATGATCGCTTCGAGATCGACCTCATCGACCTGCGCGAGGTCGCCCTGCCCTCCTTCGACGAGCCCTCCTCGCCGAAGTCCGGTGCAGACAAGACCACCGATCACGGCCGCAGCTGGGGCGAACGGATCGACGCCCTCGACGCGATCGTCATCCTCACCCCGCAGTACAACGGCGCCTACCCGGGTGCGCTGAAGAACGCGATCGACTACCTCTTCGCCGAGTGGGAGGACCTGCCCACCGTCCTGGTCGGCTACGGCTGGGGCGCCGCGAACGAGGTGCTGCCGATGCTGGAGACCCTGATGGGTCGCGTCGGCGCCGACGTGCTCGGCTCCGTGGGCCTCGGCTTCCGCGAGGACCTCTCCGTCGAGGGCGAGCTGTTCGTCACCGAGGAGAAGGCCGCGGCGCTGGAGACCGCGCTGGTCGCCGTCGAGGCGAAGGTGCTCGCCCCCGTCGGCTGACCCCTCCCCCTCATCGCTCCAGGACCCCGTCGGCGCTGCGCGTCGGCGGGGTCCTCTGTCAGTGCCCGGGGCTCGAGTACCAGCGGGACATCCCGCGGAAGATCGCGATCCCGACGACCAGCAGCAGCGGCCCGGCCAGCGGGGACAGCTGCGCCATCCACACCGGCACCACGAGCTCGTCGGTGCGTCCCAGGAGCACGGTCGTGGGCAGGTAGGCCATGAACGCGAGCGGGACCAGGAAGGTCAGCAGCCAGGTGCCGGCGGTGCCGAAGATCGTCATCGGGTAGGCGCCGAAGTCCGTCAGCACCCGATCGACCATGTCCTTGATCCGCACCACCGGTCCCCAGCGGAAGTCCAGGGCCGACAGTCCGATCTGCAGCCCCGCCTCCACCAGGCCGCCGCCCAGCGCGGCGAGCACGAGATAGAGGACCATGCCCGCGCTCCACTGGGTCCCGATCAGGTTCGCGGCGGTGACCAGGATCGCGAGCCCCAGCACGAGGTCGCCGATCGTGCCGGGGTTGAAGTGGCGGGTGAGCAGCTGCATGAGCGGCCCGGCCGGGCGCAGCAGGAAGCGGTCCCAGTCCCCGTTGCGGATCGCCTGGGCGCTGCCGCGGTGCTGGCCGAAGTTGATCGTGCAGACCCCGTGCGCGGTCAGCCGCAGCCCGTAGAGGAACGCGACCTCGCCCACGCTCCATCCGGCGATCGCGCCGAAAGCGCCGAGCAGCACCGAGATGAAGGCGAGCTGCGTGCCCTGGATCGCGGCGCTGCCCAGGAACATCATCACGAGGTTCGCGCGGTGGACGCGCATGCTGCGCCAGGTGCCCTGCACGAGCACGAGATAGGTGCGCCACGCGGGGATCGCTCGCGCCGCCGTGCCGCGGACCGGATGCGTCTCAGCCACCGAAGATCACCAGCCTCCGGATCGCCCGGCGCCACAGGAGAGCGGCGAGGACGGCCAGCACGAGCACCCACAGCGCCTGCACCCCGAGCGCCGTGAGGGTGTGCATGCCGGGTGCGGGGTCGACGTAGATCGTCAGCGGCACGAACACCTGCGAGGAGAACGGCAGGAGGGAGAGTCCGCCGCTGAGCCAGTCGGGCATGAACCACAGCGGGATCAGCGCCCCGGAGCTGAACTGCACGAACATCCGGTAGATGTGGAAGGCGCCGGAGACCTCGAGGGTCCAGAAGCCCACCAGTCCGATCATGAAGTTGAGGATCTGGGCGAGCGTGAAGCCGAGCAGGATCGAGAGCGCGAAGGCGAGTCCGGACAGGCGCGATCCGGGGGCGTCGAGCGCCCCGAGGAGCAGGCCGACGCCGAGCGCGATCCCCGCGGCGGGCAGCTGCGCGGCGGCGGCGCCGGCCTGCTGCGCGAGCGTCATCGGCACCGCCGAGAGCGGCCGCATGACGTCGAAGGCGATGGCGCCGGTGCGGAGGCGGCCGTACAGGGTGTCGTAGACGAAGGGCTGGAACACGATCGCGACCACGGCGCCGAGCACCGCGTAGGTGATCGCGTCGCGCTGGTCGACCCCCGCGACCTCGGTGCGGGCCCCGTAGACCGCGGTCCACACCAGCATCACGAGCACCACCTGGAGCGTCGCCCCGATGATGCCGCTCCAGGTCGCGGCGCGGAACACGAACTGCGCGCGCCAGGCCTGGCCCGCGCAGGCGAGCAGTCCGCGAGCGCCGACGGCCGTCCCGAGCCGTGCCGGCACGAGGCGGCCCGGCGCGGCGGCGCTCATCGGCGCGCCTCCCCGTCGAGGTAGATCTGGCGGATCACGTCCTCGACGCCGGGCTCGCGGGAGGTGATGTCGGTGACCTCGAGGGCACTGGTGATCCGCTGGATGGCGGCGGGCGCGGAGATGACCTCGGGGTCGAAGCGGAAGGTGGCCAGCAGGTCGTCGCCGTCGGGCCGGGTGCCCGTCAGCTCCGGCCCGTCCACGCGGAGGTCCTCGGGCACCTGCGGGGCGCGCACCACGATCTCGCGATACGGCGCATACCGGGTGCGCAGGCTCGCGAGGTCGCCGTCGTAGAGGATGCGGCCCTCGTCGATGATCACGACCCGTCGGGCGAGGTGCTCGATGTCGGCGATGTCGTGCGTGGTCAGCAGCACGGTGGTGCCCTCGGTGCGGTTCTGCTCGGCGATGAACTCGCGGATGCGCACCTTCGCGACGACGTCGAGGCCCACGGTCGGCTCGTCGAGGTAGAGCACGGGCGGGCGGTAGAGCATCGCGGCGACGAGGTCGCCGCGCATCCGCTGCCCGAGGGACAGGGACCGCACCGAGGTGTCCATGAACGGCCCCATGTCCAGCAGGTCCACGAACTGATCGAGGGAGCGGCGGAAGTCGGCGCGGTCCAGCCCGTACAGGCGCGAGATCAGCTCGAAGGACTCCCGCAGCGGCAGATCGGTCCACAGCTGGGTGCGCTGGCCGAACACGGCGCCGATGTTCAGCGCGTTCGCGCGCCGGTCCTGCCAGGGCACGATCCCCTCGACCTCGATGTGGCCGGAGGTGGGCACGAGGATCCCGGTGAGCATCTTGATGGTGGTGGACTTCCCGGCGCCGTTGGGGCCGAGATAGCCGACGATCTCGCCGTCGTCGACCTGCAGCGAGACGTCGTCGACCGCCCGCGAGACGATCTTCTGCGTGCTGAGGAAGGAGCGGATCCCGGAGAGCCTGCCCTCGACGCGGCGCGGCCTGCTGAACTCCTTGACGAGGTGCTCGGCGCGGATCATCGCGCGGCGCCGTCGAAGAGCGCGATCGCCGTGCGGAGCGCCGCGACGGTGGCCTCGGCGGTCCGGTCCCAGCTGAAGCCGGCGGCCCGGGCGAGTCCCTGCTCCCGCATCTGCGAGCGCTTCGGCTCGTCGCCGAGGAGCGAGACGATCCCCTCGCGCAGTCCATCGACCCCGGGCCGGGCGTACTCCGCCGCCTCCCCGAGCACCTCGGCGAGGGCGGAGTTGCGGTAGGTGAGCACGGGCGCTCCGGAGGCCATGGCCTCGAGGGGGCCGAGGCCGAATCCCTCGTACTCGCTCGGGTAGACGAACAGCTCGCAGTGCCGATACCAGGCCGGCAGCTCCTCATCCGGGATCCGCGCGGTGAGCAGGATCCGCTCGGGGACCGGGCTCGCGGCGCGCAGGGCCTGGACGTGCTCGTCGTCCTCCACCCCGACGAGCACCAGCTGCATCTCCTCGGGGAGCGAGCCGTCTCCTGCGAGGACGGAGAACGCCTCGATCAGGTCGTCCAGGCGCTTGCGTCGGTGCGCGCCGCCGACGTTCAGGAGGAAAGACGAGGGCGCCCCCGCCGGCGGTCGGGATCCGGGATCGCCCACGAGCCGCGGCGCGAGCGGGGTGACCGCGATCGGCGCCTCCGGAACCCAGCGCTCGATCGCGTCCTCGCGGGTCGACTCCGAGACCGCGAGCACGACGTCGGCGACCGAGAGCGCCCGCAGAGTCTGCTCGCGCAGGTAGGTGCGGGTCGCCTCACCGTAGAACTGCGGGAACCGCTCGAACATGTCGTCGTGGACGGTGACGGCCTGGGGGCGGTCGTGCCCGGGCGGGAGCATGAACGCCGGACCGAGGTGCACTTCGGGAGCGAGCTCGTCGAGGGCGGCGGGGAGCACGTGATCGGTCCAGGTGACGCCGGGGCGCTCCCCCGCCACCTCGGGGAGCCCGATCCGGTGCACCCTCGCCGAGGCGGGGAGGTCGGCGAACTCCGGGAGCGGCTGCGCGTCGGGCAGGAGGATCTCGAGTTCGATGTCGTCGCGAGCGGCCAGAGCGGAGCAGAGCCCGCCGATGTAGCTGATGAATCCCCCGAAACCGGGGCTGGCCACGAAGGCGTCCACACTGACTCGCATGGGTCACGAGCCTTCCAGGGCCCACGTGCCAGCACAAGCGGTTTCCCGGAATCCGCCCGAATCTGGCGGCTCAGCCCAGCGGCCTGCCAGAGCGCTGAGCGCAGGGTGCAGCAGCAGGCCCGGACCCGAGCGCAGCACTACTCTGACCTGATGGGACTTGGCTGGGAACCAGACGCCTCATGGGAGATCATCGGTGGAGACGAAGGTGCCGCGACGCTCGGAGTCTGGCGAGCCAGACGCGACGACCGGGACTGGGTGGTCAAGCGCCTCCGACGAGATCCCGTGGACCGCGACCACAACTCCTTCCGCTGGTGGCGGCGCGAGGTGGAGGTCGTCGAATCCGGGATCGGCACTGCATTCAGCGGTCTCGTAGCACCAGAGTCCTTCATCGAGGAGGATGAGGAGGGGGCGACCCTCTGGACAGTGCGCATCCGCACGACGCCGATACCGCCAGCGGTCATCGCGCGGGCCCTGGGCGCCTTCGCTGCGGTGGAACTTGAGGATCGGGACTGGTTCGTGCGGGGTCGGTTGCGGGACCGAGTAGGGATCGCAGCCAGGTGCGATCCGGCCCGCCTGAAGGTCGACGGCGTCCCTGCCCGCCTCGTCGGCAGCGCTGAAGAGGTCTGGCATCTTCGCGAGGCTGTACTCGACCACCTGGATGCGATGCCGTACGTGCTCTCTCATGGCGATGCGATCCCGCGGAACTTGCTTCGGCACGATGGGCCGACCGTGACGGCGATCGATTGGGATCAGTTGGGGCTCGCACCCGTAGGCGCCGATCTCGCCTCCTTCGCCGCGTGGGTCGATGCCGATGAAGACGTACTGATCGAGAACTACCTCGACGGCGCTCGCCCTCTCGAGCTGAATGCCGACGTGCTTCGCGACAGCATGGCTCTGACCAGCGCTCTGATCGCGGTCACACGGGTGATCAGAGCTGGACGAGGTGCTCAGGCCCTCAGTCCGCGAGACCGGCTGCTCGGGACGGAGCGTCATATTCGGCGAACGCTGGAGGTACTTCGGTGACCTCCGCCCGCCTCACCTGGCCCCAGCGATGCCAATAGACACGCCATGGTCAAAATACTTGGGAGGTGCATTTGTCGGTTGAGGCTGTCATCCCATCAGTGGAAGCTGAGACCCTCCCTGCGTTCATGAGAGAACGGTACGCACTCAACGAACCGTGCCACGTCTCACTGCTCACCGACCTCGAGCGCATGAATGTCTCGCAGCTGACGATAACGCTGATTTATGTCAAGACCATATCCGACGATGTACTCATCGCCCATCTCGAATCCGACGTACTTCGGTCGAGAGCTCGCGGCACGCTTCGGAACCTTCTCCACCAACACGGACGCTTCGACGGACAGCGCACCCTTGCTGCGCAGATGTCTACCCATCCACTCCAAGGTCAGGCCTGAGTCGCAGACATCGCCGACGATCAGGACGTCTCTCCCCGAGACTGGAATCGCAGTATCCGCCAGCATCCGGACCACGCCGGACGTCTGTGTGCCGGCACCGTACGAGTAGACGGTCGTCCAGTCCATCTCAAGTCGTTCGTTGTCGATGCAGCGCGAGAGATCGGTGGCGAAGAACGCCGCGCCTTTGAGGACACCGACCATCAACAGATCGCGACCCTCGTAGTCCAGAGAGATTTGGTTGCCGAGTTCAACGACCCTCGCCTGGACGTCAGATTCAGCCAGTAACAGGCTTCCGACTGATGCTTTCACTATCTCCGGCCTCCATCAACATTGATGTGCCGCCCCGATCAGCGTTCTTCAAGAGCCATGCAGCAGCTCCCGCAACCTCAGCGCCGCGCGAGTCTCGAACGACGTTACCAGCGGCCGACGAGCGCGCTGAGCACCGCGAGTGCGGACGGTCCCGCGGTCGAGGAGCGCAGCACCTCGGGGCCGAGCAGCACCGTGCGTGCGCCGGCTTCGCGCAGCGCCTCCAGCTCGGTCTCGTCGATTCCGCCCTCGGGGCCGACGACCACGACGATCTCCTCGACCCCGGCCTCGCTCGCGCCGCGCAGCTCCTCGGCGAGGCTCATCAGGGCGACGGACTCCTGCTCGTGCAGGACCAGCACGAGCGCCCCGTCGGCCGCCCGGGCCCGGAGGTCCTCGACCAGCGCGCTCGTGGTCACCGGGGCGTCGACCGCGGGGATGCCCGGCCGGCGGCACTGCTTCACCGCGGCCCGCGCGGTGGCCTCCCACTTCGCACGGCCCTTGGCGAGCTTCTCGCCGCGCCACACGGACACCGAGCGCGTCGCGCTCCAGGGGACGATCCGGTCCGCGCCGAGCTCGGTCGCGGATTCGACGGCCTGCTCGTCGCGGCCACCCGTCGCCAGGGCCTGGACGAGCGCGAGGCGGGGCAGGCGCTGCACGGCGGGGGACGGGTCCGCGAGCAGGCGCAGGTCGAGCTGCTCCTTGCGGGCCGCGGTCACCTCGGCGAGGACCTGCCGGCCCGGGGCGTCGGTGAGGAGCAGCTGCTCCCCCACCCCGATCCGGGCGACCTTCGCGGCGTGGCGGCCCTCGTCGCCGGCGAGCGTCAGCTCATCCCCGACGCTCGCGGCGGCCAGCGCGTCGTCGAGGATCAGGAATCCGGGCGGGGTGGTGGGCATCGCTGCGGGCGCTCCCGGCTCAGAGGTTCTGGAGGCGCTCGCGGAGCTTCGCGAAGGGGCCGCTGTGGCCCTTGCGGCGCGTGGTCTCGTCGCCGCGCAGCGCCGCGAAGCGCTCGAGCAGCTCACGCTCCTCCTCGGTCAGCGAGGTGGGCACGTCCACGTCGAGCACCACGCGGATGTCGCCGCGGCGCTCCCGGCGCAGCGGGGTCACGCCCAGGCCCTTGAGGAGGATCTCCTCGCCGGGCTGGGCGCCGGCGCGGACGTCGAGCTCCTGCTCCCCGTCGAAGGTCTCCAGCGGGATGGTCGCCCCGAGCGCGGCGGTGGTCATGGGCACCGCGATGGTGGTGACCAGGTCATCGCCCGCGCGGTCGAAGATCTCGTGGTCCTTCACGGACAGCTCGACGAAGAGGTCTCCGGAGGGGCCGCCGGCCTCGCCGGTCTCGCCCTCGCCGCGCAGCTGGATGCGGGTGCCGTTCTCGACGCCCGAGGGAATGCGCACGGTGACGGTGCGCTCGGTGGCGGTGCGGCCGTGGCCGGAGCAGCCGGTGCAGGGGCTCTCGATGACGTCGCCGTGGCCCTCGCAGGTGGGGCAGGGAGCCATCGTGACCATCTGCCCCAGCAGGGACTGCTGGACGCGCTGGACGTGGCCGGAGCCGTTGCAGGCGGTGCAGCGGGTGGGGCTGGTCCCGGGCTCGGCACAGGAGCCCGAGCAGCGCTCGCACAGCACGGCGGTGCGGAAGGTGACCTCGCGCTCGGTGCCGAAGACGACCTCGCGCAGGTCGACCTTCACTCGGCGCAGCACGTCCCCGCCGCGGCGCTGGCGCGGGACCGGGCCCTGGCTGCGGCCGCGCATGCCGGAGGCGCCGGCGAACATGTCGAAGATGTCGTTGAAGTCGAAGCCCGCGCCGCCGCCCGGGAACCCGCCGCCCATGCCCGGGCCGCCGCCCATGTCGTACTGGCGACGCTTGTCGGCGTGGGAGAGGGTCTCGTACGCCTGGGAGACCTTCTTGAACTTCTCCGCCGCCTCCGGGTCCGGGTTGACGTCCGGGTGGAGGGTGCGGGCGAGCTTGCGGTACGCCTTCTTGATCTCCTCGGTCGAGGCGTCGCGGGAGACGCCGAGCAGCTCGTAGTAGTCGTCGTTCACAGGCGTGGGTCCTTCACAGAGGGTCGGAGGTCGGTGACGGCCGGCGACGGGCGCGATAGCCCGCCGGCGCGGTCATTCGAGGAATCGGGAGACGTAGCGAGCGATGGCCTGGACCGTAGAGATGCCGGCGGCGTAGTCCATCCGGCTGGGTCCGAGGATCGCCAGGTGCGAGCCGGCCCCGTAGCCCGCGCCGACGAGCGCCGCCTGGTGCAGCGCGCGGTCGTGCAGCTCGGAGCCGATGCGCACCTCGACATCGCCCGGCGAGACATGCATCTCGGTGAACAGGCGCAGCAGCACCAGCTGCTCCTCGAGCACGTCCAGCAGCGGCTCGACGTCGCGCGCGAAGTCCTGCGCGGAGCGGGCGATGTTCGCGGTGCCCGCCATCATGATGCGGTCCTCCGCGCGGGTCGCGGCGAGGGCCGCGAGGGACTCGGCCACCTCCGCGGCGGCGGGCCGCTCGGGCGCCGGGAGCGTCTCGAGGTAGTCCGTCAGCGGTGCGGCGAGGTCGGTGACCTCCCGCCCGGCGACGGCTCGGTTCAGCTGGTCGCGCAGCACCGCGTAGTACTCGGCCGGACGGCCTGCGAGGACCGGCACGGTGCGCTGGTCCACACGTCCCGACTCGGTGATCAGCACCACCAGCAGCAGGGAGTCGGCGACCTTCACCAGCTCGACGTGGCGGATGCGCGCCTGGCGACGCGCCGGGTACTGCACCATCGCCACCTGCTGGGTGAGCTGGGCGAGGAGGCGCACGGTCCGGGCGAGCAGCTCCTCGACGTCGCCCGCGTCCTCGAGCAGGGCGCGGATCGCGCGCTTCTCCGCGGCCGAGAGCGGCTTGACCGTCGCGACGTGGTCGACGAAGGCCCGGTAGCCCTTGTCCGTGGGGACGCGGCCCGCGGAGGTGTGGGGCTGGTGGATCAGCCCCTCCTCCTCGAGGACGGACATGTCGTTGCGGACGGTCGCGGCGGAGACGCCCAGCTCGTGCCGCTCCAGCAGCGACTTCGAGCCGACGGGCTCGCGGGTGGAGACGTAGTCCTCGACGATGGCTCCGAGGATCTGGAGCTTGCGGTCGTCCATGGCTGTCACCTCCTGCCGCGCGGTCCGGCGCCGGGGTCCCCCGGCGCCTGGCTGTCTCTCAGGACTCTGGCACTCTCCCATGCCAGGTGCCAATCGTACGCGTCCGCGGCGTGGCCCGCAGGGAGGTGTTCGCCACGGGATTACAGTGTCCGCCGTGTCCACACCGTCTGCTCGCTTCCCCGACCGGTACGGCGCCGACGTGCTGTCCGCCGGTCCCCCCGCTCACCACCGCCGTCGGCCCGTCGCCCGCGAGGTCCCCGCGCAGCGTGATCTCGTGGTCGAGGAGGCCTCGACCGGGTTCACCGGCGCGATCACGCGCGTGGAGAAGACCGCCGGGGAGCTGATCGTCGAGCTCGAGGACGGCCGGCGGCGACGCCGCACCTTCCCGCTCGGCCCCGGATTCATGATCGACGGGAAGCCCGTCGTGCTCACCCGCCCGCAGGCGGCGCAGGCACCGGTGCGCAAGCGCTCCGCCTCCGGCTCCGTGTACGTCGAGGGCGCGAAGGCGCGCACGGCCCGCGCCTCCCGCATCTGGGTCGAGGGCACCCATGACGCCGAGCTCGTGCAGAAGGTATGGGGTCACGACCTGCGCATCGAGGGGATCGTCGTCGAGCAGCTCGAGGGCGCTGACAACCTCGCCGAACGGGTCGCCGAGTTCGGTCCCTCCCCCGGCCGACGCCTCGGGATCCTCGTGGACCACCTCGTGAAGGGCTCGAAGGAGTCCCGCATCGCGGCCGAGGTGATGGCCCTGCCGGGCGCACGCGGGAACGTCACCGTGCTCGGCCATCCGTACGTGGACGTGTGGCAGGCGGTCAAGCCGGCCCGCGTCGGCCTGCGCGAGTGGCCGCACATCCCCAGGGGCACCGACATCAAGGTGGGCACGCTCGCCGCACTCGGCTGGCCCCACGAGGACAAGGCCGACATCGGGCTGGGCTGGAAGCGGATCCTCTCGACCGTGCGCTCCTATGCCGACGTCGAGCCGACGCTCTCGGGGCGCATCGAGGAGCTCATCGACTTCGTGACCGTCGACCAGGGCTGAACGCACCTGCAGGCAGACCGGGCCCGCACTGGTCCCCGGGGGATATCCCCCGGTGGATGCGGCGGCGGGCCACGCTGACCACGGCTCTGGTGCGTCGTTAGGGTGAATCCATCACCCGAGGGGCCGGCCCGGCGCCGGCCCGAGAGGAATGAGGAGCCATGAGCCAGACACCGCACCCGCACGATCCGTTCGCCGCCGAGTCCGGGGCCTCCGCCCAGGAGCCGCTGCCCGAGCAGCCCGAGGCGCGTCCCGCCTCGGAGCACCTCGACATCGACGCCCAGGACCCCTACGCCCCGGCTCCCCAGGACCCGGCCGTGCAGGGCGGCGCAGCCTCCGATCCGGTCCAGCACCCCCACGACCCCTACGCCGCCTCGGCCGACGGGCTCCAGGCCGACGCGGCCCCGCAGGGCGCCCCCGCCGGCGGGTCCGTGCCGCCGCAGGACCAGTACGCTTCTCCTGCGGAGCACGCGTCCGTGCCGCCGCATCAGCCCGCCCCGCACCCGGCCGCCCAGGCCGGCCCCGTCCCCGGAGGAACCATGCAGTTCGACCAGCCGCCCGCCCATCTCAAGGGCGTCTTCGACGGTCCCCTGCCCGGCCTGCCCACCACCGACTCCGATGCGAAGCTGTGGGCGATGTTCGCGCAGCTCTCGGCGATCGTCGGCTACGTGATCGGTGCCGGCTTCCTCGGCTGGCTCGGCCCGCTGATCATCTTCCTGGTGTACAAGGACCGCAACCGCTACGTCCGCTACAACGCCGCCGAGTCGCTGAACGCGGCGATCGCGACGCTGATCGCGGAGATCGTGCTCGGCATCGTCTTCGGGATCATCACGATCATCACCCTCGGCTTCGGCTCCGTGCTCTTCGCCCTGATCGGCGTGCCGGCGCTGGTGCACATCATCTTCGCCATCATCGGCGCGGTGAAGGCCAACCAGGGCGAGTGGTGGAACTACCCGATCAACATCCGCCTCGTGAAGTGAGCGACGCATGAGGTGAGCCGCCGAGCGCGGCCCCGACGAGGAGCCCCCGGGATCGACGAGATCCCGGGGGCTCCTGGCTGTCGTGGGCGGGGAGGCGTCACATCCAGTTCACGCCGTCCTGCTCGAACTCGGCGAGACGGTGGCGGGCCATGCGGCGCAGCAGGTCCGCCGGGATCGGCCGGTCGTAGGGCAGCTTCACGCTCCCCTTGCCGCTCTCGATTCCCTCGAGCTCCGCGGCGAAGGCCTCCTTGGCGCTGGGCGTGACGGTGAAGTTCGCATGCGCCTTGTGCGTGCTGATCACCAGCAGGATCGTGCCGCGCGGGTGGAGGAAGGCGGGATTGCCCCACTTGATGGCCTCGCTCGCTGCGGGCAGCTCCTCGCGCACCAGCGCCCTCAGCTCCGCGAGGCGGGAGCGGGCCGGGTCCTCGAGGGAGGCGAGGTGCTCGTCGATCGTCGTCGGGCGCGAGGCTGCAGGTGTCATCGTGCCAGTGTGCGCACTTCGCCTCACGGGCGCCAGGGGCGCCGGCAGAGCTCCCTCAGGGCACGAGGTCGCGGATGACCGCATCGGCCAGCAGACGGCCGGAGCGCGTGAGCACCGCCCGCCCTGCAGCGAGGGCCTCGGCCTCGAGGTGGCCGCGGTCGCGGTGCACCTCGAGCATCGCGCGCTGCTCCGCGGGCACGACCTCCACCAGGAGGCCGTCGGCGATCCGCAGCTCGAGCATGATCCGCTCGACGAGACGGTCCTGCGCGGCGACCTGCTCGCTGTCGGCGACCGGCAGCTCGCCGGCGGCGAGCATGCGGGCGTAGCGGCTGGGGTGCTTGACGTTCCAGGCGCGCAGCCCGTCGCGGTGGCGGTGGGCGCCGGGCCCGATTCCCCACCAGTCCGCGCCGCGCCAGTAGGCGAGGTTGTGGCGGGAGCGGTGCTCGGGGGTGCGGGCGAAGTTGGAGACCTCGTACCAGGACAGGCCCGCCTCGCGGGTGAGGTCGTCGACGAGCTCGTACTTGTCGGCCATGTCGTCGGGATCCGGGGCCTCGAGCTCGCCGCGGCGCAGCTGGCGGGCCATGGCCGTGTTCCCCTCGATGATCAGGGAGTAGGCGGAGAGGTGGTCGACCTCGCAGGCCAGCGCGGCCCGCACGGAGGTCTCGACGTCGGCGAGGGTCTCCCCCGGCGTGCCGTAGATCAGATCGAGGCTCACCTGGAGGCCGGCGTCCTTCGCCCACTGCACCACCTGCGGCACCCGTTCGGGGTCGTGGGTGCGGTCCAGGGTCGCGAGCACCGAGGGGACCGCGGACTGCATCCCGATCGAGACGCGGGTGATCCCGCCGTCGGCCAGTCGGGAGAGGGAGGCGCGGGTGACCGAGTCGGGATTGGCCTCGGTGGTGACCTCGGCGCCGTCCGCGAGCGGGATCAGGGAGCGGAGGTGGTCGAGCATGCGGACCAGGTCGTCGGCGGGAAGGAGCGTGGGGGTGCCGCCGCCGAAGAAGACGGTCGAGATGTCCTCGTACTCGTACCCGGCCGCGCGGTCCGCGGCGAGGGTCAGGTCCATCTCGGCCATGGCGTTGTCCGCGTACTCGGCCTGGGATCCGCCGCCGCCGAGCTCGGCGTGGGTGTAGGTGTTGAAGTCGCAGTACCCGCAGCGCACGGCACAGAAGGGCACGTGGATGTAGGCGGACAGCGAGCGCGGGGCGCTCATCGCGCTCACAGCCCCAGGCCGAGGCCCAGTCCACGGCCGGTGGAGCGCAGCCGGTCCGGGAACGCGGCGTCGTGCCCGGAGCGGGTGAGCACGTTCTGCGCGGCGCCGACGAGCGTGTCGTACAGGACCGTCCCGCTCGTCTCTGCCCAGTCCAGCAGCGCACGGGCCTGCGCGGCCTCCAGGCCGCGGAAGGCGTCGGCGATGGTGACGCCGTGGTCGGGGCGCTCGAGCACCTCGATCATCTCGCCGGCGCGCACCTCGCCCTCGACGAGCACGCGGAAGTAGGCGCCGGCCCGGCCCTGCGCGGTGAAGGCCCGGCCCCAGCGACGGTCCCCCATCCAGGCGGCGAAGGTGCCGCAGGGATTGCGGGGGCAGGTCGCCTCGATCTCGGCGCCGCCGATCCGCCAGCGCTCCCCGATCACGGCGTGGTCGGTGTCCTGGCCGACGGTCACCAGGTTCTCCCCGAAGAACCCGTCGGGCAGCTCGCTGCCGAGCGCGGCGGCATAGGCCTCGCGCACCTCGCGGGAGTAGGCGTAGACGGCCTTGAAGATCCCGCCGTGGTGCTCGCGGTCGCCCTGCACGTCGCCGAGCACCCCGTGGGTGAGCAGGGCGACGGGCCCGTCGGCGGGGCGCTTGTCGATGCCGCTCATGAGGGAGCGCTCGCGCACCTCGAAGAGCTGGGCGACGGTGCAGACCGCGCCGAGCCGGCCCCCGCCCGGCTCGAGGGCGACCTCGAGCGGGTCCAGGCGCCGTGGCGCGGTCTCGGGCAGGGGGCCGGGCGCGACGCTCACTTCTTCTTCGCGTCCTTCTGCGGCTCGGCGGCGTCGGAGGAGAGCGCGGCGATGAACGCCTCCTGGGGCACCTCGACGGATCCGATGTTCTTCATGCGCTTCTTGCCCTCCTTCTGCTTCTCCAGCAGCTTGCGCTTGCGGGAGATGTCGCCGCCGTAGCACTTGGACAGGACGTCCTTGCGCATGGCGCGGATATTCTCGCGGGCGATGATGCGCGAGCCGATCGCGGCCTGGATCGGGACCTCGAACTGCTGGCGCGGGATGAGGTTCTTGAGCTTCCCCGACATGTCGACGCCGTAGCTGTAGGCCTTGTCGCGGTGGACGATCGCGCTGAACGCGTCGACCGGCTCGCCCTGCAGGAGGATGTCGACCTTGACGAGGTCGGCGGTCTGGGTGCCGGAGACGTCGTAGTCGAGGGAGGCGTAGCCGCGGGTCTTCGACTTCAGCTGGTCGAAGAAGTCGAACACGATCTCCGCCAGCGGGAGCGTGTACCGCAGCTCGACGCGGTCCTCGCTGAGATAGTCCATGCCGCCGAGCGCACCGCGCTTGGACTGGCACAGCTCCATGACCGCGCCGATGAACTCGCTGGGCACGAGGATCGTGGCGCGGGCGACGGGCTCGGAGATCGAGTTGACCTTCCCCTCGGGGAAGTCCGACGGGTTCAGCACCTCGATCTCGGCGCCGTCCTCCATCACCACGTCGTAGACCACCGAGGGGGCGGTGGAGATGAGGTCGAGGTCGAACTCGCGCTCGAGACGCTCGCGCACGATCTCCAGGTGCAGCAGGCCCAGGAAGCCCACGCGGAAGCCGAAGCCGAGCGCTGTGGAGGTCTCCGGCTCGTACACGAGCGCCGCGTCGTTGAGCTTGAGCTTGTCCAGGGCGTCGCGCAGGATCGGGTAGTCCGAGCCGTCGATCGGGAACAGGCCCGAGTACACCATCGGCTTGGGGTCGGCGTAGCCGGCCAGGGGCTCGGTCGCCCCGCGCACCGAGGTGGTGATCGTGTCGCCGACCTTCGACTGGCGCACGTCCTTCACGCCGGTGATGAGGTAGCCGACCTCGCCGGGGCCGATGCCCTGGGTCGGGTGCGGCTCCGGGGAGCTCACCCCGATCTCGAGCAGCTCGTGGTGGGCGCCGGTGGACATCATGTCGATCCGGTCGCGGGACTTCAGGAAGCCGTCGACCACGCGCACATAGGTGACCACGCCGCGGTAGGTGTCGTAGACGGAGTCGAAGATCATCGCGCGGCAGGGCGCCTCGACCTGCCCCTCAGGGGCGGGAAGGGTGCGCACCACGTGGTCGAGCAGCTCGGGCACGCCCACGCCGGTCTTGCCGGAGACGCGCAGCACCTCGTCGGGGTCCACGCCCACGAGCTGCCCGATCTCGGCGGCGTACTTCTCGGGCTCCGCGCCGGGCAGGTCGATCTTGTTCAGCACCGGGATGATGGTGAGATCGTGCTCCATCGCGAGGTACAGGTTCGCGAGCGTCTGCGCCTCGATGCCCTGCGCGGCGTCGACCAGCAGGATCGCGCCCTCGCACGCGGCCAGCGAGCGGGAGACCTCGTAGGTGAAGTCCACGTGCCCGGGGGTGTCGATCATGTTCAGGGCGTAGTTCTCGCCGTCGACCTGCCAGGGCATGCGCACGGCCTGGCTCTTCACCGTGATCCCGCGCTCGCGCTCGATGTCCATCCGGTCGAGGTACTGGGCGCGCATGGCGCGCTCCTCGACGATCCCGGTGATCTGCAGCATCCGGTCGGCCAGGGTGGACTTGCCGTGGTCGATGTGCGCGATGATGCAGAAGTTGCGCAGCCGCTCCTGGGGCGTCGATGCGGGCTGGATGTCCAGGGCCTCATCGGCAGCGATCCTCGGAGACACCGGCATTCGTCCTCTCGTCGATGGGGGCCGGGCGCGCGTGCGCCGGGCATCGGCCCATCGTCTCACGGGCGGCGCGCTCCGCGTCGCCCCGGGGACGGCCGACGGGCCGACGTCACAGCCTGCGCTCCGCCCGGGCGCCCGCCAGTCGCTGCCCGGTGCGCGGCAGACCGCCGGGGAACGTGATCGGCAGCGCCGCGGCGGAGCCGGGATCGAGGGCGTCCATCGCCTGCAGGTGGACGTGCGGCTCCATGCTGTTGCCGGAGTTGCCGCAGCGGGCCAGCACCTCCCCCGCCGCGACACGATCGCCGAGGGCGACCAGCAGGCTGCCGCGGCGCAGATGGCACAGCGCCACGAACACGGCGGCAGAGTCGAGCGCGGTCTCGAGGATCACGTGGTTGCCGGCGAGCCTGACCCAGCCGCGCTCGAGGCGCCGACGCTGGGTGAGGGCGTAGCGCACCGAGGGGAGCCCCCGATGGGCCGGATGATCCTGCTGCCCGTCATGGACTTCCCGCACCGTGCCCGCGACCGGCGCGAGCACCTCCGCACCGAAGCCGGCGAAGCGCTCCGGCGGCTCGGTGCGCAGGAAGGAGCCGAGCGTGTACGGCGCCGAACGACCCCGCTCGTCCAAGGGCACCAGGTCGATCGCATGGGCCGAGGCGCCGAGGCCCGTCCCGTGACTGGGGACCCTGTCGGCCGGGCTGTTGCGCACCAGCGCGTCGCCGCGCAGCGGGCTCTCGAGCCGCAGCGGCTCCGTCATCGCACGTCCCGCGGCGCGTTGAACCCGAACAGGCGCTCCCCCGCCACCGCCCAGACCGCGTAGCCGGCGACGCCGAGGTCGAAGGCCTCCGGCAACGGCCCGGTGCGGTCCGTGTCGCGCAGTCCGGCCCGGAGCAGGAGCAGGCCGCCGGCGAGGTTCATCGCGCCCCAGAGCGCGTTGACGGAGGCCGGGGAGTCACGCCCCGCGAGCGGTGTCAGCATCCGTCGGCCGGCGACCGCGGTCGCCAGGTGCGGCAGCGCGTTGGCGCACAGCACTCCGGCCGCGGCGGCGGCGATCCGTGGTCCTCGTCCTCGTCCTCGTCCTCGTCCTCGTCCTCGTCCTCGTGACATGGTCGTGCTCCTCGATCGACGGTCCGCGACGAGGTCTCGCCGCGAGATCAGGCGGCAGGGTCGAAGTAGGTGGTGCCGAGCGCCCGGGTCACGGCGCCCGTGACGCGCTGGAGCTGCTCCATCTCGTCCTCGAAGTCCTCGACGATGTCGTCCAGCTGACGGAAGCGCAGGCTCGCCAGCGCCCGGCCGATGATCCGGCGCCCGGGCTCGGCGGTGCCGAGCCGATCGATGCTGTTGCCGTGGAGCTTGGCGAGGGTCTCGAGGGCCTCGTCGATCTCGCTGAGGCAGTACGCGGCCGAGCGGGGGAAGATCGAGTCCAGCAGCAGGAACTCGATCGCGCCGGAGACGCGCACGCGGCCTCGGTAGGAGCGAATATACGCTTCGTGCGCGCTGCACGAGCGCAGCAGGAGCACCGTCGCGGCGTCCGAGCTGTCGGTGAGGTCGTGGGCCTGCAGGTTGCGGGCGAGCATGTCCGCCCGCTCGAGCAGCTGCCCCACGCGCAGGAACAGCCACGCCTCGTCACGGGTCATCGACGCCTCGAGCAGGCCGTTGATCACGGCGCAGCGATCCTTCGCGAACTGGAAGGCCCCGTGCATGCGGGAGGGGCGGACGCCGCGCGGCATGCCGAGGGTGGTGGTGTTCAGCGACTCCCACACCTCGGTCGAGAGCGCCTCGCGCACGCCGCGGGCGTTCTCCCGCGCGGCCTGCAGGGCGCCTGCGACCGAGGAGGGGTTCATCCGGTCGGTGACCATGCGGTCCAGCACCCGCTGCACGGTGAGGTCGGAGGCGGGCACGTCGGTGACGCCGAAGATCCCGTATACCCCGGCGCAGGCGTCGACCGCGTCGAGGGAGGCGTCCTCGGTGATCGACTGCAGGGAGACGCCGAGGATGCGGGCGGTCTGGTCGGCCCGCTCGACGTAGCGGCCGATCCAGAACATCGCGTCGGCGATCCTACTGAGCATCATGGTGGGGCTCCTCCTCGTCGGCCTCGATGAGCGGGATCGCGGAGGTGACGGGGTCGGGCTCCACGGCCTGCTCCTCCGTCTCCTCCCCGCGCGGGTCGTCGAACTCGTCACGGGTGTCGTCGGTGGGGTCCTCGATCCCCTCGTCGAGCTCCTCGCCGGCGTCGGTCCCGGCGGCGGTCGGATCGCCCGGGCGTGCGGCGGCGAGCACCCAGGTGTCCTTCGAGCCGCCGCCGCGCGAGGAGTTCACGATCATCTCGCCCTTCGGCAGGGCCACGCGCGTGAGCCCTCCGGGCAGCACCCACACGTCGTCCCCGCTGTTCAGCGCGAAGGGCCGCAGGTCGACGTGGCGCGGCTCGGGCCCGTCCTCGACGAGGGTGGGGATGGTGGAGAGCTGCACGACGGGCTGTGCGATCCAGCCGCGGGGATCGGCCCGCAGCCGCTCGCGCAGGGCCTCGAGCTCCTCGCGGCTCGCGGCGGGTCCGATGACGATGCCCTTGCCGCCGGAGCCGTCGACCGGCTTGACCACAAGCTCCTCCAGCCGGTCCAGGACCTCGGCGAGGGAGTCGGGCTCCTCGAGGCGCCAGGTGTCGACGTTGCGCAGGATCGGCTCCTCGTCGAGGTAGTAGCGCACGAGGTCGGGGACGTAGGTGTAGGTGAGCTTGTCGTCCGCGATGCCGTTGCCGAGCGCGTTGGCGAGCACCACGTTGCCGGCGAGGACGGAGCGGACCAGCCCGGGCACGCCGAGCATCGAGTCGGGGCGGAACACCTCGGGGTCGAGGAAGTCGTCGTCGGTGCGCTTGTAGATGACGTCCACGCGGCGCAGCCCGGCCGTGGTGCGCATGTAGATGCGATCGCCCCGCTCGACGAGGTCGGAGGCCTCCACGAGGTCGACGCCCATCGTGCGGGCGAGCAGCGAGTGCTCGAAGTAGGCGCTGTTGTAGCGGCCGGGGGTGAGGACCACGACGGTGGCCTCCTCGCCGGCGGTGTCCGGAGCGGCGGCCTGCAGCGCGGCGAGCAGCCGTCCCGGGTACTCGCCCACCCGGCGCACGGGACGGTCGGCGAACAGCTCGGGGAAGCCCTGCGCCATGGCGCGCCGGTTGGAGAGCACGTAGCTCACCCCGCTGGGGGTGCGCACGTTGTCCTCGAGGACGCGGAAGCCGCCGTCCCCGTCGCGGACCAGGTCGATGCCGGCGACATGCAGGCGCACGCCGTTCGGCGGCCGGTGGCCGCGCACCGCGTCGACGACGTAGGTCGAGGAGGTGACGAGCTCCTCGGGGATCACCCCGTCGGTGATCGCACGGCGGTCGGTGTAGACGTCATCGAGGAAGGCCTCCAGCGCCCGCACCCGCTGGGCGACGCCGGCGGAGACCTCGCTCCACTCCTCCGCGTCGATCACGCGCGGGATCGCGTCGATCGGGAAGGGACGCTCCTCCCCCGCGTAGTCGAAGGTGATCCCCTGGTCGAGGTAGCTGAGGGCGAGGGACTCGGAGCGGGAGCGGAACTCCTCCGGCCCGAGCCCCGCGAGGGCGTCGTGCAGCGCCTGGTAGGTCGGGCGCACTGTGCCGTCGGGGGTGAACATCTCGTCACCGGCCGCTCCGGTGCGGGCGGTGCGGAACAGCGAGGCGTCTGGCATGCCTACCATTCTCACACCCTCCTGCATCCTCCCGTGGGCGCTGCGCCCAGGAAGCGAGAACCATGTCCCTGCTCTCCCGCCTGACCTCGACCGTGCGCTCCCTGTCCCGCAATCCGTCGGTGCGCCGGGGCGTGCGGGACCTGGGACGTGCCGCGGTGCGCGCCGCCTCGGACGGGCGCCGCAGCGGTGGCGGCGCCCCGTCCCGCGGCCGACAGGACGCGGGGAGCGCGCCCTCCGTCGAGGGGAGCCAGGTCCTCGCCGACCGCCGCTCGGGCGCCCCGCTGCACCCCACCTACGCCCCGCACGAGGACGACCGCCCCGATCCCGGGGAGATCGTCTGGGCGTGGGTGCACTACGAGGAGGACCTCTCCCAGGGCAAGGACCGCCCGGTGCTCGTGCTCGCCGAGGAGGACGCCTCGGCCGGGGGCGCGGACGGCTCCGGCTCGGTGCTGGTCGCGCTCATGCTCACCTCGCGCGATCGCACCGAGGCGGGGGCGACGCGCACCGACGAGCACGGGGCGACCTGGGTGGACATCGGCTCCGGGGACTGGGACCGCCAGGGTCGCCCCTCCGAGGTGCGGGCCGATCGGCTGCTGCGCCTGGTCCCGGGCGCGGTGCGCCGGGAGGGCGCCCGCCTGGACCGGGAGCGCTTCGACCGGGTCGTCGCGGCGGTGCGTTCGGTGGGGTCCTGAGCACCGGGTGATCGGGAGACACGGCGCACATCGACGCATGTCAGCCGTCGCGTCTCTGCTAGCATCACTCCTTGTATGTGTGACATACCGTTCGGTGTGCGCAGGGGTGTCCTCCCGAAGTGTCTCAGGGGACGGGCGGCCCGTGCGACCCGGGCGAGTACCCGTGGCAGCGACTCCGGTACCGACGTCTCCAGGCGAATCCCCACCGCCGTCCCCGTCGGCTCCGTTCCTCGGCAGTCCGGGATGATCCACCTCAGCAACACTGGAGAAGAGTCTTCGTGGCAAACATCAAGTCCCAGATCAAGCGCAACGCGACGAACGAGAAGGCTCGTCTGCGCAACCGCGCCGTCAAGTCCGAGCTGAAGACCTACACCCGCAAGGTGAAGGCCGCTGTCTCGACCGGTGACGCCGACGCGGCGGGCGAGGCGCTGAAGTCCGCTTCGCGCAAGCTCGACAAGGCCGTGTCCAAGGGCGTCATCCACAAGAACCAGGCCGCGAACCGCAAGTCCGGTCTCGCCAAGCTGGTCGCCGGCGTCGCCAAGTGATCATCGGCCCCTGAGGGGCCGTCCCTCCGGGGCACGGGAAGCCCGGTGCGCAGTGATGCGCACCGGGCTTCCTCATGTCCGGGACGCACCGCGCTGCGACGGGCGTTCGGGCTGCGACCGGCGCTCGGGTCAGCGGGCGCGGCGCGCCCGGCAGATCTCCATGACCATGCGCTGCACCGACCAGCGCGGGTCGCGCCCGGCGCCCTTGACCTCGTGGTCGGCGCGGGCGACGGCCTCCACGGCACGGGCCAGCGATCGGTCGCTCCAGCTCCTGGCCTCCCGGGAGAGGTTGCGGAGCATCCAGTCGGGCATGCCGAGGGAGCGGGCCGTCGCGTTCGGCGCGGAGACCTTCGCGAGCGAGCGCACCTTCGAGGCGATGGCGGCGACGATCGGGACCGGGTCCGCGCCGGCGAGCTGGGCCTGCTGCAGCAGCTGGAGGGCCTCCTGCTCCTTCCCGGCGATCGCGGCGTCGGCGACGGCGAAGGCGGTCGACTCGACGCGGCCGGAGGTCAGGGCGTGCACGTCGGCGACGGTGACCTGCTCCGGCTGCTCGCCGGGATCCGGGGTGGTGTCCTCGATGAGCTGGCGGCTGATCGCGGCGAGCTCGGCGAGATCGGTCCCGAAGGCGTCCACGAGCGCGGAGAGGGCCTCCGACTGCACCCGCCGACGGGCGCGGGCGAACTCGGCGGCGACGAAGGCCTGCTTGTCGGCGGCCCGCTTGACGGGGCTCGCGTCCACCCGCGGCACCCCGGCCTTCTTCAGGGCGTCCAGGAGCTTCTTGCCGCGGTTCCCGCCGCGGTGGACGAGCACGAGGGTGACGTCCTGCTCGGGGGCCTTCACGTAGTCGAGGAGCTCGAGCACGAGCGCGTCCGGGGCGGACTGCAGCTCGGGCACCACCACCAGGCGCGGCTCCCCGAAGAGGGAGGGGCTCGCGACCTGGGCGAGAGCGCCGGGGCCGAGGGACTCGCCGGCGAGGTCGTGGACCTCCACGGAGGGGTCGGCCTCCTTGGCCAGCGCCCGCAGGCGCTGCACGGCCCGGTCGGCGATCAGGCCCTCGGTGCCGTGGACGAGCACGATCGGTGCGAGGGCGACGCTGTGCCACTCGACATCGCTCACGGGAGCTCCTCACTGCTCGGGGGACTGCACGATCCTAGCGGTCCGGGAGGACGGACAGGCGCCGGTGGGGACGGCGCCGACGTGACACGTCGGCGGCGGTCCTCAGAACCCGACTTCCTCCGGGGTGACCGAGCGTCCGCGGCTTCCCGGCCACTGCATGCCGTGCTCGGCCATCGCGTCGACCACGCCGATCACCGCCTCCGGATCGGGGAGCCAGGACCCGGCGGCGTCCACGGTGGTGTGCCCGCCCGCCACCAGCGCCAGGTCGTACCCGCGGAGCACGGCGCTGTGCATCGTCGCGCGGATGCACTGCTCGCTGACCGCCCCCACGAGGACGGTCTCCCTGACCCCGCGCTCGGCGAGGATCCGCTCGAGGTCGGTCTCGGCGAAGGCGTCGCCGTAGGACTTCTCGACCAGGGGCTCCTCCCCCACCGGTCCCAGCCCCTCCGCCCACTGCCAGGCGGGCGTGCCCCGCAGGAGCTCGGCGTCATGGTGCTGGACCCAGATCACCGGCACCTCCGCCGCTCGCGCCCGCTCGACGAGGTCCACCACGGTGGCGAGGACCTCCTCCCGGCGGTGGGCGACGTCGACGACGCCCTACTGCAGATCGATGACGAGGAGCGCTCGTCCGCTGCGTCCGTCCAGTGCTGCCATGTCCTGAATCATGTCACGCGGTGCCGTGGTCAGATCGCTCCGGCGGCCTCTGCCGCCGGCGGGACGGCCCGCCGGACGAGCCAGGCCCATTTGCCCAGCTGCCGGACGCGCTCGAAGCCGTGCTCCTCGAAGAGCTCGACGGAGGCCTGGAAGAGGAAGCGTCCGTGGGCGGTGCGGCCGCTGACGATCTCGGGGATCGACTCGACGGTCCCGCCGCCGCCCGCGGCGATGAGCTCGAGCGCGCCGGCCAGTCCCGCCCGCGCGATGCCCTCGCGACGGTGGCGGGTGTCGGTGTAGAAGCAGGAGATGCGCCATTCGGGCAGGTCTCTCGCCTCCTTCTCGTAGGCGCGGCGGTGCTGGGCGAGGATCGGCAGCTCCTCGAGGCGCCCGTACTTCGCCCAGCCCTGGGCGACGCCCTTCTCGTCGTAGACGAGCGCGGCATGTGCTCGGCCGGAGCGCACGAGCTCCTCCTTCGCGGCGCGCTTGTCCAGGCCGCGGATCGCGTGGAACGAGGTCCCGTCCTCGGTGGCGTGGTGCCCCATGCACCAGCAGCCGCCGAAGACGCCGCCGTTGCGCTCGACGAGCTCGGCGAAGTCCTCCCAGATGCTCGCCTCGAGCGGTCGCACGCTCCAGGCCGGTGCGGTCGTGCAGTCAGCTGCTTGACTCATCGCATGCTCCCTCGCTGCGGTCCGGTCGTGATCCTCGTCAGGCCCGGTGTCCCGCCGTCGATGCCGGCCGGGGTACAGTCGAGCCACTGATCCAGATCCTTCGATCAGTCACTGTAGAGGAGTGATCGAACAATGTCGACCAGTGGGCTGCCCGACTACTCCCTCGAGGAGGTCCAGGTGGTCACGGACCCCTCAGCCGTGAAGGCGATCTTCGATCCCCTGCGCGGCACGCTCCTGGAGCTGCTGCTCGAGCGCGCCGCGAGCGTCCAGGAGCTCGCCGCCGCGGTCGGACGGCCGCGCAGCAGCATCGCGTATCACGTGGGGGTCCTGCACGAGGCAGGGGCGCTGCAGATCGTGCGCACGCGCCGGGTCCGCGGCCGCGAGGAGGCGTTCTACGGACGCACCGCGCGCCTGTTCGCCGTCGGCGACGTGCGCCTCCCTCCCCGGCGGGACGTGCCCGGGCTCTTCGAGACCGCGTCGCAGGAGGCCGCCCCGGCGGCACGTGACGACGACCTCCGCGGCGTGACCCGGTACGCATGGATCTCCCCGGAGCACGCCGCGGAGTTCTGGGAGCGCGTGATGGCCCTCGTGGGCGAGTACAGCCGGCTGCCCCGCACCGAGGAGGGCACACGGGCGTACGCGCTCCTGACCGCGATGTACCCCACCGATCATCCGCGGCTCCCGCCCGCCGGCTGAGCACGCGGGAGCGTGCTGGCCCCGTTCGCCTCAGCGGGCCGGGCCCATGCTCCTCGGCGCCCCGTCCTCGCCCGCGGGCAGGACGACCGTGCCGTGCTCGTCGGTGCGGACCACCTGCGCGCCGAGGCCTCGGACCAGGGAGAGCGCCTCGTCCGTCGGATGGCCGAACGTGTTCTCCCTCCCGACCGGCACCAGGGCCAGCTCGGGATCGAGCTGCGCATAGAGCGGGGCGTGCTGGAAGCGGGAGCCGTGGTGGGCGACCTTGACGATGTCCGCGTCGCCGGGTGATGCCGCGGCGAGCTCCGCCTGCGCGGCGGGCTCGAGATCGCCGAGAGTCACAAGACGCGTGCCGTCCTCCCAGAGCACCTCCAGGGCGATCGAGCAGTCATTGGCGGCGTCCCCCTCCCCCGAGCCGTGCTCGGCGGCGCTGGCCCGCTGCGCGGACTCCGCCGAGTCGGGCCACAGCACGCGCAGGGCGAGCCCGTCCTGCCGCCAGCGCGTCCCGGTGGCGGCGACCTCGACGGGGGCGCCGGGGACGGTCCCCGCCGCCGCCTCGGGCAGCGGGCAGGTCCACTGCCGCGCCGGGGCGCGCTCCCCCGTCAGCGCCGCCCGGCCGCCGATGTGGTCGGCATGGGGGTGGGTGAGCACGAGCAGATCGATGCTCCGCACCCGCAGCAGGTCGAGGCAGGCCCGCAGCGCCTCCGGCTCGGGGCCCGTGTCCACGAGCACGGTCGGTCCGTCCCGGGCGGTCCCGGCCGGGCGCAGCAGGAGTGCATCCCCCTGGCCGACGGCGCACAGCGCGAGCCTCCACGCCTCGGGGCCGGAGGCGGGGAGCATCCGCCCGAAGCCGGGGGCGAGGGCGATGACCAGCACCGCCGCCACGCCCCAGCGCACGAGGGGACGATGCCGCGCGGCCAGCGCGAGACCGGCGACCAGCAGCACCGCGACCGCGGCGAGCACTCCCGCCGGCCCCTCGGGCACCGCGATCCGCGACCCCGGGAGCGCATCCGCGGTGCGGGCGATCAGCAGCACGAGATGCGCGCCGCCGGCGGCGATGCCGTAGAGCAGGGACGCCCCGCCGGGCCAGAGGACGCCCAGCACCAGCGCGAGGAGCCCGAGCACGGTGGAGGGACCCACCAGCGGCGCGACCAGCATGTTGACGGGGACCGCCCAGATCGACACCTCGGGGGCGAGCAGGATCAGCACGGGCGTGCAGGCGGCCTGCGCGACCAGCGGCACCGCGATCACGAGAGCGGCGGCGCGGCCGAGCCGCCCGCCGCTGATCTGCTCGAGCGCACGGCCCAGCGGCGGGGCGGCCAGCAGGATCGCCCCGGTCGCGAGCGCGGAGAGCAGGAAGCCGATGGAGGCGGCGGTGACGGGGTCGAGCACCGACCACAGGGCGACGGTGAGGGCGAGAGCGGCGACCGGGGAGGCGCGCACCCCGGCGAAGCGCGCGGCAAGCAGCGGCGCGGCCATGGTGGCGGCCCGCTGGACGCTGGGCTCGTCGCCGACCAGCCACACGTACCCGGCGACCACGACGGCGGCGATGAGGAGGCGAGGTCGGCGCCGCACCCCGGCGAGCAGCAGCGGGCCGAGCACCGCAGCGAGGACCAGGGCGATGTTCGCGCCGCTGACCGCGACCAGGTGCGAGATCCCTGCGCGGCGCATGATCTCCTCGGCGTCCTCGCTCATCCCCCGGGTGTCGCCGGTGGTCATGCCGCGCACGAGGGCGGCCTCGTCGGCGGGCAGCTCGGCGGTCGCCTCCCGGGCGATCCCGCGAAGGCGGTGCCTGCCCGCTCCTGCGGGTCCTCCCCCGGCGTCCTCGACGGGTCGCACCTGGGTGGCCCGGAGGATCCGCAGCGACTCGTCGCCGACGACCGAGGCCCGCAGCCGGGCGCGGTCCCCGTCGCGGATCCGGGAGAGAACTTCGGCCGCCTGTCCGTCGGCGCGCACGAGCACCGGCGCCGCGGCGGGGAGCACCACCTGATCGCGGCCGATCCGGGCCTGGCCGGGCACGGTGCGCGCTCGCATCTGCAGCCCGGTGCGTGACCATTCCGGGCCGCCGGCCGGCACGGCGGGATCCCCGCTCGCCACGACGGTCAGCTCGACGATACTCCCCTCCGCGCCGGCGCCCTCCAGCAGCTCCGAGGCGCCGTCATGGCGCTGCAGCGCCGGGACGAGGAGCAGCCCGGCGAGCACGACGAGCGCGAGATGGGCGAGGATCCCCCGGGCCGCGCGGGCGGGGCCCAGCAGCATGAGCGCGGTCAGGGCGAGGGAGACGAGGACTGCGCCCGCGGCGATCGCCGCGGCGCCTCCGGCGGTGATGCCGAGGACCGCGAGCGCCCACACGCAGGTCGCCCCGGGCAGCAGGCGCAGGTCGGCGCGCGTCATGCCCGCTGCCCTCTCACACCGTCGCCCTGTCGCGCAGCTCCTCCAGGGTCGCGGGGCCGATCCCCGAGACCTCCTCGAGCTGGTCGACGCTCTCGAAGGGCCCGTTCTGCTCGCGGTGGTCGACGATGCGCTGCGCGATCGCGGGGCCCACCCCGGGAAGCTCCTCGAGCTCGGTCGCGCTCGCGGTGTTCAGATCTATCGCCGTCCCGTCGGCGCCGCCCTCTCCCCCGCCGCCCGCGGGCTCCTCCCCGGCGGCCGGTCCCTCCGCGCCGGGGGCCGGGACGCTCGGCGCGGGCGGCTCCTCGCCGGGCACGGGCACGTGGATCTGCTCGCCGTCGACGACGGGGCGGGCGAGATTGACGGCGTCGAGCTCCGCCTCCTCGCTCGGCCCGCCCGCGGCGCGCAGCGCGTCGTCGACCCGGGACCCCGGGGGCAGCCGCACCACGCCCGGGGAGTCGACCGCGCCGGAGACGTGGACGACGAGCTCGGCGGGCCCGTCGCCGTCATCGGGTGCGTCGGCGCTGTCGGTCCCCTCGGAAGCGGCGGAGGTCCCGTCGGGAGCCTCGGCCTCCGTGGCCGTCCGCGCCTCTGCGTCGGGCTCCTCCTCGGACTCCTCCCCGGCGGCGACCGCGACGGGTGCCGCGGCCTCCTCCTGCGGGATCGCGGAGCCGGTGCCGGAGAGGTGGATGACCCCGGCGCCGATCAGCACGAGCACGGCGATGCCGAGGAGGGCGGACAGCGGCGGCGCCGGGAAGGGCAGGCGGCGAGGTCGCACGGCCGTGTGGTCGCGGCGACGGATCAGCGGCTCGCCGGTGCGGCGGTGGCGGCCCGCTCGGCGTCGCTCCTCGGTCCCCCATGGTGCTCCCATGCCCGCGAACCTAGGCGCGAGGCGCCCTCGCCGTCCGGGCCGGACCTCGTCCTGGGGACGACGAGGGGATGTGGAGGAGAGGTCGGGGCGGACGGCCACGGCCGCCCGCCGGTCACCGCGGGATCAGCGGATCCCGAGCACCACGAGCCACTGCTGCCAGAAGGCCGCGGCGATCACGAGGACCACGAGCAGGTACCAGGCCGCGCTCAGCAGCACCCAGCGACGCAGCACCCCCGCGAGCGGCGCGGGCAGTCGCAGATCGCCGTACTCGATCGTGCGGGCGAGGGTCGCGAAGAACATCGGCGCGGTGACCGTCCAGATCACCATGCACCAGGGGCACAGCGCCCGGATCACGAAGATCGCGGAGATCGCCAGGAAGTGCACGTAGCCGAAGGCGAAGGCCATCCCGCCCAACCGCGCCCAGCGGAACCAGGCCGGCAGAGCCGTCCCCGAGAGCATGAGCGCCCCGATCGCGCTCATGAGGGCGAAGCCGGCGAGGCCGATGGCCATGTTCGGGATGCCGAGGGCCGCGGACTGCCAGGTCATCATCACGCTGCCGCAGGAGATGAACGGGTTCACGTCGCAGCTGAGCGAGGCGCCCGGGTTCGCGAGCAGGAACTCCTTGCCGACCTGCAGCTCGAGGGAGGCGAACCACCCCACGAGACCGCCCAGCAGCAGCACCAGTCCGGCGACGCGGTCGCTCGCCCGGGGGCGTGCGGCGCGCTCGGCGGCGAGCTCCGCATCGATCTCGGCGCGCAGCGCGGCCTCGTCCTCGGCGTCTCCGGACGTCTCCAGCGGTCTCTCGCTCATGGGCTCGGCCTCCGTGCGGTATGGCGGGCAGGGGTGCTCAGACGACAGGGTGCTCGCGGAACCACTCCGCGAGACGCGCATTGCCCTCGTCCATGCTGACGCGCGGGGTCCACTGCAGCAGAGCACGGGTGCGCCGCTGGTCGAACCAGTGCGCGGTGGACATCTGCTCGGCGAGGAACTCCGTCATCGGCGGCTCGTCGTGACCGGGGCGCTTCTCCCACACCCGCTCGATGACCCGCCCGGCCAGACGCGCCAGGCGCCCGGGGACGCGCAGGGTCGGGGCGGGCACCCCCGCCGCCTCGCACCAGCCCGCGAAGACATCGCGGACGGTGCGGGGCTCGCCGTTGGAGATCACGAAGCTCTGCCCGTGCACGTCCTCGATGCGGTCGTGCGCGGCGACGATCGCGTCGGCGGCGTTGGTGACGTAGGTGGTGTCGATCAGAGCCATGCCCTCGTCCAGCAGCGGCAGCCGCCCCGAGGCGGCGCGGTCGACGATGCGGCCGACGAGCTGGGTGTCGCCGGGGCCCCACACGATGTGGGGGCGCACGGAGGTCACGGAGATCCCGTCCGTGCCGTCGGCGTCCATGGCGAGCAGCTCGGCGGCGGCCTTCGTGCGGGCGTAGGGTCCGCGGGCCCGCGCAGGATCGGCGGGGGTCGCGTCCAGTCCCACGATCGCGCGGCCCAGATGGGCGGCGGACGGGGTGGAGACGTTCACCAGCGTCCCGCCGCCGTTCGCCCGCAGCGCGTCGAGCACGTGCGAGGTGCCGCCGATGTTGATCGCCCGGTACTCGCTCTCCGGACCGGAGATCGAGACCTTCGCGGCGAGGTGGATCACCGCGTCGGCGCCGCGGACCGCGCGGCGCACGTCCTCGGCCTCGGTGAGCGAGCCGCAGACGTCCTCGACCCCGTCGATCCCGGCGGGGCGGCGCTGGAAGGCGCGCACGCTCGCGCCGCGATCGCGCAGGGCGGTCGCGACGGCGCCGCCGAGCATGCCCGAGGCGCCGGTGACCACGACGGTCGGGGCGCTCACAGGCTCTCCGCCCGCTCGCCGCGCAGGGTCTGCTCGGACCATCGCGAGAGCGCGGCGCGGTCGATCTTCGAGTTGTGGCGGATGTCGGTGGGCAGCGATCGCGTGGCGAACACGGCCACCACCTCGACCCCGGCGCGCTCGCGCACGGAGCGGCGCACCGCCTCGGACAGGGACGGCTCGGCGGGGCGGGGGCGGGCCGCCTTCCCGGGCCGGTGCCCCTCCTCGGTCTCGAGGATCACGACGACCTGCTGGGTGCCGCGGGGGCCGACGACGGCCGCGCCGGCGCGCCGCACGGTCGGCACCGCCTCCGCCGCCTCCTCGACCTGCACGGGGGTGAAGAGCCCGTCGGCGGTGGCGAGGACGTGCGCGGCACGCCCCTCGACCCACAGCCGACCGGCCGCATCGAGGTGGCCCACGTCCCCGGTGGCGTGCCAGCCCTCGAAGCGCATGGAGGAGCGCGTGGTGCCCCACAGCATGAGGTAGCGGTCCCGCACGTGCGGGGCGCGGACGAGGATCTCACCGGTCTCGCCGGCCTCCTGGGTGATCGCGCCGGTGGTGCGGCCCTCGGCGTCCATGACCGCGATCGCGATCTCGACCCGGGGCACGGGGGTGCCGACGCACACGCCGGAGCCCTCCCCCGCCACCTCGATGCCGGCCAGGTCGATCGCGGCGACGGCGAGGCACTCGGTCATCCCGTACGGGGTCAGCGCCCGTGCCTGCGGCATGAGATCGGCGAGGCCACGCAGCAGGTGCGCGGGGATCGGGGCGCCGGCGGAGAAGAAGCTCGCGGCCCCGGCCATCGCTGCGCGGCCGGTCTCGTCGAGCTCGTCCGCGGTGTCCAGGATGTTGCGCAGCGCGGCGGGCGCCGTGAACACGGCCGGGCGGCCGAGCGCGCCGGTCGCGGCGGCCAGCGCCGACGCCGTGAGCTCACCGGGACGCGTGATGTCCATATCGGGCACGACCGTCGGCGCGCCGAGCGCCGGGCCCAGCAGCGCGAAGGTCGCGAATCCCGCGACCAGGCCCCGCTCGGGGGCGAGGTCCAGGGTGTCGCCGACGGCGGCGAACATGGCGCTGAGCTGTCGGTGCGTCATGACGGCGCCCTTGGCGGGGCCCGTCGAGCCGGAGGTGAACAGCACCGCGGCGTCCGAGTCCGGGTCCGGATGGGGCACGTCCAGCGGAGCGCCGAGCTCGCGCTGCAGGGCGCCGGAGCGGGCGAGCTCGGCGATCGAGGTCTCCACGCCCAGGGCGACGCGGTCCACGGTGGGCAGCTGATCGACGCTGAGGCGCCGGCCGGGCCAGCCCATCGCACGGGCGCCGACGAGCGCCTTCGGGATGCCGATCAGCCAGTCGATGTGGGAGCCGATCACGGCACGGGTCAGTCCCTGCGTGCCCAGGCCCGCGTCGGCGACCACGGCCACCGCGCCGATCCGGAAGCAGGCGTAGAGCACCCCGGTGAGGTCGGCGCCCGGGGTGATCAGCAGGCTCACGCGGTCCCCGGGGCGCACGCCGTGGCCGATCAGGCCTGCGGCGATGTCCTCGACGCGCCGGTCCAGCAGCGACCAGGAGATCTCGCGGCTCTCGCCGTCGCCGCCGAGCTCGACCACCGCGGGCCGGTGGGCGTGGACGGGGTCCGCGGCCAGGCGGGCGATGGGCTCGCCGATCGGCGCCGCGGGCACCTCCTCGGCGTAGGAGGAGACGGGGCGCCACGCCGGGGCCGCGGTGCGGGGCTCCTCCGCAGTGCCGAAGGTGGTCCCGAGCCACTGGGCGACGAGCCCGGCGACGTCGGCGTCCTCCCACACCAGGTGCGAGGCGCCCTCGAAGCGGTGCACGTCCGCGTGCGGGACGCGCTCGATCAGGTCGCGCAGGAAGCGGTCCGAGAAGGTGATGTCGCGCGGGCCCCAGGCGAACAGGGTCGGCACGTGCAGGGCGGTGAGCCCCTCGGCGACCCGGTCGAGGGTGGCGCGGGAGGGATGGTCCGCGGCGGCCGGGATGTCGGCGACGAACTGGTCGATGCCGCGGCGACGGGCGCGGGAGCGGTAGGGCGCGAGATACGCGTCCTGGACCTCCCTCGGCAGCGACGGCTTCGACAGCGACAGGGTGGTGCGCAGGAAGGCGTCGGTCAGCGAGGTGGAGGCGGTGCGGAAGCCGGGGGTGGTCGCGAGCTGGAGCGCCTTCGGCAGCGCCTCCTCGATCCGCTGGTGCACGCCGGTGTTGGTGAGGATCATGCCGACGACGTCGTGGCGGTTGTCCAGCGCCCAGCCGGTGGAGATCAGCCCGCCCCAGTCGTGGCCCACGGTGACGACCGGTCCGCGCAGGGAGAGCGCGTCGGTCAGCAGCGAGAGGTCGGTGATGCGGTCCTGGTAGCGGCGGGTCACGCCGGTGCGCTCGGAGAAGCCCATCTCGAGCTGGTCCACCGCGATCAGCCGCCACGGGATGTCCTCGCGCACGAGGGAGCGGAAGAGGAAGGACCAGGTCGGGTTCCCGTGGACGGCCAGGAGCGTGCCGCGCGGGGTGATGCCGCGCTCGGCGAGCCAGGGACCGGAGTCCAGCAGGTGCCACTGCCGCAGCTCGCCCGTGTGATCGCGCACCTCCGTCGTGCAGTGCAGCGACGGGTCCACGCCCGGCAGGTCGGGGATCTCGGGGGATCGGGTGCTGGTCACCACTGGACCTCCATCATCGCCGTGTTCAGACCGGAGCCGACGCCCATCATCAGCACGCGCTGGCCGCGCTCGACGTCGTCCTGGATGTGCGCGAGGGTCATCGGCACCGCCTCCGCGGCGATGTTCCCCCAGTCCGGGAAGGTGACGGGGATCCGCTCCATCCCCACCCCGGTGATCTTCGAGAAGTTGCGGGTGTAGACCATCGAGACCTGGTGCGGGATGACGTAGTCGATGCTCTTGAAGTCCAGGCCCGACTCGTTCGCGGCCTTCCAGGTGTCCACGATGAGGTTGATGCCGTTCTCGAGCAGGCCGTTGGAGTCGGTGCGCATGTCATCCATGTTCGCCACGCACAGCTCGTGGTGCTCGGTGCCGGAGCGGGCCTGGGTGACCTTCAGCCGATGCCCCTCGGGGTGCTCGTCGGCCGGGCCCAGCACGGCCGCCGCGGCGCCGGACCCGAGGGTGAGCGAGGCGAACTGGTTGTTGAAGTCCGCGCGGGTGGAGCCCTTGGCGTTCAGCCGGTCGATCGTGCCGCGCTGGACCTGCTCGACGTCCTCCGCGCCGACGATCAGGGCGTACTTCACCTGTCCGGAGTCGATCATTCCGGCGGCCATGGTCATGGCGTTGACGAAGCCGAGGCAGGCGTTGGTGATGTCGAAGTTCATGCACGCCGGCGGCAGTCCGAGGCTGTGGTGGATACCGGTGGAGACCGCGGGCTCGAGGTGTCGGCGGGAGACCGACGCGTTGATCAGCAGGCCCACCTGGTCGCGCATGATCCCGGCCTTGGCCATCGCGCGCTCGGCGGCGAGCACGACCCCCTGCTTCCAGCCGTTCTCCCGGTCGCGCCACCACTTGCGCTCGTAGACCCCCGCGACGCGCTGCAGCACGCCCTTGGGCAGTCGCAGACGCTTGCGGGCCGGGGCGAGCATCTCGTCGATCTCGTCCGAGGTCACCGTCACCTGCGGGAGCGTGCCCTCGACCGCCAGCAGGCTCGTGTTCGCGTGGACGATCCCTGTGTTGCCGTTCCCCATCTGCCTGCGCTACCTCGTCGTTCGATCGGTCCGTGTGCATGTCGTGGATGCATGGCGGCCGCGCGGAGCCCGGCACATGCATCCGCCATTCTCACACCACCCCCTGGGGAGTCGCTCAGGGGGTGGCGGATCCCACGTCGCCGTCCTCGAGGTGATGGCCCAGATGATGGCGGGCGAAGTCGAGGGACTGGCGCAGGGTGCGCTCCCGGGCCTCGGGGTCGCGGCTCGTGGTCACCTCGAGCAGCACCGATCCCTCCCAGCCGCGGTTGGCGAGCCGACGCAGCACCTCGGCGCAGGGCTGGTTCCCCTCCCCGGGGGCGAGGTGCTCGTCCTTGGTGGTGTTGCCGGAGCCGTCGGCGAGATGCAGATGCGTCAGCCGGTCGCCGAGCCGCTCGATCATCGCCAGCGCGTCGTCGCCCGCGGTCGCCGCATGGGAGAGATCGACCGTGACGTGCGCGTAGTCCTCGTCGGTCGGGTCGTGATCGGGCAGGTAGTTCAGCAGCTCCCTGACGCCGAGCCGCCACGGGTACATGTTCTCCACCGCGATCGCGATGCCGTGCTCCTGCTCGAGCCGGGCCACTCCCTCGACGAAGCCGCGCGCGTACTTCCCCTGCCAGCGGAACGGCGGGTGCGCGACGATCGTGGGGACGTCGAGCTCCTTCGCGATCTCGATCGTGCGCTCGATCTTCACCCAGGCGTCGCGGCCCCACAGGCCCTGCAGGAAGAAGAGGGTCGGGGCGTGGAGGGACAGGATCGGCTGCTCGTAGCGCCGGGAGTACTCGCGCAGCAGATCCGGGTCCTGGCTGTCGCGCGGGTAGGAGACCATCACCTCGATCCCGTCGTAGCCGATCTCGGCGGCGAGGCGGAACGCCTCCTCGACCCCGGAGGGGAAGACCGAGGAGGTCGACAGGCCCACCGGGATGCGCCGCTGCGGGCTCTGCTCGCTGCGGGGATCGCCCGCGGAGAGCCGCCGGGACAGCGCCTCGCGACCACCGCGCTGGGCGCTGTTGGGGCGGGTCAGCGGCTTGCGACCCCCGTTCCCGGACGACCTGTCCGGGTCACTGCGACGGCGTGTGCTCACGGCACCTCCTCGGGACTCTCGCCCGGCAAGTATGCAACAGCCCGCGCCCCTAGACTTCTCCGCATGCCCGTCAGAGAACTCTCCGCCGAGGACGCCCTCGCCTACCGCCAGCTGTCCGCCGGGGCCTTCGGCGGCGTCGTCGACCCCGACGACCCGACCTCCTCCGCACCGCTCGGCGCCGGCCAGACGGCGATCGGCATCGACTCCGCGGGACTGCCCGGCGGGGCCGACGGAGTGCTCGCGGCAGGCGCCCGGATCCGGCACGACGAGGTCGCCCTCGGCGGCGGCCGCGCACGCTGCGGCGGGATCGGCGGGCTCGCCGTCCATCCCGCCCACCGCGGCGAGGGTCTCTTCGGACAGCTGATCACGGGCGTCATCGCCCGCTGCGCCGAGGAGCGGATGGCGCTGTCGATGCTGTACCCCTCGAACCCGGCGATCTATCGCCGGCACGGCTACCAGGTGGTCGCGCGCGGGCAGACCCTCGTGGTGCCGCTGCTGGACCTGCAGCGCCTGCGGGCCGTGCCCGGTCGGACCACCGTCCCGGTCACGGCGGCGACGATGCCGCGCCTGCGGGCCCTGTACACGGAGCTGACCGCCGCGGACAACGCGATGCTGCGCCGCGAGGGCCCGCTGTTCCCGGACGGACTGCCCGGCGACGGCTGGCAGGCGATGCTGCTCGTGGACGAGGACGGCCGCGACCGCGGCTATCTCTCCTGGACCCGACGGTCCGGGGACGGCCCGGGCCTCGAGGTCCACGAGGTGCTCGGCCGTGACCGCACCGATCTGCAGGCCCTGCTCCACGTGCTCGGCTCATGGTCCACGGTCACCGAGCAGGTGCGGCTGCGGGTGCGCACGGAGGACCCGGTGCTGGACGTGCTGCCCGGGGCCGGTGCGCGTCCCGCTCCCGGGCCGGTGCCGCTGGTGATGATGCGCGTGATCGACACCGCGCAGGCGCTCTCGGCGCGCCCGGCGCCGGCGGGGCTCGCCGGAGCGCTGCGGCTCGTGGTCGAGGACGACACCGTGCCGGCCGGCACCTGCCGCGCGGCCGGCGCCTACGAGGTCGTGGCCGCCGACGGGCGCGTCGACGTGGGGACGGTCCCCGCGGGCTCTCCCGCGCCGCAGCGCGGCGAGGTGCGCCTGGACGTCCACGCCGCCTCGCTGCTGCTCGTCGGCGGCCGGTCCCTCTCCGACGCGCGGCGGCTCGGGCTGCGCGCCGAGGGCGACGCCGACGCCGCCGCCCTGCTCGACGCCCTGCTGGCCGGGCCGCGGCCCAGCGTGCTCGACGCCTTCTGACCCGCCCCCGCACCGCCGACCCCGGAGTCCCCTCACCCCATGGCCAAGCTGCACTTCAAGTACGGAGCGATGAACTCCGGGAAGTCCGACACCCTCATCAAGACCGCGTACAACTACGACGAGCGGGGCCTGGCGACGCTGACCGTCAAGCCCGCCCTGGACACCAAGGGCGAGGACTGGGTCGTGGCCCGCGGCGGCGCGCATCGGCGCGTGGACGTGCTCGCTCACCCCGGCGAGGACCTGCGCGAGAGCGTCACCCGCGCCGCCGACGAACGGGGGCTGCGCCCCCTGCACTGCGTGCTCGTGGACGAGTCGCAGTTCCTCGAGCTGCTCCAGATCGACCAGCTGTTCCGCATCGCGAAGCAGGACGGCATCTCGGTGATCTGCTACGGGCTGCGCACCGACTTCCGCACCGCCACGTTCCCGGGCGCGGCGAGGCTGTTCGAGCTCGCCGACAACGTCGAGAAGCTCCCGACCATGTGCCGCTGCGGCTCGCAGGCCGAGTTCAACTGCCGACGTGTCGGGGAGCGCTTCGTCTTCGAGGGGGACCAGGTCGCGATCGACGACGGCGAGGCGGGCGAGGTGACCTACATGTCGCTGTGCGGGCCCTGCTTCATGGACGAGCAGCGGCGCGCCGGCGTCACCGTGCTGGGGTGAGGCCGACGCGCCGCCGCACGCGCGAGCGTGCTCAGGTGCTCGTGCTCAGACGCTGATCAGGAGCTGAGGGGCTTGTCCTCTCCGACCTCGGCGTCGCCGCCCGCGGCGGCGCTGTCGGCCGAGGCGTCCGCGACCTTCTCCGCGTCCGCGTCCAGGGTCGCGTCGGTGCTGCTGCTCAGGCGGTGCTTCGCGGCGTCGGCCGCCCCGGCGACCGTGCTCTGGGCGGCGGAGGCGACCTCCGGGGCCTTCTCCTTGACGGACTCCGCCGTGTCCTGCGCGACCTTGGTCGCCGTGTCCTTGGCCTGCGCCGCGCGGCGCTGGACCTCGGGGTCGTCGGCGACCTGGCGGGCGGTGCGCTCAAGGGACTCGTAGGGGCCGCGACCCGCGCGGGAGCCGATCACGAAGCCGATTCCGAGACCGGCCAGGAAAATGAACTTCTTCATCGATGCCTCCAGTGGCGTCGGGTGGGTGGTCCTCCGGTGTTCCCCCGCATCGTGTCACAGACCACGCTCGCGGCGCTCTCCGGGCCTGCGGAGGACTTACGATCGACCCACGGGCGAGGATGCCCGCGCCGAGGGCCCCGCGGGCCTCGGCGAGCTCTGCGATCGAGGAGAAGACCCGAGTTGTCCCCGCTGTCCCCGCCGCCCTCCGCTCGCGACTCCCTGCGCTCGACCGCGCTCACCGCCGAGGACGTCGCCGCACTAGTGCGCACCTGGCTGGAGGAGGCGGCCGACCGACCGGTCCCCGGCGCCGCCGCACTGCTCTCCGACCTGCTGCGCGACCCCAAGGGGCTCGACTTCACCCTCTCCTTCGTGGACCGGGTCATCCGCCCGGAGGATCCCCGCGCCGCGGCCGTCGAGCTGCGCCGCCTGGCACAGGATCCCCCGGCGTTCCTCCCCGCGCCGCTGCGCAGGGTCGTCGGCCTCGGCGGCGCCGCCTCGCGCCTGGCGCCCTCCGTCGTGGTCCCCACGGCGCGCGCCGCCATGCGGAGGATGGTCTCCCACCTCATCCTCGACGCCCGCCCGGGCCCGCTCACCACCTCCCTCACCCGGCTCACGGCCGATGGGACGACGCTGAACATCAACCTGCTCGGCGAGGCGGTGCTCGGTGCCCAGGAGGCGGCGCGCCGCCTGCACGGGGTGCGGGAGATCGTCGCCCGCCCCGACGTCGACTACGTCTCGATCAAGGTGTCCTCGATCGTGGAGCACCTGCCGCTGTGGGGCGCGGCGGAGACCGTCGACCACGTGGTCGAGACCCTGCTCCCGGTCTACCTCGACGCCGCCCGCGCCGACTCCCCCACCTTCCTCAACCTCGACATGGAGGAGTACCGCGACCTCGAGCTGACCCTGCAGGTGTTCGAGAAGCTCCTGGACCGGCCCGAGCTCGCGCAGCTGCACGCCGGGATCGTGCTGCAGGCCTACCTCCCCGACGCCCCGACGGCGATGGCCCGCGTGCGCCGCTTCGCCGAGCGGCGCGTCGCCGCGGGCGGGGCCCCGCTCAAGGTGCGCCTGGTCAAGGGCGCGAACCTCGCGATGGAGAAGGTGGACGCCTCCGTCCACGGCTGGCCGCAGGCCCCGCTGCCCTCGAAGCTCGCCACCGACGCCCAGTACAAGCGCATGCTCGTGGAGGCCCTGGATCCCGGCCGGCTCGAGGCCGTGCACCTGGGCATCGCCGGGCACAACCTCTTCGACGTCGCCTTCGCCCGGCTCCTCATGGACGAGCGGGGCATCCCCACCGGTCCCGGCCACGGCGTAGAGTTCGAGATGCTCGCCGGGATGGCGCCCGCGCAGCAGGCGGTGGTCCACGAGGCGACCGGGACGATGCGGCTGTACGTCCCGATCGTCCACCCCCGCCACTTCGACGTCGCCGTCTCGTACCTGGTGCGCCGTCTCGAGGAGAACGCCTCCTCGGAGAACTTCCTCTCGGCGGCCTTCGAGCTCGACCGCTCCGAGGAGCTCTTCGCGCGCGAGCGGGACCGCTTCTCCGGCGCCCTGGACCAGGCCCTCGCCGAGGACGCCCCCGCCACGCACCGGGTCCAGGACCGCACCGCCGAGGCCGGGACCCGCCTCGAGCTGGGCACCCCCGCGCTGCCCGCCGTGCCAGGCGCCTTCCGCGGCACCCCGGACTCGGATCTGTCGACCCCCGCGAACCAGGAGTGGGCCGACGGGATCACCCACCGGATCCGCGGCTCGGTGCTCGGCGAGGAGGAGGTGCGCGCCGCCCGGCTCGAGACCGTCGCCGAGGTCGAGGCGACCGTGCAGGCGGCGCTCGAGGCCCAGGGCGCCTGGGCCGCGATGCCGGTCCACAAGCGCGCCCTCGTGCTCCGCCGCGTCGCGGGCACCCTCGCCGCGCACCGCGCCGAGCTGCTGGAGGTGATGGCCTCCGAGACCGGGAAGACGCTCGAGCAGGGCGACCCCGAGGTCAGCGAGGCGATCGACTTCGCCCTCTTCTACGCCGAGCAGGCCGAGCGCCTCGACGCCCAGGAGGAGCTCTCCCTCGCGCCGCGCCCCCTGACCCTGGTGACGCCCCCGTGGAACTTCCCCGTCGCGATCCCGACGGGCGGGGCGCTCGCCGCGCTCGTCACCGGCAGCGCGGTGATCATGAAGCCCGCCCCGCAGGCCCGGCGCTGCGGCGCGCTGCTGGGCCGTCTGTTCCACGAGGCCGGCGTCCCCGAGGGGGCGTTCACCCTCGTCGACGTGCCGGAGGACGAGGTGGGTCGCTCGCTCATCGCCCATCCGCGCATCGACCAGTTGATCCTCACCGGGGCCTACGACACCGCGACGCTCTTCGCCTCCTGGCGGCCCGACCTGCGGATCCTCGCCGAGACGAGCGGGAAGAACGCCATCGTCGTGACCCCGCAGGCGGATCTCGACCTCGCCGCGCGCGATGTGGCGCTGTCCGCCTTCGGGCATGCAGGCCAGAAGTGCTCGGCGGCGAGCCTGGTGATCACCGTCGGCTCGGTCTCGCGCTCCCGCCGCTTCAACGCGCAGCTCGCCGATGCGGTGCTGTCCCTCGAGGTGGGCGAGCCCGTCGACCCGACGGTGAGGATGGGACCGATCATCGAGCCTCCCGGGGAGAAGCTCGCCTCCGGTCTCTCCGAGCTGGGCGAGGGCGAGAGCTGGCTGGCCGAGCCGCGCCGCCTCGACGCGGAGGGCCGTCTGTGGTCGCCCGGCGTCCGCATCGGGGTGCGGGAGGGCTCGACCTTCCACCGCACGGAGTACTTCGGCCCCGTCCTCGGCATCATGCACGCCGACACCCTCGAGGACGCGGTGCGGATGCAGAACGGCACCGACTACGGCCTCACCGCCGGGCTGCACTCCCTGGAGCCGGAGGAGATCGCGTGGTGGACCGAGCACGTCGAGGCCGGGAACCTCTACGTCAACCGCGGCATCACCGGCGCGATCGTGCAGCGCCAGCCCTTCGGGGGCTGGAAGCGCTCCGCGGTCGGGCAGACCGCGAAGGCGGGCGGGCCGAACTATCTCGTCCACCTCCAGGACCTCGCCGACTCCCCCGCCGTGCCCTCGCGCGCCGAGGACCCCCGTGCCTGGCTCGAGACGGCACGGGCCTCGGACCGAGCGGAGATCGCGGGCCGCTTCGCACCTCGGGACGAGCAGGACCTGCACGGAGAGGTCAACGTGCTGCGATACCTGCCGCTGCCGGTGCTGATCAGGGCCGCCGAGGGCACCTCGCCGGCGGAGCTCGAGCGGGTCCTGCACGCGGCCCGCACCGCCGAGGCCGAGATCGCGGTCTCCGTCGCCGAGGAGGCGCTGCTGGGCACGGCGCGCGAGGCGGGCGTGCCCGAGGCCGATCTCGTGCACGAGGACCCTCGGACCTTCGCGGCCCGCTTCGGCGAGCTGCCTCAGCGCCGGGTGCGCGTGCTCGGGGAGGTCGACGAGGCCCTGCGCAAGGCCCATGCGCACCGGGTCGAGGTGGCGCTGTTCTCCTCAGAGGTGCTCGCCTCGGGCCGGGTGGAGCTGCTGACCTTCCTGCACGAGCAGGCGATCAGCGCGACCGATCACCGCTACGGCAACCCGCTCCCCCACCCGATGGATCTCACGGGTGGGCGCGGCTGGGCCCGCGGCCCCGCCTGATCCCTCCCGGCATCGGGGTGCGCCGGCACTGACGCGGAGCGTGCCGGCGCCGCCCCGGGGCGTCCCGGCGGTGCCGCTGGGCGTGCCGGCACCGTCCGGGGCGCGCCTGCGCCGACGCGGAGCGAGCGCGGCGTAACCTGCTGCGATCCAGCCGCCGTCCCCGGAGGATCCGTTGTCCGCATCGCACGTCGCCCCTCGTCCCAGGGACCCGTATCTCGACAACGCACGAGGCCTGCTGATCATCCTCGTGGTCGTCGGGCACACGCTGGAGTGCTTCGAGGCGCTCGGGACCGTGGTCGGCGGCGCCCTCTACACGGCGATCTACTCCTTCCACATGGCCGCCTTCGTGATGATCTCCGGCTATCTCTCGCGCAGCTATCGCAACGAGCCCCATCAGGTGAAGCGCCTGCTGACGGCGATGGTGGTGCCCTACGTGATCTTCCAGATGGTGCATGAGGCGGGCAAGGCACTGCTGCTCGGGCAGGACTTCTCCCTGCAGCTGGTCTCCCCGGCGTGGACGCTCTGGTTCCTGCTGGCGCTGCTGCTGTGGCGCCTGGCCTCCCCGGTGCTGCGCAGCCTGCGCCACCCGCTCATGGTCGCCGTGGCGATCTCGCTGATCATGCCGCTGGACCACGACCTCGACGGCACCTTCTCCCTGGGCCGTCTCGCGGGGATGCTGCCGTTCTTCGTGCTCGGCCTCGTGAGCACGCCGGAGACGCTCGAGCGCCTCCGCGCCGTGCGGCACCGCTGGCTCGGCGCGGTGATCATGGTGGGCGCCCTCGCCGGCGCCCTCCTGCTGAATGACCAGATCCGCGCCTCCTGGTTCTTCCTGCGCTCGGCCTACCCCGAGGAGGGGAGCGTGCCGGTGAACCTCGTGCTGCGGCTGCTGGTGCTCGCGGCAGGGGTGATCGGCGCGATCGGCCTGCTGCTGCTCACCCCGCGGGGCACCACGCCGCTGACCGCGCTCGGGACGCGCTCGCTGACGATCTATCTGCTCCATCCCGTGCTCCTGCTGCCGATCCGGTACGCGGAGGAGCTGCCGACCTGGGTCGAGACCTGGTGGGGGCCCGTGGCACTCGCTGTCGCGGGAGTCGCCTTCGCCCTCGTGCTCGGCTCCGGGGTCGTCTCCCGCGCGACCCGCTGGATCACCGATCCGCCGATCGGGGACCTGCTCGTGAAGGACCAGCAGCCCGCGGACCGCGCCACCGCCCGCTGACGGGCGCCGGCCCGCGCCACCTCCGCCGCCACCTCCATTTCCACCTCCACATTCACCGAGCGCTGCATCTCGACCGCTACGACGCCTCCATAGCGGTCGAGATGCAGCACTCGATCCGGGGCGGCGGCAGCGCTGTGGCAGGGCGGCGTCGGGGCGGCGCACTGCCCCGGTCCTCACATCGGCTCCGGCCTCCACCCGCGGCGCAGCAGCTCGCGGCGCACCCTCCTCACGGCAGGACTGCACCCGTCACGCAGCTCGTCGGCTGTGGTGCGGAGCTCGACCCAGCCGGCGGCGAGGCGGCGGTCGCCGCGTGCGACGTCCTTCGACTGCTGCCGCCGGTCGAGGTGCGTCGGCCCGTCGTGCTCGAGCGCGATCTGCCACCGCGGCCACTGGAGATCCGGCTCGCCCAGGTCGAGCACCGTGCCGCCGTCGGCCTCATGTCGGGCGCGTGCGTTCGCGAGGGGCTCGGGCAGTCCCGCGGCCACCATGGCGAGGCGCAGAGCCGTCTCCGGCGGGGAGTCGCTGCTCATCCTGACCTGGTCGACCGCCTGCCTGAGGTGCCGTGCGCCGCGCCCGCAGTATCGTGCGGCCGCCTCCTTCAGCTCCGGGATCGTGGCGTGCGGGGCGGAGCGTCCCTCGTACGCCGGGCGCGGCCGCCGCACGAGGTGATCCCCGATCGCGACGAGCGCGCCGACCTGGAGCATGGCGCCGAGATGGAGGAAGGTCTGCACACGGTTCGTGAGCCGCACCGGCGGCGCCTTCCCGCGCCTGTCCCGGATCCGCACGACGTCGCCCTCGAGCCTGCTCCAGCGCAGCAGCGCCGTGTCCCGCCGCTGAGAACCGCGACGTGCCATGTGGATCCGTCGGTCGATGCTCCGACGGGAACGACCCTTCCCGGGATCCCGGGACCTGCGCGCGCTCACCGGCGCCTCGACGACCTGCTCGGCGAGCACGCCCGGCAGGGGGAAGCCCCACAGCCGGGCCGCCGTGAGACCGGCGGCGAAGGCGAGCGGATCCTTCCGGCACAGTGCGGCGACGATCTCGCGCTCGGTCACCACGCGATCCCGCCGCGCCCAGAGCCCCGGAGCGATCGGGCGGAGATCATCGCGGCGCAGCCGGGAGCCGTCGACCCCGAGCGAGAGCGCCTCCTGCGTGCTGAAGACCGCGAAGGGCAGCGAGGTGGGGAGCGGTCGCGGGGCACGGGGCATGCCGACAGGATCGGCCGATCGCCGGGACGACAGGGCTCCCCCTCCACATCGCCCAGCTCAGACGCTCTGCGCCACGGTTCCTCCCCATCCGGCGCCCGCACGTCCTGCGAGACGTCACCGCACCCCGGCCCGGCCGCCGCCTCCGCTGCGGACGCCGCCCCCGAGTGCTGCATCTCGACCGCTACGACGCTCGCATAGCGGTCGAGATGCAGCACTCGACGCTGCGAGGCCCCGGGGTCGACCGAGCAGTCCCGGAGTCGACCGGGCGGACGCCGATTCTCGGCAACACGATGTGCATCACGTCACAGTGACGATAGCGTGGTGGTCCCGTTCCCCAGACACCCACGGAGGCTGCTCCATGACCGGGTCCCTGTCCCCCACACGCCGCGGCGCCCTCACCGCGGCTCTCGCCGGCGGTGCCCTGTGCGCCGCCCCGACCGCGCTCGCCCCGGCCCACGCAGCCCCCGCCGAGAGGACCTCGCCCGCCGTGACCGATCCCGTCGCCCCGTCTCCCCGCTCCGCAGGCCCTGCGCGTCCGCTGCCCGCCGAGGAAGCCGCGGAGCGCGCCGTCGCCGCCACCAGGGCCCTGCTCACCCACTTCCGCGCCGAGACCGACCCGGACATGCTCATCGAGCGCTTCCCCCGCCAGGAGGAGGACCCGGAATTCACGTACGTCTGGCCGCTCTCGCAGGCTCGCGCCGCCGTCACCGAGCTGATCGCCGCCCAGGACGCGGCCCGCCGCCCCGCCGAGGTCGAGGACCTCGACCTGGACGCCGCCGACGCCGCGCTGATCAGGGCCCAGGAGCACTACTGGTACCCCGAGGGCGGCACCACGGGCCTGCCCGGCTACACCGCCGCGACCGACTCGGAGCAGGGGGCGCACGGCGACTTCTTCTACGACGACAACGACTGGATCGCCCTGCTCGAGATCGAGCAGCACCTGCTGACGGGCGGCGCCTCCGGGAACCTCGACCGCGCCGGCGAGCTGCTGGAGCTGTTCCGCTCCGGGGAGTCCACCGACCCCGACCTCGCCTCCCCCGGCGGCATCGAGTGGACCCAGGGCGACTGGAACCAGGACCGCAACACCGTCTCCACGTTCCCCTCGGCGAAGGTGGCGCTGCGCTGGTTCCAGCTGACCGGCGAGGAGGAGGCCCTCGCCGACGCCCTGCGGTGGATGGACTGGGGCCGGGAGACGCTGCTGTCCCCGGAGACCGGTCTGTACTGGGACAACATCAAGCCCGACGGCGAGATCGACCGCACCCACTGGGCCTACAACCAGGGTGTGCCGCTGGGCTGCGAGGCGCTCGCCCATGTGCTGACCGATGATGACGCCCACCGGGACCGGGCGCTCGCCCTGTGCGAGGCCGTGGTCGACCACTACCGCCCCTACGAGGACGGGGGCGAGCTGGACCGCCAGCCGCTCCAGTTCACCGCGATCCTGCTCTCGAACCTGCTGATGGCGCAGGCGCTGCTGGGCGCCGAGGTGCCCGGACGGCAGATCACCGAGGCCTACGCCCAGCGGCTGTGGGCGATCCGCCGCGATCCAGAGACGGATCTGGTCACGGGCTCACGGGAGACGGACGAGGGCACACATCTGCTGGACCAGGCGGGATTCGCCCGCTCCCTCGCGCTGGCGAGCCTGCCGCGCGAGAGGTGGGTCCACCTGAGCTGACGGCCCGGCCCCGGCTCGGCACCGCCACCACCGCATCGAGTGCTGCATCTCGACCGCTACGTCATCGTCATAGCGGTCGAGATGCAGCACTCGATGGACGAGGGAGGCGGTCCGGGCGGTGATAGGCGAGGGCGGGATGCCCCGCGGCAGGCCGGCCCCGGGGCTCAGCCGGCGGAGGGGGTGCCGACGCGGGCGCCCTCGGGCACCTCGCCGCCCTCCTCGCCGAGCACGGCGTCGCCGACGATCTCGACGTCGGCCCCGAAGGTCCAGTCGCCTTGCACGTCGAGGCTTGTGGCCTCCTTGAGCGAGGGCACGCCCTGCGGGAAGCGGAGCTCGAAGTCCTGGATGAGCTTGTAGGAGCCGGGGTCCAGGGAGATCGACGGCGCGGTCTGAACCTGCTGGACGAGGGCGCCCCGCTCGTCGAGCGCGTAGGCGTCGGACCGGATCAGGAACAGGTCGCTGGTCGCCTTCACGGGCAGGAAGCGGTCGCGCCCCACGACGATCGCGGTCGCGCCGTCGAACACCTCGATCGCGGCGCCCATCGCGGACTCGATCTGGTAGACGGGCGTGGAGGACTTGTCGGAGGGGTCGACGGTCTTCTCGTTGCGGATGAGCGGCAGTCCCATCACGCCGCTGCGCTCCTTGAGGATCTGATCGAGCTGCTCGAGGTCCCACCACAGGTTGTTGGTGTGGAAGAACGGGTGGCGGTGCTCGTCGGTGAAGTAGTCCATCTCCTCGTCGGGGGTCTGCGCGGTGTCGCGCAGGATGAGCCGCCCGTCGGACTTCCGGACGGCCAGATGGCCGCCCTTGCGGTCCGCGGGGGTGCGGCGGCAGAGCTCGGCCGCATAGGGCGCGCCGGTGGAGGCGAACCAGGCGGCGAGCACCGGGCTCGGCACGGTGCCGAGGTTGTCGGAGTTGGAGACAGAGGCGTACCTGAAGCCCGCGTCGAGCAGCTGCTGGAGCAGGCCGGAGGTCTGCAGGGCGGTGTAGATGTCGCCGTGGCCGGGCGGGCACCACTCGAGGTCCGGGTCCGCCTCCCAGTCGACCGGGGTGAGGTCGTCGGTGCGGAGCTTGGGCTCCTTGTTCTGCAAGAAGTCCAGCGGCAGGTCCCCGACCGGGAGGTCGGGGTACTTCGCGAGCACCTCGAGGGTGTCCTCGCGGGTGCGGAAGGAGTTCATGAAGATCAGCGGCAGGCGCGAGTTCGTGCCGCGGCGCGCGGCGAGGACCTGCTCGACGATGAGGTCGAGGAAGCTCTTCCCGTCCCGCACCGGGAGCAGCGACTTCGCCCGGTCCAGCCCCATGGAGGTGCCGAGACCCCCGTTGAGGTTGATGATCGCGAGCTTGTCGAAGACCTCCTTCGCCTCGGCGACGTCGATCTTCACGTCCTCGAGACGGGTGGGGTCGAGATACGGCGCGATCGTGTCCTCGGGGATCGTGCCGGTCACGCCCTCCTCGAGCTGACCGTAGTAGTGGGAGAAGACGTCGATCGCGGTCTGCGCGACCCCGGCGTCCGTCATCTTCTGCTGGGCGGCCTGAAGTCCTTCGATGCTCATGGTCACAGCGTATCGACTCCAGCTCGTCCGGCTCGTCCCGCCGCGTCGAGGTCGAGACGCGGCCAGTGCGCGAGGCGTCGCAGCACGGTGCGGTCGTGGCTGGCGACGACCACGGCCGACGGGGTGCGCTCGAGCGCGTCGAGCAGGTCGTCCACGCCGCTGATGCCGAGGTGGTTGGTCGGCTCGTCCAGCAGCAGCACGTCGGGCCGGTCGGCGAAGAGGCGGGACAGGGAGCGTCGACGCCGCTCCCCCGGGCTGCCGCGCCGCGGCTCCGCCTGCTCGTCCTCCTGAGAGAGCAGGGAAACACGGGCACGGCCGAGCACCCGCACCGCGCCGTCGCTCGGCGGCAGCTCGCCCGCGAGCACGCGCAGCAGCGTCGTCTTGCCGGCGCCGTTCCCGCCGACGACCAGCAGCCGGTCCCCGCCCTCGAGGCGCAGGGTGGTCGCGGGCAGGCGCGGCGGGGCCGACGGGTCCGCGGTGCCGTCCGGCCCGCCCCGGTCCACCCGCACGTCGTCGGCGCGCAGCAGCGGCGTGCCGGCCGGGGTGGAGGAGTCCGGCAGGGCGAGCCGCGGCGGAGGGGGCGGCACGTCCAGGCGGTGCTCCTCGAGCCGTGCGAGGCGATCGTTCAGCGCGCGGACGGTGCCGGGGGCGCGGGACTGTCGCTGGTGCTTCCCGGTCCCCTTGTCCGGCCGCCAGCCGGTCGAGAGCCGTGAGCGGGCGGCGTCGGCGCCCTGCTGGAGGCGCTGGTGCTCCTCCTGCTGGGCGCGGTAGGCGTCCTCCCACGCGGCGCGGGCGCGTCGCCGGGCCTGCCCCCAGGCGTGGAGTCCGCCGCCGACGAGCAGCGGGCGCCCGTCCTCGGTGGGGTCGAGGTCGAGCACGGAGGTGGCGACGTCCTCGAGCAGCGCCCGGTCGTGGGAGACCAGGGCGACCGCACCGGGGTGCTCGCGCAGCGCACGCGTGAGATGCGCGAGGCCGCGCGCGTCGAGGTGGTTGGTGGGCTCGTCGAGCAGCAGGATCTCGTCCCGGGCGGCGATGACGCCGGCCAGACGCACCCGGTAGCGCTGCCCCACCGACAGCGTGCGGAGCGGCCGTTCGCGGTCGGTGACGGCGCCGACCTCCTCGAGGGCGGCCTCGAGCCGGCGCGGCGCGTCCCAGGCGTCCAGGGCGGTGACGCGGGCGAGCGCGGCGTCGTAGCGCTGCACGGAGGCGTCGGTGCCGTCGGCGAGCGCCTCGGCGGCGGCGTCGTGCTCGTGCAGGGCCGCCAGGGGCCGAGCCAGCAGGGCATCGAGCAGGGCGCCGACGGTGCGCGGGCCGTGGTCGTCGTGGGTGGTGAGCTCCTGACGCACCACCCCGATGGCGCCGTGGCGCTCGACGGTGCCGGCGTCGGGCTCGAGCGTGCCGGCGAGCGCCTCGAGCAGCGTGGTCTTGCCGCGGCCGTTCTCGCCGACCACGGCGAGCACGCCGCCGGGGACGAGGGTGAGGTCGAGGTCGGTGAGCAGGACGCGTCCGCCGCGGGAGAGTCGCAGGTCGCGGGCGCGGAGGTGGCTGGTGGTGCGCGGATCGGTGCGCAGGGTCATGGTCGGGTGCCTTCCGGTGGTGGGTGTCACCGGGCACGGCGGAGCGCCGCCCGGCGGAGGTCCGGACGGCAGCGCGGAATGGTGGTGGGGCGCCGCCGTCAGCGGCGGGCGCGGGGGCGCGCGATGGCGCAGGCGGTGGAGATGCAGGTCGTCATGCGATCCACCGTAGGACGGAGTGCGGCGCGACGTCACGAGATTTTCGCGCGACCGGGCCGGAGGGCTTCCGCCCGGGCGGGCGCGGTGCTTGACTCGGCTCCAGCGTCGGGCACCGTCGTCCGCCGCGGGAGTCGAGGGAGGCGCCATGTCCACATCCGATCGCACGCCCGAGGCCCGCCCCCTCCCGCCCCGTCCCGCCGCGGCGGGGCTGCCCGAGGTGGTGGACCGCGAGACCTGGGAGGCGGCGCGCGCCGAGCTCCTGGTCGAGGAGAAGGCGCACACCCGCGCCGGGGACGCCCTCGCCGCGAAGCGTCGCCGCATGCCGATGCTCGAGGTCGACGGGGAGGCGCCCGTGGTCGGCGCCGACGGCCCCGTCCCCTTCCGCAGCCTCTTCGAGGGACGTGACGAACTGGTCGTCTACCAGCACATGTGGTGGGACGGCGCGCCGCACCAGGGCCAGTGCGAGGGCTGCACGCTCACGGCCTGGCACCTCCACGACGCCGCCTACCTGCGCGCCGCCGGGGTGTCCTTCGCGATCCTCACCACCGGCGCCTGGGAGGAGGTCGAGCCCTTCGTCGCCTTCATGGGCTATACCGAGCCGTGGTTCTCGGTGCGAGAGACGGACCCGCCCATCGGCGGGGACATGGGCTATCTGCAGTGCTATGTGCGCGAGGGCGAGCGCGTGTTCCTCACCTACGCGATCACGGGGCGCGGCACGGAGGTCGCCGATCCGGCCCTCGGCCTGCTCGACCTCACCGCCTTCGGCCGCCGCGAGGCGTGGCAGGAGATGCCCGAGGGGCGCGTCGCCGAGCGCGATCCCGGGTGGTTCTGGCGCATCGACGCCGACGGCGCCTCGACGTGGGGGCCGACGGGCCGGCCGGTCCCCCAGTGGACGCGCCCCGGTGCGACGCCCGAGTCGACGCTGGGCCGCACCGGCATGCATCACTGAACCTGCTCGGGCCTCCGCGGCCGGTGCACGAGCGTGACGAGCACGACGGACACCATCATCAGCAGCAGCCAGGACACGAACTTCGAGGCCGGGACGAGCTCCCAGCCCGCGCGCTGGTGCGGGTAGATCCACGCCCCGGCGGCGGTGCCGACGTTCTCCGCGATCCACAGCAGCCCCGCGACGCCGAGGAAGGCGGCGATCACGGGCATCCGCCGCCAGGGTGCCAGGCGGTGCGTGCGCAGCGACATCACGCATCGCCCGTACAGCAGCAGCGTCGCCGCCAGCAGCACCCAGCGGGCATCGGGAAGATAGTGGTGGGTGAAGAAGTTCGCGTAGATAGCGGCGGCCAGCAGAGCCGTCGCGGGCAGCGGCGGGTAGCGGGTGAAGCGCAGGTCGAACAGCCGCATCACGCGCACCATGTAGGAGCCGACGGCCGCGTACATGAACCCGGTGTACAACGGCACCTCCCCGATCCGCAGGAACCCGTCGGTCTCGTACGCCCAGGAGCCGACCGCCGTCTTGAACACCTCCATCGCGGTGCCGACGACGTGGAAGAGCGCGATCACCCCCATCTCCCGCAGGGTCTCCAGGCGCAGGGCGAGCATCGCGACCTGCACCGCGACCGCCGCGAGAACGAGCGCGTCGGCGCGTGCGAGCGGGGCATCGTCCGGGTACAGCACACGTGCGGCGGCCAGCATCACGAGCATCACCGCTCCGAACACGCACGCCCAGGCCTGTTTGAGGCCGAAGACCGTGAGCTCGACGAGCCGGGCCCGCCACGTCCCGCCGGTCGCCGTGAGGGCGGCGGTGCGGCGCTGGGCCCACCGGTCGATCCGCTCCTCGAGCGGGGTGAAGGCCACACGGTCCGGGTTCATGTGCCCAGTCTCGCCGCGCGATGCGCAGGTTCCCGTGAGAAGTCGGGAGCGTTCCGGGGAGAGGACGGGGAGCTCCCGGGGAGGGCGGTCCCGTCCTCCTCGACAGCGGCGAGGTCGCGTCGTCGCGCCTACGATGACGGGATGTCCTCCGAGGGAACGTCCCATGCCGAGTCCCTGCTCGCCCTGAGGCAGATCGTCGCCGAGCACGGGATCCGGGTCGTGGTCTCGGACCTGGACGGCGTGCTGCGCGTCTTCGATGCGTCGCTGTGGGAGGAGCTCGACGCGATGACGGGGACCGCGGAGGGGGCGAGCTTCCGCGCGATCCTCGGCCATCCCTACCTCGACGAGGTGGTCCGTGGGCGCGGCACCCATGCACGCTGGCGCGAGCTCGCCGCGGAGCAGCTCGTGGCGGAGGGGAGCGACCCCGACGTCGCGCGCGCCGCCGTGGACCGCTGGGCGGCCACCCCGGCCGAGGTCGATCAGCGCGTGCGGGCGATGCTCCTGGAGCTCCGCGCCGCCGGCACCGCCGTGTTCGTGCTCACCAACGGCACGGACCGCGTCCCCGAGGAGCTGGCCGCACTCGGCCTCGAGGACGTCGTCGGCGAGGACGCCCGCTTCCTGCTGAACACCGCTGACCTCGGGGTCGCCAAGCCCGAGCCCGAGGTCTACGGGCTGGCCCGTGAGCGGATCTGCCGGGTGCTCGGCGAGGAGGTCCCGCCGGAGCGGATCGCCTTCCTGGACGATTCGCGGCGCCACGTCGAGGCGGCGGCATGCGGTTGGCATGCGGTGCTGCACCCGGTGCCCGGTGCGGGCCTCGCCGGGTCCTGACTCCCCTAGAATCGGTTCCCATGAGCACAGTCCTGTCTGCGGTCGCCTGGCCGTACGCCAACGGTCCCCGCCACATCGGTCACGTCGCCGGCTTCGGCGTCCCCTCCGACGTCTTCTCCCGCTACATGCGGATGGCGGGCCACGACGTGCTCATGGTCTCCGGCACCGACGAGCACGGCACCCCGATCCTCGTCGAGGCCGACAAGGAGGGCGTCACCGCCCGGGAGCTCGCCGACCGCAACAACCGCCTCATCGTCGAGGACCTGGTCGCGCTTGGGCTCTCCTACGACCTGTTCACCCGCACCACGACCCGCAACCACTACCAGGTGGTGCAGGACATGTTCGTGGCCGTGCGGGACAACGGCTACATGATCGAGCAGACCACCTCGGGCGCGATCTCGCCGTCGACCGGCCGCACCCTGCCGGACCGCTACATCGAGGGGACCTGCCCGATCTGCGGCACCCCCGGCGCGCGCGGCGACCAGTGCGACGCCTGCGGCAACCAGCTGGACCCCACCGATCTCATCGACCCCGTCTCCCGCATCAACGGCGAGACGCCCGAGTTCATCGAGACCTCGCACTGGTTCCTGGACCTGCCGGCGCTGGCGGCGGAGCTCGGGCGCTGGCTGGACGAGCGGGAGGCGACGGGGCTGTGGCGCCCGAACGTGATCCGCTTCAGCCAGAACATCCTCGAGGACATCAAGCCGCGCGCGATGACCCGCGACATCGACTGGGGCATCCCGGTCCCGGGCTGGGAGGACCAGCCGGGCAAGCGCCTGTACGTGTGGTTCGACGCGGTGATCGGCTATCTCTCCTCCTCGATCGAGTGGGCGCGCCGCTCCGGAGACCCGGAGGCCTGGCGCCGCTGGTGGAACGATCCCGAGACCCTCGCCTACTACTTCATGGGCAAGGACAACATCGTCTTCCACTCGCAGATCTGGCCGGCGGAGATGATCGCGCAGAACGGTCAGGGCGACAAGGGCGGCGAGCCCGGCCGCTTCGGCGAGCTGAAGCTCCCCACCGAGGTCGTCTCCTCCGAGTTCCTCACGATGGAGGGCAAGAAGTTCTCCTCCTCGAAGGGCATCGTCATCTACGTCCGCGACGTGCTCGAGCGCTATCAGCCCGATGCGCTGCGCTACTTCATCTCCGCGGCGGGCCCGGAGAACCACGACGCGGACTTCACCTGGGTCGACTTCGTCTCCCGCACGAACAACGAGCTCGTCGCGGGCTGGGGCAATCTCGTCAACCGCACCGCCGCGATGATCGCCAAGAACGTCGGCGAGATCCCGGCGGCGGGCGAGCTCGAGGAGGTCGACACCGCCCTGCTCGCTCAGATCCGCGAGGGTTTCACGACGGTGGGCTCCCTCATCGAGGCGCATCGTCAGCGCGCCGCGATCGCGGAGATCATGCGCCTGGTCGGCGAGGCGAACGCGTACGTCTCCCGCACCGAGCCGTTCAAGCTCAAGGCCGAGGAGCAGCGCCCGCGACTGCTGACCGTGCTGCACGTGCTCGCCCAGGCCGTCACGGACCTGAACACGATGCTCGCCCCGTTCCTGCCCCATTCGGCCAATGCCGTGGAGCGGGCGCTCGGCGGAGAGCGGGAGATCGCGCCGCTGCCGAGCATCGAGGGGGTCGAGGACCTCGACGGCGGTCCCGCGTACCCGATCATCACCGGCGACTACACCGACGTGCCCGCCTGGGCACACCGCCCGGTGGTGGTGGGTCAGACCGTCGTGAAGCCGACCCCGATCTTCGTCAAGCTCGACCCGGCCGTGGCCGAGCAGGAGCTCGAGAGGCTCGAGGCCGAGGTCGCCGACGAGGCCTGACCGCCGCGTCGCGCGCCCGACAAGGGTGACCACGACCCCTGGTCAGTAACACTTCTGCGAGGAAGTGTTGCTGCGCTGGCGGGGTGAGCACAGATCGCGCGCCCCTTCCCGTGCCGCCCGTCGGCCGGCTGCGCGAGGCGGCTTCCGGGCTCCTGGCCGACCTGCTCGAGCTCCCGCCCGCGGACGCCGCGGATCGCCGCACGGCGTGGTGGTTCCTCCTCACGGGACGGGAGACGGCGCTCGCCACGACGGACTGAGTCCCGCGCTCTCCCCGCTCGTCGGGGACCGGGCACCGGACGACCCGTTCTCCGGGGCGGGCCAGGGCCCGCGGTGTACCGTGACCGCTACCCGTGCAGGGCGGAGGCCGGACGCCGACCCGAGGAGATGGTCCCCATGAGCACACCCGCACAGACCCTCAACCCGAAGGTCGTCGGGATCAGCATCGCCGCGGCAGTCGGCGGCTTCCTCTTCGGCTTCGACACCTCGGTGATCAACGGCGCCGTCGGAGCACTCTCCGCGGAGTTCTCGCTCGGCGCCGGGCTGACCGGATTCGCGGTCTCCTCCGCGCTCCTCGGCTGCGCCGTGGGCGCCTGGTTCGCGGGCGGTCTGGCGAACAGGTTCGGCCGCATCCCGGTGATGGTCATCGCCGCGATCCTGTTCTTCGTCTCCGCGATCGGCTCGGGCCTGGCCTTCGGGGTGTGGGACCTGATCATCTGGCGCGTCGTGGGCGGGCTCGGCGTCGGCGCCGCAAGCGTCATCGCCCCTGCCTACATCGCGGAGGTCGCGCCCGCGAAGTACCGCGGGCGCCTCGGCTCGCTGCAGCAGCTCGCGATCGTGCTGGGAATCTTCGCGGCGCTGCTGTCCAACGCGCTGATCGCGAACACCGCGGGAGGCGCCGCGGAGTCCTACTGGTTCGGGGTCGCCGCCTGGCGTTGGATGTTCATGATCGAGGCCGCGCCCGCCGCGGTCTACGGCGTGATGGCCCTGTTCCTGCCCGAGTCGCCGCGCTACCTCATCGGCAAGGGCGAACGGGACAAGGCCTCGAAGGTGCTCTACGACTTCACCGGCGAGCTCGACGTCAACCTCAAGATCGAGCAGATCCGCCACTCCCTGGAGCGTGAGAGCAAGGAGAGTCTGCGGGACCTGCTCGGGGGCCGCTTCGGACTGCAGCCGATCGTGTGGCTCGGGATCGCGCTGTCGCTGTTCCAGCAGCTCGTAGGCATCAATGTGATCTTCTACTACTCGACCACGCTGTGGCAGTCGGTCGGCTTCGACGAGTCGCAGGCGCTGCTGACCTCCACCATCACCTCGGTGATGAACATCGTCGCGACGATCATCGCGATCCTGCTGGTGGACAGGGTGGGCCGGCGCGTCATGCTTCTCGTCGGCTCGGCGGGCATGGCGGTCTCGCTGGGGCTCATGGCGCTGGCCTTCTCCTTCGGGGAGACGGCTGCCGGCGCGGAGTCGGTGTCGCTGCCCGACCCGTGGTCGACGGTGGCGCTGATCAGCGCCAACGCCTTCGTGATGTTCTTCGGCACCACCTGGGGTCCGCTGGTGTGGGTGCTGCTGGGCGAAATCTTCCCCAACCGGATCCGCGCCTCGGCCCTCGCGGTCGCAGCCGCTGCCCAGTGGGGCGCGAACTGGGCGGTCTCGGCGACCTTCCCGACCCTGTCGGAGATCGGCCTGAGCTTCGCCTACGGCCTGTACGCGGCCTTCGCACTGCTCAGCCTGCTGTTCGTGGCGCGATGGGTGCCCGAGACCAAGGGACGGGAGCTCGAGGACATGGACCAGCTGCGCCTGGGACGGCGGCCTGCGGCCGACGGCACCGCGGCCGACGGCTGAGCTCAGGCCCGCCGCCCCTCAGCGCCCGGCTCACCTCTCGAGCAGCGCCCGGGCCGCGGCCGCGATGTGCGCGGCGTCGATGCCGGCCCAGTCGAGCAGCTCGGCCGAGGTGCCCGATCCCGGCACCCCCTCGACCGCCAGATGGGTCAGGCGCAGATCGACGATCCGCTCCTGCGCGAGCGCTGCGAGGACCGCGGCCCCGAGTCCGCCCTCGCGGTGGTGGTCCTCGGCGACGACCACCCGTCCCTCGGTCGCGGCGACGGCCTCGCGGATGCCGGCGGCATCGATCGGCTTGACCGAGTAGGCATCGATCACCCGGGCCGACACCCCCGCCTCGGCGAGACGGTCCGCCGCGGCGAGCGCCTCGTGGAGGGTCACCCCGGCGCCGATCAGCGTGACCGCGTCCTCGTCCGAGCGGCGCAGCGTCTTCGACCCGCCGACGGGGAAGCTCTCGCCCGGGCCGTAGAGCACGGGGCGTCCCCCGCGGGTGGTGCGCAGGTAGCTCACGCCGGACAGGTCCGCCATCGCAGCGATCAGGGCCGCGGTGGAGGTGGCGTCGCTCGGATACAGCACGGTGGAGCCCTGCGTCGCGGCCACCATGGCGATGTCCTCCAGGCCCATCTGGGAGGGGCCGTCGGCGCCGATCTCCACGCCGGCGTGGGACCCGACCAGGCGGAGGTCCACCCGGGAGATCGGCGCCATGCGGAGGAAGTCGGCGGCGCGGCTGAGGAACGCCGCGAAGGTCGACGCGTAGGCGATGTACCCACGGGTGGACAGACCGGTCGCGGCCGCGACCATCTGCTGCTCGGCGATGAACATCTCGAAGAAGCGCTCGGGGTGCGCCTGGACGAAGTCGGCGACGCCGGTGGAGTTGGACACCTCCCCGTCCAGCGCGACCACCCGCGGATCCGCATCGCCGAGCGCCGTCAGCGCCGGGCCGTAGGCCTTGCGGGTGGCGAGCTCCTCCCCCACCTCGAAGGTCGGCAGCTCGACCGTCCCGCGGGTCGGCGTCGCGCGCTCGACCTCGGGCGGGCGGGGGCCGCGCACCTGCAGCGAGCGGATCCCGCCGAGAGCGTCGATCGCCTCCTCGGCGCGGTCCTCGGGCATCGGCTTGCCGTGCCAGTCCTCCTGGTCCTCGATCCCGGGGATGCCCTTGCCCTTGACGGTGCGGGCGAGGATCACCAGGGGGCGCTCGGGGCCCTCGTCGACGCGGGCGAGGGCGGCGTCGATCGCCTGGACGTCGTGCCCGTCGACGACGACCGCCTCCGCGCCGAACGCCTCGACCCGGGCGGCGTAGGTGTCCAGGTCCCAGCCGAGCGCGGTCTCGCCGCGCTGGCCGAGCCGGTTCACGTCGACGAGGGTGACGAGGTTCGTGAGTCCGTAGTGGGAAGCGGTGCCGAGGGCCTCCCACATCGACCCCTCGGCGAGCTCGCTGTCGCCGGTGAGCACCCAGACCCGGTACGGGGCCTTCTCGAGCCGCTTCCCCGCCAGGGCGATGCCGACCCCGTCGGGGAGTCCCTGGCCGAGCGAGCCGGTGGCCACGTCGACCCAGGGCAGCACCGGCGTGGGATGGCCCTCGAGGCGCTGGCCGAAGCGGCGATAGCCCTCCAACAGCTCCTGCTCGGGGACGACGCCGACCGCCCGGTACACGGAGTACAGCAGCGGGGAGGCGTGGCCCTTGGAGAAGATCAGGTGGTCGTTGCCGGGAGCATCGGGGTCGTCCCAGTCGTAGCGCAGGTGGCGCGAGACCAGAGCGGCCAGCAGATCGGCGGCGGACAGGCTGGAGGTCGGATGTCCCGAACCGGCGGCCGTCGAGGAGCGGATCGAGTCGACCCGCAGCTGGGCGGCGAGATCGGGGACCTGGTCGAGGGCGAGGATGTCGTGCGTCGTCGTGGTCATGGGAGTCCTTCCATGGCGGAGTCTTCCTGACCCCTCCACCGTAGGAGCACTCCGGAGATCGACCAAGGGGGTCGCCCGAGCGGTCGGCCGGACCCTCAGAGCTGGTGGACCCGCACCACGACGGCGTGCGTGGTGCCCGCGGCCCGCCCGCCCTCCCGGAGGATCTCCGGGATGAACTCCTCGGGCCTCGGGTGTCCGGTCACGTGCGCGAGATAGGCCTCGTGCGCCTGCAGCGAGGCGACGGACGCCGCCACGTGCTGCTCCTGGACGGCGACGGCGTGGGTGGGTGCCGGGTGCCCCGCGACGAGCACGGCCCGCGCCTGCCACGGCGCGAGGCCGTCCTGCTCGGCGAGCTCGCGGAACACCCAGGGATTCGCGGCGTCGCGGCAGGCGTCGACCGCGGCGAGGCCGGCGACGCGATGGTCCGCCTGGTTCAGCCCTCCGTAGGCCTCGACCTCGAAGTTCGCGGTGAGGACGAGGTCGGGGCGCACCTGGCGGATCACGCGGGCGATGTCCCGACGCAGCGCCAGCGTGTGCTCGAGCATCCCGTCGGGGTGGTCGAGATGGCGCAGGTCCTCGACACCCACGCGGGTGCAGGCGGCGCGCTGCTCGCGCTCGCGCAGCGGCGCGACGACCTCCGGGGCCTCGGCCATCCCCGCCTCCCCGCGGGTGAGCAGCAGGTAGGTGACACGGAGGCCGGCCTCGGTCCAGGCGGCGACGGCGGCGGAGGCCCCGTACTCCATGTCATCGGGGTGGGCGACGACGCACAGCACGCGTCGCACCCCCTCGGTCGGCAGCGGGGGCAGGACGGCGGTGTCGGCGGTGTCGGTGCTCATGGAGGGCACCCTAGGCGGCGACGGGCTCGAGGTCGAGGTCCCTCACCAGGCGATTCACGGCGGCTCGGCCGGCCCGGTTCGCACCGATCGTGGAGGCGCCGGGGCCGTGGCCGACCAGGTGTATCCGGGGATCGGCGGCGACGGCGGTGCCGTCCATCGCCACGCCGCCGAGGGGGCCGTGCAGGCGCAGCGGGCGCAGATGGCGCAGCTCGTGACGGAACCCGGTGGCCCAGAGGATCACGTCGAGCGCGGTGACGTTCCCGTCGACCTCGCGCACCCCGTCCGGGAGGATCCGGGGGAACATCGGCCGACGCTCGAGGATCCCGCGAGCGGCGGCGCGGCGCAGGGCGGGCGTCCACACCAGTCCGGTGTGGGAGACGACGCTGCCGACGGGCCGCCCCTCCCGCACCGCGTCCCACACCCCGGCGACGGCCTCCCGCCCGGCCTCCTCGGTGAACTCGCTCTCGCGGAAGACCGGCTCCCGGCGCGTGTACCAGACGGTCTCCCCCACCTCGGCGATCTCCTGCAGGTGCCCGAGGGCGCTGATGCCTCCGCCGACGATCCCGACCCGCTGTCCGGCGAACTCCTGCGCGGAGACGTACTCGGCGGTGTGCAGCTGTCGACCGCGGAAGTCCTTCGCGCCCGGCACGGCGGGCACGAACGGGCGGGTCCAGGTGCCGGTCGCGCTCAGCACCGAGCGGGTGCGCAGCACGGGCCGCTCCGCTCCGTCGCGGCCGACCGAGTGCACCAGCAGCGGCCTCCAGGGCCCGTCCGGGGCCGAGGGGTCGTCCTCGACGCGGGTGACGCGCACCGGTCGCTCGACCGGGATCTCGCCGCGCGCCTCGAACTCGGCGAAATAGGCGGGCACGGCGATATTGGCGCTCACCTCGTCGTCGACCGCCGGCACGGGCATGTCCGGCAGCTCGCGGATCCCGTTGACCGTCGCCATGGTGAGGCTGTCCCAGCGATGGCGCCAGGCCCCGCCGGGCCCCTCCTCGGCATCGAGGACGGCGATCGCGGTGACGCCGCGGCGCAGCAGGTGATGGGCGGCCGAGAGCCCGGCCTGGCCGGCGCCGATCACCACCGCGTCGAGAGTCCTCATGACCTTCCCAACCGCTCCGGCCCCGGCGATGTTCCCCCGGGGCGAGCAGGCTCACGCCGGGACGACGGCCGCCTCCGGCAGCGCGGCGCGGACCGCGGCGAGGCCGCGGCAGAGATCGGTCCAGAGGTCCTCGAGGTCCTCGAGCCCGACGCTCAGTCTCACGGTCCCCGCCCCGACCCCGCAGGCCTCCCGCTGCGCATCGGTGAGATGGCAGTGGGTGGTGCTGGCGGGATGGCAGACGAGGGAGCGGGCGTCGCCCAGGTTCACGGCGAGCCGCCACAGCCGCAGCGCATCGCAGAAGGCGGCCGCGGCGGCCTCGCCGCCGCGGAGGTCGATCGAGAACACGCCCGAGGTGCCGCGGGGGAAGTCCCGGACGGCCAGGCGCCGGTCGGGGCGACCGGGGAGACAGGAGTGGTGGACGCGGGCGACCTCGGGGGCGGCGACGAGACGGCCGGCGAGCTCGGCGGCGTCGGCGCTGATCTTCCGCATCCGCAGGTCGAGGGTCTCGATGCCGACGAGGACCTGCTGGGCGCTCGCCGCGGGGAGCGTCGCGCCGAGGTCGGTGACGTACTTGGCGCGGGCGAAGGCGAGAAGGCCCGATCCGCCGCGGTCGTGCTCGTCGGCGAAGGTGACGCCGAAGCGCCGGTTGGGGCTGGTCAGGCGCTCCCATCGCTCGGGACGTCGCCGCGGGTCGAAGCGGCCTGTGTCCACGATCAGTCCCGCGATCGTGGTGCCGTGACCGCACAGGTACTTCGTGGCGGAGTGGACGACGACGTCGGCGCCGTGCTCGCCGGGCCGGTAGAGCGCCGGGCTGGCGAGGGTCGAGTCGACGATGACCGGCACGTCGTGGCGGTGCGCGATCGCGGTGAGCGCGTCGAGGTCCAGCAGCTGCGCGCCGGGGTTCGCGATCGACTCGACGATCGCGGCGCGGGTGTCCTCGGTGAACGCCGCCGCCCAGGCGTCGAGGTCCCAGGGATCCACGACGGTGGTCCTCACCCCGAGGTCCGCGAGGGTGTCGTCGAGCAGCTCGGTGGTGCCGCCGTAGAGGCGGGAGGAGGCCACGACGTGCCCGCCGGGAGCGGCCAGGGCGCACAGCGCGATCGTCGTCGCGGCCTGGCCGGAGGCGACGGCGATCGCGCCGATGCCGCCCTCGAGCGCGGCGATCCGCTGCTCGAGCACCTCGGTGGTCGGGTTCCCGGACCGGGAGTAGGCGAAGCCGTCGGCCCGACGCTCGAAGAGGGCGCGCAGCGAGGCGTGGTCGCGCTGTGCGTAGGCGCTCGCGACGTGGACCGGCGGGGTCAGGGAACGATGGGTGTCGTCCGCGTCCCATCCCGCGTGGATCCCTGCCGTGCTCATGGCGCCTCCTGACCGTGCCGTCGACCTGTCCCTGTGGAGGGGACCATCGTGCGGCGGCGCGAGGAGCGGCGGCGAGAAGCGTGACGAAGTGTGGCGGGAGGGCGGCGGCGCCTCGCTCAGTCCTCGGCGTCGATGGCGCCGATGGGCTCGCGCTTCTCGGCCTGGAACTGGTCCTCGATGCGGCCGAGCGCCCAGTAGGCGGAGATCGAGATCTGCTCGCGCGGGATGCCAGCCTCCTTGACCAGCAGGCGGCGCAGCTGCTTGGTGATGCCGCGCTCGACGTGGCAGAAGACGTCCAGGCCCGCGGTCTCCGACAGGTCGAGAGCACCGACCTCGTCCAGGAGCTGCTCGCGCGCGCCGATCACCCAGCGAAGCTCGACGCCGCCCGGGTGGACGAGATCGAGCCGGTCCTCCTCGTGGTCGAGGTGGACGAGGGCGAGGCCCCGGGCGGAGGGATCCATCGACTCGAGGGCTGCGGCGATCGCGGGCAGCGCGGCGTGGTCGCCGATCAGCAGGTGCCGCCTCGCCTCCGGGGACGGGGTGTAGCCGCCGCCGGCGCCGTTCATCGCGATGCGGTCGCCGGGCTGGGCCTCGTCCGCCCAGCGCGCGGCGACGCCCTCGCCCTGGTCGCCGTGGAGGACGACGTCGATCTCGATCCGCTGCGCCTCGTCGTCCCAGCGGCGCACGGTGTAGGTGCGGCGGGTCGGGAGCAGCTCGGGGCTCTGCTCGCGCAGCGCGTCGAGGTCGTAGGGCGGCTGCAGCCCCGAGTGCGGGTCGGCGATCAGGAGCTTCACGTAGGCGTCGGTCTGCTCGTTGCGGTTCAGCGACGCATAGCCCTCGCCGCCCAGGGTCAGGCGCAGCAGGCGGGGGGAGACGCGGGTCTTGCCCAGCACCTCGAGCACGGCCTGGGGCCGGTTCTTGCGCGGGCGGCGCTCGGTCGAGGCCTGGGCGGGCGAGGTCTGATCGGTGGTGGTCGACATGACCGCCACATTACGCTACTCGGACGTCACGTAAATAGTCGGCGGGCTGCGGTCCGCCCCTCGGGACGCACGGCCCTGCCCGAGGCGCACCGCCCCATCTAGGCTGGAGGCCATGAACATGCATCCGTCGCCGGAGGTCGATGCGGTCGTCGTGGGCTCGGGCCCCAACGGTCTCGCCGCCGCGGTGACCCTCGCGCGAGCGGGCCTGACGGTGCACGTGCTCGAGGCGGAGGAGACGCTCGGCGGCGGCGCACGCACGCTCGACCTCGGCCTCGCCCCCGGGATCGTGCACGACATCTGCTCGGCGGTGCATCCCCTCGCCCTGGCGAGCCCCTTCTTCGCCGCCTTCGATCTCGCCGCCCGCGGGGTGCGCCCGATCGCCCCGGAGGCCTCCTACGCGCAGCCGCTCGACGACGGCCCGGCCGCGATCGCCTGGCACGACGTCGAGCGCACCGCCGAGGGCCTCGGCCCGGACGGCCCGGCCTGGCGGGCGACCCTCGGTGCCCTCGCCCGGGACCAGGACCTCGTCGTCGAGCTCTCCCTCGGCGACAAGCGCTCCCTGCCGCCTGCGCTGCTCGATGCGCGCACCCTCCGGACCGCGCCGCTGTTCGGGGCGCTGCTGGCCCTGCAGGGCACCCCGGCCTGGTCCCTTCCCTTCCGCACCGAGCAGGCCCGCGCCCTGCTGACCGGGGTGGCGGCGCATGCGATCGGGCGCCTGCCCTCTCTCGCCCTCAGCGGCGGGACCGCGGCGCTGCTCGCGACGATCGCGCACGGCGTCGGCTGGCCGATCCCCGTCGGCGGCTCGCAGAGCATCGTCGACGCGCTCCTCGCGGACCTTCGCGCCCACGGCGGGAGGGTGACCACGGGACACCGGGTGTGCAGCTGGCGTGATGTGCCGCCGGCCCGGGCCGTGCTCCTGGACACCCCCGCCCCGGTGGCCGCGAACATCCTCGGCAGCCGCCTGCCCCGCCCGCTCGAGGCGATGCTGCGCCGGACGCCCCGCGGTGACGCCGCCGCGAAGGTCGACTTCGTCCTGTCCGGTCCGGTGCCCTGGCGCGACCCGGAGGTGGGCCGCGCCGGCACCCAGCACCTCGGCGGCACCCGCGCCGAGATGGCCGCGACCGAGGCGGAGGTCGCCGCAGGCCGCCTCCCCGACCGACCCCTCACCCTGGTCAGCGACCCCGCCGTCGCCGATCCGGGGCGGATCCGGGACGGCCTGCGCCCGCTGTGGACCTATGGGCACGTCCCGCAGGGCGAGACCACCGACCCCACCGAGCGCATCACCGCCCAGATCGAGCGCTTCGCCCCCGGCTTCCGCGATCTCGTGGTCGCCTCCCGCGCCGTGCCCGCCTCCGAGATGGAGCACCACAACCCGGCGCTGCTCGGCGGCGACATCTCCATGGGCCGGGTGACGATGGCGCGGATGATCGCTCGTCCCACGCCGCTGCCGGACCCGTTCCGCCTGGGCGGGACCGGCTGGTACCTCTGCTCCTCCGCGACGCCGCCCGGCCCCGGCGTGCACGGCATGTCCGGCTGGCACGCGGCGCGCCGGGCGCTGCGCCACGAGTTCGGGATCCGGGACCTGCCGGACCTGTCCCCTTCTCAGAACCCGGCGATCTGACCAGTCGGATCAGGCAATGTGCACACCGCGAGGCCGCGGATCGTGCACATCGCCCGACGACTGTCACCTCACAACGACCCTCCTCTGCGTTGCACGGTGACGGACCGTGACGCAGGATGAACCACCGTGAATCCTCCGACATCCTCAGATCCCACGTCCGCATCCCCTGACCCCGTCGGCGGAGCCGGCGGCGGGGTCGCCGCGGAGCCCGTCGACACGCCCGAGGCGCACAACCCCAGCGGGCGCAGCTTCATGGGCCAGCCCGGCCCGCTCGCGAACCTGTTCAGCGTCGAGCTGTGGGAGCGCTTCAGCTTCTACGGCATGCAGGGCATCCTCGCGATCTACATGTACTTCGCCGCGACCGACGGCGGTCTCGGCATCGACGAGAACGTCGCGCTCGGCATCGTCGGCGCCTACGGCGGCTCCGTCTACCTCTTCTCGATCCTCGGCGCGCTGGTCTCGGACCGCCTGCTCGGCCCCGAGAAGACGCTCCTCGGCTCCGCCGTGATGATCATGTTCGGCCACATCGCGCTCGCGCTCGTGCCCGGCGTGGTCGGCCTCGGCATCGGCCTGCTGCTGGTGGGCGTGGGCTCGGGCGGCCTGAAGTCCACCGCCGCCACCCTGGTCGGCTCGCTGTACACGCGGGACGACCCGCGCCGCGACGCCGGCTTCTCGATCTACTACATGGGCATCAACATCGGCGGCCTGATCGGCCCGCTGGTGACCGGCCTCGCGCAGCAGCAGTGGGGCTTCCACCTCGGCTTCGGCCTCGCAGCGATCGGCATGGCCGTCGGTCTGGTCCAGTACGTGCTCACCCGCAAGGGCCTGCCCGAGAGCGTGCACGCCGTGCCCGACCCGCTCCCCCGCGCGCAGCGGCCCCTCTGGGCGCTGATCGGCCTCGGCGTCGTCACACTCGTGGTGCTGCTGTCCGTGACCGGCGTGCTCAACGCCGGGAACCTCGCCACGGTCGTCGCGGGCCTGTCCGTGCTCGGCGCGATCGTCATCTTCGCGATCCTGCTGTCCTCGAAGAAGCTCGACTCCGACGAGCGCTCGCGGGTGGTCTCCTTCATCCCGCTGTTCATCGGCACCGCGGCGTTCTTCGCCCTGTTCCAGCAGCAGTTCACGGTGATCACCCTGTACTCGGACACCCGTCTGAACCGCTCGATCCTGGGCTGGGAGATGCCGATCTCCTGGGTCCAGTCCTTCAACCCCTTCTTCATCATCGTGCTCGCCCCCGTGATGGCGGCGCTGTGGACGAAGCTCGGCACGCGCCAGCCGATCACGCCGCGCAAGTTCGGCGTGGGCATCATCCTCATGGGCTCGGCCTTCCTGCTGTTCCTGCCGATGGCCGCCGTGGTCTCGGTGCCCGTGCTGTGGATCGGGATGATCATGCTGGTGGCGACGGTCGGCGAGCTGTGGCTCTCCCCCGTCGGCCTCTCCCTGGCCACGAAGCTCGCGCCGCGCTCCTACCCGGTGATGATGATGGCGCTGTACAACCTGTCGGTGGCGCTCGGCACCGCGCTCTCCGGCGCGCTCGCGGGCTTCTACTCCGCCGAGAACGAGGTCGGCTACTTCGGCACCCTCGGCGCCGTGACCATCGCGATCGGCCTGCTCATGCTGCTGATCGCGAAGCCCGTGGGCCGGGCCATGCGCGGGGTGCGCTGAGCCCGACCCCGGAGCCCGCGCTCACCAGGCGACCGGATCCGCGAGGATCAGCAGCTCGGCCGTCGCCCGGGTCATCGCGACGTAGCGCGCCGCGGCCCCGGACGCCCCCGCACCGAGGGCGTCCGGGGCTGTGAGCACCACGAGGTCGAACTCGAGGCCGCGGGAGAGATCCGGGGTCAGGGCACGCACCCGGGGCCCGGCCCGCCGCAGGGTCGGTGCGAGCCCGTCGAGCACCTGCTCGGCCCCGAGCACGCCGACGGTCCCCTGCGCGTGGGACCCCAGCCAGGCCTCCAGCTCCTCCGAGAGGTCCTCGAGCCGCGCGTGCCGCACGGGCACCCCGGTGGTGCGGATCGAGAGCGGCACGGGCGCCCCGGGGCAAGCCTCGTGCAGGGCCTCCGCCGCCGCGTCCATGATCTCGGAGGGGGTGCGGTAGTTCAGGCCGAGGTGCGCGAGGCGCGCCCCCGACAGGCCGGCCGCTCCCAGGAGACCGTCCCAGCCGCCGTCCCCCTGCCCGGACTGGGCCGGGTCCCCCACGAGCGTCAGGCTGCGCGAGGGGCAGCGACGCGTCACCATCGCCCACTGCGCGACGTCCAGCTCCTGCGCCTCGTCGACGACGATGTGCGCGAACGGACCGGAGAGCCGGTCCGGAGTCGGCGCCGCGACCACCGCCCGGTCCGCGAGGGCCTGCTTCAGGTCGCCGCCGCGCAGCATCGACATCACCTGCATCTCGGAGGAGTCGGAGGCGATCATCTCCTCGAGGCCGAACTCGACCTCCTCCAGGAGATCCTGCTGCAGAGCTCGGGCTCGGCTGCGCTCCTGCTCCGCCTCGGGGTCGCCGAGACGATGGCGGGCCGCGTCGAGCAGCGGCAGGTCGGAAAGGGTCCAGGCGCGCGGCTCCCTGCGCTGCAGGGAGAGGACCTGCGGATCGGAGAGGTCCGGGGCGCTCCTGCGGAGGAGCTCGGGGGACGAGTAGAGCTCGCCGAGGAGATCCTCGGCGCCGAGCAGGGGCCAGCTGGCCCGCAGCCCCTCCCTCAGCTCCTCGTCCCGCTCGAGCGCCGAGCGCACCTCCTCGGGGGCGACCGCTCGCCCGCGCTCCGCGTCCAGGCGCGCCGACACGATCTCGGAGAGCTCCTCGAGGATCGGGTCGTGCCCCTCGTCGTGGGGCAGTCCCGCGGCGGCCGCGAAGGCGTCCTCCCAGTCCGCCGCATCGAGGCCGACGACGCCCCACGGGGTCTCCAGGAGCTGCGTCTCCTGGGGCGGCCGCTCGTGCAGGGCGACCGCGCGCTCGATCGCTCCGAGCATCTCGGCGCCGCCCTTGAGCCTCGCCAGCGCCGCGTCCTCCTCCGGCTCCGCATGCTCCCCCTCGGGGACCATGTCGGCGAGGGTGCAGGTGAGCACCCCCTCCTCGCCGAGCCCCGGCAGCACGTCGGCGATGTGGTGGAGATAGGGCCGATGGGGACCCACGACGAGCAGCCTCCCCCGCCTGCCCGCGAGATGCGGGTCCTCGTGGAGGAGGTATGCCGCGCGGTGCAGCGCGACGACGGTCTTGCCGGTGCCGGGCCCACCGTCGACGACGAGCGGTCCCCGCGCCGAGGCGCGGACGATCGCGTCCTGCTCCGCGGCCAGGGTGCCCAGCATGCTGTCCATCCGCTCCGTGCGGGCGCGGCCGAGCAGCTCGTGCAGGGCGGAGTCGTCGTCGGGGCTGAGCTCCTCGGGCACGTGAGCCGGAGCCTCCGGGTCGAGCACCTCGTCCCAGTAGTCCCGCACGAGGCCGTCGGCCCAGCGGTAGCGGCGGCGCGAGGCGAGGCCGAGGGGCTCGGCGCGCGTCGCGGCGAAGAAGGGGCGCGCGGCCTCGGTGCGCCAGTCGATCATCAGCACCTGGCCCTCGGCGTCGTGCACTCCGCGCCGTCCGATGTAGAGGGCGGGAGAGCCGTCGGCCGGGATCATCCGACCGAGCACCGCACTGTCACGGACCCCGGTCAGTCCGCGCAGGCGTCGGCGGGCATGGTCGACCCGCGCCTCGCGCTCGACGCGGCCCTGCGCCCCGTCGCCCCTGCGTGACAGGACCGCGGTGAGCTCGCGCTCGGTCGCGGCGAGGGTGTCCTCGAACGCTCGGTCGATCCGGCGCAGCTGTTCCTCGTCCACGGCGATGCGCCGGCGCGCGGCCTTCGCGGCCTGCCGCGCGGGCAGGTCGAAGCGGGTGTGCGGGGCACGCGCTGCTCGCGCGGCGGAGGTGTCGGTCGGCATGGCTCCCCTGAGGTTCCGAGACGGAGACATCGCGCGGCGTCGCGATGCGAGGAGAGAGTCTGACCTCCCGAGGGGGCCTTGCCGCAAGCCCCCCACCAGGGCTTATACTGAGTACACGCCGGGGGCAGCGGCGAGGTCTCCCCACCGCGAGCAGGAGCAGGTCTCCGCTCCCGGACTGCCCTCAGCCTCCGGTGACCGCGAGCAGGACGCCGATCACGGCGCAGATGATCCCGAGCCCGCCGGCGATCCTCAGCAGCAGCACCGCCGCGCCGTCCTGCGGCCCCCGAGCGACGCGCAGACCGAGGTGGACGAGGAAGCAGAGCACGGCGAGGGCGCCGGCCGAGGTCAGTCGCGGCGCAGCAGTCCGACCAGCGCGAGCATCACGGCGGGTCCGCCGCGGAAGACGCCGTCCTCGTGCGTGAGCACCCCGCAGTCGGCGAGGTCGCCGAGGTCGTGCAGCACGCGGAGCAGGCCCGCGAGGGCGGTGCCGTCCCGCGCCCCCGGGGCGCGCTCCGGCCCGGGCGGCAGGCGCAGGCCGCTCTCCCCGCAGGCGACGAGGAGGGCCGCGATCGTGTCCGGCATGCCGCGGAAGCCGCCGTCCTCCACGGAGCGTGCCTCCCGACCCAGCAGAGCGGCCGTGATCACCGCGTGCCCGAACTCGACGAAGGCCTCGCCGTCCTCCGGCCCCGCCGCGGGCACCGGGCCCGGCGCGGCGCGGACCGTGGATCCGTAGAGCTCGAGCCAGCCGCCGTCCAGCAGAGTGGTCCACACCCCCGCGAGCTCCGGCCGGTCCCAGAGGCTGCGGGCGCCCGCGGCGAGGCCCAGCCGCTCCAGCAGCGCATCGGTCTCGCGACGCCCGAGCCCGCCCGAGGCGGTGGCGCGGCAGCCGTCGCCCACGGCCTCGAGCACGATCCCCGCGCGCACCACGAGCGGGCAGTCCAGGTAGGCGCCGACGTCGTCCTGCTCGTCGAGCTCGCCGAGAGGCCGGCCGTCGTCCTCGAGCGGGGGCAGGAACCAGGGCCAGGCATCCTCCTCCTCGTCGTGCAGCCGCCGGGCCCGCTCCCGCAGCGGGTCGAAGGACGTCGAGGGCGCCTCGAGGCGGCCGGTCCCCGAGATCGCCAGCCGTTCCCGGTCCGGCAGCGCATGGAACCAGTGCAGGTAGTCCGCGAGCTCCTCCTCGTCCTCGAGGTCCACGCCGAGGGCGAGCCCATGGCCGAGGACGTTGGTGGACCAGGACCGGCGGGTCGGGTCGTCGGCCGCCTCGAGCGCCGCGAACTCGAGCTCGTCCAGCAGCTGCGGCATCTCCTCGGGCCGCATCGACCCCGCCTCCCAGCGTCCCGTCTCCAGGAGGAAGCCGAACAGGCGCCGCAGCGCGGGCACCATGTCCATGAGCTGCTCGCGGGGCTGGACGACGGTGCGGGGCACGACGTCGGTGAGCAGCGCTCGGGTCTGCTGCGCGGTCCACAGGCCCGGGGAGGGGCTGCCGAGCCGGTCCGCCTTCAGCCGCAGCAGGGTCTCCAGGGTGCGCACCTCCTCGGCGGCGGGGGCGTCGGCGTCCGCCGCGAGGCGCCGGGCGGCGTATTCGGACAGCACGTGCTCGCGCTCCGCCTGCTCGTGCTCCTCCTGAGCCATGCCCCCAGCATGACGCCCTGCGCCGCCCCGTGCCAGCGCTGCGGGCTCAGTGCGCTCCGCGCCGCGTGGCGGCGGCATCGAGTACCCGCTGGGCGGCCGCGATGGTGCGGGAGTCGTAGGCGCCGATCGAGCGCGCCTCGTTCAGCGCGTCCTGCTCCACCTCGAGCAGGAGCTGGTTCAGCTCCGGGATCTGGGCGCCGACGGTGTCGGAGGTCGCCTGCGGGACGGCGTCGTCGCGGCGCGCGTAGAGGGCGCGCGCCTTCTCCAGCACCACGTCATCGAAGTGGTCGCCGTCGCGACGGCGCAGATCGGGGTTGTCCAGCACCTGCCCGGTCGCGGCCTGGCGCATCTCGGCGAGCAGCAGCGAGAGCTCGCGGTGCGCCGTCTCCTGGTCCGTGCCGCGGATCCCGAGCAGACGGATCAGGAGCGGCAGCGTCCCGCCCTGTCCCACGAGAGTCACCAGCGCCACCACGAAGGCGAGCAGGACCAGCTGGGAGCGGTAGGGGAAGTCCGTCGGCAGGGACTGGGCGGCGGCGAGCGTGACCACGCCGCGCATGCCCGACCAGGCGATCACCGCCCCGCCCCGCCAGCCCAGGCCGTTGCCCGCGTAGAAGCGGGCGTCGGCCTGGTTGCGCTGCAGCCACCGCTCGATGCGGGCGCCGCGAGGATGCTGCTGGAAGCGGTCGTCGTTCGAGACCTGGAGGAGTATCTCCTCGAAGCGGCGCGCCTTCTCCTCGTGACCGGAGCGGCGCGTGCGCGCGGTGAGGATCACCGGTGCGACGAAGACGCCCCGGATCACGACGAGCGCCGCCACCATCGCCAGGCCGATCCACACGGAGTCGGCGACGGACAGCCCGGCGCCCTGGACGTCGACCACGAGGGCGCGCAGCTGCAGCCCCATCAGCAGGAACACCCCGTTCTCGAGCAGCATCTGGGCGGTGAGCCAGTTGATGCGCTCGGCGTTGCGGTCCGGGGCGCTCAGGCGCCTCACGCCGCTCGCCCCGGTGGTCAGCCCGGCGGCGACCACGGCGAGGACCCCCGAGGCTCCGGCGGACTCCGCCGGCAGGAACGCGAGGAACGGGACGACGAACGAGATGGCGGTGGTCAAGGTGGGCTGGGCGATGCGGGAGCGGACCCGCACGGCGAGAACGCCCACCACCACTCCGATGACCACCGCGACGGCGACCGCGTAGGCGAAGGAGCCGGCGGCCTCCCAGAACGAGAACGCCCCCGCTGTCGCGGCGATCGCGGTGCGCAGCAGCACCAGGGCGGTCGCATCGTTGACCAGTCCCTCCCCTTCGAGGATGGTCAGCAGCCGGGGCGGCAGGCCCAGCCGCTTGCCGATCGAGGTGGCCGCCACCGCATCCGGAGGACTGATCACGGCGCCCACGGCCACCGCGGCGGCGAACCCGAGCTCGGGGAAGATCCACCACAGCAGAGCCCCGGTGCCGAAGGCGGAGACCAGCACCAGCACGACCGACAGCGCCCCGATGGTGCGCAGGTCACGACGGAAGTCGACCACCGGCATGTTCACCGCCGCCGAGTACAGCAGCGGGGGCAGCACGACGGCCAGGATCAGCTCGGGGTCCGGGTCGATGTGGGGCATCCCCGGCAGCAGGCTCAGCCCGAGGCCCAGCACGACCAGCACGATCGGAGTGGCCAGGCCGAACTTCGAGGCGAAGTAGGAGGCGGCGACGATCACGAGCACGGCCACGACGGCGACCAGCTCGAGAATCTCCACGTCCATGCACGGAGTCTAGGACCCCGTCATCCTCCGTTCACGGGAAATGCCTGGAGGCGGGGCCGGGACCTGTGGATACTGGAAGTGCTCGGTCCACGAGCTCCTCCCGCCCCGGGCCGCGGCACACGCGGCGCACGACGACAGGAGGTGCATCGATGCCACAGGTCAGGGTCTACAACCTCGGCTACGACCCCGGGACCGGGATCGGCGAGCTGCTGCACACCACCACCGTCCGGCATGCGATGGGGATGATCCGGCGCGAGGTCGCCGTGCCCGTCGAGCTCACCCTCGTCGAGGAGCGGATCGTGCCCACCGCGCTCGAGCTCACCCGGGAGCTGAGCGGGGCCTGGGTGGAAGGGGCGGGCCGACGCTCGGTCGGCTTCAGCTACCGGGCGGTCCACGAGCGGGACCACTGGACCTGCGCCTACTGCGGCCGCAGCGTCTCGCGCACTCCTGCCTGCGAGGCTCTGCTGGCGACCGTGGACCACATCCGCCCGATCTCGCGCGGCGGGCCGTCCTCCTGGACGAACCTGGTCTCGGCCTGCAAGGAGTGCAACAACCGCAAGGCCGACCGCACCCCGGCGGAGGCCGGCATGCCGCTGCGCTTCGCCCCCTACGACCCCTCCCGCTCCTACCGGGTGGGAGGGCACGTCGAGGACCTCCCCCAGCCGCCGGTGGACGGGAGTGCGCTGGTCACCGCGTGACGTGACGAGGAACGCACCCCCGACCACCTGCACTTATCTCATGTATGAGTTACGGTCGGCGCATGACTGAGACCACGGATGTCCTCCCCCGGATCGGTGCCCTGGTGCGCGACGCGCGCCAGCAGTCCGGCCTCACGCAGGCCGAGCTCGCCGCGACGCTCGGCACCAGCCAGAGCGCGATCAACCGCATCGAGAAGGGCCAGCAGAACCTCACCCTCGAGATGATCTCGAGGATCGGGACGGCGCTGGACTCGGAGATCGTCGGCATGGGCACGCCCGGGCCGAGCCACCTGCGGGTGCACGGGGAGACCACGCTCTCCGGCGCGATCGACGTGAAGTCCTCGAAGAACGCCGGGGTCGCACTGCTGTGCGCCTCGCTGCTGAACACCGGCACCACCGTGCTGCGGAAGGTCGCCCGGATCGAGGAGGTCAACCGCCTGCTGGAGGTGCTCACCTCCATCGGGGTGAAGGCCACCTGGCTCAACGAGCTGGGCGACCTCGAGCTCCGCGTCCCGGCGACCCTGGACCTCAGCCGCATCGACGAGGACGCCGCGCGCCGCACGCGCTCGATCATCATGTTCCTGGGCCCGCTGCTGCACCGGGCCGGGAAGTTCCAGCTCCCCTACGCCGGGGGCTGCGATCTCGGCACCCGCACCGTCGAGCCGCACATGACGGCGCTGCGCCACTTCGGGCTCGACGTCGTCGCCACCGACCACAGCTACCAGGCGACCACCGTCGCCGGCACCGGGCCGAAGCGCCCGATCGTCCTCACCGAGCGTGGCGACACCGTCACCGAGAACGCCCTGCTCGCCGCCGCCCTGTACGAGGGCGAGACGGTGATCCGCAACGCGAGCCCGAACTACATGGTCCAGGACCTGTGCTTCTTCCTCGAGAAGCTCGGGGTGCGGATCGAGGGCATCGGCACCACGACGCTCGTCGTCCGCGGCGCGTCGTCGATCTCCACGGACGTCGACTACGCGCCGAGCGAGGATCCGATCGAGGCGATGAGCCTGATCTCCGCCGCGATCGTCACCCGCTCCTCGATCACGGTGCGCCGCGTCCCGATCGAGTTCATGGAGATCGAGCTCGCGCTGCTGGAGGAGATGGGGCTGCGCTACGACCGCTCCGAGGAGTACCTCGCGGAGAACGGCAAGACCCGCCTGGTGGACATCACCACCCATCCCAGCGAGCTGCGTGCCCCGGCCGACAAGATCCACCCCATGCCCTTCCCGGGCCTGAACATCGACAACCTGCCCTTCTTCGCGGTGATCGCGGCGACGGCGCAGGGACAGACGATGCTGCACGACTGGGTCTACGAGAACCGTGCGATCTACCTCACCGAGCTCACGAAGCTCGGCGCGAACGTGAAGCTCATGGATCCGCACCGGGTCCTCATCGAGGGACCGACGCGCTGGTCCGGAGCGGAGCTCGTCTGCCCGCCGGCACTGCGGCCCGCGGTCGTGATCCTGCTGGCCATGCTCGCCGCCAAGGGCACCTCCGTGCTGCGCAACATCTACGTGATCAACCGCGGCTACGAGGACCTCGCCGAGCGGCTGAACAAGCTGGGCGCGCGCATCGAGACCTTCCGCGACATCTGAGCCGACCGTGTGGTGGAACCCGCCGGGAGGAGCCCTGATGCTCGCTAGGATCAGGGGATGACCAGCGAGGAGAATCGGCCGCGCCGCGTGATCGGGCGCGCCGGCTCGTACGAGAAGGGCGTCGCCAGGCGGCAGGAGATCCTCGAGCGGGCGGCCGAGGTGTTCCGCGAGCGGGGAGCCGACGGCACGTCGCTGCGACGCATCGCGGCGATGATCGGCGTGTCCCATGCGGCGCTGCTGCACTACTTCGACTCGCGCGAGCAGCTGCTCGTGGCGGTCTATGAGCATGCGGAGTCCCAGCGGGACACCTCCGGCGAGGTCGCCGACTCCGCCGTGGACGTGCTGGTCAAGGCCGCGATGATCAACATCGGTGTGCCGGGGATGGTCGAGCTGTACACGACGCTGGTCGCCTCGGCGCTGGCGGCCGAGGGCACGCCCTCGAACGAGTTCTTCAGCCATCGGTTCGCGCGGATCCGCACCGAGCTCACCGAGCGCTTCACCGAGGAGCAGGCCGCCGGACGCCTCCGCGAGGACGTCGAGCCCGCCGACATGGCGGCCCTGCTCATCGCGGCGTCCGACGGCCTGCAGATCCAGTGGCTGCTCGAGCCCTCCGTCGAGCTCGAGCGCACCCTGGAGACCTTCTCGGTGCTGCTGGCGCCTACCTCTTGAGGCTGCCCCGCAGGTCCGGGACGTCGGAGAGCAGGCGCCGGGTGTACTCGCCCTGCGGGGAGAAGATGACCTCCTCGGTGGTGCCCCGCTCGACGACCCTGCCGCGCTCCATCACGGCGACCCGGTCCGCGAGATAGCAGGCCTGGCCGATGTCGTGCGTGATGAACAGGACGGTCAGGCCCAGTTCGCTGCGCAGGTCGTGCAGGACGTTCAGCACGTTCACGCGCAGCGTCGCATCCAGCATCGAGGTCGCCTCGTCCGCCAGCAGCACCTTCGGCCGCATCATGAGCGCGCGGGCGATCATGACGCGCTGGCGCTGGCCGCCGGAGAGCTGGTGCGGGAACTTCCCGAGGGTCTGCGCGGGAGTCAGGTCGACGTAGCCCAGGCACTCCTCGATCAGCGCCTCGACCTGGTCGGCGGGGATCTTCGCGAGCGACAGGCTGCGGCGCAGCAGCGAGCCGACGGTGAAGAACTGGTTGAAGGAGGCGAAGGGGTCCTGGAAGACGGCCTGCACCTCCGTCCAGTACTCCCGCAGCCCCGCCCCGGACAGCGAGGTGACGTCCTGGCCGCGGAAGCTGATCGTCCCGGAGGTGACGGGCATCAGGCGCAGCAGCATGCGGGCGAGCGTGGACTTGCCCGAGCCGGACTCCCCCACGACGGCGAGCACGCTCGCCTCGGGGAAGTCGAGGCTGACGTCGTCGACGGCGAGGACGGTGCTCCCCGCGACGGAGAACTCCTTGGTCACGTTCCGGCAGGACAGCAGCATCTCGCCGTCGGCGCTGCTGCGGGTGATCGTCTCCTGCGTCTGCGGGCTCTCGCTCATCGCGTGCCCACCTCCTCGCTGCTCGTGGCGGCCGCTGCGCCGCGTCCGGCGGAGCGCTCCCGGCCCCGCTGTCGGGTCTCGCGGCTGGGGTCCAGGACCGAGGACAGCAGCGTGCGGGTGTAGTCGTGCTGCGGGTGCTCGACCAGCTGCCGGGTGGGGCCGGTCTCGATGATCCGCCCGGCGTTCATGATCGCGAGCCTGTCCGAGACCTGCGAGAGGACGGGCAGGTCGTGGGTCACGAACACGACCCCGGACATGATCCGCTGCTCGACCATCGCCAGCAGCATCTCCACCAGCATGCGCTGGCTGGAGACGTCCAGGGCCGAGGTGGGCTCGTCGGCGATCAGCAGGCGGGGGTTCTGCAGCGTGGAGATCACGGTGATCAGACGCTGCTTCATCCCGCCGGAGAGCTGGTGCGCGTAGGAGTCCAGCACCCGCACCGGCATGTCGAGCATCTTCAGCCGGTCGCGCGCCAGGTCCAGCGCCTCGGACTTCGTCACCCGCGGGTCGTGGGCGCGCATGACGTCGTGGACGAGGCTGCGGATCCGCAACGTGGGGCTGATGGAGTTCATCGCGCCCTGCGGCAGCATCGAGACGGTCCGGCCCCGATAGGGCCGATGGCGCTTCAGGTCCGCGACCGAGAGGGTGGAGAGGTCGATGCTCTCCCCGTCGATCTCGAGGGAGCCGGAGAGGACGTACAGCGGCGGGGTCGCGATCATCGCCAGGGCGTTGCCCAGGGTCGTCTTCCCGCAGCCGGACTCCCCCGCCAGTCCCAGGATCTCCCCCTCGCCGAGCTCGACGGAGACCCCGTCGACGGCGGTGAAGTCCTTCTCGCCGCCGCCGTAGACGCAGCGGATGTTCGTGGCCCGGGCCAGGAGCTCGCTCATGCCGGATCACCTGCTCTCGTGGTGTCGGGGGCGGGAGCGGACGCGGCCTGCTCGGCGAGCTGGCGCGCCTCCTCGGCCCGCCGGGCCGCGGCCTGCTTCATCTGCCTGCGCTTGCCGCGGCGCAGGCGGGGGTTGAACACCTCGTCGAGGCTGGACTGCAGCAGCAGGAAGCCGAAGGAGACGAGGGTCAGGACGATCGTCGGCGGGAGGAAGGCCCACCAGGCCCCTCCGCCGACGGCCTGGAAAGCGAGCGCCCAGTGCAGCTGGATCCCCAGCGAGTTCGCCCCCGAGGGGCCCAGACCCAGCATAGACAGGGAGGATTCGGCGAGGATGGCGCCGGCGATCTGCAGCACGAAGGCCATGACGATGTAGGACAGGATGTACGGCAGGACGTCCCGCAGCAGGATCCCCGGCAGGCGGGCGCCGGAGAGCCGGGCCACGTCGATGTGCTCGCGGGTCGCGACCGAGGAGGCCTGGGCGCGCACGGCGCGGGCGGTCCACGGCCAGGAGGTGATCCCGATGACGATCGCGAGCGACCAGATGCTGCTCTGCGGCAGCGAGATCGAGATGAGGATCAGCACGATGATCGAGGGGATCGCGAGCACCACGTTGGTGGCGCCCATGAGCAGCTCCTCGAACCAGCCGCCGACGTAGCCGGCGACGAGGCCGACGATCACGCCGATGGTGGTCGCGACGATCCCGGCGACCAGGCCGATGATCAGCGAGGTGCGGGTGCCGGCCATGAGCACGGCGAGCACGTCGTGGCCGAAGTTGTCCGATCCCAGCGGCAGACCCGCGCCGGGCGCGTCGTAGAGGGATCCGACCTTCTCGCCGGGCCCGGTGGGGTACAGATACCCGGCCAGGCCCAGCAGGATCACGCCGAGCACGAGGACCAGGGAGATCCAGAATCGGCCCGAGAAGTTCAGGGAGCGGAACGGGTTGGCGCGCGGGGCGGCCTTCTCGTCGGTGACGGGGGCGTTGGGTGTGCTCATCTCACTTCTCCCCTGCCGATGCGGCGCGGATGCGCGGGTCGATGACGCCGTAGGCGATCTCCACCAGGAAGTTCGCCACCAGCACCGCGACAGTGATGATAAGCGTGACCGCCTGGATGACCGGGTAGTCGTTCTGCGTGATCGCGGTGAACAGCAGCGTGCCGACGCCCGGATAGCTGAAGACCAGCTCGGTGATCAGCGCGCCGCCGACGAGCGTGCCGATCGCGAGCGCGAGTCCCGTGATCTGCGGGAGCATCGCGTTGCGGAAGATGTACTGGGTGATCTTCCCGTCCCGGATGCCCATGGCCCGGGCGTAGTTGACGTAGTCGCCGCCCAGCTCGTAGATCGCCATGGAGCGCATGCCCACGGCCTGGCCTCCGATGAAGACCACCACGAGCGAGAGGAAGGGCAGCCAGTAGTAGCTCAGCGCGTCCCACAGGAACTCCACGGAGAACTCCGGCGTGAGCCCCAGCGAGTACGCGCCGCCGACGGGGAAGATCCCCGCGACCACGGCGAAGCCGTACAGCAGCAGGATCGACAGGCAGTAGTACGGCATGGCGGAGAGGAACAGCGCCGAGGTGAAGACGCTGCGGTCCCAGTTCCCGCCGCGGAAGGCGGCGATCGCGCCGACGAGGTTGCCCGCGATCCAGCCGATCAGCACCGCGGGCAGCTGCACCGCGATCGACCAGGGCAGCGCCTGGCCGATGAGGTCGTTGACCGAGGCGGGGTAGTTCGCGAAGGAGGTCCCCAGATCTCCGGTGAACACCTTGCCGAGGTAGGTGAGGAACTGCTGCCACAGCGGCGCGTCCAGACCGAACTCGGCGACGAAGCCCTCGTAGATGGCCTTCTGCTGCTCACCGGTGATTGAGCCGCCGCGGGCGAGGTTGGAGACGATGACGTCGACGGGATTGCCCGGGACGAGCCGGGGCAGCAGGAAGTTGAGGCTCACTGCTGCCACCAGCGCGACCAGGTACCACCCCGCCTTTCGAGCGATGTAGCGGCCGAGGGTCACGGGACTCTCAGCCCCCGATCTTCTTCAGCTGGAAGATCCACTCGTTGCCGGCGCCGCGGAACATCGGCGGGGCGTAGTCGTTGTCCTCGGCGGGCCAGTTCGACCAGTTGCTGGCATTGAACTCGAAGAACTCGTCGGGGCGGTACATGAGCGGGAAGGCCGGAACCTCGCTGCGGTAGAGGTCGTCCAGCGCGGCGAGGGCCTCCTTCTTGCTCGCGTCGTCCGCGGCGGCGGCCGCGGCCTCGAGCAGGTCGTTGACCTCGTCGTTCTCCCAGCGGCCGTAGTTGCGGTAGGCGGTCTTGCCGAGATCCGCCATGTCGACGTTGCTCATGACGTCGCTGAAGCGCTGCCAGGGGGTGGCGGGTCCGGTGCCGGCCACGGACCAGCAGGCCATGTCGAAGTCGCCGTTCTGGATGGAGGACTGGGTCTGGGCCTGCTGGGGGAAGTTCGTCGCCGCGTCCACGCCGATGGCCTGGAAGTTCTTGGCGACGATCTCGAGGGCGGCGTTCCAGTCGGTCCAGCCCTGCGGGGTGATGAGCTTCCAGGGGCCGAGCTTCTTCCCGTCCTTGGCGTAGATGCCGTCGGAGCCCTTCTCGTAGCCGGCCTCCTGCAGGAGGGACTCGGCCTTGGCGGCGTCGAAGGCCCAGCCGTCGGCGGTGGCCTTGTCGCGGTCCAGCCACTGGTCCTCGGCCCCGTCGGGGATGATGAGCGAGGCGAGCACCTGGGAGGAGTAGCCGCTCATCGCGGTCTCCGCGATCGAGGCGTAGTCCACGGCGTGGGCGAGGGCCTTGCGCACCGCCGGGTCGTCGAGGCCCGGCTTGGTGGTGTTGATGAGGAACATCGGCATGGAGCCGGGGGTGTAGTAGGGCTTGTCGCGCAGGTAGGTGCCGACGGGCTTCCCGCCCTCCCACATCTTCCAGATCTGCGGCACGAACTGCTGCATGACGTCGAGCTCGCCGTTCTGGAACTTGAGGTTGCCGTCCTCGTTGGACTTGAAGATCGGGTGGATGATCTTCGTCATCGCGGGCAGGCCGCCGTAGAAGTCCTGGCCCCAGTAGTCGTCGTGGCGGGCGAGGATGATCTGGGTCTGGTCGGCGAGCTCGAGGGTGAAGGGGCCGGTGCCCATCGCCTCGGTGGTCTCCCAGCCGGCGATCTTGTTCCCGGTCTCCTCCGCGACCTTCTCGAACACGGCCTTGGGCACGATGAACTGGGTGGCGAGCGAGTTCAGGACGGCGCCGACGTTCTTGCGCTCCTGGTTCACGGCGATCGAGATCGTGCTGCCGTCGGCGGTCATCTCGTCGACCTCGACCCAGAAGGAGGCCACGCCGAGCGAGGGGTCGATCTTGCCGAGCTCGAAGGTGTACAGCACGTCGTCGGCGGTGAACTCGCTGCCGTCGTGCCAGGTGATGCCCTCCTGGAGGGTGAGGGTGATCGACTCGGTCCCGTTGATCTCGTGGCTCGCGGCGAGGCCGGGCAGCAGCTCGCCGGTGACGATGTGGAAGCGCAGCAGGGTCTCGTAGACGTACTGGGCCACGTTGCCGGCCGCCGGCCAGGCGGGCGATCCCGCGAAGGTGTTGAAGTTGGTGGGCGGGCTCCACTGGAAGCCGGCGATGAACATCTGGTCCGCGCCGTCGCCCTTGCGGCCGGCGCCGGCCTGGCCGCCGTTGCCGACGCCGACGAGCTCCTCGCCACCGCCTCCCCCGCCGGCGCCTCCGCCGGTCGCGCCTCCGCAGGCCGCGAGGGCGGCGGCGCCGCCGACCATGCCGGTGCCGGCGAGGAACCGTCGGCGCGAGGCGCCGGGGAGATGACGTGATGCAGATTCAGACATGGGGGGACCTGCCTCTCTGGGTGCGCTCCTCCGTCGGAGCGTCGGATCGCCATCGATCCGTGTACAGAGTCAACCGCGCCCGGAGTCAAAACCTCCGTTGGTAGGCGTCACGGTCCGGTAACGATCGTGACCTCGCTCACCCGCAGCGGCGCATCCGCACGCCTCACACCGCCGCGACCAGCAGCGCCCGGGCCAGGACCTGACGCGCCGCGACGTCCGCCCCGGCCAGGAGGGGCGAGGGCACGCCCGGGCTCGCGCCGATCGCGGAGCCGGGCTGGGTCGACTGGGCGGGGATCCCGAGCACGATCACGGCGGGGTCGACCTCGCCGTCGGCGGAGACGAGGTTGTGCCCGCCCTCGGCGTCCTCCGAGACCTCGGCGCCGGTCGCCTCGATGCTGTGCGTGGGCACCCCGTCCACGGTGTGGATGCGTGCCCGTCCGCTGTCCAGCAGCGCGCGCAGCAGGCGATCGTCCGTGTCCGGGACCTTCCCCTTCGACATCCGAGTCTCGAGCAGCACGGCGGAGGTGACCACCGCGCCCGTGATCGGCGAGGAGGCGCGGAAGCACCCGGCCTCCTCGTCGGCCTCCACCACCGTGCCGGGGCCGAGCAGGCTGATCACGCCCGCCTCGATCAGGGCGAGCACGAGCCGGACCCGGTCCGCGGGCGGACCGGAGGCGAGGGCGAGGGAGTCGCCGTCGAACCAGCCCAGCACGTCGCGGGCGAGGGACGTGCCGGTGAAGGCGCCGCGAGCGGTGAGCCGGCCGACCTGGCGCCGCAGCGCCGCCATCGCGCCGTTGACGGCGGCCCGGGGGTGGTGCCAGGGATCGGACATCGAGCCGAGCTCGTCGCGGACCAGGCGGCGCACGAGACGCGCCCAGCCGGCCTCGTCGACCCGCCGGCCGCGGGTGGGACGGTGCAGCTCGTCGAGGGCCCATGCCCAGGTCTCGTCGTGCAGCGCGTCCTCGAGGGCCGCATCGACCTCCTCGGCGGTGCCGGCGGCGTCGAGCGCGGCGAGCCAGTCGCCCCGGACGGCCAGCGGGTCCAGCGCCGCGACCGCCTCGAGGTGGACCCGGGCGAACTCGCGGCCGAGCACGGGCCACACCTCCCGGGCGAAGTCGACGCCGCCGCGCGCGACGAGGGCGTCGAACCACTCCGGCGTCGCCCAGCGGGGGACGAAGGAGCGCACGGGACGGCCGCCGTCGGGCTTGGACCGATAGGGGATCCCGCGACGCGAGCCGACGACCAGGCGCGGCTCGCGCCCGCTGGGGACGTAGCGCAGCCGTCCGTGCGGATCGCCCTCGACGGGCTCGACCCTCCCGCCCCATTCCTCGGTCAGCTGCCCCACGACGTCGAAGAAGTTCGCGCCGAGCCCGCGCACGAGCACGTCCTGCCCGGCGGGGAGTTCCGTGAGGTCCCGTTCGGCGGGCATGCCGGGCTCGACGTAGCGCAGCCCGTGGCGGTCCGCGAAGTCCACCAGCTGCTGCACCTCGTGGCCGCGCCGGCCCTGGACCATGCCCTGGGCGAGCACGATGGTGGGAGCGACGAGGCTCCTGCCGTCCTCGAGCATCAGGGCGCGCCGCTCGCCGCGGCGCACGAGGTCGACGGCACGCCCGATCACCTCCGTCAGCTCGACGACGCCGGCGGCCGCCGCCGCCTCGAGCTGGTCGCGGAAGTAGACGCCCTGGAGGCGTCGGCTGGGGAAGCTCGCACCGGTCAGCTCCTCGACCTCCGCCAGGACCCACTCCCCCGCCGGGTGCGCGCCCTCGGCGCGGACCCGGCGCGCCCAGTCCACGAGGTCGGGTCCGGGCGCGGCAGGACCGCTCATCCGGGTGGACTCGTCGGGGTGGACCGTGGTCGCGTCGGCCTGGGTGTTGTTGAGATAGGCGGCCGGCTGATCCACGCGCCAGGTCGCGCCGGGGCCGATCGCCACGGCGTCGACGAGTGCGATGCGCAGGGGCGGCGACTGCTGCGCACGGGCGCGGGCGACGAGCCGCAGCACGGTCGCGACCCCGCGGGGTCCGCCGCCGACGATCACGGCGTCGAAGGCGGCCTCGCTCATCGGGGCACCGCCTCGTGCCGCTCCTCGAGATCGGCGAGCCGCGAGCCGGTGAGCGTCATGCCGTGCGCGTCCACGCGCGGACGCACCTCGACGCCGTCCTCGCGCGTCTCGACCTGCACGTCGACCTCGTAGACGGTGCGCAGCACCGAGGCCTGAAGCGCCTCGGCGGGGCTGCCGTCGGCCACCAGCCGGCCGCCGTGCAGCACGACGATCTGGTCGCAGTAGCGGGCCGCATGGTTGAGGTCGTGGATGGCGATGAGGGCGCTGATGCCCTCCTCGCGGGTGATCTGGCGGACCAGCTGCAGGGTCTCGATCTGGTAGCGCAGGTCGAGCGCCGAGGTGGGCTCGTCCAGGAGCAGCACTCGGGTGTCCTGGGCGAGGGCGCGGGCGATGAGGGCTCGCTGCGCCTGACCTCCGGAGAGCTCGGACATGGAGCGCTCGGCGATGTCCTCGAGCCCCATCCGGGAGATGGCGTCCTCGACCTTCGCGCGGTCCTCGGCGCGCGGCGCGATGCCGAAGTGCGGGGTGCGGCCGAGCATGACGGCCTCGCGCACGGTGAGGTCGAAGGGCGCGTCTCCCGCCTGGGGCACGTACCCGACGACCTTCGCGAGCTCCCTGCGCCCCAGGGAGGAGGTCCTGCGTCCTTCGACGGTGACCGTCCCGGACTGCGCGCGATGCACGCCCGCGATGGCCTTGACCAGCGTGGACTTGCCGGAGCCGTTCGGTCCCAGCAGGGCGCAGAAGGTCCCGGGGGCGACGTCGAGGGAGACGTCCTGGAGGACCCGGCGGGCGCCGTAGGAGAAGGACAGGTGCTGGACGGAGAGGCTCACTTCAGGGTGTTCCTTCGCGTGAGGATGAGGTAGATGAACACGGGCCCGCCGATGAAGGCGACCACGATGCCGACCGGCACGACGGCCGGGGCGATGACGGTGCGGCCCACGGCGTCGGCCACCAGGAGCAGGAGTCCGCCCGAGAGCGCCGCGAAGGGCAGCAGGTGACGGTGGTCGGCGCCGATCGCGAGGCGCGCGATGTGCGGGCCGACGAGTCCGACGAACCCGATGATGCCGCAGAAGGAGACGACGACCGCGGCCAGGGCGACCGAGAGCGCGATCAGCCCGATCCGCACGGGGCCGACGTTGACGCCGAAGCTGCGCGCGGCGTCGTCGCCCGCGAAGGCGATCGCGTTGAGGTCCTTGGAGAACAGGAGTGTCACGGGGATCGCCATGAGGGTGACGATGCCGACGATCAGCACGTCGTTCCAGGTCGCGTCGTTCACGGAGCCGAAGGTCCAGCGGATGATCGCCTGGAGGGTGTTCTCGTTCGCGGTGAACTGCAGCGCCGAGGTGAGCGCCTCGAAGATCTGCGTCATGGCGATGCCGAGCAGGAGCAGGGTCGCGACCGCCATGCGACGTGCCGTGGCGATGCCGAGCACCACCGCGGAGACCGCGAGCGCCATGACCATGGCGCCGGCGATCGTGGCCCAGGCCGGCAGCTGGTTGGTGCCGGCGAGCGTGATCACGAGGGCCGCGCCGAAGGCCGCCGCCGGGGAGACCCCGAGGGTGAACGGGCTGACCAGCGGGTTTCGCAGCAGGCCCTGCATCAGCACGCCGGAGACGGAGAGCGCGGCGCCCGCGGCGAAGGCGAGCAGCACCCGCGGGAGGCGGAGCTGGGTGATCACGGCGTAGGAGGAGGCGAAGTCGGCGCTGATCGTGCCGCCGAGGATGCTCACCTGCACCGAGCGGAGCACGTCCCCGATGCCCACGCCGGCGGTCCCGATCGTCACGGAGACGACGAGGGCGGCGAGGGAGACGACGACGCCGACGGCGAGGATCACCAGCTTGCGCAGCTCTCGGCGGCGGGAGACCTCGGCGCCGGGGCCGGGGTCCGAGGCGCCGGGGGTCGGGGCGGGTCGCTGGAGCGTGGTGGTCATGCGTCGGGTCCCTGCACGTAGTCGTCGGCGGCGCCGAGGTCGGCGCCCTGGAACTCGTCCACCCAGCGCGTGAGGAACTCGTCGGGGTCGAGGCCTTCGAGCTCGGCGGGGTGGAGCCAGGAGGCGAGGTAGAGGGCGCCGAGGGACTTGCCGAGCGCACTCGTGGCCCAGCCGTTGGCGATGCCGATGCGACCCTCGGTCACGGCCGCGATCCCGCTCCAGCCGGGGCGGGCGGCGAGCTCCTCACGCAGCCCGTCGAACCGGTCGACGGGCTCGGCGGAGGGCTCGAACTCGTGGAGGACGAACTGCGGGTCGCGCAGCACGACCTCTGAGGGGTCGACGGTCAGCTCCTCCTGGGCGTCGCCGCCCGAGGCGTCCTCGAAGACGTTCGTGCCGCCGGCGGCGAGGATCATCGCGTGGAACCCGGAGCCGGGCAGCGTGGTCAGGTAGGGCTCGACGGTCTCGAGGTAGACGCTGACGGGGTCGACGTCCGCCAGGCGCTCCTCGAGCTCGCCCGCGATCTCGGCCCGGAAGTCCAGCACGGCCTGCGCGCCGTCGGCGGCGCCGAAGACCTCTCCGAGCAGGCTGATCGTCGCATCGACGACCTCGGTGTCCCAGGCCGTCGCGATGACGACCGGGATGTCGAAGGCGCCGAGCTGCTCGACGGCCTCCTGCCACACGGCGTTGCGGGGCAGGATGACGACGTCGGGCTCGAGCCCCGCGATCGCCTCGTAGTTGAGCTGGTCGAGGCCCTCGGCGATCACGGCGTCCTCCGCGAGGCCCAGGTACGGCAGTCGGTCCAGCGAGGTGCGGTCCACGCCGACGACGCGGTCGCCTGCGCCGATCGCGCGCACGAACTCGTTGGCGTAGCTGTTGATCACGACGGCGCGCCGGGCGGGCCCGGGCAGGACGACCTCGCGGTCCTGGTCGTCGACGAGCGTGAGCTGGGCGTCGCTCTCGTCCCCGCCCTCCACGGTGACCTCGCCGCAGGCGGCGAGGGCGAGCACGGGGAGGGCGGCGAGGGAGGCGCCGAGCAGGGTGCGTCGGCGGAGGGTCGTGGTCATGGCGGTCCTCGGGGATGAGATGAAGGGGCGGTCGGGTCAGGCGTCGGGGTGGGAGGGCTCGCCGAGGCTGAGCATGAGGCGGTTGGCCCAGGCGAAGAAGGCGGCCGCGCTGAGGGCGTCGGCGATCTCCGCCTCCTCGAGGCCCTGCGCGCGCAGGGCGGTGACGTGCTCCCCACGGAGGTCGGGCCGGGGCCGGGAGAGCTCCGCGGCGGCGGTGACGAGCGCGGCCCAGCGGGCGTCCTGCGTCGCGGCCAGCGGGGCGAGGTCGGCGGCGGTCCAGTCGCCGTCGCGTCCGAGCTCGGCGGAGAGCAGGGCGTCGACCTCCGTCTCGCGCTTCGAGAGGCCGGCGGCCTTGCGGGCGTGGACCGAGGCGCAGTAGATGCAGTCGTTGACCTTGCTGGTCGCCGCGGCGGCGAGCTCCCGCTCGGCCTTGGGCAGGCCGTCGCGGGGCAGGAAGATCGCGTTGTCCAGCGCGCTGCGGGCACGGGTGATGCCGGGGGTGAGGGAGAGCATCCGGAAGTAGACGCTGTTCGTGCTGGCCTTCGAGGCGAAGGAGTCGCGCTGCTCCTCGGTGAGCTCGTGCTCCGCGGGCACGTCGATCCACGGCTCCCACTGCAGCGTCTCGCGGGTGAAGGCGGCGGGGCGCGTGCGGCCGGTGCCGGTGCGGCCGCCGTGCTCGGCCCGGCGTCCTCGGGTGCGGGGCTCCCGGGCGGGCGGTTCCGCGCCGGCCACAGGATCGAGGCCGTGGAGCGCCGCGAGGCCGGCGACGAGGCGCTGGAGGTGGCTCTCGAAGGCCACGAGCTGGCTGATCAGCACGACGGTCCTCGCATCGTGCCCCGCCTCGGCGAGACGCCGCTGGTCCTCGGCCCGGACCAGCGCCGGGGAGACGGACAGGAGATCGACGTGGTCGCGCAGCACCGCGAGGGCAGGCTCCTCCGGGGCGTCGGCCGCGGCGAGCGCGGGGTCGGCGCCCTGGGCGCGGTGCCAGTCGCCGAGCACGCCGCTGCCCTGCCAGTCCGCGGCGACCGCGGCGAGGGCATGGAGCACGGGCGCCGGGAGGACCTGCGGCTCGCGGTAGAGAGCGTCGTAGGCCTCGCGGGTGTGCTCCCGCACGGCGGGACGGAGCATGGCGAGCGCGGCGAGGCCCGTCTCGCCGGGGACGAGGAGGGCGTCGAGGATCTCGTGGGCGTCGCGGGGCGTGGTCGGATCGGCCATACGGAGAGCTTAGGGTCCCTCTAAGCACTCCAGGGCGCCGGGCGGCGCGAGTCCGCTCATGGCGGAATGTCGGGGCGGGAGTCAGCCCTCGAGCCAGCGCGGCTCGACCAGGGTGATGCGGGGGCTCGCCTCCTCCGTGCGCAGGAGGCGCACGAGCTCCTGCACGGCCAGCTCGCTGATCTCCACCCGGCGGGGGTCCAGCTGCGGAACCGAGGCCAGCAGCGGGCTCACGTCCAGCAGGTCCGCGCCGCTCAGGGCGATCAGCAGGCGGGTGTCGTCCACGAGCGCACCGGTGGCAGCCATGGCGAAGAGCACCTGGCGCACTCCCGTGATCCCGAAGAGGGCGGTGCGCTGGTTGGGCAGCGTCAGCCGCAGGGCGCGCTCGGGCACCTCGGCGAGCGCACCCGCGTCGAGGATCAGCTCGAGGTCCTGCTCCTCGGCGGAGGTCTCGACCCCGCCGAGGAAGCGGGCGACGTCGTTGCGGGCCCGCTTGCGGCCCGGCGCGCCGAAGAGGAGCAGCCGGTCACATCCCTCCTCGACGGCGCGCTCGACGACCATGCCCCCGAGCATCTCGAAGTCGAGGTCGATCACGGAGCCCTGCGGGAACTCCTCGGGCTTGCCGATGGTGACGAAGGGCAGGCCGGACTCGATCACGGGCGCGACCCGCTCGTCGATGCGGTCCAGCTCCATGAGGATCAGCCCCTCGCACACGCCGGTGCGGACGATACGGCGGATGCCGTCGGCGCCCTCCTGCGCGGTGACCAGGAGGATGTCGTAGCCGAAGCGGCGGGCCTCCCGCGCGATGGTCCCGACGAAGGTCATCAGCACGCCGTCGTCGGCGTCGGCCTCGGGGACCATCAGGCCGATCACGCCGCTGCGGCGAGAGCGCAGGGTGCGGGCGCCGGAGTTCGGGTGGTAGCCGAGCTTCGCGATCGCGTCCTCGACCCGGGCCCGGGTGGCCTCGGAGATGGGGCGCGAGCCGGTGAGCACGTAGCTCACCGTCGACTGGGACACGCCGGCGAGGCGGGCCACGTCCTGGCTCGTCGGAGCCTTCCTCCGCATCGGCATGGCCGCCCCTCCCCCAGCCCCGGTCAGCTGCCGCCGAGGCCCGTCGCCCCAGTCTTCCACGCCCCGAGGGCCCGGCTGCGCCCGTCCGTGGAATCCAGCTCGCGCGCCTCTTCGAGCGCCTCGTCCAGCAGCTCGGCGAGGACCACGCGGGAGCCGGTGTCGGCGGAGCGCACGGCCGCCTCGACGATCGCCTGGGTCCACACGTTGCCGTGCACCTCGGAGGCGGGCACGGGACCGCCGCGCAGAGCCGCGCAGAACTCGGCGAGGGAGGCGTCGAGCTCCCAGAGCTCTTCCGCCCCGGGCGTGCGGCCCGGGACGGGGTCGCCGTCGGCCGGCTGGGCGACCGGCGGCGTCTCGCCGTCCCAGTGCACGCTGCCTCCCTCGCAGTGCAGCACCCAGTCGCCGTTCCAGCTGGTCTCGTCCCCGGGCGAGCACCAGGAGCCGGTGTAGACGTGCACGGCGCCCGTGTCGTAGGTGATGGCGACGGTCGCCGCCGCGTCCCCGGCGTACCAGCTCCATCCCGGGTTGTAGGAGGCGGCGGTGACGGCGAGGGGCGTGCCGGCCAGCAGCACCCGGCCCGCGTCGAAGGCGTGGATCGCCATGTCGACCAGCAGCGGGTGCCGCATCTCGTCGCGGAAGCCGCCGAAGCGGGGCGCCTTGGCGAAGCGGGTCTCGACGATGCCGACGCCGCCGAGGGACTCGGCCAGGCGCCGCGCCTCGTGGAGGTGGGGGTTGTTCCGCCGCGACTGGGAGACCATGAACAGCCTCCCGGAGGCCTCGGCGTGACCGGCGAGGGAGACGGCCTCGGCGAGCGTGGCGGCGCAGGGCTTCTCCCCCAGCACCGGATATCCCGCATGCAGGGCATCGGCCGTGACCTGGTGGTGCGCCGCGGGGATCGTCACGTCGATCACCGCCTCGGCGCCGGAGCGCTCGGCGACCTCCAGCAGCGCGGTGCCCGTCGCGATCCGGGGACGCTCGGCCTCGGGCACGAGATCCTGCACGGCGCTTTCGGCGGCCCCGTCGACGACGTCGACCACGCCGACGAGGCGGGCGTCGGCGCTCGCCAGGACCGTGCCGATCCAGGCGCGGCCCATGCCGCCGGCGCCGACGACGAGCACGGGGACCGCGGGCATCCGCGGGGTCCTGTCCTCCTTCATCCCGTTCACTCCCCCTTCCCCGCGGCCTCGGCGTCGCCGACTCCCTGCCCGCTCGCGCCGGTGAGGAACCAGTCGGTCTCGAAGCGGTCCAGGAAGGGCGCCTCGCGGTCCGCGACGGCGGGGCGGGCCCAGCGCACGCCGTTGGCGATCACGCGGCGCACGTCGCGGTGCTGGTAGACGGGGTAGTCCTGGTCCCCGGGGCTGAAGTAGAAGATCTTGCCCTTGCCGCGGCGGAAGGTGCAGCCGGAGCGGAACACCTCTCCCCCGCTGAAGGAGGAGACGAACACGAGCTCGTCGGGGACGGGGATGTCGAAGTGCTCCCCGTACATCTCCTGCTCGTCGATGACGATCGGGTGCGGCACGCCCTCGGCGATGGGGTGGGAGGGGTTCACGGTCCAGACCAGCTCGCGGTCGGCCTCGTTGCGCCAGCGCAGGGTGCAGGTGGTGCCCATGAGCCGGGTGAAGGGCTTGGACCAGTGGCCCGAGTGCAGGACCACGAGGCCCATCCCCGCCAGGACGTGGCGCTGGACCCGCTCGGCGACCTCGTCGGAGACCTCGTCGTGGGCCATGTGGCCCCACCAGGTGAGCACCTCGGTCGCGGCGAGGACCTCCTCGGTCAGTCCGTGCTCGGGGTCGTCGAGCAGGGCGATGGAGGTGGTGACGTCCTCGCCGAGGTTCTCGGCGATGCCGTCGCGGATCGCGGAGTGCATCCCCTCGGGATAGTGCTCGCGCACGCGCGCATCGCGCTGCTCGTGGCGGTTCTCGCCCCAGACGGTGACGCGGAGAGGTGTGGAGGTCATGTCGGGTGTCCTTCCGGGACGGGGGTGGAGGGTCATTTGACGGCACCGCCGGTGGCCCCGGCGGCGACGTACTTCTGGGCGATGACCATGAGGATCACCGCGGGCAGGGAGGACAGGACGGCCGTGGACATCACGGCGCTCCAGTCGGTGTCGTTGGTGCCGATGTAGGTGTACAGCCCGAGGGTGACCGGGCGGATCGTCTCTCCCGTGGTGAGGGTGAGCGCCATGAGGAAGTCGCTCCATGCGAAGAGGAACGAGAAGATCCCGGCGGTGATGAGCGAGTTGCGGGAGACGGGCAGGACCACGGACCAGAAGGCCCGCAGGTGCCCGCAGCCGTCGATCCGGGCCGCCTCGACGATCGTGGTCGGGAAGGTCTCGAGATAGGCGCGCATGATGAGGATGGCGAAGGGGATCCCCTGGGAGGCGTCGGCGAGGATCAGCCCGGGGATCGAGTTGATCATCCCCAACGGGGTGTAGACGGTATAGAGCGCGTTGGCGATGACGATGCCGGGGATCATCTGGCTGGTGAGCACCACGAACAGGAGCACGGCGGTGCCCCGGATGCGGAACTGCGCCAGGGCGTACGCGCACGGAGCGGCGATGACCAGCGACAGCAGGCAGGCGCCGATCGCGACGATGAGCGAGGTGAGGAGGTTCTGGCCCTGATCGGCGAGCGCGCGGGAGTACCCGGAGAAGTCCGGGTCCAGCGGCAGCCATCCGGTGTTCAGGCTGTTGCCCGCGGGGGCGAGGGAGGCGTTGACCATCCAGTAGACGGGGAACAGCATCACGGCGACCAGGAGGATGCCGACGACGGTGTGGAGCCAGGCCGTGCCGGTGCGGCGGCGGTGCCGGCGCACGACGGGGGCGGTGAGGGTGCTCATCGGATCATCCGTTCTTCGCGGCGCGGGCGTTCGCGCGCAGGTAGACGATGCTGAAGGCCAGCGCGATGACGATGAGGATGTTGCTCAGCGCCGCGCCCTGCCCGAAGTCGAACTCGACGAAGCTCATCTCGTAGCTGCGGGTGGCGAGCGTCTGGGTGGCGTTGGCCGGCCCGCCCCCGGTGAGACCGATGATGAGGTCCAGGACCTTGATCGTGTAGATCACCCCGAGCAGCAGGACGACGGAGACCACGGGACGCAGCAGCGGGAGGGTGAGGTGGGCGAAGGAGCGAGCCCCGGTCGCCCCGTCGAGCGCCCCGGCCTCGTAGATCTCCTCGGGGATGGCCTGCAGGCCGCTGTAGAGGAGCACCACGTTGAAGGGGATGCCCAGCCAGATGTTCACGATGATCACGGCGACCAGCGCCGTGTCGGAGCTGTTGAGCCAGGGGATCGGGTCGGAGATGAGGCCGATGCCCTCGAGGAAGCGGTTCAGCGCGCCGTTGTCCTGCTCCAGGATCCAGCGCCACACCGCGGCGGAGACGATCATCGGCAGTAGCCACGGCAGGAGCAGGAGGCTCCGCAGCAGGCCCGAGAGCGGGAAGCGGCGGCGGAAGTAGAGGGCCAGGCCCAGTCCGAGCACGAACTGCCCGACGATGGATCCGATCGTGAACAGACCGGTGTTCGTCAGGGCGCGCACGAAGATCGGGTCGCTGAGGGTCGCGGCGTAGTTCTCGAATCCGACGAAGGGGGCGCGGCCGTTGAAGAAGGTGGAGAAGTCGTAGGCCTGGAAGCTCATCACGAGGTTCTTCACGATCGGATAGCCGAAGAAGGCGAGCATGTAGAGCGCCGCCGGCAGCACGAACGCATAGCGGACCATCAGGTCCCTGCGTCTGCTGCGGCGTCGGTCGATCCGTTGGGCGGTCATGGGAGCTCCTCGGGTCAGTCCACGGTCCGGGCGGCTTCGTCGAACGCCTCGGCCGGGTCGGTGTCGTCGACGAGCACGCGCTGGTTCGCGGTGTATATGGCCTTGGCGGTGCGGGGCCAGTCCGGACCGAGCTGCGCGGTCCGGGACCGCGCCGTGGAGACCTGCTCGACGAACGTGCTGAGGTCGGGGTTCTCGGCGGCGAACTGCGCGGCCGCCTCCGCGTCGCCGGGGATGGTGGAGCGCTCGGCCGCCATGGCGAGCTGGTTGTCCGGCGAGAGGAAGCCCTTCAGGAGAGCGGCGGCATCGGCCTGGCGGTCCTCGTCGCCGGTGACGGGGATGGTCCAGACCTCCCCGCCCAGCGGCGCCACGGAGGTGCCGCCGGGCTCGGGGACCGGGATCGTCACGACGTCCCAGGTCAGGTCCGGGGTGTCCTCGCGGAGACCGGCGATGTTCCAGGGGCCGTTGACGACCATGGCGGCGTTGCCGGCCTTGAACTGGTCCATCGCATCTCCCTGCCCCCAGTTGACGACCGAGCGGGACGCGCTCCCGTCCCGCACGAGGTCCCACCACAGGCGACTGGCGCCGAGCACGCCCGCCCCGTCGAGCTCCGTCTCGTCCCCGCCGTTGGACCACATGAACGGCAGGAACTGCCAGGTCCCCTCGTAGGAGGCGATCGCGGAGAAGGCGAGGCCGTAGCGCTCGGGGGTCGTCAGCGCGGCGGCCGCCTCCCGCAGCTCTTCCCAGGTGGTGGGCGGCGTGAGCCCGGCGTCCTCGAGCGCGGCGACGTCGTAGAACAGCGCGATGGTGTTCACGGTGGGGGCGACGCCGTAGAGCGTCCCCTCGTACATCCCGAGATCGGCGACCGCGGGGGTGAAGTCCTCGACGCCGATCCCGTACTGCTCCAGCGGCGCGAGCGCGCCGGAGGCCGCGACCTGCTGCACGTTCGGGTTGTCGAGCATGAGGAGGTCGGGCATCGTGCGCGAGGACCCCATCTGCAGCACCTTGGCCACGAGCTGGTCGCCGGGGACTCGTTCGCGGGTGAAGGCGAGTCCGAGCTCCGAGGCGCTGGCCTCGAGGGCGCCGTTGATCGCGACGTCGTCGGCCGGGGTGTTGTAGTAGTCGACGATGCGCAGGGCGCCGTCGCCGCCGCCGGCGCGGCCTCCGCAGCCGCCGAGCGTCATCAGGGCGGGTGCGGCCAGCGCGGTGAGCCCGAGCGCGCGACGGCTGGGCCGCGGGAGCGATGGTCTCGTGGTCGTGGACGTCATCATCCTGCTCTCTGTCTGCATCGGCCGGGCGCTCGTCGCTACACATCGATTCGAATCGATAATGGGTACGACCATGCACTCCGGCGGCAATCGGGGAGTCGAGAAGTCAGCGCGTCGAGTTCCTCGGTGAAAGCTGCGCGCCGATCACCCCATCCTGACCCAGGTCGTCACCGAGCGCAAGAGAATCGTCGATTCGATTCGACCCTACCTCCAGGACCTCCCGCACGGAGCCCCTGATGCCTTCCCCTCCGCCCTCCCGTGCTCTGGCCCACCCGGCGACGTCCGGGCCCGCGGGGCGCGGTCCGCGCCGCCGCCCGCGGTGCTAGCGTGCCGGGGTGACCGCTTCGGACTCCCGCTCCCCTGCCACGCCCGCCCCCTCCTCCCCCGAGGACCCCGGTGCACGGATCGGGTTCGATCGGGAGAAGTACATCGAGCTGCAGTCCCGTCACATCCAGGAGCGCCGCGAGCAGATCGGCGGGAAGCTCTACCTGGAGATGGGCGGGAAGCTCTTCGACGACCACCACGCCTCGCGGGTCCTGCCCGGCTTCACGCCGGACAACAAGATCGCGATGCTCGAGCGGCTGCGGGACGAGCTCGAGATCCTGGTGTGCCTGAACGCGAAGGACCTCGTGCGCCAGAAGGTGCGGGCGGACCTCGGCATCACCTACGAGGACGACGTGCTGCGGCTGATCGACGTCTTCCGCGAGCGCGGCTTCCTGGTCGAGAACGTGGTCCTCACCCAGCTGGAGGAGTCCAACCACGCCGCCCACGCCTTCGTCGAGCGGCTGCAGCGGCTGGGGCTGACCGTGGCCCGCCACGGGGTGATCCCCGGCTACCCGCAGGACACGGCACGGATCGTCTCGGAGCAGGGCTTCGGAGCGAACGAGTACACGGTCACCAGCCGCGACCTCATCGTGGTCACCGCGCCGGGCCCCGGCTCGGGCAAGCTGGCCACCTGCCTGTCGCAGATCTACCACGACCATCAGCGAGGCATCCCCTCGGGCTACGCGAAGTTCGAGACCTTCCCCCTCTGGGACCTCCCCCTCGAGCACCCGGTGAACCTCGCCTACGAGTCCGCGACGGCGGACCTCGACGACCTCAACCTCATCGACCCCTTCCACCTCGCCGCCTACAGCACGCAGGTCACCAGCTACAACCGGGACGTCGAGGTGTTCCCGCTGCTGCGCACCCTGCTGGAGCGCCTGACCGGCTCCTCGCCCTACGCCTCCCCCACCGACATGGGGGTGAACATGGCCGGGGCCTGCATCACGGACGACGCCGTGTGCCGGGAGGCGTCCCGCCAGGAGATCATCCGCCGCTACTACAAGGCGCTCGTGCACGAGCGGATCCAGGACGAGGACGACGTGGTCTCCCAGCGGATCGGGATGGTCATGTCGAAGGCCGGCTGCTCCCCGAGCGATCGCGCCGTGGTCGAGCCTGCGCTCGCGGTCGAGGCCCGCACCGGGGAGCCGGGGGCGGCGATCCAGCTGGCCGACGGCACGCTGGTGACGGGGAAGACCTCCGCGCTGCTCGGCTGCTCCGCGGCGATGCTGCTGAACGCGCTGAAGCATCTCGCCGGGCTCGAGGACTCCGTGCAGCTGCTCTCCCCCTCGTCGATCGAGCCGATCCAGACCCTGAAGACTGACCACCTGGGCTCGCGCAACCCGCGCCTGCACACCGACGAGGTGCTCATCGCCCTGTCGGTCTCCGCCTCCTCCGACGAGAACGCCCGCCGCGCCCTGGACCAGCTGCGCAGCCTCGAGGGATGCGATGTGCACACCACCACGATCCTCGGCACCGTGGACGAGGACATCTTCCGCAACCTCGGGATCTCCGTGACCTCCGAGCCCCGCTTCCTGCGCCGGGCGCTCTACCACAAGCGCTGACGGTCCCGTGTCGCCCACCTCCCCTGCCCGCAGGCTCCCCTTCCGGGTGCTCGGCGCTCTCATGGCGATCGTGCTGCTCACGGTCCTCGCGTTCGCGGGCTGGAGCCGGATCGGGAGGATGGACGCCGAGCCCGAGGCGTGGCAGGGCGTGCTCGAGGTGCCCGGGATCACGGTCCAGGAGACCGAGGTCTCGCTCGTGCTGCGCCCGGCGGAGACGGACTCCCCGCAGAAGGGGATGGTGTTCCACCCGGGTGCGAAGGTCGCCCCCGAGGCATACGCGGCACGCCTGGCCCCGCTGGTGAGCGAGCTCGGCCTGGCTGTCGTGATCGTCGAGCCGCCGCTGCGTCTCGCCCTGCTCGACCGGCGCGGGCTCGGCGAGTTCACCGCCGCCGTCCCCGAGGTCGAGAGCTGGCTCGTGGGCGGGCACTCGATGGGCGGGGTGCGCGCCTGCGCCCTTGCCGACCAGGCCGACGGACTGGTGCTCTTCGCCTCCTACTGCGCCGCGGATCTGTCGGCGACCGATCTCCCGGTCCTGAGCATCTCCGGCAGCGAGGACGAGCTGTCCACGCCGGAGAAGATCTCCGAGCACCGCGACGCTCTGCCGGAGGACGCCGAGATGGTCGAGATCGCCGGCGCGAGCCATGCGAGCTTCGGCGACTACGGCCCGCAGAGCGGCGACGGGACCGCAGGCATCGACGACGCGGAGATGGACGCCGCGATCGAGGACGCCGTCGCGGAGCTGCTCCGCACCCTGCTCTGATCCCGGCGCGCGAGCACCGCGGTCAGGGCAGCGCGATCAGCGCCTGGACCGGGGCGTGGTCGGAGGGGTAGGCCCCCATGTCGTCCCGCCACACGTTGATCGCCGCGGCGCGGGTGACGAGGTCGTCGGTGGTGAGCACCCAGTCGATCCGGTCGCCGTCCTCGACGGGGTCCTCGTAGCCGGGGAAGGTGCCCCAGGCGGGGGTGCGCTGCTCCTCGGCGGCGTCCCAGGTGTCTGCCATCGGCCCGTCCTCTACCAGGGTGCGGTGGGCGCCGGAGTCCTTGGCGGCGGAGTTGAAGTCACCGGTGACGATCGTCGGCAGGGCGTCGAGCTCCCCGCCGTCAAGGAGCTCGATCATCGCGTCAGCGCCGCGGATGCGCGCGGGCTCGCTCTGATGGTCGAAGTGGGTGTTGATCATGGCGAGCTCGGTACCGGAGGCGAGATCGCGCAGCCTCGCCCACACCACGATGCGGGTGACGGTGTTGCCCCACGTGGCCGAGCCGATCAGGTCCGGGGTGTCGGAGAGCCAGAACTGGTCCCATTCGAGCACCTCGAGCCGGGTGGTGTCGTAGAAGATCGCGGAGTACTCGCCGCCGCTGCCGCCCTCCCGGCCGTAGCCGATGCTGCGATGGCGCGGCAGCGCCTCCTCGATCGCGGGGAGCTGGCCGTACAGCGCCTCCTGGATGCCTAGCAGGGTGGGACGCTCCCGCTCGAGCAGCTCGATCAGCAGGGGCCGACGGTCGGGCCAGTGGTCGGGGTCGCCGCTGACGGTGTCGCCGCCGCCGGAGCGGTCGTAGCGGATGTTGAAGCTCATCACGTGGAGCTCGTCGCGCCGTGCCCGCCCGATGAGGGCACGGGAGGAGGGCCTCGCAGGCGCCGCTCCGGCGGGTGCCGCGGCCGCGGCGAGGGCGGTGCCCCCGGCGGCGGCGCCGAGGCCGGTGAGGACGGTGCGGCGGGCGGGGGTCGTGGCCATGGCGGGCTCCTGCGCTCGAGGGACGGGACCGCGATCGACCGTAGCCGGGGCCCGAGGGACGGCCAAGAGGATCACCCGCTTCACGGCAGACCTTCACCGAGCAGATGCCCGGCGGCCATCCTCAGGTCGAAGGAGGCGGGACGCCCGCCGTGCGGCGGGCGCCCCGTCCTCGGTGCTGCGCGATCAGTCGTCGAGGTGCTCGACGGCGTAGTCGGCCTCCTCCTGGGTGAACTGGTCGCCGTACTCGGAGGAGAGCTGGTCCCGGATCGCCTCGGGCGACATGTCCATGGTGTCGCGGTAGCTGCGCGCGGACTCCAGGGCGTTCTGGTTCCAGTCCGCCTCGATCGTGTCGATCGCGTACTGGGCCTGCTCCTCGGTGAACTGCTCGCCGTACTCGGAGGTGAGCTGATCGAAGATGCCCTGCTTGGACATGTGCATGGTCTCGGAGTAGCTCTCCGCCGACTGCAGCGCGTTGTCGTTCCAGTCCGCCTCGAGGGTGTCGACCGCGTACTGCGCGGCCTCCTCGGAGAACTGGTCGCCGTACTCGGAGGTGAGCTGATCGAAGATGCCCTGCTTCGACATGTGCATGAGATCGGAGTAGGTCTCGGCGCTGTTCAGCGCCGAGGTGTACTCGGCGGGGACGTCGCCCTCAGCAGCGGCCTCCTCCTCGGCAGGCTCCTCCGAGATCTTCTCCTCGGCGGCGGCGTTCTCCTCCTCGACGACCTCCTCGTCGACGCCGTGCTCCTCGGACGCCGCAGGAGCGGCTTCGGTCTGTGAGGTGGTCTCCTCTACGTCGCTGTCGGAGCTGGTCGCGACGATCGCGGTGCAGCCCGCGATGGCGATCGCGATCACGGCGAGGCAGCCGCAGCCGGCGGCGATGAACCACTTGCCGCGCTTCTTCTGCGGCGGGGTCGGCACGGCGGCGTTCGCGGGAGCGCCGAACCGGGGCGCGGAGGAGGGGTCCGGGGTGCCCGGCTCGGGGGACGGGGGCAGTGTGCTGTTCACAGCGGGAGTCCTCTCTGGACATGGTGCGAAGGCCCCGGAGCGCAGGCTGCGCTCGGGGGTACTGCGGAAAGAGAGGCCTGCTGCGGGGTGCGAGTGCTCCGGGATCGAGGGAAGGGATCGATCGTCCGCGCGGGGCCTGTCATTGAATTTTGCATGACAGGGGCGACAGACGAAGTGCCGGACACCTGTAATGGATCGCAGATCACATCGGATCGACGACAGCGCAGGTCACGGAGGAGCGAAGGACCCCAGAGCAAGGACGCTCACTCGGGGCCGGGGCCGTCCCAGAGCTCTGCGTAGCGTGCGGCGAGCAGCGGCCAGAGCTGCGCGACCGCGCCCTCGGGCGTCGCGAGGTCCGTCGCCTCGTCGGCGTCCAGCACCAGCTCGTGTGGGATCACACGGCCCGACTCGTCGGTGCGGCCCTCGGGATCCGCGAAGCGCACGGCGAGGAGGCCCCCGGTGCGCCAGCACCCTTCGGACTCGTCCTCGTGACCGATGTAGGCCCGCTCGTACAGCGCCAGCGGGTCCGCGCCCGTCGTGCCCTCCACGGGCAGAAAGCGGAAGCCCCAGCTCCGGCCGCGGGTCGCCCAGAGCAGGATCATCGTCGGCTCCGACGCAGCACGCCCTCGCGCTCGGCGCGCTCGAGTTCGATCTTGAAGCCGGTGAGGATCGCCGCGAGGGTCTGCTTCCTCTCGAGCGCGCGGGCGTGGACGCCCTTGAGCTTCTCCCCCGCGAGCGAGGCGGCGTCCTGGACCCTGTCCTTGCTCAGCAGCGGCACGACCATCGCCAGGGCGGTCGAGATCAGACCGAGCCGGCCCGGCAGGCGATGCTTGGCGCCCAGCATCGCCAGCGCCATCGCCCCGGTGCCGATGGTGCCGGCGTTGTCGGCGAGCTCCCGGGCGACCTTGGCGGGGATCTCCTGTCTCCGCGCCCAGGTGACATGCCGTTCGAAGGGCAGCATCGCGGCGAGCGGGAGGAGCACGTCGACCCCGATCCGCTCGCGCACGGCGATGCGGCCCGGCGTGAACCGCGCCGAGGACAGCAGCAGTGCGTCCTCGCCCACGGAGAGCGCGTCGTCGCCCTGCACCATCGATTCGATCGCCTCGCGCAGCTGGGCCAGCTCGTCCGCGGCGTTCTCGAGCACGAGGGCCTTGAAGGCGTCGACGTCCAGATCCGGCAGCAGGTCCGCCTTGGACAGCGCGAGCACCCAGATCCGGGGGAAGCGCACCAGCTCCCTGCCGTCGTCGAGGATGTCCTCGCGCAGCCGTACGAGACCGGTGCGGAGAGTGTGGAAGAGCGCCTTGAGGTAGCGCTCCTCCTCCCCTGCGGCGCCCTTCAGCTTCTGCCCGTCGACCAGCAGCAGCGCGACGTCCGAGACGAGCAGGGCCCGGAATGCCTCCACGCGCCGACGCTCCTCCTCCGGCCCGCTGACGGAGCGCTCGAACCACTCGCCCGGATAGTCGTGCCAGACCAGCTGGACCGCCTCGACGGGCATGGCCTTGCGCTCGGCGGCGCTGGGGGTGCTGCGCAGCGAGAGGGTGAAGCGGTAGGGCTCGGCGCGGAAGCGGTTCCCGGCGGGGACCTCGGCGGAGTTCTCCATCCGGAAGTAGTTCTTCAGCAGGCGGTCGCCCTGCGTCGTGTCGTCGGCGACGAGGTCGTAGAGCTGCGGGGACCCGGCGTCCTCGCGCCCGGCGGCGTCCTGCGCGGCGCCGTAGAAGGAGGACAGCAGCACGGTCTTGCCGCTCCCGCTCTCGCCGAACACGGCGACGTGCTGCTCGAGACGACGGCTGCGGGGAGCCGGTCGTCGCGGGATCCGCCTGGTCTTCTCGCGAGCTGCCATGCTCCGAGAGTAGGGGACGACCGCCCCGTGTCGGGGTCGTCCGCCGACCCAGGTCGGTCGACCTGAGCGGCGGGCACCGCTTGACTGGGCGGATGACGCCATCTCCCGCCCCTGCCGTCCGCTCCCCCGACACCCGCGCCACCGCGCCCGGCTGGCCGGAGGTGTTCGTGGCCGCCGTGACCTATCTGCTCTCCTTCGCCCTCGTGGCGTGGCTGCTGCCGACGGTGGGCGACGACGCCGTCCGGGGAGTGCTCGGGCTGCTGGTCTCAGGGCTGATGGGTCTGGCCGCCTTCGGGGCCGCGTGGCTCGTGCGGCGACGGGGCGCGGCAGCCTTCGGGTTCCGTCGCGCCCGCCCCGCGCAGCTCGGTCTCGGTCTCCTCCTCGGCGCAGTCGCCTACGTGGTGGGGACCGTGCTCTCGGTGCTCTTCATCGTGCTCACCGGCTTCTCCGGGAACGTCCAGGCCACCTATCAGGCCGGCGCCGCTGCCGGGGCGCTGGGGCTGGTGCTGTCGATCCTCGCCGGCGCCCTCCTCACCCCGCTCGGGGAGGAGTTCGCCTTCCGGGGCGTCCTCACCAGCGCGCTGCTGGCGCGGATGCCCGCCTGGGCCGCGATCGTCCTCGGCGCGGCGGTGTTCGCCCTGGCCCACGGGATCAACCCGGTGCTTCCCACGGCCTTCGTCGTGGGGCTGGTCTCCGGGACGCTCTTCCACCGCACCGGATCGATCTGGCCGAGCGTCGCGGTCCACGCCGGCAACAACATCGTCGCGCTTCTCGTGCCGCTGGTGGTCGCCGCGCTGCTCCCCAGCACCTGATCGGCGCCGCTCAGCGCGGGCTCGTGAGGACCTCGCAGATCGTCGCCGCGGCCTGCTCCGCCTCGTCGGCCGTGGTCCCCCGCCCCAAGGTGAAGCGCACCGCGGTCTGGGCGACCTCCCGAGGGATGCCCAGCGCCACGAGCACGTGGGAGGGCTCGTCGCTGCCGGCGGCGCAGGCGGAGCCGCTCGAGGAGATCACGCCGCGCTCGGCGAGGTCGAGCACGATCGACTCCCCGCTGCGCCCGGGCACGCAGAAGGAGGCGTGACCGGGCAGCCGTGCCCCGGGACGGTCGATGTCCGCACCGGTCAGCAGCACGCCGTCATGGGACGCGAGCACGCGGCGGACCAGCAGGTCCCGCAGCTCTGCGAGCCGTTCGACCGTCTCGAGCCGTTCGGCCTCGGCCAGCTCGAGCGCGACGGCGAGCGCGACCGCGAAGGCGACGTTCTCGGTGCCGGAGCGTCGGCCGCCCTCCTGCCCGCCGCCGTGCACCAGCGGCTCGAGCGGGTGCCTGCCCCGGATCATCGCCAGACCGGACCCCTTGGGTGCGCCGAGCTTGTGCCCGGACAGCGTCAGCGCGTCGACGCCGAGTCCGCGCAGCTCGAGCTGTCCGGCGGCCTGGACGGCGTCGGTGTGCACGAGCGCCCCGACGGAGTGGGCGACCTCGGCGAGCGCTCGGAGGTCGTGGACGGTGCCGATCTCGTTGTTGGCCAGGGCGAGCGAGACCAGCGTCGTGTCCTCGCGCAGCACGGCCCGCAGCGCCTCGGGGCCGACGCCGCCGTCGGGACCCACCTCTACCAGGTCCACCTCGAAGCCGTGGACGCGGCGGAGGAAGTCGATGCTCTCCAGCACCGCCTCGTGCTCGGTGGGGGCGGTGACCAGGTGCCGTCCCCGCGGCGCGGCGAGGGCGAGGCCTTTCAAGGCCAGGTTCGCCGCCTCGGTGCCGCCGGCGGTGAAGACGATGTCGCCGCGGCGCGCCCCGAGGACGGCGGCGGCGCGGGCACGGGCGTCCTCGAGCCCGGCCGCGGCGGCCTCGCCCACCGCATGGTGGCTGGAGGGGTTGCCGAAGGTGCCGGTGAGATACGGCCAGGCGGCCTCGAGCGCCTCGCGGCGCACGGGGACGGTGGCGGCGCTGTCCAGGTAGATCATCCGTGCACCTCAGGCGGTGACCGTCATGTCGAGGCCGAGGTCGAGGTGCCGCGCGCTGTGGGTGAGGGCCCCGGAGGAGATCACGTCGACCCCGGTGCGGGCCACGTCGGCGACCGTCTCGAGGGTGACCGTCCCGCTCGCCTCGACGATCGCGCGGCCGTCGACGATGGCGACCCCACGGACCAGGTCCTGCAGGGAGAAGTTGTCGAGCATGATCGCGTCGACGCCGCCGGCGAGCACGGGCTCGATCTGCTCGAGGCGGTCCACCTCCACCTCGAGGGTGGTGGTGTGGCCGAGAGCGGCGCGGGCGCTACGGATCGCCTCGGTGAGGTCCAGCCCCTGCTGCTGGAGCACGGCCAGGTGGTTGTCCTTGGCCATCACCGCGTCCGAGAGGGAGAAGCGGTGGTTGACGCCGCCGCCGCAGCGCACGGCATGGCGTTCGAGCGCCCGCAGGCCCGGAGTGGTCTTGCGGGTGTCGGTGATGGAGGCGCCGGTCCCCTCCACCGCGTCCACGTAGCGGCGGGTGAGGGTCGCGATGCCGCTCATCCGCTGGAGGAGGTTCAGCGCCACCCGCTCGGCCTGGACCACGGCGCGCGCGGGGCCGGTGACCCGCGCCAGCACGTCACCGGCGTCGAAGCGGTCGCCGTCGGCCGCGAGGATCTGGATCCGCACCGCGGGATCCGTGAGCCGGAAGGCGGCGGAGAAGACGTCGATCCCGGAGAGGACGCCGGGCTCGCGCGCGGTGAGCTCGGCGCTCGCTGTGGCGGCGGCGGGGAGGAACACCTCCCCGGTGAGGTCGCCCCAGGGGGCGTCCTCGGCGAGGGCGGCGCGGACCACCGGGGCGATCCGGGAGCTCGGGAGCGTGGGGGCGATGGTCAGCATGCGTGGTCCTCCAGGGACTGGACGGCGGGGGTGTCGAGTCGGTGATGGGCGCCGACGGAGGCCGTGCGTGCGCGGGCACGGTCCACGAGCAGGCGGGCGAGGTCGAGGAGGCTGCGGTCCTCGAGGGCGGTGAACGGGTCACGGGCGTCCGGAGCCGCCGCCCGCCGGTCGGCGAGCTCCCGGGCGGCCGCCTCCAGCGCGGAGCCGGTGCGCAGCAGCCCGGCGCGGCTCCACATCAGGTCCTGCAGCTCGCCGCGGGTGCAGGAGGTCCCTCCTGACGGGGCGGCGCGCGGGGGACGGGGCACGTCGCCGCTGTCGTCGTCGTGCCGAGCCGCGGCCGCGGCGGCCTCCCCTGCGCGTGCACCGAACACCGCGCCCTCGAGCAGCGAGTTCGAGGCGAGCCGGTTCGCGCCGTGGACACCGGTGCGGGCGCACTCCCCTGCCGCGAACAGTCCGGGCAGCGTGGTCGCGCCGTCCAGGGCCGTGCGGATCCCGCCCATCCAGTAGTGGGCGGCAGGGGTGACGGGCACCGGCGTGCGGGACCAGTCGATCCCCTGCCTGCGCAGGACGGCGTCGATGGTCGGGAACCGCTCCCGCAGCCGTGAGCGTCCGATCGCGGTGGCGTCCAGCATCACGGGCCTGCCTGCCTGGGTGCGCATGACCTCCGCGATGGCGCGGGCGACGACGTCCCGGGGGGCGAGCTCGGCGCGCGGGTCGACGGCGGGCAGGAAGCGTCGGCCCCGCTCGTCGCGCAGCACGGCGCCCTCGCCGCGCACCGCCTCGGAGATCAGGAAGCTCTCCGGAACGGCCAGGGCCGTGGGGTGGAACTGGTAGAACTCCAGGTCCTCGAGCTCCGCGCCGGCGCGCCAGGCGGCGGCGATGCCGTCCCCGGTGGCCACGGCGGGGTTCGTGGTGTGGGCGAAGAGCTGCCCGGCCCCGCCGGTGGCGAGCACGGTAGCCCCGGCGCGGACGCGCGTCCGCCGCCCGTCGGCGCCGAGCAGCTCCGCGCCGAGCACGCGCCCGGAGCCGAGCAGCAGGTCCGCCAGTGCCGTGCGCTCACGCACGAGAAGACGTCCGGGGCCGTCGAGCGAGCGAGAGGCCTGCACGACGGCCCGCAGCAGGGCCCGCTGGATCTCGGCGCCGGTCGCGTCCCCGCCGGCGTGGAGGATGCGCGGCCGGCCGTGGGCGCCCTCGAGCCCGAGGGCGTAGGGAGGGAGGCCGGGCGCGGCGCCGCTCCGTTCGCGGTCGAAGGCGACGCCGTGGGCGATGAGCGAATCGATCGCCGCAGGACCCTCCTCGCACAGCAGCCGCACCGCCTCCGCCTCACAGAGCCCTGCTCCCGCCTCCATGGTGTCCCTGGCGTGCAGCGCGGGCGAGTCCCCCGGGCCGACGGCGCCGGCGATCCCGCCCTGCGCGCTGGCGGTCGCGCCGTCGGCCAGTGCCCCCTTGGTCACCAGGAGCACCTCGGCGGTGCGGGAGGCGCGCAGCGCGGCGGTGAGCCCCGCGATCCCGGAGCCGACAACCAGCACCTGGGTGGCCGTCGGGCAGCTGTCGGTCCCGGTCATGCCCGGGGCCCTCCCGAGGCGGGGGCGGCGGCCGGCGTCGCGGCGAGCATCCGCTCCAGGGCGAGGCGGGCGGGCTCGGCGACGTCCTGGTCCACGGTGATGCGGTTGACGACCTCGCCGTCGCGCAGCGACTCGAGCACCCAGGCGAGATAGCCGGGGTGGATGCGGTACATGGTCGAGCAGGGGCACACCACCGGGTCGAGGCAGAAGATCGTGTGCTGCGGATGCGCGGCGGCCAGGCGCTGGACCAGGTTGATCTCGGTGCCGATGGCGAAGGCGGTGGGCTCGGTCGCGTCCTCGACGGCGCGGCGGATGTGGTCGGTGGAGCCGGACTCGTCGGCCGCGTCGACGACGGGCATGGGGCATTCGGGATGGACGATGACGCGCACGCCGGGGTGCTCGGCGCGAGCCTTCTCGATCTGGGCGGTGGTGAAGCGCTTGTGCACGGAGCAGAAGCCGTGCCAGAGCACCACCCTCGCCTCGTGGAGGTCCTGGGCGTCGTTGCCGCCGAGCGGCCGGCGGGGGTTCCACAGGAGCATCTGCTCGAGCGGGATGCCCATGGATCGGGCGGTGTTGCGTCCGAGGTGCTGGTCGGGGAAGAACAGCACCCGTCGGCCCCGGGCGAAGGCCCAGTCGAGCACTGCGGTCGCGTTGGAGGAGGTGCACACGATGCCGCCGTGGCGGCCCACGAACCCCTTGAGGTCCGCCGAGGAGTTCATGTAGGTGACCGGGATGATCGGCAGCAGGCCCTCGGCGTCCTCGCTCTCGCCGCCGTACACCTCCATCAGCTGCTCCCAGGCGTCCTCGACCTGGTCGATGTCGGCCATGTCGGCCATGGAGCAGCCGGCGGCGAGATTGGGCAGGATCACGGACTGCTCGGGCCCGGAGAGCAGGTCCGCGGTCTCGGCCATGAAGTGCACGCCGCAGAAGACGATCGCCTCCGCCTCGGTGCGGGCCTTCGCGGCGGTGGCGAGCTGGTAGGAGTCGCCGACGTGGTCGGCGTACCGGACCACCTCGTCGCGCTGGTAGAAGTGCCCGAGCACGACCACCCGGTCCCCCAGCTCGGCCTTGGCGGCGAGGATCCGGCGATCAAGCTCCTCGGCGCTCGCCTCGCGGTACTCCCGGGGGATCTCGCCCTGGGACGGGGAGCCTGCGGGGATCCGGTCCGCCATCGAGGCTCCGGGGCCGTAGCCGGGACCGGAGGCGTCCACGTCCCAGGGGGCGTCCAGCAGGCTGGTGGAGCAGCTGGATCCTGTGGTGCCGCGTGCGTTCAGGTCGCGCAGGGTGAGGTCGACGGAAGCGGTGGTCATCGTGACTCCTGAGGGGCGGGGAGGTCAGCTCTCGGTGAGCGGGCCGTTGTCGGTGAGGTGGATCGTGCGGTCGTGCCGGTAGAGGCGGGCGGGGCGGTGGCGGCCTCCGGTGCGGAACTCCTCGGTGGCCACGAGGCGCCCGGAGGCCTCGATCTGGCGGCGGAAGTTCGCGGGGTCGAGGCGGCGCTGGAGCACCGCCTCGTGGACGCCGCGGAGCTCGGCGAGGGTGAAGCTCTCGCCGAGGAAGGCGGCGGCGATGCGGGAGTACTCGACCTTGTTGCGCAGTCTCCACAGCGCGTACTCGACGATCAGGGAGTGGTCGAAGGCGAGCTCCGGCAGCTCGTCGGCGACGAACCACCGCACGTTCACCCCGACCGCGCCCGCATCGGCCTCCTCCGGACGCACCAGCGCCCAGTAGACGATCGAGACGGTGCGCTCGGCCGTGGTCGGCGCACGGTCCAGTCCGCCGAAGGCGTAGAGCTGCTCCAGGTGGCGGGGGGTCAGCCGGGTCGTCTCCTGGAGCGTCCGGGCGGCCGCCGCCGCGAGGCCCTCCCGGGTGCCGAGGGGCCCACCGGGCAGCGCCCATCGTCCCTGGTGGGGCTGTCGGATGCGGCGCACGAGCGGCACCCAGAGCACCGGCAGCTGCGTCCTGGGATGGGGGCGCAGCGCGAAGATGACGGTCGAGACCGCGAGGGACAGCGGAGCGTCGGGCACGACACCTCCTGTTAAAGTCATGGGGACCTTTACTGGTGCCGAGGAGGTTAGTTTCATCCCGACCAGAAGGGGGCGTCGCGGCGTTCGGCTGTGACGGGCGTCACGTGATCTGTGACTCTAACTCGGAGGGGAGGCGTCGCCGCGGGTTGGCGTCCCCGCTCAGGAGGAGCGGGTCAGGACGCGCACCAGGGCGAGCGTGAGCAGCGTCGCGAGCGCGGGGAGCACGATGCCGAGGAGCACGAAGGCGGCGAGGCTCCCGGTCCGCTCCTGCATCCAGCCGAAGTTCATGCCGAAGAATCCGGTGGCGAGGGTGAGCGGCAGGAAGATCGTCGCGACGAGGGTGAGGCGCTCGTTGACGACGGCGCCCTGCTCGGCCAGCAGGTCGCCGAGCACCGCGTACAGCCGCGTCGCCGCGGAGCGGTTGGCGTCGAACTCCGTCGCGGCACGTCGCAGCCCGCGGCGCAGATCCTTCGAGAGGTTCTGGGCGAGCTGCTCGTCGGGCGTGCACAGCCGGTGCATCGCGGCCTGGGCCTCCTGGATGCGGAACAGGTCCGCGCGTGTTCGGCCCAGGAGGCGACGCTGCGGCGAGGCGGCGTATCCGCCGGCCCCGTCCTCGAGCCGTTCGCTCGCGTCCTCCAGCTCGTCCAGCACCTCCTCCCCGCGGCGCGCGGCGGCCAGCAGCATCCCCACGACCGCCTCGCGCGTCCCGTCGGCCTCCTCGGCCGCGTCCCGCAGGATCTCCAGGGCCTCGGGCTCGGCGAGCACCAGCATCCGGTCGCCGGAGACGTGGATCCGCACGGACAGGTGGTGCGGGCTGTGGTCCGGGATGAGCAGCACCAGCTCGAGCCGTTCCTCGACGATGTGCGCGGAGGGCCGACGGGCGAGCTCGTCGGTGCGCGGTCGCGGGATCCCCCAGTCCTCGACGACCGCGTCGACGAGGGGGTCGGACAGGCCGCTGGCGAGGGCGCAGGCCGGCACGTCGCCGACGGCACCGAGCGTCGCGGGGCTCTCGACGAGCTGCATGTGGGACCCTCCTCGGACTCAGAGCGAGACGTTCATGCTCGAGGTGCTCCTGAGGATGCCATGCGACATCGGCCGGACGGTCCAGCTCGGCGTGACACGCCTGGTGCGGCGTACCCTTCGTCCGTCGCATCCGTCGGTGCGATGCCGCCCGTCGGAGGGACCGCATGACCGTGCCCGACAGCTCCGTCCGCGACCCGCGCCTGGACCGCCCGTGGCCCGCGCTGTGGTCGATCGTGCTGGGGTTCTTCATGATCCTGGTCGACACCACGATCGTCACCGTCGCGATTCCGCGGATGCAGGAGGACCTGGGCGCGGACCTGACCGGCCTGCTCTGGGTGACCAGCGCCTATCTGCTCGCCTATGCGGTGCCGCTGCTGATCACCGGACGGCTCGGGGATCGGCTGGGCCTGAAGTCGGTGTACCTCGTCGGGCTCGTCGTGTTCACCGCTTCGAGCCTGTGGTGCGGTCTCGCCGGGAGCGTCGAGATGCTGGTGCTCGCCCGGGTGGTGCAGGGGCTCGGCGCGGGGATGATGACCCCGCAGACGATGTCGATGATCACCCGTATGTTCTCCCCGCGGCAGCGCGGGCAGGCGATGGCGGTGTGGGGTGCGACCGCCGGTGTCGCGAGCCTCGTCGGGCCCGTGCTGGGCGGGGTCCTGGTGGATGGTCCGGGCTGGCAGTGGATCTTCTTCGTGAACGTCCCCGTGGGCGTGCTCGCCCTCCTGCTCGTGGCGCGCAACGTCCCCCGCTTCCCGCGCCGTGCGCACTCCTTCGACTGGCTCGGCGTGGCGCTCTCGGCGACGGGCCTGTTCCTGCTGGTCTTCGGGATCCAGGAGGGCGACACCTATGACTGGGGCACGATCACCGACTCCCTCGTGATCGGCCCGGGGGACACGGGCGTGCCGATCAGCGTGCCCGGGATGATCCTCGCCGGGGTGCTGGTGCTGGCGCTGTTCGTGGTGTGGCAGGCGGTGATGCGGCGCGAACCGCTGGTGCCGCTGTCGCTGTTCCGCGACCGCAACTTCTCGGTCGCGAACGTGGCGATCGCGATGGTGGGCGCCACGGTGCTGAGCTTCGCGATCCCGACCACGATGTTCTTCCAGCAGGTGCTCGGGATGTCGCCGACGCAGGCGGCGCTGATGACGGCGCCCTCGGCGGTGCTCTCCCTCGTCCTCGCCCCTTTGGTCGGCCGCTGGACGACGCGGCACGACCCTCGCCCGCTCGCGCTGATCGGCTTCGCGTCGCTGTGCGGCGGGCTGCTGTGGCTCGCCCTGCTGATGGAGCCGGGCGCGTCCGTGATGTTCCTGCTGCTGCCCTTCGTGCTGATCGGGATCGGCAACGCCTGCATCTGGGGGCCGCTGTCCCTGACCGCCACCCGCAATCTCCCGCCCTCGCGGGCCGGCGCCGGTTCAGGGGTCTACAACGAGATGCGGCAGGTCGGCTCGGTGCTCGGCTCGGCCGGGATCGCGACGCTCATGGCGGACCGGATCGCCGCCCGTCTCGGCGAGGCGACGGGCGGCCGGGTCGGCGAGGCAGACGCTCAGACCCCCGGTGCGGCGTCCCTGCCCGAGGCCCTGCACTCCCCCTTCGCCGCCGCGATGGCCGACGCCATGTGGCTTCCCGTCGGCCTCGCCGCAGTCGGTCTCCTCGCCGCGTTCGCCATCGGCCGACCGATCGACACCGGGGTGTGGGCGAAGGACGAGTGAGGGCTCAGCGGTGCCCGTCCGGTGGCCAGGCGCCCGGGATCTGGGCGACCGCGTCCTCGCGTCGCCCCGTGACGGGGATCGGGCGCAGTCCCTCGTGCGGGGCGAATCCGGGCGGGATCGCGCCGTCCCGGCCGATCGCGTGGAGGATCTCCTCCGCGATACGGGTCGCGTTCCGGTGGGAGAACAGGAACAGCGACTTCCGCACCGGGCCGCGGTGGCGAGGTTCTCGCATCGCTTCGATGTCGGCGCCCCAGGGCCCGTTGAACACGACGGCTCCGACTCCGAGGGCGCCCGGGAAGGTCTTGTACTGGAAGAAAAAGAACGGCATGCCGAGCTCGCGGGCGGTCTTCGCGCCGTCGGTGACCACGGCGACCGTGCGCGGGTCGATCTCACGGCCCCCGATCACGTAGGTGGGGCTGAACGGTAGACCGGGAACGAGCCTGCCCAGGAGGATCCCGCGCTCGCACACGACCAGTCGCGAGTCGATGGTGAACAGGTACACGCCGAGCATGAGCAGCGCCATGAAGAGCGTGAACCCGATGGTCAGAAGAGGGCTTTCGCCCGGACTGAGCACGAACAGCAGCCAGATCAGCACCACGACACCGGCCAGGAACAGTGGCAGCAGCGGACCGGCGCCGAACCGCCAGGACCGCAGAGGCTTGCCGACGAGCTCCCTGTGCCGTCCCGCGACGAAGCGCGCTCGCAGCGGGATCATGCGGACTCCTCTCCCTCGTCGTACGTGTCAGCGCAGGGTAGCCATGAGAGTGTCGAGGATCGATGGGGAGCACTCCCCACCATCGTCCACAGCCCGCCCGGGCCGCTCGCGGCCCGTCGGCCCCGCGGCCTAGAGTGGCGGGCATGAGCACCCCTCCCTCCGCCGATCCCGTCTCCGCCCTGCGCGAGGGGGACGCCGGGCAGGCGGAGGCGGCGCTCGGGATCCTCTCGCGCGTCTTCGGCTACGACTCCTTCCGCGGGGAGCAGTCCGCGATCATCGACCAGGTCGCGAGCGGCGGGGACGCGGTGGTGCTGATGCCGACCGGCGGCGGCAAGTCGCTGTGCTACCAGATCCCGGCACTGCTGCGCGAGGGCACCGGCATCGTCATCTCCCCGCTGATCGCGCTGATGGCGGACCAGGTCGCGGCGCTGGAGGGCGTCGGCATCCGCGCCGCCTATCTCAACTCCACCCTCGAGCTGCACGAGGCTCAGGCCGTCGAGCAGCAGCTCCTGGCCGGCGAGCTGGACCTGCTGTACATGGCGCCGGAGCGACTCGTCCTCCCCCGCACCGTCCAGCTGCTGCAGCGTGCGCAGCTGGCGCTCTTCGCGATCGACGAGGCGCACTGCGTCTCCCAGTGGGGGCACGACTTCCGCCCCGACTACCTGGGACTGTCGATGCTGGCCGAGGCCTTCCCCGGTGTGCCCCGCATCGCGCTGACCGCGACGGCGACCGAGGCGACCCACCGCGAGCTCACCGAGCGCCTGCAGATGCAGCAGGCCCGCCACTTCGTCTCGAGCTTCGACCGCCCCAACATCCAGTACCGCATCGAGCCGAAGGCCTCCCCGCGCGAGCAGCTGCTGCGGCTGATCAGCTCCGAGCACGAGGGCGACTCCGGCATCGTCTACTGCCTCTCGCGCAAGTCGGTGGAGACCACCGCGCAATGGCTCGCCGACCGGGGGATCCCGGCGCTCCCCTATCACGCGGGCCTGCCGCCGGAGGTGCGCCAGGACCATCAGGAGCGGTTCCTGCGCGCCGACGGGCTGATCATGGTCGCGACGATCGCCTTCGGCATGGGGATCGACAAGCCCGACGTGCGCTTCGTCGCCCACCTGGACCTGCCGAAGTCCATCGAGGGCTACTACCAGGAGACGGGCCGCGCCGGCCGCGATGGGCTGCCGTCGACGGCCTGGATGGCCTACGGGCTCGGCGATGTGGTCAGCCAGCGGAAGTTCATCGAGGGCGGCGAGGGGTCCGAGCAGTTCAAGCGCAACGCCCGCTCCCATCTGGACGCGATGCTCGCCCTGTGCGAGACGGTCGACTGCCGGAGAGTGCAGCTGCTGCGCTACTTCGGCCAGGACTCCTCCCCCTGCGGGAACTGCGACACCTGCCTCGCCCCGCCGCAGACCTGGGACGCGACGGTCGCCGCGCAGAAGCTGCTCTCGGCGGTGATCCGGCTCGAGCGGGAGCGCGGCCAGCGCTTCGGCTCCGGTCAGGTGATCGACGTGCTGCTGGGCCGGGAGAACGAGCGCTCCCTCTCCTCCCGCCATCACGAGCTGAGCGTGTGGGGCATAGGCGAGGAGCTCTCGGAGAAGGAGTGGCGCACCGCGATCCGGCAGCTGCTGGCCCGCGGCGTCCTCGAGGCGGAGGGTGACTACGGCGTCCTCGTCCCGGGACCTCAGGCCGGGCCCGTGCTGCGCTCCGAGGAGACGGTGCAGCTGGCCGTCGACCGCACCCCGCAGCGCTCCCCGCGCGGCGGCGGACGGCGCAGCGGCGGCGCCTCCCGTGCCGCGGAGTCGCTCGAGCCCGCCCAGCGCGAGCGCTTCGAGGCGCTGCGCGCCTGGCGCACCGAGGTCGCGAAGGAGAAGCAGATCCCGCCCTACATGGTCTTCTCCGACGCGACCCTCGTCGGGATCGTCGAGACCGCGCCGACCTCGATCCAGCAGCTCGGCACCGTCAGCGGCGTCGGCGCGAAGAAGCTCGCCGAGTACGGCGAACATGTGCTCGAAGCGTTATCGGAGCCTCCCTCGGCCTGAACAGGCCGCCGCTAGGATGACGGCGTCTGGCCAGCAGAGATCCCGGGGGAACCACCATGACCGCACCGTCGCCGATGCCGCCCGAGCACTTCAGCCCTCCGCCCGCGGAGCCGGCCTCGAAGAGCTCCTCGCGCAGGAACCTGATCATCGCCGGCGTGCTCGGCGGGGGCGGCTGCCTGCTGGTGATCCTGGTCGTGGTCGCGCTGATCATCGTCTTCGCGCTGCGCGGTGGCGGCACCGGAGGCGGCGGCGAGGAGACCGGCACGGAGGACCTCCCCCCGGAGGAGCAGGCCACCGCCCTGGTCACGGACTACTTCGACGCCCTGGCCGCGGGTGACGCCGAGACCGCCCTGGAGCTGAACCCGGTGAACGAGGACACGGGCGCCTCACCGCTGCCCGTCGAGGCGTACACCGCCGCCCTCGAGGCCGCGCCGATCACCGGGGTCGAGATCGGCACCCCGGTCATCGACGACGGCGGCCTCGCGGAGGGCGAGGTGCCGGTGACCTTCACGGTGGGCGAGGAGACCGTCTCCGACACGTATCGCGTGCACGACTACGACGACGACGGCGTGATGGAGCTGACCAGCGGCCACATGACGACCCAGCTCCCGGAGAGCCTCGACGGCCTGGGACTGACGGTCAACGGCGCCGAGGTGACCGTGGGCGAGCCCGTCGCCCTGCTGCCCGGCGGCTACGAGGTCGCCTTCGGGGCCGAGCACTTCACGCCGACCTCGTCCGATCCGCTGCTCGTCGGCGAGCTGGCCGGCTCCCTCGAGTGGCCGGAGGCGAAGCTCACCGAGGACGGGCTGAAGGCCTTCCGCGGCGCGGTGGACGACGCGGTCCAGGCCTGCCTGAAGCAGACCACCCTCGAGGCGGGCTGCGGGATGCGAGCGGTGCCGAAGAAGAGCGATGACGGCTGGACCATGGTGGAGGACACCGTGAAGCGCTCCATCACGGAGGACACGCAGCGCACCATCGACACCATGGAGCCCACCCCCTCCTACGACGAGCCGACCTACGTCGAGGGCACCTCCATCGGGTCGGTCAAGACGACCATCGAGTGCACCAAGGACGGCCAGAAGGGCACGTGCGAGATGTGGATGGGCGGCGGCATGGGCACCCCGAACGTGGACATGGCCGATCCGAAGCTGCCGGTCACCTGGAGCTGAGGCCCGTCGGCGGCGGGGCTCGGTGCTAGGTTGCTCGGCACGGCGTCGTGCGCACGCCGGACCTCGGGAGCGACGATGCCGACGAACACTGCTCACCCTGCCACCCCCGACACCCCGGAGACCCTCCGGATCGTGCCGGCGAACGAGGCGAGCTGGGAGGACCTGCGGACCGTCTTCGGGCGCCGCGGGGATCCCTGCCGCGACTGGTGCCAGCGCTACAAGATGCAGCCCGGGGAGACGTGGGCGAACGTGGGCCCCGAGGCTCTCGCCGGGAGGCTGCGGGAGCAGACCGGCTGCGGACATCCCGGAGAGCCGACGACCGGACTGGTCGCCTACCTCGGCGAGGACCCCGTCGGCTGGTGCTCCGTGGACCCGCGGGCCGACAATCCGCGCCTGCTCAGCCACAACCCCGTGCCCTGGGCGGGCCGGGACGAGGACAAGGCCGATCAGAGCGTGTGGGCCGTGACCTGCTTCGTCACCCGGGTCGGCTTCCGGCGGCGCGGGGTGAGCCGGGCGCTCGCGCAGGCGTCGGTCGGCTTCGCCAGGGATCGTGGCGCCAGGGCCCTCGAGGGGTACCCGCATCGGACGGAGATCTCGCATCTCGGCACGCCGGGCGTGTTCGCGGCCGCCGGATTCACCGAGGTGAGCCGCCCGACGCTGCGACGCTCGGTGTGGCGGATCGACCTCGCGCCAGGGGCCGACGGCGCATGACGCCGAGTCCTCGGCCCGGTCAGCTGACGCCGTCGGGGAATTCCGCCGGCTCTCCCGGCTGCCCTTCCGGGTCGAGGTCGATGCCGTAGTCCGCGGCGAAGCGCAGCTCGGTGCCCGCGTACAGCCCCTCGACGTCCTCGTCGAGGCGGAACACGCGGGCCCCGCGCAGGCGGTGCTCCTCCTGGCCACCGAGGCCGTAGGTGCCGAACCCGGTCCCCGGCGCATAGCCGAGCTGGATGCCGTAGTAGTCGGCGACGTAGGTGTTGATGTGGTCGTGGCCGACGAACAGACCCTTCACGTCGCCGCGCTGCAGCATCGCGGCGAACATGCCGGAGTTGAACGGGCCGGGGCACTCGTCCTCGTTGCGCTCACCGATGATCGAGTGCTTCTCCGCCGCGCGGGCATGGTCCGCCTCGCTGCGGGAGTCGACGCTCGCGAACCAGGCGAAGCGGTGCTCCCACAGGGCGATGTGCTGGAAGACGAGGCCGGGGACGAGGCCGCGGTTGCGCCGTTCGAGCGCGGCGGAGGTCTCGAGATACCACTGCACCTGGTCAGGGCGCAGCCAGTCCCAGTCGGGATAGCCCTCGAAGTCCTGGCCGGCGATCTGCTCGGGGGCGTAGCGGCCGGAGTCCAGCAGCCACAGGGCGAAGGCCTCTCCCCCGCCGCGCGAGGGGCGGACGCCGAGGACCTGGTTGCCGCTGCCGGTGATGCCGCGGGCTCCGGCGGTGTTGAGGTTGTGCGGGTACTGGCGCACGAACTCGAGATAGGCGCCCTCGTCCATCCCGGTCCGCGCGCTCGAGTCCTCGTCGTGGTTGCCGAAGGTGAGCGCCCACGGGATGCCGCGGTCCTCCATCGGCCGCACCACGTTGTTGATCGCCTGCTTCGCCTCGAGGGCGCTGGTGGGCGAGCCGTCGATGACGTCGCCGTTGATGAGCGCGACGTCCGGGGCGACATCGTCGAGCACCGCCTCCTGGAGCGCGATCGTGCGGCGGTCGGTGCGGGGGCCGTCCTGGGTGTCGTTGAACTGGACGATCGTGAACGTGCCGTCCTCGCGGAAGCGCAGCTCACCGCGCACGATGCCGTCCTTCGCCGACGGTGCCGCGATCGCGGCGCCGCTCGTGCCGGCGGTCGCGAGGCCCGCGACCGCCGCGGCGGTGGAGGTGCGCAGGAGGCCGCGGCGGGAGGGGGAGGTCCAGGTGGGGGTCATGGGGCACCGTTCTCGGGGAGGGGCGGGGGACCTCCACCGAAGCGGCCGGGGATGACGCGCATCGCCCGGGGGCACGACAGCCGGCTGAACTCATGATGAACTCGTGCGCCGCTCCTCGCGCCGGCGCGCCTGCTCGACCGGGTCCGGCACGGGCAGGGAGGAGATGAGGCGCCGGGTGTACTCGTGCTGCGGGCGCTGCAGCACGTCGGGGCCGTGCCCCTGCTCGACGAGCTCCCCGCGGTAGAGCACCCCGATGCGATGGGCGAGGGAGTCGACCACGGCCAGGTCGTGGCTGATGAACAGGGCGGCGAAGCCGAGCCGCTCCTGCAGCTCCCGGAACAGCTCCAGGACCGTGGCCTGCACGGAGACGTCCAGGGCGCTGGTCGGCTCGTCGGCGATCAGCAGCTCGGGGCCGAGCACGAGCGCCCTGGCGAGGGAGACGCGCTGGCGCTGGCCGCCGGAGAGCTCGTGCGGATAGCGCTGCGCGTGGTCCCCGGGCAGCTCGACCGCCTCGAGCAGCTCCCTGACGCGCCGCGTGCGGTCGGCGGCGCCGAGCCCTCCCTCGTGCACGACCAGCGGCTCGGCGATGCACTGCTCGATGGTCAGGTGCGGGTTGAAGGAGGTGGCGGGGTCCTGGAAGACGAACCCGATGCGGCGCCGCACGGGGGTGAAGTCCCGCTCCCGCAGCCCGTTCATCTCGTGCCCGAGCACGCAGAGGCTCCCGCCGCCGGTGCGCTCGAGGCCGGCGATGGCCCGGCCGATCGTGGTCTTGCCCGAGCCGGACTCCCCCACCAGGCCGAACACCTCGCCGGCGCGGATCTCGAAGTCCACGCCCTTGACGGCGCGGAACGGCGCGCGGCCCAGCCGTCCGGGGTACTCGATCACCAGGTCGCGGGCGAGGACGACGGGCTCCGCCTGCTCGAGCGCCTGCTGCGCGGAGGGCTCGAGCAGGGTCCACGCCGAGCGCCGTCCCAGATGCGGCACGGCGGCCAGCAGCGTCCTGGTGTACTCCTCGCGCGGCGAGGCGAACAGCTCGCGCACCCCGGCCCGCTCCACGATGCGGCCGTGGTGCATGACCGCGACGGAGTCGGCGAGGTCCGCGACCACGCCCATGTTGTGGGTGATCACGATGATCGAGGTGCCGAAGCGGTCCCGCACGTCCCGCAGCAGGTCGAGGATCTCCGCCTGGACGGTGACGTCGAGCGCGGTGGTGGGCTCGTCGGCGACGATCAGCTCGGCGCCGAGGGCGAGCGCCATCGCGATCATGATCCGCTGCTTCTGGCCGCCGGAGAACTCGTGCGGGTAGCGGTCGATGCGCTCGGCCGCGTCGGGGATCCCGACGGCCTCGAGCGCCTTGACGGCCTCGGCGCGGATCTCCCTGCGCCGCATCCTCGGGCGGTGGGCGCGCAGCCCCTCCCCGATCTGCCACCAGATCGGGAAGACGGGGTTCAGGGCGCTGGAGGGCTCCTGGAAGATCATCGAGACGTCCTCGCCGCGCAGGGCGCGCAGCCGCGCCCCGGACAGGCCCACCACGTCGTTGCCGGAGACGAGCACCGCCCCGGAGGCGTCCGCGGTCTCGGGCAGGAGGCCCAGCACCGCGCGGGCGGTGACGGACTTGCCGGAGCCGGACTCGCCGACCACGGCGAGGATCTCCCCGGGGTCGATTTCGAGGCTCACGCCGTCGACGGCGTGGACCTCGCCGCCGTCGGTCGCGAAGCGGACGTCGAGCTCGCGGATCGCGAGCCGCGCTGCGGTCCCGGTCATGCGGACACCTTCCTCTCGCTGCGGCGCCGCCTGCGACGCGTGCGCAGGCGGGGGTCGTTGAGGTCGTTGACGGACTCGCCCACGAGGGTCACCCCGAGCACGGCCAGCACGATCGCGAGGCCGGGGAACAGGCCCGTCCACCAGATCCCGCTGGTCGCGTCGGACATGGCGCGGTTGAGGTCGTAGCCCCACTCGGAGGCGCTCGTGGGCTCGATGCCGAAGCCGAGGAAGCCGAGCGCCGCGAGGGTGAGGATCGACTCCGAGGCGTTCAGGGTGAAGATCAGCGGCAGGGTGCGGGTGGCGTTGCGCAGCAGGTGGGTGCCCATGACGCGCCGGTGCCCGGTGCCGATCACCTTCGCGGCCTCGACGAAGGGCTCCGCCTTCAGCCGCACCACCTCGGCGCGGATCACCCGGAAGTACTGCGGCACGAACACGACCGTGATCGACAGGGCCGCGGCGAGGATGCCGCCCCAGGCGTCGGACTGGCCGCCCGAGATCACGATCGACATGACGATCGCGAGCAGCAGCGAGGGGAAGGCGTAGATCGCGTCGGCCAGCATCACCAGCACGCGGTCCAGCCAGCCGCCCACGTAGCCGGAGAGCAGCCCGAGCGCGACCCCGAGGAAGAGCGAGGCGGCGACCGCGCAGACCATGACGGCCACCGCCGTGCGGGTCCCCCAGATCACGCGGGAGAGCACGTCGAAGCCGGTGACGGTGGTGCCCAGCGGATGGGCGGCAGACGGCGCCTGCTGCGTGCCGAAGGCCTCCCCGTCGGCGGCGGTCTGGGCGAAGCCGTAGGGGGCGATCAGCGGTGCGGCGAGCGCGGCCAGCAGCAGGAGCGCGACCATGACGACGCCGGCGACGAGCATCCCGCGCTGGAGGCCGACGCTGCGGCGCAGATGGCTGACGACCGGCAGGCGCAGGTACCAGGGGGCGCGGGCGGTCGCGGCGACGACGGCGGACTCGGCGGCGAGGTCGGTGCCCGCCGCGTCGCCCTCGCCGACGGGCTCGGGGTTGGACAGCGTCATCTCAGTACCTCACCCTCGGGTCGATGAGCGCGGCGACCACGTCGACGACGAAGTTCGACAGCGCCACGATCACGGCGAGCATCATGACGATGCCCTGCACGGCGACGTAGTCGCGGGCCTTCATGTACTCGGCGAGCATGTAGCCCAGCCCGTTCCACTCGAAGGTGGTCTCGGTGAGCACCGCACCGCCGAGCATCATCGCGATCTGCATGCCCATCACGGTGACGATCGGGATGAGCGCGGGGCGCAGGGCGTGCCGGGTGGTCAGGCGGCTCTCGGGCACGCCGCGGGAGCGGGCGGACTCGATGTACTGCATCTCGAGGGTGCCGATCATGTTGGTGCGCACCAGGCGCAGGAAGATCCCGCCGGTGAGGATCCCGAGCGCGATCGCGGGCAGGAGCGCATGGGTGACCACGTCGGTCAGCAGCGTCATGTCCCCGAGCCGCAGCGCGTCCAGCAGGTACAAGGGGCTGGGGTTCAGGATCGTGCTCATGGTGATCTCGCCGCGGGTGGAGATCCGCCCGGCGACCGGCAGCCAGCCGAGCCCCACGGAGAACACGAGCTTCAGCAGCAGGCCGACGAAGAACACCGGGGTGGCGTAGCCGAGGATCGCGACGATCCGCAGCACCGCGTCGGGCCAGCGGTCGCGGGTGCGGGCGGCGATCATGCCCAGCGGCACCCCGATCACGAGCGCGACGAGGACCGAGTAGGCGACCAGCTCGAAGGTCGCGGCGCCGTAGGTGGTGAGGATCTCGGCGACGGGGGTGCGGTCGGTGTAGGTGGTGCCGAAGTCGCCGCGCAGCACCCCGCCGAGGTAGTCGAAATATTGGATGATCAGCGGCCGGTCGTAGCCGGCCTCGGCGCGCCGGGCGGCGAGCTCGGTCGGGGTGAGCCGACCGCCGAGCGCCGCGGTGATCGGGTCGCCGGTGATCCGCATCAGGAAGAACACCACCGTCATCAGGATGAGCACGGTGGGGATGATCAGCAGGAAGCGGATCAGGATGTAGCGGCCGAGGCCCCCCGAGGCCCGGCGGCGCGGGCGTCGGGGGGCGCGGTCGACCTCGGTCGTGGCGGGGGCGGTCACTTCGACAGCGGCGAGAGGCGGAACTTGAAGGAGGAGTCGAGCGTGACGCCCTGCACCTCGGTCGTGGAGACCGCGATCTGCGCGCCCTGGAGCAGCGGCAGGGTGGAGATCTCCTCGGCGACGGTGTCCTGGATCTGCACGAACAGCGCCTCCCGCTCGGCCGGGTCCTCGGTCCCGCGCTGCTTCTGGATCAGCTCGTCGACCTCGGGATCCGAGTAGTGGTTGGCGAGGAAGTTCTCGGTGACGAAGAAGGGCGAGAGGTAGTTGTCGGCGTCGGAGTAGTCCGGGAACCAGCCGAGCTGGTAGGCGGGATAGACGTCGGCGACGCGGTCGTCGCTGTACTGGACCCATTCGGTGGACTTCAGGTCCACCGTGAAGAGCCCGTCGGCCTCGAGCTGGCTCTTCACCGCGGCGTACTCGTCGCCGGAGGAGTTGCCGTAGTGGTCGGGGTTGTACTGGAGGCTGAGCTTCACGGGGATCTCCACGCCCGCATCCTCGAGCCGGCCGCGGGCCCGCTCGGAGTCGGGGCCGCCCTCGCCGTCGCCGTACATGTCCTTGAACTGGGTGCCGGCGCCGGGCAGTCCCTCGGGGATGTAGGAGAACAGCGGCGTGTAGGTGTCGTTGTAGACCGAGGTCGCGATCGCCTGACGGTCGAGGAGGTCCGCGACGGCCTGGCGGACGGCGCGGGCCTTGTCGGGGTCGGGGTCCTCGGTCTTCTCGCCGTAGGGGTTGGTGTGGAAGTTGAAGACGATGTAGCGGATCTCGCCGCCGGGGCCCTCGTGCACCTCGACCGCGTCGTCCTCCTGCAGGTCGGCGATGTCCGTCGCGGACAGGGACCGCCACACGCAGTCGATGTTGCCCTGCTGGATGTCGAGCTTCATGTTGTTCTGGTCGGCGTAGTACGACATCGACACGCTCGCGGTGGCCGGAGCGCCGAACAGCCCCTTGTAGCCCTCGAAGGCCTCGAAGGTGACCAGCTCGTTGATCTTCCAGCTGGTGATCGCATAGGGGCCGCAGAAGGCGTTCCCGTCCACGATCTCGGCGTCCGGGAGCACGGCGTCGGCGGGGAACACCTCGGCGTCGACGATCGGCCCGGCCGGGGAGCACAGCACGTAGGGGAAGGTCTGGTCGCCGGGCTCCTTGAGGTGGAACTCGACGGTGAGGTCGTCGACCGCCTCGACCTTCTCGAGGTTCCCCAGCAGGCTGGAGGGGCCGTTGGGGTCCGCGATCGCGAGCTGCCGGTCGAAGGTGTGCTTGACGTCCTCGCTGGTGAGGTCGTGGCCGTTCGCGAAGGTGAGGCCCTCCTTGAGGGTCACGGTGTAGACGTTGTCGCTGGTGAACTCCGCGGTCTCGGCGAGGTCCGGCTCGGGGACGCCGTCCTCGGAGCCGACCGAGGTGTTCATCAGGTACGCGTAGCACTGGGTCCACACGGTCGAGGAGCCGTTGTCGTAGGCCGCGGCCGGGTCGAGCGCGGTCACCTTGTCGGTGGTGCCGACGGTTATCGCGCCGCCGCCCCCGCCGCCGGATCCGCCGGAGTCGCCGGAGTCCGTGGTCTCGGCGCAGGCGGTCAGGAGCACGGGGACCCCGGCCATCGTCAGCAGCATCGTGCGTCGCGTGGGGGTCAGGGCGGCGTCGAACATGGGTCCTCCAGGAGGCGGGTCGGCATCGGGGGCGTCGATGCCCGTGGGAGCACGGGGCGCGGATGTGATCCAGCGCACCCGTGAAGGGGTGGCCTGCACTGTATCGGCCCTCGCCCCCTCGAGGCGTCATTCACCCCGCGAGGACGGGAGGGTGATCGAAATGTGACCCCGTCGACCGGCCCCGGCCGTCGGCCGCCCTCAGCTGTCCTCCCACCAGCGCAGCACCCGCAGGGCCTGCAGGGTCAGCCACGGCGAGGACTCCCCGACCGGCACGTCGACCTCGAACCAGATCGCGCCGGGCAGCTCGTGCTGCTGCAGCCAGGTCCCGTCCTCCTGCTGCGCGTCCCGCACCGCCTGCACCGCCTCCTCCATCCGAGGATCGCGCCGGCCGACGAGCCGGAAGTGGTCCAGGGCGCGCAGCGCGGAGTAGATGTGCCGCGGCGGGTACAAGAAGTGCTCCACCCAGGGGCCGACGATCTCCCCGGTGCTCGCCCGGCGCATGAGTCGCCGCTCGAGGAGGTACTCCTCGGCGGCCCGCACCGCCTCCCGCAGCACGGGCGTTCCGCCGGTGGCCTCCTCGTGCACGCGCAGCGCCCGCAGCACGTTCAGCGTCGAGTGGAAGCTCGCGCGCACCGAGCCGTCCTCCCACTCGCAGTTCCAGCCCCCCTCGTCCATGCGGTGGGCGAGGAACCAGCGCGGGAGCGAGGAGACGTCTGCGCCGAGCCACAGGCCGTTCGCGAGCGTCATCGCGTTGATGCAGCAGTCGACCTCGCCGCCCCAGTACGGCAGCGAGGGGTCGTGCTCCCAGTGGGCGTTCTCGGCGAGCTTCGCGGCGGTGTCCCGCTCGCGCAGGGGCGTGGCATCCATGCCCCATTCGCGCAGCGTGGTGAGGGACCAGGTGGTCGCGGTCCAGGGCTGTCCGGGCAGCTGGAGGTTCGCCGGGTCGTCGAAGAAGCCGGCCGGGAAGAACGCTCCCCCGGCCCAGAGACCGGTGTCCTGGTCCTGGTGGGCGAGCAGCCGCGCCCCGAAGCCCTCCTCGGGGATGCGGGCGCGGGTCGCCTCCCAGACGGCGGGCGGCTGGTCGAGGAGGTCGCGCTCGACCTGCCAGCGCAGTGCGGGGTCGGTGTCCAGGAGCCAGGTGACGACGTCGCGGGGTGCCATCCTGGGATCCTCCCCGTGCCGGGCCGGCCGGGCAACCCCCGCCGGCCCCCGGGTCACAGCGGGTAGGGGCCGAACCGGGCCCAGGCCACGACGACCGAGAGCACCGCGAGGACGATCGAGGGCAGCATGGCGCGCGTGCCGTCGCCGCGGCGCAGGTGCACGAGCGCGGCGAAGACCATCGTGATCGCGAGGCCGGCGGCCGCGAGGGGCACGAGGATCGTGGCGATGCCCGTCAGCGCCGGGACGACGAGGCCCAGGGCGCCGAGGATCTCGAGCAGACCGATGCCCTGGACGATCGTGTGGGGGAAGTCCTCGACGTACGGGGTGCGCTCGAGGAGCTCCTCCCGGGGGACGAAGAGCTTCATCGCGCCGCTGGCCACGAAGACGGCGGCGAGGGCGAAGGCGAGGATCCACAGCAGCGTGCTCATCGGGCGACCTCCTGGTCCGAGTGCTGCCCAGTATGCCCCGTCCGGCCGGTGCGCGTCAGTCCCGTGTGCGGACGAGCCGCTCGTGCCCGGTCTCCTCGAGCACCGCGATGTCGGCGTTGGCCTTGAGGAACTCGGAGAACGAGCGGAAGCCGAGGGCCTTCTCGCTGAACGAGGGGTCCATGCGGCGCATGTGCGACTTCACGGCCGAGCTGTGCAGCCATTCGCTGTCGCCGCGGCCGCCGAGCTGGAGGGCCCGCTCGAGCAGGCGCGTGGCCGCCTCCCGGGGGTCGTCCTCGCCCTCGTCCTCGAGCGTGTCGTCGAGGCGGTCCTCGATCTCCTCGGAGGAGGACCCGGCGCCGTCCTGCCGGCCGCGTCCGCTGCGGCGCGATCCGCCGTTCTCCGTGCTCTCCGCGCTCTCCCTCTCCGTGCTCTCCGAGCCCTCGTCGCCGCCCTGGCCGCGCCGACTGCGCGAGCGCGTGGCACCGCGCCCCTCCTCCTCGCCGCCCCCGACGCGGCGGGACCGGGAGCGGGCGGGGGCCGTGGGCCGCTCGACGCCGGGGAGGTTCTCGTAGGACTCGAACTCGTCGCAGGCCGCGGCGAGGGACTTCGCGGTGGAGCCGGCGACGCCGAGCGCGATCACGTAGCGGCCCAGTCGCCGGCATCGCTGGGCGAGGGGGACGTAGTCGGAGTCCCCCGCGACGATCACGACGTGGGTGAGGTCGGGCAGGAGGTAGAGGTCCTCGACGGTGTCGACGGCGAGACGGATGTCCGCGCCGTTCTTCGCGTAGGCGGCGGCGGGGAACAGCTGCACGAGGTCCACGGCGCGGGCCACGAGCTGGCTGCGGTACACCGCGTTGACCGGAGAGGACCAGTCCGCATAGGCGCGGGTGAGGGTGAGGGAGCCGAAGGAGGCGGCGAAGTCGAGCACGGCGCCGACGTCGACGGTCGCCCTGGCGAGCCGCTCGGCGATCTCGAGCTCGGTGGGGTCCTCGGCGATGCGGTGGCGGTCCCGGCTGTAGGCCTGCCGGCCGTGCACGCGGTCGTACCAGGACATGACGATGTTGTCGAAGTCGAGGTACACGGCCACGCGGGGGTCCTGGTTCTCTGCCATGACCCCAGTCTGCCCGGTCGACGGGCGCGGAGGCGAACCGCGCCGCGGCGCTCAGGCGCGCGAGCCCTGGATCTGCAGCGACCGGCGGCGGCGATGGACAGTGAGGTACTCCAGGCCGTCCGGCCCGGCCCGGTACCCGCGCACCGTGCGGCGCGGCAGCAGCGCGAGGTCCCCGGCGCGCAGCGGCTCCTCGCCGTCCTCCGTCACCAGCACGCCGTCGCCGCGGACCACGTGCACGAGCGTGTCGACCTCGGCGCCGACGTGGGCGGGGATCTCCTCCCCCGGCGGCAGACGGATGAGATTCGAGTCCAGCTCCCGCTCGGGCTCGGCGATGGACCAGACGGCGCCGCGCCGGGGCTCGTCCGGCTGCTCGGCGGTGTTGGTGAGGATCGGCATGTCGCCTCCTTCCTGCTCGCGATGTCGCCTCCGAACGTACCCCGTCCGCGCCCGCGGTCCGATGCGGCGCGGTGCAGCCGCAGGGGAGGCTCGGGAGCATGAGCCTCGACCGTCCTCGCCGTCTCCCCGTCCTCGCCCTGCTCGGCCTCGCCCTGCTGGGCGTGCCGCGCGTGATCCTGCACGACCTCGACCTGCTCCACGAGGGCACGGCGGTGAACCTGGCCTTCGTCGCCGTGCCGCTGGTGGCGTGGGTCGCGGTGGTGCTGCTCTGCCGGGTCGACCGCCCCTTCACGACGCTGCTCCTGGTGGGGCTGCTGCACGGCGCCATGCTGGTGGTGACCCATCAGCTGCTGTGGAGCGCCTCCTTCGACGGGTCCACGCCGCGTCTCGGCGGGAACCTCGCGGGCCTCGACCCGACGCTGCAGGCGGTGATCCTGCGCCTGGCTTCGGTGCCCTCGGGGCTGGCGACGGGCGCGCTGCTCGGCGCGGTCACCGGGGCGGCGGCGTGGCTGCTGTCGCGACGGCGACGAGGTCCGCGGCCGGTCCGCTGAGCCGTCGCGGACCGTTCCACACCGCGGTCAGCGGCCGTCGCAGCCGCGGTCCGGCCACGGGCACGCGCAGCAGCTGTCCGCTCTCGAGCCCGCTGCGGACCGCGAGCATGCTGAGCACGGCCGGTCCTGCGCCGGAGGCCACCGCGATGCGGACCGCGGCGTTGCTGCCGAGCTCCTGGACGGGCGGGGTCTCCCCCGCCGCGGGCAGGAGCTCCTCGTAGGCGTCCCGGGTGCCGGAGCCTCCCTCGCGCACCACGAGCGGGGTCGCGGCGAGCTCGGCGGGATCCAGCGGCCCCTCGCGCAGCGCCCAGGGGTGCTCGGGGGCGACGACCACCACGAGCTCGTCCTCGCGCAGCGTCATGGCGTGCACGTCCTTCGGGAGGCGGGGCGTCTCGACGAAGCCGAGCCGCAGCCTCCCGTCGTGCACCCCGGCGAGCACCTGGGTGGAGTTGAGCACCTCGAGGTCCACGCGGACCCGCGGGCTGCGGCGGCGCAGCTCGGCGAGCCAGGCGGGCATGAGGTGCTCGGCGATGGTCATCGAGGCGCCGACCCGCAGCTCCCGCGCGTCCTCGTCGCGGCTGTGCCGCAGCCAGTCGGAGAACTGCTCGGCCGCCTCGAGCAGCTCGCGCGCCTGCGCCGCATAGAGCAGACCGGCGGAGGTGGGCCGGGCGCCGCGCGGGTCGCGCTCGAGCAGGACGGTGCCGGCCTGCGCCTCGAGCTGGGCGATCATCCGGCTCGCATTGGGCTGGTGGATCCCGGCGCGTCGCGCTCCGGCGCCGAGGCCGCCCTCGTCGACCACGGCCACGAAGAGCGCGAGGGCCGACAGGTTCGGGAGCGCGGAAGGCATATCAGAACTATATGCCCCGCTGACGAACTGCCGTCTACCGGCGGGGCCGGGGCGGTGGAAGCGTGACCGTCATGTCGTCCGCCCCCTCACGTTCCCTCACCCCCGACTCCGCCGACGCGCCGGCGCCGAAGCCGGAGTCGTCGGCCCCCTCGATCGTGCCCGGCCTCGCGCTCGCGCTCGGCGTCGCGGTCCTCGCAATGCTCGCGGCGCCGCTGCTGCCGGGGATCAGCGCGCTGATCCTCGCGATCGTCGTCGGGGTCGTGCTCGCGAACGTGGTCCCGCTCCCCCGCGCCACGGCGCCCGGTCTCGCGATCGCCTCGAAGAAGCTGCTTCGCGCGGGGATCGTGCTGCTGGGCCTCCAGGTCGCGCTCGGCGACCTGGCCTCCCTCGGCCTCGGGATGCTCCTGGTCGTCGTCGTGGTCGTGGGGGTGGGCATCCTCGGGACCGTGCTGCTGGGCCGGCTCGTCGGCGTCGGCCGTCATCTCGCCCTGCTGATCGCCTGCGGCTTCTCGATCTGCGGCGCGGCGGCCGTCGCCGCCGCCTCCGGCGTCACGGACCCGGACGACGAGCGCGAGGAGGACACGGTCACGGCCGTGGCGCTCGTGGTGCTCTGCGGATCGCTCATGATCGTCGTGGTGCCTGCGGCGGCGGCGCTGATGGGACTGCACGGCGAGACCGCCGGCCTGTGGGCGGGCGCGTCGATCCACGAGGTCGCCCAGGTCGTCGCCACGGGCGGCGCCATCGGCGGCGGCGCGGCGCTCACCGTCGCGGTGATCGTGAAGCTCGCCCGGGTGCTGATGCTCGCGCCGGTGATGGCGGTGCTCTCGATGCAGCAGCGACGTCGCGGCGGGAGCGACGGGAAGCGGCCGCCGCTGGTGCCGCTGTTCGTGCTCGGGTTCCTCGCGATGGTGCTGGTTCGCTCCTTCGTGCCGATCCCGGAGCAGGTGCTCGAGGTGGGCTCGCTGCTGCAGACCCTGCTCCTGGCCGCGGCGATGTTCGCCCTCGGCACCGGGGTGAGGATCGCACTGCTGAAGCAGGTGGGGCTGCGCCCGTTCGTCCTCGCCGCGCTCTCCACACTGCTCGTGGCCGCGCTCGCCCTCGGCGGGGTGCTGCTCGTCGCCTGAGGACCTCCGTCCCGCAAACCCGCATCTGCGCCGCTACAGTGTCCTTCATGACGCAGATGCGGGTTCGTGATGCCGCCGCCTTCCTCGGGGTGAGCGAGGACACCGTGCGACGGTGGATCGAGAAGGGGACCCTCGAGGCCGACGTGGATCCCTCGGGCCGGAAGGTCCTCGAGGGGATGGAGGTCGCGAGACTTGCCCGCGAGCTCGCGGTCGCCCCCGAGCTGCACGGCGCGACCGCGTCCTCGGCCCGCAACCGCTTCACGGGCCTGGTCACGCGGGTGGTCATGGACACCGTGATGGCGCAGGTCGAGCTGCAGTGCGGCCCCTTCCGTGTCGTCTCGCTGATGAGCAGCGAGGCCGCCCGCGAGCTCGAGCTCGAGCCGGGCAGGGTCGCCAGCGCCGTGGTCAAGGCCACCCAGGTCGTCGTCGAGGCGGAGCCGACATGAGGCGCCTTTCCCGCGTGACCGCCGCCGCGGCGGCAGGGGCGATGCTCCTGGCCGGGTGCGGGGGCGGGACCGAGGACCCTGCCGACGATCCGGTCACCCTCCAGGTCTTCGCCGCCGCCTCCCTCCAGGAGCCCTTCGAGGAGCTCGGCGAGCAGTTCGAGGCCGAGCACGAGGACGTCACGGTCGAGTTCAGCTTCGCGGGCTCCTCCACGCTCGTCGAGCAGATCCTGCAGGGCGCCCCGGCCGACGTCTTCGCCTCGGCGGACACGAAGAACATGGACAAGCTCACCGAGGCCGGACTCGAGGCCGCCGATCCCGTCGACTTCACCACGAACACGCTGATGATCGCGGTGCCGGCCGGGAACCCCGCCGGCGTCACCGATCTCGCCTCCCTCACCGGCGCGCTGAACCTCGTCGTCTGCGCGCCGGAGGTCCCCTGCGGCGCGGCGACCGCCACGGTCGAGGAGGCGGCAGGGCTCGAGTTCGCCCCCGTGAGCGAGGAGCAGTCCGTCACCGATGTGCTGAACAAGGTCACCAGCGGCGAGGCCGATGCGGGTCTGGTCTACGTCACCGACGTGGCGAAGGCCGGCGACGAGGTCGAGGGGATCGAGTTCCCCGAGGCGCAGGAGGCTGTGAACACCTACCCGATCACGACCGTCGACGACTCCGCCGAGCCCGAGCTCGGCCAGGAGTTCGTGGACCTCGTCACGGCTGAGCAGGGGCAGGAGACCCTCGCCGGGTACGGCTTCGGCGGCGCATGAGGACCCTGCCCCGCTGGATCCTGCTGCCCGCCGGTCTCGGAGCGCTGTTCGTCGTCCTGCCGCTGGTCGCGATGGCGGCGCGCGTCGAGTGGGGAGAGTTCGGAGCGCTGCTGACCTCTGAATCCTCCCTCTCCGCACTGCGCCTGAGCCTGCAGACCTCGCTGACGAGCGCGGCCGCCTGCGTGCTGCTGGGCGTGCCGCTCGCGCTGGTGCTGGCCCGCTCCGACGCACGGGGGACGGGCCTGCTGCGCGCGCTCGTCCTGATCCCGCTGGTGCTCCCGCCGGTCGTCGGCGGCATCGCGCTGCTGTACGCCTTCGGACGGCAGGGCCTGCTGGGCCGCCACCTGGAGGTGCTGGGGCTCCAGATCGCCTTCTCGACCACCGCGGTGGTGCTCGCGCAGACCTTCGTGGCGCTGCCCTTCCTGGTGCTCAGCCTCGAGGGGGCGCTGCGCACGGCCGGCACCCGCTACGAGCAGGCGGCCGCCTCCCTCGGCGCCCGCCCCTCCCGGGTGCTCACCCATGTCACGCTGCCGCTGGTGCTGCCGGCGCTGCTCTCCGGCACGGTGCTGTCCTTCGCCCGGGCGCTCGGGGAGTTCGGGGCGACGATCACCTTCGCGGGCTCCCTGCAGGGCACCACCCGCACCCTGCCGCTGGAGATCTACCTGCAGCGCGAGAGCGATCCGGAGGCCGCGGTCGCGCTGTCCTTCGTGCTGATGCTGGTCGCGATCGCGGTGATCCTCCTGGCCCACCGAAGGCGGGTCGCATGAGCCTCGTGCTGCGCGCCGCGGTCGCCGAGCGCGAGGTCGAGCTCGACCTCGAGGTCGCCGACGGCGAGACCCTCGCCCTCGTCGGCCCGAACGGCGCCGGGAAGTCGACCGCGCTGTCGCTGATCGCCGGGACGCTCCGCCCGTCCTCGGGCAGCGTCTCGCTCGACGGCCGTGTCCTCGCCGACGCCCGCACCTGGGTGCCCCCGCACGACCGTCGGATCACGACCCTCAGCCCGGATCCCGTGCTCTTCCCGCACCTCGGCGTGCTCGGGAACGTCATGTTCCCCCTGCGCGCTCAGGGCGTGCCCCGCCGTGATGCCCGTCGCCGGGCCGAGGAGCACCTCGCGGAGCTCGGCCTCTCCGCGCTCGCCGACCGACGGCCCGCCCAGCTCTCCGGCGGGCAGGCGCAGCGCGTCGCGATCGCCCGGGCCCTCGCGGCGGATCCCCGCCTGCTGCTGCTGGACGAGCCGATGGCGGCGCTGGACATCGACGTCGCCCCGGCGCTGCGCGAGCAGCTGTGCCGCTTCCTCGCCGGCCGCACCGCGATCATCGTGACCCATGACGTGCTCGACGCCCTCGCCCTCGCGGACCGCGTCGCCGTGCTCGAGCAGGGACGCGTGGTCGACTCGGGGGCGAGCGCCGAGGTCCTCTCCCGCCCCCGCTCGGCCTTCGCGGCGCGGCTCGCCGGGCTGAACCTGGTCCATGGACGCTGGGACGGGCGGAGGATCGTCCTCGAGGACGGCGGGAGCCTCCCGGCCGCGAGCGACCTGACCCCGGACACCGCCGCTCTCGCCGCCTTCCGCCCGTCAGCTGTGCGCCTCGTCGAGCCGGGACAGGGCCTCCCCCGCACCGTCCGCTCCCTCACCCCGCACGGCGACCTGGTCCGGGTGCGCACCGAGGACCTCGCCGCGGACCTCTCCCTGCAGGACGCGGCCGCCCGGCATCTCGCCCCCGGCACGGAGGTGCACCTCGCGGTCGACGCCGTGGACGTGACAACCTACCTCGCATGATCGATCTGCGCGCCCTGCACCGCGAGCTGCTCGCGCGCCACGGCCCGCAGGGCTGGTGGTGGCCCGGCGAGGAGCCCTTCGAGATCGCGCTCGGCGCGGTGCTCGTCCAGCGCTCCCGCTGGGAGCAGGCCGCGCAGGCCCTGGCGGCGCTCACGGACGCAGGGCTTCGCGACCCGGCTCCGCTCGCCGCGGCCGACGAGGACCGGGTGCGCGAGCTGGTGCGTCCGGCCGGCTTCCCGCGCAGCAAGCCCCGCCGCGTGCAGGCGCTCGCCGCCTGGTGGGCAGGTCGCGCCGAGGCCGCCGCAGAGGTCGACGACGCCGCCCTCCGCCGCGAGCTCCTCGGCATCGACGGCGTCGGCGAGGAGACGGCTGATGCGATCTCGCTGTACTGCTTCTCCCGGCCCGCGTTCCTCTGCGACGAGTACGCACGACGCGCCCTGCGGGAGCGAGGCGCCGTGGTCCCCGGCTCTTACCGCGCCGTCGCCCGCGCCCTCGCCCCCGCGCTCGAGGAGGCCGCCTTCAGCGTGCCGGAGCTGGCGGAGCTGCACGGGCTGATCGTCGAGGAGGGCAAGCTCAGAGCGCGCCCAGCAGCTCCCGCACCGCGTCGTTGAACGCCTCGGGCGCCTCGAGGTTCGGGTAGTGGGCGGCGCCCGGGATCTCGACGTGCCGCGAGGGCCCGCCGACGGAGCGCGCGAGCCGCTCGCCCATCGCCCGGTGGTCGTCCCCGTCGAGCGCCCCGGAGATCGCGAGCACGGGGACCGTGATCTCCCCGAGCCGCTCCCAGGTCTCGGTCACCGGGGTCGGCGGGACGGGCGGCAGCGGCAGGCCGTCGGGCCCGAGCCGCAGGTGCTGGGCGAGGGTGTCGCGGGCCATGGTCTCCACGAGCTCCCACACCGCGGGGTCGACCTGCGCGCGCGTACGGTGGGGGCCGGCGGTGAAGCGCTGGAACACCTCGATCCATGCCTCGGCGTCCGTGCCCTGCTCGGCGGCCCGCCAGTCGGCGAAGGCCTGCAGCGCCCAGGGATCGGAGAACTGCGGCTGGCTGGTGCCGGTGCCGCTGCACACCACGGCCGCGGTCCGCTCGGGGAACTCGAGGGCCAGGTCGACGGCGGTGCCGCCGCCCATGGAGATCCCGATCGGCACGGCGACGTCGATCTGCAGCGCGTCCATCAGCACGATCACGTCGTCGACGAGCCGGTAGGGCGCCTCGGCGTCGCTCGAGCCGCCGTGCCCGCGCGCATCGGGCGCGATGACCCGGCGTCCCGGGAAGGCCTCGAGCTGCGGTCCCCACATGCGCGAGTCCACCGCCCCGCCGTGCAGCAGGAGGAGGGGCGGGCCGTCGCCCGCCGGGCCGTTCTCGCGGTAGGCGATGGTCTGCTCGGGGAGGGCCAGGTGGATCAGGCCGGGATGCGTCTCTGCGTCACTCATGACACCTAGGGTGTCATGCAGGGATGTTCATGACAACCCAGGTGTCATACTGAGGAGATGAACGACAGCCCTCTCGATCCGCAGACCCGCGCGGCCCGCCTCGCCGAGGTCTATGTCGCCCTCGGCCCCGTATACCGCCGCGTCGCCCGCCTCGTCGAGCAGGACGAGCAGGTCAGCGGCCTGTCCGTCGGGGTGCGCAATGTGCTGGACCAGCTGCGGCGCGACGGGGACCGCACGGTCCCGCAGCTCGCCCGCGCCCAGGACCTCAGCCGCCAGTACACCCAGCGCATGGTGGATCAGGCCGCGACCGACGGCCTCGTCGAGCTGGCCCCGAACCCCGCCCACCGCCGCTCCTGCCTCGTGCGCCTCACGTCGGCGGGAGGTGCCGCGATCAGCGCGGTCCTCGAGCGCGAGCTCTCCCTGCTCGAGCGCGTCGGCGGCGACCTCACGCCTGCGGAGCTCGACGGGACCCTGCGGGTCCTGCACCATATGGACCAGGCGCTGATCGCCCTCGAGGAGGAGTCCGGCCGATGACGAGCACCCCGCCCCCGCGCTTCGACGCGAAGAAGGACCTCCCCGCCTACCGGGCACGGCGCGGCAGGTTCGACCTGCTCGATGTCCCGCTGCTGCGCTTCCTCCAGGTCGACGGCGCGGGCGATCCCAACACCTCCCCCGCATACGAGGCGGCGCTCGAGGCGCTCTACCCCCTCGCCCACCGCCTGAAGTTCCACTCGAAGCGGGAGCTCGGCCGGGACTACGTGGTCCCGCCGCTGGAGGGCTTGTGGTGGGCCGAGGACATGGACGCCTTCACCTCCCGCCGCGACAAGGACCGCTGGCAGTGGCGGATGATGCTCATGACCCCGCCCTGGATCACCGCGGCAGACGTCGACTCGGTGCGCGAGGGCTCGACCGTGCGCTGGGAGGAGTTCGACGAGGGCCGCTGCCTGCAGACCGTGCACGTCGGCCCCTACGACGAGGAGGGCCCGGTGCTCGAGCGGATGCACCGCGAGGAGATACCCGCCCGGGGCCTCGCGATGACCGGCCGGCACCACGAGATCTACCTCGGCGACCCGCGCCGCGCCGCGCCCGAGCGCCTGCGCACGATCCTGCGCCAGCCGGTGCGCTGAGGCGACAGGAGCCCGACAGCAGAAGGGCCCGGCTCAGCCGGGGCCCTTCTGACGAGTCACTGTCTCACGAGATTCTCGAGTGGTCCTCCGTAGAGTTCGAGTACCCCTGCCCGCCCCTGAGAGCCGTGTCTTCCCGCAGGTCGCGGGGCGTCTACCAGCGGGACCGCAGGCCCGTGGAACTGTCGGTAGTTGACGAGCGGCGTCGGATGGTGCGTGCTGTCAGGATGACCCAGACCCTTCTGAGCCCAGCACAGGCAGACGAGCTGGCAGCCCTCTTCCGGAAGGGCGCAACGCTCGTGCAGCTGGGCGAGCGTTTCAGCGCTCACCGCCGCACAGCGGCGGCACATCTGGTCCGCCGTCCCCGGCCCGCAGACTGGTTCTCAGATGAGTGCGACCTCGTCGAGGCCGTCGAGTTGCACACCGACGGGTCGAGTCTGATTGAGGCCGATAGACATCCTCACCAGCGGGCTCCATGCCCCAATTTCACGTCGAGCGGAGTGATCGTGACGCGATGGGCAGGACACCGTAGGCTTGTCGCGGTGTTCACACCGGCCGAGCGCGAGCAACTGCGCAAGGAGCTGATCGAGGCAGCTTACACAGACGCCGATGTAGTGGGTGCCGCGCTCGTAGGTTCGGCGGCAGCTGGGCGCGAGGACGCCTGGTCCGACATCGACTTGGTGTTGCAAGTGCGTCGTGACACCGACCCCGCGGATGTGGCGAGTCGGTGGACCTCACAATTCTACGACCTGCGCGGTGCAGCGCACCACCTGGACGTCATCGCTGGCGGTGTGCTCTACCGAGTCTTCCTTCTCGCATCCTCACTGCAGATCGACGTATCGTTCTGGCCCGAGGACCAGTTCCGAGCGACGGAGTCGGGCTTCACACTGCTCTTCGGCACACCTCAGCCCTCGACCGAGCCTCGGGAGCCGGAGGCATCACACGAGATCGGGATGGCCTGGCTCTACGCGCTGCACTCGCGTTCAGCGATCGCCCGCGGCCGCGTGTGGCAGGCGACCATGATGCTTGACCACCTTCGCGATCAACTCCTTGTTCTCGCATGCATACGGCATGGCCTCAATCCACATCATGGTCGCGACGCCGACCGTCTGCCCGTGCCCTTCCTGACCGTCTTACAGCAGGCGCGCGCCACATCCCTGGCAGAACCAGAGCTGGCCCGCTCGCACACAGCTCTGGTCAGGGCGCTTACCGGCGAAGTCGCCCTCCACGATCCGGGACTCGCAGCAGACCTGGCCGCGCCACTGGCTGCGCTTGCTCACGTCAGCGTTCGTCGCCATCGGGGGTGTTTGGCGCGGTAGGCGGTGATGACGTCCGGGGAACGCCAGGCATGTTCGTCCACTCCGGTCACCGCGACGCCCACGAACCGGTGCAGGTCACCGACGCGGAGGATCCGCTCCACGACCTCCCCTCGGCTAACCGCTGCCGCCGGGCCCGTTCGCCATGGCCAGCGCGCTCACAGCGGCAATGAGGGCGGATGCGGATGGTGTGGCCTCCGGCTCGATGAGCCACTGCAAAGCGGTGCCGATGATGACGGCAAGGACGAGGGATCCGAGCTGCCGGCCGGCTTCGTCGACGGCGGCGGGCTCGATGTCGAGCAGCATCGCGGCGATGCTCCGACGGTTGCGCTCATAGGTCGCTGCGAGCTGCTCCTGAACCTGGGGCGCGAACTCCGCTTCGGCGAATGCCTGCACGCTCGCCACGAGCGTGGCCCGCTGCTCGGCGGATCCGGCGAGGAAGCCCTCGAGGAACTGCTCCAAGCGCGCGAGCGGCTCGGCCGCCTCCGAACCGACGCGAGCCTGCTCGATCGCGGTGCCCCACCCATCGAACGACTCGAGGACCGCGGCGTTGAGCAGTGCCTCCTTCGAGCCGAAGTGGTAGCCGATCGCGGCGAGATTCGCGCCCGACGCAGCGGTGATGTCTCGCGCTGTCGTACGCGAGTACCCCTTCTCGGCGATGCACCGCTTCGCCCCGGCGAGGAGATCCTGACGCTGTCCCATGCTCCCGATCCTAACCCGACGCCACACAAGCGTCTTGTACACCCGTATTAGACGTGCGTATGATGCCCATGTGACCCTCACGACACCCCCTCGCGCAACCACCCGCGAATGGATCGGCACGAGCGTGCTGATCCTCCCCGCGCTTCTGGCCTCGATGGACCTGTCGGTGTTGTTCATGGCCTCCCCATGGATCAGCGCCGACCTCGCCCCCACTGCCAGTCAGCACCTGTGGATGATGGACATCTACGGGTTCGTGATGGCCGGACTGCTCATCACGATGGGCAGCGTCGGAGACCGGATCGGGCGGCGCAAGCTGCTCCTGATCGGCGCCGTTGCGTTTGGGACGGCATCGGCGCTCGCCGCTTTCGCGTCCAGCGCCGAGATGCTCATCGCGGCCCGCGCACTCCTCGGCCTGGGCGGCGCGACCCTTGCGCCTTCCACCCTCTCCCTCATCCGCGGCATGTTCCACGACGAGAATCAGCGCCGCACCGCCGTCGGCATCTGGACCGGCGCGTTCACCGGCGGTGTCGCCATCGGGCCGATCATCGGCGGGCTCCTGCTCGAGCACTTCCACTGGGGATCGGTGTTCCTCATCAACATCCCTGTCATGGTTCTGCTGCTCATCGTCGCCCCGCTCGTCATCCGCGACGCCCGCGACCCCCACCCGGGCCGGTTCGACCTGCTCGGCGCCGCTCTGTCGCTTGCAGCGATCCTGCCGCTCGTCTACGGCATCAAGAAGACCGCCGAGGACGGCGTCGGCTGGGCATCCGTCGCCGCGATGGTCGTCGGCGCGATCTTCGCCGCACTCTTCGTCGTCCGCCAGCGGACAGCACCGAGCCCGATGATCGACGTCCACCTCTTCGCCCGCCCGGCCTTCAGCGGGTCCATCATCGCCAACGCCATCGTTGTCTTCGCCACCGCCGGAATGGGTCTGCTCTCGGTCACCTTCATGCAGACGGTGCTCGGTTTCGCGCCGCTCGCCGCCGCGCTCTGGATGCTGCCCACCGTCGCCGGCAGCTTCCTCGGCGTGGCGATCGCGTCCCTGCTCGCGCGCACGGTCCGTCCGGCGCTCCTGGTGTCGACCGGACTCCTGGTCGCCGCGGTCGGATTCGCCGGGGTGAGCCTGGTCACTCCGGACTCGCACGTCGGCGTGCTGATCATCGCCTACAGCACGCTGACGCTGGGGGTCGGAATGACGGCGACCATGGTCACCTCTCTCGTGCTCACCACCGCCCCACCGGAGAAGGCCGGTGCGGCTTCGGCCCTCGCCGAGACCAGCAGCGAATTCGGCGGAGCTCTCGGCATCGCCACCCTCGGCACGCTCGCGGGAACGATCTATCGCGACACGATGACGGCCAACCCGGTCCCCGGCGCCGAGAACGCAGCGGAAGCCGCGGGAGACACCGTCGGAGCGGCGGTGGCCGCCGCCCAGGAACTTCCGGCGGAGGTCGCCGATCTCCTCCTGAGGCAGGCCTTCAACGCGTACACGCACGGCCTCAGCGTCGCCGCGGTCCTTGGAGCAGCCGTTCTTGCACTCGCCGCGGTCTGCGCCGGGCTCGCACTTCGCACCGTGACGACCCCACAGTCCACCAGCATGAAGGAGTAACGGCTATGAGCAACGACAGCGTCCGAGTCCCGCGAGCCCAGGCCTACGTCGGCGCCACGGTCATCGACGCCACGGGAGCGCAACCGCGACCAGACCAGACCGTGATCGTCGTCGACCGCGTGATCACGGCAGTAGGTCCGGCGAGCCACGTCCCTCTCCCCCCGGAGACCGTGATCAGGGACGTCCGCGGCAAGTACCTGATACCCGGCCTCACCGACATGCACGTCCATAGCGAGTCGGAGACCGACGACCCGCGCCACTTCGCCAACCTGTATGTCGCGAACGGCGTGACCGCGGTGCGCGAAATGTGGGGCCGGCCGCGGCTGCACCAGATCCGTCGGATGATCGAGTCCGGTGAACTGCTCGGGCCTCGTATGACCATCGCCAGCCCGCTGCTCGACGGCAATCCCGCCCTGTGGTCCGACATCCCGGACAGCCCGATCGTCACGGTCGGCTCACGTGCGCAAGCCCGGCGCGCTGTGGCGGAGGCGATCGACGGCGGAGCGGACTTCATCAAGGTGTACTCCCGGCTGGGGCAAGAGGCCTATCGGGCCGTCCTCGCCGAGGCACAGCTGCGCGGGATCACCGTCGCCGGCCATCGGTCGGATCATGTGCCCTTTCCCGAGCAGATCGAGTCCGGACAGCGGTCGTTCGAGCACCTTTTCGGTGGCATCTGGCCGGCCGCCTCCTCGGACATGGATCGGCTCGAAGCGGCCATGTCTCGGATCCAGACGGCCCCCGAGTTCCACCTGGGCAGCTGGATCAAGCAGGTCAGCCGAATCGAATGGGAGGCCGTCGCGTCCCACCGCCCCGCGAGGGCGGCGTCCCTCTTCGAACGACTCGTCGCCGCCGACGTCGCCTACACGCCTACCCTCGCGGTCCACGCGGTGATCGACCGCCCCGAGTCGATCCGACTCGACGACGAGCGGATGGAGTACATGGCGCCCGGCACACCCGACTCCTGGGACTTTCTTCGGACGGAGATCTACTGCGGCGGTCACCGTTCCCCGGCGGAAGCCGAGCAGCACCGCGAATTGTACGATTGGCGCCTGGCGACCGTGGGCGCCATGGACGAGGCAGGCGTCAGGCTGCTCGCCGGGACCGACTTGGTCGGCCCCGGGCTCTATCCCGGGTTCAGCCTGCATGTCGAACTGGAACAGCTCGTTGCAGCGGGCCTGACCCCGATGCGCGCCCTCCAGTGCGCCACGTTGGAACCGGCCAGGTTCCTCGGGCGCGAGCAGTGGGCAGGAACGGTCGAGGCGGACCGCGTGGCCGACCTCGTGATCCTGGATGCGGACCCGATGAGCGACATCCGCAACACCCAGTCAATCCATGCGGTCATGGTCGATGGCTACCACGTTGACCAGGCCGAGCGTGAGGAACTGCTGGCGACCGCGCGACGGATCGCGAAGGGCGACCGATGAACCTCCGTCCGACACGCTTAGTTCATCGAGACACCGCGTGATTCCCCCGAGAGGACCATCCGCTATGACCATCGCATCCCTGAGCGCCATCATCGATTCCCCCGCAGCGCGTGTGCACGACATCCTGCTCCCCGCACCGGAGCTGCCCGATTGGAACCCTGCCTTCGTACGGGTCGAAGGCCCGGCGCGCGCGACCACCGGCGTCGAGTATCGACTCGACGTCATCCGGGGTCTTCGCGGAACCCTCACCTACACCCGCATCGACAGCGACGCGATCACGATCTCCTGGCGGGTGCCCGGGCTCTCCGAGACCGGGCGGTGGCAGTTATCGCCGCAACCTGTGAGGCAGCAGACGCGGGTCACACACACCGTCGAACGGCACGGACCTCTCGCGGCACTTCTCGGGCATGCTCTCGACACCCTTCCGAGATTGCGGCTGGAACGCCTCGCCGAACGGACCGCTGTTCCGCCGCCAGCCGACGGTAAGCCCGTGCAGGAACGGCATGCGGACACCGGGACGACACCATGAGTAGTACACGGTCGAGATCACTGCACTTGGTGAAGTGGTGCACCTACGCGGGCATGGTTGCCGGGCTGCCGACCGCACTGTGGCGACTGCCTCTGGTGATGGGGGCCACACTCGGTACTCCAGACTTCTGGCGCGAGCAGCAGAGCATCCCTGGCGCCGGCACGTGGTACCTCCTTCTGCTCTCGGCGATGCAACTCACCGCCATCGGATGCATGTTCTTCCTCACGATCGCGCCGAGGAAAGTGACCCCGCGCTGGCTGCCCACTCATCAGCGCCGGCTCGTGCCGGCGATCATCGGAGGGACGGGCATCGCGGGTGCCCTCGTGCTCGCTCTCCTCGTGACGATGTCCGTCATCGCATGGGACAAGGTCGACCCGTTCGCGAGCGCGGACTACGACGCCTGGGCCTGGGTGTGCGCCGGCTGCTATCTGCTCGCCGCCCTCTGGCCACCACTGCTCGGCGCAGCCTCAGTCGGATACCTGCGCCGCCACGGCGCACGAGCCGTGTAGGTCAACCAGGACACTTCGACGATGCGCGAGGAACCAAGAACCAGAACATGAGTAGGGGCGCGCTGAGCGGCAGCACTCGGACCACGCCACGCCGGTCACGGCATGCTGACGCTCCGACGCCGAGAGGGAGAGAGTGGAGATGTACAACCACATAGTTCGCAATAAGGTCCGCGCCACCTTCGAACGGATCAACGAAGGCGACTACCTGACAATGGTGGATAGCCTGGCCCCGCAGTTCGAGTATCACTTCCACGGAGATCACGCGCTCGGAGGCCACAGAGTAACCAGAGACGCGATGATCCGCTGGTGGGAGCGTGCAACACGCCTGCTACCCGGCGTGCGTTTTGATGTCCAGGAGGTGTTGGTCTCCGGCCGCCCGTGGCGGACGCGCGTCGCAGTGCGCTCTCGTGTCTCCGGAGCGCTTCCGGACGGCGAGCGCTATGAGAACACTGTGTTCCAGTTCCTGACCTTGGCGTGGGGACGCGTCACCGACGTCGAGACCATGGAAGACCTGCAGGTCCTTGAACGAGCACTCGATGTGGTGGAGGCTGCAGGCGTGTCCGAGGCTGCCGCCGCCCCCATCACGGACGCGTAGATCCTGCCGGTCCTCTGCTCCACACCAACGCTGTCAGACCGAGGAAGGCTCGTTGACGAGTCAAGGCGACAACGAGACGCACCCCAACGCAGCGACTCGCCGCCGCAATATCCATCAACTCGACGGTGCGACTTTCAGTCACGACCAGAACAGGCGGTGAACAATGAGCTCGCAGGCATCACGGGGTCGAATGCGTCCGTGGCATCTGTGGATAGTGGCGATCGCAGCATTCGCCTTGTACGTCGGCGGGGCGCGCGACTTCGTCCTCATCCTGATCCACGACCAGCACTACATCCGAGATCAGTTCGGCGCCGGCGGAATCGACTACTTCACCGACTACCCGCCACTGCTTCGCGCCGTCTGGGCGATCAATGTCCTTGCAGGATTGATCACTCCCGTGCTCCTTCTCGCACTCAATCGTTGGGCGGTGCCCACTGCTCTGGCCGCGACGATCGCCCAAGGCGTCCTTCTCGCCGTGACATTCGCTTTCCTCGACAGGTGGGCGATGCTTGGCGCGATGACCTCATGGTTCGACATCGGCATCGGAGTGACCACCGCGCTGCTTGCCGGTTACTGCGAGACGATGCGCCGCCGCGGAGCTCTCCAATCGCCCGACTCGTAAGCGCCTTCAGAGAAGTAAGCGCCACGTGAACCATCAGGTCGAACACTCAATCGCCCGCTTGGTCGACCCCTCCGTGAAGCGCCCTGGGTTTCGTTCCGTGGTTAGACGGTCGCGGGCGCGGTCGTCGTGGGGCGAGTGCAGGACGCCTCGACTTCGGCCGGGGTGCGGTAGTCGAGTTTAATCGGCCCGCGTTTGATGCCGCTGCTGTTTGAGTCCGAGTGGATGGACAGCATGCCAAAGAAGATCGATCCCCAGCTGCGCGCGAGGTGCGTGCGGCTCGTGCGCGAGCACGCCCAGGAGTACCCCACCCTGACCGCTGCCGTGACCGCAGTGGCGCGCCAGGAGGGCGTCTCGCGGGAGTCCGTGCGGCGCTGGCTGGCGCAGGCCGAGGTCGATGACGGGACCCGCCCCGGCGTCACTAGTGAGGAGTCTGCCGAGGTCAAGCGCCTGAGGGCCGAGGTCAAGCGGCTGCGGGAGGACAAAAAGATCCCGCGCCGGGCCTCGATTCTCATTGCGGGGGAGCTCGACCCCCGAAACCGTTGATCTGCGCGTTCATCGACGAGATGAGAGTCGAGGGTTACGCAGTCGCGTCGACTCTTCGCGTCCTGCGTCAGCAGGGCCTTGCGATCGCTGCACGCACCTACCGGTCCTGGAATCGTCCGGCCCGCATCGCTGCGCGCACCGTCACAGACGCGCTGGTCGAGGACAAGATCCGCGACCGTGCCTGGACGGTCAGCGAGGTGACCGGGCAGGTCCGGAAAACGCCGGAGGGACTGTACGGGCGACGGAAGTGGGTCGCGTTGCTCCGCCGTCAGCCTGGTCTCGCCGGCACCTCCCGTGGCGCGGTGGAACGCGCGATGCACACCCTCAGCCTCGAGGGCGTCCGGCGGGTCAGGAAGGTCCGCACCACTGTTCCCGATGGGAAACGTGCTGGTGATCTCATAAATCGGGACTTCACCGCCCTCGCGCCGAACCGTGTCTGGGTCACCGTCTTCACCTATGTCAGGACGAGGGCGGGGTTCGTCTACGTCGCGTTCGTCGTGGACGTCTTCGCCCAGCGGATCGTCGGCTGGCACGCTTCGACGAGCAAGAAGGTCGACCTGGTCATGACCCCGTTGAGGATCGCGCTCTGGCAACGGGACCGAGAGGGCAACCCGGTCTCACCTGGGGGTTTGATCCATCACAGCGACGCAGGATCCCAGTACACCGCGATCCGACTGACCGAGCACCTCGTCCTCGAGGGCATCTCCCCGTCAATCGGCACCGTAGGCGACGCGTATGACAACGCCCCGATGGAGACGATCAACGGCCTCTACAAGACCGAGTGCATACGCACCACCGTCTTCCACGCCAGCCCTTTCCGGACCCTCGCGGACGTCGAGTTCGCGACCGCCGAATGGGTCGACTGGTACAACAACCGCCGCCTCCACGGCTCCCTCGGGATGCTCACCCCGGTAGAGTCCGAAGCGCTCCACTACGAGGTCCTCACCCGAGAGCCAGCGCCCACGAAGTAGCGGCAGAGAACCTGGGCCGATTGATCGGGCAGAGGGCGAAGCTCGAAGCCGAACAGGTCAAGTTCCTCCAGGCCCACTACGCCGACGCGATCCCGATCGACCTGCTGAAGACCGAGCAGGACCGCATCCGTGCCAGCCTCCAAGCGATCACCGTCCGACTCGACACCTTGGAGACGACCTTCGACAAGGCCAAGGTCGGGCTCGACGCGATCCTCGACCTCCTGACCGACATCGACGAGGTCTACGCCAAGGCCGAACCCTCCGAGCGGCGGATGCTCAATCGGGCCCTGTTCGACCGCATCACCATTGATGATGAGGACGCCGCCACGCTCCAGCCGAAGGAAGCGATCCAGGCGATCCTCGACGTCAACCCCAGGCCACACAACGAAAGAACCTTGCTCCGCGATGATGCGGGACAAGGTTCGAACGTTCTACGTTACGTGGAGCTAAGGGGATTCGAACCCCTGACCTCTTCCATGCCATGGAAGCGCGCTACCAACTGCGCCATAGCCCCGTATCGGGTGCCGCCCCATCAGGCGACTCGTAGATACTACCCCGCCCCTGACCTCAGGTGAAATCGGGAGGCAGGTTGTGTGACAGCAACCTCATCAGTCCCTCCGAGCCCTCGGCGAGGACCGGCTCGAGCACCGAGCGGTGGCAGTTCTCGAGCCCGGCGATGCCGCGGAAGTCGTTCGTGTCCAGGCCCATCAGGGCCGTGATGCCGAGCGTGATGGCGGCCCCGTGGGCGACGACCATGACGGTGCGGCCGGGGTTCTCGCGGACCAGCCGGCGGCAGCCCTCGGCGACCCGCTCCCCCACTTCGGGGCGGTCCTCGATGTCGAGCCCGAGGATGGGGCGGTGCGCGCGCCAGTCGGCGTGCTCGGCGGGCCACCGCTCGTGGATCTCCTCGCCCCGCAGCCCCTCCCACTGCCCGAAGCTCCGCTCGAGGAAGGCCTCGTCGGTGGTGCCCTGGAGGCCGCATGCGCGGGCGACGGCTCCGGCGGTGTCGCGGGCGCGCTCGAGGGGCGAGGAGACGATCAGGTCGGGGGGCGAGGGCGCGATCGCGCGGGCCAGGGCCGCGGCCTGCTGGATCCCTCGCTCGTTCAGAGGGATGTCGATCTGACCCTGCAGGCGGCCCTCCCGGTTGTGGTCGGTCTGTCCGTGCCGGACGAGGATCAGCCGGGTGCGCTGCGCCGGCCTCACGCGGGGCGGTCCGCGTCGATCTGCAGGTCGATCACCGGGGCGTCGCGCCACAGCCGCTCGAGGGCGTAGAAGGCGCGGTCCTCGGCGTGCTGGACGTGCACGACGATGTCGCCGTAGTCGAGCAGCACCCAGCGGGCGTCGCGCTCGCCCTCGCGGCGCAGCGGCTTGCGGCGACGCTCGGTCAGCAGCGCCTCCTCGACGCCGTCGACGATCGCGGAGACCTGGCGCTCGCTGTCGCCGCTGCACACGAGGAACACGTCGGTGATGACGACCAGCTCGGAGACGTCGAGGCCGATCACCTCCTCGGCGAGCTTGTCGGCGGCGGCCTGTCCGGCCACACGGGCGAGGTCGAGGGATTCTTCGGGAGCGGTCACGCTGCGGGGTCCTCCGGGACGGGTTGGGCGAGGGAGAGGTCGGGGGTCGGATCGAGCGCAGCCGCCTCGGCGGGCGAGAGCACGCCGGTCAGCAGCAGCGCGACGAGCGCCACGAGCGCGAGGGCGATGAGCACCCACACGAGCCACACCAGGCGGCGACCGCCGAAGCTCTCGGGGCGGTGGAGCACCCTGCCGTCGAAGCGCGGGGCGGGGCGCGGGTCGGGAGCCTCGGTGACGGGCAGCTCCCCGAGCTCCACGCCGTCGCTGTCGCGCTCGACGGAGGTCTCCGCGGCCCGGGGCGCCGGGGCGCCGACGGGCTCCGGGGCGGGCTGGTCGCTGAGCTCGATGATCCGGGCGCGGCGGCCGAACTTCCGCAGCGCGGGCACGGGCGCATCGGCGTCGGGCGGCGCGACGGCACCGCGCCGACCGGGGACCTTCGCGGTCTCCTCGCCGCCGAGCGCGGCGAGCTCCTCTGGGCTCAGCGCGCGGGCGCGCCGACCGCGGCGCGGGGTGGTCTCGGGCTCGGTCATCGCCCGTCACCTCCTGTGTAGAGCGCGTACTTGTTGATGTATTGCACGACCCCGTCGGGCACCAGGTACCAGACCGGGGCGCCCGCGGCGACACGGGTGCGGCAGTCGGTGGAGCTGATCGCCATGGCGGGCACCTCGATGAGGGTGACGCCGTCGTCCGGGAGCCCCGAGGTGTCCAGCTCGTGGCCCGGGCGGGTCACGCCGACGAAGTGCGCCAGGCGGAAGATCTCCTCGGTGTCCTTCCAGGTCAGGATGTTCTGGAGGGCATCGGCACCGGTGATGAAGAAGAGGTCCGCCTCGGGGTGCTCGGCGTGCAGCTCCCGCAGCGTGTCGATCGTGTAGGTCGCGCCCGGCCGGTCGATGTCGACGCGGGAGACGGTGAACACGGGGTTCGCCGCCGTCGCCACCACGGTCATGAGATAGCGGTGCTCCGGGTCGGAGATCTCCTGCTCCGCCTTCTGCCAGGGCCGTCCGGTGGGCACGAAGACCACCTCGTCCAGGCCGAAGACGCTCTGCACCTCGCTGGCGGCGACGAGGTGGCCGTGATGGATGGGATCGAAGGTCCCTCCCATCACGCCGATCCGGCGTCGCTGCAGCTCCACCGGGCTCAGTCGTCGGAGTCGGTGCGGTTCTTCTTGTCGAGGTTGCGCTGGTGCGCTCCCCCGGTGAGCCAGGTCAGGCCCAGCAGGATCAGGAGGATCGCGAAGGCGCCGAGCCCGATGAAGGGCGCGGGGATGCCCTCGCTCGCTCCGGCGCCGGACTCGGCGAGGATCATGAGCTGGTCGATCATGTTCGTTCAGGCCTTTCGACGGGTGACCGGGCCATCATCCCACAGCCGGGCGCGATGTCCGCTCCGGAATCGCGGGGTGGGAGTGGGGTCACGGCCGGACCTGCCCCTGCCCCACCACGAGCCACTTGGTCGCGGTGATCTCGGTGAGCCCCATCGGGCCGCGGGCGTGGAGCTTCTGGGTGGAGATCCCGATCTCGGCGCCGAAGCCGAACTCCCCGCCGTCGGCGAAGCGGGTGGAGGCGTTGGCCATGACCACGGCGGAGTCGACCTCGGCGAGGAAGCGCTGCTGCGAGGCGAGATCACGGGTGAGGATCGACTCCGTGTGACCCGAGGAGTGGGCGCGGATGTGGGCGAGTGCGGCGTCGAGGTCGTCGACCACGGCGACGGCGAGCTCGAGGGCCAGGTACTCCGCGTCCCAGTCCTCCTCGGTCGCGGGCACGTGGTCGACCCCCGCGGGGAGCAGCTCTGCGGCGGCCTCGTCGACGTGCAGGCGCACCCCGGCCGCGGCGAGGGAGGCGGCCAGCCGCGGCACGGCCTCGGCGGCGATGTCCTGGTGGACCAGCAGGGTCTCGAGCGCATTGCACACCCCGACCCGCTGGGTCTTCGCGTTCAGCACGATCTGCTCGGCCTGCTCGAGGTCCGCGGAGGCGTCGACCAGCACGTGCGTCGTGCCGGTGCCGGTCTCGATCACCGGCACCAGGGAGTTCTCCACCACACGGCGGATCAGGCCCGCGCCGCCGCGCGGGATGAGCAGGTCGACCAGGCCGCGGGCGCGCATCAGCACGTCGGCGCCCTCGCGGCCGTGCGCGTCGATGCCGACGACGAGGTCCGCGGGCAGGCCGCGCTCGACGAGCACGTCCCGCAGCACCGCGATCAGCGCGGTGTTCGAGTGCAGGGCGGCGGAGCCGCCGCGCAGCACGACCGCGCTGCCGGCCTTCAGCGCGAGGCCGGCGGCGTCGACCGTCACGTTGGGGCGGGCCTCGTAGACCATGCCGATCACGCCCATCGGGACCCGCACCTGCCGCAGCTCGAGACCGTTGGCGAGCACCGAGCCGCGCACCACCTCGCCGACAGGGTCGGGAAGCGTGGCGGCGTCGCGCAGCTGCTGGGCGATCGCCTCGATGCGGGCAGGGTCCAGGGCGAGCCGGTCGCGCAGTCCCGCGGCCATGCCGGCCTCGTCGGCGGCGGCGAGGTCCTGGGCGTTGGCGGCGACGATCTCCTCGGCGCGGGCCACGAGCGCCTCAGCCATGGCATGCAGCAGGGCGTCCTTCTCGGCGCGGTGCAGGCGCGCGAGCGCGGGCTGCGCGTCCTTCGCGGCGCGGGCGGCGCCGAGCACGGCCTCCTCGACGGCGGGGGTGGGATCTTCCATGCGCCCGAGTCTACGAGCGCCGCGTCCAGGGATCCCGGGGCGTCCGCCCAGGGAACACGCGGGGGCGGCTCCTAGTCTCGGTCGGTCCGCCCTCCCAGCCCCGCTGCCCGAGGTGATCGCCCGCATGGACTCCGTCCTCCACCTGGTCGAGGTGGTCATGGCCTCGCCGTAGCTGTACGTCCTGCTCTTCGCGGTCGTCGCAGCGGACTCGGTCCTCCCGGTGTTCCCCGGCGAGACCGTCGTGATCACCGCGGGCGCCTATGCCATCGCGCAGCACTCCCCCAGCGCGCTGGTGCTGATCCTGGTGACGACGGCCGCGGCGCTGAGCGGTGACCTGATCGCCCATCACGTGGGCCGCGGCGCCGGGCCGGTGACCGGATGGCTCCGCTCGCGACGCGCCGGCGACAAGCTCCTGACCTGGGCGGAGAACGGGCTGAGCACGCGGGGCGGCTCCCTCATCGTCACCGCCCGCTTCATCCCGGGCGGACGCACCGCCACCTCGATCGCCTCGGGGATGATCCGCTACCCGCGGCCGCTGTTCGCGGGCTTCGCCCTGCTGGCCGCGACCGCCTGGGCCCTGTACAACGTCGGGATCGGGACGGCGGGCGGGCTGCTGTTCCGCGAGCAGCCCCTGCTGGGCGTGGTCCTCGGCATCGCGCTCGCACTGGTGCTGAGCTGGGTGATCGAGCGGATCCGCGCGACCCGGGAGGTCCGGTCCCGCGTGCTTCAGAGCACCACCAGCTGATCGCGGTGGATCGCGGGGCGACGGTACCGCTCCCCCAGCAGCTCCCGTGCCTCGTCCGTGCCGTGGCCCGCCATGGCCCGCAGCTCGTCGCTGCTGAAGTCCGTGATGCCGCGCCCGATCACCGTGCCGTCGGGTGCGGCGACGTCCACGGGCACGCCCGCGGGGAAGGTGCCCTCCACACGGGTGACCCCCACGGCGAGCAGGGAGCGGCGGCGCGTGCAGACGGCGCCGGCCGCGCCCTCGTCCAGGTGCAGGGTCCCCGCGCCGCGGGTCGCGAAGCGCAGCCAGACCAGGCGCGAGCGGCGCCGGCCGTGGTGGGCGGGGAAGAAGGTGCCGACGTCGCTCCCCCGGACCGCCTCGGCGAAGCGGTCGGCGGAGGTCATGAGCGCCGCGGTGCCCGTGGTGGAGGCGAGCTGCGCGGCGGAGAGCTTGGTGACCATGCCGCCGGTGCCGACCTTCGAGCCGACCGAGCCGATGCTCACCCCGGCAAGCCGCGCGACGTCCTCGACGACCCCGATCCGCTCGGCGCCCGGCTCGCGGGGTGGCGCGGTGTACAGCGCGTCCACGTCGGTCAGCAGGATCAGCGCGTCGGCGCCGAGCAGCTGCGCCACCAGCGCCGCGAGGCGGTCGTTGTCCCCGAAGCGGATCTCGTGGGTGGCGGTGGTGTCGTTCTCGTTGACCACGGGCACGGCGCCGAGCTCGAGCAGGGACTCCAGGGCGCTGCGCACGTTGCGATAGGTCTGACGGCCGATCACGTCGGACTCGGTGAGCAGCACCTGCCCGGTGATCCGTCCGTGCTCGGCGAAGGCGCGGGACCAGGCGGTCGCCAGCAGCGCCTGGCCGACGCTCGCCGCGGCCTGCTGCAGCTCGACGGAGCTGGGCCGCTCGGGCAGCCCCAGCGGGCCGAGCGCCGCCGCGATCGCGCCGGAGGAGACGATCACCAGCTCGGACCCGCGCGCAGCGAGGTGGGAGGCGACCTCGACGACGTCGTCGATGCGGGAGCCGTCCAGCCGCCCCCGCTCGTCGGTGAGGCTCGAGGAGCCGATCTTCACGACGATGCGGCGGGCTCCTGCGAGCTCGTCGCGGGAGGTGAGGCGGGAGGGCTGGCGCAGCTCCGCCACGCTCACCGCCGCTCCCCCTCCTCGCTCGCGGGATCGGACCAGTGCCCGGCCTTCCGCTCGGCCTCCATCGCGGCGAGGCGGTCCATGCGGGCGGCCGTGCGTGCCCGCTGCTCCTCGCGCTTCTGCTCGCGGGTGGGGCGGTGGTGGTCCTCGAGGCGGTCGTCGGTGCCGCGGCGGCCCAGCAGCTCGGCGCCGCCGACCATCGTCGGCTCCCAGTCGAAGACGACCGCGTCCTCGCCCGGGCCGATGAGCACGGTCGAGCCGGCCACGGCTCCGGCGGAGAAGAGGCGGTCCTCGACGCCGAGCTTCGCGAGCCGGTCGGCGAGATAGCCGACGGCCTCGTCGTTGGTGAAGTCGGTCTGTCGCACCCAGCGCTCGGGCTTGTCGCCGCGGACGCGGAAGGCGGTGCCGCCGTCGTACTGCTCGGTGACGACCTCGACGTCGGTCCGCTCCGCCCCGCGCCCGCGCGGGGTGAGCACGACGGGGGCGGGCTCGGGCTCGGGCAGGGCGGCGCGGGCCTGCTCGACGAGCTCGCCGAGGAGGAAGGACAGCTCGCGCAGTCCCTTGCGGGAGACGGCGGAGACGTCGAGGATCGGGATCTCCCGCTCCCCGAGCCGCTCGCGGACCAGGTCCGCCATGTCGGCGCCGTCGGGCAGGTCGGTCTTGTTCAGCACGATCACGGAGGGCCGCTCCATGAGGGGAACCCTCTCGCCGGCCTCCTCGTCGAGGCTCGACGCATAGGCGGCCAGCTCCGCCTCGATGGTCTCGAGATCGTTGACGGGGTCGCGATCGGACTCGAGGGCGGCGGCGTCCAGGACGTGCACGAGCACGTGGCAGCGCTCGATGTGGCGCAGGAAGTCCAGGCCCAGGCCCTTGCCCTCGCTCGCGCCGGGGATGAGGCCCGGCACGTCCGCGATGGTGTAGCGGTGCTGACCGGCCTCGACCACGCCGAGGTTCGGCACGAGGGTCGTGAAGGGGTAGTCGGCGATCTTCGGGCGGGCCGCGCTCATCGCCGCGATCAGAGAGGACTTCCCGGCGCTCGGGTAGCCGACCAGCGCCACGTCCGCGACGGTCTTCAGCTCGAGCACGAGGGTGCGCTCCTGGCCGGGCTCGCCGAGCAGCGCGAAGCCCGGTGCCTTGCGCTGCTTCGAGGCCAGCGCCGCGTTGCCGAGCCCGCCGCTGCCGCCGCGCGCCGCGACGTAGCGGGAGCCGATGCCGACGAGGTCCGCGAGCACGGTGCCGTCCTCGGCCGTCACGACGGTGCCGTCGGGCACGGGCAGGACGAGGTCCTCGCCGTTCGCGCCGTGGCGCAGGTCGCCCTTGCCGAAGCCGCCGCCTGTTGCGCGCTGGTGCGGCTTGTGGTGGTACTCGAGCAGCGTCGTGGTCGAGGCGTCCACCTCGAGGATCACGTCGCCGCCGCGGCCCCCGTCGGCGCCGTCGGGCCCCGCGAGGGGCTTGAACTTCTCGCGCCGGATGGAGGCGGCGCCGTGGCCGCCGGATCCCCCGACGACCTGCAGCCGGACGCGGTCGACGAATGTGGCCATGGGTTCTCTCCGATGGTGCCGATGGTGGTGGATAAACGACGAGGGGCGGAGCGATCGGCTCCGCCCCTCGAAGGACGCTGTGTGCCCCGGCGGCCCGGGGCGGCGTGTCAGACGGTCTCGACGACGCTGACCACGCGACGGTCGCGCTTGCGGCCGAACTCGACGGTGCCCGCGGTGAGCGCGAACAGGGTGTCGTCGTTGCCGCGGCCCACGCCGTCGCCGGGGTGGA